>Ga0182735_1000013_pt1 | contig 398447 bp, 388 predicted proteins | sample eDN5th30CKraftMG_FD_128524 | JGI IMG/M metagenome (GOLD analysis project Ga0182735, IMG submission 128524) | Enriched Miracle-Growth compost microbial communities from Emeryville, California, USA - eDNA 5th pass 30_C Kraft MG (version 2) (version 2) ... | reverse complement strand
GGTGGGGGCCAGCGGCCGTGCGCGAGGTCGTCAGGCCCACCCCACTGCGACTAGGCAGCAAGCTGCCAAGTCTTCGTTGCCCCTCCCCTGAAGGGGAGGGGCTTGCATCTCGCACGTCCGCAAGCGGCTGATTTCCCGATCGCCCCGATTCCATTTCGCCGCCAACCCCATTATGGCCGATCCCATGACCGCGTCCCCGCCCCCCTATGACGTCATCGTGATCGGCGGTGGGGTCAATGGCGCGGGGGTGGCGCGCGATGCGGCGGGGCGCGGGGCGCGGGTGCTGCTGCTCGAGGCGGGCGATCTGGCGCAGGGCACCTCTTCGGCGTCGACCAAGCTGATCCACGGGGGGCTGCGCTACCTCGAACATTATGAATTCGCCCTCGTGCGCGAGGCGCTGAAGGAGCGCGAGCTTCTGTGGGGCATCGCGCCGCACATCGTCTGGCCCCTGCGGTTCGTCCTCCCCTATCGCGACGGGCTGCGCCCGCGCTGGCTGCTGCGGCTCGGCCTGTTCCTCTATGACCATATCGGCGGGCGGAAGAAGCTGCCCGCGGCGCGCTCGATCGACCTGCGCAAGCATCCCGCCGGCGCGCCGCTCGAAGCGCGCTATGTGCATGGCTTCGAATATTCGGACGGCTGGGTCGACGACGCGCGCCTCGTCCTGCTCAACGCACGCGACGCCGCCGACCGGGGTGCGCGCATCCGCACCCGCACCCGCGCCGATGCGATGCGCGTCGAAAAGGGGCTGTGGGTGGTCGAGGCGACCGGCGCCGGCGGGCGCAGCTACAGCTTTACCGGGCGCAGCCTCGTCAACGCCGCGGGGCCAGCGGTGCTCGATGTGCAGCGCCTCGCCTCGGCGCCACCCGACTACGGGATGCGGCTGGTGCGCGGTTCGCATATCGTCGTGCGCAAGCTGTTCGACCACGACTATGCCTATTTCTTCCAGCTTCCCGACGGGCGCATCTTCTTCGCCATCCCCTATGAGCGCGACTTCACCTTGATCGGCACCACCGACGCCGATCATCGGGGTTCGCTGGCCGACATCCATGCGAGCACCGAGGAAATCGCCTATCTGTGCGAGGGCGCGAACCAATATTTCCGCGCCGCGATCACCCCCGCCGACGTCGTGTGGACCTATTCGGGGGTGCGCCCGCTGATCGAGAACGGGTCGGGCCGGCCCGAAGCGGCGACGCGCGGCTATCGCATCGACCTCGACAGCGATGAGGGCGCTCCCCTGCTCGCCATCTATGGCGGCAAGATCACCAGCTATCGCCATGTCGCCGAAGAGGCGGTCGATGAACTCGCCACGGTCGTGCCCGCGCTGACGGGCAAGCGCTGGACGGGCCGGTCGCCGCTGCCGGGAGGCGATTTTCCGACCGATGGCGCCGCAGCGCTCAAGGCCGAATATCGGCTCGCCCACCCCTTTCTGCCCGGCGCGACGCTCGACCGCATCGTCAAGGCCTATGGCACCGACGCACGCCACTGGCTCGGGGAGGCGCAGGACTGGGACGCGTTGGGGGGCGAGATCGCGCACGGCCTCTCGGTGGCCGAGGTCGAATGGATGATCGACCGCGAATGGGCGCAGACGACCGACGACGTCCTGTGGCGCCGCAGCAAGCTGGGGCTTCTCTTTACCGAGGCGGAGGTGGGGCGGTTGGCCGAGTGCCTCGACGCCATTGGAATGAAGCCCGCACCACCCGAGAAATCGTCACCCCGGACTTGATCCGGGGTCCCATTCGACGCCCGCTGCAAAGGGATGCCGAATCAAGTCCGGCATGACGATGCAACTATTACGCCGCTTCGGCCTCGGCCTCCAACGGCAGGCGGATCATATGGTCGAACGCCGACAGCGCCGCCTTAGACCCTTCGCCCATCGCGATGACGATCTGCTTATAGGGCACCGTCGTGCAGTCGCCCGCGGCGAAAATGCCGCGCTGGCTCGTCTCGCCGCGATGGTCGACCTCGATCTCGCCATGGCGCGACAGGGCGAGGCTGTCCTTGAGCCATTCGGTGTTCGGCACGAGGCCGATCTGGACGAAGATGCCTTCGAGCTCGACCTGATGCGGTTTGTCCGAATTGCGGTCCTTGTAGGCGAGCCCCGTGACCTTGCCGCCGTCGCCGAGCACTTCGGTTGTCAGCGCCGAGGTGATGATCTTGACGTTGGGCAGGCTCGCGAGTTTGCGCTGGAGCACGGCGTCGGCGCGGAGCTGGCTGTCATATTCGATCAGCGTGACGTGCGCGACGATGCCGGCAAGATCGATCGCCGCCTCGACGCCCGAATTGCCGCCGCCGATCACCGCGACGCGCTTGCCTTTGTAAAGCGGGCCGTCGCAGTGCGGACAATAGGCCACACCCTTGTTGCGATAGGCATCCTCGCCCGGCACGCCGAGCTGACGCCAGCGCGCGCCGGTCGAGAGGATCACGGTGCGCGCCTTGAGCGACGCGCCGCTGGCGAGCCGGACCTCGTGCAGCCCGCCCTCGGCCTTTGCCGGGATCAGCTTTTCGGCGCGCTGCAGATTCATGATGTCGACGTCATAGTCCCTCACATGTTGCTCGAGCTGCGCGGCGAGCTTCGGGCCTTCGGTGTGCGAAACCGAGATGAAATTCTCGATTCCCATGGTGTCGAGCACCTGCCCGCCGAAGCGTTCGGCGGCAATTCCCGTGCGGATGCCCTTGCGCGCGGCGTAGATCGCCGCCGCCGCGCCCGCGGGGCCGCCACCGACGACGAGCACGTCGAAGGGCTCCTTCGCGGCGATCTTTTCGGCCGCCTTCGCCTCGGCGCCGCTGTCGAGCTTCGCGACGATCTGTTCGAGCTCCATGCGGCCCTGTCCGAATTCCTCGCCGTTCAGGAATACGGTGGGCACCGCCATCACCTTGCGCGCGTCGACCTCGGCCTGGAACAGGCCGCCGTCGATCGCGGTGTGGGTGATGCGCGGATTGACGACGCTCATCAGGTTGAGCGCCTGCACCAGGTCGGGGCAATTCTGGCACGAAAGCGAGAAATAGGTTTCGAAATGATAGGTGCCGCCCAGCGCCGCGACCTGTTCGATCAGCTCGGGCGCGGTCTTGGGGGGATGCCCCCCGACCTGCAGCAGCGCGAGGACGAGCGAGGTGAATTCGTGGCCGAGCGGGATGCCCGCGAAGCGCACCGCGACGTCCGGGTTGCCGGCGCGGCGGATCAGGAAGCTCGGGCGGCGCGCGTCGTCGTCGGCGCGGCTGACGCTCACTTTGTCCGACAGCGCGGCGATTTCGTCGAGCAGCTCGGCAAGCTCGGCCGACTTCGCGCCGTCGTCGAGCGACGAGACAAGTTCGATCGGTTCACGAAGATTCGTGAGAAGACCCTGAAGCTGCTGCTTCATATTGGCGTCGAGCATGGGGAGAGCTCCTGCGGAAAGGAAAGAAGGAGCCGTGTATCCCCGCGAAGGCGGGGATCCATCTCCCGGCAGCGCGAAATCGCGCTGTCCGGTGATGGGCCCCCGCCTGCGCGGGGGCACACGGCGTTATTGTGTCGCGGCTTAGATCTTGCCGACGAGGTCGAGCGAGGGGGCGAGCGTCTCGGCGCCTTCTTCCCACTTCGCGGGGCAGACTTCGCCCGGGTGGCTGACCCAATATTGCAGCGCCTTGATCTTGCGCAGCAGTTCGGCGGCGTTGCGGCCCACGCCCTCGGGGGTGATTTCGAGGAGCTGGATCTCGCCCTCGGGGTCGAGGACGAAGGTACCGCGGTCGGCGAGGCCGACGCCTTCGCGCAACACTTCGAAATTATTCGACAGCGTGTGGTTCTGGTCACCGACCATATAATAGTCGATCTTGCCGATCGCCGGCGAGGTGTCGTGCCACGCCTTGTGGCAGAAATGCGTGTCGGTCGACACGGCGAACACTTCGACGTCCATCTTCTGCAGCTGCGGATAGATGTCGGCGAGATCCTCGAGCTCGGTCGGGCAGACGAAGGTGAAGTCGGCCGGATAGAAGAAGAACACCGCCCACTTGCCCTTGACGTCCGCGTCGGTGATGTCGACGAACTTGCCCTGCTTGTAGGCGGTCGCCTTGAAGGGTTTGAGGGTGGTATTGAGAACGGACATGGAGAGCCTCCTGTTGGTGATTGGAGGCCCTCCCCTAGCGGCTCATTGTGCAGTGCGGAAATTGGAAATCCGCGCCGTTATGATCGAAATTATCGATCAATAATTCCTTGAATTTTCAGTCTTTCGAATACAACGCGATGCGCTTCACGCGGCCGGACATGCTGCGGTGGTGACACCTCGCCGCCGCGACGCGAGGACGATCGCCAGTCCCGCGACCGCCATCGCCGCCCCGGCAAGCGACACCGCCGGAAAGCCGAGGCCGAGGCCGATCACCCCGCCCCCGAGCGCCGCGCCCAATGCATTGCCAAGGTTGAAAGCGCCGATATTGACCGCCGACGCGAGGTTCGGCGCATCGGATGCCGCCTCCATCACGCGCATCTGCAGCGGCGGCACGATCGCGAAGGTCGCGACGCCCCATGCGAAGATCGTCAGCGCGGCGGCGGCGGCGGAGAACATCGTCGCGGCGAACAGGACGAGCAGCGCCGCGAGCGCCGCGAGCGCGACGATCAGCGTCCGCTCGATCGACCGGTCGGCGAACAGCCCGCCGAGCCAATTGCCGACCGTCAGCCCGAGCCCGTAGACGACGAGCATCGCGGTCACGAACAGCGTCCCCGCCCCGGTGGCCTCGCGCAGGATCGGCGCGATATAGGTGAAGACGGTGAACATCGCCGCCGAGCCGACGGCGGTCAGCGTCAGCGCAACGAGCACCTCGCGCCGCCGGAGCACCGAGAGTTCGGCGAGCATGTCGCCGCCCCCGGCCCGCGGCATGACGGGCAGCGCGAAACGCAGCGCCGCCATGGTGAAAAGGCCCCAGACCGTGATCGCGGCAAAGGCCGCGCGCCAGCCGAACGTCTCGCCGATCCAGGGAGCCAGCGGCACCCCGACGACATTGGCGAGCGTCAGCCCCATGAACATCGCCGCCACCGCGCTCGCGCGCCGTTCGGGGGCGACGAGGCTCGCCGCAACGACCGACCCGACGCCGAAAAAGGCGCCGTGGTTGAGCGAGGTGACGACGCGCGCGACCATCAGCATCGCATAGTCGCTGGCGATTGCCGACAAGAGGTTGCCGAGGGTGAAGATCCCCATCAGCGCGATGAGCAAGGTGCGGCGCTGCATCCGCGCGGTCGCGAGCGTCATCAGCGGCGCGCCGGCCATCACGCCGAGCGCATAGGCCGACACGAGGAGCCCCGCGGCGGGGATCGAGACGCCGAGCCCGGTCGCGATGTCGGGGAGCAGCCCCATCGGCGCGAATTCGGTGATCCCGATACCGAAGGCGCCGATCGAAAGGGCGAGGAGAGCCGGATTGATCTTCATCATTTTCGTCCCGTCAGACCATCGCCGGATTGAGGCGGGCAAAGCCCTCCTGCTGGTGATAGGGGGTGTGCGGATAGGGCGGCAGCACGTCGCTGGCCGCGTCGAGCGCCGCCATCTGTTCGGGCGTCAGGGCCCAGCCGACCGCGCCCAGATTCTGGCGCAGCTGCTCCTCGTTGCGCGCGCCGATGATCACCGACGCGACCGTCGGGCGCTGGAGCAGCCAGTTGATCGCGACCTGCGGGACGGTCTTGCCCGTTTCGGCCGCGACCGTTTCGAGCGCGTCGATCACGCGGAAGAGCAGCTCGTCGGCGACCGGCGGCGCGAACTGTTCGGTTTCGTGGAGGCGGCTGCCCGCCGGGACCGGCTTGTCGCGGCCGACCTTGCCGGTGAGGCGCCCCCAGCCGAGCGGGCTCCAGACGAGCGCGCCAATGCCCTGATCCGCCGCGAGCGGCATCAGATCGGCTTCATAGGCGCGCCCGATCAGCGAATAATAGACCTGGTGCGCGACGAAGCGCGGCCAGCCATGGCGATCGGCGGCGGCCTGCGCCTTCATCAGCTGCCAGCCCGGATAGTTGGACACGCCGGCGTAGCGCAGCTTGCCCGCCGCGATCAGGCTGTCGAGCGTGCCGAGCAGTTCCTCGACCGGGGTCGAGGCGTCGAAGGCATGGAGTTGCAAGAGGTCGATATGATCGGTGCCGAGCCGGCGCAGCGACGCCTCGACCGCTGCAATCAGCCGGCCACGCGATGCGCCCCAATCCTGCGGACCGTCGCCCATCGGCAGGCCGGTCTTGGTCGAAACCAGCACCGCGTCGCGCCGTCCCCGGATCGCTTCACCGAGTATCTCTTCCGACACGCCGGTCGAATAGACGTCGGCGGTGTCGAACAGCGTGACCCCCGCATCGAGGCAGATGTCGACGAGCCGCCGGGCCTCCTGCGTGTCGCTCTGTCCCCAGGCGCTGAACAGCGGCCCCCGGCCGCCGAAGGTTCCGGTGCCGAAACTGAGCGCGGGGACGCGCAGACCCGACGATCCCAATTGACGATATTCCATGATCCACCCTTTCAACTGCGAACAGAACGCATAGATAAGCCACGGGCCGCCAACCGATTAGCGGCCATTAAGGCCAAGGATTTTTGCGATGGATGCAAAGATGGACGGCAGCGCCGACCGCGCCCGCGCGATGGAAGTGTTCGCGGCGGTCGCTGCGGAGGGCAGTTTTTCGGCCGCCGGGCGCCGCCTCGGCCTCACCCCCTCGGCGGTGAGCCGCACGATCGACCGGATCGAGGCGCGGCTGGGCGTACGGCTGCTCCTGCGCTCGACGCGCGCGCTGGCGCTCACCGCCGAGGGCGACGCCTATCTCCGCTCGGCGCGGCGCATCCTCGCCGACCTAGACGATAGCGAGCAGGCGATCGCCGACCAGGGCGCGCCGCGCGGGCGGCTGCGCGTCAGCGCCGCGCACGCGCACGGACGGCTGTGCATCGTGCCGCGGCTGGGCGAGTTCGCGCGCCTCTATCCGCATATATTGGTCGACATCAGCCTGTCCGACCGGCTCGTCGACGTCGCGGCGGGCGAAGCCGATGTCGCGGTCCGCTTTGGCCCGCTCGCCGACAGCCCGCTCACCGCGCGCAAGATCGGCGAGAACCGGCGCGTGGTCGTCGCCTCGCCCGCCTATCTGGCGCGCCACGGCACGCCGCAACTGCCCGAGGACCTGCTCGGCCACAATTGCCTCAATTTCAACTTTCGCCGTGCCGAGCCCGTATGGCCCTTTCGCCGCGACGGGCGCGAGTTCGCGCTGTCGGTGAAGGGGAATATCGAGGCGAACAACGGCGAAACGCTGGGACAGCTCGCCGCCGCAGGGGTCGGCATCGCGCGCGTCGGCGCGTTCAGCGTCGTCGACGAGATCGCACGCGGCGACCTCGTCCCGATCCTCGAGGACTATAATCCCGGCGACGTCGAGACGATCCACGCGGTCTTCGCGGGCGGGGCGAATACCCCCGCGCGGGTGCGCGTGTTCGTCGACTTCCTCGAGCAGCTGGGACTTCGGTAGGCCTCCCTACCCCTGCGACCAGCGGCCGCCGAGCGCGCGGAACAGGTCGACCTGCGCGTCGGCTATACGCGCATCGGCGAGCGCGAGCGAAGCCTCCGCCTCGGCAAAGGTGCGTTCGGCGTCGAGCGCCTCGAGCCCGTCGATCGCGCCCTCGCGCTGCTGCGCGCGCGTGATCCGGACCGCGGTTTCGGCCTGGTCGCGCGCCGACTGCAGCGCGGTGCGCCGGTCGAGCAGGTGGGCATAGGCCGACAGCGCGGTCTCGGTCTCCTCGAGCGCGCGCAGGACCGTGCCGTCGAAGTCGGCGAGCGCCGCCTGGCTGTCGGCTTCGGCGCCGTCGATGCGCGCTCGCACCGCTTCCTGGTTCGGGAAGTTCCAGCTGATCAGCGGCCCGAGCAGCCAGCGCAGCGGGCCGCCGCCGAACAGGTCGCCAAGGCCCGTGCTCGTCTGCCCGATCGAGCCGCCGAGGCTGATGCGCGGATAGAGGTCGGCGGTCGCCACCCCGATGCGCGCGGTCGCCGCGGCCAGGCGGCGTTCGGCGGCGGCGATGTCGGGACGGCGCGCAAGCAGCGCGGCGCCGTCGCCGACCGGGATCGGCTGGTCGAGCCGCAAGGTCGTCTGCCGTTCGCCGGCGATCGGCGGCAGGTCGGCGGGCGCGCGCCCGGTCAGCGTCGCGAGGCGGAAGAGCGCGGCATCGCGCTCCGCCGCGATCGCCGGGATGTCGGCGCGGCGCTGGTCGCGCAGCGCCGCGACGCGCGCGGTGTCGAGTTTCGTCGTCAGCCCCACTTCGGCGCGGCGCGCGGTGAGCGCGACCGACTGGTCGAGCAGGTCGACGATATGGCGCGCGACACTGAGCCGCTCGGCGGCGGAGGCGGCGTCGGCATAGGCGCGCGCGGTTTCGGCGGCAACGGTGACGCGCACGGCATCGGCGTCGGCCTCTGCCGCCGCCAGATCGCCGCGCGCCGCTTCGACGCCGCGCGATACGCGGCCGAACAGGTCGATCTCGTATCCGACGGTCAGCCCGCCGTCGATCTGCCACCCCTCGCGGTCGGCGCCGGACAGCGTCTGGCTTTCGCTGACGCGGCCATAGGTGGCGCCGGCGCTGAGGTTCGTCGATGGCAAGCGGTCTCCGCGCACTTCACGCAGCGAGGCGCGCGCCTTGGCGATGCGCGCGGCGGCGACGCGGACGTCGGTGTTCGCCGCGAGCGCGTCGGCGACGAGGCCGTCGAGCACCGGGTCCTTGTAGAGCCGCCACCATTCGGGATCGGCGGGCGCGGGCGTCGTGACACCCTCCCTGACCGAAAGGAGCGGGCCGGACGCCGCGGAGGGAGGCGTGGGGGGTGCGAAGTCCGGCCCGACCGCGCAGGCCGAAAGCATCAGCGCGGAAACGGTGGTGGTGAGCAGCAAGCGCATGGGCTTTCTCCTTATTCGGCAGGCTGCAGCGCAGGATCGGGTGCGCCACCGTCGCGCGCCCGGCGGGCGGCGATGCGGTCGCCGATCGTGCGGCAGACGACATAGAAGGTCGGCGTGTAGATCAGCCCGAACAGCGTGACCCCGATCATCCCGTAGAAGACCGCGGTGCCGAGCGCCTGACGCAGCTCGTAGCCGGGGCCCGACGCCCAGACGAGCGGCACCACGCCGAGGATGAAGGCGAAGCTGGTCATCAGGATCGGACGAAGCCGCGCGCGCGCCGCCTCGACCGCCGCTTCGACCACGCTCGCGCCGCGCTCTTCGGCCTGCTTGGCGAATTCGACGATCAGGATCGCATTCTTCGCCGCGAGCGCGATCAACACGATCAGGCCGATCTGGGTCAGGATATTATTGTCTAGACCCCTGAGGTTGACGCCCGCCATCGCGGCCAGCAGCGTCATCGGCACGATCAGGATAATCGCGAGCGGCAGCATCAGGCTTTCGAACTGCGCCGCGAGCACGAGGAAGACGAACACCACCGACAGCGCAAAGATCAGCGCCGCGATATTGCCCGCCGCCTTTTGCTGGAAGGCGATGCCGGTCCATTCGGCCGAGAAGCCCGCGGGCAGGTTTTCGGCGATCTTTTCCATCACCTCGATCGCCTGACCGGTGGAAGCTCCCGGCGCGGTCTCGCCATCGACCTCGACCGCGGGGAAAAGGTTGTAGCGGGTGACGCGATAGGGACCGGTCCTGTCGCTGAAGGTCGCGACCGCGCCGATCGGCACCATCTCGCCCGTGTTCGACCGCGTTTTCAGGCGTGCGATGTCCGAGGGATCGTCGCGCGCCGCGGCCTCGGCCTGCGCAGTGACGCGGAAGGTGCGGCCCAAGAGGTTGAAATCGTTCACATAGGCCGAGCCGAGATAGACCTGCAACGCCTCGAACACCCGCGACGGCGGCACGCCGAGCATGTCGGACTTGGCTCGATCGATGTCGGCATACACGCGCGGGGTCGCGGTGTTGTAGAGGGTGAAGACGTTCGCAAGCTCGCGCTGCTGGTGCGCCTCGCCGATCAGCTGGCCCGACGCCTGTTCGAGCGCCTGATAGCCGGCGTCGCTGCGGTCCTGCACGATCATGCGATAGCCGCCGCCATTACCGATACCCTGGATGACGGGCGGCGGGATCACGAACACGAAGGCGTCGTTCACGTCGGCGAGCGCCGCGCGCATATCGTCCTCGATATTGCGTTCGGTGCGGTCGGTCCCCGCGCGCTCGGCAAAGGGTTTGAAGGTGACATAGGCCGCCCCGGCATTCGAGGCCTGGGTCCCCGAGGCGCCGTCGAAGCCGGCGAACATCACCGCCGCCTCGGTGCCGGGCACGTCGAGCAGCTTTTTCACCACCTTCTTGAGCACGGCGTCGGTCTGCTGGATCGAGCTGCCGGGCGGGAGCTGGATCGCGGCAAGCGCATAGCCCTGGTCCTGCGCGGGCACGAAGCCCGCCGGCGTCGCCCAGAAGAGCGCCGCGGTCGCGACGATCAGCCCGCCATAGGTGGCGAGCGCCTTGCGCGGGGCACCGATGATCCGGCGCGCCGTCTGCGCATACCAGCCGCTCAGCCGATCGAAGGCGCGGTTGAAGCGGTCGCCCGCGAGCCACGCATGGCGGCGCCATCCCGACGCGGGAGCCTCACCGGCGCGCGGACGCAGCAGCAGCGCGGCGAGCGCGGGCGACAGGGTGAGCGAGAGGATCAGCGAGATCACGGTCGCCGTCGCGATCGTCACCGCGAACTGACGATAGAATTCGCCCGTAATGCCGGTAAGGAAGGTCGTCGGCACGAACACCGCGCACAGCACGAGCACGATCGCGACGAGCGCCGCCGACACCTCGTCCATCGAGGTGTGCGCGGCATCGCGCGGCGAGAGGCCGTGCTCCATGTTGCGCTCGACATTCTCGACGACGACGATCGCGTCGTCGACGACGATGCCGATCGCGAGCACGAGCCCGAACATCGACAGCGTGTTGAGCGAATAGCCGAGCCCGGCGAGCACCGCGAAGGTGCCGATCAGCGATACGGGGATGGCGACGATCGGGATGATCGCGGCGCGCCAGCTCTGAAGGAAGACGATGATGACGATGACGACGAGGATCATCGCCTCGAGCAGCGTCTTTTGCACCGCGTGCATCGATTCGCTGATGAACTCGGTCGGGTTCCAGATGATCCGGTATTCGAGGCCCTTGGGAAAGCTCTTCGCCGCGTCGGCGAGCTGGGCCTTCACGCCCTCGGCCGCGGCGAGCGCGTTGGTGCCGGGGCGCTGGGTGATCCCCATGATGATCGAGTCCTGGCCCGAGAGATAGGCGTTGACGCCATAATCCTCGGCGCCCAGCTCGACGCGCGCGACGTCGCGCAGGCGCGTGATCGCGCCGGTCGGGTCGGTACGCACGATGATATTGGCAAACTCGTCGGCGGTCTTGAAGCGGCCCTGCGTTTCGACGTTGAGCTGATGCGCGGCGCCGGTGTCGAACGGCGGCTGGCCAACGACGCCCGCGGCGACCTGGACATTCTGCGCGCGCAGCGCGGTGACGATGTCGCCTGCGGTCAGGTTGAGCTCGGCCGCGCGGCCGGGGTCGATCCACACGCGCATCGCATAGTCGCGCGCGCCGAACACCTGCACATCGCCGATGCCGTCGACGCGCGTCAGCCGGTCCTTGAGCTGGGTCAGCGCATAGTTCGAGACATAGCTGCGGTCGAGCGAGCCGTCGGGCGACAGCACATTGACCGCCATCAGCCACGACGGCGAGGTCTTGCGCACCACGACGCCCTGCCGCCGCACCTCTTCGGGCAGGCTCGGCTCGGCGAGCGCGACGCGGTTCTGGACGAGCACCTGCGCGGTATCGAGGTCGGTGCCGAGCTTGAAGGTGACGGTAATCGTCAACCGCCCGTCGCCGGTCGACTGCGACGACTGGTAGAGCATGTTGTCGACGCCGTTGATCTGTTGCTCGATCGGCGCCGCGACGGTGTCGGCGACCGTTTCGGCCGAAGCGCCCGGATAGTTGGCGCTGACCGTCACCGTCGGCGGGACGACCGCGGGGAATTGCGACACCGGCAGGCCGAAATAGGCGAAGGCGCCGATGATCGTGATGATGATCGCGATCACGCCCGCGAAGATCGGGCGGCGAATGAAGAAATGACTGAGACGCATGGCGAGTCTCCTCGGCCCGCAGGCCGGCAAATAGGGAATCGAATGGCGGCGGCGCCGCGCCGGCCGGAACCGGCGCGATGCGCGGTCGTTAGCCCGCGAGCGTGGCCTGCGAAGCGGCGGGCGATTGCCCCTCGCCGACCTGGGTGCCGGCGGGATCGGCTTTCGGCCGGATCGTCGTCGGCTTCGGCGTGACCTTGCCCCCCGGCTGGGCGAACTGGATGCCCTGCACGATGACACGGTCCTGCGGCGTCAGCCCCGAACGGATCACGCGGAGGCCGGCGACGAGCGGGCCGGTCTCGACCGGCCGCGCGGCGACGGTGCCGTCCTTCGCGACCACGAACACCTGCTTGCGCGCCTGGTCGGTGCGCACCGCGGCGTCGGGGACAAGCAGCGCCGACACCTGCCCGCCCTGCGCGAGCCGCATGTTGCCGAACATGCCGGGGGTCAGGAAATAGTCCGGATTGTCGATCACCGCGCGTACGCGGAGCGTCCCCGAATGGTCATTGATCGCATTGTCGGTGAAATCGACGCGGCCTTTCCAGTTGTAATCGCTTTCGTCCTGCAGACGCACCTCGACCTGCTGCCCGGTCGTCTGGCCCGCCTGCCGCTCGCGCTGCGCCTTGAGGAACAGCGCCTCCGAACTGTCGAAGCTGAAGTAGATCGGGTCGAGCGCGTTGATCGTCGTGAGCAGCGTGCCTGCCCCCTCGCCCGCCGCGACGAGATTGCCGGGGTCGACGCGGCGGTCCGAAATGCGGCCGGCGATCGGCGCGCGGACGCGGGTGAACTCGACGTCGAGCGACCGCGAGCGGACGCGCGCCTCGGCGGCGGCGAGCGCCGCGGTCGCCGCGCGCACCTCGGCGTTCAACTGGTCTACGTCGCTCTGCGAGATCGCATCGTCGGCGATCAGCCGGTTGGCGCGCGCGAGATTGGTGCGCGCGAGCGCGAGGTTGCTGCGCGCGCTCGCCGCGTCGGCCTGCGCTTCGGCGAGCGCGGCATTGAACGGGCGCGGGTCGATCGTGAAGAGCAGCTGCCCCTTGCGCACGACCTGACCGTCGGTGAAGTGGATGCCGGTGAGCTGGCCGGAGACGCGCGGGCGCACCTCGACCGAGCGGCTCGCCTCGAAGCGGCCGACATAATCGTCCCACTCGGTGATCTCGCGCACCAGCGGCGCGGCGACGGTGACGACGGGGAGCGACGGCGCGGCGTTCGCCGGACCTTCGCGGTGGGTGAGGCCGTATCCCGCCGCGACGAGGATCGCGAGCGGCAGGCCGACCTGAAGCGCGCGGCGCCAGCGGCGGGGCGGCTGGGTGGAGGCCGACGCGGGGGCGGTCTTTGCCGCCTCCTCGCGCCGGATCGGGGAGAGCATGTTCATGGGGAGAGCGACTTTCGAAAAGAGGGAAGAGCTAGTTTCGGAAGAGGCGCGCGACGTGCACTTCGGCGACGCGCTTGCCGAGCAGTTCATAATGATCGGGCGAATAGCCGGCGTTGAAAAAGGCCTTGAGCTCGCTTTTCGGCACCGAATAGCTGTGGTGCCAGGTCAGCACCGCCATGCGGCGCAGCGCCTCGAGCTTCGGATCGGCGAGCCCGCGGTTGACGCCGCTCCCGAACAGCGCGGCGAGGATCTTCGCGACGCGCCCGGGTTCGCGCAGGCTCGATGGCCGGTCGTGACGCGCGAGCATCACGACCGACCATTCCAGCGCCGAAAAGCCTGCGGGATTCTGGGCTTTCGGCGCTACGGGGGCCGGGAGACGGGGGGTGGTTTCAACGGCGCGCGCGGCGCGGGGGGCAAGAGCAAGCGTGGCCATGGTCGTCCTCCTGGGATCGATTTGCCGGGCGCAAGGGGGCTTTCGCCCCGGGACGCTCGCGCCCGGCGAGGGGAGATTTCGAAGTTGGGGAAGCCGTTCGCCACCCGCAGGGGCGCCGATCCGGTTTCTCGCGATGTTTTGGGCTGACCTAGCGGACCAGGTCGGGGTTGAACGGACAGTGGCTCATGGGCGTTCCCTTCGCTCGTCGCGGCGAAGTGGCCGCCCCGACCATCTGTACTATGCGGTATATAAATCCGCCGTTCATCTTGTCAAGGAGTTTTATACCGGCTGTTACAGAATTATTTGCTCGGCCATAAAGCCAGGCTTGTGTCGACGAGCCGCTCGAGCTCGTCGCGGGTGGCGCCCGCACTCGCCTGGACCGTGACACCCTGCAGGATCGCGAGCATATGGCCCGTCAACCCTTCGGGGTCGATGTGCGCCGGAAGGTCGCCCTCGGCCTTTGCGCGCGCAAAGCGTTCGACGAGCGCGCGCTGCGACGAAGCGCGGCGGCGCACGACGTCGGCCTTGATCGAATCGGCCTCGGGGCTGCACGCGAGCGTGCCGAGCAGGCCCATGCAGCCCTTCGGGTCTTCGCCGCCGCAATGGCGGTCGAGCGCGCCGCGCAGATAATATTCGGCAACGGCGCGCGCCGTCGGCTGTTCGAGCGCGGCGCGGGTATAGTCGAGTTTTTCGGATTCGTAGAGGTCGAGCGCCTTGTGAAACAGCGCTTCCTTGTTGCCGAAGGCAGCGTAGAGGCTGGGCTTGGTGATCCCCATCGCCTCGGTGAGGTCGGCCATCGAGGCCCCGTCATAGCCCTTGGTCCAGAAGACGCGCAGCGCCTCGGCGAGCGCCTGATCGACGCAGAATTCGCGCGGGCGTCCCTTGGTCGCGGGGATGGTTTCTGTTTCCATAACGGTCGGTATATAATGCCTCTGCGCAAAAGGTCCAGAGGCGATGTTGGCGCGCGTCAACCCGGCGCCCCGCCGCCGAGTGCCTGATAGAGCGCGACATAGGCGTTGAGCCGGTCCGCGCGCAGCTGGATGAGCTGAACATCGACCGCGAGCAGCGCGCGCTGCGCCTCGATCTGCTCGAGATAGGGCGAATAGCCCGCGCGATAGCGGTTCATCGCGTGACGCAGCGCGCCAGCCACCGCCGCGCGCTGCGCGACGAGCGCATTTTCCTGCACGCCGAGCCGGTCGATCAGCGCGAGCTGGTCCTCGACCTCGCGAAAGGCGGTGAGCACCGTCTTGCGATAGGCGAAGGCCGCCTGGTCGCGCTGCGCGGTTGCCGCGTCGAACTGCCCTTGCAGCCGCCCGCCCTGGAACAAGGGCGCGAGGATGCTGCCGCCGATCGACCAGATGCCGACCGGGTCCGACAGCGCCGACGAGATCACCGCGCCCGCCGAGCCCGACAGGCGGATTTGTGGCAGGAATTGCGCACGCGCGGCGCGCAGATTGGCGTCGGTCGCGGCAAGCGCATATTCGGCCTGCGCGATGTCGGGGCGGCGGCGCACGAGGTCCGAGGGCAACAGGTCGGGCACTGCGGGAGCGGTCAGCGCGTCGAAGTCGCCGCCGCGCGCGATCGCGTGCGGAGCGTCGCCGGCGAGGAGGGACAACGCGTTTTCCTGCCGCGCGATCGCCGCCTCGATCGCCGGGATCTGCTGCTCGGCGGCGCGATATTCGGCCTCCGCCTGCCGGAGTTCGAGCTGCGAGGTATAGCCGGCCTCGGCGCGGTCGCGCGCTATGCGCAGCGCTTCGCCGCGCGATGTCAGCGTTTCCTTTAAGAGCGTGCGCCGCTCGTCGAGGGCGAGCAAGGTGACATAGCCACTCGCCGTCGCAGCACTCACCGACAGCATCGCCGCCTCGCGCGCCGCCGCGACCGCCGCAGCATTGGCGTGCGCGGCATCGACCTGCGCGGCGTTGCGGCCGAAGAGGTCGAGTTCGTAGGAGGCCTGAAAGGCGGGCTGCGCGGCGAAACTCTCGGTCGCGACGCCAAAGGCGTTGAGGCTTCGCGCCTCGGCGGCGGGTCCCCCGACACTGAGGGAAGGCAGCAGCAGCGAGCGCGCGACGCGCTCCTGCGCGCGCGCCTCGGCGACACGCGCGGCGGCAATCGCCAGATCGACGTTGTTGGCGCGCGCCTGCTCGACGAGCGCGGCGAGTTGCGGATCGCCGAAGCGCGTCCACCAGCGCGCATCGATCGAGCCGGTTGCGGACAGGTCGGTGCGCCAGTCGGCGGGCGGCGCGACCGCGCTCGTAGGCGGACGCGGCCCGATCGCCGGCGCGCAGGCCGCGAGGAGCAGCGGCAACAACAGCGCAGTGCGGAGGGCGGCGCGCGCCATCAGTCGGCGCCCGTGTGGACGGTGGCGACGACCGACATGCCGGGGCCGAGGCGCTGGGCGAGTTCCTGGCCCTCGTCGATGCGGATGCGCACCGCGATGCGCTGCGGCACCTTCACGAAATTGCCCGATCCGGTGTCGGGCTTGATGACGCTGAACTCGCTTCCCGCCGCGGGGGCGATGCTCTCGACATGGCCGCTCAGCTTCGCCCCGCCGAGCGCGTCGACGCGGAAGCTCGCACGCTGGCCGACGCGGATCTTCGCGGTCTGCGCTTCCTTGAAATTGGCGACGATCCAGTGGCGCCGGGGCACGAGATACATCAGCTGGGTGCCGGGATTGACGAGCTGCCCGACGCGCACGGTCACTTCGCTGAGCTGACCGTCGCGCGGCGCGCGGATCACGGTATTCTCGAGGTCGATGTCGGCGAGACCGCGCTGCGCCTTCGCATTTTCGACCCCCGCCTCGAGCCCGCCGCGCCCGACGTCGACCGAGCGCACCTGCTGCGCCGCGATCGCCTGTTGCGCTTCGGCCTGCCGCACCGCCGCTTCGGCCTGGCGCAGCGCGGCGAGCGTCTGGTCGCGCTCGCGCAGCGACACCGAGCCGGCATCGACGAGTTCGTCGACGCGCCGCATGTCGGCCTGTGCCCGCGCGAGCTGCGCCCTGGCGCTCGCCACCGCCGCCTTTTGCAGTTGCACCTGCGCCTCGGCCGAGCGCAGGCTCTGCGCGCTGTTCGCGAGGCTGGCCGACTGGGCGGCGATATTCGCCCGTCCCTGCGCGACGCGCTGGCGATAGATGCGGTCGTCGATCCGCACGAGCACCTGCCCCTTCTTCACCCGTTCGAAATCGCGCACGAGAACCCCCGTCACATATCCGCCGACCTGCGGCGCGATGATCGTCGTCTGGCCGCGGACATAGGCGTTGTCGGTGGTCTGGCTGGCGGCGCGGAAGGGCGGCAGGCCCCAGGCATAGAGGATCGCGAGCACGCCGATCAGGATCAGCGACCCGAACAGGATGATCCGCGGCCGCGAGCGCGGGGGTTTCCAGCCCTCCTGCGTCGCGGGCGGCGCATCGGCGGACGCCTCGACGGGCGCTTCGGTCGGCTTTTCCTGTTTCTGGCTCATTGGTTTCCGGCTCTCATTTTCTGAAGGGCGGCAAGTTCGGCGGCGAGCGGGTTGTGACCGCGGCGGCGGTCATGAATCCAGCGCGCGAACATCAGGACGAACGCCAGCGCGGCGAGCGATCCGATGACGAAGAAGACGTCGTTATAGGCAAGGATCGTGGCTTCGCGGATCGCCTCGCGCACGACCTGCGCACCGGCGACGGCGCTGCGCAGCGCGGGATCGGTCATCGTCCCCGCCTGCGCCGCGGCGATGCGGCCGATGCCCTGCGCGACCTCCGGATCGGCGGGCGAGATGCTGTTCGCGAAGGTGATCAGATGCGCCTTGGTGCGCAGCGTGTGAAACGCCGACAGCGCCGCGACGCCGGCGAGTCCGCCGAGCGTCTGCGACAGGCTGAACACCCCGACGAAGCTGACGAGATAGGATGGCCCCTTCGACAGTGCGCGCAGCAGCCCTTCCATCAGCATCGGCCCCATGAAATAGACCGCGGCAAAGGCGATCGCGGCTTGCGAGAAATAGAGGTTCACCGGCCCGGTGCGCAGCCCCGAATGGGTATCGAGAAAGGCGCCGAAGGCTATCACCGCCAGCGACACGAGCGTCTGGCGCCGCAAGTCGGCCGGGTTGAGCGTCACAATAGCGAGTAGCGCACCGGCGAGCGTCGCGACCGACAGGACAGCATAATAGGGAACGAGCTGATCGCTGACGAGACCGATCGTCGACAAAAGGCCGGTCGATCCGAAATTCTGTTCGGACGTCAGCACGCGCACCAGTGCCCCGGTGAGCGCGAATTTTACGAGGTCGCGGCTGCCCATCCACCGTGTCTGGAGCATCGGGTTGGCGCGGTTGTGCTCGATCAGGAAGGCGGCGCCGATGAGCAGAACGGATACCGCAAGCGCGGCGCCGAGCCACGGCGTCGTCCACCACACAATCCGCCCCTGAACCAGGAAGGCGCAGAGCAGCCCGACGCCTGCGGCGAGCATCGGAAAGGTCAGAAGGTCGAGCTTTTCGAACGAGCGGATCGTCTCGCCCGGCGGCAGATGCAGGATGTTGACCAGCCCGACCGCAACGAGCGAGAGCGCGAACTGAAAGACGAAGAGGTTATAGACGTCGCCGTCGGCGAGCAGCAGCGGCGAGATCGCACGCGCGAGCGGCACCGCGACCTGCGCGAGCCCGATCGCGAGCAGGAAGCCCGCGATGCGCTTTTCCTGCGGAAAGCCCTGCATCAGATAGAAAGCGGCGAGCGTCGTCAGGCCACTCGCGGCGATCCCCGAAACGCCGCGCGCGACGAGTTCCATCCGATAGCCCGCGTCGAACAGCTGGAGGAAATTGGCGATCAACAGTGCGATCATGATCACGCGCACGAAGCGCTGGATGCCGAATTGCTGGCGCGACTTGTAGAGCAGGATGCTCATGCAAGCATTGGTCATGTTATAGGCGACGGTGACCCAGCCGGTATCGACCGGGGTGAGGTCGAGATGGCCCTGCAGCACGGTGAGGTTCGCGATCAACAGGCCGTTCTGAAACCCCGCGATGATCGCAAGATAGAGGCCGATCAGAAGATAGGCGAATTTGCGCGGCGCCGGATGATCGGGAGACGCCGGGGATCCCGGCATGAACGGCCGTTCGTGCGGCTTGAAGACATAGGCGCCGGCGGCGCCGGAGGGCGAAGGATCAGCCATGGCGAAGCTGCGGTGCGATCAGCGTGTCATAGAGCGCGGCGCGAAATTCATCGTCGTTCGCGAGCTGCGGCGCATAGCCGGTAAGCATGTCGCGCCGCACGACATTGACCGCGACGCCATAGGCAAAGGTCAGAAAGGCCATCTCGGGGATCGGCGCGGACATCGCCCCGGCATCGTGCGCCGCGCGGATCAGCGGCAGATAATGATCGAGCAAAGGCTGCGAGACATGGTCGAACACCCACGCCGCGCGCTGCGGATCGTGCCCGGCGTCGCGGAGCAGGAAGCGCGGCACCGTGTCATTGGCGCAATAAACGTCGATCAGCGCCTCCATCGCGGCGGCAAGCGGGCGTTCGCCGCGATCGGGTTTCGCGGCCGCGGCCGCGGCGATCTGCTCGAGCGTCACTGTGCCGACGCGCTCGACCACGGCTTTCCACAGGCCGAGCTTGGATCCGAACTTGTAGGAAATCAGCGCGACATCGACCCCCGCGTCGGCAGCAATGTCGCGCAGGCTCGTCGCGTCGAAGCCCTGATCGGCGAATCGGCGCAGCGCCGCGAGGCGGATCCCGCGCTCGGTATCGCCCTGATCGGCGGGCCGCCGCCCGCGCCGCGAAGATGGGTGAGCCATCCGCCGCATCCCCTTGCTGCCGTGAACACTAACGCCCGGCGCAGATAAGGATGCAATGCGATTAATTCAACGAGTGATGAATTCCTATTCAGTTTGTCCAGTAAATATAGTCCTGTCCGTCCTTCCACGGCGCGTTCATCGGCACGTCGATGCGGATCGGTCCTTCGAACAGGCCCGGCCAGATCGGCTTCGCCATCCCCTTGTTCTGCGCTGCGAGCATCGCCTGCAGCTGCGCGACGCGCTGTGGCTGCTCGGCCGATACATCATGCTGCTCGGTCGGATCATCGGCGAGATTATACAGCCTCACCTTTTCGGGGCGCTTCGTCACCTGCAGCTTCCAATCGCCGGCGCGCACCGCGCGGTAGTCGCCCGAACGCCAGTAGAGCGCGTCGCGCTTCGCAGGGCCGGCGAGGATGTCCCGGCTGTCCATAACCCGGTCAGTGGGCACCCTGGCCCCCGCCGCCGCGGCGATCGTTGCGAAGACATCGAGATGCCCCGTCGCATCGGCGCGCGTCGATCCCGGCGCGATATGCCCCGGCCAGCGCAGGAAAAAGGGCGTGCGGATGCCGCCCTCGAAGAAAGTCGCCTTCCACCCGCGATAGGGGGCGTTGAGGTTGGGGATGCCGGTGTACCACGCGCCGCCATTGTCGCTGGTGAAGATGACGAGCGTCTTGTCGTCGAGCCCGGTGCGCTTGAGTTCGGCCATCACGTCGCCGATGCGCCGGTCGAGCTGCGCGATCATCGCGCCATAAACGCGCGTCTTGTGATCCTTGATCTGGGGCAGCTTCGCATAATCCTCCTTCGTCGCCTGCAGCGGCGTATGCGGGGCGTTGAAGGCCAGGTACATGAAGAAGGGGCGGTTGCGGTTCGCGTCGATCGCCGCGATCGCCTGATCGGCGAAATAATCGGTCATATGCCCCTTGGGATGGAAGCGCTCGCCGCCGTTGAAGGTCACCGCGTGGCGCAGATTGGCCCAGAGGAAGCGGTCGATCGGATCCCATGGCAGCTTGGCATTGACCGCATCGGGATCGTCTTCGGGCAGGAATTTCGCCGCGCCGGCGAGCACCGCGAGGCTTTCGTCGAAGCCTTGCGCGTTGGGCTGAAGCGTCGGCGCTTCGCCCAAATGCCATTTGCCGATGTGGATCGTGTGATAGCCCGCGGTCTTCACCGCCTCGGCAATCGTGACTTCGCTCGCGGGCACGCCCATGTCGGGATAGCCCGGAATATCGTCAGTGATGAGGTCTTTGTGAAAGACAGGCTTCAGCGGGCCGATGCCGCTGCCATGCGCCAGATTCTCCGCGAATTCGACGGGCACCGCGGTAAATTCGAAGCCGAAGCGCGTCGGATAGCGTCCGGTCATCATCGCCGCGCGCGACGGCGAACAGGTCGCGTTGGCGGCGTAGGCGGTGGTGAAATTCACCCCCTGCCGCGCGAGGGAGTCGATGTTCGGCGTCTTGACGATGCCGCCCGCGACCCCGCCGCCGTTCAGGCTGATGTCGTTCCAGCCAAGGTCGTCTGCGACGATCAGGATGATGTTCGGCGGCCTTTTGCCCGAGGGCGGCGTCGTGGGGCCTGGCTGCCACGCGACCGGCCGGTTCGGCTGCACCGGGCTGCGCCAGTCCTGAATGAGGCCCGGAAGGCGGTATTTGTTCGCCTGAAAGCCGTAATAGCCGCCTGCGCCAAGCAGCGCGACCGCGCCGAGCGCGGCCCATCGCTTCTTCATCATCGTTCCCCACATCGACCAGACGATTGCCTCGAAAACTAATGGCACTATATGTGCCAATATATGAAGCGGCGCAAGCGCAACGGCTCGCGCCCATTGACCTTGAGGGCGCAGTGGGCCAGCGGAGACAGATGGCATCGAAAGCGGACATGGGGGCGGCAGACAGCGACGGACGGCGCGCGCGCAGCCGGTCGAGCCGGCGGCGCATCGTCGCCGCGATGGTCGAGCTGATCGAGGGCGGCGATCTGATGCCGAGCGCGGCGCGCGTCGCCGAGGAGGCCGGGGTCGGACTGCGCACCGTCTTTCGCCATTTCGACGATATGGACACGCTCTATGCCGAGCTGTCGGCGAACGTCGCCGCGCGGGTGATGCCGATCGCCACCGCGCCCTATGCCGGCGCCGACTGGCGCGCCGACGTGCGCGAGCTGACGCGGCGGCGCGCCCGCGTATTCGAGGTGATGCTGCCCTTCCGCCTCGCCGCGAACGTCAAACGCTATCAGTCCGCCTTTCTGACCGCCGAATATGGGCGCGTGGTGACGATCGAGCGCGAACTGGTGCTGCGGCTGCTGCCCGATGGCATCAAGGCCGACCGGACGCGCGTCGAGGCGCTGATCGCCGCGCTGTCGTTCCAGACCTGGCGCGCGCTGCGCCACGACCAGAACCTGACCGCCGAGGATGCGGGCGCGGTGACCGCACATATGGTTGCGGCCTTGCTCGCGGCGATGCCCGAAATGCCCTGAAGTCTGCCCGGTTCAAGCGGCTTCAAAACCTCCCGTTCGTCCTGGGGAGCCATTGAGCCCCGTCGAAATGGCGTCTCGAAGGACCATAGGCTGCGCTTGGTCCTTCGAGACGGGGCTTCGACAAGCTCGGCCCCTCCTCAGGACGAACGGGAGGCTTTGAATCGAGCCGATCAGGGCAGACTCCAGCTTCTCGCCCGTCGGCGCCGCCGCCGCCACGCCCACACCGAACCGATCAGCAGCGCCAGCACCCCCGCCGCCGCGACGCCGAGGCGGATCGCGCGCTTCCTGCCCTGATGTTCCCACGCATAGGCGTTGATCTGCTTGTCCGCCGTGTAGCCGGGGGGCATGTCGAGGACGCCATTGGCGCGCGCGAAGGCGCGGTAGTCGGCCTGCATCGTCGCGAAGCGATCGGGCATTTCGGCCGCAAGGTCGTGCGTCTCGCCCGGATCGGCGACGATGTCGAACAGCCGCCAGCGGCCGTCGCCGGTCGGCGGCAGGTTGCGCACCAGCTTGTAATCCCCGCGAAACAGCGCGGCATTCCCCGACAGTTCATAGCCGAGCGGCGTATCGCCGTGCACGCTGCCCGCTGCACCCTTCAGCATCGGGACGAGGCTGCGCCCGGCGACGGGCTCGACGCGCCGGCCGTTCCATTCGCCCTGCGGCAGCGGCAGGCCGGCAAGATCGGCAAGTGTCGGAACGATGTCGGTGACATGCGCGAAGCCGTTGCTGATTGCGCCGGTGCGGATCGACGTATCGCCCGGCCAGGCGATGATCAGCGGGACGCGCAGCCCGCCCTCGGCCGCGCTGAACTTGTAGCCCGCGAGCGGCGACGCCGCGGCGCTCGCCCAGCCCGCGCCGATCGCGCTCAGGCTGTTGCGGCGGCCGATATTCGCATAGGATGTATCATAATGCAGGTTGAGGAAGATGCGGTTGCGCAGGCTGGCATAGGGGTTGGTCGGCTCCGGCCCATTGTCCGAGAGGAAGACGAAGATCGTATTCTCATACTGGCCGGTCGCCTTCAGATGCGCGACGAGCCGGCCGATCTCGCGGTCCATCGCACTTGCCATGCCCGCATAGGCCTGCATCACCCGCACCGCCGCCTTGCGCTCATCGGCATCGAGGCTCGCCCAGTCGCGCGTCGTCGCCATCGTCACCATCGGCGTGCCCGGGGGCACGATGCCGAGTGCCGCCGCCCGCTTTGCCCGCGCCGCGCGCAGCGCGGTCCAGCCGTCGCGATACATCGCCCGATAGCGCGCGATGTCGCTGTCGGGCGCCTGCACCGGAATATGGTTGGCGAGGAAATTGACCGAGGCGAGAAACGGCTTTCCGCTCGCGGCGCCGCCGTCGATATAGTCGATCATCTTGTCGACGATGAAGCGCGACGAATAATAATCCGGGGGCAAGGTCGCGGGCTTGCCGTCCTCGAACCAGTCGGCGCGGTCGTACATCCCTTCGATCGGGCGCTGCTCGAAATTGTCGGCGCCGGCATCGGCAAGGCTGAAGGCGCGGTCGTAGCCGCGCGCGCCGGGCAGCCGCGTGGCGTCCTTGCCGAGGTGCCATTTGCCGGTGAGGTAGGTGCGATAGCCCGCCGCGCGCGCCATTTCGCCCATCGTCACGACGCGGTGGTTGAGCACGGTGTCGTAACCCGGCTTCCCCACATGCTCGGGCGGGATGGTTTCGGGCATGTTGCCGAGCCCGTTGCGGTGATTCATCACCCCGGTGATCAGCATCGCGCGCGTCGGCGAGCAGGACCCCGACACGTGGAAATTCGAAAAGCGCGTCCCCGCCCGCGCCAGCGCGTCGATGTTCGGGGTCGCAAAGCCGGCCCCGAAGGCGCCGACGTCGCTGAAGCCCCAATCGTCGGCGAGCAGCACGACGATGTTCGGATGCGTAGTGCGCGCCGGGGACGGCGCGGCCGGCGGGAAAGCGGGGGCCGCCGCCGGAGCCGCGCGAAGTGGCATCACGGCGAACGAAGCGCATAAAGCGATGACGGCCGACCGCCTTAAAATACCGCGCAGCGGCATCGACCCCCCAGTCGAAAAGCGTGCGGCCATCGCCCCCTCCTTGCCCTTGTAAATTATTGGCAGCGATTATGCCAATATAATCTGCAATGGCAATCGGGGGTAGTCGGGGGTGCTACGCGGAGGCGTAGCCGGAAATTCGCGCAGAGGTCGCAGAGGAAGAGGGGTTTGTTCACGGGGAGACGCGGAGAAACAGTGTGCGTCAAATCTGATCCGTTTGCCCTGAGCTTGTCGAAGGGCCGTTCTTTCTTGGGCGGCGCAAGAAGAACAGTGCTTCGACAAGCTCAGCACAAACGGGGTTGGGTTGGCGTCGCCGATTAAACGCAAGCCGTTCCAGCTATTTCTCCGCGTCTCCCCGTGAACAAATCTCTGCGTCTCTGCGTCTCTGCGCGAATCCCTCATCCACGCCGCACTGGAAAGCGATCGGTCTCGCCCGCCTCCCTACCGCTCGCGATAGTCGGGCGGGCGTTTGGCGAGGAAGGCGGCGAGGGCTTCCTGATGGTCCTCGGTCGCCGAGAGGATCACCTGCTGGCGATCCTCGATCGCCATCGCCGCGTCGAGGCTCTGCGCGTCGATGTTGAGGTTGAGCGCCTGCTTCGACAGCCGCAGCCCCCACGGGCTCGTCGCGAGCATCTCGTCGGCGAGCGCGAGGCCGCGGTCGAGCAGCTTGTCGGCGTCGACGATCTCGCTGACGAGGCCCGCCGACAAGGCGCGTGCCGCGTCGATGAAACGGCCGGTGAGGATCATTTCGGACGCGAGGCTGGCGCCGACGAGGCGCGGCAGGAAATAGCTCGACGCCATGTCGCAGCCGCCGAGCCCGATGCGGATATAGGCGGCGTTGCAGCGAAAGTCGGGCGCGGCGTAGCGCACGTCGGAGGCGAGCAGCAGCGACAGTCCGCCGCCCGCCGCGGCGCCGTGGCCGAGCGCGATGATCGGCTGCGGGCAGGCGCGCATCTTGCGATAGATATTGCCGATGCTCGTCTGGGTCCGGAGCGTCCGCAGCACGGGGGTTTCGTCGGTCGAGCGGTCTTCCTGAATGTCGAGCCCGGCGCAGAAACCGCGCCCCGCGCCGCGCAGGATCACGACGCGCACCTCTTTGCGATCGGCGAGGTCGCCGAAATAGGCGCCCAAGCCGTCGACAAGGCTCTCGTTCAGCGCGTTGAGCCGCTCGGGCCGATTGAGCGTCGCGATCTCGACCGCGCCGCGCGCCTCGACCAGCAGCTCGCCGCTCACAGCGTCTGCCCGTCGTCGACCGTGATCACACTGCCGGTGACCCCGAGCGAGGCGTCCGAGCAGAGGAAGAGCAAGGGGGCGTGCAGGTCGCTCGGCGGCCGCAGCCGCTGGCGCGGGAAAGTCGCGACGAATTTCCTGCCGGCCTCGCTGTTGAAGAGGTCGGCGGTCATTTCGGATTCGAAATAGCCCGGCTGGATGATGTTCACATTGATCCCGCGCCGCGCCCATTCGCGCGCCAGCGCCTTGCCCATATGGCGCACCGCCGCCTTGGTCGCGCCATAGACCGAGGTGGCCGGAAAGATCTTGTCGGCGGTGATCGATCCGATGATCACGACGCGGCCCTGTTGCCGTTCGCGGCTGCCGGCGGCTTCGAGCCGCCGCGCGCCTTCGGTCACGGTCAGGAAGACGCCACGGACATTGGCGGCGAGCAGCCCGTCGACATCGTCGACGCTGAGCCCGAGCGCGACCTTTTCGGTTGCAACCCCGGCGTTGGCGACGATCGTATCGACCGTGCCGAAGGCGGCTTCGGCGGCATCATAGGCCGCCCTGGTCGAGGCTTCGTCGGTGACGTCGAGCGAAACCGCGATCGCCTGCCCGCCCGCCGCCTCGATCGCCGCGACCTGCTCGGCGAGCTTGTCGGCGCGGCGCGCGGCGAGCACGACCCTGGCGCCTGCCGCGGCGAGTGCCTTGGCAAAGCCAGCGCCGAGCCCCGACGACGCGCCTGTCACCAGCGCGACGCGGCCCGTCAGGTCGAAAACCGGTTCCTTCGCCATATCCCTCTCTCCCGCTGTGGTCGCGCGTGCGCGTTCGGCGACGGGATAGCCAGCTTTCCCTTTACGTCAACTGTGCGAGGCCAAAACTTTTAAAACTAAGTTTATTGGAGGACCGCGGAAAAGCGTTGACAGGTCGATTTTGTTCTCTTATTGTTCTTCTTGTGCACATACAACCTGTTCCCCCGTCGCGGCCGTCGGAGCGCGGCGGACGGGGGATAAAGGGTTTCCTTCCCCGACATCGAAGAAGCTTCACCGGCCTGACGGAGCGGACGTCGAGCGGGCATCCCCCGAATCCAAAGGGTCGGATTGGAGCTAGGAAGCGTGGACAAATTCCCAGCCGAACGAGTGCCCCCTATCGGGACGCTCAAGACGCGGCTTCAACGGCCGGAAAAGGGGTGGGGAGCAGACGTTTCCATCTTCGTCATCCCGGATTTGATCCGGGATCCATTCTCCCGGCGCTGCGCTTAATGGACCCCGGATCAAGTCCGGGATGACGAAAAAGGAACCTCGACCTTCGGTCGTGTCCGGAACGGCAGCTTCCGTTGTGAAACTCTGGAACGCAGTCAAAATAACCCGGGCTGGAATTTGTCGACGCCGCCTAGGGTCAGGAAAAGCCGTGTGCTCCCGCGAAGGCGGGAGCCCATCTCCCGACCGTTCTATCTTGAACCCGCAGGAGATGTATCCCGCCTTCGCGGGGACACATATTTTCGTGAACATTTTGCGGGGTGGCGATTTCGCCCTAACGGATGCGCCCGCCGCGGAAGCCGCCCATCCGGCCCTGGAAGCCGCGCCCCATCGAACTGCGGTCGAAGGCGGGGCGCTGTGTTCCCGGGCGCTCGAAGCCGCGGCCCGCCATGCTGTCGCGCTCGAAGCCGCGGTCGCGCGCCGCGCGCTCGCGGTCGAGCTTGCCGTCGTCGGTCGGGCCATAGGTTCCGCCGCCGCTGCGCTTGCCGCTCACCGACTGCCAGCCGTTGCCCGGATCGTAGCGATAGACGTTGCCGTCGCGGCCCGCATAGATGTTGCCGTTGACGTCGACCGCGCCGCCGCCCGAGATGCCGCCGCCGCGGTCGTAATGGACATAGCCCGCACCCTTGGCATCGCCGCCGGCGCCCTTGGTGTTGAAGCCGCCCGCCGCGGTTGCGCCGCCGGCGCTGCGCGTCGCGCCGCCCGCTTCGCGCGTGACGCGGCCGGTGTTGGTGTTGACCACGGTGCGCGCGCCCGCCGCCGCGCCGCCGCCGGTGTAGATATTGCCCGCCGCGCCGCCGTGCCCGGCGACGACGCGGCCGGTCTGCGGATTATAGCGGATGCCGCCCGCCGCGGCGGCGGTGTTGCCGGTATAGATGTTGGTGTTGCGCCCGGCATAGCCCCAGCCGCGCCCGCCGGTCGCTTCGTTATAATAGCCGCCGCGTCCCGCCCGGCCGACATTGCCGGTATAGGGATTGTACCAGGCGGCACCGCGCCCCGCGACGACGCTGTTGCCCCAGCGGCCATAGACGTCGCCCCACGCATAGGCGCCGCCGCCCCAATAGCCGGGCCAATATCCCGGATAATAGCCGGGATAATACCACGGCCCCCAATAGGGCCCGTACCACGGGTCGTACCAGCCGAAGCCGAAGGCGAGCGACCAGCCGACCGCAGCGCCGAAGGCGAAGGAGGCGCCATAGCCATAGGTCGACGGGCAGCCGTAATAGTAAGCGCCGACCCACGGATCGCACGCATAGCCGGTGCCATAGACGACGACATTATTGTTGACGACCGTACCGTAATAGCCCGGCGTATAGCCGACATAGACGACCTCGGGCGTCGAGCCGTAGATGCGGACATAGGTCACATAATGATATTGCGAGGTCGCGGGGATGCCATAGATCGCCGGCGGCACTTCGGTCGCGACCTGCCACGGCCCGGTCGCCGCCGAGGCGGTGAACCAGACGCCGTTGCTGAGCGCGACATAGCTCGACGAGTTCACGCGGAAGACCGGCGCGGGCGAATTTTTCGCGGCGCTGAGCTGCGTGCCCTCGATTGCCGCGAATTGCGGCGCGCCGTCATAGGTCGCGGTGAAGCTCGCATCCTTGCGCTGGACGGTCGCGGTCTGCGGCACCGCATTGGCGACGAGCGCCTCTTTGGCTTCGGGGGTGCCCGCAATCGACGCGAGCACCGCGCCCTTCGGGCCGTCGCTGTCGATCTTCAGGAAGTCCGCGGGCAGCTTGTCGGGCGCAACGTAGGTCCACGGGCCGTTGGTCGATTTGGCGGTGAACCAGCGCCCCGACAGCAGCGCATACCAATTGTCGGCGCCTTCGAGGAACAGGTCGGCGGGGGTGTTGGTGACATAGCTGAGCGACGTGCCCTGAACGTCGGCGAATTCGGGATCGCCCTCGATCGCGATCAGCTCGGCGGGGTGGGTGCGGACATAGACGGTCTTGATCGCGTCGGAGCCGGCTTCCGTTTTCTGCTGCGGCGGCGGCTGGCCGTTGCCGCCCTGCTTGAGCAGTTGTTCGAGCGCCTGCGTCACAGGCGCGGGCGGCTGCGGGGTCGGAGTCCATTGGCCTTCGAGGCTCGCCGCGGTCATCCACTGCCCGGCGTGGCCGAGGTAGAGCCTGTTCTGATAGCGCAGGATCGGCGCATGGCTGTTGAGCACGCGCTCGACCCCCGCCACACCGCTCGCGCGCCACACCGGATCGCCGTCGACGAGCACGAGCATCGCGGGCTCGAGCGAGACGATGATTTCGGGCGCCTTGTTCGAAACCGCGACATTGTTCGCCTTGTCCGATTCCCCCGCGATCGCGAGCTGCGCCTCGATCGCGTCGAGGCTGACGACGAGCTGCGTCGTCGGAAAGGCCTTGCGCGCCGCCGCCAGATAGCGCGCCTCCTGATCGGGGGCACTCGGAAAGCTGCCCCTGTCGACCGTGAGGTCGTCGAGGGTGACGATCCGCGCCTCCTTGTCGGTGCCGGTCTTGGCGCTGAGCCACAGCACGCCATAGGTTTCGCTGTTCTGGGCCTTGCCGTCGGCGCCTTTGGTCTGGCCGGTGGTGACCGCCATCACCTGCCGTGCCTTGATCTCATTGCCCTCCCAGCTGTCGACCTGCGGCTGGTAGAGCGCGAATTCGACGCCATCGACCTTGTAGGACCGCGGCCAGACGCGGGCATCGACCGTCTTGCCCGACGGCGCGACGGCGACCGCGTCCGATTGCCCGTAGGCGGCGCGCGAATGAAGCGCGAAGGGCAGCGCCGAGAGCAGCGCTGCGGAGGCCAAGAGGGCGGTGATCTGGCGGCTTCGGGTCATGCGGGCTATCCTCGTTCCAAGCGGACAGGCCCGAGAATTGCGGCGATGACGGATCCGATCAATCAGGTGAAACCCGTCCGACGCCGCCTGCCGCGCCTGAGGGCAGCGATATCGGGTCAGGAGCCGTCGTGCGCGCGATCGAGCGGCACGACCTCGGCGCCTTCGTGCTCGGCGCCTTCGTGTTCGGCGGCGATCGCCGCTTCGACCATCTTGTCATGTTCGGCGAACACGCGTTCGAGTTCGGCGCGCTTGTCGAGGATCAGCTTGGCGACGCCCGCGGTCATCCCGCCCTCTTCGCCGACCCGGCCGAGGACGCTCGACAGGTCGGACAGCGTCGCCTTTTCGGGCGTCGAATGAAGCCCGCCTTTTCCATCCCTATATGCGACGCATTCAGTAGCCATGGGTCTTTCCAGCCGTTGCGGCTCGCCTTCGATGCGATCGCCTGCGCCCGGGCGATCTGTCGGCAGCCTGCCCTGCGGGGCCCGACGCCGATCGACGTCCTTTCGAATATCTGCCGCTCTCTCCCTGCGCTCTTGTAGACCTGCCGAAGATAGGCGTTCGCGGCGCGGGGGAAATCGGGGGAATCCCTGATCGCCGCGTGCCAGGACAGCAAAAACGGGGCATTCGCGGGCCTATCCAAAAGAGTATGCGACGCCCGGTCAGCCGATCCGCCGGCTGTGGCGGAAGCGCGCATAGCGGTTGAGGATGTCGTTGATCAGCTGCGTCTGCGAATATCCGGTGACGTCGTGCGGCTGGTCGCCTTCGGAACTGGTCGCCATCGCGCGATAGTGCATCGGCTCGCGCGCCTGCGCTTTCGGCGTTTCGGCATAGGCGAAGATCGGCGCGCGAAAGGCGCGCTTGCGCACGGCATATTGGAACGTGCCCAGATTCGGATGCGGGACGCTGAGCTCGATCGCTTCGCTGCCGGCGACCAGATCGGGCGACAGGCCGTTCTGGCGCATTTCCCCCGCGACATTGCCCAGCGCCGAATGCACGTCGCCCGCGAGGAAAGCGTCGACCTCTGCCTTGTCGTAGAATCGCGTGATGCTGGTCAGCCGCTGCTGCCACGTCCAGCCGCCCGTCTCTGGAAAAGGCGCGTCGGCGGTTGCCGACAAGTCGATGTCGGCCCCGCTGCTTTCGGCCTGAAGCGCGCGCAAGAGGCCATAGCACATGAAGATCATGACGACGGTGAACGGCAGCGCGCTGGCGATCGCCGCGGTCTGCAGCGCTTGCAGCCCGCCGGCGACGAGCAGGACGGCGGCGACCACCCCCGCCCCGACGGCCCAGAAAATGCGCTGCCACGCCGGGGGATCGTCGGCGTCGCCCGACGTGATCGTGTCGATGACCAGCGCCGCCGAATCGGCCGAGGTCACGAAGAAGGTGATGACGAGGAGCGTCGCAAGCCCCGACGCGACGACCGAAAAGGGCAGATGTTCGAACATCCGGAACAGCGCGACGGGCATGTCCTTTGCCACGGCGGCGGCGAGGTCGGCGGTGCCGTTCAGGTCCATCGCGATCGCGGTATTGCCGAACACCGTCATCCACAAAAAGGTGAACAGCGAAGGGACGAGCAGCACGCCGGTCACGAATTCGCGGATCGTGCGCCCGCGCGAGATGCGCGCGATGAACATGCCGACGAAGGGCGACCAGCTGATCCACCAGCCCCAATAGAAGAGCGTCCAGTTGCTGAACCAGTCGTTGGGTTCATAGGCGTACATGCGGAACGTCCGCTGGACGAGCGCGCCGAGATAGGCGCCGACATTCTGGACATAGGCCTGGATCAGAAAGATCGTCGAGCCCGCGAGGAGCACGAACAGGAGCAGCGCGATGGCGACGAAGATGTTCAGCTCCGAGAGGCGCTTGATCCCCTTGTCGAGCCCGACGAAGGCCGAGAGGGTGGCAAGCGCGGTGATCGCCGCGATCAGCGCGAGCTGCACCCACGGCCCGACCGGCAGCCCGAACAGATGGTGGAACCCCGCGTTGACCTGAAGCACCCCGAAGCCGAGCGACGTCGCGACGCCGAACATCGTCCCGAGCACAGCGAAAATGTCGATCGCGTGGCCGATCGGCCCATAGATGCGGCGCCCGATCAGCGGGAACAGCGCCGAGCGCACGGTCAGCGGCAACCCGCGCCGGAAGGCGAAATAGGCGAGCGCCAGCCCGACGACGATATAGATCGCCCAGGCGTGGAAGCCCCAGTGGAAGAAGGTGAGGATCATCGCCTGGCGTGCGGCTTCGATCGTATGGCCTTCGCCCACCGGCGGCGCCGCGAAATGCTCGATCGGTTCGGCCACGCCGAAGAAAAGCAGGCCGATCCCCATGCCCGCGCTGAACAGCATCGCAAACCAGGACATATAGCTATATTCGGGTTCGCTGTCGTCGGCGCCCAGCTTTACGTTGCCATAGCTGCTGAACATCAGGAAGAGCACGAAGATCAGGAAGCCGGCGACCGAAACGATGTAGAACCAGCCGAAATCGGTGGTGATCGCGCGCTGCAGCGCGGCGAAGAATGCGCCGGCGCGCTCGACGAACAGCGACCCGAGCACCACGAAAGCGAGCGTGAGCGCCGCCGACGTATAGAAGACCGGCGGATTGATCTTGATCCGGTGCGACGCTGTCGAAGTCGCTTGTCGGTCGCTCTCGCCCATATCGGCCCCTTCCGATTGCCCTAGGCAACGGTTCCGGCGCGAACCGGTTGCCTCGCCCCCAAGACTCGCTGCTGAAGCCGCCGATTGCAAGGCCGGCGCGCCCGGGCGCCGCGCCGGGGCTTCACCTATCGCATTTCGCGCTCCAGATCGCGGGCCGCGTTGGCGAGCGCGATATACATCGCGCCTTCGGGCACGACATATTCATTCTCGCCCCAGAAAAACGGCCAATCGTCGCGGTTTTCGGGATAGTCGGGCTTGAGGATCAGCACGCCGGGGACCACCCCGCCGGGAATGAAGGAAAAGTCGGCCCGGTTGCTGCCATAGGCGACCTCTTTCGATTGCGCGCCGACGCCCGAGACGAACGAGCGGTCCGAGGCCGGGTGATGGCCGTGGAGGAAATCGAGCGCGCGCATCGTCGGCTCTGCGCCGACGATGTCGGGAAAGGCGCGGTGGAGCGCATAGCCGGTCAACCCGAAGCCGAGCACCGTGCCGCTGCCCGCCCATCCGCCGTCGGTGATGGGGACGCCGAAGGGATTGGCCTTTTGCAGCGCCTCGGCCCGCGCCGCCCACTGCCGCGCCGCCTGCTCGACCGAGGCGCGATAGGCGGGCGGCATATGCGGCAGCGCCTTCACCATCGTCTGCGCGGTGAAGTCGAAACCTTTCAGCATCGCCGGCGCGAGCGCCTCGACGCGCGCGGCATAGCGCCGGTCGCCGGTCGCGAGGAGCAGTTCGACCGCGGCACCGAACTCCTCGACCTCGATCGGCCCGCCCGTCGTATTGCCGTGGCGAAACAGCGCGGGCGGGCGGCTATGCTCTTCGTCCCACATCCGCTGCGCGCGATCGAGGCAGCGCCGGGCAAAAACGTCGTCGCGGCCGCGCCACGCGCGCGCGGCGGCGGCGAGCGCGGCGGCCGACCCATAGTCGAGCGCCGTCGCCTTGCTGGTGAAGGCCCAGCGGTCGTCGGGGGTTCCGCTGCGGCCGCCGGCGCTATCATAGGCGCGCTCATAGGGTTTGAGCGCCGGATCGTAGATCAGTCCGTCGGTCTTGCTCGCCGCATCGCCGAGGTGGGTATATTGCCCGACGTCGGGCTCGACGATCCCGTTGATCGCGTGGCCCACCGCGTCATATTGCGCGAGCAGTTGCAGGCTGCCGTGGCGCACCTGCTGAAGAAGGTCGGGCGTGCCGTCGGGGACGTGCAGTTCGACGCGGCGGCTGTCCCAGTCCACCGCGACGGTATCGCGGTCGAGCCCGAAATCCTCCCATATATCGACGAGCTGGCGGATGACCTGATATTGCGTCTGGGTGCGGATGTCGAAATCGCCGGCGTCGAGCCAGCCGCCGACCGCAAGGCCGGGGATATGCTCGCCGGGCGCAAAGCGCGTGTCGGTGGTCGGTCCCTGACGATAAAGGTCGATATGTTCGTGATCGACCGGCGCCTGACGCGCATCGTCGCGGTGCGCGTCGCCGTGCCAGACGCGATAGGCTTCGTTGACCGCGACATGGTCCATCGCGACGGGCAGATAGACGTCGTTCGTCGCGTGCCACGCGCTGTCGAAGAGGCCCGGCGCGATCGGGAAGGGCGCGGTGCGCGTATCGCCATATTCGAGCCGGTAGACACCGGGGGTTGTCACGTCGCTGAAATCGACCTGGAGATAGCGATAGCGCAGATAGCTGCCCCATTCGCGCGCCGGTTTCAGCGGCACCGGCACGCCTTGCCCCGATGCGTCGACGCGCAACAGGCGCGGTTCGAGCTGGCGCCTGTCGTCGCGGTCGAGCTCGATCGTCGCGATCTTCGCGGCCTGCGGCAGATAGCCGAGCTGCGAATGGCCGATCACCGGCGGGCGCAGCCATCCCGGCACGCTTTGGGCATCGAGCACCCATTCGAGCACCTTGCCGCTGCGCCCGCCAGGCAGCAGCTGGCGGACGACATACCAGCCGTTGTTCGCCTGGTTGCGGCCGTCGAACAGCGCGAGTTCTCCCTCGGCGGCCGCGATGCCGACGCGGCGCGAGGCCTCTTCGGGCGCGAAGACGAAGTGCCGCGCGCGCGCAAAGGGCAAGGGCTCGGCGCCCGGGCCATCGCTGCGCCCCGAGGCGGCGTTGCGTTCGGCGGTCAACTGCATGCTGTCGGCGGGGTGACGCGGAAACAGGGCGGGGCGCCCGTCGGCGAGATAGGCATGATGCCAATAGGCCGAGGGGACGAATTCGAGGTTGAAGCCGGCCTTGCCCACCATAGCGGCGGGCAGCGGACGATCGAGGATCACCGAAACCACCACCGATCCGCCGCGCCGTTCGGCGCGCACCGTGTAGCCGAAGTCCGGATATTGCATCGTCGCCTCGATCACCCCCGCCCGCTTGTCGACGCGGCGGCTGACGAAGCGGGCGGCGGGGTCCCATTGGCCCGGTGTCGGCGAAAGCCGGACGTCGCCGTTGGTTGCGGTGCGGACGCCCTGCTGGATCAGCTCGACGCCGCTGATCTTTGCGTCGGCGAACAGCCCTTCATTGACGTTCGAAAAGATCAGCCAGTTGACGCCCGGCGCCTCGAAATAATCGGCGCGGTCGAGCCGCAACGCGACATCCTGCGGCGACGCGTCCTGCGCGGCGGCGGGAACCCCGGCAATGCCGATCAGCGCGGCAAGCATAAGACGTCGGACCATGGCAGCCTCCCCTCATTCTGATTCTTGGTAGCGCTACCATAACGGCGCGCGGGGCCGCTGCAAGACCCCGCGCGCCGGGGTCACTTCGCGGGTTTCATATAGCCGTGCATCGCCAGCCAGCTGGCGAAGGCGTCGAACCAGCCGGTGCTGGTCGTTTCCTTGGGATACATGCCGAAACCGTGCCCGCCCTGTTCATAGAGGTGAAACTCGACCGGGCGCTTCGCCGCCTGCCAGCTTTCGATCAGGCCGAAGCCGCCGTGCGCGAAAAAGGGATCGTCGGCGGCGAGCGCGACGAACAGCGGCGGCGCATCGGCGGGGACGGTCACCGCCGACAGCGGGCCATAGATATTGCCGATGAACGCGGGCTTCGCGTCCTCGCCCGCAAGCGCGGTCGCCATGGTGAGCATCGCTCCGGCGGAAAATCCGACCATGCCGACGCGGTCGGGGTCGACGTGCCATTCCCCGGCGCGCCGGCGAACGAGCGCGAAAGCCGCGCGCGAATCGGCGATCTGCGGCGCGATCGCCGCCATCGCCTTTTCAGGGTCCATGCGCGGCGGCCGCGCGTTGCCCGAGAACATTTCGCGCATCGACTTCTCGAAGCCCGGCATGTCGGCGGGGGTCGGGTTGAGCCGATATTTCAGCACGAAGGCGGCGACGCCGCGATCGGCGAGCGCGCGGGCGACATCCCAGCCCTCATTCTCCATCGACAGCGTCCGGAAACCGCCGCCCGGCGCGACGACGACCGCCGCCCCCGTGGCCTTTGCCGGATCGGGCAGAAAAGGCGTGAGCGTCGCCACCGTAACGTTGCGGGCGAATTGGCTGCCATATTGGCTGTGCCACGATTCCTTCGCCGTCGCCCCGGGGAGCGGGCCGGTGCCAAGTTCGATCGCGGTCGGCTGCGCGGGGGTCTCGATCGGCATCATCCGGTCGTCCTGCGCCGCGACCGGAAACGCCGCCGCGAGCGCGACCGCAGCAGCGAGCGCCGCGAGCGGCCCCTTGCGCTGCCGTGCCGAGCCGCGAACTCCGGCGCATCTACTCGTGTCTTTCATCACCTGTCTCCCTATATATATTTGTCTTACATTTAATTGAGTCAAATCGCTCCTAATCAGCATTAATCCGCAATTTGATCGATATTTTTGTAGGACAAGTTGACGAGGCTGTCGAGACGTGATTAGGTCGAGCCAAGCGACAGAGGCGCGACGACGCGCGCATAGCGGGGGAGACATATGAAAATCGGCTCGACACGCTGGATCGTCATGGCAGCGTCGCTGGCGCCGCTCGCAGCCGCAACGCCCGCACTCACCCGCGAGCCCCCGGTGCCGCCGCTCGCCGACTTCTTCCAGCCCGCGACCACGGCCGCAGCCGCGCCCGACGCCGACGGCTTCATCCGTCGCTGGCTGCTCCTCGAGCCGGTCAGCAAGCCGAATCCGACCAACGCCGTGTTCACGGGCAGCTATGTGCGCGCGGCGCTGGCGCCCCGGAATTTTCCGGGCCGCTTCGGCGCGGTGCCGCGCGACGGAGCGGCGACCGCGGACGGCGCGCTGCGCTGGCACGCGCTCGATTCGACGCTGTGGGACGTCAAGCTGTTCAACTTTGCGCAGGCGCTGGGCAAGCCGAAGTACGGCGTGATCTTCTGGGCCGTCACCGTGATCGACAGCCCGCGCGAAATGCACGATGTGCGGATGGCGGTCGGGTCGAATTCGGCTTCGGTCTGGTGGCTGAACGGGGCCGAAGCGGCGGCGCTGTTCGACGACCGCCGCATGGTGATGGACGATGTGCTGTCGGACCGGCTGACGCTGAAAAAAGGGCGCAACATCATCTATGGCGCGGTGATCAACGGCCCCGGCCTTAGCGATTTCTGTCTGCGCTTTCTGGACGCGGACGGCGAACCGATACGCGACCTCGCCATCGCGGTGCAATGACGGCGCGGCGCGCCCTCCCCTTCGCACAGGAGCTTTCATGACCCGCTTTATCCGCCCGACGCTCGGCCTGTCGCTGGCGCTTGCCTGCCAATCCCCCGCCGCCGCTCAGCTGGCGGGCGAGGTCTTCATCCACGATCCGTCGACCGTCGTCGAATCCGACGGCAAATGGTTCACCTTCGGCACGCGCGGCGGCGGGCTGGTGTCCACCGACGGCTGGACGTGGGCGAGCGGGCCGGTCCGCCCCGGCGGCGGCGTCGCCCCCGATGTGGTGAAGATCGGCGAGCGCTATTATGTCGCCTGGGCGGTCGGCGGCGGCGGCATGTCGGGCGGGCATGCGAGCGACGTGAAGATCATGTGGACGAAATCGCTCGATCCGTCATCGCCCGATTTCGAATATCATGAGGTCGGGACGGTCGCGTCGAGCGACGGGGTCGAAAATAATGACGCGATCGACCCCGCCTTTCTCTATCACGATGGCCGGCTCTGGCTGAGCTATGGCACCTATTTCGGTTCGATCCGCCTCGTCGAACTCGATCCGGAAAGCGGCCGGCGGCTCGAAGGCAACGAGCCCGTCGACATCGCGATCGACATGGAAGCGACCGCGCTGCTCTATCGCGACGGCTGGTATTATCTGCTCGGCACCCACGGCACCTGCTGCGACGGGCCCAATTCGACCTACAATATCCGGGTTGGCCGTTCGCGCGACGTGCGCGGTCCCTATGTCGACAATATGGGCATTCCCTTGCTCAAGGGCGGCGGCAAGCTGGTCGCGGCCGCGCACGGACGGATGATCGGCGCGGGGCATTTCGGGCGCATCGAGCTGGGCGGCGGGATCGAGAAGATGTCGCTGCACTATGAGGCCGACATGGAGCGCAGCGGGCGCAGCGTGCTGGCGATCGAGCCGCTGCTGTGGCGCGACGGATGGCCGGTCGCGGGCCGCAACCTCGACCCCGGCACCTATGAGATCCAGTCGGCGCGCAGCGGCAATGCGCTGCAGCTGAAGGTCGATTTCGTCCGCATCCCGTTCGATGCGCGCGCCAGTTTCATGGCGAAGCCGGGCGATCCGGTGAAGCCGGTCCCCGGCCAGAGCCTTGCCGATGTCGGCGCGACATGGCCGAAGGACGCGGTGCGGGTCGACCTGTCGGCCTATATGGTGCGACCGAACCAGCATTGGACGATCACCCCCGTCCCCGAGGCGGGGGGCTGGTTCGGCGCCCCTTATTACAAGATTACCGTCGCAGGCACCAGGCGCGCGCTGGCCGCGACCCCGGCGGACGAGGTCGAGGCGGTGCCTACCTTTACCGGCGCCGATGCCGAGCTGTGGCGGATCGACCAGCTGACCGACGGCAGCTATCGCATCACCCCCAAGACGCACGCCGACGCCGATCTGGCGCTGGTCGCGATCGGCGCGAGCACGCCGACGCTCGCGCGCTTCGACCCGCAGAGCGACGCGGGACGCTGGCGCTTCGTGCGCCCCTGAGGGGTGGGCGCGCGCCAAGCGGCGCGCGCCGGGGAACGGTCAGACGAAACGGTTGACGAGATTTTCGAGCCGTTCCTGCTTGCCCGAGCGGTGCCGGGGGTTGAGGTCGGCGGCAACCGCATGATCGGCGATGTCGGCAAGGCTGGTGCCCTCGCGATGGATCATCCGCCCCAGCTCGCCGTCCCAGCCCGCATAGCGGTCCTTCTTGAACGCATCGATCCGCCCGTCGGTGATGATCCGTTCGGCGTTGAGCAGCGCCGCCGCGACGACATCGACGCCGCCGATGTGGCCGTGCAGCAGATCGTCGGCATCGACCGACTGGCGGCGCACCTTGGCGTCGAAGTTGAAGCCGCCGGTGGTGAAGCCGCCCGCGCGGACGATCTCGAGCATCGCGAGCGTCATTTCCTCGACCGAATTGGGGAATTGGTCGGTGTCCCAGCCGTTCTGGTGATCGCCGCGGTTGGCGTCGATCGACCCGAAAATGCCGAAGGCCGCGGCGGTGGCGATCTCGTGCTCGAAGGTGTGGCCCGACAGCGTCGCATGATTGGCCTCGATATTGACGCGCACCTCGTCCTCGAGCCCGTAGCGCTTGAGGAAGCCATAGACGGTGGCGGTGTCGAAATCATATTGATGCTTGGTCGGCTCGTGCGGCTTGGGTTCGATCAGGATCGTGCCGGTAAAGCCGATCCTGTGCTTGTGCTCGACCACCAGGTTCAGGAAGCGCCCGAAATTGTCGAGCTCGCGCTTCAGATCGGTGTTGGTCAGCGTCTCATAGCCTTCGCGGCCGCCCCACAGCACATAGTTGGCGCCGCCGAGCCGGTGCGTCGCCTCGAGCGCCGAGCGCACCTGCAGCGCCGCCCAGGCATAGATTTCGGGGTCGGGATTCGTCGCGGCGCCCGCGGCATAACGCGGATCGGAAAAGAGGTTGGCGGTGCCCCACAGGAGCTTGCGCCCGGTTTCGCCCTGCAGCGCCTCGAGATGATCGACCGCGGTCGCGAAATGACGCTGGTAGGAAGCGACGTCGGTGGCGGGCTCCATCACGTCGACGTCGTGGAAGCAATAGAAGGGCAGGTCGAGCTTGCTGACGAAGCCGAGCGCGGTCGCGCGCTTCATCGCCGCCGCCTCTGCCGCATCGGCGTGCTGCTGCCACGGGCGGTCAAAGGTTCCCGCGCCGAAGACGTCCGACCCCGGCCAGCAGAAGGTGTGCCACATGCACACCGCGAAGCGCAGATGCTCCTCCATCGTCTTGCCGAGGACTTTGCGGTTCTTGTCGTAGAAGCGATAGGCGAGTTCGTTGTCGCTCTCCGGCCCTTCATAGGCGATGGTCGGAAATGCGGCGAAATAATCGGTGGCAGACATTCAAGAGCCTTTCTTGGAGGAAATTCGGGGGTAAGCCTGGCGAAACAGCGCCTTGCGATGCGAAAGCCGGTCGACGAGCGCCGGGTCGGGGTCGATCTGCCGCGCGACCGGCGGCGCGGCGCACACCGCCGCGGCCTCGCCGCCGTCGACTGCGAGCTGCGCGAGCCGCGCCGCGCCGAGCGCCGGTCCGACCTCGCCGCCCTTCAGATAGACGAGCGGCACCTCGAACGCCGCGGCGATGATGCGGCCCCAATAGTCCGATCGCGCCCCGCCGCCGATCACCGACAGCTGCGCGACCTCTGTCCCAGCATCGCGCAGCGCGTCGAGCCCGTCGGCAAGCGCGAAGGCGACGCCTTCGAGCACCGTCTGCGCCAGCCGGCCGCTATCGGTGTCGTGATCGAGACCAAGGAAGGCGCCGCGCACGCGCGCGTCGTTGTGCGGCGTACGCTCGCCCGAGAGATAGGGAAGGAAAAGCTCGTCGCCCGAACCGGGGCCGGTCGCCTCCGCCCTTGCGAACAGGTCGGAAGCCCCCGCCGCGCCGGTGAGCCGCGCGACCCAGTCGATGCACGAGGCCGCCGACAAATGGACGCTCATCTGGTGCCACATGCCGGGAAGGCAGTGGCAAAAGGCGTGGACCGCGCGCGCCGGGTTGGGCCGGAACTGGTCGGTGGCGACGAAAATGACCCCCGACGTGCCGAGCGAGAGCAGCGCGTCGCCGTCGTTGACCACGCCGACGCCGGCGGCGCCCGCGGCATTGTCGCCGCCGCCCGCGACGACCGACACCGCGGGCATTCCCCATAGCTCGGCGACTTCGGGGCGTAACGTTCCGGTGATCGCGCTGCCTTCATAGAGACGCGGCATCGCCGCCTCGCTCAGCCCGGTCGCGGCGAGGATCGGATCGCTCCATGTGCGCTGTGCGACGTCGACCCACAGGGTGCCCGCGGCGTCGGATAGGTCCGAAGCCTTGTCGCCGGTCATGCGGAGGCGCACATAATCCTTGGGCAGCAGCACGGTGCGCACACGATCGAACAGCGCGGGCTCGTGCGCCCGCACCCACAGCAGCTTCGGCGCGGTGAAGCCCGGCATGGCGATATTGCCGGTGATCGTGCGCAGCGCCGGAACGGCCGCTTCGAGCGCTTTGCATTCGGCTTCGGACCGGCCGTCGTTCCACAGGATCGCGGGGCGCAGCGGCCGATCGTCTTCGCCGAGCAAGGTCGCGCCGTGCATCTGGCCCGCCAGCCCGACGCCACGGATCGAGCGGCGCACGGCGGGGTCGATCGCCTGCACCGCCGCCGTCGTCGCCAGCCACCACGCATCGGGGTCCTGTTCGGACCAGCCGGGGTGCGGGCGCTGGACCGATAGCGCGGCGACGCCCTGCCCCGCCACGGCGCCCGCCTCGTCGAGCGCCACGGCCTTCACGCCCGACGTGCCGATGTCGATGCCCAGGAACATCAGGGGACGAAGGGATCGATCGTCGGGATGGTCCCGTCGGGGTTGAACTTGAGTTCGGTCATCTTGACGCTGCGCAGGTGATTTTTCCCGCTGAGCTGGGTGTCATGATAGAAAAGCCACCACTTGCCGTTCCACTGAACGATCGAATGGTGCGACGTCCACCCCTGCACCGGCGCGAGAATATGCCCCTTGTAGGTGAAGGGACCGAAGGGACTGTCGCCGATCGCATAGTTCACGAAATGCGTGTCGCCGGTCGAATAGGTGTAATAATATTTGCCGTCGCGCTTGAAGACCCACGAGGCTTCGAAAAAGCGGCGGTCGTGATCGCCGCCCTTCACCGGCTTTCCTTGCTCGTCCAGAATCACCGCGTCGCGCACCGGCCCCGCGAAATGCTTCATATCCGCGCTCATCCGCACGACCTTGCCCGAGATCGCGGGCGCGTCGTCCTGTTTCAGGTCGGTATCGGACCCGTTCGGGTCATAGACGCCGTCCTTCCAGCGCTGAAGCTGGCCGCCCCAGATCCCGCCGAAATACATATAGCTCGCCCCGTCGTCGTCGGTGAACACGGCGGGGTCCATCGAAAAGCTGCCCGGGATATAGGACGGGTCGGCGACGAACGGCCCCATCGGGTCCTTCGATGTGGCGACGCCGATGCGGAAGGCGCCGAGGCCGTTCTTGTCCTTCGATTTGTCGCGCGCGGGGAAATAGAGATAATAGGTGCCGTCCTTGTAGGCGGCGTCGGGCGCCCACATCTGTTGCGACGCCCACGGCACATCCTTGATGTCGAGCGCGACCGGCCCGACCGTCACCGGCCCGCCCGGCCGGTCGATGCGGAGCACGCGATAGTCGCGCATCGCATATTGGTTGCCCAGATCGTCGTCGGCGATCCCCGCGTCGATGTCGTGGCTCGGATAGACATAGAGCTTGCCGTCGAAGACGTGCGCCGAGGGGTCGGCGGTATAGATTTCGTCGACCAGCGGCTGCGCCAGATAGCGCCGCCCGTCAGGCGAACGCGCGTCGGCGGTGCTCGATTCGCTCGCCTTGGTCGGCGCATCGGCGGTGCCGCCGTTGCAACCGCCGAGGCAGGTGGCGAGGATTGCGAGGGAAATTGTTGCACTTCGCATCGGCATCTTCTCCTTGGCTGCCGTCTGAGCGGCGTGGGAATTTTGATAGCGCTACCATCGAGCATTTCCAAGTGCCCTTTTTGTTTGACGCGCCGGCGATTTTCCTTCTACTCCTACAAAATAACGGGCGGATCGCCCGGCAAGCGACAGTTGAGGGGAGAGAATCGACGTGACAAAATCGTATGAAGCCGGCTTGCCGCGCCGCCGCGGCCGCGCCCTTCTGGGCGCGCTGACGCTGGCCGTTGCGGGAATCGCCGCCCCGGCGGGCGCGCAGGATGGCGCTACCACGACCGCGACGATTCGCGGCGATCAGCCGGGTCCAAAGGTCGATGCCGATATCTTCGGGCAGTTTGCCGAACATCTGGGGACCGGAATCTATGGCGGGATCTGGGTCGGCAAGGGGTCGCCGATTCCCAATGAGGACGGGTATCGGAGCGACGTCCTCGCGGCGCTGAAGGCGATCAAGGTGCCGATGGTGCGCTGGCCGGGCGGATGCTTTGCCGACGAATATCACTGGCGCGACGGCATCGGCCCGCAAAGCGACCGCCCGGTCAAGATCAACACCCATTGGGGCGGCGTGAACGAAGACAACAGCTTCGGCACGCACGAATTTATGGGATTCGCCGAACGGCTGGGCGCGCGCGCCTATGTTTCGGCCAATGTCGGTAGCGGCACGCCGGCGGAAACCGCGCGTTGGGTCGAATATATGACCGCACCCGCGAACAGCAGCTCGCTAGCGAAGGAACGCGCGGCGAACGGGCGCACCGAACCCTGGACGCTCGCCTATCTGGGCATCGGCAACGAACTGTGGGGATGCGGCGGCAATATGCGCCCCGAATATGCCGCCGACCTGACCAACCGCTTCGCCACCTTTGCGAAGTCCGGATCGGGCAAGATGCTGAAGATCGCGAGCGGCCCGTCGGACAGCAATTATGAATGGACCGACACGATGATGCGGCTGTCGGGCAAGACCATCGACGGGCTGGCGCTGCATTTCTATACGCGGCCGCGCGACGCCGACTGGAACGACAAGGGGCCGGCGCTCGGATTCCCCGAGGCCGAATGGGCCTCGACGCTGCAGCACACGCTGCAGATGGACGAGTTTATCACGCGCCATTCGGCGATCATGGACAAATATGATCCCGAAAAGCGCGTGATGCTCGCGGTCGACGAATGGGGGACGTGGTACGACCCGACGCCCGGTTCCAACCCCGGCTTCCTGCAGCAACAGAACAGCCTGCGCGATGCGATCGTCGCGGCGCTCAACATCCACATCTTTACCCGCCACGCCGAACGCGTGCGCATGGCGGCGATCGCGCAGATGGTGAATGTGCTGCAGGCGATGCTGCTGACCGACGGGCCGCGCATGGTGAAGACCCCGACCTATTGGGCCTTCGACCTTTATACGCCGTGGCAGAATGCGACGAGCCTGCCCGTTACGATCGACGGCCCGCGCTATCGCAATGGCGCGGTCGATATTCCGGCGATCAGCGTCTCCGCGGTGCGCGATACGGCGGGCGCGGTGCATGTCGCGCTGGTCAATGTCGATCCGCACCGCACCCTGCCGGTCACCGTCGATCTGAAAGGCGTTCGCGCAACGGCCGCGGCGGGCCGCATCCTGACCGCCGACGCGATGGACGCCCACAACAGCTTCGAGCATCCGGGCGCCATCGCGCCAAAGCCCTTCGACGCCGCGACGATCGCCGGCGGCAAGCTCGCGACGCGCCTGCCGCCGAAATCGGTGGTCGTGCTGCGGCTGCGCTGAGCATGGGCGCGATCGGTGGCCCCGGCGTCTCGCGGCGCCACATGCTGCAGGGAATGACCGCGGCCGCCGCGGCGCTGCCGGCGGCCGGAGCGGCCGCGCCGTCGGCACCGGCACCGGCGGCACCGGCGTCCCGGCGGTGGTATCGCCAGCCCGCGAGCGAATGGGTCGAGGCGCTGCCGGTCGGCAACGGCCGGATCGGCGCGATGATCTTTGGCGACCCGATAAGCGAGCGGCTCCAGCTCAACGAGGATACGCTGTGGACCGGCGGGCCGTATGACCCGGTCAACCCGGCGGCGCGCGCGGCGCTGCCCGAGGTGCGCCGCCTTGTCGCGGCGGGCCGATATGCCGAAGCCGAAGCGCTGGCGGATGCCAGGCTGATGGGCACCCCGCGCACCCAGATGGCCTATCAGTCGCTCGGGCATCTGCTGCTCGACCTGCCCGCGTCAGAGACTGGTAAGATCACCGGCTATCGCCGCGAACTCGATCTCGATTCGGCGGTATCGACGGTGCGCTTCCGGTTGGACGGCATCGGCCACCGGCGCGAAATTTTCGCGTCCGCCCCCGACGATGTCCTGATCGTGCGGCTTGCCGCCGACGCGCCGTTCGACCTCGATGTCGCGCTGGCGTCGGAGCAGCCCGAAGCGCGCGCGGTTGCGGCGGGCGACATGGTGACGCTCAGCGGCCGCAATGCCGCGCGGGCGGGGGTGGCGGGCGCGCTGCGCTTTGCCGCCCGCGCGCTGGTCGACGCCGAAGGCGGCACGGTCGCGACGCTCGGCGACCGGCTGCGCGTGACGGGCGCCCGCGCGATCACCGTGATGATCGCGATGGCGACGAGCTATCGCCGCTTCGACGATGTCGCGGGCGATCCCGAGACCGCGACGCTCGACGTCCTGCACCGCGCCCGCGCGCGGGGCTTCACCCGGCTGCGTGCCGATGCGGTCGCGGCGCATCGCGCGCTTTTCCGCCGCGTGTCGCTCGATCTGGGCACGACGCCGGCAGCGGCGGCACCGACCGACGAGCGCGTGCGCGCCGACCGGCTCGCCGACGATCCCGCGCTCGCCGCGCTCTATTTCGATTATGGGCGCTATCTGCTGATCGCGTCCTCGCGGCCCGGAAGCCAGCCAGCGAACCTGCAGGGCATCTGGAACGGCTCCGACGATCCGCAGTGGCAGTCGAAATATACGGTCAATATCAACACCGAGATGAATTATTGGCCCGCCGAAATCACCGCGCTCGGCGAATGTACCGAGCCGTTGCTGCGGATGGTGCGCGAGCTTGCGATCACCGGCGAGACGACCGCGCGCGAGATGTATGGCGCGCGCGGCTGGATGTGTCACCACAACAGCGATCTGTGGCGCGCCACCGCCCCGATCGACGGCGCGAAATGGGGGATGTGGCCGACCGGCGGCGCGTGGCTGTGCACCCATTTGTGGGAACGCTATGATTATGGCCGCGACCGGGACTTCCTGCGCGCCGCCTATCCGCTGATGCGCGGCGCGGCACTGTTCTTCCTCGACACGCTGCAGAGCGATCCGGCGACGGGCGAACTGGCGACCAACCCGTCGATCTCGCCCGAAAACCAGCATGGGCATGGCGCCGCCATCTGCGCCGGTCCCGCCATGGACAGCCAGATTTTGCGCGACCTGTTCGACCAGGTGGCGACGGCGGCGGCCATTCTGGACGTCGATGCCGATTTCGCGGCCGAGGTTCGCCGCGCGCGGGCGCGGCTCGCGCCCGACCGGATCGGCGCGCAAGGGCAGTTGCAGGAGTGGCGCGAGGATTGGGACGCGATCGCGCCCGAGCCCGATCATCGCCACGTTTCGCACCTCTATGCGCTGTTTCCGAGCGGCCAGATCGACCCCGAACGCACGCCCGGCCTCGCCGCGGCCGCGCGCCGGTCGCTCGAATTGCGCGGCGACGAATCGACCGGCTGGGCGACCGCCTGGCGCGCCGCACTCTGGGCGCGGCTGGGCGAAGGCGATCACGCCCACCGAATTCTGGCCTTTCTGCTGGGACCGGGGCGCACCTATCCCAATATGTTCGACGCGCATCCGCCGTTCCAGATCGACGGAAATTTCGGCGGCACGCGCGCGATCGCCGAGATGCTGATGCACAGCCGCAGCGACGAGATCCGGCTGCTGCCCGCACTCCCCGCCTCCTGGCCCGACGGATCGGTCACGGGGCTGCGCGCGCGGGGGCGCTGCCGGGTCGATATCCGCTGGCGCGGCGGCCGGATCGAGGAGGCGGTGCTGACCGCCGAGACCGACGACAGGCGCCGCGTCACGTGCGGCGGGCGAACGGTCGATGTCGCGTTCGCCGGCGGGCGGCCGGTGCGGCTGCGCGGCGAAAGCCTGACCGCTGGATGATCAGATTTCGTCGGCCTGCCCCGGGCCCGCGGGCGGAATCGCCATCACGTCCTTCGTGTCCTTAAGCGCCAGTTCGACGAGGAGCCGCATCGCTTCACTCGCCCCTTCGGCATCGCCGGCGACGATCGCATCGAGCACGCGCGCATGGTCGGGGATCGGGTCGCGGGGCAGTTCGCGCGTGCGCTGCTTGAACTGCGTGGTCCACGAAACCGCGGCGCCGATCGACGCGCTGATCACGATCAGCGCATCATTATCGGTCGCGCGAAGCAGCGCATCGTGGAAATCGCGGTCGGCGGCGCGCCCCTCGGCCGTTGCGAGCGAATGGTGCCGCATTCCGTTCAGCGCGTCGCGCATCCGCTTGATGTCGGCCTTTGTCCGGCGCTGCGCCGCAAATCCCGCCGCTGCGGGTTCGATCACCAGGCGAAGCTCGAACAGGCTGCGCACGAGGCGCGCGTCGGGTGTGCCGGCAAAGGCCCAGGCGAGCACTTCAGGATCGAGGAGATTCCAGCGTTCGCGGGGCAGCACGCGCGTTCCGGTCTTCGGCCGGCTCTGAACGAGTCCCTTGGCGGCGAGCACCTGGATCGCCTCGCGATAGGCGCCGCGCGAGACATCGAGCGCTTCCGCCGCCGCAATCTCCCCCGACAAGATGTCGCCCGGCCCGAACTCGCCCGACAGGATCGCCGTCCCCAGCTTGTTCGCGACGGCGCCGCGCAAGCGGCGCCCCGGGCCCCGTTCGCGCGCGGCACCTGTTCCCCGTCTGGCTTTTTCGGCCCGATCACCCGCCTTTTCCTTGGTCATGACCCATGATCAAGGCGAAGGCCGCCGACAAGTCAACCGGGAACAACCCGCAACGGCCGCTTGCGGTTCATCGCGGCACGTCCCGCTGAGCATCGACCGCGAAGCTCGCTTCGCTGGTGGCGACCCCGGTTTCGGGCTGCCCCGATCCGATCGTGACGCGGTAGCGGCCCGCGGTTACGCGGCGTTCGCCTTCGGGCGTCACGCTCGACAGATCGCGCGGCGACAGCTCGAAGCGCAGCGTCTTTGTTTCGCCGGCTTTGAGTGAAACCCTCTGAAAACCGCGCAGCGCGAGCCGCGGCATTCCCGGGCGCGGCGGAAAGGACAGATAGAGCTGCGCCACATCCTCGCCTGCCCGAGCGCCCTTGTTGACGACCTCGGTCGTGAAGGTGACGCCATTCTGTCCGCCATCGGGCGCCGCTTGCACGGTGAGCGGCCCATAATCGAATTGCGTATAGCTGAGGCCGTGGCCGAACGGATAGACGGGCGTACCGGTGAAATAGCGATAGGTGCGCCCCTTCATCGCATAATCGTTAAACGGCGGCAGATCGTCGACGCTGCGATAGAAAGTCAGCGGCAGGCGCCCCGACGGGTTCGTCCGCCCGGTCAGGATATTGGCGACCGCGGTCCCGCCGGCCTCGCCCGGATACCAGGCTTCGAGAATCGCGGCGGCATGGTCCTTGCCCCATTGCAGATTGATCGGGCTGCCGTTCATCGCGACGATGACGATCGGCTTGCCCGTCGCGCGCGCCTGTTCGAGCATCGCGCGCTGATCGCGCGGGAGGTCGAGCGAGGTTTTGTCGCCGCCCGCGAAACCCTCGATCTGGAACGAGGTTTCTTCGGCTTCCATGTCCGAGGTCAGCCCGACGACCGCGACCAGCACGTCGGCGTCCGCGGCGGCGCGCGCAAGGTCGGCGGCGGGGGTGGGCGAAATACGCTTCCACACCAGATCGGACCCGCCGCCCTCGATCGTGAAGGGATAGCGCTGTCCGGCGGTCAGCTGCATCATCGTCAGGCTGGGCAGATCATTGTAGCGGCTGTTCCGGCGGTCGGCGATCATCTTTCCGTCGAAGCGCAGCACCCCGCCGGGACCGGTCAGCCCGACGCGATAGGTGCCGCTCTCCGGCGCGACGAGGAAGCCCTCGAAGGTCCGGCGATGCACGTCGGCGACCTTGGCGAGTTCGAGCTGGCGGTCGCCGACATCGGGTTCGATCCGCGACACGACCGGTTTCGCCGAATATTCGACCGTTTTCAAAAAGGCCTCGCGCTCGCCCGGCGCGAAATGCGCGGGCACCGGGTTCACGGGATTATAATAGCGCACGAGTATGCCCGGCCGCCCGTCGGGGGTGCGCAGCGCCGAGGTTGGCACGCGGTCGCCGTCGGTGATCGATTCGCCGAACGGAACCAACGCCACGCGTTCGTCGCCGAGCGCCGCGCGCAGCCCGTCGACCACCGAAACCGGCGGCCCGGTCAAGGTCGAGGAATAATTGCCGCGCAGCACGCGCGTCGCATCGCCGAGCGGGCCGATCACCGCGACGCGGCTGTCGGGCCGCAGCGGCAGGACGCCGGAATTTTTGAGCAGCACCATCGCCTTTTCGGCGGCGCGGAGCGCGAGCTCGCGGTGTTCGGCGCTGCCGATGGTGCTCCCGGGCACGGCGGGCGGCGCATCGGCGAGTCCCGAAAGATCGCCGGTCCGGTAGCGCGCGGCGAAGAGGCGCACGAGGCTCTCGTCGATCTGCGCTTCGGTCAGCAAGCCCCGGGCGAGCGCCTCGCGATAGCGCCGCTCGAGCCCCGCGGTATCGGACAGCGTGTTGGTGTTGCACTCATTGTCGACCCCGGTTCGCATCGCGATCGCGACCCCGGCGGCCGCGTCGGGGGCATATTTGTGATTTTCGTCGATGTCGCGCACCGCATCGCAGTCGGACACGACATAGCCGTTGAAACCCCAGGCGCCGCGCAGGTGCGACTTCAGCAGCAGGTCGCTCGCGCAGGCGGGCTGGCCGTTCACGCGGTTATAGGCGCACATGATCGATCCCGCACGCGCTTCGACGATCGCGGCGCGGAAGGCGGGCAGATAGCTGTCCTCTATGTCATAGGGCGAAACGAAGAAATTATCGCCGTGCCGCGTCGCCTCCGGCCCGCTGTGGACCGCGAAATGCTTGGGCGTGGCGATGACGTGCGGGCGGTCGGGATCGGGGCCCTGCATGCCGCGGATGAACGCCTTGCCCATTTCGGCGGTCAGGAAGGGATCCTCGCCATAGGTTTCCTGCCCCCGCCCCCAGCGCGGATCGCGGAAGATGTTGATATTCGGCGACCAGGTATCGAGCCCGGTTCCGATGCGCCCGAGCCGGCCGGTCTGCCGCGCAAGCGTGTGAAGCCCGCGCACTTCGGTGCTGATCGCGTCCGCGACGCGCTCGACGAGCGGCGTATCGAAGGTCGCGGCGAGCCCGATCGGTTCGGGAAAATTGGTCGTCGGCACCGGGCCGAGCGCGCCGTGCAGAGACTCGGTCCACCAGTTGTACGCGGGAATGTGAAGGCGCGGGATGGCGGGGGCAGTGTTCAGAAGCTGCGGCAGCTTTTCCTCGAGCGTCATCTTTGCGACCAGATCGCGCGCGAGACGCACCGCCGCATCCTCCTGCGCCCCGCGCTGCTCGGGGGGATGCGCGGGAGCGACGGCAGGCACCGCCGCCGCCGACATCAGGGCCGCAACCATCACGCGCCGAGCCATCGAATTCATCACTATCCCCTTCGTTCGGAAAATGCGCCGCGCGCGCGGCGGACGATCAGATCGGCTGCATGCCGTGCCGGGCGATCTTGTCGAGCAGTTCGCGGTGGCGCGGCAGACCGGCCATCAACCGTGCGGTCTGCACCTCGGTCTCACGCCGGGCGCGGCGCGCCAGTTCGGCATCGGCCGCCCCTTCGCCCTGCGGTGTGTGGGTCTGGTGGCCCATACCGTAGAGAACATATTGATAGCTCGCGGCGGGAAAGACCTCCTCGGCACGGTCGAATTCGTCGTGCAGCCAGGGCGGCTGAAATTTCCAGAGCTCCATCAGCTCGAGCAACCGGTCGGGAATCGTTTCGGGCCGCCGGTTGTCGCGCCAGAAATCGCTGTCGGTGCGCTGGGTCAGCGCATAGTGAAGCTTGAGGAAATCGATGATCCGTCCCCAGCGATAATGGGTCGTCTCGTTATAGCGCCGCGCGAGGACGTCCATCACCGCGCGGTTCGGCGGCAGCTGTTCGGCGATCATCTTGGCCGACAGCTCGACGAGCACGATCGCCGATGCCTCAAGCGGTTCGAGGAATCCCGCCGCGAGTCCGACAGCGACGACATTGCCCTTCCAAAAGGTTTCCCGATGCCCCGACCGGATGGGGATGCGGCGCACGGTCAGCCCGTCGGCCGCCGGACCGATATAGTCGCGAAGCTCGCGTTCGGCTTCGTCGGCGCTGATGTGGCTGCTCGAAAAGACATGCCCGATGCCGCGCCGCGTCGGCAATCCGATGTCCCATATCCAGCCCGCCGACTGCGCGGTCGAAATCGTGTGGCACGCGACCGGATCGGCGGGGTCGCCATAGGGGACCTGGACCGCCAGCGCGGTGTCGCAGAAGAGCGTGTCGCCGCACGGCCGAAACGGCACCCCCATCGCATCGCCGATGAGCAGGGCGCGAAAGCCCGTGCAATCGACGAAGAGGTCGCCCTCGATCACCGGCCCCTGCCGGGTTTCGAGCGCCGCCACGTCGCCGCTCTCGGTCATCCGCACCTCGGTCACGTCGGCGAGAATGTGCCGGACGCCGAGCGTTTCGCAGCAATGCCGCTGAAGAAAGGCGGAGAATTTTCCCGCGTCGAGATGATAGGCATAGTTCGCCAGCGCTTCATATTCGGGCGTGGCGATCGTCTTGGGCGCAAGCCCCGCGTCGCACAGCTGCCCCTGCGGCGTCACCGCATCGCAAAAGCTGCCGTCGCCGTCCGAAAGCCAGTGCGGCACCATATTCACCTGCGCGAAGCCCTGCGGCAGCATCAGCGGGTGATAATAGCCGTCGTCGTCGGCGCCGGTTGTCCAGCGGTTGAAGCGCGCGCCCTGTTTGAACGCCGCGTCGCACTGACGGAAAAAGTCGGTTTCCGACACGCCGATACGCCGCAGTGTGGTGCGCAGCGTCGGCCAGGTTCCCTCCCCCACGCCGATGGTCGGAATGTTGGGCGATTCGACCAGCGTCACCTCGAACCCGTGCGGCACACGCCCGCGATGCCGTGCGGCGATCACCCCGGCGGTCAGCCAGCCCGCCGTTCCGCCCCCCACGATGACAATGCGCTGAATCACTTGCATGCGGCCATTGCTACAAAAAATCAGGGCTACAAAAAATCGGGCGGAATGCGAATGATCGCATTCCGCCCCATGGGAGGCCCCCCTTAATAGCGGAAGCGTACGCCGAGCGTGTAGCGACGCCCATAGTCAAACACGTCGAGCAGCTGGTTCGAGAAGCGCCCGTGCGTGCTTTGCTGGTTGTTGTTGAGGTTCAGCGCTTCGGCGAAGACGCTGAAATTGTCGTTGAAGTCGTAGCTCGTGCTCAAATCGACCTGGAAGCTCGGGTCGACGAAGGTCGGCTCCGCACCGAACGACCCCGTATTCTGGTTCTGGCCGAACTGGAGCAGATATTCGTCGCGCCAGTTGAGCGCCGCGCGGATCTGGAAGCCGTTCTTGTCATAGAAGCCGACGAAGTTCGCCGAATTGGCAAGCCCCGTAACCGCAAAGCCGGTCTGCGAGATGTCGAGCTCGTCATAGGGACGATTGGTATCGACGAAGGTCGCGTTGGCCTGGAAGCCGAAGCCCGAATCGCCGAAGACATGCTGCCACGCGATTTCGACGCCGCGCACCGTGGCATCCGGCCCGTTGATCTGTTGCGTGACCGCAAAGACCGCGGGCTGGCCGGTGGTCGGATCGACAACGCCGTTGATCGGCTGGGTGGTCACGCCGCCGACGATGAAGTTGCTGACATTCTTGAGGAACGCGTTGACCGAGAAATAGGAGTTACGCTGATAATACCATTCGGCAGCCAGATCGAAATTGTCGGCCAGATAGGGCCGCAGGTCGGGATTGCCGCCGCTCGCGGTGAGCGCCCCGACGCGCTGCCCCGACCCGACATTGAGCACCGGGTTGAGCAGGTTGAGCGCCGGACGGGTCAAGGTCCGCGACGCGCTCATGCGAAGCTGGAATTCCGGCGTGATCTCGAGCCGCGCGTCGATGCTGGGCAACAGATAGGAATAGTCGCTGCCGCGCTCGATCGGCTGGGTCGGACCATAGGACACGGTGAGCAGCGTCGGGTCGGCGGTGCTGGTCGCGATCGAGACGGGCAGGCGCCCCTGCCCGATCGAACGGAGATGGGTGTTTTCGTTCCGCACGCCGGCGCTGAAGTGGAACGGCATGCCGGCAATTTCGGTGTTGAAATTGACCTTCATGAAAAGCGCCCATGTGCGCTCGCGCACGTTGAGAACGCTGCCCGGATCGACCGCCTCGTCGAAGGTGCCGGTGAAGCCGTTGACCGAGCCGTAATTGTAACCCGGAATATTCTGGGTCTGCGGATTGCCGAGGCTCGTCAGATAATTCTGATAGTCGACGGGGCTGAACAGGAACACCGACGGCGGCAGACTGCCGTTATAGCCCGGAATGAAGCCGTTGAGGCTGATGCTGCCCTGATAGAGCGAGCCGGGCAGCGGCGCGATACCCGTATCGCGGCCTGACGGCGAGCCATAGCCGGCATAGGCCTGCCAGAAATTGTTGGTAAAGGTGCTCTGGTTCAGGAAATCATAGGTGTCCTGATAATATTGGCCGCCGAACTTGACCGTCAGATCGTCCTGTTCCCAGGTTCCCACCGCGCGGAACTGCCACAGCTCGTCGGTGTTGCGCTGCGTCTGGTTGACCGTGACGTGCGAGCCGATCAGCGCCTGATTGTCCCAATCGGCGCCGCTGCCCGCGGGACCGAAATTGGCGATCGACGGAAAGGCCTTTTTGCTGTTGCCATCGACGATGAACTGCATGTTGGTGCCAAGGTCGCCGCCATAGCCGATGTCGGCGTTGAGGCTGCCGATATTGCCGCCGGGATTGCGCCAGCTCTTTGCATAGGCGCCATCGAACTCGAAGTTCAGATTGTCGGTCGCGTCGAACTTGACGTTGAGGCCCGTCTGGTTGGTCTTGAGCACTTCGGTATTCAACGCCGAGGTGAAGTCGGTCGGGCTGCCCGCCTGGGTGAAATTGACCGCGGTGCCATTTTCGTCGAGTTCGACATTGCGCAGGTCGGTCTGGTTGAACCAGACGCCGAACGCGTAATTTTCCGACACCACTTTCTGGCGCGAGAAATTATTGTCGACCGTGACCATGATGTTGTCGGACGGCTGCCATTGGAACGCGAGCCGGGCGTCGATGCGCTCGTCCTTCACCCGCTGCTGCTCGGCACCATATTGCTGGGGGAACCAGCCGGGGATGGTGCGCTGATCCGAGGCAGGGACCGCGGGGTCGACCGTCGCCGCGGTCGGCGAGCAGGTGGCCGCGCTGCTGCCGACGAGCTGGCACGGCGCGAAATTGCCGCCCGGCCAGCCGTTCACATAGACGCGGTTGGTGTCGGTATCGCGGCGGGTGTAGATCACGTCGGCGAGGATGCCGATGGTATCGTCCCACGTATTGCTGATGAGCAGGCCGGCGGTCGGCACGATGTCGTCGGCGCGGTCCTGCATCGATCCCGATGCGGTCGCCGCGATGCGCAGGCCGGGATTGTCGAACGGCTTGGGGAACGCAATATCGACCGTCGCGCCGATCGCGCTCGCCGACAAGGCGACGTCGGGGGTCTTGAGGACGCTCAACTGACCGATGAAATCGACCCCGACGGTGCTGAAGTCGATCTGGCGGCCGCCGGTCGCGGTCGAGATGCGCCGCCCGTCATAGAGCGTGGTATTGAAGTCGCCGCCGAAGCCGCGAACCGTGATGCCCGTCGGCTCGCCGCGCGACCCGCTGCGCTGGATCGACACGCCCGGAAGGCGCTGCAACGACGCCGCGACGTTCGAGTCGGGGAATTTGCCGATATCCTCGGCCGAGATCACATCGACGACGCCCGACGAGGTGCGCTTGACGTCGAGGTTGCGCTGAAGCGATCCGCGCAGACCGGTGACGACGATCGCTTCGTCGGTCACTTCGTCCGCCGCCGGCGCCTGGCTGTCCTGCGCCGCGGCGGGGGCCGCCCATGCGAGCGCCAGCGCGCTCGTCGCACAGCCCAGCGACAAAGTGATAACGCTACCAGAAGATTTCACACGCTTGGATGCGCTCAACATCATGCCTCTCCCTCTTTCGTTGCCCCACGTCGATCAGGGCTAACTTTTCTACCGATTCGATCCGCCGGATTCGGGTCCCGAGTCGGGGCGCGAGAATCCGCTGGCCATGTCGTGTTAGGTAGCGCTATCATAACCGCGATCGCAGCCGATGCAAGCTTTTGTCGGAGTTACCGATCAATATTTGCGTTCGCATCGCGCCATCCATTAGAAAACAGGCACATTTGATCGGGGAGGAGAGGAAATATGTTGGAGTTTTTGGACCCCCAGGCGCACGGCGCGCTGCGCGTGACCACCCGCAACGCCGCGCGGCGCAATTTCGTCCAGATCGTCGCCGCCGAGTTTCTCGCGGCGATGCACGACTATCCGATCCTGTTCACCAAGCATCCCGAAACGGGGGCCTTTTATGCGGGGGTGATCATGGGGCTGGAGCCCGGCGAGAATCTGCTCGCCGAGGACGGCGCGCTTCCCGGCTATCGCCCCGCCGACCTGGTGCGGCAGGGCTTTTTCGTGGTCGACGACAAGATCGCGATCGACCCCGACGATAGGATATTCGACCGCGCGGGCGAGCCGCTGTTCGATGCGGACGGCGAACCGAACGGCACGCTGGGCCGCATCCGGCACGCCGTGCAGACGCTCCACCACGGGCTCCCCGAAACCGAGGCGATCATCGGACGCTTCCTTGCCCATCGGCTGATCGAGCCGATCGACATCACGCTCGACTTCGACGACGGCGGTCGGCTGCGGCTCGACGGCCTTTATTCGGTCAGCCTCGACGCCCTGCACGCGCTGCCCGACGATGCCGCGCTCGACCTGTTTCGCCGCGGCGACCTACAGATCGCCTATGCGCAATCGGCGTCGGTCCAGCACATCCGGCGGCTCGCGCGGATCCGCAACGATCGCCTTTGCGCCGCGCTCGCATGAGCGGGGCCATCGCCACGGCCGACGCCGACGCCCTCGCCGATGCGGAGGCGTTCCGCGAACGGGTGATGATCCCGGGCCGTCCGGTGCTGCTGCCCGGCGCCGCGCGACGCTGGCCGCTGCTGGACGGCGGCGCCGGCGGCGTCGTCGATGCGCTGCATCGCTTCGATGCCGGGCGCGAGGCCGAGATGTTCGTCGGGCAGGCGGCGATCGAAGGGCGCTATTATTATGACGCGGCGCTGACCGGCTTCAACTTCGCGCGCGAGGAGCTCGCGACGCGCGAGGGGCTGCGGCGCATCGCCGGGTCGGCGGCGGATGCGGACGGCGAAACGCTCTACATGGGATCACTCCCCTCGGAGCGCTATTTCCCCGGCATCGAGCGGCTGACGCCCTTGCCCTTCCTTCCCGATACGGTGCTGCCGCGCATCTGGATCGGCCATGCGTCGAGCGTCGCCTGCCACTACGACATGATGGACAATGTCGCCTGCGTCGCGGCGGGCAGGCGCCGCTTCACGCTGTTCCCGCCCTCGGCGATCGACGACCTCTATGTCGGCCCGATCGACCGCACCCTCGCGGGGCAACCTGTCGGACTCGCGGTCGACAGCGCGCCCGGCGACCCGCGCTTCCCGCGCTTCGAGACGCGGCGGCAGGACGCGCTGGTCGTCGAACTCGAGGCCGGCGACGCGATCTACATACCCAAGCTGTGGTGGCACAAGGTCGAGGCGCTGGACGCGCTCAACATCCTGGTCAATTTCTGGTGGGACGGCTTCGCCGCCGGTCCCGACAAGCCATGGGCCGCCATGCTGCTCGCGATGATCGCGATCGCCGAGCGACCCGAGGCCGAGCGCGCCGCGTGGCGCGCCTGGTTCGACCATTATGTCTTCCGCCCCGGCGGCCATCCGCTCGCCTTTCTGCCCGAGGAGCAACACGGCATTCTGGGGCCGCTCGCCGACGGCAATTACCGGCGCATCCGCGCCGCGGCGATGCAGATGTTGCGCGGCTGACGGTTATACGCCCTTTGCTCGCTGGGCCCCGGCCCGCACCTGCGATAGAATTGCGCCGGGAGCAAAGACATGAGCAGCCCGTTCGCACATATCGACATTCACCGGCTGGCCGACGGCCGCCTGCCCGAAGCGACGATCAAGACGGCGTACAAGGCGAGCCGGCGCGCGAAGATCGCACTGCGCCTGTTCGATGACGTCTCCCCCGCCGAAATCGACCGCTTGCTCGACCCGCTGGTCGCCCAATGCCGGCTCGATATCCCGGGGCTCGTCTATCTCGTCTGCGCGGCGCCCGATGGCGATACCGGCGCCGGCTGCACCCCGGCATTCGACGCCATCGAACGGATGGCGCGCGCGACCCGGCTCGACGAGACGAACGCCGCCTGACGAACCGACAGGCGCGCGCGGCGCAAAAGGGTTAGCCGCGAACACCCCAAGCGAAGTATATCGCCGATAAATGTTCCTCGACCGGACCGTTGGGTAAGTCTGCCTCTTCGATGAACAGGGAGGCGGGCATGGACGAGCATTTCGTCGGCATTTTCGAAGGCGGCTATGATCCGGCGGTGGGGGTCGTCCGTGATGGCAGGTTGCTCGCCTATGCGGAGGAAGAGCGGTTCATCCGCAACAAGCATGCCCACGGCTGGTATCCGACGCGTTCGCTCCGTTTCTGCCTCGATCATGCGGGAATCGGACCGGGCGACGTCGCTGCGCTGGCGATCAACTGGGACGTCCCCTCCTATACGAACGGCGCGATGCGCGAATTTTTCCAGGCGATGCGCCGCGAATGGCCGGTCGATGCGCGCACCCTCAGCTGGCAGAACGGCCTGCTCCAGCATTTTAGCGAGGACGGGGTCAGCGCGCGCCATGCGGTCGCGTGGCGCCGGGCTTTCGGCACACAGGAGCTGCCGCCAATCTGGCCGATTCCGCATCATTATGTCCACGCGATGCACGCCTTTCTGCAATCGCCGTTCGACGATGCGATCTGCCTGACCGTCGACGGGTCGGGCGATCAGTTCTGCACCGTGCTCTGGCACGGCCAGGGCGACGAGGTGCGCCCGCTCTATGAAGTGACGATGCCGCATTCGCTCGGCTGGTTCTATGCCGCGGCAACCGAATATCTGGGGTTCGAGGCGTATGACGGCGAGTATAAGGTGATGGGCCTCGCCGCCTATGGGCGCCCCAATCCCGAGATCGCACGCGCGGTCGACCGGCTGCTGTTCGCGGCCGGGGACGGGATCGGCTATCGGCTCGACCCGTTATTGATCCACTATGGCCGGCACAGCTGGTCGAGCCGCTTCACCGACGCCTTTGCCGAGCTGTTCGGGCGGGCGCCGAGCGCGGAGAACGAGCCGCTCGACGAATGGCATTTCGACTTCGCCTATGCGGTTCAGGACGCGCTGGAGACCGCGACGCAGCGTCTGGTGCGCTGGGCGCAGGGCCAGACCGGAGCCAATGCGCTGGTCATCGGCGGCGGGGTCGGCCTGAACGTCAAGATGAACAGCAAGCTGTTCGAAATGGAGGGCATTTCGCGCATCTTTCCGCATCCGCTGTGCAGCGACAGCGGCGCGGCGGCGGGCGCGGCGCTCGTCGCATGCTGGCAGCAGACCGGCGTCCGCCCCGAACCGCTCGTCACGCTGGCGGTCGGCAATGCGGAAAGCGACGAGGATATCGAAACCGTCCTCAAGCGCTGCGGCGTCGCTTATGCGCGCTCGAACGACATCGCCCGGTCGGTGGCGCTCGAGCTCGCCGAAGGTCGCGTCGTGGGGTGGTTTCAGGGCCGCATGGAGGCGGGTCCGCGGGCGCTCGGCCAACGCAGCATTCTCGCCGATCCGCGCCACGTCAGCGCACGCGACCGCGTGAACAACGTCATCAAGTATCGCGAGCCATGGCGCCCCTTTTGCCCGTCGATGATCGCCGAAGCCGCCGACCGCTATCTCGAGCGCTGGGATGACGCGCCGTTTATGGTCGTCGCGTTCCGCGCCAAGCCGGAACTGAGCGAGGATGCCCCGGCAATCGTCCATGTCGATGGCACGGTGCGTGTGCAGATGGTCCATGAAGCGACCAATCCGCTGTTTCATCGCCTGCTCAAGCGGTTCGAGCAACTGACCGGCGTGCCGGTGCTGCTCAACACCTCGTTCAACGTCAAGGGCGAACCGATCGTATGCACCGCCACCGACGCGCTGCGGACCTTTTTCGGCACCGGCATGGATAGCCTGGCGCTCGGCAATTTCCTGATCCGCAAGGCCGAACATTCGGAAGCGGCATGACGATAGCCCCTAACGACCGCGGTCGGTTTTCTGCCGCGCCATTGCGACGCGCGGTCGACATCGGCGTCGTCCTTCTGGCGCTTCCCTTCGCTGCGGTCGCCATGGCGGCAATCGCACCGCTGATCCTGATCGCCGTGGGCCGCCCCCTCTTGTTCCGGCAACCGCGGTCGGGGCGCGGCGGTGTGGTGTTCACGCTCGTCAAATTCCGCACGATGCGCGACGAACGCGACGCCGATGGCCGGCCGCTTCCCGATGCCGAGCGCACGCCGCGCATCGGCGCGCTGATCCGGCGCACCCGGCTCGACGAGCTTCCCGAGCTGTGGAACATCCTGCGCGGCGAGATGAGCCTGATCGGCCCGCGCCCCCTGTTGCCCGAGACGATCGCGGCGCTCGGCGAGGCGGGGCGCCATCGCGGGCTGGTCGCGCCTGGCCTGACGGGCTGGGCGCAGACGAGCGGCAATGCAATTCTGACCAACGCCGACAAGCTGGCGCTCGACCTGTGGTATATCGACCATCGCACGGCGTGGCTCGACCTGGTAATCCTCGCAAGAACCGTCGCGGTGATGATCGTCGGCGACCGCATCCATCCCGAACGCCTGCGCCGCGCGCGCCTGTCAGTCGATCTGGACGGCTGACCCCGGGCCGGCGGGATCGGCGCCGATGCAAAAGGCAAGCTGCGATCGGCTTTCGAGCTCGAGCTTGCCGAAGATATTGTGCAGGTGGATCTTCACCGTCCCTTCCGAAATCCCGAGCCGGACCGCGATGTCGCGGTTCGACAGGCCGTGGGCGACACCGCGCGCGATCTCGCGCTCACGCGCGGTAAGCTGCTGGCTGGCCTCGCGATAGCGCTTCATCGTCGTCGCCAACGCGTGCCCGACGAGTTGCCGCGGCAGCCAGCGCTCGCCGCGCAGCACCGACGACAAGCACTGGATCAGCTCTTCGGGCACCGATTCCTTGAGCATGATTCCCGCGACGCCGAGCGTTACCGCCTGCACGATCTCTGCCTCGCCGATCGAGGCGGTCAGAAAGACGATCCGCGTGTCGATCCGCTCGTCCGACGGCCGCGCCAGCGCGCGCAGGATCTGCAGGCCGCCGGGTGCGGGCATCGCAAGGTCGAGCAGCGCGATGTCGGGCCGCAGGTCCCGGATCGCGGCGAGTGCCTCGACCCCGCTCGCGACCATGCTGACAACGCGCAGATCGGTATCGCGCTCGATGAGAACCCGCATCGGCTCGAGCAGGATCCGGTGATCGTCAGCAAGCGTGATAGTAGGCATCGGTCAAAGCGCCGATCGGCAGGATGGAGGAGATGGTGAAACCCTCGGCCGAGCGAAAGCAGCTGATGGTTCCGCCGAGCTGACGCACGCGGTCGTCGAGCGAGCGCGGCGATTTCACCAGCTCGGGCCCTGCGCTGTCGCCCGCGTTGCCATCGTCCTTGAACGACAGCATGAGGCCCACCGGAGTTTCGCGGATTTCGACCGCGATCGCGTGCGCCTTGCCATGACGCACGGCGTTCGACACGACTTCGGAGAGCATCAGACAAATCTCGGTCATCAGCTCTTCGGGGACGAGCAGCGTGGGCGGCGAAACCTCGAGCTCGATCCGCACGCCCCATTGCCGTTCGAGAACGAGGCCGACGGTCAGCAGGCTGTGGCGAAGCGACTGGCTCGATCCGAGGTCGGATTGCCGCGATGTCTCGACAAAGCGGCGGATCGCGCGCTGCTGGCGGCGCAGGATGGTCGAGGCGGTCTCGATCGACCCGCGCAGATCGCGCGGCGTCGAGATCGACGCGACCTTGAGGTGCAGTGCCGCGGCGGTCATGTCCTGCAGAACGCTGTCGTGCAGGTCGCGGGCAAAGGCCGCCCGTTCTTTCAGGGTCGCGGCATCGGCCTGTTCCTGCGCCCCGGCGATCTGGTCGAGCTGTTCGTTCACGCGCGCAGTCACCAGCCCCATCAGCGACCCGATTTCCTCGGTCGCATCGGGGTCGAGGATGATGACTGCGCCGTCGTGATTCCGGCTGTGAAAGCGCTCGACGGCGGCAAAGCGCCAGTCGCCGATCGCCGCATCCTCTCCTTCGGGAAAGAAATGGCGCAGCAGCATCTCGACCGCCGCGCTTTCAGGCCCGGTTCGCGCGACGATCGCGGGGGCGCCATCCGGTGCGGGAAGGCCGGCGACGTCCAGCGGAACGCGATCGATCGCGCGGCAACCGCGCCGGTCGCACAGCATCGCTTTCGCGGCGCGTGCCGCCGGAGCGCGCCAGACGATCAGGGCCGCCTGCGATTCGAGAACCTCGATCGCGCAAAAGAGCGACGCGCCCAGCGTCGATGCGCCGCCCTCGGGAAGCGCCGCGGGCTGCCAGCGGGCGAGCTTGGCCATTTTGGTCCGCATCGTTTCGCGATAGGTTGCGAACGAGCCGAGCATCGCCGCCGCCACCCAGGTGTAGCACGAACGGATGATCAGGAAATTGAGTTCGGACTCGCCATCCTCCAGGTCGGGCCATCCGATCACGAGCAGCATCAGCTGCAGCGCCAGCGCGGTCAAAAGCACCCCGCGCATCTTCCACAGCAGCGCCGAGGTCATGATGGTGAAGGTGAAAAAGCAGAAGAAGGGACTGTCGAGTTCCTCACTGAAACAGGCGAGCAGGCCGAGGACGGTCAGGTCGAGGCCGTGCAACAGGTAGAGCGCCATGCTGCCGAGGCGTTCGCCCACGGCCAGCAGGATCGCGCCGAACGAAATGAGCAGATAGGCCGACAGGATGAGCGCGATCGCCTGAAGGTCGTGGGCGGGGCGCGTCGGGTCGAGCCAGACCGCGATCGCCGCACAGGCGACCGTCGCGAAGCGCCCGAAACAGGTCAGCTGGCGCGGCTCGCGAATGGCATGCGCCCAGCCCTGCCGGCTGAAGAGCGAGTGCGACGGTAAACCGTGAAGCGCCTGTCTCATCACGCATTCCCCGGCGGCCGGGTCCTTCGCCGCCGACGGTGCCGTTTACCATGTCCGCGGTCCAGCGCATCGGGAGCAAATTGGGTAGCGCTCTGCACATTCGGATAGAGGGGAAGCGCGAGCGCGAGCAACCACCGCGCTCCTCGACTGGCTGGGGCGGCAGGATTCGAACCTGCGCATGGCGGTACCAAAAACCGCTGCCTTACCGCTTGGCTACGCCCCAAGTCGCCGGTGCGAGCGCGCTCCTATACGCGCCGCCCGGGATTGGCAAGGCGCAGCTTAGGCCTAGAGCCGCGTCACCCAGCCGTGCGGGTCGGCGGCGCGGCCGCGCTGGATGTCGACGAGCTTGTCCTTGAGCATCCCCGTCACCTGCCCCGGGCCGCCCGCGCCGATCGTGAAGCTGGCGTCGCCGCGCGTCACCTTGCCCACCGGGGTGACCACCGCCGCGGTCCCGCAGGCGAAGCTTTCGGTCAGGCGCCCGCTTTGTGCATCGGCCTGCCACTGGTCGATCGCATAGCGCTCCTCGCGCACCGTCAGCCCGGCATCCCTGGCGAGCGTGATGATCGCGTCGCGGGTGATGCCGGGCAGGATCGTGCCGGCGAGCGGCGGGGTGACGATGCTGCCGTCCTCGAACACGAAGAACATGTTCATCCCGCCCAGTTCCTCGATCCAGCGATGTTCGGCGGCGTCGAGGAAGACGACCTGGTCGTGCCCCTTGGCGATCGCTTCCTGCTGCGCGATCAGGCTGGCGGCATAGTTGCCGCCGCATTTGGCTGCGCCCGTGCCGCCCGGCGCGGCGCGGGTGTAATCTTCCGACACCCAGAGCGACACCGCAGGGGCGCCCGACTTGAAATAATTGCCCACCGGCGAGGCGATGACGAGGAAATGATATTCGGACGCGGGCTTCACGCCGAGGAACACCTCGCTCGCATACATGAAGGGGCGCAGATAGAGCGCGCCGCCTTGCACCTGGGGAAACCAGTCGGCGTCGGCAGCGACGATTTCCCTGACCGCGGCGACGAACAGCTCTTCGGGCAGTTCGGCCATCGCCATGCGCCGCGCGCTGGCGTTGAAGCGCGCGGCATTAGCCTCGACGCGAAACAGCGCCATCGATCCGTCGTCGAGGCGATAGGCCTTCAGCCCTTCGAAAATTTCCTGCGCATAGTGCAGCACCGCAGTCGCCGGATCGAGCAGCAACGGCCCGCGCGGCATCACCTGCGCATCGTGCCAGCCCTTGCCTTCGCTATAGCGGATCGAGACCATATGGTCGGTGAAGACACGCCCGAATGCGGGGTCCGCGATCGCCGCCGCGCGTACGTCTTCGGCCGTCGGATTCGGATGCGGCAGACGGGCGAAAGCGGGAGCGGACATGGACGAAACCTTGTAGCTGGGGGCGCCGGCCGGGATTGGCCGGTGCGCGCCTCTTGCCAAAGCCGGGCGCGCGGCGCAACGGTAGTCATTATGCCAGAAGAAAATTTTCTTTCACAAGTTCCCGCTGCTTCTGCCCTTTTCTTGCGCGAGGAGGAGGTGCGGCGCGGCATCGAATATCTGTTTTTCGGCCATGCCGCGCTGTGGCGCACGATCGACGCGCGGCTCGCCGAAAACGGCCTCGGACGCGCGCATTATCGCGCGCTCTATTTCATCGCGCGCGCGCCGGGGCTGACGATTTCGGACCTGCTCGCCCTGCTCGGGATCACCAAACAGTCGCTCGGGCGCGCGATCAAGGAGCTCGAGGCGCGCGACCTGCTGACGACCCGGCCCGGCAACCGCGACCGGCGGCAGAAAGAACTGCGCCTGACGGGCGCCGGGCGCCAGCTCGAAGGCGCGATCTTCACCCTGCTGCGCGACGCGATGAGCCGCGCCTATACCCACGCCGGTCAGGCAGCGGTGACCGGATTCTGGCAGGTCAACGAAGCGCTGCTTCCCCCGCGCGACCGCGGGCGGGTCGCCAGGCTGGGGCGCAAAGACGCCTAGGCCTCGCCCCTCGCCAGATCGGCGAGTTCGCGGCCGCGGTCGCGGGCGGCGCGCAGCACGTTGGTCATCAGCGCGACGAGCTGTCCGTCGGCGTCGAGGACGTCGAGGCCGGCCTGCGTCGTGCCGCCCTTGCTCGCGACCTGCGCGATCAACGTCCCCGGCTTCTCGCCGCTTTCGGTCAAGAGCGCGGTCGCCCCGCCAAAGGTTGCGTTGGCGAGCTTGAGCGCCTCCTCGGGCGACAGGCCGAGGCGTTCGCCCGCCGCGGCATAGGATTCAATGAGGCGGAAGACGAAGGCGGGGCCGCTGCCAGTGAAGGCGGTGACCAGATCCATCGTCGAATCGTCAGCCAGCGCGACGGTTTCGCCGAGTGCATCGAGCAGCGTCGCGATCATTGCGCGATCGGAGTCGCCGAGGCTCGCGACCGCCGAAACGCCTGCGCCGATGCGCGCCGCGAGATTGGGAAGGATGCGAACCTGCGCCCTGGCGTCGGGGAAACGCGCCGCGAGGTCGGCGAGCGAAACGCCCGCGAGGATCGAAACCAGCGTGACGTCGCCGGTCACCACCGGCGCCAGCTCGACGGCGACTTCGCCGAGTTGTTGTGGCTTCATGCCGAGCATGATCCAGTCGGCGGTGCCCCCGGCGGCGCGCCATTCGGCAAGCGAAGGATGCTGCGCAACGCCCGCGCGCGGCGACGCTGCCGGATCGACGATCGCGACGCGCGCCGGATCGAGCCCCGCGCCGAGCCAGCGATCGAGCATCGCGCCCGCCATATTGCCGCATCCGACCAGCAGCAGCCGGCCAGCGAAAGTCCCCACTATAGTCGTCATCGCTTTATTCTTTTCTCTTCATTCTAGCGGCAGCTGTCGTCCGGCCCGGAAAGCAGGTCGAGGCAGCGGCCATCGATCTTCGTCTGGTCGACCGGGAGGCCGATCTGCGCCGCCAGCGTCGGCAAGATGTCGACCGTCATCACGGCATTCGGCTGTTCGAAACCGGTCATCCCCTTGCGCCAGAAGAGGATCGGCACGCGCCGGTCGTAATCCCAGACCGACCCGTGCGTCGCGACGCGGCCGACCGAGGATTCGGGGATCGGCGTCACGCGCGGCTTCAAGACGACGATGAAATCGCCCGAGCGCTCGGGGTTATAGGAGGCGCGCAGCTTGTCCATCAGCGACCAGACATCGGGCGCGCGCTTCGAAATGGGCCATTTCGCAAGCTCTCCGCCGGTGACCACGGCTTCGACCTGCGGGTGCGCGCGATAGCGCGCGACGAGCGCGGCAAGGGCGGTCTTGCGCTGGTCCGCGGTGAGGGATTTGGCGAGATACATGTCGCCGAACGGACCGTCGCCATAGAGGATCGGCTGCGGCAGGCCGAGCTCTTCAGCGACCGCCTTGCCCATCGCATCGGCGCCCAGCGCGGGATCGACGCGCTCAGCGCCGGGCCAGGCGTTCTGGCGGTTGCGTTCGGGCATGTCGTGGCCGCCGTGGTCGGCGGTGAGCGCGACCTCATAGTCGATCCCCGTCGCGTCGAGCTTGGCAAAGAAATCGCCGAGTTCGCGGTCGAGTCCCATCATCTGCAGGCACATCTCGCTGCCCTCGGTCCCGAAGCCATGGCCGACATAGTCGGTCGCCGACAGGCCGACGATGAGCAGGTCGGTGCCGCTGCCCTCGCCCATCTTGCGCACCTGCCGCAGCGCCGCGGCGGTTGCGAGCACCGCGCCGTCGGCCTCGGGCGACGCCATGAAGCGGCGGAAATCGCCGCCGTCGCGCGCGAGCCGGCCGGTGCCGACCGTGCCGCCCTTGTCGACGGGAATCGCGATGTCGTGCGACGCGCAATCGGCGGGCAGCGTCAGGCCGGGGCGCGGTTCGGCGATCGCGGCGCCGATTGCGACGCTTGCCTGTTGCGCCGTCGGCGACAGCGTCACGCCCTTGAAGCTCGTCAGCCCCTTCGGCGTCAGCCACATCAGCTCGTCGGCCTTGCGGCCCCCCATCATGATCGCGGCGCGGTCCTTGCCCGCGACCGAGACGACCTGCGCCTGCGGGTCGCGCGCCTTCATCAGGTCGCCGAGCGTCGGGACGAGGAGGTGGTCGATCGACGCGACATAATCGTCGGACCTGCTGCCCGGCGCCGTTTCGTCCTCGGCGCAATAGAGCTTCTTGTCGGCGCGCTGGGCCGACAAGTCATAATAATTATTGGCGATGATGCCGGTGTGCGCGGGATGATTGCCGGTGAGGATCGTCGAATGGCCGGGGCAGGTTTCGGTCGCGCCATGCGCCTGATAGCCCGAGGGGAAGACGACGCCCGTGGCGAGCCGCGCGAGGCCGCCGGTGAAATGGCTGCGATATTCGGCGAAGAGGTCGGCAGAGAATTGATCGACCGAGACGACGACGAGAAGTTTCGGCGCCGGGCTCGCCGCGGTAACCTTTTGCACCGTCGGCGCCGTATCCTGGGCAAGGCCCGCCACGGGGCCCGACAGGCAGAGGGCGGCGGCGATCATGGCGGTGCAGTTTTTGAGCTTCACGAGGCTTTCTCCGTTGTCCGGCGTTGGCGCGGGCTGTCCTCTCGACGAAAGCCGCCTATATGGCAAGTCTCGAACGAAAGGCAGACGCGCGGCGGGCATGGGACAGATCGGGGACGCTATGATGACAGCGGCGTGGCGCGCCGCGCTCGCTTTGCTGGCGCTGGCGGCGCTCGCATTGGCACCCGCCTATGCGCAGCCGACGCATATCGCGCCCAGGCTGGTCGCCGAATCCGCCGCACCGCCGCCCGGCGGGACCACGGCGATCGCGTTGACGATGGCACCCGAAAAAGGCTGGCACGGCTATTGGACCAATGGCGGCGACGCCGGTTTCGGGCTGCGCGTCAAATGGAACGCGCCCGAAGGGGTGACGATCGGCCCCTTTCGCTATCCGGTGCCCGAACCGCTGATCCTCTTTGGCATGATGAACCATGTCTATGAGCATCCCTATGCGCTGCTCGCCGAGGTGAAGGTCGACGACGGCGTCGCGCCGGGCACCGACCTCACCCTCTCGGGCGTCGCCGACTGGCTCGCCTGCACCGACAAGATCTGCGTCCCCGAACGCGCGGTGATTTCGGTCGCGCTGAAGGCAGGCGACGGCGCGATCTCAGAGGCCGCGCGCGCGCGCTTCGACGCGTGGCGCGCGAAACTGCCGCAGCCGCTCGACCGCGCCGGGCGCTGGGAACGCAAGGGCGATACGCTGCGCTTCGCGGTGCCGCTGCCCGCGAGCACCGAGCTCTCCGACCCGCACCTGTTCCTCGAAACGCCGCGCCTCGCCGACTATGCCGCGCCGCAGGCGTTCAGCCGCAACGGCAGCGACCTGATCGTCGAGACGCGCGCCAACGGCGACGCGGCGGGGCCGGTCGAGGCGCTGCTCAAGCTCGCCGACGGGCGCGGTCTGTCGATCCGGTTCGAGCCGGGCGCGGTGCCGCCCGCCGGCGACCCCCTTGCGGGTCACGCAGAGGGTTTCGACCTTTCGCTCTTCTGGACCGCGCTCGGCGGGGCGATTCTGGGCGGGTTGATTCTCAACCTGATGCCGTGCGTCTTTCCGATCCTGAGCCTGAAGGCGCTGAGCCTCGCGCGCTCGGGCGGGACGGCGCGCGCGGCGAAGGTCGAGGCGCTCGCCTATACCGCGGGCGCTGTGGTCACCGCGTTGCTACTCGGCGGCGTGCTGCTGGCCCTACGCGCGGCGGGCGAGCAGGTGGGATGGGCCTTCCAGCTCCAGCATCCGCTGAGCGTGCTCGTCCTGTTGCTGCTCGCGGTCGCGATCACGCTCAATCTCGCGGGCGTGTATGAGCTGCCGTCCTTCGGCGGCGGCGCGCGGCTGGCGGCGCAGGACGGTGCGGCGGGGGGATTCTGGACCGGCGCACTCGCCGCCTTCGTCGCGACGCCGTGCAGCGGGCCGCTGCTCGGCGCGGCGCTCGGCGCGACGTTGGTGCTGCCGGGGTGGGCAGCGCTGCCGGTCTTCGGCGGGCTGGGTCTCGGCCTTGCCCTCCCCTTCCTCGCGATCGGTTTCGTTCCGGCGCTGCGGAGCCGCCTGCCCCGGCCGGGACCGTGGATGGCGAGGTTCCGCAAGTGGATGGCGGTGCCGATGGGGCTGACCGCGCTCGGGCTTGGCTGGCTGCTATGGCGGCAGGCGGGAGCCAGCACCGCGCTGATCTATCCCGCAATCGCGGTGACGATGGTCGCCGTGCTGCTGTGGAACATGGGCGCGGTCCAGCACGGCCGCGGGCGCCGCTGGCTGCTCGCCGCGTCGGGCCTGCTTTTGCTCGGCAGCGTCGCCGGCGCCGGCGCCGAACTGACACCCGCGCAGCGCAGCCAATCCGCAGCCGGTTCGGCCTTCTCTCCCGACGCCCTCGCCAAGGCGCGCGCTTCGGGCAAGCCGGTCTTCGTCTATTTCACCGCCGACTGGTGCCTGTCGTGCAAGGCGAACGAAGCCGGCGCGATCGAGCGCGACGCGGTGCGGGCGGCGTTCGACAAGGCGGGGGTCGTCACGCTGGTCGGCGACTGGACGAACGGCGATCCCGCGATCACGCGGACCCTCGCCGCGCACGGACGCAACAGCGTGCCGCTCTACCTCTGGTACGCGCCGGGAGCGGCCGAACCCGAAATCCTGCCGCAGATCCTGACCCCGACGCTGCTCGTCGAAAAGGCCGGCGAATGAAACAGCGCGCCGACCAGCTGCTCGTCGACCGCGGGCTCGCCGAAAGCCGGACGCGCGCGCAGGCGCTGATCCTCGCGGGGCTGGCCTTCGTCGGCGACCGCAAGATCGACAAGGCGGGGCAGCAACTTCCCGCCGATGCCGACGTCAGCGTCAAGGGCCGCGACCATCCGTGGGTGTCGCGCGGCGGCATCAAGCTCGACCACGCGCTTTCGCATCTCGGCTGGGATGTTGCGGGCGCGGTCGCGATCGATGTCGGGTCGTCGACCGGCGGCTTTACCGACGTGCTGCTGAGCCGCGGCGCTGGCCGCGTCTATGCGGTCGATTCGGGGACCAACCAGCTCGCGTGGAAGCTGCGACAGGACGCGCGCGTGATCGTCCACGAACAGACGAGCGCGCGCATCCTGACCGCCGGGCATATTCCCGAACCGATCGACCTGATCGTCTGCGACGCGAGCTTCATCGCGCTGTCGAAGGTCCTCCCGGTGCCTTTATCCTTCGCAAAGGCGGGGGCGCGGCTCGTCGCGCTGATCAAGCCGCAGTTCGAGGCGGCGCGGCACGAGGTCGGCAAAAAGGGCGTCGTGCGCGACGCCGCGGTGCATGCGCGCGTGTGCGACGCGGTGCGCCAATGGCTCGAAAGCGAGGGCTGGCGCATCGCCGATCTGGTCGAAAGCCCGATCACCGGTCCCGAGGGCAATGTCGAATTTCTGATCGCCGCCGAAAAGTCTGTCGCTTGACGGGACAGATTTCAGCCGCGACAGCGGTTTGCGACCGAATCTTGCGCAAAGGACCATGTGCATGACCGAATTAGCGACGCCGGGCCAGCTTCGCATGTCCTATTGGCGCTGGGCGCTCGTCACCGTGCCCGCGATCGTCCTGATCGGCAGCCTGATGGGACTGCTCTCGAACAGCGGCTACGACAATCGCTGGTTCGCGGCGCTCGACCGCCCCGCGACCGTCCCGCCGGGCTGGGTGTTCGGGGCCGTGTGGACCTTTCTCTATGTCTGCCTCGGCCTGTCGCTAGCGATGATCCTGCACGCGCGCGGGGCAAAGGGGCGCGGCTTCGCGCTTCTGCTCTTCTTCGTCCAGCTGATCGCCAACTTCGCCTGGTCGCCGCTCTTTTTCGGGCAGCATCAGGTAACGAGCGCGCTCTATCTGATCATCTTCATGCTGATGGTGACGGTTGCGACGGCCTTTGCCTTTGCGCCGATCCGCAAGGCGGCGGCGTGGCTGCTCGTCCCCTATATGGCGTGGCTGAGCTTTGCGACGATCCTCAATTATCAGATCGACCAGCGCAATCCCGACGCCGAAACCCTTGTTCCCGCGGCGGCGAGCACCCAGATAGGGTGACGGCAAGGGGATCATCCCCCTACGAAGGATTTGAGACATGCAGAGCGAGAACCGGATCTTCGACGACTTCGCCAAGATGGTGAACGGCATCGCCGGAACGGTGGCGGGCGCAAGCCGCGAGGCCGAAGCGGCGATGCGCGAGCGCGCGAAGGAATTCATCGGCCGCATGGATTTCGTCAGCCGCGAGGAATTCGAGGCGGTGAAGGAAATGGCGGCGAAGGCGCGCGCCGAGGCCGATGCGCTGAAGGCGCGGCTCGACAAGCTCGAAGGCGCAGCGAAGCCCAAGCCCGCGGCGGCGAAGCCGGCCGCCAAAGCAGCGACGCGCAAGCCGAAGGCCTGACCCGGATCGTCGCACGACTCGCAACATGGCGCGACAAGCGCTAAGGCGCCCCCTATGAGCGACGATATTTACGACGACGACAATCAGGAAGCCGCACCGATGGAGATGCTGGCCTCCTATTTCGCGGCGCACGACTGGCCGCACGAGATGATCGGCGAGGACGAGATCGTCGCCACCGCGCAGGGCAGCTGGACGGCCTATGAGCTGCGCGCGGTGTGGCGCGCCGAGGACGGGGTGATCCAGATGCTCGCCTTTCCCGACATCCGCGTCGTCGAGGACAAGCGTAGCGTTGCGCACGAGGCGCTCGCCCTGATCAACGAGCAGCTCTGGCTCGGTCATTTCGAACTGTGGTCGAACAGCGGCACGATCTTGTTCCGGCACGGGATGCTGGTCGGCGGCGACGCCGCACTGTCGCTCGACCTCGCCGAAACGCTGGTCGAGAGCGCGATCGACGAGTGCGAGCGATTTTACCCCGTGTTCCAGTTCGTCCTGTGGGGCGGCAAGTCGCCCTCCGAAGCGCTCGCCGCCTCGCTGATCGAAACGCGCGGCGAGGCCTGAGGGCCAAGCTCAACCCTGAATTCCCGTTCGCATCGAGCGAAGTCGAGATGCCCCTCGACCGGGCGCTCGGATGAGGGGTGTCTCGACTTCGCTCGACACGAACGGAATGAGGGACAGGCCAGATGAGCGGCGGAATTACCGCCGCTCGAAACGCGTCAGCCCCGGCCCCAGATCGTTCGCGCCGATCGCGAGCGGCTCGCCGCTCCAGTCGGCAACGAAGGCCGATTTGCGCCCCATGGCTTCGGGCAGGCGCGCGCGATTGCCTTCGATGACGAGGCCGCGCGAGGGGTGCTTGCGCTCCTCCGCCGCGACCGCGATCAGCGCCGAATAATTTTCCTTGTCGCGCCCCTGCACGAACAAATTGTTCGCGATCCGCCCGGTGGCCCCCGAGGGCAGGTCGATCATATAGTTGGTCGCGCGGCCCTGGCTGTCGTCGAAGCTGTTGCCCTCGACATCGACGCGCGCCGCGCGAACCTTCAGATAATGGCCACCGCTGCCCTTTTCGAAGCGCGTGTTGGTCACGACGACCCGGCCGTAATCGCCGGTATAAACGCTGTGCGCGCAGCTCAGTCCGCGGTCGCAGCGGCCGAGGCGCGAGAAGGTCGACCGGTCGATCGTCAGCGTCGCCTGCGGGTCGTTCGCGGTCAATATCCCCTCTTCGCTGCCGCGAAACAGGCTGTTGACGACGTCGAGATTGCTGCGCTCGAGCCGGATGCCGGCACCATTGCCGTCGGGAACGCGCATATTCTGGAAGACGAGGCCGTTGACGCGCGCGCCGTCGCCGCGCAGCACGAGCGCCGCCTTGCCCTCGCAGGTCACGCCGTCGAAGATCGCGCGGCCCGGCTCGGCGGCAACGAAGGCGATGCGCCCCGCAGTCTGCACCGCACAGTCGCGGTGATAGCCTGGAGCGATGCGGATCGTCCCCTGCCCGCCGCCGATCGCGTCGACGGCATCCTGCAGCCGCGCATAGCCGCGTCCGCTTTCGGCGACGACATAGGGCGCGGCGCCGGGCTGTGCGGGCACGGGCGCGGACGCGAGTAGCAGCGGCAGCGCGAGCAGCGGCAGCATCTGGCGGCGGAGGATCGACTGGACCATGCCCGCTGAATAGCCGCCCCGATCGCCCGAGTCTTGCGCGAAGCAGGCCGGCCCGATCGCTGTGCCAGCGCGGAACAGTCGCGCGGCCAAAGGTGAAATCCTATTCGCCATTGCCGCGCACACGAGCGCCGACTAGCAAGCGGTAACGATCGCTTGGGGGAGTGGGGCGTGACGCATACCGAAGTGTTCCTGATCGCGCTGCTGATCATCTTCGCGGTGCCGTGGTTCGTGTGGCGCGTGTTCCGCACCGATTATTGGGCGCCGCTCGTCGTGGTGCAGATCATCGGCGGCATCCTGCTCGGCCCCGGGGTGCTCGGTGCGGTCTTTCCGGACTATTATGCCTTCGTCTTCCGCCCCGAAGTCATCGCCTCGCTCAACGGCATCGCCTGGTGGGCGGTGATGATGTTCGTCTGGGTCGCGGGGATCGAACTCGACATCGGCCAGGCGTGGAAGCATCGGCGCGAAACGGGGATCACCGCCGGCCTTGCGCTCGGCACGCCGCTGTTGTTCGGCGCCGTCGCCGCGCTGTTCATCCTGCGCACCCCCGGCTGGATCGGCGCGGCGGGCGCGCATTGGCAGGTGGTCGCGGGAATCGGCATGGCGTGCGCGGTGACCGCGCTCCCCATCCTCGTGCTGTTCATGGAAAAGCTCGCCATCCTGCGCGAGCCGATCGGACAGCGCATCCTGCGCTATGCGAGCCTCGACGATATTGCGATCTGGGGCGTGCTCGCGCTGATCCTCGTCGATTGGGAGCGGATCGGACGGCAGGCGATGTTCCTGCTCGGCTTCGCCGTCGCAGCGTGGCTGGTCCGCCGCCTGATGGCCCGGCTCGATGCGCCCGACCGCTGGGCCGTCGGGCTGATCTGGCTGATCGCCTGCGGCTTCGCGGGGGACTGGTCGGGGCTGCACTTCATGGTTGGCGCGTTCCTGTCGGGCGCGGTGCTGGATGCCAAATGGTTCGGGCACGAGCCGATGGACCGCTTTCGCAACATCGTGCTGATGACGGTGATGCCGGTCTTTTTCCTGTCGACGGGGCTGAGGACGCAATGGGATGTCGGGGGCGCCGCGGTGTTCGCGGTCGCCGGCGTCCTGCTCGTCGCGTCGGTGGCAGGCAAGCTCGCGGGGGTGGGACTCGCCGGCCGCATCCTCGGCTGGCAGCCGGGCGAGGCAAGACTGATCGGCTGGCTCTTGCAGACCAAGGCGCTCATCATGATCATCTTCGTCAATATCCTGCTCGACAAGGCGATCATCACCAACGAGGCGTTCACCGCGCTGCTGCTGATGGCGGTGGCGAGTACGATGCTGTCGATCCCGATGGCGACGCCGCTGCTGAAGCGGCTCGGCGCCGCCGTGGGGCGCGAGGCCTGACGCATGATCTTCTTCGGCTGAATGAGCCGTGTGCTCCCGCGAAGGCGGGAGCCCATCTCCCGATCGCTCCATCTTGAGCCCGTCGGAGATGGGTCCCCGCCTTCGCGGGGACGCACATTCCTTATCAATGAGCGATCATTTCTAATCGAGGTTCGGTCGCAGCCAGCGCGTCGCGGTCGCGATGTCGGTTCCCCGCCGTTCGGCATAGTCGGCTAGCTGATCCTCGCCCACCCGCGCGACGCCGAAATAGCTCGCGTCAGGATGGCCGAAGTAAAAGCCCGAAACCGCCGCGGTCGGCAGCATCGCGAAACTTTCGGTCAGGGTCGCGCCCGAGGTGCGGCCCGCGTCGAGCAGGTCGAAGAGGATCGGCTTCAAGCTGTGGTCGGGACACGCGGGATAGCCGGGCGCCGGGCGGATGCCGCGATATTCCTCCTTGATGATCGCCTCCGCGGTCAATTGCTCGGCGGGCGCATAGCCCCACAGCTCGGTGCGGACGAGCGCGTGGAGCCGCTCGGCAAAGGCTTCGGCGAAGCGGTCGGCGAGCGCTTTCAGCAGGATGTCGCTATAATCGTCGTGCGCCGCCTTGAAGCGCGCAAGATGCGGCTCGATGCCGTGGATCGCCACCGAAAAGCCGCCGATCCAGTCGCCGTCGCGGCTGACGAAATCGGCGAGGCACATATTCGGGCGCCCTTCGCGCTTCGAAATCTGCTGGCGCAGGAAGGGGATGCGGACGTGGCGCTCTTCTTCCTCCAGATGGATGATCACATCGTCGCCTTCGCGCCGGCACGGCCACAGCGCCGCGACCCCGCGCGCCTTGAGCCAGCCTTCGCCGACGATCCTGCCCAGCATCGCGCGGGCATCGGCATAGAGGCTGCGCGCGCTTTCGCCCACGATCTCGTCGTCGAGGATCGCCGGATAGGTGCCCGCAAGTTCCCACGCACGGAAAAAGGGCGTCCAGTCGAACCATTCGACCAGCTCGGCGAGGTCCCAGTCGTCGAAGACATGGACGCCAGGCCTTTCGGGCGGTCCGGGGCGGATATGCTCGTCGAGCACGAAGCCGTTCGCGCGCGCGTCGGCGATCGGCACCAGCGCGCTCTGCCCCTTGTTCGCGCGCACGTCGCGGATATGCGCATAATCGGCCTTGTAGCCGCCGACGAAAGCCTCGCGCCCCGTCGTGCTGACCAGCGAGGTCGCGACCCCAACCGCGCGGCTCGCGTCGAGGACGTGGAGCACCGGCCCCTGATAGGCGGGGTCGATGCGCAGCGCGGTGTGGACCTTCGACGTCGTTGCGCCGCCGATCAGCAGCGGCATCGTCATGCCCGCGCGCTGCATTTCCTCGGCGACGGTCACCATCTCGTCGAGCGAGGGGGTGATCAGGCCGCTGAGGCCGATCATGTCGGCGTCATTCTCGTTCGCCGCCTCGAGAATCTTCGACCACGGCACCATGACCCCCAGATCGACGATCTCGAAGCCATTGCACTGAAGCACGACGCCGACGATATTCTTGCCGATGTCGTGGACGTCGCCCTTGACCGTCGCCATCACGACCTTGCCCTTGCCCTTCGCCCCCGGCTCCTTGGCCGCTTCGATGAAGGGGAGCAGATGCGCGACCGCTTTCTTCATCACGCGCGCCGATTTGACGACCTGCGGCAGGAACATCTTGCCCGACCCGAACAGGTCGCCGACGACGTTCATGCCGTCCATCAGCGGCCCTTCGATCACCTCGATCGGGCGCTCCATCGCGAGGCGCATTTCCTCGGTATCCGACACGATATGCGCGTCGATGCCCTTGACGAGCGCATGTTCGAGCCGCTTGCGCACCTCCCAGCCGCGCCATTCCTCGGCGGCCTTTTCCTGCGCGGCGTCCCGGCCCTTGTAGCGCTCGGCGATCGCGATCAGCCGCTCGGTCGGTGAGTCCGCTTCGCCTTCGACCTTGCGGTTGAGGATGACATCCTCGCAGGCGGTGCGCAGTTCGGAGTCGATCGTGTCGTACACGTCGAGCTGGCCCGCGTTGACGATCGCCATGTCGAGCCCGGCGGGGATCGCATGATAGAGAAAGACGCTGTGCATCGCGCGGCGCACGACCTCGTTGCCGCGAAAGCTGAACGACAGGTTGGAGAGGCCGCCCGAGAAATGGACGTGCGGACAACGGACGCGGATTTCCTTCACCGCCTCGATGAAGTCGACCGCATAATTGTCATGCTCCTCGATCCCCGTCGCGACCGCGAAGATATTGGGATCGAATATGATGTCCTCGGGCGGGAAGCCGATGCCGGTGAGCAGCTTGTAGGCGCGCTCGCAAATCTCGACCTTGCGCTCTTTGGTGTCCGCCTGCCCGGCCTCGTCGAACGCCATCACGACGACCGCGGCGCCATAGGCCATGCATTTGCGGGCGTGGTCGAGGAAGGCCTCCTCGCCCTCCTTCATGCTGATCGAATTGACGATCGGCTTGCCGGGAACGCATTTCAGGCCCGCCTCGATCACCTCCCACTTCGACGAGTCGATCATCACCGGCACCCGCGCGATGTCGGGTTCGGCCGCGATCAGCTTGAGGAAGATCGTCATCGCCCGCTCCGCGTCGAGCAGCCCTTCGTCCATGTTCACGTCGATGACCTGCGCGCCATTTTCGACCTGCTGGCGCGCAACCTCGACCGCCGCGGTGAAATCGTCGGCAAGGATCAGCCGCTTGAACGCCGCCGAGCCGGTGACGTTGGTGCGCTCGCCGATATTGACGAAGGTCGAGGAAGAGAGAGAGGCGGTCATCGAAAATCCAGCAACAATCAATTGACGAGCGGCCGCGCGAGGACGCGGTCGTCGTAGAGCTTGCCGCCGACGTCGAACCGGCGGGTGGCGATGTCGGCAAAGCCCTGCTTGCGATAGAAGGCGAGCGCCCGGTCGTTGCGCGCGTAGACGCCGAGCAGCAGGCGGCGATGCCCCTTCGCGCCTGCAATGGCGCGCTCCATTAGCGCCGAACCGAGGCCGCTGCCGTGAAAGCGCGACAGCGAATAGATGCGCTTGAGCTCGATATCGCCGTCCTCGGCCGCCGCGAGATCGGGCTTGGCGACGAGCGCGAAGCCGACCGGCGCACCGCCCGGCTGCGCCTCGGCGATCCACGCCTGCGCGCCCGCAGCGAGCAGCGCGCGATAGGCCGCTTCGCTGTGCTGCGCAGCGCAATGCGCGACGATGGCGTCGCCGTCGAGAATGCCGGCAAAGGTTTCGAGGAAGGTCGCCGCGCCGATCAGCGCGAGCGCCGGTGCGTCATCGGGACCCGCCTCGCGGACCCGCCATGGCAGGGGGTCGGACATCGCTCAGGCTGCCGCCATCGTGAAGGGTTCGAGCCCCGCCAGCCGCGTGCGCACCGATATGTCGGGGATAGGACGCGCGGCCAGGCCCTCGACCGCCTTCGCCATCGCGGCGATATGCGCGGGCGTCGACCCGCAGCAGCCGCCTAGGATATTGACCTGCCCATGTTCGGCCCACTCGCGCACCAGCGCGGCGGTCGTGTCGGGCTGTTCATCATATTCGCCGAGTTCGTTGGGCAGCCCCGCGTTCGGATAGACCATCACCAGCGTGTCGGCGAGATCGGAGAGCACGCGGACGTGCGGGCGCAGCTGCGCCGCGCCGAACGAGCAGTTGAGCCCCACGGTCAGCGGCCTCGCATGACGCACCGCATACCAGAAAGCCTCGACGGTGTGGCCCGAGAGGTTGCGGCCCGACAGGTCGGTCAGCGTCATCGAGATCATCAGCGGCAGCTCGCGCCCGACCTTCGCCTCGGCCTCGAGCGTTGCGGCGATGCCCGCCTTGGCATTCAGCGTGTCGAAGATCGTCTCGATCAGGATGAAGTCGGCGCCGCCTTCGGCGAGCGCAACGACCTGTTCGCGATAGACGTCCTTCAGCTCGTCGAAATCGATTTCGCGAAAGCCGGGGTTGTTGACGTCGGGCGACAGCGACAGCGTCTTGTTCGTCGGCCCGACCGCGCCCGCGACGAAGCGGCGGCGGCCGTCGAGCGCGGCGAATTTGTCGGCGGCCTCGCGGCCCAGGCGTGCGCTTTCGTGATTGATGTCGGCTACGAGCGCTTCGGCGCCATAATCGGCCTGGCTGATCCGGTTGGCGCTGAAGGTGTTGGTCGAGACGATGTCCGACCCCGCCGCCAGATAGGCCTCGCCGATTGCGGTCACCACATCCTGCCGCGTCAACGCGAGGATGTCGTTATTGCCCTTTTGGTCGTGCGACAGGCCGAGCGATCCCGCATAATCGGCCTCGCTGAGCTTCCTGAGCTGAATCTGCGTCCCCCAGCCGCCGTCGGTGAGCAGGATGCGCTCCTTCGCGGCCGCAGTCAGGGCTTCGCGCGCGCCGAACGTCGAGATCGGGGTCATGCTGCCTGATCCTTTGCCGAAGCAACCGGCCGCATCCCCAGCAGATGACAGATGGCATAGCTGAGCTCGGCACGGTTGAGCGTGTAGAAATGAAAATCGCGCACCCCGCCGGCGTAGAGGCGGCGGCTGAGTTCGGCCGCAATGGTCGCGGCGACGAGCTGGCGCGCCGCGGGATGATCGTCGAGCCCTTCAAAGAGCGCGACCATCCAGGCCGGGATCGCGGTGCCGCACATGTCGGCCATTCGCCGGGTCTGCGACACGTTCGACACGGGCAAGATGCCGGGAATGATCGGCGCGTCGATGCCCGCCGCCGCCGCCGCGTCGCGAAAGCGCAGGAAGGCGTCGGGCGAGAAGAAGAATTGCGTGATCGCGCGTGTCGCGCCGGCGTCGAGCTTGCGCTTCAGATTGTCGAGATCGGCCTCGCGGCAACCCGAATCGGGATGCACTTCGGGATAGGCCGCGACTGAAATATCGAAGGGCGCGATAGCCCGGAGCCCTGCAACAAGCTCGGCGGCATTGGCATAGCCGCCCGGGTGCGCGCGATAAGGCGCGCCGCCTGGCATGTCGCCGCGCAGCGCGACGATGTGGCGCACCCCCGCATCCCAATAGCCGCGCGCGACCGCATCGATCTCTTCGCGCGACGCCTCGACGCAGGTCAGGTGCGCGGCGGGAGGCACGCGGCTTTCCTTGGCGATCCGCGCGACCGTCGCATGGGTGCGCTCGCGCGTCGATCCGCCGGCGCCATAGGTCACCGACACGAAACGGGGGGCGAGCGGCTCGAGCGCGTGGAACGTGTCCCACAGCTGCGCCTCCATCTTCTCGGTCTTGGGCGGGAAGAATTCGAAGCTGACGCCGATGTCGCCCTCGAGATCGGCGAAGAGCGGCGATGCCGCAGCGCGGCGCGCTTCGGCGATGGAATTGAGGTTCGATGTCATGCCGCAAGCCTTTTGCGCGAGCCGTCACCCTCGCGGGCGATCGGCGGTTGATCTTCGTCGCTGCGCCGGCGGCCGAGCCAGAGCTTGACCGCGAGCGCGCCGCCCTCGAGCGTCTGCGCGGTTTCGAGCAGCAGCCCCGCGGAGGCGAACCAGCCGCGGATCTGCGCATCCGAAAAGCCGAGGCGCGCGTGCGCCGCGAGTGTGCGCAGTTCCTCATCCTCATGCGGCGCGAAATCGACGATGAGCAGATGCCCGCCGCCGCGCAGCACGCGCGCCGCCTCGGCGATCGCGCGGTCGGGTTCGTGCGCGAAATGCAGCGCCTGATGGATGACGATGCTGTCGATGCTCGCATCCTCCATCGGCAGGTTCAGGAAATCGCCCTGGACGAGGTCGATCGGCACCGTCTGGCCCGCGAGCTTGGCGCGCGCGATGCGCAGCATGTCGGGGCTGCGGTCGAGTGCGGTGATGCGGCGCGCGGTCGGCGCGAAAATCTCTGCCATGCGGCCGGTGCCGGTGCCGATGTCGAGCAGATGTCCGAGCCGCCTGCCCGCCACCATCGCCAGCATCGCCGCCTCGACCTCGCTTTCGGCGACGTGGCGCGACCGGATCGCATCCCATTCGGCGGCGTGGTCGGCGAAATAGCGCTCGGCCGCGGCCTCGCGTTCGGTGCGCACCGCGGCGAGCCGCCGCGCATCGTGCGCGATAACCCGCGCCTCGCGCGGCGAAAAAGGCCAGTCTTCGGCGCGCGCGATGATGTCGCCGACCGGCCCTTCGCGCGCGATGCGCAAAAAGACCCAGCTGCCCTCGCGCCGCCGTTCGACGACGCCGGCATCGACCAGGATGCGAACGTGGCGCGACACGCGTGGCTGGCTCTGGTCGAGCACGACCGCCAGTTCGCCGATCGCCAGCTCCATTTCGCGCAGCAGCGCGACGATTCGAAGCCGCGTCGGGTCGGCTAGGGCGCGAAAAATGTCGAGCAGCTCGGTCATGCCACCGCATATAAAGTTTTCTTTATATCAGGTCAACCGGATGGGCGTCCCCCTTTCCTGCCGTTTGCGCCGATCCCGGCGACACGGCCGGTCGAATTGAACCGGTGCAGGACAAAAAGGGCGTTGCACCGCTTTTTTCGAGATTGTAGCTCTAGGGGCGATTGGCAAAATGCCGGGTCGAAAGGGTTCGCATCCGCATGCCGGTCGATAATTTCAATCGAGAGGGGTACACCCACATGAAGAAATCGATCACTCTGTCGCTCGTCCTTGCCACGTCGCTCGGCCTCGCCGCTTGTGGTGAAAAGGCTGCCGACGATACGGCGGCGACCACCGAAGACACCACGGCGACCGTCGAAGGCGCGGCCGACGGCGCGATGGACGCCGCCGCCGGCGCGGCCGACGCCGCCGGCGATGCCGCTGCCGCTGCGGGCGACGCTGCCGATGCCGCTTCGGCGGGCGACGCTGCGACCGCGCAGGACAAGGCTGCCGAAGCGGCCGACGCCGCCAAGGAAGCGACCGACGCCGCCAAGGGCGCGATGGAAGAAGCCAAGCAGTAAGCCGCTTCTTTCCGACCTTCGGGCCGCAGGAAAAGGGGGTCGTCGGCACCGCGCCGCCGACCCTTTTTTCGTTTTGAAACAGAGCATAAGCTTTTCCGCCTGACCGGCGCGGTTGCCAAGCCCTTCATCCCCGGTTAATCCTGCGCCCCAGTGGCCGGGATCGGCCACCAAGGCATTTCGAAAGGAATTCACATGCGCAAGTTCATCCTCGTCTCGATGGCCGCTGCCGCCGTCAGCCTCGCCGCCTGCTCGGAAAAGGCGCAGCAGGAAACGTCGGAAGCCGCGGACGCCGTCGGCAATGACGTGGCAGACACGGGCGACGCGATGGCCGAAGGCGCCGCCGATGCCGCTGACGCGACCGCTGCCGCCGCTGACGATGCCGGCAACGCCATCGAAGGCACGGTGAACGCTGCCGGCGATGCCGCCGCTGCTGCCGGCGACAAGATCGAGTCGGAAACGGCGAAGGCTGAAGCCGACGACAAGCAGTAACCGGCTGGCGCGCTACGGCGTGCAACCGAGGAAAGGGGGCTTCGTTCCGGCATGGTGCGAAGCCCTTTTTCTTGGAAGAAAGACGAGCGATGGGCCAAAAGCGAATGACGGGTATCGCCGGCACCGCGGCGCTGTTCCTGCTCGCCGCGGGATGTAGCCGGACCGACAATGAGCCTGGCCCGGGCGGGGTCACGGTCGGCGAAGCGCGGGCGCTCGACGACGCGGCCGAGATGCTCGAAAGCCGCGAAAGCCCTCCCGCCGACGCGGCGGCAGACGGCACGGCCGAACCGGCGCCCCGCAACTAGGGTCTGGACCCTAGGCTTTCCCTTCGCGACGATGCGCGATATGATGCCGCGTCCCGCGACTGGCGCTGCAAGATGGAGACCCATCGGGAAGCGGGACCGGCAACAGCCGTACGAGCCGCGCGCCTGGGTGATCCGCCGCCAAGGAAAGGACCATCCCGATGCCCGACGCCGCCCCCACCCAGATCGTCTTCCTGCTGTTTCCCGGCATCACCCAGCTCGATTTCACGGCGCCCGCGCAGGCGCTGAGCCGGATGCCCGGCGCAAGCCTCGCCGCCGCCGCTGCGAGCCGCGATCCGATCGCGACCGACAGCGGCTTCTCGCTCGTTGCGACGCACGACTTCGACACCTGCCCGCCCGCCGACATAGTCTGCGTGCCCGGAGGGCACGGCGTCGTCGATGCGCTCGGCGATGCCGCGACCATCGCCTTCCTCGAACGCCAGGCCGCGGGTGCCGAGTGGGTGACGAGCGTGTGCACCGGCGCCTTCCTGCTCGGGCGCGCCGGGCTGCTTGCGGGCAAGCGCGCGACGACGCACTGGGCCTATACCCATCTGCTGCCGCAGGTCGGCGCCGAGCCGGCGCCGGGCCGCGTCGTCGAGGACGGAAATGTCGTGACGAGTGGCGGGGTGACGAGCGGACTCGACTTCGCCCTCACCCTGATCGCGCGGCTGAAGGGCGACGCGGTCGCACAGGCGATCCAGCTCGCGATCGAATATGATCCTGCCCCGCCCTTCGCCGGCGGCCACCCCGACCGCGCGCCCGCGGCGGTCACCGAAGCGCTGAAAGCGCGCGTCTATGATGCGGCGGCGGCACGGATGGCGGAGGCGCTGGGCGGCTAATCGCAGCCGGTGAGCGCGATCTCGTAGAGCTTGGGCCAATATTTGCCGGTGACGAACAGGCGCTTGGTCTTCGCGTCCCATGCGATACCGTTGAGCACGCTGTCGGAGCCGTACGCACCGGCGTCGTCCTTCAGGCCGGTGAGGTCGATCACCGCGCGCACGGTGCCGCTGGCGGGGTCGATGCGCACGATCGCGTCGGTCATCCAGACATTGGCCCAGAGCTCGCCGTCGATCGTTTCGAGTTCGTTGAGCATCGGCAGCGGCTGCCCGGCTATGGTGACGCCCAGCGTTCCGGTCTCGCGCATCGTCGCGGGGTCGAAGAAGCGCAGCGTCGGCGTCCCGTCGCTCAGCACCAGCCGGCCATCGAGCATCGCGACGCCCCAGCCTTCGCCTGCGTAGGAAAAGGTACCGAGCGGCTTGAGATCCTTGAGCCGCCAGCGGTGGCCGACGCCCCCTTGCCAGGTCACGCCGATGATCTGGTCCCGCCAGCGCACGATGCCCTCGCCGAACTGGTCGGCGGGCAGCGGCGTTTCGGCGGCCGCCTTGCCGCTTTCGAGATCGAGCCGCGCGACGCGCGAGCGGCCATATTGACCGGTGCCTTCGTACAGATGGCCGTCGTGCCAGAAGAGGCCCTGAGTAAAGCTCTTGGGGTCATGCGGATAGCTGTGAACGATGCGGTAGCCGCAGCGCGCGACGGCTTGTTGCGGCGCGGCGGACGGCGCCGGCGCCGCCTGTACGGCGGGGGACGCGATCGCGGCGAGAAAGGCCAGGAAGAGGCTCATGCCCTTCCCGCTATGCCAGCGGCGATGAACAGGCAATGGCCAAAGCATTTATGGTCGTCACGAAGGAGTGGGCAAGCCACGAAAAAGGGCCGGAGGAAGTCCCTCCGGCCCTTCTTGTCGTCGGCAGGTGCCGAGCGGCGCGGACTTAAAAGTCCATGCCGCCCATGCCGCCCATGCCGCCGGCGCCGCCCATCGGCATCGCCGGCTTGTCTTCGGGAAGCTCGGTCACCGCCGCTTCGGTGGTGATCAGCAGCCCGGCGACCGAAGCCGCATCCTGCAGCGCGGTGCGGACGACCTTGGTCGGGTCGATCACGCCGGCCTTGACCAGATCTTCATAGACGTCGGTCGCGGCGTTGAAGCCGTGGTTCGTGTCGGTCTGGTCGAAGAGCTTGCCCGCGACGACCGCGCCGTCGAAGCCCGCATTTTCGGCGATCTGGCGAACCGGAGCCTGCAGCGCGCGACGGATGATGTCGATGCCGCGGGTCTGGTCTTCATTCTCGCCGCTCATGCCTTCGAGCGCCTTGGTCGCATAGAGGAGCGCGGTACCGCCGCCGGGGACGATGCCTTCCTCGACCGCGGCGCGGGTCGCATGCAGCGCGTCGTCGACGCGGTCCTTGCGCTCCTTGACCTCGACTTCGGAGGCGCCGCCGACCTTGATCACCGCCACGCCGCCGGCGAGCTTCGCGAGGCGCTCTTGCAGCTTTTCGCGGTCATAGTCGCTGGTCGTGGTTTCGATCTGCGCGCGGATCTGCTCGACGCGAGCCTTGATCGCATCGGCTTCGCCGGCACCGTCGACGATCGTGGTGTTGTCCTTGTCGATGGTGACGCGCTTGGCCTGGCCGAGCATGCCGAGCGTGACATTCTCGAGCTTGATGCCCAGGTCTTCGCTGATCATCTCGCCCTTGGTCAGGATCGCGATGTCCTGCAGCATCGCCTTGCGGCGATCGCCGAAGCCCGGCGCCTTGACCGCCGCGACCTTCAGGCCGCCGCGCAGGCGGTTGACGACGAGCGTCGCGAGCGCTTCGCCCTCGATGTCCTCGGCGATGATGAGGAGCGGACGGCCCGACTGCACCACGGCTTCGAGGATCGGCAGCATCGACTGGAGGTTCGACAGCTTCTTCTCGAAGATCAGGATGTAGGGGTCGCTAAGCTCGACCAGCATCTTTTCGGGGTTGGTGATGAAATAGGGGCTCAGATAGCCGCGGTCGAACTGCATGCCTTCGACGACGTCGAGCTCGAAATCGAGACCCTTCGCCTCTTCGACGGTGATCACGCCTTCCTTGCCGACCTTTTCCATCGCTTCGGCGATCTTTTCGCCGACTTCCTTGTCGCCGTTCGCCGAAATGATGCCGACCTGCGCGATTTCGGACGAGCCCTTGACCGCCTGCGACTGGCCCTTGATCGTCTCGACGACCTTGGCAACCGCAAGGTCGATGCCGCGCTTCAGGTCCATCGGGTTCATGCCCGCGGCAACCGACTTCATGCCTTCGCGCACGATCGCCTGGGCGAGCACGGTCGCGGTGGTGGTGCCGTCGCCGGCCGCGTCATTCGCCTTCGAGGCGACTTCGCGGAGCATCTGCGCGCCCATATTCTCGAACTTGTCCTTGAGCTCGATTTCCTTGGCGACGGTGACGCCGTCCTTGGTGATGCGCGGCGCGCCGAAGCTCTTGTCGATCACGACGTTGCGGCCCTTGGGGCCGAGGGTGACCTTCACCGCGTCGGCGAGGGTGTCGACGCCGCGCAGGATGCGCTCGCGCGCGTCGCGGCTGAATTTAACGTCCTTGGCAGCCATGTGGTGCTTCCTTTCGATTCCGCAGAAACCTGCGTAACTTCACTCTGGATTGCGGTCCCGCCCGGGGGCGGGGAGCGGATTCAGGCGATGACGCCCAGAATGTCCGATTCCTTCATGATCAACAGCTCTTCGCCGTCGACCTTGACCTCGGTGCCCGACCATTTGCCGAACAGGATGCGGTCGCCGGCCTTGACGTCGAGCGGCGTGACCTTGCCGTCTTCGGCCTTCGAGCCGGTGCCGACGGCGACGACTTCGCCTTCCTGCGGCTTTTCCTTGGCGGTGTCGGGGATGATGATGCCGCCAGCCGTCTTTTCCTCGGCTTCGATACGGCGGACGAGCACGCGATCGTGCAGCGGACGAAATTGCATGGATGTCCCTCCAGAAATGCAATGGATGTCACTTTAGCACTCACGGGATGAGAGTGCTAACAGGCGGGCATATGGGTCGAGCCCCGGGGAGCGTCAAGCGCTGCCCAAAGATTCTTTCGAACTTTTTCGTCAGGCCGGCAGAAGACCGAGACGAGCCCGCATCCGCCAGCGTAACAGAAGCAATCCCGCCACCACCACGAGCCCGACCGCAAGGCCGATCCAGATGCCGACTCCGGCGAGCGGGGTCCAGAAGCCGAGGTAGATGGCGGTGCCGTAGCCCGCGAGCCAATAGCCGCACACCGCGATGATCATCGGCACGCGCGTATCCTGGAGCCCGCGCAGCACGCCCGCCGCGACCGTCTGGGCGCCGTCGAAGAGCTGAAAGGCGGCGGCGACGATCAGGAATTGCATCGCATAGCCCACAAGCGCGGCGTTGCGCGCGGCATCGACGTCGACATAGATCGACAGCACCAGCCGCGGGAACAGCCACATCGTCGCCGCGGTCACCACCATGAAGCCGATGCCGAGGATCAGCGACGCCTGCCCGGCAAGCGCAATGCCGCGATGGTCGCGCGCGCCATAGGAAAGGCCGACGCGGATCGTCGCCGCCTGCGCGACCCCGAACGGGATCTGGAAGGCGAGCGCCGCAACCTGGAGCGCGATCGTGTGCCCGGCAAGCTGCGCCTCGCCGATCCGTCCCATCAGAAAGGCGGCGCCGGTGAACAGTCCCGCTTCGGCGAGGATGATCAGCCCGATCGGCAGGCCGATGCGCAGGATTTCCCGAAAGCGCGGCCATTCGGACCGCCACCAGTTGCCGAACAGGTGGTAGCGCCGCAGCCGCCGGTCCGACTGGATGACGACGACATAGGCGAGCAGCATCACCGTACTCGTCGTCACGCTCGACAGCGCCGAGCCGTGCAGCCCGAGCGCGGGGAAGCCGAAGTGGCCGAAGACGAGCGTCCAGTTGCCGAGCGCGTTGACGAACAGCGCGAGGAAGGTGATCGCGGTCGCGATCGTCGGCCGGCCGAGCGCCGAGACGAAGATGCGCAGCACGCTCGCCGCGATCATCGGGAACATGCCCCACATCAGGATCAGCAGGAAGCTCGCGGCGTGGCGGGTGATTTCGGGGTCCTGCCCCGTCGCGCGCATGATCGGCCCGCCCGCGGCGCAGACCCCGATGAACAGCGCCGACACCAGCAGGCTGAGCCACAGCGCCATGCGCACCGTGCGGCGCACCTCGCGCACCGCATGCTTGCGCCGCCCCAGTTCTGCGGCGACGAGCGGGGCCGCCGCGCCGACGAGCCCGGTGCCCGTCCACAGGAGCAGGCCAAAGATCGACACGCCGAGCGACGAGGCCGCGAGCGCCGCATCGCCGAGCCGCGCGACGAAAATCACGTCGATCGCATGCACCATCATCTGGAGCAGATTCGCCGCCGCCAGCGGCCAAGCGAGCGCCAGCGTCGCGGGAAATTCGCGGCGCAGGGTCGAGGCGGGTTCGCCGGTCAGCGGGGCGGGTTCGGCCAGCATAGCCGGCCCGGATATAAGAAGCGGCACCGCCGCGCCACTTCAATTGGATGGGCGACGGGCGAATACGCGCCAGGGGTGGCGAATTGGCAACAGCAACGTCCTGCCGCCCCTTTCATCGTCACCCCGGACTTGATCCGGGGTCCACTCACGCCGACATCCGAAAAATGGATCCCGGATCAAGTCCGGGATGACGAAGGGGAACGGCGCACCGCCTTACCGAAGGCGCAGCAGCGTCACCGGCTCCAAAACATCACCAACTCATAGACGAAAGCCATGAAAGTCAGCGTCAGCCCGACGACGAACAGCCGATAGGCATAGCCGAGATAGCGATATTTCCGCCGCGCGAGCACCACGCCATTCTGATAGGTGTCGCGCAGCATCGTTTCGTACATATCCTCTTCGCTGCGCGAGCGCGCCTTGACCGCGGCGATGAACTCCTCCTCCGACATCGCGGCGAAATGACCGAAGAAGAGGAGGTTGCGCCGCGCCTCGCCCTCTCCGTCCCCCGCCGCCGGGGTCGGCCCGAAGCGCGGCATCACCGCCGAAATCGCGAACACCGCCGACAGAAAGGCGAAGGTCGCGAGCACCGCGAGCGGCACCGCCATCGCGCCGTTGCGCAGCTGTCCCACCGCTATGGTGAAGACGACGAAGGTCGCGCCCATCAGAATCGACGCCTTCTGGTCGGCCATCTGCGACAATTGCATCGTCAGTTGCTGGTTGGTGCGCACCAAATGCACCGCGTTCGACGGAAAGCCCGTCGGCGCTGCCTGCATCCCGCTGCCCTGCTGCCGGTCGTCGTCCATAGGTCCCTTCCCCGTCTCGACCTTGCAAGCGATGACATGTTCGGCCGATTGCGGCAAGATGCTGCCCGATTGCCGCCGCATTCGCTTGCCAATCGGGCGACGGCGCGGCATGCCCGCGCGCAGTTTTCACTATAGGGACGCACCCCCATGAGCACCGCCCTCAAAGACCAGATCTACGGCCTGATCGGCCCCTTCAACAAGAAGGGTGTCGAGCTGACCGACGCCACCACCTTCGCCGGCGACCTCGAATGGGACAGCCTGACGGTGATGGATTTCGTCGCCGAGGTCGAGGACACGTTCGACATCATCATCAGCATGAATCAGCAGGCCGAGATCGAAAATGTCGGCCAGTTGGTTGCTGCGGTGGAAAAGCTGCAGGGCTAGTTCAAGGATTCCCGTTCGCCCTGAGGAGCCATTGAGCTTGTCGAAATGGCGTCTCGAAGGGCCTGCCACGGTGCTTCGAGACGGGTCTTCGCCAAGCTCAGCCCCTCCTCGGCACGAACGGATATGAGAGTATCACCATGACCGACCTCTTCACCAAATTCGATCCGCTGATCCAGCAGCGCGCCGACCTGCTCGCGACCGGCGTTACCGACCCGTTCAGCCTGGTGATGGAAAAGGTGCTGTCGCCGACCGTCGCAATCTGTAACGGGCGCGAGACGATTCTGCTCGGCACCTATAATTATATGGGGATGACCTTCGACGAGGACGTCATCGCGGCGGGCAAGGACGCGCTCGACCGCTTTGGCAGCGGCACCACCGGCAGCCGCGTGCTCAACGGCACCTATCAGGGGCACAAGGAGTGCGAAGAGGCTCTGAAGGAATTTTACGCCATGGATCATGCCATGGTGTTTTCGACCGGATATCAGGCGAACCTCGGCATCATTTCGACGATCGCGGGCAAGGGCGACTATGTCATCCTCGACATCGACAGCCACGCGTCGATCTATGACGGCTGCAAGATGGGCGACGCCGAAATCGTCGCCTTTCGCCACAATGATATCGAAGCGCTCGAAAAGCGGCTGAAGCGCCTGCCCGCCGAGGCCGGCAAGCTCGTCGTGCTCGAAGGCGTCTATTCGATGCTCGGCGACATCGCGCCGCTGAAGGAAATGGTCCGCATCGCCAAGGAAAATGGCGCGATGGTCCTCGTCGACGAAGCGCATTCGATGGGCTTCATCGGCGAACATGGCCGCGGCGTCGCCGAGGCGCAGGGGGTGATGGGCGACGTCGACTTCATCATCGGCACCTTTTCGAAGAGCGTCGGCACCGTCGGCGGCTTCTGCGTCTCGAATCATCCGAAGTTCGAGATATTGCGGCTGGTCTGCCGCCCCTATGTGTTCACCGCGTCGCTGCCGCCCAGCGTCGTCGCGACCGCGGCGACGAGCATCCGCAAGCTGATGCACGGGTCGAACAAGCGCGCGCATCTGTGGGAAAATTCAAAGACGCTGCACAAGGGGCTCAAGGAGCTCGGCTTCACGCTCGGCACCGACGAGCCGCAATCGGCGATCATCGCGGTGATCATGCCCGACCTCGAAAAGGGCGCGGCGATGTGGGAGGCGCTGCTCGAGGAAGGGCTCTACGTCAATCTCGCGCGTCCGCCGGCGACCCCGGCGGGGATGACCTTGCTGCGCTGTTCGCTGTGCGCCGAACATTCGTCCGAGCAGGTCGGCGAGATACTGGCGCGCTTCGACCGCGCGGGCAAGCGCGCGGGAATTATCGGTTGAACCGAGCCCTTGGGCCGACAAGCCGACTCTTTTTCGCGGCGAATTGCGGCACTTGACCACCCCCGGAGCCTTCGCGGCTTTGCGGCACGGGCGATTGCCGGTAAGACGAGCCGGTGTTTGAGCAGGACAGCGACAGCATCAGCGAAAGCCGGCGTCAACGCTTGCGCTTCTGGCTGACCGTAGGGGTCGGCGCGATCCTGACCGGGATCGTGACTGCGCTCGTCGTGCTGCTGATGCGCGCCAACGACAATTACGACCGCTCGCTCGGCTGGCAGGCGCACAGCCTCGAAGTCATCTCGCAGACGCGCTCGCTCGACGCGGCGCTGGCGCGCGCCGAGGCGGCGCTCGGCCGCTTCGCGGTCGGGCTGCAAAAGGAGGACGGCCGCGTCTTTCAGCAGCAATGGGGCCTCGCGATGCAATATCTGGGCCTGCTGCAGCGCAACGTGCGCGACAATCCGCCGCAGGCGCAGCTCGTCGCGGCGCTGACCGAAGAGCTCAACCAGCGCGGCGAGCAGCTCGGCGACGCCGCGCTCAGCGCCAATTATCGGCAGACCGTCGCCGCGATCTCCAAATATAATGCCGCGGGGCACGATCCCGCGCTCAATCGCATCGACAAGCTGGTGACGCAGCTCATCCGCGACGAGCGCGCGCTACTCGCGCAGCGCAACCGGGTCGCGGCATCGGACCGGGCGAGCCTCAATCAGGCGATCCTGATGTTCTCCCTGCTCGGCGCGGCGGCGGCGGTCGTCGCGATCGGCGCGACCTTTTCGCTGCTGCGTGCCGAGAGCGAACGCCGCGTCGCGCGGCGCGAGCAGCTCGCCGAAAGCGATCGCGCGATGGAGCTGGAGGCGGCGGTCGTCGCGCGCACCGCCGAACTCGCCGACGCCAATGCGGCGCTGCGCAGCGAGATGAGCGAGCGCGAAACCGCCGAGGCGCGGCTACGGCAGGCGCAGAAGATGGAAGCGGTGGGCCAGCTCACCGGCGGCATCGCGCACGACTTCAACAATATGCTCGCGGTGGTCGTCGGCGGGCTCGAGCTCGCGCAGCGCTGGCTGACCGAGGCGCCCGACAAGGCGCAGCGGCACATCCACAATGCGCTCGACGGTGCCAATCGCGCCGCCGACCTGACGCGGCGCCTGCTCACCTTCGCGCGCGCCGAGCCCGCACGCCCCGAATTGACCGACATCGACGATTGCATCGGCGGCTTTTCGGAGCTGATGGCGCGGACGATCGGCGACCGGATCGCGCTGACGCTCGACCTCAACGCGGCGGGCCTGCACTGCCGGATCGACCGCCAGCAGTTCGAAAATGCGCTGCTCAACCTCGCTGTCAACGCGCGCGATGCGATGGAGGGGCGCGGGTCGCTGACCATCCGCACGCTGCGCGACGAGGAAGAAGAAACCGCGGCGCTCGCGGTGCAGGTGATCGACACCGGCTGCGGCATGTCGCCCGAGGTGATCGAGCGCGTCTTCGATCCCTTCTACACGACCAAGCCCGTCGGCCAGGGCACGGGACTGGGGATGAGCCAGGTTTTCGCCTTTTGCCGCCAGTCGGGCGGCGAGGTGCAGATTCATTCGACCGAGGGCGAAGGCACGAGCGTCGCGATGCTGCTTCCCGTCGCGCGGGCGCACGACGCGGCCGACGCCGACGACAGCGACGCCACGGCCCCGGCGATGGTGCCGGGGCACGCGCTCGACATTTTGGTGGTCGAGGACGATCGCCGCGTTCTCGCCGCGACGGTCGATGCGGTGAACGAACTCGGGCACACTGCGGTCGCCTGCCCCGATCCGCTGCAAGCCGAAGCGATGGTCGAGAAGCATGGCGGGTTCGACCTGGTGCTCTCCGACGTGCTGATGCCCACGCTGACCGGCCCCGAAATGATCGCGCGGCTGAAGGCACGGTGGCCAGATCTGTCGGTGCTGTTCGTCACCGGCTATGCGGGCGACGCGAGCGAGATCGCGAGTTTCGGCGACCATGACGTGCTGCGCAAACCCTTCACCCTCGCGGCGCTCGACCAGGCAATCCAGCGCTGCGGCGGGCCGCGCGAAGGCACGCGGCTGGCGAGTTAACGGATCGCGCCGCTCTTCACGAGGCGCGGGACGAGCGTGATCGCAGCGACGAGCGGCCAGCGGCGCTGCCAGGGTTTGATCTCGATCCGGGTGCCGGCGTGGCGATTGATCTTCCACGCGAGATAGTCGATGCCCCCGGCATAGGTGAAGGCGGCTTTCGCCAGCCGCGCGATGCTGAGCGCCTTGCCTTCGATCCGCCGGCGCGTCCAGCCGCCGCTGCGCACGCCCGCGGGAATCGCGGCGATGGCGGGGGCGCTGAAGCGCGCATAGCGTTCGGGTTCGGCGTCGACGACCGATTGGGCGCGATTGTGGCGCTCGGCGCGAAGCTCGACCGAATAGGTCAGCGAAAAGGCGCGGCGCCACCAGTCGAGCGGAGTTTCGCCCGCGACCTTCCCCGCGGCGGCGAGCAGGGTCGGCGCGGCGCGCGCGACCGCGGCGACCGCGCGGTCCCGCGCGGTATCGTCAACCGCCCAGACGAGCCGCGACGGCTGCGCGAAACGCGCCCAGACCGACACGTTGCGCGTCGCGGGGCCGTTCAGCCGGTCGAAGTCGGCTTCGCTGAGCACGGCATATTTGGCGATCAGCCCCTCATGCTCGAAGGGAAAGACATTGGGCGGGATCAACCGGTTGGCGAAAGCGAGCCAGCGCCGGTCATAGGCGTCGCCATAGTCCGAGACGATCAGGTAGAAATCGAGCATCAGCCCGTCGAGCGCGCTTTCGCGCAGGCAGCTGCCATAGAAGAGCACCGCGCGCGCGCTGCCGGGATATTGCGCGGCGATCGCGTGCGCCATCGCCGCGACGCGCGGATCGACCGGGGTCGACAGTTCCTCGCGGACGAGGTTGGTCAGCGGGGGCGGCGCGGCCATGCCGCGCCTCAGGCCGCGAGGCGCAGGAACGGCACCGGCTGGGTCGAGGTCAGGATGATCGGCTTGCCGCCCTGCGCCTCGAAAATCTCGCCGTCGAGGATGACGTTCGAGCGCTTGCCCTCGATGCGGATCTCGTCGCCCTGCTGGAAATGAACCCCGGCGAGCTCGCGCTGCCCGAGCGTGCCGCGCCAGGTGGCACCCAGCATACGAAAGAGCGCGCCGATGCTGCTCTCGGTCGCGAGCAGCTTCATATGGCCGCCGCCCCCCGAGCGGTCGCTGGTGCGGATCGACAGCAGCAGCTTTTCAAGCGTCGTGACGATCAGCAGCGAGAATTTGCCCTTGAACTCGCCCTGACGGATCAGCGACACGGTCATCGGCTCGGGCTTGGGCGGCAGCCGCCCGCCGCCCAGTCCGAAGACGATCGCGAAGAAGCCGAGCATCGCGGCGAGGAAATGCGACAGGCCGTTCGGCAGGCCGAGCGGATAGATGCGGTTCCGGCAATAGAGCATCACGTCGGCGAGATAGGCGCCGCCGAGGAACATGCCGAGCACCGGACGCTCGCCGCCGCTGTCGAGCGCGATCAGCTGGCGCTCGATCACATGATCGTCGATATGGCCGCTCTCGACCAGCTCGACGACGCGTTCGAGCGCCTTGATCGGATCGCCCGCGGCGCCGAGGTCGAGCGCGATCAAATTGGTCTTGCCGTTGGGCAGCACCGCGACCGGCGGCGGCGAGCCGCCGAAATGACCGCTCGAATAAAGCTCGGTCAGCGCCGCCTGGACGGTGCCGTCGCCGCCGTTGATCGCAACGACGCGCGGGGACACCATCGCGATCGTGCGGATCGCCTCGCCGATCTGGTCGACATGCTCGACCTCATAGTGGAAGATGTCGGGGTGCGCGGCGCAATATTCGCGGACCCTCGGCAAGAGGGCGCGGTTTCCCGTCGAGCGGGGGTTGGAAAGAAGCGCTACGCTGGCCACGACCCCTCCGTTTCCTCCTTAGTCGACCGGCTCGAACGAAAGGCCGCTGACATAGTTGAGCGTCACCGGCACGCGCTTCGTCGCGCCGCCGACCGCGAAGCTGACTTCGCCGAGCTTCGGCTTCCGCTTGAAGATGAAATCGGTGACCTTCATGTCGGGATTGCCCGACAGGCCGCCGCCGTCGCTGCGGTCGGACTTGCCGTTGCCGTTCAGGTCGTGGCGCACCGAAATGACGTAATTGCCCGGCTGCTTGACCGGCACGCAGACCTGCATCGCGCCCGAACCGGTCACCGGAACATCGACACGGTCGAGCCATTTGCGCTTTTCGAGATAGCTTTTGTCGGCGTTGTAGACCTGCACACGCAGCGTGCCGGTGCGCGCCTTGAAACCATGCACGTCGACCAGCACCGCAGTCGCGTTCTTGTTGCATAGATGCGCGGCCGGACCCAGCGTAGCGCCCTGCGCCGCAACGGGCGCGATCAGCGCCCCGGCAGCACCGGCGGCGAGTATCCCGGCGAAAAACATTTTCGACATGACCTCAATACCTCCAGAGGTTATAGCCACGCCAGCCGCGCCGATGCGCGCGCCGACATGGGTCCCTGTCACCCTTGAATCGGCATATCGGAAACCTTTGCGGCCAAATCATGGTGATGGGGCGACGAAAGCTTGAACAGACTACCCGCCATCGACCGCTACATCGCGCGGCTCATCTTCTTTCCCATGCTCGGCACGCTCGTCCTTTCGGCGATGCTGCTGGTGCTCGAAAAGATGCTGCGCCTGTTCGACTTCGTCGCGACCGAGGGCGGGCCGGTCAGCGTCGTGTGGCGGATGCTTGCCAATCTGATCCCCGAATATCTCTCGCTCGGCATCCCGATCGGGCTGATGCTCGGCATCCTGCTCGCCTTCCGCCGCCTCGCGACCTCGAGCGAGCTCGACGTGCTGCGCGGCGTGGGGATGAGCTTCGGGCGGCTGATGCGCATGCCCTATGTCTTTGCCTTCGCGCTCGCGCTGCTCAACCTCGCGATCGTCGGCTTCATCCAGCCCTATGCGCGCTACGCCTATGAAGGGCTGCAGTTCGAGCTGCGCTCGGGCGCGCTCGGCGCCTCGATCAAGGTCGGCGAATTCACCAAGCTCGGCAGCCGGATGACCTTGCGCATCGAGCAGAGCTTCGACGACGGGCGTAGCTTGCGCGGCATTTTCGTGCGCGGCGAGAACAGCGACGGCCAGGCGGTGTCGGCGACCGCGGCGCAGGGCCAGTTCCTTGCGACCGACGACCCGAACACGATCATCCTGCGGCTGACCAAGGGCGTGCTGATCCACGAATCGCCCAAATTCCCGGTGCCGCGCGTGCTGACCTTCGACAATCACGACCTGCCGATCCCGCTCCCCAAGATCGAGGCGTTCCGCACCCGCGGCGGCGGCGACCGCGAGCTGACGATTCCCGAGCTGTTCGTCGTCGGCCGCGACAAGAGCGAGCCGCTCGAAACGCGGCTCGAAACGCGCGCCAATTTCCACTTCCGCATCGTCGAGGTCGCCTCGATGTTCCTGATCCCCCTGCTCGCGGTCGCGCTCGCGATCCCCCCGAAGCGCTCGACGTCAGCGCTCGGCGTCTTCCTGTCGATCGTCATTCTGGTGACACAGCACAAGATCAACCAATATGCCGAGGATATGGGCGCGCGCGGCACCGTCGACCCGATCATCGCGCTGTGGGTGCCCTACCTCCTCTTCGCGGCGCTCGCGATCTGGATGTACTACACGCTCGCGCACGTCCCCGGCGGCCAGCCGATCGGCGCGCTCGAGCGCGTCGCCGCCAAGGCGGGGCAGCGCGTCAAGGCGCTGTTCAGCATCTTCGGCCGCAAGCAGAAACCCGCCTGATGCACCAGTTCCATTTCTTTCCGTCGCGCACGATGGCGCTCTATATGGGGCGGCTGTTCTTCGTCCGCACCTTCGCCATCCTCTTCGCGCTCGTCGTCATCCTCCAGACGCTCGACCTGCTCGGCGAAAGCGGCAAGATCCTGGCCGTCGCGGGCAATGGCGATGCCGAGGTGTGGCGCTATGTCGGGCTGCGCGTCCCGCAGATCATCGAGACCTTCCTGCCCTTTTCGGTGCTGCTCGGCACGATTTTGACACTGATCACGCTCAACCAGAACAGCGAGGTGATCGCGATGAAGGCGGCGGGCATGTCGGCGCATCAGGTGCTCGCGCCGCTGTTCCTCGCCGCGCTGCTCGTCGCAGCGATCAGCTTCGGCTTCAACGAGCGGATCGTCGCGCGCGCCACCGCGGCGCTCAGCGCGTGGCAAAAGGTCGAATATGCCGCGGTGCCGAAGGACAGCGGCGTCCGCTCGAACATCTGGGTGCGCGAGGGCGACGATCTGATCAACGCCCAGACGGTCGAGACCGGCGGGCCGGCCATCGTGCTGCGCGGCGTCAAAATCTATGAGCGCACCGGCGGCATCCTGTCGTCGATCCTGTCGGCGGACACCGGCCGCGCGGTCGATGGCGGATGGGAGCTGACGAACGCCAAACGCTTCCTGCGCCGATCGGGGACGGTCGAGGAGTTGGGCACCATCGTCGCGGCCAAAGGCGTGCGTCCCGACCAGTTCACCCTCGCGCAGGTCGATGGCGACCAGCTGCCCTTCCTGCAACTGAAGCGCGCGATCGCCGACCTCGAAGCCGCGGGGCGTCCGGTCGATTCGCTGAAGGGTGTGCTGTGGCACAAGATTTCGGGGCCGCTGTCGGCGGTGCTGATGCCGCTGCTCGGCGCGGTCGCGGCGTTCGGCCTCGCGCGATCGGGCAAGCTGTTCGTGCGCGCGATCCTGGGGATGGCGCTCGGCTTCGCCTATTTCGTCGCCGACAATTTTGCGCTCGCGATGGGCGACCTTGGCGCCTATTCGCCCTTCCTCGCGGCGTGGGGACCCTTCATCCTCTTCGCGCTGATCGGCGAGATGATCCTGATCCGCACCGAAGAGTGACCCTTCCGCCGAGCGAGTTGCCGCATTTTTAGGCACCGCCATGACCGCATTGCACAAAGACCGGGCAGCGGCGCAACTTCGTGCCAAAAATCTTGCCGAAAGCTTGCGATTCGCCAATTGGCACGGCTCTTGATTGATGCAAGATGGCGGGACACCGCACCGACTCGACCGGGGAACCGGACAGGCGCGCCTGGTCCGGCTTTGGCTGCGAGCGACGGTGGCAAGCCCAAAGGGGGATGAGTTACGTGAAGAAGATTGAGGCGATCATCAAACCGTTCAAGCTGGACGAGGTGAAGGAGGCGCTGCACGAAGTCGGGGTGAGCGGGATTACCGTCACCGAGGCCAAGGGCTTCGGTCGCCAGAAGGGCCACACCGAACTCTATCGCGGCGCCGAATATGTCGTCGATTTCCTGCCCAAGGTGAAACTCGAGGTCATCGTCGACGACGGCATGGCGGAGCGGGTCGTCGAGGCGATCGCCGCCGCGGCCCAGACCGGCCGCATCGGCGACGGCAAGATTTTCGTCATTCCCGTCGAGACCGCGCTGCGCATCCGCACCGGCGAGCGCAACGAGGACGCGCTCTAGGGAGCTCCCGAAACCAGTTCAACACCCCGGGCCGCCGGGATTTCATCGCAAGAAGGAAGTTAAAGACCATGGCCACCAAGCCGAAGGATATCGTCGCCCGGATCAAGGATAATGACATCGAGTGGGTCGATCTGCGCTTCACCGATCCGAAGGGCAAATGGCAGCATCTGACGATGTGCGCCGGCGTCATCGACGAGGACGCGCTTGAGGACGGCCTGATGTTCGACGGTTCGTCGATCGCGGGCTGGAAGGCGATCAACGAAAGCGACATGATCCTGAAGCCCGACCTCGACGCCGTGTACGACGATCCCTTCTCGGCGACGCCGATGCTCGTGATCTTCTGCGACATCGTCGAGCCGTCGACCGGCGAAGGCTATGCCCGCGACCCGCGCACGACCGCCAAGCGCGCCGAGGCCTATCTCGCCTCGACCGGTATCGGCGACACCGTCTATGTCGGCCCCGAAGCCGAATTCTTCATGTTCGACGACGTCCGTTTCGAAACCGGCTATAACAAGTCGGGCTTCGAGATCGACGATATCGAGCTGCCCACCAACACCGGCCGCAGCTATGAAGGCGGCAACCTCGCGCACCGTCCGCGCGCCAAGGGCGGCTATTTCCCGGTCGCGCCCGTCGACAGCGCGGTCGACATCCGGGGCGAGATGGTTTCGACGATGCTCGAAATGGGCCTGCCCTGCGACAAGCATCACCACGAGGTCGCGGCGGCGCAGCACGAGCTCGGCCTGACCTTCGGCACGCTCACCGAAACCGCCGACCGCATGCAGATCTACAAATATGTCGTGCATCAGGTCGCGCACGCCTATGGCAAGACCGCGACCTTCATGCCCAAGCCGATCAAGGACGATAACGGCAGTGGCATGCACACCCACATGTCGATCTGGGAAAAGGGCAAGCCGAGCTTTGCCGGCAACGGCTATGCCGGACTTTCGGACATGTGCCTCTATTTCATCGGCGGCGTCGTCAAGCATGCGAAGGCATTGAACGCCTTCACCAACCCGACGACGAACAGCTACAAGCGCCTCGTCCCCGGCTTCGAAGCGCCGGTGCTGCTCGCCTATTCGAGCCGCAATCGTTCGGCCTCGTGCCGCATCCCTTATGGCGCGGGCGCCAAGGCGAAGCGCGTCGAATTCCGTTTCCCCGACGCGATGGCGAACCCCTATCTCGCCTATGCCGCGCTGCTGATGGCGGGCCTCGACGGCATTCAGAACAAGATCCATCCCGGCGACGCGATGGACAAGAATCTCTATGACCTGCCGCCCGAGGAACTGGCCGACGTCCCGACCGTCTGCGGCTCGCTTCGCGAAGCGCTCGACAGCCTGACCGCCGATCACGACTTCCTGCTCAAGGGCGACGTGTTCTCGAAGGATCAGATCGAAGCCTATATCGAACTCAAGTGGGACGAGGTTTATGCTTTCGAGCAGACCCCGAGCCCGGTCGAGTTCGACATGTACTACAGCGCCTGATCGTCCGCGATCAGCGACGCTAGCGGGGCGTCCGGTCTGGGGGGACCGGACGCCCTTTTCGTTGGCGACTTCTCGCGGCAGCGCGAGGAAAGCATCATCTCCTAGCGATCCATTAACCAGTTTTTAGAACCATTCCCCCACAGCGGACGCGAAGCATTTCGCTGCGTGGGGAAAATCGATGATAAATAGTGCGAGCCGGCCGACGAGCGTGGACGTCGCGATCATCGGCGCGGGGCCGGCGGGGCTGACCGCGGCCTATCTGCTGACCAAAGAGGGGTACCGCGTCACCGTCATCGAAAAGGACCCCGTCTATGTCGGCGGGATCAGCCGCACCGTCGAGCATGAGGGCTTTCGCTTCGACATCGGGGGGCACCGTTTCTTTTCGAAAGCGCAGGAAGTCGTCGACCTGTGGAACGAGATATTGCCCGACGATTTCATCCAGCGCCCGCGGATGAGCCGCATCTATTATGAGGGCAAATTCTATTCCTATCCGCTGCGCGCGTTCGAGGCGCTGTGGAACCTCGGCCTGTTCCGCTCGGCGCTGTGCATGGCGAGTTATGCGAAGGCGAAACTCCTGCCCAAGAAGGCGGTGCGCAGCTTCGAGGACTGGACGGTCAACCAGTTCGGGGACAAGCTCTATTCGATCTTCTTCAAAACCTATACCGAGAAGGTGTGGGGGATGCCGTGCGACGAGATGTCGGCCGACTGGGCGGCGCAGCGCATCAAGGGGCTCAGCCTCGGCGGCGCGGTGCTCGACGGGCTGAAGCGCAGCCTGGGACTCAACAAGCGCCCGAACGACGGCATGGCGACCAAGACCTTGCTCGAAACCTTCCGCTATCCGCGGCTCGGCCCCGGCATGATGTGGGACGTCGCGCGCGACAAGGTGGTCGCCGGCGGCAACCACGTGCTGATGGGCCACAGCTTCAAGCAGCTGACGCAGGATCAGGCCTCGAGGCGCTGGCGGCTCACCGCGAACGGGCCCGACGGCGACGTCGTGATCGACGCCGCGCATGTGATCAGCTCGGCGCCGATGCGCGAGCTTGCCGCGCGCATCCATCCGCTCCCCGCCTCGGCGCTCACCGCCGCGCCGAAGCTCAAATATCGCGACTTCCTGACCGTCGCGCTCAAGATCCGGTCGGAGGATCTGTTCCCCGACAACTGGATCTATATCCACGACAGCAAGGTGAAGGTCGGCCGCGTCCAGAATTTCCGCAGCTGGTCGCCCGAAATGGTGCCCGATCCCGAACTCGCCTGCGTCGGACTCGAATATTTCTGTTTCGAGGGCGACGGGCTGTGGTCGTCGAGCGACGATGCGCTGATCGCGCTCGCGACGAAGGAGATGGCGATCCTGGGGCTGTGCGATCCGGCCGATGTCGTCGGCGGCGCGGTGGTGCGGCAGGAAAAGGCCTATCCCGTCTACGACGACGATTATGCCGCGCATGTCGCGGCGATGCGCGAGGAGCTCGAAGCGCGTTATCCGACGCTGCACATGGTCGGGCGCAACGGAATGCACCGCTATAATAATCAGGATCATGCGATGATGACCGCGATGCTGACGGTGCGCAACATCGTCGCGGGCGAACGGGTGTACGACATCTGGGGCGTCAACGAGGACGCCGAATATCACGAAAGCGGCAGCGAAGGCGAACGCGCCGCGCTCGCGTCGGTGCGCGACGTTCCGACGCGCGTCGGCAAGGCGGCGTAGGGCCGCGGCGAGAGAGGAACGGCGATGGTCGTCGGGCAGACATTGCGGCTGATCGATGCGGTGCGCCGCGGCGAACAGCGCTGGCTCGCCTATCTGGCCGCGAGCGGACTCTCGCTCTGCGTCGATGCGGGGCTCTTCCTGCTGCTTCTCGGTGCGGGTCTGTCGCCCGTCGCGGCATCGGCGCTCGGCTATGGCATGGGCATCCTCGTTCATTGGCTGGTGTCGAGCCGGCTCGTCTTCGCCGATGGCACCGCGGCGCGCGGTACGAGCGATCGGCATCGGCAAAAACTCTTCTTCGTCGGGTCGGCGCTCGTGGGCCTGGGGGTGACGACGGCGATCGTCGGCGGCGGCGGGCTGTTCGGGCTTGACGCGCGGATCGCCAAGCTGATCGCGATCGTGGTGAGCTTCCAGACGACCTATTGGCTGCGCCGCCACCTCGTCTTCCGCCCGGGCTTCGCATGAGCGCGGCATCGCTCGCAGCCGGAACGGCGCGCGCGAAGGCGCCGGGTCAAGCGCAGCCGACCCTGCCTTCGTGGATGACCCCCCTCCGGATCGCGCTGATCGTCTGGATCATCGCAGAAGTCGCGATCTTTGTCGGCCGGTGGCCCGCCATCGCGTCGCTGAGCCTTCCTGACACCGACGATGCGATGCGCATGGCGCAGATACGCGACCTGCTGGCAGGGCAAGGCTGGTGGGATCTGATGCAATATCGGGTCAACCCGGCCGATGGCGGTGTGCTGATGCACTGGTCGCGGATCGTCGACATTCCGATCGCAGGGGCGATCCTGCTGCTGCGACCGTTTCTTGGCCAGCCGCTCGCCGAGCAGGCCGTGATGGCGCTGTGGCCGCCGCTTCACCTTTTGGCGCTGCTGATCGTCGCAGCGTTCGGCTATCGCCGACTGCCCGACAAGCGCATCGCCTATGCGGTGCCGCTCTACCTGATCTTCTGCGGCTATATCATGGCGCAGTTCCGGCCGCTTCGCGTCGATCATCACGGCTGGCAGATTTTCCTCGCGATGCTGATGCTGTGGCAGGCGGTGCGCCCCGCGAGCCGCGGCGCCGGACTGCTCGGCGGCCTGTTCGCGGCGATGCTGGTCGCGGTGTCGATCGAGGGATTGCCGCTGGCGGCGCTCTTCGCGGGACTTGCCGCGCTGCGCTGGGCATGGAACGGCGATGCCGCCGACCGCGACCGGCTCACCTTCCATATGGCCGGCCTGGCCGGCGGCGCGCTGTTCTTCCAGTTCGCGACGCGCGGGCCGGCGGGGCTCGTCGGCAGCTGGTGCGATTCGCTCTCGCTCCCCTATATAGCGGCCTTTGCCGCGGCGGGTGCCGGGACGGCGCTCGCGGTGGCGCTCAGGCCCGAACGCCGGTGGGTGCGCATCGCCCTGCTGGCCCTCGCCGCCGCGGCCGCGGCGATCGCCTTCGTCGGCATCGCTCCCGCCTGCGCGCACGGCCCCTTCGCCTCGCTCGACCCGCTCGTCGACCGCTATTGGTATCGGCGCGTCCTCGAAGGGCAGCCGGTCTGGGCAGCGAAGCCGCAGACGATGATTCATCTCATCATACCCACACTGCTCGGCTTCGTCGGCACTTTGCTCGCGTGGCGGCGCAGCGACGGCGACGCCGAGCGCCGACAATGGGCGACGCTTCTGGTCGCGCTCGCCGGCGCGAGCGCCGTGTCGCTGATGGTCCTGCGCAGCGTCGCTACCGCGCATCTGTTCGCGATACCGGGATGCGCCTGGATCGGCATCCGCCTGTTCGTCGGGACGCGCGAACATGGAGCCGTGCCGCGCATCGCGGGTTCGCTTCTGGCGGCGGCGACGCTGCCCTTCCTTGCCAGCATCGCGGTAGCGATTCCGCTCGCGGCCGCCTTTCCCGCCTTTGACGACCACGACGCTGGAGGCACCCCCGCGGGCGGCGGCGATTGCCTCGATGCGTCGGCGATCGCCGCGCTCGACCGGCTTCCGCCGACCACGATCCTCGCCCCGATCGACCTTGGCGCACCGCTGATCTTCTGGACGCCGCACCGCCTCGTCGCGACACCGCATCATCGCAACAATGCCGCGATGGCCGACACGATCCGCGTCTTTCTGGGCGACCCTGCGAAGGCCGAAGCGCTCGTTCGCCGGCGCGGCGCGGCGCTGATCATCGTCTGTCGCAAGGCAAATGATTTCAACCAGTATCGCAGGGCGCGTCGCGATGGCCTCGCCGCGCGTCTCTATGCTCGCAAACCGCCCGCGTGGCTCGAGCCCGTACCGCTCGGCGTCTCGACCGGGCTTGAGGCGTGGCGCGTCAGGCCGGCCGGAAGCTGAGCGCGGCGCCGTTCATGCAATAGCGCTTGCCCGTCGGTTTCGGGCCGTCGTCGAAGACATGCCCCAGATGCCCGCCGCAGCGGCGACAGTGCACCTCGGTGCGCGGATAGCCGAGTTCGCGGTCGGTCGCGGTGCCGATCGCGCCTTTCAGCGGCGCCCAGAAGCTCGGCCAGCCGGTGCCGCTGTCGAACTTGGTCTTGCTCGAATAGAGCGGCAGCGCGCAGCCCGCGCACAGGAAGGTTCCGGCGCGATGCTCGTCGTTGAGCGGGCTGGTGAAGGGGCGCTCGGTCGCGGCCTCGCGCAAAACCCGATATTGCATCGGCGTCAGGCGCTTCTGCCATTCGGCGTCGCTCAAGCGCCAGCCGGGTTCGGCCTGCGGCCGCTGGCCCGGCTTGGCGAGGAGCATCGGCGCACCGATGAGCGCGCCGCCGAGCGCGAGACCGCCGAGAAGATGTCGCCGTTCGATCATATTGCTTGATACGTGGCGCGCGCGGCGGAGGTTTCAGCCCCGCGTCAATATTTTTCGAGCTGCACATCCATGCGGCGATAGCCGTGGACGAAGCAGGCGTGGACGCGTTCGGGTTCGTCGAGAACATTGACGCGCAGCCGGCGCCGCTGCATTTCCGAAATCAGCGCGGTGAGCTGCATTTCGGCGACGCGCGCGCCGACGCAGCGGTGGATGCCATAGCCGAAGGACAGGTGCCGCCGCGCATTGTCGCGATCGACGATGATCCGGTCGCCGTCGGGGAAGATGCTTTCGTCGCGGTTCGCCGAGACATACCAGAGCGCGAGCTTGTCGCGCTTCTTGATCTGGTGGCCGAACAGTTCGGTATCCTCGAGCGCGGTGCGCCGCATATGCGCGAGCGGGGTCTGCCAGCGGATGATCTCGTGCATCGCGTTGACCGCGAGTTCGGGATCGTGGTTCGCCTCGAGCTTCGCGCGTTCCTCGGGGAATTGCGACAGGCCATAGGCATAGGCCGACATCGAATTGCGCGTCGTGTCGTTGCCGCCGACGATCAACAGGATGAGGTTCCCCATGAACTCATTCTCGCTCATATGGCTCATCGCGTCGGACTGGAGCATGATCGAGATCAGGTCGTGCTGCCCCGGCTCCTTCGCCTTGCGCGCCCAGAGCTCCTGAAAGGCGCCGCCCATTTCATAGGCGATCGCGAGCCGCGCCTGCCGCTCCTCGAGCGTGTTGAAGCTTTCGATGTCGCCGAGCGCGTCGGACCAGGCGGTGAGCTTGTGGCGTTCTTCCCACGGAAAATCGAAGAGGATCGCGAGCATCTGCGTCGTCAGCTCGATCGACACCTTTTCGACCCAGTCGAACGTCTCGCCGATCGGCAGCGTGTCGAGCACCGCCGCGGTGCGCGCCAGCGTGTCGGCGCGCATCCGCTCGATCTCCGACGGGCCGAAGGCGGGGGCGACGGTGCGGCGCTGCGCGGTGTGCTGCGGCGGGTCCATCGCGATGAACATCGGCATCGGGATCTCGCCCTCCTGCAGATGCTCGACGCCGTCGCCCGCGACGGTGATCCCGCCGACTTCCCACGACGAGGAAAAGATCTTGGGCAGCGCCTCGACATGCTGGATCGGCTTGTAGGTCGTCAGCGACCAATAGGGACCGAATTTCGAATCCTCGCAATAATGGATTGGCGATTCGGCGCGCAGTTGCGCCATGGGCGCCTGCCAGCGATCTTCGCTCCAAAGCTCGGCGCGGGTGACGTCCAAAGGATCGGGATTTTCGGGCGATACGCGATATTGGGTGGCCATCGGGGCAGCTCCTCTCAGCGGGGGGCGGCCGTCGGGCGCGGCCTTGTTGAGTTGCAGAATGCCACTATTTACAGCTTTGTCAACGGCGCGCGGGCGGCTCGTCGCGGCGACGTGGCGGACCGCCTTTCCCTTGCCGATCGCTGCGCGAAACCGACGCGGTTTGCGCCCGTCCAACTTTCAGCCGGATCGGCTGCTTTGGGGCGTTGTTGTGAGCGCAACCTCGCGCTAGATCAGGAACGACAAGGGGGAGCGAACGACTTGCGATACGGGCCTTATTTTCTTGCCGCCGCTGCGGCATCGATCGTCGCGATGCCGGCGGCGGCCGCCGACACGCCCGCCTATGCGCCGCCCGGCGCTTGGGTGGCGCCCGGCGACACGCTGCCCGCCGGCGGCACCGATACGCGGCCGTGGCTGCTTGCCGGGCGCCAGGTGCTGATCGAGGCCGACAAGCGATCGACCTTCACCGACACCGCCGTCCGCATCCAGTCGGCCGAGGTGCTGCGCAACTGGAGCGACATCAGCTTCGAATGGCAGCCCGACCGCGACGAGCTGATCGTTCACCGCATCGAGATCATTCGCGACGGCAAGCCGATCGACCTGCTCGCGCAGGGATTGAAGCTGAACGTTCTCCAGCGCGAGAAGGATTTCGAACAGCGTGCGATCGACGGGCGGCTGACCGCGACCGCGCCGATCGCGGATCTGCGCGTCGGCGATACGGTGCGTTTCGCCGCGACGCTCGTCGAGCATACCGATGTGCTGAAGGGCAATGGCGAGGCGCAGGTCGACCTGTTCGCCGAGCCGGCGCCGATCGTCGCGGGCACGGTTCGCATCGTCTGGCCCAAGGATCTGCCGGTCCAATGGAAGGCGTTCGGCCAGGGCCTCGCGCCGGTCGAGGCCGACAAGGGGCACTATCATATCGTCACGCAGGCGATGCCGCTGGCGAAGCAGGACGAAATGCCCGAGGATGCGCCGCCGCGCTTTCACCGGCCGCCGGCTCTCGAATTTTCGACCTTTGCCTCGTGGACCGATCTGTCGCGGACGATCGCGCCGCTCTATGCGACCGATGGCGCGATCGCGGCGGGCGGATCGCTCGCCGGCGAGGTCGACCGCATCGCCGCCGCGACGAGCGACCCCAAGGCGCGTGCCAATGCGGCGCTGCGCCTGGTCCAGAACGAGATCCGCTATCTCTACAAGGGGATGGAGAACGGCAATTATGTGCCGCAGGCGCCCGAGGCGACCTGGTCGGCGCGCTATGGCGACTGCAAGGCGAAGACGCTGCTGCTGCTCGCGATGCTCGATCGGATGGGAATCGCGGCGCGACCGGCGCTGGTCAATTCGGCGCTCGGCGATCTGCTGCAGGACCGCCTGCCGACGCTCGGCGCCTTCGACCATGTGATCGTCGAGGCGAGCATCGACGGCACCGACTATTGGCTCGACGGCACCGCCGCGGGCGCACATATCGAGGATCTGGCCGACGTCCCGCCGTTCGAATTCGCACTGCCGCTGACCGTGCAGGGGCATGATCTGGAAACGCTGCCGACACGGCGCCCGGCGCGGCCGCAGATCGTGGTCGCGGTCGATTATGACCAGTCGGCGGGCACCGCCGTGCCGCCGCTGTTCAACCTCAGCTTTACGCTGCGCGGCCCGATGGCCGCGCCGCTGGCGACGCTGAAGGCGCAGGCGAAACCCGACCAGCTGCGCGATTTCGCGCAGGGCACGCTGGGCCAGTTCGTCGGCAACGGCCAGATCTATAGCCGCTCGATCGAGATCGACGAGGAGCAGGGCACAGCGACGATCCACGCCAAGGGCATCGGCAACCTGCCTTGGTATCGCGACGAGGAGCGCCCCTATCTGACGATCGAGGGGATTTTGGGCGATTTCAACGTGGAAGCCGATCGCGGCCGCGCCGCGTGGCGGACGATTCCGGTGAGCACCGGCAATCCGATGCTGATGGAATATCGCTTCGGGCTGAAGCTGCCCGCCGATCCGGGCTTTGCGACCGAGGGCGACGCTCGCACCGACGTCGAGATTGCGGGGATCGAGATGCGGCGCGACGCGCGGCTCGCCGACGGTCGGCTCGTCGACGTCGAAAGCCTGTGGACGAAGGGCGCCGAACTGCCTGCCGACGCGCTTCCCGCGGCGCGGGCGCAGGCCGCGGCGCTCAAGAAGGATGCGTTCCGCGTCCGCGCGCCCGCCGGCTATCCCTCGCGCGTCGAGGAGATCGCACGCGCCAGAAAGGAAAAGCGCTTCGCCCCGCTGCTCGCGGCCTATCAGGCGGCGATCGACGACGATCCCGACGAGGCGAACGCCTATCTGAACCGCGCCGCCTTTCTCCGCGGCACCTTCGACTATCGGGCGGCGATCGCCGACTTCGACAAGGCGATCGAACTGGCGCCGACCGTGACAGCCTATCAACAGCGTGCCTGGCTGAAATCGGCGCTGGGCGACGATGCGGCGGCGCTCGCCGATGTCGAGGAGGCGCTGAAGCTCGATCCGGGGTCGGAGAATGCGACCGGACAGAAAATCGAACTGCTCACGAAACTCGGCCGGTACGACGACGCGCTGGCGATGGCCGACGACCAGATGGCGGGCGCGAAGGACAAGCGCACATGGATCAGCCTGAAGGCCGACGCGCTCGGCAAGGCGGGGCGCGCGGTCGAGGCCACGGCGCTGCTGGCCGACGCGCTGACCGAGCGGCCGGGCGATCCGGGGCTGCTCAATGCGCTGTGCTGGATTCGCGGCACACGCGAAGTCCAGCTCGACGCCGCGCTCAAGGATTGCACGCGCGCGATCGAACTCAGCGACGATGCCTCGGCGGTGCTCGACAGCCGCGCGATGGTCTTTTTCAAGCTCGGACGGATGGAGGAAGCCCGCGCCGACCTCGACGCCGCGCTCAAACTCGCGCCCGACCGGCCGGCCTCGCTGTTCCTGCGCGGCGTCGTGCGCAGCCACAGCGACGACGGCCTCGGAGCGAAGACCGACCTCGCGCTCGCGCGGATGCAGAGCGGCGAGATCGACAAAATCTATGCCGACTATGGCGTGACGCCATAGGGCGCACTTACGTTTTGATAAGCCGCAGCGGCTAAACAACCCCCTCGAAGGGGATCATCATGGCCTTGCTGCGTCATCTGTTGCCGATCGCCGCGCTGCTCGTCACGGGCGGCTGCGGCAAGGCGGTCGAGCTCGTCAACCAGACGCGCACCGTTGCGGCGCCGCGCGAGGCGGTGTTCGCGAAGATGTTCGGCGACGACGGCGCCTTCGCGGGCCTGCCGCTCGTCACCAACGGCGGCTCGACGCGGCTTTATGAGCTGGTCGTCGAAAAGGGCGACCCGAGGTGGGACCAGATCGCGCCGAAGCTGCGGCCCGACGCCTATAAGGTCAAAATCGCGGTCGCGATGGAAATCCCGCGCGAGGCGCATATGATCTATAGCGTCGACGACGGCGCGCTCGCCACCGGCCTGAAATTCACCTTCGAGGAACTGGCGCCCGACCGCACGCGCGTCGCCTTCACCGTCGACGAATTGTCGGGGCATGATACCGAGGGGCTCGCGGTCAACAGCGCGAAGCTGCGCTCGGTCGCCCATGACGCGCTGAAGAAGCTCGACGATTTCGACGCGGTCGACGAAAAGGCCTGACGCCTGCCAAATCTTCGACGGAACTTCGGGCAGCGTCGGCCATTTCCTTTGGCGGGGGACAATCCTTCGAAGGAGGCATCATGGCCGCCCCCCTTACCGCCGCCGCCATCAACTGTTCGCTTTCGGCGGGCGGACGCGAGAGTTCGACCGATGCGATGATCGCCGTGCTTGCCGAACAATTCGGCCAGCACGGCGTCGAGGTCGCCAAGCCGATCCGGATCGCCGCGCATCACGTCAAATGGGGCGTTCGTTCCGACGAAGGCGCCGGCGACGACTGGCCGCAGATCCGCAAGGCGATCCTTGCCGCCGACATCTTGATCTTTGGCACCCCGATCTGGCTGGGGCAGGCGTCGAGCGTCGCCAAGCTGGTGCTCGAGCGCATGGACGCCTTCATGGGCGAGACCGACGAGCAGGGGCGGATGCCGAGCTATTCGAAGGTCGCGGTCGCGGCGATCGTCGGCAACGAGGACGGCGCGCACAATGTCACTTCGCAGCTGTTCCAGTCGCTCAACGACTGCGGCTGGACGATCCCCGCGGTCGCGGCCTGCTATTGGGTCGGCGAGGCGATGCACGGGACCGACTTCAAGGATCTCGACCATCGCCCGCAGCCGGTGACCAAGACCGCCAAGATGGTCGCAGCGAATGCGGCGCACCTCGCGCGGCTGCTGAAGGAAGCGCCCTATCCGGGCTGACGGCTTGCCCCGCCGCGACCGAGCGGCCACAAGGGCGGCGAAGGAGTCTCCCGCCCATGAAATCGCTCGCCGCGTTGCTCGCCGTTCCGCTCGCCGTCGCCCTCCCCGCGCAGGCGAAGCTCTCACCGGCGGAGGCGAAGATCGCGAAGACCGTGGCGGCCGAGCAGGAGCGCAACGTCGCGCTGCTCGAGCGGCTGGTGAACCAGAACAGCGGCACGCTGAACCTCGCGGGCGTCGAAAAGGTCGGCGCGATGATGCGCGCCGAACTCGAACCGCTCGGCTTTACCGTGACCTGGATCCCGATGCCCGAGACGGGCCGCGCGGGGCATCTGGTCGCGGTGCACAGGGGGCGGCCCGACAGCAAGCGGCTGCTCCTGATCGGCCATCTCGACACGGTGTTCGAGCCCGATTCGCCCTTTCAGCGCTACGAGCGCATGGGCGACAAGGCGAAGGGACCGGGCGCGGGCGACGACAAGGGCGGCATGACGGTGATCGTCGCGGCGCTGCGCGCGATGAAGGCGGCCGGGACGCTGGGGGGCGCGAATATCGAAATCCACCTGACCGGCGACGAGGAAGATGCGGGCGACCCGATCGAAAAGGCGCGCGCCGCACTGATCGCCGCGGGCAAGCGCAGCGACGTCGCGCTCGGCTTCGAGGGGCTGGTGCGCGACGGCGGGGCCGACATGAGTTCGGTCGCGCGGCGTTCGTCGGAAAGCTGGACCGTCACCGCGAACGGCAAGACCGGGCATAGTTCGGGCATTTTCACCCCCGAGCAGGGCGACGGGGCGATCTATGAGCTCGCGCGCATCCTCCACCGCTTCCGCACCGAGCTTCCCGAGCCCAATCTGACCTTCAACGTCGGGCTGATCGCGGGCGGCGAGCAGGCGAGCCTCGACACTGACAAGATTCGCGCGACCGCGAGCGGCAAGACCAACATCGTTCCCGCGGTCGCGGTCGCGCGCGGCGATCTGCGTACGCTTTCGGGTGAGCAGGCGGCGCGGGTGAAGGCGAAGATGGCGGCGATCGTCGCCGACCATGCGCCCGGCACCGACGCGAGCCTGGCGTTCGACCCCGGCGGCTATCCCGCGATGGCGCCGACCGAGGGGAATCGCGCGCTGCTCGACCGGCTCAACGCGGTGAACCGGGACCTCGGCCTGCCCGAGATGGCGGCGCTCGACCCGATCAAGCGCGGCGCCGCCGACATCAGCTTCGTCGCGCCCGACATCGACGCGCTTGCGGGACTCGGCACCTATTCGACCGGCGACCACGGCCCCGAGGAAACCGTCGAATTGCCGAGCATCGCGCGGCAGGCGACGCGCGCCGCCATATTGATGTCGCGTCTTGCCGCGGAAAAGCGCTAGCCGCGCTTGATTCATTCGCCATAGCGATTAGGTAGCAATCCGAGACGTAAATCACGCCGATGGGAGACAGGACATGAGTAGCGACCAGCATTTCAAGCAGAATTTCATCGGCGGCCAATGGGTCGACAGCAAGGGCGGCAAACCGCACGACGTCATCAACCCCGCGACCGAAGAACCCGCCTCGACGATCATCCTCGGCACCGCCGCCGATGTCGACGACGCCGTCGCCGCAGCCAAGGAGGCTTATAAGAGCTGGTCGCAGACGAGCCGCGAAGAACGGCTCGAAATCATGGGCCGCATCGTCGAGGAATATAAGAAGCGCGCCGGCGATCTCGCCAGGTCGATGGCCGCCGAAATGGGCGCGCCGGTCAGCTTTGCCGCGACCGCGCAGGTCGGCGCCGGCATCGGCGGCTTCCTCGGCACGATCGAGGCGCTCAAGAATTTCCAGTTCAGCGAACAAATGGGCGCGAACAAGGTCGTCTATGAACCGATCGGCGTCGTCGGCATGATCACGCCGTGGAACTGGCCGCTCAACCAGATTGCGCTCAAGGTCGCGCCCTCGCTCGCCGCGGGCAACACGATGATCCTCAAGCCCTCCGAGGAATGCCCGGGCAATGCGACGATCTTTGCCGAGATCCTCGACGCCGCGGGCGTGCCGGCGGGCGTGTTCAACCTGGTGCAGGGCGACGGCCCGACGGTCGGCAACGCGATCGCCGCGCATCCGGGGATCGACATGGTGAGCTTCACCGGCTCGACCCGCGCCGGCATCCTCGTCGCCAAGGCCGCCGCCGACACGGTCAAGCGCGTGCATCAGGAACTCGGCGGCAAATCGCCGAACCTCGTCCTGCCCGACGCCGAACTCGAAAAGGTGCTTCCGCCGACGGTGCAGGGCGTGCTGGTCAACACCGGCCAGAGCTGCATCGCGCCGACGCGCATCCTGGTGCAAAAGGATCGCAAGGCCGAAGCGGTCGGCGTCATCAAGGCGATGTTCGACGGCACGCAGGTCGGCGACCCCATGGAGGAAGGCGCGCATATCGGCCCCGTGGTCAACAAGGCGCAGTTCGACAAGATTCAGGGGCTGATCCAGTCGGCGATCGACGAAGGCGCGACGCTCGAGACGGGCGGCACCGGCCTGCCCGCGAACGTCAACCGCGGCTTCTTCATCAAGCCGACGGTCTTTTCGGGCGTTACCCCCAACATGCGCATCGCCAAGGAAGAGGTGTTCGGCCCCGTCGCGACGATCATGGAATATGCCGATCTCGACGAGGCGGTCGCGATCGCCAATGACACCGAATATGGCCTGTCCGCGGTCGTGTCGGGCGACCCCGCCAAGGCCGCCGACGTCGCGCCGAAGCTGCGCGCCGGCATGGTCGCGGTCAACAATTGGGGCCCGGCCCCCGGCGCGCCCTTCGGCGGCTACAAGGCGTCGGGCAACGGCCGCGAAGGCGGGCTGTTCGGCCTCAAGGACTTCATGGAAGTCAAGGCGATCAGCGGCGTTCCGGCGTAATCGCCATCACCCCTCCCCTGAAGGGGAGGGGCTTTTGATTCGTGCGTCTTGCGGCTAAACGCGCTCCACCATGACCAGCCGCTCGCCGCTCGCACCCGCCGCCTTTCCCGCCCTTCCCGACATCGCCGGGGTGACGCGCCGTATCGCGCGCGCGCACTACAAGGAATGGGATCGCTGCGACCTGACCTATGTCGAGCTGGCGCCCGGCACCACGGTCGCGGGCGTGTTCACGCGCAATATCTGCTGCTCGTCCGAGGTCGAGCTCGGCCGCGAGCAGGTGAAGGGCGGCACCGGCCGTGCGCTGGTGGTCAATGCCGGCAACAGCAATGCCTTCACCGGCTATCGCGGACGCGAGGCGGTCGAGGCGATCAGGACGCAGGTTGCGGGTCATCTCGGCTGCGCGCCGGGCGAGGTGTTCGTCAGCTCGACCGGGGTGATCGGCGTCCCGCTCCCCAAGGACAAGGCACGCGAAGGCGTCGAAGCGGCGCTCACCGCCGCGCCCTGCTCGTGGGAAGCCGCCGCCGAGACGATCGGCACGACCGACACCTTCGCCAAGGGCGCCTATGCGAGTGCGATCGTCGGCGATCGCACGGTGGAGGTCGCGGGAATCGTCAAGGGGTCGGGGATGATCGCCCCCGACATGGCGACGATGCTGGGCTATATCTTCACCGACGCCGCGGTCGCGCCCGCTTTGCTTCAGGACATGCTGACCAAGGCGACGGGCGGCAGCTTCAATGCGATCACCGTCGACAGCGACACCTCGACGAGCGACACGGTGCTGCTCTTTGCGACCGGGCAGGCAGGCAATCCCCCACTCGCATCGTGGGACGATGCCGGCGCCGATGCGCTTTACGCCGCGATCGAGCAGGTCGCGCTCGACCTTGCGCATCTTGTCGTGCGCGACGGCGAGGGCGCGTCGAAGTTCATCGAAGTGCAGGTATCGGGCGCGGTCAGCGACGAAAGCGCCAGGCGCGTCGCGCTCGCCATCGCCAATTCGCCGCTGGTCAAAACCGCGATCGCGGGCGAGGATGCCAACTGGGGCCGCGTCGTGATGGCGGTGGGCAAGGCGGGCGAGCCCGCCGACCGCGACCGGCTCGCGATCCGCTTCGGCGATCATTGGGTGGCGAGGGACGGCCTGCCCGTCGACGGCTATGGCGAAGCGCCGGTCGCCGCACACCTCAAAGGGCAGGACATCCGCATCGGCGCCGATCTGGGACTCGGCGAGGGCCGCGCGACCGTTTGGACGTGCGACCTGACGCACGGCTATATCAGCATCAACGCCGATTACCGGAGCTAATCAGCCGAGCGCCGGACCGAGATCGTTATTTTCTTCGATCCGCAGCATACGGATGTCGCGAACCGAAGGCTGGAACCAATCGAACTGGCGTTTCAATTCCTGCACCGCCAGCACGCAATCGACAGCCGTGACCTCGTCGTTGCCGAAATAGGTCGATCCCTGCTGCCAGTCGAACCCTCTGGTTTCGAGAATGCGCCGAACATCGGCATAGGCATTGCGCCACGAGGGACTCGGATAAGTCTGTTCCAGCGTCGCCGTATCGAGATCGAAGACGATTGCGTACATGCTCCCCCCCCTTCCCGCACGACGCGGGCCAAACCGATTATGTCCGATTGGCGCGTTCATGGGGAAGGGAAATAACCGAAATGGCGCAGTTAGGCCAGCGCCCCTTCGAGCCAGCCCTTGAGCGCGCTCTTGGGCGCTGCGCCGACCTTGGTCTCGGCGACCGCGCCATTCTTGAACAGGATCATCGTCGGGATGCCGCGCACGCCATATTTCGCCGGCGCGTCGGGATGGTCGTCGATGTTGAGCTTGGCGATCACCACCTTGTCGCCGAGTTCGTCGGCAATCTCTTCGAGCGCCGGGCCGATCATCTTGCACGGGCCGCACCATTCGGCCCAGAAATCGACGAGGACGGGGGTGTCGCTGTCGAGCACGTCCGACTGGAAGCTCGCGTCGCTGATCGCTTTGGTACCCATATTCTGACTCCTGAATTCCCTCTTGGGTTCAAGCTAGGCAGTCGGCGCGTCCGGCTCAAGGGGCGCCGGGGGCAAATTCGCCTTGGCAGCCGGGAAGGCGGGCTTGTGTGCCGCGAGGATCGCCTCGTCCAGGGGCACGAGCTTCGGCGCCGCGGTGTAGAGCAGGGCCGCCGCGATGCGCCGCCCCGGAAAGATGACGCCGAGTGCGCCCGAATAGGCCGCCATCTGGCGCAGATAGGCTGGCGCAACCTCGGCGGCGGTCGCGGGCACCTGGCGTCCGGTCTTGTAGTCGATCACCGTCACTTCATCCTCGGTGACGAGCAGCCGGTCGACAATACCTGCCACGACCGCGCCATCGACCACCGCCGACAGCGGCACCTCGGCCAAGCTGCCGGGGCCGAACAGCGCGGCGTGCGCGGGATCGCCCAGAACGCCCAGCACCTCGTCGGCCATCGCGCCGCACGCCGCCTCGTCCAGCGCCGGCGCCTGTGCCGCAAGCCAGCGCAGCGCCGCGGCGCGCCGCTTGTCGGCCGCGACCGGCGGCAGCCGCTCGAAAAGGCCGTGGAGCAGCAGACCGCGCCTCACCGCATCGGCGCGCGCGCTGCCCTGCGGCGGCACCGCGACATCGTCCTCGCCGAGCGCCGAGGGCGCGAGCGGGCGCGGGGGGCGCGCTTCCTCGGGCGCGGGGGCGCGCGCCCAGGCGGGGGGCACGAGCGGCGGCGGCGCGGCCTTTGCGGCCTTGTCGGGCTTTGCCCATTTGCCCGGATTCACGCGGTGGACGCGGCGGCGACCCCAGTGCGGCCCCGCCTCCTCCCAATCGCACTTCAGGCCCGTCAGCACGGCTTCGGCGGCGGCGTGCCAGCTTGCTTCGGGCACAGTGCGGTCGGCTTTCTTCGTCACGCCCGCGACGACGAGGATTTCCTCGGCGCGCGTCATCGCGACGTAGAAGAGGCGCCAATGTTCCTCGGCGGCGGCATCGGCGGCCTTTTGATACGCCTCGGCGAGCCGGCCGTGGCGTTCGTCGGCGGCAAGGGCAAAGACGGGCAATTTCTCCCACCCCGCGACGTCGACGCTGAACGGGCGGTGTCCGATGCCGGCATCGTCGGTCGCATCGGCGAGGATGACGATCGGCGCCTGCAGCCCCTTCGACCCGTGGACGGTCATCACGCGCACGACGCTACTGCGCGACTCGGTCTGGCGCTTGATGTCGGCGGCGCTTCCCGACACGGCGGTCAGGAAGCCGAGCAATGACACCGTCTCGCGCGCTTCGAAGGCCAGTGCCTGGTTCAGCAATTCGTCGATCGGGTCGCGCGCCTCGCGCCCCAGCCGCGCATAGAGTTTGCGCCGCCCGTCGATCGGCCCCGACAATATGGTTTCGAGGAAGCGGAAGGGCGTGGTGAAATCGGCCATGGCAAGCAGCTGGCGCAGCGTTGCCATCGTCGCGGGCGGCAGCGCGTCCTCGGTCGCGCGCAGATGTTCCCAGATCGCCGCGCGCCCGCGCGCCCGCGTGCGCGCATAGAGCTCGTCCTGCGTCCAGCCGATCAGCGGCGACACGAGCAACGCGGCAAGGTTGAGGTCGTCGAGCGGCTGCACCGCAAAACGCATCGCCGCCATCAGGTCCTGCACGGCGAGCGGCTGGGTCAGCGCGAAACGGTCGACGCCGGCGACGGGGACGTGGAGCGCCTGCAGCCGCGCGACAATCCGCGCCGCAAGATCGCGGCGGCGGCGCACGAGGATCATGATGTCGCCTGGCGCGACCGGCCGGCCGTCCTTGCCGTGGGCGATCCAGTCCTTGACCTCGTCGGCGATGGCCCGCGCGAGGCGCATCGAGGCGGGGTCGGAGGCGGGGGCGGAGCCATCGGCGACATCGTCGCGGTCGTCCTCGTCGGCCTCGGCTTCCGCATCGAGTGCCTTGCCGACGGGGAGCGGCGCCCAGAGCTCCACCTGTCCCGCGTGCGCTTTGCGGAACGGCCTGTGCGGCGGCTCGTCGTCGTCGAGGCCCATCGCGGCGGCGCCGCCCGCCGCGAGCCACGCATCGGCGACCGCGAGCACGGCGGGGGTCGAGCGATAGTTGGAGACGAGATCGACCTGCGTCAGCGGGCGGTCGCTGCCTTCGCCGTGGAGGCGGAATATCTCCTTCGCCGTTTCAAAGGCCGCCGGTTCGGTTCCCTGAAAGCCGAAGATCGCCTGCTTCGGATCGCCCACGGCGAACATGGTGCGGACAAGATCGCCCTTCGCGCCGAGCCCCGCGAAAAACTCGCGCGCCAGCGCTTCGACGATGCCCCACTGGCGCATATTGGTGTCCTGCGCCTCGTCGACGAGGATATGGTCGGTGCGCTGGTCGAGCTTGAAGCGCACCCATTCGCCGAAATGGCTGACGCGCAGCAGCGATCCGGCGAGGCTGATCAGATCGTCGAAATCGGCGAGCCCCGCCTCGCGCTTGGTGAGCGCATAGGCCTCGGCGAAGCGGCTGCCGAGATACCAGGCAGCGGCGAGATCGTCGGCGACGCGCATCGCGGTGGCGGTGGCGGTGAGCATCTGCGCCGCCTCGACGATGCGCACCGCGGCATCGAGGCAGTCCTTCATCTTGCCCTTTTCGCCGGCATAATCGGCACGCAGCTCGCCTTTGCCGGTCAGGAAACAACCGAGCAGTTCGCCGAGCATCGCCGCACGCGCGGGCGCGTCGGCGATCAGCCAGCCGATCATCACATCGTTGCAGGCGAGGCCGGTCTTGGTGCCCCAATTGGCGCCGCTCTCCGCGACCGCCTTGATATCGGCGTCGGCGACCACGCCTGCGGAGATCGCTTCGACCAGCCAGGCATCGGGATCGCCGGTCGGCAGCGCGAACGCCTCGCGCAGATCGTGGACGCGCGGGGGCAATGCGGCCGCCGGCCCGCCGAATATCGGCGCGCAGCTCGACAGGAAGGACAGCGCCGCATCGGGACCGAGCCGCCGCGCAAGCATGGCGGCGGCGTCGCGCAGCGCCGCCCGTTCGGCATTGCTTTCCAGAAGCTCGCCCAGCACTTGCCGCTGCAGCGCCCCTGCCTCATCCTCTTCGATCGCGCGGAAGCCGGGGAGCAGCTTTGCCTCGAGCGGGAAGCTGGCGAGCAACGTCTGGCAAAAGGCGTGGATCGTCTGGACGCGGATCGCACCGCCGGGGCTGTCGATCACCGTTGCGAACAGCGACCGCGCGCGCCGCATCAGCCCGGGGCGGTCCCAGTCGAGACCCAGCGCGCGCAGGTCGAGCCGCAGGTCGCCATCGTCCATCCGCACCCACGCCGCGAGCCGTTCGTGGATGCGGTGCGCCATTTCGGCGGCCCCCGCCTTTGTAAAGGTGATGCAAAGGATGGCTTCGGGCGACACGCCGTCGAGCATCAGCCGCAGCACGCGCGCCGACAGCACCTGCGTCTTGCCCGTCCCCGCCGAGGCGCCGAGCCAGACATGGCTTTCGGGGTCGGCGGCGGCACCCTGCCGCGGGTCGAGGTCGTCGAGGCGCTTGAACGGCGCGGCCATCACCCGCCCTCCCCGCGCCCGAACCATTCGTCGCGGCGCATCAGCTGGTCGTAATCGCCATAACCCGCCGCCTCGCCCGGCACGAAGGGCGCATCGCCGAGCAGGTAGCGCGCGACGAGATCGGCGAGCGCATCGGCGGCATGGTCGATCGCCGCCTCGGCACTTTTCAGCCCGCTGCGCGGACCATAAATGTTCGAAATCCTGCCGGCGCCGCCCGCGCGGCGATCGGGACGCAGGCTCCAATATTCGAGGCTCGCGACGTCGGCGGCGTCGATGCCCTCGATGCCGCCGCGCTCTGCGATCAGGCCCAGCAGACCGAGCTGATTGTCGAGCTTCTCATACGCCGCCTTCGCGCTCGGCGCGCCGCCCGATTTATAATCGACGATCGCGAGCCTACCCTCTGCGTCGCGGTCGATGCGGTCGGCCTTGCCGTGGAGGGTGATGCGATCGATCACCGTCTCGCCGCGCAGCTCGACGCCGAGCGGGGTGCGCCCATCGGCATCCAGGACCTGCGCCGCTGCCCAGCGCAGCGCGGGCTCGATCCGCGGAAGCCAGAAGGCGCGGGCTATCGCGTCGAGCGCGGGGTCGCGGCGCAGCGCGTCGAGTTCGGCCTCGAAGCCTTCGCGCGTCGCGCCGCCGCGCACCCAATCTTCGAACAATTTGTGGACGCGCGTGCCGCGCCAGCGCGGATCGGGCGCCGCGCTCAAGGGATCGAGCGCCGACAGGCCGAGCATCGCATTCGCATAATAGGCATAGGGGTCGCGCGCGAGCCGGTCGAGCGCGGTGACGCTGATCTTGCGCGGCCGATCGGCGGCGGGCGGGCGCGGCGCGGGGCGTTCGGCGGGTTGCGGATCGTCCGGCGGGACGTCGAGCATCGCCGCGAGCCGGGTGATCGGCACGCCGCCCGGCGCGGGTTCGGGAAGGTCGCCCGCGAGCGCGGTCAGCCGCAGCCAGAAGCGCGAGGCGACCGCAGGGTCGCCGCCGCTGCGCCGCGCGCGCGTCACGACGATCTCGCCCGCGCCGAGCGCACCCGCGAAATCATGCGCCGCCATCCCCTGCTGCCGCTCGGGCGCGGGCAGGCCGAGCAGCCGGCGGATACCCGGGGCGAGCCACGGATCGGGCTGCGTCGCGGCGGGCCAGCGCCCCTCGTCGAGCCCGCCGAGGATCATCAGGTCGGCGCGCTGGAGCCGCGCTTCGAGCAGCCCCCAGATGAACAGCCGCGGATGCCCGCCATAGGGCGGCCGCACGCTCGCCTGCGCGAGCAACTGCCCCAGCATCGCGGGGAAGTCGCCGGGATCGACGCGCGCCGGCCCGTCGCCGCGCGCGAGCGCCCATTGGTCGAAGAGCTCGGCGAGCATCCGCCCGTCGGGGCCGGTCCATATCGCGTCGCCGGTCAGATATTCGAGCGCGGCCTGCAAGGCTCCGAGCAGCGTCGCGGGCGGTGCCGGGCCTGCGGCGAAGGGTGCCAGCGCGGCTTCGAGCGCGGCCGACAATTCGCGCCACCACGGCGCGACCTCGACCGCGCGGCCATGTCCCCGCGCCTTGGCGTCGGCGACGCGCGCCGCGATGCGCGCGCCGACGCCCTGCCAACCGGGTTCGAGTCCGGGTTCGCGCAGGATCAGGTCGAGCCGCCGCAGCTGATCGAGCCACACGGTGCGTTCGTCCCCCTTGCGAACGAGCGGATGGCCGAGCAGCGACACCAGCGCGACCGGATCGAAATCGGCGGCAAGCTCGGCGAGGAGCAGCAACAGCGCCCCCGGCGGGGTGCGCGACAGCGGCTGGCCGGCGCTGTCGTCGACGTCGATCCCCCAGCGCGCGAGCGCCGCCGCGACGCGCTCGGCGAGCGCGCGGTCGGGGGTGACAAGCGCCGCGGTGCGGCCCGCGGTTTCGATCGCCTCGCGCATCAACAGCGCGATTCCCTGCGCTTCCTGCCCGTCGTCGGCGAAGACCGCGCCCGAAATGCCGGCGGTGGCCGCCGACAAATCGCCCGCCGCCTGCCACCGCGCGGTATAGTCTGCGGGTGCGAAGAGGAGCGAGGCGAACGGCGTGCGCGCTTCGGGACCGTCGAAGGCGGACGCCGCGGGCCACATCTGCACCTCGTCGCGGCTCGCGCCCATCCGGTCGAGGAGCAGCTTGAGATGATATTGCGGGTGCGTTTCGAGCGGCCGCGCGGGGTTGTCGGGATCGGGCCGGGTCGGGCCGAGCGCGTCCCATTCCTCGCGCGCCATCGCCTGATCGAGCCCCGGCAGCACGGCCATGCCGCGCTCCATGTCGGCGACCGTGCGCAGCAGCCGTGCGATCGCGGGCGCGGCGGTGGTGATGCCCGCTGCGACGGTGAAGCGCGCCGGCGGCGCTGCGCGCCATCCGGCGCTCACCCGGTCGAGCAGGCGGTTGCGGCGCTCGGCGCGGTCGATGCCGCCCGTCGCTGCGAGTACCGCGGGCCAATGATCGACGAGCAGGCGCAAGCGCCCGAGCGACGCCTGCCAATGTTCGGCGAAGGCGCCGAGGTCGAGGTCGGTGAGCGCGCGCGGGCGCACTTCCTCATAATGGAGCTGGTCGATCACGCGCGCGAGCCCGTCGGCGAGCTGGAAGGCGGCGGCACCCGTGATCGGCGCCTCGCCATCGGGCGTGTGCCGCTCGATCAGTTCGGCGAGCAACAGGCGGCGGCGCAGCGGATCGACCGCCGGCGCGATCGGTTCGGCCTCGCCCAAGGTGTCGAGCGCCAGACCCACGCTTTCGTCGAGGTCGGCGTCGCCGATCACCGCGAGCCGCGGCATCAGCAGCCCGGCGCCGCCCGCGCGCACGAACGCCGCCTGCACCGCGCTGCGCGCGCGATTGCTGGGGAGCAGGATCAATCCCTCGGCCAGCCCGAGCGCGCCGTCGGCGTAGCGGTCGATCAGCCCTTGGGCGAGCGCATCGGCGAAGGCCCGGTGGACCGGGATCGAGTAGAGGGTAGGGATTTTCGTCATCCAGTCCGGGTTATTCAAGGCTTGGGTGCAATGCGCAAGCCGATCCTTCCTGTCGCGCAGCGATGGGGAGGTGGCAGCCGCGTAGCGGCTTACGGAGGGGCCGAGCGCGAAGCGCTCGCTGCGCCCGCCACCCCTCCACCACCCTTCGGGTGGTCCCCCTCCCCACCGCTTCGCGGCAGGGAGGATCATTCACCCACCCGTTAGCCCGGCTTCGGTCGGCGCGATGCTGGCGGGCGTCCCGACGTCGAACCATTGCCCCATATGCGCGACGCCATAGAGCCGCCCCGCGTCGATCGCGCGGTCCCACAAGATATTGGTCGAGAATGGCCCCTCGGGCGCGCCGTCCAGAAAGCGCCGCGATACGAGCTGGACGCCGGTATAGACGAAGGGCGCGACGCGGCCGGGCCGCCGCCGCGACAGCCGTCCCGCCGCGTCCATGTGGAAATCGCCCTTGCCGCCATGGCCGGTCGCGCTCGCCTGGCGGATCACGAGGAGCAGCGCGTCCATCTTGCCCGCATCCCAATGCCGCGCGAGGTTCGCGATGCTGTCCTGCGGGCCGTCGGTCCAGATATTGTCGCTGTTGACGATCAGGATCGGGTCGCCCTTCAGCAGCGGCAGTGCCTTGACCATCCCGCCGCCGGTTTCGAGAAGCTGCGATCGCTCGTCCGAAATCGCGATGGTGAAAGGCCGCTTGTGCGCAGCCAGATGCGCCTCCAAGGCGTCGGCGAGATAATGGACGTTGACCACGACATGGCCGATTCCCGCCGCCGCGATCCGGTCGAGGCTGTGGTCGATCAGCGGTTTGCCCGCGACGCGCACCAGCGGCTTTGGCCGCGTCGCGGTCAAGGGACGCATCCGCTTGCCGAGCCCCGCCGCCATCACCATCGCGCTTTCGATCTTCGCGCTCATAGCCACGCCTCCGCGCGTTTTTCCGCGGGGATATTGGCATCGAACCATGTCCGCACCGGGACAAGCGCGGGGTGCGCGAGATCGCGTTCGAGCAGCCCCCACATGCGCGGTTGAAAGCGGCGATAGCCATGCTTGCCGTCGCGCTTCCACAGCCGCACGAAGACGCCGAGGATGCGCGTGTTGCGCTGCGCGGCGAGCGCCCAATAGGCGGTGCGAAACGCCTCGCCCTGCCTGGTCGCGGCGACATAGCGATCGAGCATCGCCGCCTCGACCGCCGGCGAGACGTCGCGGCGCGCATCCTCGAGCACCGAGGCGAGGTCATAGGCCGGATGGCCGACGAGCGCGTCCTGAAAATCGAGCAGGCCGTAATGCGCGATGCCGGCGCGCCCGGGGACGAGCATGATGTTCTCGGCATGATAGTCGCGCAGCACGGTGACGCGCGGCAAGCCGTCGGCGTCGACCGGCGCGAGCACCGCCTGCCACGCCGCGCGAAACGCGTCGCGGTCGGCGTCGATGTCCATCGCCGGGCAATACCAGTCGACGAACAGCATCACCTCATCGAGCCATTGGTCGAGCCCGTGCACCGGCAGCCCTTCCATCGGGGGCTCGCCGTGCAGATGGACGAGCAGGTCGGTGATGCCGGCATAATGGTCGAATTCGTCGTGCGGCGCCGCGTCGAGCGTCTCGCGCAGCCGCACATCGCCGAAATCCTCGATCAAGAGCAGCCCCTTGTCGAGGTCGCGCGCGAGGATCGCGGGCGCGGTGAGGCCGCGGGCGCACAGCCATTCGGCGACCGCGATGAACGGGCGCGGGTCCTCGTGTGGCGGCGGCGCGTCCATCAGCACCGCCTGCCGCCCCGGCGCCGTCACCCGGAAATAGCGGCGGAACGACGCATCGCCGGCAAGCGGAAGGATTTGCGCGTCGCCCCATCCGTGCGCGGCGAGAAAGGCGGGCGCATGGTCGGGCGGAATCATCGGAGCGGCCATCGCGCTTCCCAAGCGGGCGGCACCGTCGCTGTCAAGACGCGCGCGTCGCCGCTTCCCGAGATGGCGAGCGTCAACGCGTCGGGCCAGCCCTCGCCGTCCAGCCGCTCGGGCCATTCGATCAGCAGCGCGCCGTCGTAAAGATAGTCGTCGAGCCCGAGCTCGATCAGCTCGTCGGCGCTCTCGATGCGGTAGAGATCCACATGCGCAATCGGCAAATCGACCTCGGGCGGCGCATAGGGCTGAACGATCGCGAAGGTCGGGCTCGGCGCTTCGCCCGCGAGCCCGCGCGCCTTCAGCATCGCGCGCGCGAGCGTCGTCTTGCCCGCGCCGAGGTCGCCCGACAGCAACACGACGTCGCCCGGCGCGAGCGCCCTGCCGATCGCGGCGCCGATGCGCCCGGCTTCGTCGAGGTCATAGGGATATTGGAGTTGCATCGCGGTGACCAACAGAATTTGGGCCGAGGTGTAGAGACTGTAGCAATTCCGGATTCACGCGGAGACGCGGAGACGCGGAGACGATGGTTCGGGCCGGAAGGCCCCTTGCCGTCGCAAATGGCTCGACCGGACGCAACGCACGACGAGGAAAACCGCTTCGCGGCAGGCGCAATCTCCCTGCGCCTCCGCGGCTCCGCGTGAATCCTTCCACCTGCACGCTCATGCGCCGCGCGGCAGGATGATGCGCACCAGCGTTCCCTGCCCCTTTTCGCTGACGACCTCCATCGTGCCGCCGTGCGCGGCGACGAGCTGGCGCGCGAGCGCGAGGCCGATGCCGCCGTTCGTCGTCCCCGCCTGCTGCCCGCGTGTGACCGCGGCGACGGTGTCGGGCATGCCCGGGCCGTTGTCGGAGACGATGATCTCCACCGCCTTCGCATCGCCCCAGGCGTGGAGCAGCACGCGCCCGCCGCGCCGGCGCACCGGCGCGGTGTAGCGGATCGCATTGTCGACGAGCCCCGCGACGAGCCGCGCGAGCCGCGCCGCATCGCCGCCGATCGTCCCCAGCGTGTCGGCAAGGTCGCCGACGAGTTCGATTCCCTCGGCTTCCGCGAGCGCGCGGACATCGTCGAGCGCCGCGGCAAGGAGCGCGTGGATATCGACCGGCGCACGCTCGATCGCCAGCGTCCCGGCCTCACCCTGCGCGAGGTCGAGGACATTGTCGATCTGGCGCGACAGGACGCCGACCGAATCCATGATCGCGTCGACATATTGGCCCTGCGCGTCGCTGAGCTTGCCGGCATAGCCCGCGCGCAGCATCTCGCCGAACCCGCCGATCGAGGTCAGCGGGGTGCGCAGCTCATAGCTCATCCGCGACAGGAAGGCGGTCTTGACCTTGTCGGCCGCCTCGAGCGCCTCGTTGCGTTCGCGCAGCGCGACCTCGATCTTGCGGCTGTCGGTGATGTCGAGCATGATGAGCAGCGCATTGCCGTCGGGTAGCGGGATCGCGGCGAAGTCGAAATGGCGCCCGTCGGCGAAGCGGATCTGGCCGCCGCGCTGCGCGCGTTCGAGCGTCGCGGCGCGGATCACCTCTTGCATCAGGCTCGCCTGATCGGGCCGCGCGAGCCGGTCGGCGAGCCCCGCCATCAGCGCGTCGACGCGCGGATGCGCGGCGAGCGCCGCCTCGTCGACCACCCACAGGCGGCGAAAGCGCTGGTTCCACAGATGCAGCCGCCCGTCGGGTGCGAACACCGCCACCGCCTCGAACAGATTGTCGAAGGTCGCGGTGCGCACGCGCAGCAACGTATCGCGCGCCCCCGCGAGCTGGACCTGTTCGGTGCGGTCCTCGGCGATCAGCAGCAATCCGCCGTCGGGGGTCGGCTGCGCGACGACGCGCAGATGCGTCCCGTCGCGCAACAGCCATTCCTCCTCGCTCGCATAGGGCAGCGCGAACCAGCCGACGCGCGCCTCGCGCCATTGCGGATAGTCGCGCACCTCGGGCGTGCGCCCGCGGTCGCGCCACGCATCGAGCAGCCGCGCGAAGGGCTTGCCCTCGGCGACCTCTTCCGCCTCGACCTCGAACAGCCGGCGAAACGGCTGGTTTGCAAACAGCAAGCCCTGATCGGCGCCGAATTGCGCGACCGCCGCCGACAGCCGGTCGAGCAGCTCGCGCTGGGCGTCGGCGAAGCGCCGGTGCGCGCCGCGCTCGCTTTCGAGTTCCTGCACGTCGATCGCATAGCCCGCGACCCCGATCGGCGCCCCGCCCTGCGGCGCGAGCGGCACGTCGACCACGCGCATCATCCGCCGCTCGCCCTCGATCGTCACCGGGATCGTGCGCATCTGCGCCGCGCCCGCCGCACGCGCGGCGTCGGCCGCGTCGGACGCGCTGATCCCCGCGACGGGCTCGCAAAGCTCGATGCCGCCGTCGATGACGGCATCGGCGCTCGCCGCCTCGACCGCGCGGACAAAGGCCTGGTTGACAAGCGCGAGGCGCAGGTCGGTGTCGCGGAACCACATCGGAAAGGGTGCCGCCTCGATCAGCCCCGACAGCGCCTCGAACGCGCCGAGCGCATCGTCGCGCTCGCGGCGCATGTCGGCGAGCGCCTGTTGCCCCTCGGTCGCGTCGCTGAGCCACAGCAACACGCAGCCGGGGCCGCCGACCGCCTGCGGCGCGGGGGCGCCGTGGATGACGATCGTGCGGCCGCTCGCCTGCGGCCGCAGGCTCAGGGCAAAGGGGCGCGCGCCGCGCTGTGCGCCGAGGATCGCCTGGCGCAGCGCGTCGAGTCCCGCGCGGTCGAGGCCGCTTTCGACGCCCGACAATTCATCGAAATTGCGCACCCCGCCGTCGAGGCCGAGCCAGCGCCCGAGCCGCTCGCCCGCCTCGATCCGCCAGTCGGCGCGCACGACGACGGGCAAATAGGGCGAGGCATCGACGAGACTCGCGAGCCTTTCGGTCTGCGCGGCGACGAAGGCCGAGCGGCGCTGCATCGCGATACCGCGTCCGACCGCCCACAGCCCGGCGAAGAACCACAGCGCGGCGAACAGTCCCAATGCGAACAGCGCCCCCGGCGACGCCATCATCGGCGTCGCGCTCCAGGGCCAGTCAAAGGGGGTTGCGGTGCAACAGGCATTGATCCGCCCTATCGACAGTCCCGGAGCGTTTCAATCGTCCGCCGCGACGCCGCCTCGGCCGCGGGGCGCCTCGCCGCATCGGCGCCGGCCCAGTGAAGCAGATTGGTCACAGGCGGAAAGGAATGAATGAACCGAGACTTAACCGGGTTGACTTGTTAACAAAGCTTTGAAACGCTGCAATGCATGGCGGGTCTAACGGCACATAGATGCCGACGCGATCCGACGTTTCACAGGGCCAATTGGGCAAAGCGGTCTTGCACTTAAAAACCGGGGAATATTGTTATGATATCGATGAACGACGCTCCGTCGCGTTTGCGGCGGAATCTGGGCTTGGCGAGTCTGTCCGCGATCGCGGTGATGATCGCAACACCGGCCTTTGCGCAGACCGAGGATAGCACACAGGACGACAGCGACGTCACGACGCCTGCGCCTGCACCCGATGAATCGATCGTGGTAACGGGTTCGCGCATCCGCACCGTGACGCCTTTCAACAGTCCCGACCCGATTTCGGTCATCGACCCCGCAGTCGCCGCAAAGGAAGGCAAGTTCGACCTCGCCTCGACGCTGCAAAGCTCGCCGGTCGCGGCGGGCTCGACGCAGATCACCGCGGCGATCTCTTCGAACTTCGTGACCAACGGCGGTCCCGGCGCGCAGACGATCGACCTTCGCGGCCTGGGCGCCAACCGCACGCTGGTCCTGCTCAACGGCCGCCGCGCCGGTCCGGCGGGCACGCGCGGCGGCGTGTCGTCGTTCGACCTCAACGTGCTTCCCGCCTCGATCGCGAGCAGCGTCGAAATCCTGAAGACCGGCGCATCGTCGGTCTATGGCTCGGACGCGGTCGCGGGGGTGGTCAACATCAAGACCAAGACCGACATCGACGGCCTCCAACTCGATTTCAACACCTCGGTGCCCTTCGACAGCGGCGGCGAGGAATATCGCGCCAGCGCACTGTGGGGCAAGACGTTCAGCCGTGGCCATTTCCTGATCGCGGGCGATTATACGCACGTCAAGGAACTCAATCGCGGCGACCGCAGCTATCTGGCGTGTCCCGAAGCCTATACTTTCCGCGAGGACGGCAGCCGCGCCGACCTGATCGACCCGCGCACGGGCAAACCGCGGTGTCAGGATCTGCCGTGGGGGCACGTCTGGACCTATAATCTCACCGACAATATGTACCTCGACGGGCCGGACGGCCCGAACACAGGGCTCAACACCTCGCCCAACGGCGAAACCGTCCTGATCCAATATCAGTATCCGGGCGAAACGCTCGGCATCCCCGCCTATGGCGCACCGGCTTACGGCTACCCACCGACCTTGGACGAGGATGGCAACTTCGTTCCTGGTGACGCAGATCTCGGAACCCCGGCGGGCTGGTTCCCGGTTGGCTATAATACGGCGACGCAGCGGGTACTCAACGCGTATCACCCCTTCTACGATGAACAAACGATCATCCCGAAGACGACGCTGATCACCGGCTATGCCGAGGGCTCCTATGAGCTGACCGACGATGTCGAAATGTTCGGCGAATTCCTGTTCAACCGCCGCAAGACCTATCAGAACGGTTTCCGCCAGTTCTGGAACTTCGGCTTCACCGGCGATCTCTATGGGACCGGCAATCTCTATAACAGCGGGACCATCTGGGCGCAGGGCTGGCAGGGCGTCAACTATCTGAGCCCGACGGCGATCACCAACCATGCCGACAGCAGCCAAAAGGTCGATTATTATCGCGGGGTGGCCGGGCTGCGCGGCGAAGCGCCCGAAGGCGAAGGCTTTTTCGGCGGCTGGCGCTGGGAAATCTATGGCCAATACAGCAAAAGCATCGGCCGCTATCGCAGCGAGCAGATCCTGCAGGACGTTTATGACACGGGCTATTTCCAGACCGCATCCTGCGTCGGAACGGTCACCCCCGTCTCGGGCAAGCAGTGCATCGACCTGCCCTGGGCCGATCCCTATTTCCTGCGCGGCGAGCTGACTCCCGAACAGGTCGATTTCCTCTTCGACTGGGAAGAAGGCAAGACGGTCTATACCCAGCTCACCGGCGAAGCGACGGTTTCGGGCGCGCTGTTCGACCTGCCCGCCGGACCGGTCTCGATCGCGCTCGGCCTGAACGGACGGCAGGACAAGATCAACGACGTTCCGGGCGAAATCACCCTTGCCGCGAACGCCTGGGGTGCCTCGGCGTCGGGTGTCACCGCGGGCAAGAGCTTCACCAAGGAAGCCTTTGCCGAGCTCAACGTCCCGGTGCTCGCGAACAAACCCTTCTTCGAAGAGCTGACGCTCTCGGCGGCGGCGCGCGTCACGAGCGTGAAGGCGACGCGGCGGTCCGATGGCGTGTCCGCCGAGGACAATGGCAACTGGACCTACAAGCTGGGAGCTAACTGGGCGCTCAACGACTGGCTGCGTTTCCGGGCAAGTTACGGAACCTCGTTCCGCGCCCCCGCGCTGTTCGAGCAGTTCCTCGCCGACGAGACCAGCTTCGTGTCGCAGCGCAATATCGACCCCTGCATTCAATGGCAGCGGGGTCTGAACAACGGCACGACGAGCGATCGCGTTGCGGCAAACTGCGCTGCCGACGGCATTCCGGGCAACTATCCCGGTGGCAGTATCACCGCGACGTCGATTTCGTCGGGCGGGCTGGGCGATCTACGGTCGGAAACCTCGAACGCCCTTGTCGTCGGCGGCATTCTGACGCCGAAGTTCGACTTTCTGCCGGACACGACGCTCAACATCGCGGTCGATTATTTCGATATCAAGGTGAAGGGCGAAATCACACAGCTCGGGGCAAGCAACATCATCTTCGGCTGCTATGATTCGGAAAATTTCCCGAACGATCCGCTGTGTGACCTCTTCGTTCGCAGTCCGGCAGGGTCGCTTACCGAATATAACATCACCGACATCACCGACCAGTTCGTGAACATTGCAAGCCAGCGGAACAGCGGTGTCGATGTCGAAATCAATCTACGCCACGACCTGGGCAATGCCGGGCGCCTGTCGTTCACGGCGGGCATGACCTTCCAGACGCGCGACGACTTCAAGCTGCTGCCGACCTCGCCCACGACGTCGGACAATGGCGAAGCAGGTTCGCCCGACTGGGTCGGCGATTTCCGCGCGACTTGGGAATCGCGCGGCGGCTTCACTTTCTTCTATGGCATGAACGTCTATGGCGGCACGTCCGACGTGCAGGATTTCCTCGACCGCAACGGCGGCGACCCCTGTATCGATTCGGCAATTTATGGCCGCTATTGTCCGAAGCTGACGACGCCGACGACCTTCTACCACAATGTTTCGATCTCGCAGGAGATCAACGACCGGTTCGAGATCACCTTCGGTATCGCGAACCTGTTCGACACGCGCCCGCCGCGCGTGTCGGTACTTAACGGAGGGCAGATTTCGCTGCTGGGGCCCGCGGTCCTCGCGTCGCAATATCCGTTCACCGGGCGGCGCGCCTTCCTGAACATTTCGAGCAAATTCTGATCGATTTGACAGAGGATGGGGCGGGGCGGCATGGCAACATGTCGCCCCGTTTCTTTTGACCGGATAGCAAGGGAGCCCGATCGGCCGTGCCGACTGTCCTCGTAAAGCCTGATACGCTCGACGAAGAAAACCGCCGCTTTTCACAAGCGCCGCTGCGCCAGCCGGTTTTCCTCAACAGCGTGCCCAAAAGCGGCAGCCACCTGCTCCGCAATATCCTGCGCATGTTCGTACCGGTCGAACAACAATATGGTCGCGACTTCATCCAGTGGGCCAATCTGCAGCAGCACCGAACCGCCTTCGATCCGGCGCGCCCGATGCTCAGCTGGGGGCACCTCTTCCTTGCCGATGCGTCGGCGATCGAAACCGCGCCGGCGCGGCGCATCCTGCTCTATCGCGACCCCTATGACTGGGTGGTCGCGCGTGCGCGCTTTTTCGCCTCGGAGCAGTTCTCGGGCAATATGGAGCATCTGAAGTCGGGGGCGCTGACCGCCGACGAGCTGCTGACGATGATGATCTTCGGCCTGCCCGGCAAGGCGCCGTCGCTGCGCGACATTTATGAAATGAACGCCGCCGCCTGGCTCGGCGCGCGCGTCCATGTCGTCCAATATGAGCATCTGGTGCGCCACCTGGCCGACCTCGACAGCGATGCCGCCGACGCCTTTTTCGCCGACCTGTTCGCCGCCTGCGGCATCGAACGCCCCGACGACTGGCGCGCGCGTGTCCGCATCGGTTCGGACCGCAAGCAGAGCGGCACGGCGCGCGAGAATCTGACCGGCGTGGGGATCGACTTTCCCGAAACGCTGGGCGCCCGCCACCGCGCTCTGGTCGACTATCAGGCGCCGGGGCTGCGCGCGCTGCTCGGCTATGACTGAGAGGGGAGCCGGCGCGTGACGCTTTCGGACCATGTGACGACCTTTGCGGCGCTGACCCAGGCCGACGAGCTGGCGGCGACGGGCAAGCTCGACGCCGCGGCGCAGCGCGTGATCGGACATCTGCGCCGCCACCCCGACGAGCCCAAGGGACTCGCCAAGCTCGGCGAGCTCGCGATGCTGCTCGGCGCACTCGGCCAGTCCGAACAATTCCTGCGCAAGGCGATGCTGCGCGGCGAAAACGGCCTCGAGGTCCGCCGCAACCTCGCCTCGGTGCTCAACCAGCAGGAGCGGACCGACGAAGCGCGCGCGATGTTCGAGGCGCTGGCCAGGGAAACCGCCGACCCCACGATCAGCGCGCTTCACGCGCTCGCGCTCGACAAGCTCGGGCACAGCGACGAAGCGCGCGCGATCCTCGAACGGCTGATCGAAGCGCATCCGGACCGCGCGCACTATTATATTTCCTATGGCCATAATCTGCGCGCCGCGGGGCGGGTCAACGACGCGATCGCCGCCTATCGCAAGGCGACCGAGATCGACTATGAGTGCGGCGATGCGTGGTGGGGCCTCGCGAGCATCAAGAGCAAGGTCTTTACCGACGCCGACATCGCGGCGATGGAAAAGGGCATCGGCGTCGCGATCGACGTGCGCAACAGCGCGCCGCTACACTTCGCGCTCGCGCGGGCGCTGCACGACCGCAAATCCTATGCCGCGGCGTTCGACCATTATCGCGAAGGCAATCGCCAGCGCGCCGAGAGCATCGGCTATGACGCGCGCGAGCTGACCGCCGAGGTGGCCGAGATCGAGCGCGTCGTCACCGCCGACGTCCTGCGCGCGCTTCCCGAGGCGCCGGGCGCCGACGCGGTGCCGATATTCATCGTCAGCCTGCCGCGATCGGGCTCGACGCTGCTCGAACAGATGCTCGGGAGCCACCCCGACATCGAACCCGTCGGCGAACTCGCCTATGCGCCCGCGATCCTGCGCGGTGTGATGGAAATGGCGACGCGCCGCGGCCCGGTGACGGTGCCGCAGCTCGTCGCGCGACTGACCGAAGATCAGGCGGCCGCGATGGGCGCCGACTATCTTCGCCGCGCGAGCCTCCATCGCAAGACCGACAAGCGCTATTTCGTCGACAAGCTGCCGCACAACTGGAGCAACATCCTGTTCCTGCGCCGTATCCTGCCGCAGGCGAAGTTTCTCGACATCCGCCGCCCGGCCATGGACTGTTGTTTTTCGAACTTCACCCAGTCCTTTTCGCGCGCGCACGCCTCTTCGTTCGCGCTCGAGGATATCGGGCAATGCTATGTCGATTATGTGCGGCTGATGACGCATTTCGACCGCACCGCGCCGGGGCTCGTCCACCATATCGACTATGCCGCGATGGTCGAGGCGCCCGAGCCGCATCTGCGCGCCGCGCTCGCGCATCTCGGCCTCGACTGGGATCCGCGCGTGCTCGAGTTCCACAAACTCGACCGCGTCGTGCGCACGCCGTCGAGCGAGCAGGTGCGCCGCCCGCTCAACCGCGACGGGATGGAAGTGTGGCGCCCCTATGCCGAATGGCTGGGGCCGCTGCGCGACACGCTGGGCGACCTCGCGACATGAAAACGGCGCCGGAATAGCCCGGCGCCGTTTCCATTCGAACGGTGGGGGAGCAGGCTGGCGCCGCCGCCCCATCCGTGGCGAAAATCAGTAACGATAATGGTCGGGCTTGAACGGCCCTTCGACCGGCACGCCGATATAGTCGGCCTGCTTCTGGGTCAGCGTCGACAGCTTGACGCCCAGCTTGTCGAGGTGCAGCGCCGCGACCTTTTCGTCAAGGTGCTTGGGCAGCACATAGACCTGGTTCTGATAGTCGTCCGCCTTGGTGAACAGCTCGATCTGCGCGAGCGTCTGGTTGGTGAAGCTCGACGACATCACGAACGAGGGGTGCCCCGTCGCGCAGCCGAGGTTCACGAGGCGGCCCTTGGCGAGGATGATGATTTCCTTGCCGTCGGGGAATTTGACGAGGTCGGTGCCGGGCTTGACCTCGGTCCAGTCATAATTGGCGAGCGCGGCGATCTGGATCTCGCTGTCGAAGTGACCGATGTTGCACACGATCGCCATCGGCTTCATCGCCGCCATATGCTCGGCGGTGATCACGTCGGCGTTGCCCGTCGCGGTGACGAAGATATCGGCACGGCCGACCGCTTCGTCCATCGTCACGACCTCATAGCCTTCCATCGCCGCCTGCAGCGCGCAGATCGGGTCGACTTCGGTGACAAGCACGCGCGCGCCGCCGTTGCGCAGGCTCGCCGCCGAGCCCTTGCCGACGTCGCCAAATCCCGCGACGCACGCGACCTTGCCCGCGAGCATCACGTCGGTGGCGCGGCGGATCGCGTCGACCAGGCTTTCCTTGCAGCCGTAGAGATTGTCGAATTTCGACTTGGTGACGCTGTCGTTGACGTTGATCGCGGGGAAGGGGAGCTTGCCCTCCTTGGCGATCTGATAAAGGCGGTGCACGCCCGTCGTCGTTTCTTCGGACACACCCTTGATATTCCGGACGCTCTTGGTGAGGTAGCCGGGCTTCGCCGCAAGGAACGCCTTCAGCGCGCGGACGAACTCGACTTCCTCGGCATTGGTCGGCTCGAACAGCTCTTCGCCCGCCTCGACACGCGCGCCCCACAGCGCGAACATCGTCGCGTCGCCGCCGTCGTCGAGGATCATGTTGGCGGTCTCGTCGCCCCAGTCGAAGATGCGGCCGACATAGTCCCAATAGTCGGCGAGGCTTTCGCCCTTCACCGCGAACACCGGCGTCCCGCCCGCGGCGATCGCGGCGGCGGCATGATCCTGCGTCGAATAGATGTTGCACGTCGCCCAGCGCACCTCGGCGCCGAGCGCCTTCAGCGTCTCGATCAGCACCGCGGTCTGGATCGTCATGTGGAGCGAACCGGTGATGCGCGCGCCCTTGAGCGGCTGCGCCGCGCCATATTCGTCGCGCAGCGCCATCAGGCCCGGCATTTCGGTTTCGGCGATCGCGATTTCCTTGCGTCCGAAATCGGCAAGGCCGATGTCGGCGATCACATAGTCACGGGCGTCGGCGGCGAGAGTGGCCACGGTCGATATCTCCTGTCAGGCGGTTTGCGGCCGCATCGGCGCGGCCCGAAATGGCGAGAAATTATATTGCGCGCCTTAGCCTAAAGCGCGCGCCCCATCAAATATAAACTTTTCTTTATATCGCAAGCCGGGGCCGACCCGGCCGAAACCAGCGCGCACGATTCGCGGGCCGCAAATTCGGCGGCGCCGCAAAAAAATTTTGGGCGCGCCGATTGTGACAATCGCCGGCCTGGATTTGTGACACGGAGTCGCCTTCGCCAAGATTCTGGAAATCAAGGCTTATAATGCGTCTCGCGGTAAGCATAATTAGACATTGTGACACCTGTGTTACAAACCGAGGGAAATATTGACTTTTCCGTGCCGCAGCCGGAAAATCTCTTAAAGTTTTTGGGGAGATAGTTTGATGAAAAAAATCCTGCTTCCGCTTGTCGCGCTTGCCTTTGCGACCCCCGCTGCGGCGCAATCGATCGTCGTCGTCACCGCACCGCAGGCCGATTCGATGGTGCTGCCGGTTGCCTATCCCGAGCTCAAGGCGGGTCAGAATGAGGCAGCGGTCGCCAAACTGACCGGCGACATCGACGTCGACGCGCGCGACCCCTCGCGCCTGATCAACCTCGGCACCGCCTATGCCCGCCTCGGCCGCACCGACGATGCGCGCACGGCTTATGAAGCCGCGGCGGCGAGCCCGATCCGCTACGACCTCGAACTGGCGAACGGCGATTATATGGATTCGCGCTGGGCCGCACGCACCGCGCTCGCCAATCTCGACGCAGGTCGCGCGCAGATCGCGCTCGCGCGCTGATTCGACACGCCCCTCCGCTCCAGCCGGAGGGGCTTTCCTTCTTTTTCAGGCTTCGCCGCCCTCGGTGGTGAGCAGCCGCGCGTCGATCCCGGCTTCGGCGAAGGCCGCCTGCCAGCGCTGGTCGGGCGGCGTGTCGAACAACAGCGCATCGCTGCCCGGCGTGACATGCCAGCCGTGGCGTACCAGTTCCTCTTCGAGCTGCCCCGGCGACCAGCCCGCATAGCCCAACGCGACGAGCCAGCGCGACGGCCCGCGTCCCTCGCCGATCGCGCGCAATATGTCGTGCGAGCTCGAGATCATCCAGCGATCGGCGACCTGCACCGCGCCCTCACCCCCCCAATCGTCCGAGTGGAGCACGAAGCCGCGCGACGGCTCGACCGGACCGCCGAGGAAGACCGGCGTGTCGAGCGGGTCGTCGTGCGCGATCTCGAGCTGGTCGAGCACCGCACCCACGCTCATCCCGCCAATCGGGTCGGCGATCCCGATCCCCATCGCCCCGTCTTCGTCGTGGCTGATCATCGCGATCACCGAATGCTCGAAGCGGGGATCGCCGATGCCGGGCAGCGCGAGCAGAAGCTGGCCGGTGAACCAGGTCGGTGCCATATCCATGCGCCTATCATGAACTTGCAATCCGGTCGGGTCCAGCCACTTTGACCGGCACCCGCGTCGAAAGCGCCGCCTAGCCCGCGGCGATGCGGCCGCCCGCGATCCGAAAGCGCGTGACCGGTCCCGGCATCGCCTCGAACAACGCGGCCTCGGTTCCGGTCAGCCACGCCTGCCCGCCCTGCGCCGCGATCCGTTCATAGAGCGCGCCGCGGCGCGACGGATCGAGGTGCGCCGCAACCTCGTCGAGGAGCAACACCGGCCGCGCGCCGCGCAGCCGCGCGACACAATCGCTGTGCGCGAGCACCAGCGACAGCAGCATCGCCTTTTGCTCGCCGGTCGAACAGTGCGCCGCCGCGCGGCCGGTCGCCGCGTGAACGGCGGACAGGTCGTCGCGGTGCGGCCCCGCGGTCGCGCGCCCCGCCGCCGCGTCGATCCGCCGCCGCCCGGCGAACAGCGTGCGCAGTGCCGCGGCGCTCCATGGCGCGGCGCGCGGCGCGCCTTCGCTATCGACGAGCGCCAGCAGCGGCCGCGCGAAGGGGGCATCGGGCTGGCCCGCAAGCTCGGCCGAAAGCGCCGCGAGCGCCGCCTGCCGCGCGGCATCGATCGCCGCGCCATGCTCGGCCATCTGCGCCTCGAGACTGGCGAGCCATTGCGGATCGGCGGCGGCCAGGTCGGCGAGCAATTTGCCGCGCGCGCGCATCGCCGCCTCATAGCGGTTGCCGTGCTGCGCATGGCGCGGGTCGAGCGCGAGCACGAGGCGATCGAGGAAGCGTCGGCGATTGCCCGCAGTCTCGACGAACAGCCGGTCCATCGCCGGCGTGAGCCACAGCACCGCGAGCCAGTCGCCGAGCGAGGCGGCCGCCGCCGGGCTGCCGTTGATCCGCACCAGCCGCCGCCCGGGATGCGCCGGCTCGATCCCGGTGCCGAGCGCGACCGGGGGCAATTCCTTCCCCGCGAGCGCTTCGGCGAAGACCGCAAAGCCCCCGCTCGCGCCGTCGCGCACCATCTCGGCCAGCGGCGCGCGCCGGAGGCCGCGCCCGGGCGCGAGCAGCGAAATCGCCTCCAATATATTGGTCTTGCCCGCGCCATTGTCGCCGTAAAGCGCGACGAGCCCGGGCCCGGCGACCAGATCCGCGCCGGCATGATTACGAAAATCGGTCAGCGAGAGGCGGATCAGCGTCATCTGGTTCCGCGCCTAACCTACCATTCGGTACAACGCCAGTCCGTCGGCGCCGCGCGATATTGAAAATTTTCCCATCGGCGGGATTTTTCACCGTCCGCTCGCAAAATTTTCGTCGACTATTTGGAGTCGGCCAGAAAAAATGGCGGTTAACCGCCAATGAATGAATTTGGCACGGTCCCTGCAGAGCATTGGGCATCCACCGGATGGTCCGGCAGGAGGAAACGAAAGGACTTCGAAAATGGCTCACTTCAACACCGAATCGCTCAAGAGCTACGCGATCGCCGCGGTTGCCTCGCTCTATTGCTCGATGATGTTCCTGGCCGCTGTCGGCCCCACGGGTGCGGAATTCGGCCGCCTGGTCATCTGACCGGCGGCCCCCACCCCACAGCAAGGCGCCGGCCAGGGGCCGGCATGGAAAGGAAAGAAATGAAACAGGGTTTTCGCAAGAATCGTCGTGACGGCATGCTCTTCGGAGTGTGCGCGGGCATGGCCGACCATTTCGGCTTCGACGTCTTGTGGACGCGCGTCGCATTCGTCGCGCTGACGTTGCTTGGCTTCGGCCTGCCGGTGCTGCTCTATCTGACGGTCGCGATCCTCGCGCCCTAGCAGCCCCCATGGGCCGGGCGCCCTCGCGGCGACAGATGCCGGCCCGCACATTCCCAAGATTGATGGCCCGCCGGCCTTGCGCTGGCGGGCCTTCTCTTTGGCGGTGCCGCGCCGGGACAGCGATTTTCCTTCCCTCGCGCCGCGCGTCATGCTGAGGGCGCCGGCATGGCTGACGAACATCCCCTCCTCGCGCTGTCCGACGTCAAGGTCATAGCCGACGAGACCTGTATTCTCGACCTTCCCGCGCTCTCGATCGCGGCGGGCGAGAATACCGCGATCCTCGGCGCCAACGGGTCGGGCAAATCGACGCTGGTCAAGCTGATCGCGCGCCAGCTCTACCCCGCCTGGGGTGCCGAAGTGCGCATTTTCGGGCAGGACAGCTGGAACGTCTTCGAACTGCGCCGGCATCTCGGCATCATCTCCTCGACGATGCAGCTCGATTTCGACGCCGAGCCGCCGCTCGAGGTGCTCGACTGCGTCGTGTCGGGCTTTTTCGCCTCGCGCGGCCTGTGGGCGCACCAGCAGTACACGGGAGCGATGATCGACGCCTCGCGCGCCGCGCTGGCAGAGGTGGCGGCCGATCATCTGATCGGGCGCAGCATGGCGAGCCTGTCGACCGGCGAGGCCCGCCGCGTCCTCATCGCCCGCGCGCTCGCGCACCGGCCGCGCGCGCTGCTCCTCGACGAACCCTGCGCCGGGCTCGACCCGGCGGCGCGGCACCATTTCCTCGACATGCTGCGCGGCGTGGCGGCGGGCGGCACGACCTTGCTGCTCATCACCCACCATATCGAGGAGATATTGCCCGAGATCGACCGCATCGTGATGCTGCGCGGCGGCAAGCTCGCGCGCGACGGCGCCAAGGCCGACCTGTTGACGGGCGAAGCGCTGACCCAGCTCTTCGACCTGCCGATCGCGGTTCGCCCGAGCGGCGAATGGTATCACGCCGACATCGAGCATGAGGGCGGGATCAGGCGCTGACGCCGGCACATTCGTGACGCCGGCCGCGAGACCGTCTATGGTGAAGCGAGCCGCGCAGAGGAGAGCCCGCCATGACCGACGCCGCGATGCTAATCCTCCTCGCCTTCGCGATCCTGTCGTGCGGATTGCTCGCAGGCGTCTATTTCGCCTTTTCGGCCTTCATCACGACCGCGCTCGACCGCACCGGAACGACTGTCGCGGTCGCCGCGATGACCAGCATCAACCGCGTCATCCTCCGCTCGTGGTTCATGCCGCTGTTTTTCGGCAGCTCGCTCGCCAGCCTCGCGCTCGCGATCGTCGCGGCCTTCCGCTGGTCGGACGACGCGGCCCCGCCGATGCTCGCCGGCGCACTGATCTATCTGTTCGGCATGTTCGGCGTGACGATGCTCTTCAACGTCCCGCGCAACAATGACCTCGCCGCGAGCGACTCTGCGACCGCCGCGGGCGAGGCGGCCTGGTCGCGCTATCTGGACGAATGGACGCGGTGGAACCATGTGCGAACCCTCGCCTGCGTCGTCGCGACGGGCCTGTTCGTCGTTGCGCTCGTCCTGGCGCTGTCCCGCTACGGGACATCATAACCGGCGCTCAATGCTTTATTCGCAACTCGCGGCATAAGGACGAGACGGTTTCGCCTGCGAATCATCCGTCCGGCGATTCATTGGGATTATAGCGCGCGCATGAAGCCCGAACTTCATCTGACCGAGCAGGCCGGCCCGTCCAGCTGGCGCGATCCGGCGCCCGCCGCGGCGAACGGGCCGTCGCGCAACTTCTGGGCGGGGCTGATCGCGGCGGTCACCGTCGCCTGCCTCGCGATGCTGCTGTCGGCGGGACAGCTGCGCGCGCGCGATGCCGGCCCCTATAGCGTCAGCGTGCCGCTCACCTTCAAGCCCTATGACCCCGAGCGCTGGGCCATCATGAATTCGGAGAGCTATGCCGACGCGCTGAAGATCGACCCATCGCTGCCCGACCCGCGCAGCATCGATTATGCCGAGGCGACCGCGCTGCCCCCCGCCGATCCCGCCGAACTGCGTGAAGAGGCTTTTGCCGGGCCGCCCGCCAAATCCTATGTCTTTCGCGGCGCGACCGCTACCGACCGCGAGCGCGCGCATTATTGCCTGACCGCCGCGGTCTATTATGAGGCGGCGTCCGAAACCGACGCCGGAATGCGCGGGGTCGCGCAGACGGTGCTCAACCGCGTCCGCCACCCGAGCTTTCCGAACAGCGTGTGCGGCGTGGTTTTCCAGGGGTCGCAGCGCGCGGGCGTGTGCCAGTTCACCTTTGCCTGCGACGGCGCGATGGCGCGCGCGCCGAACCGCGCGGGCTGGCTGCGCGCGAGCCGTGTCGCCGCGGCGGCGCTCGGCGGCGCGGTGTTCCCCGGCGTCGGGCTCGCGACCCATTACCACACGACCGCGATCTGGCCGCGCTGGGGGCAAAGCCTGGTGATGACCAATATCGTCGGCGCCCACATCTTCCATCGTTGGCGCGGACGTTGGGGGATGCCCGATGCGTTTCGCGTGCCCTATCTCGGCCGCGAGCCGGTTCCCGGGCCCTATCTGGCGGTCGCCGACCAGCTCGCCGCGCGTGCGCAGGGCGCCGCGCCGACCGCGCTGCTTCCCGCGGGCAGCGGCAGCGCCGCCGCGCCGCTCCCCGACGCCGCGCCGGCTCCCCCGCCAAGCACAATGGCCCAGAGCGATCGCGCGATCGGCACGCCGCTGCCGAGTGCTAAGCCGGCAACGCAACAACCAAGCTATGCCGATCCGCGACTCAATCAGTCGGGCGAAGTCCGCGAGGAATTTCGGACCAGCGGGCAGTGGATTCGCTGACGCCGCGCGCTTAGACTGCCTTCTCACCGCAACGACGGAGGCTTTCATGGGACATGTCAAAGGCATCGGCGGGCTTTTCTTTCGCGCCGGCGACCCCGAAGCGCTTACCAACTGGTATCGCGAGAGGCTGGGCGTCGGCGGCGGCTGCAGCGCCGACGACAGCGTGCCGCCGAACCAATGGGTGTGGAACGTCGCCGCGGGGCCGCTCGTCTTTTCGCCGTTCAAGGCCGACAGCGACTATTTCCCCGCCGACCGCCAATATATGCTCAACCTGCGCGTCGACGATCTCGATGCGGTCCTCGCACCGTTTCGCGCGGCGGGCGAGGAGGTGACCACCAAGGAGGAGTGGGACGATCCGACGGTTGGCCGCTTCGCGCGCGTCCACGATCCCGAAGGCAACCCGATCGAATTGTGGGAACCGCCGGCTTCGTGAGAGTGCGGCACCGGCCCACTCCCCCACCCGGCCTCCCCGACGATAGTAGCCTGTGGGAGGCCGGGTAGGGGAGCGGGCCGGTGCCGCCTTCGCCGTCAGGCGAAGAAAATCACCGCCCCTGGCTCCGCCAGCGCTTGACCACCCGGTCGAGGATTTCGACCTCGCCGCCGGTCTCGCGCCACAGTTTCGAGAAGAGCGGGTCGCTCGACGCCGGGCGCTTGTCCTCGTCGAGCGTGTCGAGATAGACGCGGATCGGGATCGACACGCCCTCGCCGCAGATGATGCATTCGCGGTTGCGGAGCGCGGGAATCGAATCGATGAAGCCGCGCGCGCCCTCGGGCATCGCGGCTTTGACGAAATGCTGGTCGCGCTCGTTGTTGAGGCGCATCGAGATGATCGTGCCGCACTGCGACAGCACGCCTTCGGCGAGGTCCGACGGTCGCTGCGTGATCAGACCGAGCGACACGCCATATTTACGGCCTTCCTTGGCGATGCGTTCGAGGATCTTGCGCACCGCCTGGCCCTGGCCGACGTCCTTCGACGGGATATAGCGGTGCGCTTCCTCGCACACGAGCAGGATCGGGCGCTGCGGCTCGCCGCGCGACCAGATCGCATAGTCGAACGTCAGGCGCGACAGCACCGCGACGACGACCCCGGTGATGTCCGAGGGAACGCCGGAGACGTCGATGATCGAAATCGGGCGGCCGTCCGACGGCAGGCGAAAGATCTTGCCGAGGAAATTCGCCATCGTATCGGCGACGAGCATCCCGGAAAACATGAAGTTATAGCGCGGATCGGCACGCATTTCCTCGATCTTGCCCTTGATCCGCATGAAGGGCGCCGACGAGGTCGCCTTGTCGAGCTTGCCCATCTCGTTGGTGAGGATGCTGAGCAGGTCCGAAAGCAGATAGGGGATCGGCGAATCGACCGTGATCTTGCTCATCCCTTCGGCGAGCCGGTTCTTCTGCCGCGCCTGGAGAAGGCATTTGGCGAGCACGTCGCAGTCGCCCTGCCGCTCCCGCCCCTCGCTCGTGACGAAGACTTCGCAATGTTCCTCGAAGTTCATCAGCCAATAGGGCATGGCGAGATTGTCGACGTCGAACAGCGCGCCGGTGCCCTTGAACGCCGCCGAATATTCGCCGTGCGGGTCGACCATCACGATATGACCCTGCGGCGCCAGCTCGCAGATCTTGTGGAGGATCAGCGCGGCGCTCGTCGATTTACCCGTCCCCGTCGAGCCGAGCAGCGCGAAATGCTTGCCGAGCATCGCATCGACATAGAGCGACCCGCGAATATCCTTGGTCGGATAGACGGTGCCGATCTCGACGTGCGCGCGCTCGTCGGCGGCATAGATCTGCTTGAGGTCGGCGCTCGTCGCCGCGAACACCTCGCTCCCCGGAACCGGGTAGCGCGTGACGCCGCGGCGGAAATTGTGGATACGGCCGGTCAGCTTCTCCTCGTCGCCTTCGCCGAGGAAGTCGACCGACGCAACGATCAGCCCCTCGCCGCCCTGGTGGAGCTGCTGGTCGCGGATGCTCGCGAGCAGCCAGACGTTGCCGACCCGCACCTTGACCTGCGCGCCGACCTGTCCCGCCATCGCGACCGCGGCATCGGTCGAGGTCGAAAGCCGCTGCAGCGCCGCGGCATCGAGCAGGACGCGCGAAGCCGAGCCCGAAATGTCGATCACTTCGCCGACGAGCAATTCGTCGCGGTGATGCGCCGCGACCGGCGCGGCGACCGCCGCGGGGGCGACGGTTCCGCCGCCTGCCAACCGCACATGCTGCGCAGCCATCGCCTCACCGGCTCGCTGGCCGCTTCCCTGCATATCCATCCCAATGCCCCGCCTGTTGTGGTCCCGGGCAAGCGGTATCGCAGCAGTTGGTAAAGAAAGCGCTTATGCTGCCAGACGGCAACGCCACTAGCGGCGGCGGAAAATCGCCGATGCGGCATAGCCGAGCGACACCGAAAGCAGCACCGCGGTCAGCCCATAGAGAAAGCCGTGCCGCTGTGCCGACAGCGCGACGAAGCGTTCGAACCCGGCCTTGCGGATCTCGACATCGCGCGCGGCGACCGCGATCACGCGCCCCTTGCTGATCAGATAGGTTTCGGCGCGGTAATTGCCGACCGGCACGCGCGCGGGCACCGGAATGCGCGCGCGATAGAGCACGCCCTCGGTGATCTCGACCGCCTTTGGATCCTCGTAGAACAGGCCCTGCCGGCGATAGAGGTCGATCAGCCCGTTCTCGAAGCGCGCCAGCGTCTTCGCTTCCGAAAAGCCCGTCGGCGACATCGACAGGTTGCTGAGCCCCAGCTCGAAGATCGCCGCGGTGCGCTCGTCGACGAGCTGGTCGATCGGGCGCGACGAGCCGATCGCGTAAAAGCCCGGCGAGGTGCGCAGGCGGATGCTGTCGGCGTTGACCCAGATGCCCGCGACGCGCTGCTTTTCGCGCAGGATGATCGGCCGCACCGGACCCTTCAGCACGACGACGATGTCGGCGCGGTCGTCGGGCAGCCGCTGCCCCGGATAGAGGATCGCGCCGAACAGCAACAATTCCTCGCCGGTGAAGCTGTACTGGATGTCGATCGCGCGGCTCGACACGTCGGGCACCAGCCGCGGGTCGGCGGCGCGCGCGGCGATCGGCCAGCCCGCCGCGCCGAGCAGCACGACCAGAAGGAGCGCCGCGCGCCTCATTGCACCGTATAGATTTCGTCGGGCCGGATGAAGAGGTCGACGGCCATGCGCAGCGCGACGAGCAGCACGATCGCGGCGAGGATCGCGCGCAGATATTCGGGCCGCACCGTCTGCGCGAAACGCGCGCCGATCTGCGCGCCGGTGACGCTGCCGACCAGCAGCAGCGCGGCGAGCACCAGATCGACCGCGCCGGTGGTGAGCGCGTGGACCATCGTCGTCGCGATCGTCACGAACAGCGTCTGGAACAGCGAGGTGCCGACGACGACCTGCGTCCCCATGCCGAGCAGATAGACCATCGCGGGGACCATGATGAAGCCGCCGCCGACCCCGAGCAGCATCGTGATGATCCCCACCCCCATGCCGAGCAGCAAAGGCGCGAGCGGCGAAATATAGAGCCCCGAGCGATAGAAGCGCCAGCGCAGCGGCAGGTTGGCGACCATCGGATGATGGCGCCGCTTGCGCGCCGGAGGCGGCAGTCCCTCGCGCATCGCGCGCAGCGCGCCCAGCGCCTCGCGCCCCATGATCGTCCCGACCGATCCCATCAGCACGACGTAGAGGATCGAAATCACCGTATCGATCTGCCCCCAGGCGGTGAAGAGTTCGAACAGGCCCGCACCGATCAGCGAACCGACCATCCCGCCCGTCACCAGCACCGACCCCATGCGCAGGTCGACCCCGTCGCGTTCGAGATAGGCCATCGCGCCCGATACGCTGGCGCCCGTCACCTGCGTCGCCGCCGACGCCGCGGCGACGGTCGGGGGAATGCCATAGAAGATGAGCAGCGGCGTGGTCAGGAACCCGCCGCCGACGCCGAACATGCCCGACAGGAAACCGACCCCGCCGCCGAGCAGGACGATCACCAGCGCATTGACCGACAGATTGGCAACGGGAAGATAGAGATCCATGGCTTAGAGCCTGATGACATGAGATTGGCCCGCCTTGACGAAGCCGATTTTGGCCCGGTGCAAGGCGCGAGGAGAGGTGCGATGCGGCCCATCGTGCCCGACGAGCAACGCAGCAATGGGCAAAAATCGGCCCGCCCCTCCGGGGTTGCGCAGTGAAGCCGGCCGGACATCGTCGCGGGTCTTGCACGGGCTCCCGGCCCGCGCGGCGCCCCCCTCCTCGCCGGCGGGCTTCGCTGCGCAATCAAGGCGGGTCAATCTCATGTCATCAGGCTCTAGGTAACGTCCGCGACGCCTGAATAGCGCCGATTCCGCCGGACCCTAGACGATTTTCGCGGAGTGGGGAATCGCGCGTGACGCGCTGCAGCAGAAAATCAGAAATCAGCGGCGAGCGTGACCGCGACGCCGCTGCCGGGCGCCGCATCGCCCGCGATCCGCTGGCGCCAGTCGACCGAGATGCGGCTCCCTTTCCCGAAGCGGGGCAGGCGCAGCGTCAGCCGCGGCCCGACGTCGAGCCGCGCCGCACCGGGCTGCACCGCACCCGCGGCGAGCGCGCCGACGCTGAGCGGCAGCGACGGGTTCGGCCCGATGCGGCGGTCGACCATGATGGCGCCGTCGGCGAAACCGTCGAGGCGGTGCGCGCCGACCACGCCCGCCTGCGCATAGGCCTCGAGCCGGAAGCCGGCGGGAAGCGCGACATCGCCGACCCCGCCAAAAGCCATCGCCGCGAGCGCGGTGCGCCCCTCGCTGCCGACGGCGACGCGCTGTTCGACCGCGATATCGACGGGCAGCGCGGGCACGGGCGCGAACGCGACCCCGGCAGCCATTTCGCGTTGCTGCGGATGATCGAGCGCGACCGTCGCGCGGGCATAGGCGCGGGCGCGGCCCTCGCGGCCCAGGCCATAGGCGATGCGCAGCCCGGCCTGGCTGCCGCCGATTTGGCCCGCCGCGGCAACGGCATCGGGCGCCGCGCCCGCGCCGTTCCGCACGAAGGCCCACGCAGACACGCTCCAGCCCGAGAGGTCGCGGCGCATCCAAAAGGGCCCGCCGCTCGCCGGCTCGGCGGTCCGCGGACTGTCGTGCGGTCCGCGCCACGACGGAGCGGACTCGGGCACCGCCGCTGCGGCAACGCCGCCGGGTGACGGCGCCGAAAGCCGGTTCGTCGGGACCGGCCCCGGCGCCTGACGCTCGGAGCCGCCTCCGGCCCGCCGGACGGGGGCATCCGCGCCGGCCCGCGCGGCCGCCGCCGATGGTGCCAGCGTCGCTGCGGCGGACGCCGGACGAGGCGGCCGGGCATTTGCCTGCGCGGGTCCGGCGACCACCTGTGTCGCCCATGCGCGCGCGGGCATGAGCGGCGGCTCGGGTGCGGCCAGGCTCCAGTTCGCCGCGAGGCGAAATACGGTCCAGCCTGCGAGACAAAGCAGCAAAAAGCGCAGCGCCGGCGCGTCGCGATGCGCGCGCGTGCCCTGTCGCCGCACCATCACCGGCGGCGTATTGCGGCAAGGATGGGACGCGCCGGCGCTTTGGTTCCGCCATGATCGGTCTTGTCCCACACGACCTCGCCCGATCGCAGCATGCGGCTGTAGAGCAGAACGGCGCGGCGCGCGGCGAGTATGGCGATAATGTTGGTGACGAAAGCCCGCGGCAGCGCCAACGGCGCGGCGCGGCCGCCGTATCGGCGCGCCGTGAAATGCCCCCGCATCCCGAGCCGCCAGAGGAGCAGCGCCGCGTCGAACGCGATGAGCAGCCGCATCCCCTCGCTCTCGGCGCGCGGCACCCAGCCGAACCATGTTTCGCCGATAAGGGCGATGGCCGCGAGGACCGCTCCGCCATAGGCGGCGAGCAGGATGAACGCCGCCAGCGGCGCGCGGCGGTCACGCCACAGCATCCATCGCGCGGCCCAGCTCCGCACGGGCTTGCCGCCCGCGATCGGATCGAGCCAGCCGAGATGATCCCAGCCCTCGAGCGCGATGCCCGCGATCCAGCGCGCCTTTTGCCGCACGGCGCAGTCGAGCCGCCCTGGAAATTCGCCGCGCGAGACGATCGGATCGCCGTCGAGGTCGGTCGCCGTGACAAAGGCGGTGCGCAGCCCATAGGCGCCGATCAGCATCCCGACCTCATAATCTTCGGTCAGACTGTCGGCGCGGAACGGCTGGCCGCCGCGTTCGATCGCCAGCAGCGTGAGCGCCTGCCGCGTCAGCGCGCAGCCGACACCCGCCGACGGCAAAGGCACGCCCAGCGCCGATCGAACGACAAGTTCCTTGCCGTGTGCCTCGGCGAATTCGTCGCCGTAATGGGCGCCGATCCAGCGGTCGCCGCGCTCGATGATCGGAACCACCGGGATCTGCAACATCGCATGATGCGCGAGTTCGGACCGGAACAGCGCGAGCTCGCCCGGATGCACATGATCCTCGGCATCGTGCAGCAGGATCGCCGCATAGCGCAGCCCTTCGGCGCGCTCGTCCTCGCCGAGCGCGACCCACAGCCGGTTGAGATTGTCGCCCTTCGTCGTCGGCCCGTCGCGCTCTCCGACGACCAATCGCAGTCGCGGATCGCGCGCGACGAGCGGCGAGACGGCGATCAAGGTCGCGGCATCGTTCGGATAGCAGCCGACATAGAGGCGGAAATCCTCGCTCTCCCAGGCCGCGAGCGTCCGGCGGATCATCGCCGGAAGCACCGCCGCCTCGTCCCACGCCGGAACGAATATGGCGAAGCGACCGGCGAGCGGCGGCGCCTCCATATCGCCGGGCGGCGCCGGGCGCCGCCGACCGCGCATCGCCAGCCACAGCGCATCGAGCAAAAGGTCGTCGAGGCCGATCAGCAGCACGCCGACCGCTGCGAACAGCATCAGTTCGTGCCCGAGGCACTGGACCAGCCAGGCGAGCCATTCGGTTGCGAGTTCCACCAGTCGCCCCGATCCCCCTCGCGGCGTTGCCGCCGCCCCCTGTCATCAAGGCGTAAGGATTGAAACGGGTTTGTAAAGGTGACGAACCCCCGTTGGGACGCTAAGAGGGCGACCAATTAGAACCAGAATGACAGGATTTTAGGCTCGATGGCTCTCAGTTCGCCCCGTTCAGCCCTGCGCGACTTCCTCGAAAGCGAAAGCGCCGGCGGGATGCTGCTCATCGCTGCCGCGGCGCTGGCGATGTTCATCGCGAACAGTGCGCTCGGCGATCTTTATCACCACGCGATCCATGCGGTGACCGGCCCGGTGCTCACCGACAAGCTGGGACCGATGACCGTCCATCTGTGGATCAACGACGGGCTGATGGCGATCTTCTTTCTGCTCGTCGGGCTCGAGATCAAGCGCGAGTTCGTCGACGGCCGCCTTGCAAGCTGGGACCGGCGGCGACTGCCGATGATCGCGGCGGCGGCGGGGATGGCGATGCCCGCTATCCTCTATATGGCGACGGCGGGCAGCACACCCGGGCTCACGCAGGGCTGGGCGATTCCGGCGGCGACCGACATCGCCTTCGCGATCGGCGTCCTCGCGCTGCTCGGCAAGCGCGCGCCGACCTCGCTGAAGCTGTTTCTGGTCACCGTCGCGATCGTCGACGATATGGGCGCGGTCGTCATCATCGCGCTCTTCTATACCGCCAAGATCAACCTGATCGCGCTCGGCGGAGCGGCGGCAGTGCTCGGCATCATGTTCCTGTTCAACCGGTCCGGCGTCAAAAGCCTGATCGTCTATCTGCTGCTCTTCCTCGTCCTCTGGTACGCGATGCTCCTCTCGGGCGTTCATGCGACGATCGCCGGGGTGCTCGCGGCGATGACGATCCCGCTCGAAAAGACGCCCGGCCACCCCGACAGCGCGACCTCGCCGCTCCACCGGCTCGAACATGCGCTGCACCCGTGGGTCGCCTTTGCGATCGTGCCGCTGTTCGGTTTCGCCAACGCCGGGGTCGACATCGGCGGGCTGACCGCCGAGCAGATTTTCGCGCCGCTGCCGCTCGGCATCGCATTGGGCCTGTTCGTCGGCAAGCAGATCGGCATTTTCGGTAGCGTCTGGCTCAGCGTGAAGCTGGGCATCGCGGGCAAGCTGCGCGGCGCGACCTGGCTGCAAATCTACGGCGTCGCGGTGCTCTGCGGCATCGGCTTCACGATGAGCCTGTTCATCGGCGGGCTCGCCTTCCCCGGCAAGCCGCTGTTGGTCGAGGAAGCCAAGATCGGCATCTTGATGGGGTCGCTGCTCGCCGCGATCACTGGCTATGTCGTACTGCGTCTCGCGCCGCTCCATCCGCGCCATCACGAGGTCGAGACCGAGTCCGATACCGAGATCAACGGCGATGGCGACGTGCGCGACACGTCGGACGCGCAAGGAACCGCTACCGCCTGATGCGCCGCGCCGCCACCTGTCTGTTGCTCGCGTCGATCGCGGCGCCGGCCCTGTCGGGCTGCTACGCGCTCGATCCCGAGATGCGCCGCTATGTCGCCGAGCGCAAGACGAAGGAAGGCGCGCCGGATGCGGCCGCATCGGCCCCGTCGCCTGCACCCGCGCCCACGCCTCCTTCTGGCCCGGCGGCTCCCCCCGACGGCTGGCCGCTGACCGCGCAAAAGGTCGATCCCGCCGCCGCCGCGCAGGCGCAGGACCGGCTCAAGGAAGCCGCCGCCGCTTACCTCATCCTGACGCTTGAGGCGGGGGCGCATGAAGAAGGCTATATCGACGCCTATTACGGGCCGCCCAAGCTGATCGCCGACGCGCTGACCGCGCCGCGCGACGTGCCGGTCTTGCAGGCCGAGGCGCGGCGGCTGATCGACCTGCTCGACGCCGCGGCGCCCAACCTCGCCGACCCGATCGAGCGCCGCCGCGCCGCCTTCCTGCGCGCGCAGCTCGTCGCCGCCGAGACGCGGCTGATGATGATGCAGGGCAAGCGCTTTCCCTTCGCCGAAGAGGCCGAGCGATTGTTCGGGGTGCGTCCCGAGCTGAAGCCGCTTGCGAGCTATGACGGCGAACTGGCAAAGATCGCGGCGCTGGTGCCCGGTGACGGCCCGCTCGCCGACCGCGTCGAGGCCTATCTCGACCGCTTCACCATCCCCAGGGACCGGCTCGAAAAAGTGTTCGACGCCGCGATCGCGCGCTGTCGCGGCCGCACCGCGGCGCATGTGACGATGCCCGAGGGCGAGAATTTCGTGATGAAGTTCGTCACCGGCAAGAGCTGGAGCGGCTATAATCATTATGTCGGCGCCTATACGAGCATCATCGAGATCAACACCGACCTGCCGATCCGTCTGTCGCGCGCGCTCGATCTCGGCTGCCACGAGGGCTATCCGGGCCATCACCTGTTCAACATGAAGATCGAGGAGCAGCTGGTGAAGGCGCGCGGCTGGCTCGAATTCAGCGTCTATCCGCTCTACAGCCCGCAAAGCCTGCTCGCCGAGGGCAGCGCCAATTACGGCATCGACCTCGCCTTCCCCGACAAGACGCGCCCCGATACCGAACGCGACGTGCTGATGCCGCTCGCCGAGATCGCGACGCCGACCGACGACCGCTATTGGCAATTGCTCGACGCGATGAAGGCGCTGCAGGGCGCGCGGCTGACCATCGCGCAGCAATATCTCGACGGGGCGATCGACCGGGAGGCCGCGGTCGCGCTGACGCAGAAATACCAGCTCGTCTCGCGCGATCGCGCCGAAAAATCGGTCGCCTTCGCCGAACAATATCGCAGTTACGTCATCAACTATGCTATCGGCGAGGCGATGGTGAAGGACTATCTCGAACGCGGCGATCCGGGCCGCGACGAAATCTGGCGGCGCTTTTCGCTGATGCTCAGCGAGCCGACGCTGCCTGCGGACCTGCTCGCGCCATGAGCAGCGCCGCCGCCGTCCTGTGGCTCGGCCAATGGGGCTCGCCCCGCCGCCCGCCTGCGGGCGTCGCCCCGCGCGGCTGACGATCCGGCGCGCCCGCCCGCGCGCCCTTTCGATCATCCGTGCCACAGATTTGAAGGGGATATCCCCATGCTCGACAAGACCGAGACCCATCGCCGTATCGAGACGCCCGAAATGAAGGATTATGGCGTCTACCTGGCCGTCGACCGCCTGCTCGATTGCCAGAAACCGCTCGCCGACCTCTGCACCCCCGACGAGCTGCAGTTCCAGATCGTCCATCAGGTCGAGGAGCTGTGGATGAAGCTGATCGCCTTCACCCTGACCGAGATCGACGGCCATATGGCGGCGCGCGAGACGATGCGCGTGCTGACGCTGTTCGACCGCGTCCACCGGCTGATGCGGCTGATGACCGACCAGCTGTCGCTGCTCGAAACGATGAGCCCGTTCGACTATCAGGCAATCCGGCTCCAGCTCGGCAACGGATCGGGACAGGAAAGCCCCGGCTTCCAGCTCCTCCTCACCCTGCCGCAGCCGCTGTGGGCGCGCTACAAGGCCACCTATCTCGAGCCTGAGGGGCGCAGCGTCGCCGATGTCTATGACACCGGCTACCGGCACGACGACGCCTATATGGTCGCCGAGGCGCTGATCGAGTTCGACGAGCTGTTCCAGCTGTTCCGCTCGCACCATATCCAGCTGATCCACCGTTCGATCGGCATGGGGTCGAAGTCGCTGAAGGGCCGCCCGGTCGAACTGCTCAATGCCGGTGCGCGCCACCGTTTCTTCCCCGAGCTGTGGGACATTCGCGCCGAGATGACCGACCGCTGGGGCGCCGAATATGGCGTCAAGCGCGACAGCATCAGCAGCGGAGGCGCCCCCGGTCACGGCAGCGGGCTGTGAGCGGCGCGCTGCTGCCGCAAGCGGTCGCGGCCCGCTTTCACCTGCCCCCCGGCGTCACCTATCTCAAGAGCCACAGCGTCGGCTGCCAGCCGCGCGCGGCCGAGGCGCTGTTGCGCGACAGGCTGCTGACGCCTTGGGCCGAGACCGGCGAGGCGTGGCCGCACTGGCTGGCGGCGATCGACGACTGGCGCGCCGCGCTCGCGAGCCTGCTTGCTGTCGAGGCGCGCGACCTGTGCCCCGCGACCAACGTCAGCGCCGGGCTCTCGCGCTACCTCTCGGCGCTCGGCGCGGCGACGCCGCGGCGCACGATCCTGCTCGCGCCGAGCGCCTTTCCCACGATCGGCTACGTCGTGAGCGGGCTCGCCACCGAGGGCTGGACCGCGCGCACTTTGCCCGCGGGCGCCGACGTGCGCGATCCTGAAAGCTGGGCGGCGGCGCTCGACGACGAGGTGGCGCTGGTGATCGCGATGCACGTCAGCTCGAACAGCGGCGCGCTTGCCGACATCGCGGGCATCGCCGCCGCCGCCCACGCCGCGGGCGCGCGCTGCATCGCCGACAGCGCGCAGGCGGTCGGAATCGTGCCGGTCACCCCCGCCCTATGGGGCGCCGACGCTGTGCTCGGCACCAGCGTCAAATGGCTGTGCGGCGGCCCCGGCGCCGCGTGGCTGTGGGTCGCGCCGCACGACCGCACCGCGCTCGATCCCGCCGAACGCGGCTGGTGGAGCCATGAAAACCCGTTCGAGATGGACATCGCCGACTTCCGCTACGCACCCGACGCGCGGCGCTGGTGGGGCGGCACCCCCGACGTCGCGCCCTTCATCCTGTCGGCGGCGGGGATCGCCGAAATCGCCGCGATCGGAGTCGAGCGGGTCCGCGCGCACAATATCGCCCTCCAGACGATGCTGCGCGATGCGATCGAGGCAAAGACCCCGCAGTGGCGCTGGCCGACCGGCGCCATCGGCGGAACGCTGTGCATCGACACCGGCGCCGACCAGCCCCGCGTCGCGGCGGCGCTCGACGCGCACGGCATCAAGGCCGATTTTCGCGGGTCGGTGATGCGGCTGTCGTTCCACGCCTATAGCGGCGCCGGGGACGCCGAGCGGACGGCGAACGCCCTCTCTTCGTCGTCCTTGCAGGCATAGCCAAGCAATCCAGAGCGCTCAAACCCGCTCCAGATTGCCGCGTCGCTCGCAATGACAAGGGCTAGATATCGACCACGATCTTGCCGAAATGCCTGTTCGCGACCTGATGCCGAAAGGCATCGGCGAGGCTTTCGAGCGCGAAATGATCGCTGATAACCGGCTTGATCGCGTTCGCCTCGATCCCCGCGATCATGGCGAATTGCTGCGCCCGGCTGCCGACCGTCAGCCCCTGCACGCGCAGATTCTTCGCCATCAGCAGCGCGGTCTGCACCGGCCCCGCGAACCCCGCGAGCACGCCGATCAGCGCGACGTGGCCGCCGACGCGGGTCGCGATCATCGACTGGTCGAGCGTGCCGGCGCCGCCGATCTCGACGACGGTATCGACCCCGCACCCGCCGGTCAATTCCATCGCCCGCGCCCCCCACGCGGGCACCTCCTTGTAATTGATCAGCTCGTCGGCGCCGAGCGCCTTCAGCCGCGCGAGCTTGTCGTCCGACGAGCTTGTCGCGATCACTCGCGCCCCCGCCGCCTTGGCGAATTGCAGCGCAAAGATCGACACCCCGCCCGATCCCTGCACCAGCACCGTCGATCCGGGGCGCACGTCATCGTCGACGAACAGCGCGCGCCACGCGGTCAGCCCGGCGCAGGTCAGCGTCGCCGCCTCGGCCGCCGAATAGCCCTTGGGCACGCGCGTGAACCAATGTTCGGGTACGACCACCGCCTCGCGCGCATAGCCGTCGAGCCCGTCGCCCGGCACGCGGGTAAAGGCGCTCGCCGGCGGCGCGCCGTCGATCCAGTCGGGAAAGAAGAGCGATACCGCGAGGTCGCCCGGCGCAAAGCCGGTCACGCCCTCGCCCACCGCCTCGACCGTCCCGGCGCCATCGGACATCGGAATGCGCCCGTCGGCGGCGGGGATCATCCCCGCGACCACGGCATAGTCGTGATAGTTGAGCGACGAGGCCGACAGCCGCACCCGAATCTCGCCCGGTCCCGGCTGGCCGGGGTCGGACAGGTCGGTGGCAATCAGATTGTCGAGCGAAGCGGGGGCGCGAAGCCGGACGCCGCGCATCACTCCGCCGCCATTGCCATTTCGACACGCTGCGGGCCGCGGATGACGCCGCCGGGATAGACACCCTGCCCTTCGCCGCCCTTGAAGGTCACCTGCCCCGATTTCACCGTCGCGACATAGCCGTCGGCCTTTTGCAGCAGGCGCTTGCCGCCGGCGGGCAGGTCGAAGGCGAGCCACGGCTTGCCGAGCTTGAGCGCGTTCATGTCGATGACGTTGAGGTCGGCGAGATAGCCCGGCGCGACGAGCCCGCGATCCTCGAGCCCATAAAGCACCGCGGTGTCGCGGCACTGGCGCTTGATCGCGCGCGCCAGCGGAATGCGGCCGCCGCGCTTGCGATCGCGCACCCAGTGCTGGAGCATGAAGGTCGGCGAGGCCGCGTCGCAGATCGTCCCGCAATGCGCGCCGCCGTCGGACAGGCTGTTCACCGTGTCGTCGGCATCCTGCAGCGCTTCGAGGAAGTCGAGGTTGCCGTCGGCATAGTTGAGAATCGGCAGATAGGCGAAACCGGTCGCATCATCGCGGCAGAGCAGGTCATAGGCATAGTCGGCCGGATCGACCCCCGCCGCCGCGGCGCGCGCGGCGATGCTCGCCTCCGGCCCCGGCTCGTAATCGAAATCGTCGTCCATCTCGAACTGCATCGGCCAGCCGCCCGCGACGACCATCAGCAGCCCCATGATGTCCTGGGGCGCCTCGCTGAAGTCATTGTCCTCGGACAGCATCTGCGCCTTGAACGCCGGGTCGAGCAGCTTTGCCTTCTGTTCGTCCCACGGCAGGTTTTCGATCGCGCGCCACGAGGGGCGAAAGCGGAAGGGATGCACCGTGCCGCGCCACGCCATGATGATGCCGTTGCCGCGCAGCGCGATCTGCGCGACGATATTCGCGCCCTTCGCATTTTCGGCGCGCATCGTCGCAATCTGTTCGTCGAGCGGCAATTCCTTGGCGATCGACTGGAGCGCGGCGAAGGTCACCGGCAGCCCCGTCTCGCGGCTCAGCTTGCCCATCCAGTCGAACTCGTTCCATTCGCGGTTGAGGTCGCTCGCCATTTCGAACACGCCATAGCCGACGCGCCCCATCGCGCGGCCGATCTCGATCAGCTCCTCGGCGGTCGCGGTGGTTCCGGGGACGACCTCGCCGTCGACCGACTTGTGGATCACCGTGCGGCTGGTCGAAAAGCCGAGCGCGCCCGCGCGTACCCCGTCCTCGACGATGCGCGACATTTCGGCGATGTCTTCGGCGGTTGGCACCGCGCCGGGCTGTTCGCGGTCGCCGAGCACATAGGCGCGCACCGCGCCGTGCGGGACATGGCACGCGACGTCGACCGTGCGCGGCAGCTTTTCGAGCGCATCCATATATTCGGGGAAGGTCTCCCACTCCCAGCTCATCCCTTCGGCGAGGGCGGTGCCCGGAATATCCTCGACGCCTTCCATCAGGCCGATCAGCCAGTCGTGGCGGTCGGGACGTGCGGGCGCGAAGCCGACGCCGCAATTGCCCATGACGACGGTGGTGACGCCGTGCCACGACGAAGGCGCCATTTCCTTGTCCCACGTCGCCTGCCCGTCATAATGGGTGTGGACATCGACGAAGCCCGGCGTGACGATCTTGCCGCTCGCGTCGATCTCTTCGCGCCCGGCGCCGATGTCCGATCCCACCGCGACGATGCGATCGCCCTCGACCGCCACGTCGGCCACGAAAGGCTCGCTGCCCGAGCCGTCGACGACGGTGCCGCCGCGAATCACCAGATCGTACATCTCTCTCTCCCGTATTTGGTTTCAACGCGAAACCTATCATCAAAATCGCGCGATGCAAATTGTCGCGCCAGCGCCGCGACGAAGCGCTATGATGGCGCGGCAACAGGATGGGAGAGACCAGCATGATCCGTATGATGCTCACCGCCGCCAGCGCGCTTGCGCTGCTCGCCGGCTGCGCCGCGACCAGCGGCGGCGAAGGCGAAGCCACCGCCGCCTCGGCCGCGCCCGCACCGATGGCGACCAACTATGCGGCGATCCTCGCCGACCCCAAGCGCCCCGATGCCGACCGCGCACGCGATGCCGCGCGCATGCCCGCCAAGCTGATCGACTTTGCTGAGGTCGCGCCCGGCGAAAGCGTCGGCGATTTCGTGATGGGCGGCGGCTATGTCACGCGCATCCTGGCGGGCGTGGTCGGGCCGAAGGGGCATGTCTATGCCTTTCAGCCGCAGGAATTCATCGCGTTCAAGGCGCAATATGGCACCGACCAGCAAGCGGTCGCCGCGGCCTATGACAATGTCGATGCGGTCGCAGGGCCCTTCGCCGCGCCCGCCTTCCCCGCGCCGCTCGACACGATCATCACGGTGCAGAATTTCCACGACCTCTATCTGAAGCCCTTCCCCGCCGACACCGGCGCGAAAGCGAGCGCAGCGCTGTTCGCGGCGCTGAAGCCCGGCGGCACGCTCGTCGTCGTCGACCACGCCGCCGCCGACGGCAGCGGCACGACGCTGTCGGACAGCCTGCATCGGATCGACAAGGCGGCGGTGGTCGATGCACTGACGAAGGCGGGCTTCGTGCTCGACGCCGAAAACGACCTCTACGCCAACCCCGACGACCCGCGCACCGCGAACGTCTTCGACCCGTCGATCCGCGGCAAGACCGACCAGTTCGCGCTGCGGTTCAAAAAGCCGGGGTGACGCAGGAAAAACGTCATTGCGAGGAGCGTAGCGAGGAAGCGATCTCCAGCCCTCGACCGGGCAGGACGATAGTTGGAGATTGCCGCGTCGCCTTCGGCTCCTCGCAATGACGAAAGGGCCGGCGGTCAAATCTTCCCCAGCGTCTCCCGCCGCGGTCCCAGATAGCCGAACAGCCAGGCCGCCACTTTGCGCATCTGGATCTCCTCCGCGCCCTCGGTGATCCGGTAGCGGCGGTGGTGGCGATAGATATGCTCGAACGGTTTGTGGCGCGAATAGCCGATGCCGCCGTGGACCTGCATCGCGCGGTCGGCGGCCTCGCAGACGAGGCGGTTCGCCCAATAGTTGCACATGCTCACCTTGTCGGAAAGGGTGCGCTCGATCTCCTTGTGCGGCGTATTATCCATATCCCACGCGGTCTTGCGAATGAGGAGGCGAAGCATTTCGGCCTGCGTCGCCAGTTCGACGAGCGGGAACTGGATCGCCTGATTCTTCGCGAGCGCCTCGCCGAAGGGCTTGCGCTCGCGCGCATACTTCACGCTCTCTTCGATGCAATAGACCGCGGCGCCGAGCGACGAGGCCGCCTGACGGATGCGGTTCTGGTGGACGAAGCTCTGCGCGATCGACAGGCCGCCGCCCTCAGGGCCCAGCCGCGCGCTGTCGGACACCCACACGTCGGTGAAGCTGACGCGCGGATGGTCGGTCGGCATGTTGAAGGTCCACAGATATTCCTCGATGACGAGGCCCGGCGACGGGTTGGGGACGAGCAGGCAGGTGATGCCTTTGGCATCACCGTCTTCGCCGCTGGTACGGCAAAAGGTCGCGCAATGCGTCGCGACATGCATCCCCGTCGTCCACATCTTCGCGCCGTTGATCCGCCAGCCGTCGACCCCGTCGCGGGTTTCCCTGACCGCGCGCGTCTCCATATGCGTCGCGTCGCTGCCATGCTCGGGTTCGGTCAGGCCGAACGCCGTCCGCCGCTTGCCCTCAAAGCCGCCGAGGATGAACTCGGCTTTCTGCTCGTCGCTGGTCGCGAACTGCTCGAACATCTCGACGAAAGGGAAATTGCCGACGATGCTATGCTCGTTCTGCAGGTCGTTGTGGAGGCCCAGCCCTTTGGCCGCGAAATGCTCGCGGATCACCGCCATCCACAGGTTCGACCCGTCCTGGCCGCCATATTTTTTCGGCGCCGAAAAGCGCCAGTGCCCCGCGGCGTCGGCTTTGCGCGTCGCCTGTTTCAGCAGCGCCTCCCACTCGGGACGCGGCAGCCCCCGATTGTCCCAGTCGGTGCGCGCATGTTCGCGGCGATGGTCGAAGAAGCGGATATTGTCGTCCGCCTGCTCGAGCGGCTTGATCTCCGCATCGATGAAGGCGTCGAGTTCGTCCAGATAGGCCTGCAGATCGGCCGGCATCCCAAAATCCATCGTTCCTCTTCCCTCTTTTGTCCGCTACGAATTATCACGTCTGATAGTTAAATGCCACCATCGCTGCGCCGACAGGCTTAAAGCTCGTGGCGATTATTGGCCCCAGTCCTCCCGCGCCTGCGCAAGCGCGGCGTATTTCGGGCTGTCGACCGCGCATTTGTCGAGCGCGGCGCGGCGCAGCCTTGCCAGCAAGCCCGGCTCGGCCAGCGTCGTTTCGCCGCGCATCAGGGCTGCGGCGAGCGCCGCATCCTCGGCGCGCACCCCGGCGTCGAGGTCGCGCATGACGATGCCGAGCGCATTCATCGCGACGACGACCTGGAATTTGGCGTGCCCCTCGGCGCCCGGCTTGATCGCGTCGCCCAGCCAGTCGCGCACCGCCTGCACCATCTCGCGGTTCGTCGGCTCACCCACCGGCGTGTCGGGCATGGCGGGTGCCGGCGGCAAGGCGCGCGCACGCTCGGCCTCGGGCGTTTCGCTTTCGAGGAGGCGGATGAGGTCGAGTTCCTGCTCGGCGGTGCGCCGCCCGACGACGACGCGCTCGACCGTCGTATCGGCGCCGCTCCGCCACGCCTGCCCCATCTGCAAACAGCCGAGCGCCCACCACAGCGTGCGATAGACGAGCCAGAAGCGAAAGCGCTCGCGGTCGACCGGACGTCCGCCCGCCGCTTCATAGGCCGCGAAATATTGATCGAGGCTGCCGACGCCGAACGCGGGCTTGTCGAGCTGGCCAAAGCGCCACACCGTCATGCAGCCGAACGCCAGATCCTCGTGCGCGTCGCCGAGATGCGCGAGTTCCCAATCGAGCACCGCCGCGAGGCCGTCCCCGTCGACCATCACATTCCCCATCCGGTAATCGCCGTGGACGAGCACCGGCTCGGCGGGCTCGGGCAAATGATCCTCGCACCATTTGACCGCGAGCGCGATCGCCGGCCGGTCGCCGCCATAGATCAGGAACCGCGCCTTGAGTTCGGCAAGCGCCGCGGCGGTATCCATCACGGGGATGCCGTCGGGAATGCTCTCGCGCGGCAGTGCGTGGATGCGCGCAAGCTCGCGCCCCAGGTCGGCGACGAGCGACGGCGGCGGCGCGACCAATATCTTCGCCGGGTTCACCTCCGCGACGACGCGCCGCATCACATAGCCCGTTCCCATGCCGTCGCTGTCCGCGAGCACGCCGACCACCTCGGGTGCCTTCACGCCGCCCGCATGCGCCGCCCTGACCAGCGCCGCCTCGACCGGATGGCCATAGGGGCGGTCCGCCATATAGTCGGCCGAGGGCGCGCGGCGCAGCACATAGGCTTCTCCCGCCCAGTCGAACGCCCAGCTTTCCATATTCGCCCCGCCTGAAAGCCGCGCAAGGCCGGAAAGGCCGCCCGGTCCAACGGTGCGCGACATGAAGGCGGCGAGGAGTGCAGCAAGGTCGGTCATTACTTAATGATGCTAAGTATTTTGATGCACGACAAGACCCAAACCGCGTTTGCTGTCAAAAAGGCGCGCGCCTCACCCCGCCCGTTCGCGCGCACGCGCCATTACCGCCTGCCGCCGACCTCGACCTCGTCGCGCGAAACGAGCGCGAGGGACATCAGGCGATTTCTCCATAAGACGCATAATCCTCGACATGCGCGTTGGGGCGGCGGAAGTTGGTGAAGCTCATGCTCGCCGACAGGTCGAGCGCCTCGACCTGATGCCACCAGCCGACGGGGAGGAAAATGGCCTCGCCGGGGCCGATCACCGTTTCGAGCACCGGCGGCGTGTCGGCGTCGCCCGGTCCTGCGGAAAGCGGTTCGTTCGCCCAGTCGGAAAAACAGTGGCGGCTGTTCTTCATCCGGGCGAACGCCCACGGCGGCGCCATGCGGACGCGCTTGCGGCCCACGACCTGCACGAGCAGATTATTGGTGAGGTCGTGGTGCCATGGCGTCAGCGTGCCTCTTGGCCCGAGCCAGAAGAAGCCATCGCAATCCCCGCGCGCCTCGAGCAGTTCGATCGGCGCCAGATCATCCCATAGGGCGGCGAGCGCCTGCGCATTGGTGCCGCTGTTGTAGGCGGTCAGGTAGATGTCGTTGCTTGCCGCGTCCCCCCGCAGCCAGTCGATCAGTTCGGCGAAGTGCACGAGGCGGCGATGCGCGTCCTTCGCGAGTTCATAATCGCCGTCGCGCTCGCGCTCGACCTGCGCTTCCACCGTTGCCGCGCCGCAGGTCGCTTCGAAATGGTCGAGCGACCAGCGTGTCAGCGCCGGCCAATGTTCGATGATGCCGGTGAGTTTCGCCGGGCGGTTCGCCTCATAATAGTGGCGGTAAAATAGCTCGGACGCGGGCTTGTCGAGAGTGTCGAGCGCAAAGCCGCCGTCGGCTTCGCGCGCGAGCCGGTCGAGATTCGCAAGCACCCAGCCTTGCTTGGCCATGCGCGCGCCTTGGCGGCGCAGCGCGGCTGCCATCGGGTCTTTGGCAATCCTGTCGACCTCATATTTCGCCGACGCCGCCGACACGCCCGCGCCGACGAGGCGCGCGTGCAGCGCCGCGTCATCCTCGCCCGCGGCAAGACCCTCGGCGAGCAAGGCGCGCTTGTCGGGCTGGGGCATGTCGAACTCCTCGGGCAGCCAAAGCCCCGCTCAAGCGCTCCGCGGTGACAGAAACATGACAGCCGCGGCGATCAGTCGCCCGCCGGCCCCTGATAGTCCGCACCATAGACCGCCGCGCGAATATCGTGGTGCAGCGTCCCGTCGAACGGCATCGTCTGGGCGAAGAAGACCGCGGTGAGCTTGTTCGCGGGGTCGACCCAGAAGAGCGTCGAGGCGGCGCCGTCCCAGAAAAATTCGCCGACCGCGCCGCGATTTTCGTCGGGGGTTTGCGGCTGGGCGTAGCGGATCGCGAAGTCGAGCCCGAAGCCGACCGCGCCCTTGCCGGGCAGCCACAGCCGTTCGGTCACCGCGGGGTCGAGCTGGTCGGTCGCCATCAGCCGCACCGTTGAGGGTTTGAGGATTCGCACCCCGTCGAGCGCGCCCTCGTTCAGCAGCATCCGCGCGAAGCGCTGATAGTCGTCGAGCGTCGAGGCGAGACCGAAACCGCCGGGGGTCAGCGCATTGTCCCGAAAATTGAGCGTGCGCGTGTCGGCGACGTCCTGCTGGACGAGCTTGCCGTCCTTGATCCCGTACATGGCCGACAGCCGCGCGAATTTCGCCTCGGGCTCGCGCCACGCGGTGTCGGACATCTTGAGCGGCACGAAGATGTGGGTGCGGACATAGTCGGCGAAAGGTTCGCCCGCGAGCTTTTCGACGAGCGCCGCCTGCACGGTGACCGCGGCGCTATAGCTCCACTGGGTGCCCGGCTGGAACAGGAGCGGCACGCTGGCGATGCGGCGGCTCGCCTCGGCGAGGCTGTTGGTCAGCGCGAGCGGGTCGGCGGCGACGAAGGCGTCGTGCGCCGGCGTCGGCCCCGCGCCATAGGCGAAGCCCGCGGTGTGGCGCATGATGTCGCGCACGGTGATCGGTCGGTCGGCGGGCACATAGCGCGGCGCGCCCGTATCGTCCTTGCCCGCATAGACGCGCATCTGCGCAAATTCGGGAAGATATTTGGCGAGCGGATCGTCGAGCCGGAACTTGCCCGCTTCCCACAATTGCATCAGCGCGACGCCGGTCACCGGTTTGGTCATCGAAAAGATTTGCGCGATCGTGTCGCGGCGCATCGGCTTGCCCGCCGCGCGGTCGGCCATGCCCGCGGTGCCGAAATAGACCTCACGCCCATCCTTCCAGACGAGCGCCGAGACGCCGGCGGCGCGGCCGCTTTCGACCATCGCCGCGAGCGCGGCGTCGATGCGGGCCTTGTCTATCGCTAGCGTGGGGGCCGCGGCTGTGGTCTTGGCCGGAGCGGAGGCCGGGGCCGCGACAAGCGGCATCGCGGCAACAGCCAGAGCGAAAAAGGATCGGCGCATTTTGCTCTCCCGTCTTTTATCGTGACGGGACGGTTCTGCGGGAAGCCCGCCGGCCGATCAAACGAAATGGCGGCCCCGCGGGACCGCCATTCGTATTCACATGCTGCGCCCGATCAGATCTTGCTGGTCAGCTCGGGCACCGCGGTGAACAGATCGGCGACGAGGCCGAGGTCGGCGACCTGGAAGATCGGGGCGTCCTCGTCCTTGTTGATCGCGACGATCGTCTTCGAATCCTTCATGCCGGCAAGGTGCTGGATCGCGCCCGAGATGCCGATCGCGAAATAGACTTCCGGCGCGACGATCTTGCCGGTCTGGCCGACCTGATAGTCGTTGGGAACATAGCCCGCGTCGACCGCGGCGCGCGACGCACCGAGTGCGGCGCCGAGCTTGTCGGCGAGCGGGACGATGACCTCTTCATATTTCTCGCTCGACCCGAGCGCGCGGCCGCCCGAGACGATGACCTTCGCGCTGGTCAGCTCGGGACGCTCCGACTTGGCGATCTCGGCGCCGACGAAGCTCGAGATACCGGCGTCGCTGCCGCCGCCGACGGCTTCGATCGCGCCCGACCCGCCGGTCGGCGCAGCCTTTTCGAACGCGGTACCGCGCACGGTGAGCACCAGCTTCGCGTCCGAGCTTTCGACCGTCGCGATCGCGTTGCCGGCATAGATCGGGCGGGTGAAGCTCTTGTCGCTCTCGACCGAGAGGATGTCGCTGATTTGCATCACGTCGAGCAGCGCGGCGACGCGCGGCGCGATATTCTTGCCCGTGGTCGTCGCGGGCGCAACGAACGCATCGTGGCTCGCCATCAGTTCGGCGATCATCGGCGCAACATTTTCGGGCAGATTATGCGCGAAGGCGGCGTTGTCGGCGACGTGGACCTTACCGACGCCGGCGATGTCCGCCGCCGCCTTGGCAACGCCGTCGACGCCTTCGCCGGCCACGAGCAAATGAACCTCGCCGAGCTTCGAAGCCGCGGTCACCGCAGCGAGCGTGGCGTCCTTGACGGCGCTGCCGTCATGTTCGACCCAAACAAGCGTTTTCATAAATTTGTTCCTTCATCCCTTCCCGTTCGCATCGAGCGAAGTCGAGATGCCCTTCGACCTGGCATTGTCCCGACGGGTGTCTCGACTTCGCTCGACACGAAACGGGGGTAGAAATCAGCTGTGGACGCCCATGGCTTTCAGCTTGGCGACCAGTTCGTCGACGTCGGCGACCTTGATCCCCGCCTGGCGGACGGGGGGTTCGCTGACCTTGACCACCTTGACGCGCGGGCTCGTATCGACGCCATAGTCGGCGGGCGACTTGGTATCGAGCGGCTTCGACTTCGCCTTCATGATGTTCGGCAGCGATGCATAGCGCGGTTCGTTCAAACGCAGGTCGGTGGTGACGATCGCGGGAAGCTTGAGCTTCACCGTCTCGAGCCCGCCGTCGACTTCGCGCGTGACGCTGACCTCTTCACCTGCGACCTCGACCTTGCTCGCGAAAGTACCCTGCGCCCAGCCGGTGAGCGCGGCGAGCATCTGGCCGGTCTGGTTGTTGTCGTCGTCGATCGCCTGCTTGCCGAGGATGACAAGGCCGGGCTGTTCGGCCTCGGCGATCGCTTTCAGGATTTTGGCGACGGCGAGCGGTTCGACCGCATCGTCGGTCTGTACCAGGATCGCGCGGTCGGCGCCCATCGCGAGCGCGGTGCGCTGCGTTTCCTGCGCCTTCGCCGGACCGACCGACACCGCGACGACTTCGGTCGCGACGCCCTTTTCCTTGAGGCGGATCGCCTCTTCGACGCCGATCTCGTCGAACGGGTTCATCGACATCTTGACGTTGGCGAGGTCGACGCCCGTGCCGTCGGACTTCACCCGCGGCTTGACGTTGTAATCGAGCACCCGCTTCACGGGGACGAGGATTTTCATGGCTTTTTGAGCTCCTCTCGAGAATGTTGCACTGCGCCATAATTGGCGTTTACGTAAACGTCAACTAGCTGACCCCGTTTATCCCTTCTCCCTCGACGGGAGAAGGATAGGGAGACTTGGTCCGCAGGGCCTAGTCGAACTTGGTGAGGGCCTGCGCCTTGGCGTTCATACCCTCACCCAGCTTCGACTAGCCAGCAAGCCGGCAAGTCTGCGCAACCCTCTCCCCCAAGGGGAGAGGGAAACTCATCAAGCCGCCTTCGCGACCTCGGCGACGATCTTCTTCGCCGCATCGCCCAGATCGTTGGCAGGGACGATCGCAAGGCCGCTGCTTGCGAGGATTTCCTTGCCCTTCTCGACGTTCGTGCCTTCGAGGCGGACGACGAGCGGCACCGACAGATTCACTTCCTTCGCCGCGGCGACGATGCCCTCGGCGATGATGTCGCACTTCATGATGCCGCCGAAAATGTTGACGAGGATGCCCTGCACGGCGGGGTCCTTCAGGATGATCTTGAACGCCGCGGTGACCTTTTCCTTCGAGGCGCCGCCGCCGACGTCGAGGAAGTTCGCGGGGAAGGCGCCGTTCAGCTTGATGATGTCCATCGTCGCCATCGCGAGGCCGGCGCCGTTGACCATGCAGCCGATATTGCCGTCGAGCTTGATATAGGCGAGATCATATTCGCTCGCCTCGACCTCGGCCGGATCTTCTTCGGTCAGGTCGCGCAGTTCGGCGAGATCCTTGTGGCGGAACATCGCGTTCGAATCGAAACCGACCTTGGCATCGAGGACATAGAGCTTGTCGCCTTCGTCGGTCGGGCAGATCGCGAGCGGGTTGATCTCGATCTGCGAGGCGTCGGTCGCGAGGAAGGTCTTGTAGAGGCCGTCGAGGATCTTCGCCGCCTGCTTGGCGAGGTCGCCGGAGAGGTCGAGCGCCTTGGCGACCGCACGGCCATGGTGCGGCATCAGGCCGGTGGCGGGGTCGATCGTGATCGTGTGGATCTTTTCGGGGGTCGAATGCGCGACCTCTTCGATGTCCATGCCGCCCTCGGTCGAAGCGACCACCGCGATACGGCTCGTCGCGCGGTCGACGAGCAGCGCGAGGTAGAATTCCTTGCCGATGTCGACGCCGTCGGTGATGTAGAGGCGGTTGACCTGCTTGCCGGCCTCGCCGGTCTGGATCGTCACCAGCGTGTTGCCGAGCATGTCCTTGGCATTGGCCTCGACTTCTTCGATCGACTTGGCGAGGCGGACGCCGCCCTTGGCGTCGGGGCCGAGCTCCTTGAACTTGCCCTTGCCGCGGCCGCCGGCGTGGATCTGCGCCTTGACGACATAGAGCGGCCCGGGGAGCTGCTTCGCGGCGGCCACCGCTTCTTCGACGCTCATCGCGGCAATGCCCTTGGGCACCGCGACGCCATATTTCGCGAGCAGTTCTTTCGCCTGATATTCGTGGATGTTCATGAGGTCTGCCGGGCCTTTCGACTCTGGAGCGGGAGAGGATCGGCGCCGCCTAAGCACAAAGAAGCGCGGATTGCCACCCCTTCGGAAGTCGCGGGGCGCCGCAGGAGGCGATAGAAATTCTTTCGGTCAGCCGAGTGCGCAAATGGCGGCCGAGCTTGTCGATACCGCCAATATCTCCGGGTCCTTGAGCGCGCGGACCTTGTGAAGAAACTGATCGAGCGTCAGATCGGCGACGCGCCCGTCCTTCAGGCTGCCGAGCGAGGCGAGCCGGCGAAGCTGCGTCAGCGACAGCCGATCGACCATGCGGTCGGCCATGCACGCCGCCATCGGCTCGGAAAGCCCCGCTTCGGCAAGGCCATTGCGCAGCCGCGTCTCGGGCGTCGCGCACCCCGCGAGCGCGAGCGGCAGCAGCAGGAGCGGCCAGGCCGCGCGGTTGCGTCGCACGCCTATCGCCCGTGATAGTCGGCGACCGCGCCCGACACCGCCTGCATCAGCGCCATGCGCGCCGGGATCGACGAGGTCGTCGTGCCGAGCAGCACGACGATCGCATAGCGCGTGCCGTCGGGTGCGGTCGCGATGCCGATGTCGTTATAGCCCGCGGTCATGCCCTTGTAATCCTGGCCGGTGCCCGTCTTGTGCATGAACTGCCAGCCGCCGGGCAGCCCAGCTTTCAACCGCTTCGGACCGCTGTGCGTGCGGCTCATCACCCCAAGCACATATTTGGTCGATTCGGGCGACAGCAGCTCGCCGCGCGCGAGCCGGGCCAGCGCGCGCGCGATCGCCGAGGGGCTCGCGCCATCGGGCGGGTCGGCAAGATAGGAATCCATCGCCTTTTGCCGCACCCAGTCGGGCAACTCGGCGCGCGCCTTCTGGAAGGCATAACCCGACGAATAGGCCTGTTGCCATTGCAGACCCGCGGTGCCGCTCTGAAGCAGTCGCTCGCCGGGTCCGAAACGGATCGCGCCCAAATCCTTGCGCGCGATGAAGCCGTTCACCGCTTTGGGGCCGCCGACCGTGCGCAGAAGGCTGTCGTTCGCGGTATTGTCGCTGTGCGTGATCGCGGTTTCAATGAGGTCGCGCACCGTCATCGTCACCGTTCCCTCGCTGCGCACTCGTGCCGCGAGCGGCTGGTGGAACAAGGTCAGGTCTTCGGGACCGATTTGCACCTTCTGGTCGAAACTCAACTCGCCGCGATCGATCGCGTCGAGAACGGTCAGCGTTACCCACAGTTTCGACACGCTCTGCTGCGGAAAAAGGTCGTCGCCGCGCTCGGCGAACGCCCAGTCGCCATCGATGCGCTGGACCGCGATCCCCGTCTTGCCGGGAAAGCTCTGCCACAGGCTGTGAATGCGCGCTTCGAGGCCCGCCGGCGGACGCTGAAAGCCCGGATCGACCACGCCCGCAGGCGCCGGCGGCGGTGTGGTGTGCACCGGCGTTCCGACCGGTACCGTAGGCGCCCCGTTTGCGGCACGCGGCGCGGGGGTCGCCGCCTGCGGCGCCGGGATTACACTGCTTCCGACACATCCCGCCAGCACCACCGCGCTCGACACGACCGCGAGCAGGCGCCTGCCCGAAAATTCAACCTTCATTGCAACCCCGAATGCGAGCGAAATTCTCCCCGACCCTATTGGTCGGGATCATCGTCCCGCAGCGCCGGCGTATCGGCCAGCCATTTGCGACGAACGATTCTTCGCGCACGATAAGCGGGGGAACCCCGGGCACGTCAAGGGGCAGGCTTCGCGCGCACCATGTCCGGATAAAGCCGCTTGAACGCCGCAAGCTTCGGCGCGTCCCAGCGAACGATATAAGCGTTCGAAGGGTGCCGCTGCATGAAATCCTGGTGATAGGCCTCGGCGGGATAGAAGGCCTTGTAAGGCTCGACGCGCGCGACGATCGGCTTGGCAAAATAGCCGCCCTTGCCGATCTGCGCGAGATAGGCGGCCGCGACCTTGCGCTGCGCCGCGTCGAGCGGGACGATGGCGGCGCGATATTGAGTGCCGCTGTCGGGTCCTTGCCGGTCCTTCGACGTCGGATCGGCGACGACCGAGAACAGGATGCGGAGCAGATCGCCATAGCTGACGACGCGCGGGTCATAGACGATGCGCACCGATTCGGCGTGCCCGGTGTCGCCGGTCGAGGCGCGATCGTAGCTCGCGTTCGCCTTGCTGCCGCCGTGATAACCCGATTCGACGGCGATCACGCCCTTCACGTTCGAAAAGACGCCCTCGACGCCCCAGAAGCAGCCGCCCGCGAAGATTGCGGTCGCGCGGCCCGCATCGGCCGCGGGATCGAACGCGGCGGCGGGAAGCTTGACCACGCTCTCCGCCTGCGCCGGCGCGCAGCCCGCGAGCGCCGCGGCCGCAACCAGCGCGGCGAGGCCGCGGCGCCCGATCACAGCGGCAGCGGAATATCGTGCATCTTGAGCACCACGAGCAGCGTGCCGATCGCGAAGCCGGCGAGCATGGTCGGAAGCCAATCGGAGCGAAGCAGGGCGAGCATGGCGGTCTCTTTCGGTCATGGTTCGATATTCGGGGACGTCGCGGTCCCGGTTACACCACGGCCGATGGCACGCCCCGGCCCATCGCTGCAGTGATGCGGGTCACTTTAGCCGCGCCGGCTGACTTCGCGCTGAACCGAATGGTTGTCGGGCATTCATTTGCGTCGACCGCGCGGAGGACCCGATACAGGGGTAGCGTTGGGGCGGGAAGCGGACGTTGCGGCCTTTTGAGCCCCTCCCCTTCAGGGGAGGGGCTTGCATGTCGCATGGCCCCTTTCGGTCGATTGCGGACCCCGCCGTCGCGGCCTATCCCTCAGCTCAACGCCGCGCAGGCCTGCTGGATGCGCACGCACGCTTCCTTGAGCACCGCTTCCGAGGTCGCATAGGAAACGCGAAACGCCGGCGACAGGCCGAAGGCCGCGCCGTGAACCGCCGCAACGCGCGCCGAATCGAGGAAATAGTCGATCAGCGCTTCGTCGCTGTTGATCACATGCCCCGCCGGCGTGCGCTTGCCAATGCAGCCGCTCGCGTCGGGATAAACATAGAAGGCGCCGTCGGGGACGGGGCAGTTGAGGCCGGGCGCATCGTTGAGCATCGCGACGACCATGTCGCGGCGCTTCCTGAACGCGGCGTTGCGTTCTTCGAGGAATTGTTGCGGTCCGCCGAGCGCCGCCGCCGCCGCCGCCTGCGCGACCGAGCAGGGGTTCGACGTCGACTGCGACTGCAGCTTGCCGATCGCCTTGATCAGCCACGCGGGTCCGCCGGCAAAACCGATGCGCCAGCCGGTCATCGCATAAGCCTTCGAACAGCCGTTCACCGTCAGGATACGGTCGATCAGGTCGGGGCAGCGCTGCGCGAGCGTCGTGAAGGCGAAATCGGCGTACCACACATGCTCGTACATGTCGTCGGTCATCACCATCACATGCGGGTGACGGCGGATGACTTCACCGAGCGCGTCCATCTCTTGCGGCGAATAGGCCGCACCCGACGGGTTCGACGGCGAGTTGAAGAGCACCCAGCGCGTCTTCGGCGTGATTGCGGCGTCGAGTTGTTCGGGCGTGATCTTGTAGAACTGCGCCGCCGACGCCTCGATCACCACCGGCGTGCCGCCGGCGAAATTGACGATGTCGGGGTAGCTCACCCAATAGGGCGCCGGGATGATCACCTCGTCGCCCGGATCGACGGTCGCGACGAGTGCGTTGAACAGCGTGTGCTTGCCGCCGACGTTCACCGTGATCTGGTCGAGCCCGAAATCGAGCCCGTTGTCGCGGTGGAACTTGCCGCGGATCGCTTCCTTGAGCGCCATCGTGCCGTCGACGAGCGTATATTTGGTCTGGCCGGCGCGGATCGCCTCGATCGCGGCCTCCTTGACGAAGTCGGGCGTGTCGAAATCGGGCTCGCCCGCCGAGAGGCCGATCACGTCGACCCCGTCGGCTTTCAGAGCCGACACGCGCGCGGTCATCGCGAGCGTCGCGGAGGGTTGGATGCGGTTGAGCGCGGCGGACGTGTGCGGCTTGAGCGACATGAAAAGGCTTTCCGTGGCGGCGGGTTTGACAGGAAATTGCGCGCAGCGCCTATCGCCTCCGCCCGCAAATCGCAAGGCGTGCGGCGAAATTTACCTATGCAGCGACAGGGTCAGCCCACCGCGGCCACCGGCACTTCGGCAAGCCGCGCCGGCACCAGCCCGCGCAGCGAATTTCCGATGAAGAAGCCATCGGCAAGGTCGGCGACGCGCAGATGCGACTCGATCGCCCTGCCCTTGTCGATCAGCTCGGCGCGTAGCACGCCCGGCAGCAGTCCGAGCGAAAGCGGCGGGGTGAGGAGCAGTCCTTCGCGCTCGACGAAGATGTTGCTCCAACTCCCTTCGGTGACGAAACCCGGCTCGTCGACGAACACCACTTCGGGCGTGCCATGCTCTTCACGCACGGCGTCATAGACGGCGCGAAGGCTGGTCTTGTGGGTCAAGCGGAAATCGCCCGCAGCCATCGGCGCCGGGCACACTGCGACCGGAATCGGCAGTTCGGCGAGGCGCGGCAGCGGCGAAACCTCGACCGCGAGCGCCCCCGAGGGCGCGAGCCGCATCCGCACCCGCGCCGCGTGGCGCAGGCGAAAGGTCGCCGATTGCAGGCTGTTGCGCGCGCCATGGCGATCGAAGACGAAGCCGAGCGCTTCGGAGCTCGCCTTCATCCGCGCCAGATGCCCTTCCAGTCGCTGAATACCCTCGACCGGATCGAACTGCATCGTTTCGATGAGGTCGAAGCTTTCCCCCGCTGCGCCCACAAATTCCCCCTTGGCCAGACATTCGCGCCACTCTTCGCTCGCTTGGCTGTCGGCGACGATTCCCGAACCGAGACCCAGCGTGGCGCAAGCCGGCGCTTCGTGCAACCCGTCCGGTGGAAAGACGAGGGTGCGGATCGCGACATTGAACGCGGCGTCGCCGTCCGGCGCGATGAAGCCGATCGATCCGGTGTAGAGTCCGCGCGGCCCGGACTCGAGCGCGTCGATGATCTCCATCGCACGCACCTTGGGCGCCCCGGTGATCGATCCGCAGGGAAAGGCGGCGCGCAGCACGTCGACCGCTCCAACGCCTTCGGGCAGCCGCGCGGTGACATCGGAGACGAGCTGATGGATCGTCGGAAAGCTCTCGACCCGGAACAGCTCGGGCACCGCCACCGTGCCGGGCACCGCGACGCGCGACAGGTCGTTGCGAATCAGGTCGACGATCATCAGATTTTCGGCGCGCTGCTTGGGGTCTTGGGCAAGTTCGGCGGCCGCGGCGGCGTCGGCATCGCGGTCGGCGAGCCGTGCCGCGGTCCCCTTCATGGGGCGCGCGACCACCTGCCCGCCGCGCAGCGCAAAGAAAAGCTCGGGCGACAGCGACGCGATCGCCTGCGCCCCGGTCCAGACGAAGCCGCCATAACCCGCGCGGGCGGTGCGCCGCAGCCGCGCATAGACGGCGAGCGGATTGCCCGCAAAAGCCACGTCGGCGCGAAAGGTCAGGTTCGCCTGATAGATGTCGCCCGCGGCGATCAGGTCGAGCACGGCCGCGACCGCGGCTTCATAATCGGCGCGCTCGACGCGCGGCTCGACTCCGCCGATCCAGGCGCCGGCGGGGTCGGGCAGCCAGTCCGCGACGGCATCGGCGTCGATCCGCTCGACCTGTTCGAACAGGCCGAACCAGCCGAGCGGTGCGTCCGCCCGCGATGCGCCGATGTCGGCGCTCCGCCAGGCGGAGGAAAGCCCCTTTCCGGCTTCGTAGCAGAGGTAGCCCGCAGCATGGAGGCCGCGCGAGCGCGCCGCGTCGAGCGCACCGAGCAAAGCGGGCACATCGGCGGGGGACTCGGCCGTCAGCGTGTCGACGGGTCCACGGAACAACCGCGCCGCCACGGCGCCCTCGTTCCGCGCATCGTCGAGCAGGACGAAAGGCGGAACCTTCGCGTCGACCGCCAGCTTGCCGTCCCCCAGTAGCACGGGGCCCTTCTCTCGTCCGAACGCCGTCCCTATTGCTCGCGGCGGACGCGAACCGAGGGACGGCCTTCGAGGCTGAGGAAATAGGTGCCCAGCGCCGCCGACTTGATCTCGATCTTCTGGCCCGGACGCGGTCGCAGCGGCATGATCTTGTCGTCGGTCTGGACCCACACCGATCCGTCGGCCATCTCGATCCGGTAGCGGCCATAGCCGGCATCGGACGCCGACACGACGGTCGTCTCGACATGATCGATCTTGTCGGCATCGTCGCCGCCGAAAATGCCGAGGTCGGGCAGCGAAAAGCCGAACAGTCCGCGCCGCGTCTTTTTCACCGTTTCCTTGTCAGCGAAGCTGATCTCGCGCGCCTCGTCGGCGCTCGACAGGGCGCCAACGGCGCGATCGAAGCAGGCGAGCCGCTCGGTCGGATCGGCGATGTCGCGGCAGGCGTAAAGCTCTTCGATCTGCGCCGGACGCGGTGGCGGTTCCTTGTCCTTGGCGGTGGCAGGCACGGCGATCACTGCGACTATGGCGGCGAGCGGCGCAGCAAAGCGCGGTAAGATGTGCGGCATGGCGACCCCCTGACGGCTATGACGGATTCTGCCTAGCCGCCGCCCGACCGCGCTGCAAGCGCCGCCCCGGATTGCGGTGCGCGGTTCTGGTGCCTAGGGTCAGGACCAAGCCCCTGCCGCCGCAGGCAAAAGCATGAAGGAAGCGCCCGTGAACAGCCCCTTTTCCTGGTCGACCAACTATCGCCACCCGACCGAATGGGATCAGGATTTCGCGCCGCTGTCGCTTCCAGAAATGCTGACGGCGAGCGTTACGAAAAAGCGCGACGCGCCGATGCTCGACTTCATGGGCCGCCATTTCTCCTACGCCGAAGTCGCGGGCGGCGCGGCGCGCGTCGCGCGCGGGCTTCAGGACCTCGGCATCGGCAAGGGAAGCCGCGTCGGGCTGTTCCTTCCCAATGTGCCCCATTATGTCGCGGCCTATTATGGCGCGCTCGCCGCGGGCGCCACGGTGGTCAACTTCTCGCCGCTCTACACCGTAGCCGAACTCGAGGCGCAGGTCGAGGATTCGGGGACCGAAATCCTGTTCACGATGAGCGCCTCGGCGCTGCTCCCCACCGCGCTGAAAGTGCTCGACGGGTCGAGCCTCGGCCGGCTGGTCGTCGGATCGGTCGCGGGCGCGCTTCCCGCCGCCAAGTCGGTGCTCTATCGCCTGTTCCGCCGCCGCGAGGTCGCGGCGCTGCCCGACGATCCACGCATCATCCGCTTCTCGGCGCTCACCGACAACGATGGCGCGCCGCGCCCCGTCGCAATCGACGCCAAAAGGGACGTCGCGCTGATCCAATATACCGGCGGGACGACCGGCACGCCGAAGGGCGCGATGCTCACCCACCAGAATCTCACCGCCAATGCGCGGCAGGTCAATCTGATCGATCCCGACCACGATGCCGCCGACCGTATCCTCGGCGTTCTGCCCTTCTTCCACGTCTTCGCCAATACCTGCGTGCTCAACCGCACGATCCTGAACGGCGGGATGATTGCCATGCTGCCGCGCTTCGACGCGAAGCAGGCGCTCCAGACGATCACACGGACCAGGGCGACCGCACTACCCGGCGTGCCGACGATGTACCAGGCGCTGCTCGACCATCCCGACCTCGCCAGGACCGACTTTTCTTCGCTGCGCGTCTGCATATCCGGCGGTGCGCCGATGCCCGCCGAGCTGCGCGAAAAATTCGTCGCGGCGACCGGCGCCTCGCTCGTCGAAGGCTATGGCCTCACCGAAAGTTCGGGGGTCGTCGCGACCAACCCTTATGACGGCCCGGTCAAGGCAGGCACGATCGGCCAGCCGATCCCCGCGACGCACATCCGCCTGCTCGACAAGGAAGACCCGTCGAAGGACGCCCCCGCCGGCGAGCCGGGCGAACTCGCGGTACAGGGGCCGCAGGTGATGCGCGGCTATTGGAACCGGCCCGAGGCAGACAAGGATAGTTTCACCGCCGATGGCTGGCTGCGCACCGGCGACGTCGCGACGATCGACGGCGACGGCTATATCGCGATCGTCGACCGGCTGAAGGACATGATCGCGGTCGGCGGCTTCAAAGTCTATCCGAGCGTGATCGAGGCGCGGCTGCACCAGCATCCCGCGGTCAAGGAAGCGATCGTCCTCGGCGTCCCCGACGCCTATCACGGCGAAATGCCCAAAGCCTTCGTGACGCTCGAGGACGGGTTCGAGGTATCGGGCGAGGCGCTCGCAGCGTGGCTCAATCCGCAGCTCGGCAAGCATGAACGCGTCGTCGGGGTCGAAGTGCGCAAAGCGCTGCCCAAGACGATGATCGGCAAACTCGACCGCAAGGCGCTGCGGGCGGAAGCGAAGGGCTGACTTAGCCCCGAAGTTCGGCGGCGGATGCAATGTTATGTTGTAACCTTTGTCATGTTATGCCATATCGCTGCCTGTCCCACCGGCCACGGAGAATCGGGTGACCCACGTCGCCAGCCAGACCCCTGCCCTGATGCGCCTCGGCGCGATCGTGCGGGCTGCGCGCGATTCGCGGCCGCTGACCTCGCTGTCGGGCGATCAGCTCGCAATGGGGCTGTCGGGGCTGTGCCTCGTCCATTGCCTCGCGACGACGATCTTCTTCGCCTCGATCGCATCGGTCGGCGGCGTGCTGCACAATCCGCTGTTTCACGAGATCGGGCTGGTCATCGCGATCGGCTTCGCACTGGTCACGCTGCTCGCCGGGGTGCTCAGCCACGGCTATATGATGCCCTTCGCGGTCGGCAGCTTCGGGCTCGGCATCATGGCGGGCGCGCTCGCGCGGCCGCACGACGGCAGCGAGGTGATCGCGACGATGATCGGCGTCGCCGTCGTGGCGCTCGGTCACGATCTTAACAGACGCGCAACGCACTGATCCGCAATCCCCACAGCTTGCGGCGCCCCGCCGGAAGGCTTACATTGTGCGGGCACGGGGCATTTCTCCCCCGCGCGCAGAGGATCAGCCATGGGCAAGCATGAGCACAAGCATATCGAGGCGAGCGGCGCTTCGCTCGCGAGGGCGGCGCAGGATACGCTCGAAAAGGGCGGCGAGGCTTGGACCGACATGCGCGCCGCCATCTTCGACGCGGTCGCCCAAATCGGCAAGCCCGCGAGCGCCTATGAGATCGCCGACATCGTCTCGCGAAATCGCGGAAAACGCGTGGCGCCGAACAGTGTTTACCGGATTTTGGACCTGTTCGTCGCGAACAATCTGGTGCGCCGCGTCGAGAGTGCGAACGCTTTCGTCGCGAACAGCCACCCCGGATGCCTGCACGACTGCATCTTCCTGATCTGCGACAGCTGCGGCACCGCGGTGCATGTCGACGACGACAAGATCGCCGGCGGCGTGCGCGCAGCGGCTGAGGCGACGGGCTTTTCGGCCGAGCGTCCGGTGATCGAAGTGCGCGGCAAATGCGCCGAGTGTCAGTGAGGCGATGATGCGCGCCGCGTCGGACGGCACGCGGCTCCAGCTATGGTTCGAGGCGCAACGGCTTCGCGCGCCGGCACCGACGCGTGCATGGTATGCGGCGCTGGCGTTCGGAATCGCGGAGCTGTTTTTCGGCATCCAGCTCGCGCAGACCTTTCCCGCGACGGGGGCGGGGTTTGCCGATGGCTATGGCTCGCCCGCGGTCGCCTTCGCATTCGCGCGCGGACAGGCCGACCTGCTCGCCGTCTTCGGTCCCGAAAGCGACCCGCTGCAGGTCGCGCGGCTCGCCGCGATGCGCGCGGCGATCGAGGGCGATTGCCTCTTCACCCTGTTCTACGCCGGCTTTCTGGCATGCGGAATTTACGCGCTATGGCGCGAGCTCCGCTCGCGCCTGCTGTTCGCGGCCGTCGCGCTGCCGATCGCGGCCGCGCTGTGCGGCGTCTATGCGAATATGCTCCTCCTCGACATTCAATCGGCTTTCACTCTCGGCGATTATTCGCCCGCGATGGCGAGCCTGCCGGGTCCGGTCGGCGTCAAGTTCGTGCTGCTCGGCCTCACCAATCTGGTCATCGCCTATGGCATGACCGAGCTTGGCCCCCGCTGGCAGCTTCCCGCCGCGCTCGTCATGGCGCCGACGATCACCATTCCGATGGCGCTGGTTTCGCCGCCAGCGTTCGGCTGGACGCTCCCCGCCGCGATCGGCGCGGGCTGGATCGGCCTGTTCGCACTCGCCGCGATCGGCAGCTGGCGGGGGTTTGCGCACGCGCGTCCGCTCGCCGATTTCGAGCCGGCACCGCCGCCGCGGCGTTCCACCCCGCCCCGCGAGCTTACCCCGATCATGTCGGGCAGCAGCTTCGGCCGCAAGCGCTAACCCCCTTTTCGTCGCGGGATGCGCGGTCTAGGGAAACCCGCGAATCCGGAACAGGAACCACGGGGACTGCCTGCATGAATAGCGTCATCATCCGCGAAGACGATCTGGTCGAGACGATCGCCGACGCGCTCCAGTACATCAGCTATTTCCACCCGATGGATTATATTCGCGCATTGGGCGCCGCCTATGAGCGCGAAGTGTCGCCCGCCGCGAAGGATGCGATGGCGCAGATATTGTCGAACAGCCGCCTATGCGCCGAAGGGCATCGCCCGATCTGTCAGGACACCGGCATCGTCACCGTCTTCATCAAATGGGGCATGGACTGCCGCCTCGACAGTCCGCGCAGCCTGCAGCAGGTGGTCGACGAAGGCGTGCGCCGCGCCTATCTGCACCCCGACAACAAGCTGCGCGCCTCGATCCTCGCCGACCCGGCGTTCAGCCGCGTCAACACCAAGGACAACACGCCGTCGGTGCTCAATGTCGAGATGGTGCCCGGTGACAAGGTGCAGATCGACGTCGCGGCCAAGGGCGGCGGCAGCGAGAACAAGTCGAAGTTCAAGATGCTGAACCCCAGCGATTCGATCGTCGACTGGGTGCTCGAAATGGTGCCGCAGATGGGCGCCGGCTGGTGCCCGCCCGGGATGCTCGGCATCGGCATCGGCGGCACCGCCGAAAAGGCGATGCTGCTGGCGAAGCAGTCGCTGATGGACCCGATCGACATGACCGAGCTGCTCGCCCGCGGCCCTGCCTCGCCGATCGAGGAGCTGCGCATCGAGCTTTATGAAAAGGTCAATGCGCTCGGCATCGGCGCGCAGGGACTCGGCGGCCTTTCGACCGTGCTCGACGTGAAGATCCGCGACTGGCCGACCCACGCGGCGTCGAAGCCCGTCGCGATGATCCCCAATTGCGCCGCGACGCGCCACGCGCATGTCACGCTCGACGGCAGCGGCCCCGCCTATCTCGAGCCGCCGGTGCTTGCCGACTATCCCCAGATCGACTGGGCGCCCGACAGCGCCGCGAAGCGCGTCGACCTCGACGCGCTGACGCCCGAGGTGGTCGCGAGCTGGAAGCAGGGCGACCGCCTGCTCCTCAACGGCAAGATGCTCACCGGCCGCGACGCCGCGCACAAGCGCATCGCCGACATGCTGGCGAAGGGCGAGGAACTGCCGGTCGAGTTCAAAGGCCGTGTCATCTATTATGTCGGTCCGGTCGATCCGGTGGGCGAGGAAATCGTGGGGCCCGCGGGTCCGACCACCGCGACGCGTATGGATAAGTTCATGGACATGATGCTGGAGCAAGGCCTGCTCGCCTGCGTCGGCAAGGCCGAGCGCGGCCCCGCCGCGACGCAGGCGATCGCCAGGCACAAGAGCGCCTATCTGATGGCGGTCGGCGGCGCCGCCTATCTGGTCGCCCGCGCGATCAAGGGCAGCAAGGTCGTCGGCTTTGCGGACCTCGGCATGGAGGCGATCTACGAATTCGAGGTCAAGGACTTCCCCGTCACCGTCGCGGTCGACAGCGAAGGCCAGAATGTCCACGTCAACGCGCCGCTGGTGTGGCAAAAGCGGATCAGGGACGAGGGACTGCTCGAAAAGGCGTGAAGCAACAGAGCGGGGGCGGGGATGTCGGACAAGCAATCGGTCGAGCTATTCTCCCCCCTCTCGCCCGAAGACATCGCACGCAAGCTGCAGGCGATCATGGCCGACCCGATGACGGATGCACAGGCGCGCGTTTACGGCAGCGGATCGCAATATGACATGACGCTGCGCTACGCGCGCCGGAACGTCCAGAATGCGATGGCGCCGGTGCTCGACGCGGCGATGGAGCCGCACGAGGGCGGGACGCGCATTTCGGGGACGCTCGGCAAGTCGGCGGCGGGACGGCTGTTCCCGCTGTTCTGGTTCGGCTTTCTGTCGATCTTCGTCCTGATCGGAGGCGCGCTCGCTCTTTTCGTGCCCGACGCGCTGCCCGTCGGCGCCATCTTCGTCGGCATCGCGCTGCTGATGATGCTGATCGGCGCCATAGCCATCCGCAGCACCGGCGGCGGCGAGAAGGATCGCAAGGAAATCCTCGCCTTCCTCGCACGCGAACTCGACGCGCGGCCGATGGCATAGGGGTCAGGCGGCGATCGACGGAGACGCCGCGGGGGACGCCTGCCCGCCGACGGCAAGCGGCACCACGACGCTTCGGTCCCGCCCCGCGCGCTTGGCGAGATAGAGCGCGTCGTCGGCCTGCTGGAACGCCGCCTCTGCGCTGCCGCCTTCACCGATGCGGCTGAGCCCCATGCTCGCGGTGACCCGCCCCGGCAGGTCCATGACCGCGGCGGCGACGCAGGTGGTGATCCGGCGGCGCAGCGCCTCGGCATCGCGCGCGGGGTCGGAGCCGAAGAGCAGCAACGCGAATTCCTCGCCCCCCATGCGGGCCGCAAAGACATGGTGGTCCGCGAGCGCGGCTGCGGTCGCGACGAGCACCGCATCGCCCGTATCATGCCCATGGTCGTCGTTGATGCGCTTGAAATGGTCGAGGTCGATGACCGCGACCGCGCTCGGCGCGGGAAGCGCCCGGTCAGCGAGCCGCGCGTCGAGACCGCGGCGATTGGCAAGCCCGGTGAGCGGATCGGTCGCGGCGGCGCGCGCCGCGGCATTTTCGCGCGCGATCGCTTCGTCGCGGTCGCGGCGCAGCACCATGATGCGGTCCGACACGCCCACGGCGCTGACGACGACCTCGACCGTCAGCGCGACGAGGATCGACGAGGTCCAGAGCGGCCATTGCGCATTGTAAAGCAACTCGTGCCCGACCGCGATAATGCTGCATATCAGGATCAGCCCCCAGGCGACCGACTGAAAGCGCGCCGCGCGGCTGCCGCGCCGCACCCCCTGGACGAGCCCGGATATGATCAGCGCGAGGATAAGCATGAAGATCATATGGCGCACGACGTTGGGCGTCGCCGCATCGGGCGCGACGAAAGGAATGATCGTGACGCAATAGACGAGCGCGAACGACCCGTTGAGCATCCGCGCGAGTCGCCGCCCGAGTACGCCCTTTTCCATATAGGCGACCAGAAACGGTCCGGTCACCGCGATCCCGGTATCGAGCGCGAACAGTTTCAAATGGCGCCGGTTTTCGGGATCGGCGAGCGCCCCGCCGAGGAATGCGTCCGATCCGGCGAGCGCCATCGCGATCATCGCAACGAGGCGCAGCGTGTGCCAGATCAGGAATCGCTCGCGCATCGCGGCATAGAGCGCCATGTCGTAAACGATCGACAGCGACACAAAGCCCAGGAATGTCCCGAACAGGATAACCGACCAATCCAAAAGCCTGCCCCCCAGCAGAAAATGCGTTCCCACCCCCTATCGTTGGAGCGATAGCAGGCAAAGCCTGCAAAAGCGTAACCCGGCGATCGCCGCTCCCTCCTTTACAAGGAGGACCCGGTGGCGGCATCTGTGGGCGCCCAGCGAGAAGGACGATCGATGCATAGCTTCCGCCTCACCCCGATCGGCCATGTCCGCGGCGGCCGCGCCGAGGCGATCGACGACGATTGGGGGGCGAGCCGGGCGCGGATCGAACTCGACGCCGCGCGCTTCGCCCCCGATGCGCTCGCCGGGCTCGTCGATTTCAGCCACGCCGAAATCATCTTCCTGTTCGACAAGGTTCCCGAGGACCGGATCGAGACTGGCGCGCGCCATCCGCGCGGTCGCGCCGACTGGCCGCTCGTCGGCATTTTCGCGCAGCGCGGCAAGAACCGCCCGAACCGCATCGGGCTCACGACCTGCCGCATCGTCGCGGTCGACGGCACCGCTGTGGAGGTCGAAGGCCTCGATGCGCTCGACGGCACGCCAGTGCTCGACATCAAGCCGGTGATGGCCGAGTTTCTGCCGCGCGGGGTTGTGCGACAGCCCGATTGGTCGCACGAGTTGATGCGCGACTATTGGAGGGTCGAGTCCTGACGGCCCCGAAGGGAGAGATGCATGTCCGATCTGAACGGCGTCGCGCACGTCATCCTGACCGCCGGAGATTTCGAGCGTTCGACCGCCTTCTGGCGTGAGGTGATCCGCTATCTGGACCTCAAGCTCGTGCTCGACAGCGACGCGATGCTCTATGGCGTCGGCGGCCGCACCGCGATCGGCATCCGCACCGGCAGCCCCGAAAATGCCGGCAAGCGCTTCGACCAGGGCGCACCGGGGCTCCACCATGCCTGCTTCCGGATGCGCGACCGCGACGCGGTCGACCGCCTCTATGCCTTTCTGAAGGACCGCAGCGACATCGCCTTCGTCCATGGGCCGCAGGAAGAGCCGTGGGCGCCCGGCTATTATTCGATTCTGTTCGAGGACCCCGACGGCATCCGCATCGAATTCAACCACGTCCCCGGCGCCGGCCTGCTCGCCGAGGGCCAGCAGATCGGCGGAGCCGAGGTGTTCGATCAGAAACCGTAGACGAGGGTGAAGCGCGTCAGCGTGTCGAGCTTTTCGACCCCCGGCGCCGGGTGCGTGTCATAGGCCGCTGAATAGGCGATCCGCGCGGTGAGCGCGCCCGACAGCTTGGCATTGAGCGCGGTGAGCGAGCTGGTCGAGGTCGTCGTCTCGCCGACGATCGTCGAGGCGGTCGAGGTGAGCTTCAGCGCCGGCGACAATTGCCATCCGAAATCGACCCCCGCGAGTCCCGTGATTTCGCTGTCGTCGGGCTCGTCGATGAAGTCGGTCTGGCGCCACGCCGGCCCCGCCTTCAGGTTGAGCGTCATCGCCTTGCCGTCGATCACCTTGTAGCCGAGCCCGCCCGATACGTTCCAGCGCGCATCGAATCCCTGCATATGATCGCGCTCCCAGCGGCCGAGTCCATAAACGAACGTGCGGTCGTTGAGCCGATATTGCGGTTCATATTCGGCAATGAATTTCTCGACCGTCGTCTTGCCGTTGGTGCGCTGATAATCGGCCTGCGCCATGAAGCGATTGTTCCAGTCGAGCCCCTTGCGCGTCAGCGCGACGCCAAGGCTGAGACCCTTCGAATCGGTGTTGCCGCTGCTCAGCGAGGCACCGATCTGCCCCTCGCCCTTCCAATTTTCCCAGATCTTCGCATTGGCGAGCCGTTCGCGCTCGGCGGCGGCGGCGGCTTCCTTTTCCTGCGCGCGCTTCGCGCGATAATCGGCGAGCATCGCGTCGATCTCGGCCGCCTTGTCGGGTCGCGCCTTTTTCGCGAGCTTGCCGACCGCTTCGACGTCGCCGTCCTTCTTGCTCGCCATCGCGGCGGCGAGCATGTCGCCGACCGGATCGGGATCGGCCGCGAGTTCGCCCTGACGCCGCGCCTCGAAGGCCGCAAGGATCGCGTCGATGTCGCCGATCGAGCGCGGATTGGTCGCCTTGGCGAGCGACACGACGGTGTCGACCTCGCTCTTCTTGCCGCCTTCGAGCGCCGCTTCGATCATCGCGCGAACCGCATCGGGAAGCGGCCGCGGCGCGATTTCGAGAACCAGACCCGGCACCGCGGGCGGAATGAGCAGCGGCGACACCGTCGGGTCGGCGATCTGCGCGCACGCGGGCGAGGCGCCCGAAGCGAGCCACAGGCCAAGTGCCGACAGCGGTGCAAATTTCTTCATCGAACGGGTCCTTCGCCGGGGAGGAGGTGAGGATCTCTCGATCGGATCGAGGGGCTTCGCCTCCCCCCGGTCCGCTCATAAGCGCAAAGCGACTGGCATTTCCAGCCTTAACCCCCCATGTGCAAACCTATGCTGATCGCAATTTTCGCCATTTTTTGCGCCGGCGTCGGCAATTTCGCGATGCACCGCGCCTTCATGGAAAGCGACGATCCGCTGGTGCAACAGATGGTGAAGCCGCTCGCCGCCAAGGTGGGGCCACACGTCACCTATGTCTTCGAATTTCTGCTGCTCGTCGGCGCGATGGGAATCGCGACGAAAAACTGGTTCACCGCGCTGATGCTCTATGGTCTCTACACCATCTTCAATGCGATGGCGTTCAGTTGGGTGATGCACCGCGGCGATTGATGCCGCACGGCTTTGCCTAGAAAGGGCTTTTCGGCGCGGTTCCGGGGCGCGTGAACAGCTTGCCGCGTTCGGCCCAGAGCACGAGCGCGAGCCCGATCGCCGCGCACGCCATGAAGGCACAGGCAAGCGGCAGGGTCGTGCCGTCGTACTGCTGGCCGATCGCCGCGCCGACGATCGCCGCGAGCAGCGTCTTGGCAAAGCTCTGATACGACGAGGCGACCCCCGCCATATGGCCGAAATCCTCCATCGCGATCGATCCGAAATTGCTGCCGATGAAGCCGATCAGGCCGACGTTGACCATCATCAGCAGCGTGAACATCACCAGCGTCTCGGCACCGCTCAAGGCCGCGACGATCTGCATCGCCGCGGTCGCCATGAAAGCGAACACCGCGGTCTGCGAGACGCGTCGCGCCCCGAAACGCTCGACGATGCGGGCGTTCGAGAAATTGGCGATCGCGATGCCGATCGCGACGCAGGCGAAGATCAGCGGGAACAGCGTGCGCGCGTCGAACACCTCGGCAATGATCTGCTCGCTGCTGTTAAGATAGCCGAACAGCGCGCCCTGCATCAGCCCCGAGGCGATCATATAGCCCGCCGCGCGGCGGTGGCGCGTCACTGTCACCCAGCCCGCGACCATCGTGCGCCAGTCGAGCCTGCGCACGTCGTGCGGCTCGAGCGTTTCGGGGAGGCGGCGCAGCCAGAGGAGCATCAGCAGCGCCATCGCGGCGAACAGAAAGAAGATCGCGCGCCACCCCGCGAGTACCGCGACGCCGGCGCCGATCGAGGGCGCGATGATCGGCACGATCATGAAGACGAGGAAGATCAGCGACATGCGCTTCGCCATCGCGTCGCCGACGAACAGGTCGCGGATGACCGCGATGACGATCACGCCGAGCGCCGCGCTGGTGAGGCCGTGCCCGAAGCGCAGCGCGAGCAACATCGGATAGCTCGTCGAGAGCCCGCAGCCGATCGCGAACAGCATATAGGCGACGAGCGCCGGAACGAGCACGCCCTTGCGCCCGAAACGGTCGGCGAGCGGTCCATAGACGAGCGAGCCGAAGCCGACGCCGAGCAGATAGACCGAGATCACATATTGCCGGTCGTTGGGCACGGTGACCCCGAGCGCCTGACCGATTGCCGGCAAGGTGGGCAGCATCGAGTCGATGGCGAGCGCGTTGAGCGCCATCACCATCGCCATCATCAGCACCATCTCGCGGTCGCCGGGCAGCCGGGCCGTCGGGACGGACGAGGGGCGAGTCGAATTGTGCATTGCGGCAACGCTATGAACAGGATCGGCTCTTTTGGCCAGAGCCGACGGGCGCTTCATAGCTATTCGCCGATGACCCGCCCGGGCGTGAGAGGCTGCGTTTTCGCCTATGCGACGCCGTGATACCACCAGACGCCGCCGCGATCCTCTTTGGTCACGCGGCCTTCGACTTCGAGCCGCTTCAGATGCGCGAGCGCCTCGCCGGTCGCGAGCCCCTGATTATGCGCGCCGATCGGGCGGTTGAAGAGCAGCGGGAAAGCATCGACGGCGCGCATCGGTGCCTCGGCCGCCGCCTCGGCCAGCTTGTAGAGGCGCATGCGATGCTCGTCGCGCAGCGCGGTCAGGCGAACGTGCAGCCCCTTGAAGGGCTCGCCGTGCGCGGGGCAGGTGAGCACATCGGCGGGGACGGTGGCGAGCAGCTTGTCGATCGAGGCGAGCCATTCGCCCAAGGGATCGGCATCGGGCTCGGTGATATTGACCGACACGTTCGAACTGATCCGCGGCAGCACCTGGTCGCCCGAAACGAGCACGCCTTCGCGCTCGTTCCACAGGCACGCATGTTCGGGGCTGTGCCCCGATCCGGTCACCACGCGCCATGTGTGCGCGCCCATGTCGAGCATGTCGCCGTCCTTGATCCGCACATAGCTGCGCGGCAGCGGAAAGATCATCGCGGCGAAGCGGCCCCAGCCCTCGCTGCGCTGGCGTTCGATCGCCTCTTCGCTCCAGCCGGCGGCGCGCGACTGGACCAGCACCTCTTCGGGCACCGTCTCGCTGGTGTCGCCGACGATCGTGCGCGCCGTGAGCATCTCGCCGCGCGTCATCCACAGCTTGACCCCGCGCTTCTTCGCGATCCAGCCGGCGAGCCCGATATGGTCGGGGTGGAGGTGGGTGCCGATCACCCGCGTGATACGCGCATCCGACAGCGCCCCGGCATAGAGCGCCTTCCACGCGTCCGAACAGAGCGTCAGGCAGATCCCGGTATCGACGATCGCGACCCCGTCGTGATCGTCGAGCAGCCAGCTGTTGATATGGCCGAGCGAGCCCGGCATCGGGATGCGCGCCCAGCCGATCCCACCCGCAATGCGGATCGTCTCGCCCGCGCCGGGCGCGGCCTCGCCCCACGGATAGGTGAGGCCGGCGTGGCTCGTCGCGGTGAAGCTGTCGTCCTGCGTCAGCGAGGCGTCGGGCGAGCCGTTGCCCGCCGGAATATCGTCGTCGTCGCTGCGCCCCGCCATGCCGCGATCAATCCCGCTCTTCGTGGATTTCCTCGGCTTCGAGCGCTTCGGCGGCCGCGGCGCGTTCGGCGCGCAGTTCCTCGAGCAGCGCTTCGCGGTCGCCTTCGAGGCGGCTGTCCTCGGGCGCCTTGATCCCCGCCTTCTTCGCCGCCTTGGCGACGATCGCGTCGAGTTCGCGCTGCGAGCAGAGCCCGAGCGTCACCGGGTCCTTGGGCACGATGTTCGCGCTGTTCCAGTGGCTGCGGTCGCGGATCGCGCCGATCGTGTTGCGGGTGGTGCCGATCAGCTTGCCGATCGCCCCGTCGGACACTTCGGGATGGTTCTTCAGGATCCACGCGATGCCGTCGGGCTTGTCCTGGCGCTTGCTGACCGGCGTGTAGCGCGGGCCGCGGGTGCGGCGGATCGTGTCCTGCGCCTGCACGCTCATCTTGAGCTTGTAGTTGGGATCCTTCTGGCCCTTTTCGATCTCTTCGAGCGACAGTTCGTGCGCGCGGACCGGATCGCGGCCGGTATATTTGGTCGCCGCGGTCTCGTCGGCGATCGCCTGCACCTCGAGGATGTGGATGCCGCAATAATCGGCGATCTGGGCGAAGGTGAGGCCGGTGTTGTCGACCAGCCAGGCGGCGGTCGCGTGCGGCATCAGCGGGGTCGGATCGGCATTGGCCATGACGGGTCTCCACAGGCGGAAATAATAAGGGCCGCCCCTCGCGGGGCGGCCGGACATTGGCGGCGGCTTTATACCGGTTTGGCCAAAGCGGCAAGCCCCGCGGATTCGGCGGCTTCAGCGCCGACCCTATCGCAATCGCCGGAAAAAGTCGTCCGCGCTTACCCGCTCTTTGCGAGCGCATAGTCCTGCGTGCCGCGCGTGATCACCGCGTCGCCGGGCAGGATGTCGGCGATCGGGATCGGCGGCAGCGCGGCGTTGGCGGCATAGAGCGGCGCGAAATCGGTGTTCACCGTCACGTCGAGCAATTGCTCGAGGCTGTCGATGACGAAATAATTCTGCTGGAAATCGTCGATCCGGTAGTCGGTGCGCATCACGCGCGCGAGGTCGAAGCCGATGCGGTTCGGGCTGTCCGAATCGAGCGCGAAGACGCTTTCGGCATAGGAGGAGACGATCCCCGCGCCATAGATGCGAAGGCCCCCGCCCTCGCGGATCAGCCCGAATTCGACCGTGTACCAATAGAGCCGCGCGAGCTGTTTCAGCGCATCATATTTCAGGCTGCGCAGCCCGCCCTCACCATAGGCGACCATATAGTCGGCGAACACCGGGTCGGCGAGCATCGGAACATGGCCGAAGACGTCGTGAAAGACGTCGGGTTCCTTGAGGTAATCGAGCTGCTGCGGCGTGCGGATGAAATTGCCCGCAGGAAAGCGCCGGTTCGCAAGATGGTCGAAGAAAACCTCGTCGGGGACGAGCCCCGGCACCGCGACGACCTGCCATCCGGTCGCGTCCATCAGCCGCGCATTGAGGTCGCGATAGTCGGGAATCCCCGGCTTTTCGAGCTTGAGCACGTCGATTCCGCGCAGGAAGGCGTCCGCGGCGCGGCCCGGCAGCATCGCCGACTGGCGCGCGAACAGCCGGTCCCACATCGCATGTTCGTCGGCGGTGAACGTCTCCCAATCCTGCGCAATCGTCCAGTCGGGCGCGGCGCCCGGCGGCAGGGTTTCGTGGACGTGGGTAAAATCGCTCTCCATGGCGTCACTTCTATCACGAAATTGGTTTCAAGTGAAACTTCATTCTCCGATCTCCACCAGCTGCGTCGCGAGCCGGTCGACCTCGGCGCGGTCGTGGCTGACATAGAGGATCGGCAGGCCCAGCTCGTCGCGGATGCGCTCGATCACCGCCATGATGTCGCCGCGCCGCGCCGCGTCGAGCGACGATAGCGGCTCGTCCATCAGCAATATCTCGGGCCCGCGCAGCAGCGCGCGGCCGATCGCGACGCGCTGCGCCTCGCCGCCCGACAGGCTGCGCGGCCAGCGGTCGAGCAGATGCGCGATGCCGAGGAAGGCCGCCGCTTCGTCGAGGGTCATCCAGCGTTCGGCGGGCGCGGCGAGATCGTGGCCATAGAGCAGGTTGGTGCGCACGCGGCGATGCGGAAAGAGCCGCCCGTCCTGAAAGACATAGCCGATGCGCCGCGCCTCGGGCGGCAGGTCGATGCCGCCGCCGAACAGCGTCCGCTCGCCGATGCGGATGTGCCCGCGGTCGGGACGCAGCAGCCCGGCGACCATGTTGAGCAGGCTCGTCTTCCCCGCTCCCGACGGGCCGAACAGTGCGGTCAGGCCGGGGCCGGCGGTGAAGGCTGCGGCGATGGTCCGCTCGCCGAGCCGCTTTGCGACGTCGATCTCAATCGCCATGCCGCGCCCTTCCGGCATGGGTGCGGCGCACGAGCCATTCGGAGAGGATCAACGCCGCCAGCGACAGCGCGACCGAAAAGAGCGCGAGCCGCGTCGCCATCGCTTCCGCCCCCGGCACCTGCAGCGCCGAATAGATGGCGAGCGGCAGGGTGCGCGTTTCGCCCGGAATGTTCGAGACGAAGGTGATCGTCGCGCCGAACTCGCCGATCGAGCGCGCGAAGCCGAGCACCAGCGCCGCGAGCACGCCCGGCAGCGCCAGCGGCAGACTGATCGTCCAGAAGGCGTGCCAGCGTCCGGCGCCGAGCGTGCGCGCGGCCCCCTCGTAGCGCCGGTCGATCCCCTCGATCGACAGCCGCATCGCGCGCACCATCAGCGGCAACGCCATGATCGCCGCGGCGAGCGCGGCGCCGGTCCAGCGGAACATGACCGTCACCCCGAACCAGCTTTCGAGCCAGCGGCCGACCGGCCCAAGCGGGCCGAAGGCGATGAGCAGGAGCCAGCCCGTGACGACCGGCGGCAGCACGAGCGGGAGATGAACCAGCCCATCGATCAGCAGTCGTCCCGGAAATCGGTAGCGCGCCAGCACCCACGCGAGCGCAAAGGCGACCGGCAGAATGGCGAGCACCGCGACCCCGCCGACCTTGAGCGAGAGGGCGACGATCCCCCATTCCTCGGGCGAGAGCATCAGGGCGCCGAGAAGCCATAGCGGGCAAAGATCGCGCGGCCCGCCTTTGACACGAGGAAAGCGCGAAATCCTGCGGCGTCAGGATGACGCGAAGCCTTGAGCAGCGCGACCGGATAGCGGATCGGCGGGTGGCTCGCGGCGGGAAAGATGCCGACGACGCGCACCCGCTTCGATGCCTTGGCATCGGTCGCATAGACGATGCCGAGCGGCGCCGCGCCGCGTTCGACGAGCGCCATCGCGGCGCGGACATTTTCGGCGGGCGCGAGCTTGTCGTCGACGCTCGGCCATACGCCGAGCGCGGTCAGCGCCGCCTTCGCATATTTGCCCGCGGGCACCGCGTCGGTATTCGCCACCGCGAGCCGCCCGCCGCCGAGCGCGCGCGCGAGCGGAAAGCCCGGCGCCGGAGCGAGCGTCAGCGTGCCCGACGCCGGACCGACCAGCACCAGCCGGTTGCCGAGCAAGGTCGTGCGCGTGCCCGCCTTCATCATCCCCGCCTTTTCGACCGCGTTCATCCACGGCTCGTCGGCCGAGAGGAAGAGGTCGGCGGGGGCCCCGGCGATGATCTGCCGCGCAAGCCCCGACGATCCGGCGAAGGAGAGGATCGGCCGCACATGCCCCTTCGCCGCCCACGCGTCGGCGGCGGCGGTGAGCGATTCCTGGAGGCTCGCCGCCGCGAGGACGAGCGGGCCGCGCTCGGCGGCGCTCGCGGCGGGGGCGAGCAGAATGGCGGCGAGGAAGAGCAGAAGCCGGCGGCGAAGAAGGGCGAGCATGTCCCGGCTATAGCCGCCTCACCCCTCCGGCGAAAGCGGCGCCTTGAGCGCGATGCGGCCATAGCCCGGCTCGACGAGGCCGCGCGCGGCGAGCTCGCGCAGCGCCGCGCCGAGCGTCACGCGCGAGACGCCGAGCAGATCGGCGAGCTGCTGCTGCGTCGCGCGCACTTCGTCGCGCCGCTCGCTGTCGCGCGCCATCACCGCGAGCAGGCGCGCGAGCCGCTCGGTCGTCGGCAGCCGCCGCTCGGCGTCGATGATGTCGAGCGCCCCGGCGAGCTGGCGCGACAGGCTGCGCAGCAACAGCTCGGCCCAGCCGATGTCGGCGGCCATCAGCTCGCGCAGCAGCGCGCGGTCGATCGCGACCATCTTCGCGCCGCCGCTGGCCACCGCGTCGACCTGACGCGGTACGCCGGTAAAGAAGGCGAGTTCGCCGAACAAATCGCCCTTTGCGAGCACCGCAAAATGCGTGAAGCCGCCGTCGGCGGCGTAGCGACCGACCGACACATGGCCTTCAATCACCGCCCAAAAGGCGTTGCCCGGATCGCCCTGATGCTGGACGAACTGGCCGTCCGCAAACGGCTGCACCCGCGCCCGCGCGGCGAGCGCGGCCAGCTCTTCGTCCGAGAGCCGCGAGGCTTCCGCCATCGCGAAATGATAGCTTCTTTGCATTTTGGCCGTCGACGCTGTGCCATGGCGGCGCAAATGGCAAGCGGCAATCGACCGCCTTTTTGCTGGGAGACGGCATCATGCACCTGACATCCGCGCAATCGAGCCTGCTCGTCGCCGCGATCTACCTTGGCTTCTGTCTGCTCGAGCTCGCGCGGACGAAGCTGTTCGCCAAGCCCGAACAGTCGCGCCACGACGCCATCCTCGAAATCGTCAGCACCTTCACGCTGCTGACCGTCACCCAGCCGCTGATCCTGCTGGCCGTCGGCGCGATCGGCCATCGCTTCTTCCCGTCCTATGCGGGGGTTCTTGCGGACAGTCCGTTTCTGCTCGCGCTCGCGCTGTTCCTCGTTTTCGAGGACATGATGCAATATTGGTGGCACCGCGCCTCGCACAGCACGCCGTGGCTCTACAATCTGCACCGCGCGCATCACAACGCCCGCTATATGAGCGTGCGGCTCGTCTACCGGAACAACATCATCTATTATGCGATGATGCCGAGCATCTGGCTCGCCGGGGTGCTCGTCTATCTCGGGCTCGGCTGGTTCTATGCCGCCTATCTCGTCGTCAAGATGGCGGTGATCATCGGGGCGCACAGCGATGTCGCGTGGGACGCGCCGCTCTATCGCATCAAGGCGCTCGCGCCGGTGATGTGGGTGGTCGAGCGGACGATCAGCACGCCTGCGACGCACCATGCGCACCACGGCCGCCACGCGAGCGACCCCGCGGTCCATTACAAGGGCAATTTCGGTAATCTGCTCTTCTTCTGGGACGTGCTGTTCGGCACCGCCAAAATCACGCGGCGCTTCCCCGAAAGCTATGGCGTCGAGGACCTGCCCCCCGCCACGCTGGGCCAGCAACTCCTGTGGCCGGTCTTTCCCGAGAATAAGGATATCGACGCCGTGATCCCCGGCGCCGCGCCGGTCGCGACCGCGGCGCAGAGGGTGGCGGCCGAACCCGCCTAGCCCCGCAGCGGCGCCACCCCGAGCCAGCGCGCGGCGCGTGGAAGCCGCGGCAGGATCAGCCGGTCGACGATCCAAAGCAGGATCAGCGAGGCGGCGAGCAGCGGGAGCAGCGCCGCGAGGATCAGGACGATCGCAGCGACGCCCTTCAGCTTCGCCGGATCGCGCGGCAGCGGCGGTGCGCCAAGCACGCCCTCGGGCCTCCGCCGCCGCCACATCAGGAAGCCCGAGACCGCAAGCACGATCATGCCGAGCGCGGTGAGTAGGCCGACGATCTGGCTGACGATGCCAAACAGCGCGCCCTCGTGCCACGCGATGCCGTAACCGACGACGCGGTCGATGACATGCTTGTCGGCGAAGCCGCTACGCGACACCTCGATCCCCGTTTGCGGATCATAGCCGACCTTGCGCACCAGTGGCCGATCCTGCGTCAGCGTCGTCAGCGTCCAGTCATCGCCGTTCGGCGGCCCGAACGGGTTCGGCGCCCCCGGCGGCTGGACGATGGCGGGCGCGGGCATATGTTCGGCTTTCGCGCGCAGCACGATGCGGTCGAGCGGCACGGCCGGGGCGGCGGCGGACCGCGCTGCCATGGCCATTGCGCCATGGTCGTGCGCCGCATGGTCGCCGAGTCCGCCCGTCCAGTCCTTCGGCCCCGACACCCAGCCCATTTCCGCACGCACCCTGTTGAAGCCCGTCGCCCACACGTCGGTCCACGGCAGGGCGGTCGTCAGCAGCACGAGCGCGAAGCCTGAGACCCAGAAGCCGGTGACCGCGTGAAGATCGCGCAACGCCGTCCGCCCGCCAAGCGACAGCCGCGGCCACACCACCCCCGCGAGCCCGCGCCCGCGCGGCCACCAGAGATAGAGGCCGGTCAGGATCATCACCGTCGCCCAGCTCGCCGCGAGCTCGACGACTATGCCGCCGGCCACACCCATCAGCAGGCTGCCGTGGATTTTCTGCATCACCGCCGACAGCCGCTGCGCCGGGTCGATCGCGCCGAGCACGCGGCCCTGCGGCGATACGCCCACGTCGCGCATCGCGCCACCCGGGAGCCCTATGTGGACCACCGCCGCGTCGCCCGATGCCTCCGGGATGCGGTAATAATGGAAGCGCGCGCCGGGAAAGGCCGCAAGCGCCGCCGCCACCTGCGCGTCGGCGTCGACGCTATGCTCGGTCGGGAGGCCGCGCCATGCGCGCTCTTCCCAGCGGTCGGTCTGCGGCTTGAACAGGAAGGTCGCGCCGGTGACCGACAGCAGCAGGATGAAGGGAATGACGAACAGCCCGGCATAGAAATGCCAGCGCCAGATCGTGCGATAGAGCGGGATGTGCCAGACGTCCGCCATTTCCCTCCTCCCCCTCAGAACCGCGCGCGAAGGCCGGCGGCGACCGCGCGGCGTTCGACCGGGTAATAGATCGCCGACGCATCGGTCGCGGTGATCGCTGCGCTGATGTCGCCGATCGCCTTTTTGCCGGTGATGTTGCGCACGTCGAGGAAGGCGTCGATGCCCTCGGTCACGCGCGCGCCGGCGGTGAAGCCGAGCAGCGCATAGCCGGGCGTGCGCACGGTGTTGCGGTAATCGGCATAGGCGCCCTGCGGCACCCATTCGAGGTTCGGCGCGATGTGCAATGCGTCGGTTCCGAGGCGCAGTTCGGCGCGATAGACATGCCGGGGAACCACCGGCAGCCGGTTGTCGCCGAACTCGACGTCGCGCCGGAACCGGAAATTGCTGCATGTATAGACCTGTCGCAGCCGCAGCCAGTCGGTCGGCGCGATTTCGAGCGCCGCCTCGACCCCCTCGTGCCGTGTCTTGCCCGCGTTGAAGATGGATGCGGGAATATCGGCGCTCACCGTATATTGGAGCAGTTCGCCCTTGACGTCAGCGCGATAGAGCGAAAGGTCCCAGCTCACCATGCCGGCCTGCCCGCGCGTGCCGATCTCTGCCGTCCACGCGGTCTGCGCATCGAGGGGGACGAAGGTCGACACCTGCGCCAGTTCGATGAAGCCGGGGAATTCGGCCGAACGGCTGTAGTTGCCATAGAATTGCACTCCCGGCGCGGGTTCGAACAACAGCCCGAACTTCGGCGAGAAGCTATCGAAATCGGCGCGGCCGCGATTGTCGACCGCCCCGCCCGCGAAACTGTTGAAGCGCTCGGCCTGCTCGCGCATCCCGTCGGCGTAGATGCCGCCCGCGATCAGCGAGAGCGTCTCGATCGGCTTGAAGCGGAGTTCGCCATAGAGGGTCGCGGTGCGCGCATCCTGCTTCGCGTCAAAGGTCTTGGCGCCGCGCTTGCCGGCATTGTTGACGAAGCGCTTCGAATTGACGTCGCCGACGCGCAGCTCGCCGCCGAGCGTCGCCTCGATCGGCCCGCCCGCATAGTCGAGGCGGACATAGCCGCCGCGATCGACACTCTCCTGATCGACGACCTGGAAGATCGGGTGATAGAGCGACTTGGCGTTCAGAAAGACACCGACGTCGAGCTTCGCTGCGCCGAAATCGAAGCTGGTGCGGTTCTGCAATCGCAACGATTCGATGTCGCGCGCTTGGTCGCCCGCAACGCTGCCCGCATTGGCCATGCGCGGCGTGGTCAGCGCCGCGTCATAGGTCAGCGCGCCGGGAAGCCGCTGGTCGATATTATTGTAGCTCGCATAGAGCCGCGTCGTGATCCTGTCGGTCAGCTTCATGCCGACATTGCCGTGAAAGCGCAGGCTGTGGCGCCGGGCATGGTCGCGGTCGCCGTCCGACGTGTCGGCGCTCGCCGCCGCCCACGCATCGACCCGCTCGCTCGCGACGCCCGCCGCGACGAGGCCGCGGTAGCTGTCGAAGCTGCCGGCGTCGCCGCGCAGATAGATGCCCCCGGCAGTTCGTCCGTTCGGGGTCACGCCGTTGATCGCGCCGCCAAGCGTGCCCGAGCCGAAGCGCAGCGCGTTGGCGCCGCGATAGACTTCGAGATGGTCGAAGAAGATCGGTTCGAGTTCCTGAAAATCGCCATTGTCGTCGGCGAGGTTGATCGGCACCCCGTCCTGCAGCAGCGTGATCCCGCGCATATGATAGCCGCGCGAAAGGCCCGAACCGCGGATCGAGATGCGAACCTCCTGCCCGAAACGCGGCTGGAGATAGACGCCAGGCGAAAAGGCGAGCGTGTCGCGCAGGCTCACGATCGATTTGTCGGCATAATCTTCATAGGAGACGACGTCGGTGCCGCCGGGGGTCTTGTCGGCGCGTTCTTGGGCGGCGTCGGTTTCGCCGGGCGCCGTGACGATGATCGTGCGGTCGGTATCGGTTTCGGCGGCGTGCACGGCCGCGGGCATGGAGAGGGCGAGCGCCAGCAGGGGCGCCGCGCGGGTTGCTTGGTTTTTCATCTTGGGTCCTTCGCGTGGAATACAGGCGCGGACCGGCGCACGCGGGACTGCGTGGCCGGCCGGTCGGGCTGGATTCAGGCGAAGGCGGGAGGTCCGGTACTCGGCGGCAGCGGCGAAGCCGCGCCCGGCGCAAAACCGAGCAGCGGAGTCGGCACCGGTGCGGGCGCGACGAGCGCGAGCGCTGTGGGCAGCACCGGTGTGTCGGGGACGATCGGCGCGACGGCGAGCGCCCCCCACGGGCAATGCTGGGCCTTCGACGCCTCGTGATCGCCGCTCTTTTCGAGCGGGATCGTCAGCGTCGCGCCGGGGTTCGACGGGTCCGAACAGACGCGGACGGTGATCGATCCGCTCGCATCGCTTTCGATCATCCAGCCCGGCGCGACGAAGGCGCGCGCGGCGAGCGCCAGCAGCACGGGAAGCAGCAGCAGGATGCCGGGACGGCGCAAGGCGGCGAGGATGCCCACGGGGGCGCGCCTTATGGTCCAATCGCCCGCCTGACAAGCGGACAAATCGTCCCGTTCAGAGCAATCGCATAAGACTTTGCTCCTTCCCAGCCCTTCGTCATGCTGAACTTGTTTCAGCATCCATGGCCCATCCTTTGAACAAGCGCCGCGAAGCTGGAAAGGGCAGACCATGGACCTTGAAACAAGTTCAGGGTGACGAGACAGGGGGTGCGGTGAGATCCTATGCGATTGCCCTGGCGCCCTATTCGGCCGCGGCCTCGTCGGTCTTCTTCCCCGTCCGCGTCCACGGATAGAGGAACTGGCCGGCGTAGTGTTTCGGGACATCCTCGGGAATGCCGTAATTTTCGGGCCAGCGATCCTTCGGCAGGTGGAAAGTGCCGAACAATTTGTCGAGGAAGGGAAAGTGGATCGCGAAATTGACGTCGAACGCCTCGCGCTCGAGCCCGTGGTGCCAATGGTGAAAGCGCGGCGTCGCGAGCCAGTGACCGAGCCGGTTGAAATTGCCCCCGACATTGGCGTGGAGCAGCGACGACCAGACATAGACGAAGCCGATATAGGCCTGCATCACCGACGGGCTGAACCCGAGTGTGAACAGCGGCAGCGAGGTGATCGAGCGCAAGAGGATGATCTCGACGAAATGCATCCGCGACCCCGCGAGCCAGTCCATCGACTTCGCACTGTGATGGATCGCGTGGAACCCCCACAGGAAGGGGAAGCGGTGAAAGCTGCGGTGGAACCAATATTGCACGAAGTCCGACGCGACGAGGACGATGACGAACTGCACCGCCCACGGCAGCGACGCGACCCCGGCGCGGAACGCCGCCCAGCTACTCGTATGGTCGTTGACGAACGCCTGCGGCGCGAGCGCAAGGAAGCCCAATATCTGCACGAACATCGTGCTGACGAGATAATAGAACAGATCCTCGCGCCATTCGGTGCGAAAGAGCCGCTGCGCGCGGCGATGCGGAAAGGCGCGTTCCAATGGCGCGAACATGAAGCCGGTGACGAGCAGGTTCACGACGAAGAAATCGAGCCCGAAGAAAATCCCCCAGTCGCGCGTCTCGGCGGGCTGGACGTTCGCCCCGCCCATCAGCGCCGCCGCCAGGCCGATCATCAGCGCGGTCAGCCCCAGGACCTTGCGCGGGCGGAGCAGCAGGCTGAGCAGCGACAGGCCATAGCTGACGAGCAGGACGAGATGCACCGCGCCGCGAAAGCCGGTCCAACCCTTGACCACCGCGAGCTCCGGCGTCGCGAACCAGTCGGGAAAGCGCAGCGCGACGACCATGAAGAAACCGCTGATCGCGAACAGCAGCGCGAAGAAGCCCGACAGCCACCCGCTCCCGAACCGCCGCACCTCGGTGGGCGATTCGAGATCGCGCATCAGATTTTGCAGATAGTCACGCTTGGCCATGAAACAGCACCCCCACCATCGTCATGCCGGACTTGATCCGGCATCCATTTCCGCTCCCCGCGTCGTGGACCCCGGATCAAGTCCGGGGTGACGAGCTAAAATCTACCCCGCTGCCTCGACGATCTTCGCCCACTCCGCTTCGTCGATCACACGGATGCCAAGCGCGCTCGCCTGCTTGAGCTTCGATCCCGCACCCGGCCCCGCGACGACAAGGTCGGTCTTCGCGCTCACCGATCCCGCGGCCTTCGCGCCCAGCCGTTCGGCCTGTGCCTTCGCCTCGTCGCGGCTCATCGTCTCGAGCTTGCCGGTGAAGACGACGGTCTTGCCCGACACCTCGCTCTCCTGCGTCTCGACGACATAGAGCGGCGGCGATACTTCGCCGAGCAGATCGTCCCACAGCGCGCGGTTGTGCGGTTCGTGAAAGAAGTCGCTTAGCGCCTCGGCGACCGCGGGACCGATGCCGTCGCCGCGCACCTCGAGGATCGCCTTGATCGCGTCGAGCTTGCGGCTCGCATATTTGCCGTCCGATTCGCCCTCCTCGCGCGGATTGGCCTCGCCCCACGCGCGCAGTTCGGCCGCCTTTTTCGGCAGGCGCCTTATGTCACCCAACCCCTTGAGCAGATCGCGCGCGGTTACCGCGCCGATGTGGCGGATACCGAGCCCGAAGAGCAGCCGCGACGCGTCGGGCGCGCGCTTCGCCTCGATTGCGGCAAGGAGGTTGTCGACCGACTTCTCCTTCCACCCCTCGCGCCCCAGCAGTTCGTCGCGGTGCGCCTTCAAACGAAAGATGTCGGCCGGCCCCTTGTCGAGCCAGCCGAGCGCCAGAAACTCCTCGATGCTCTTTTCGCCCAAGCCTTCGATGTCGAGCGCGCCACGGCTGACGAAATGCCGCAACCGTTCGAATTTCTGCGCCGCGCAGATGAGGCCGCCGGTGCAGCGCACATCGACCTCGCCCTCCTCGGCGACCGCCTCGCTGCCGCAGACCGGGCAATGGTCGGGGAAGATATAGCGATCGCGCCTTTCGTCGCGGGTCAGGTTTTCGACCATCTGCGGGATCACATCGCCCGCGCGCTGGACGACGATGCGGTCGCCCGGCCGTACGCCCAGCCGCGCGATCTCGTCGCGATTGTGCAGGGTGACGTTCGACACCACCACGCCGCCGACGGTAACGGGGGTCAGCCGCCCGACCGGGGTCAGCTTGCCCGTGCGCCCGACCTGAATGTCGATGGCTTCCAATGTCGTCTGCGCGCGCTCGGCGGGAAATTTATGCGCGATCGCCCAGCGCGGCGCCTTGGCGACGAAGCCGAGCCGCTGCTGCCAGTCGAGCCGGTCGACCTTATAGACGACGCCGTCGATGTCATAGGGCATGTCGGCGCGTTCGGCCTCGATCGTGCGATAGTGATCGAGCACCCCCGCGGCAGCGTCGAAGCGCTCCAGTAGCGGCGACACCGGCACGCCCCAGCTTTCGATGCGCTTCATCATCGCGAACTGCGTCGCCTCGGGCAGATCGCTGACCTCGCCCCAGCCGTGCGCGAGGAAGCGCAGCGGGCGCGATGCGGTGACGCTCGCGTCCTTCTGGCGCAGCGAGCCGGCCGCGGCATTGCGCGGATTGGCGAACTGGCGCGCCTTTTCGGGGTCCTCGGCCTCGGCGAGCAGGCGGGTGTTGAGCGCGGTGAAATCGGCCTTTGCCATATAGACCTCGCCGCGGATCTCGAAGATGTCGGGCACCTCGCCCTTCAGCCGTTCGGGAATATCGGCGATCGTCCGCACATTGGCGGTGACATCCTCGCCGACCATGCCGTCGCCGCGCGTCGCCGCCTGGACAAGCTCACCCTTTTCGTAACGCAGCGAACAGGAGAGGCCGTCGATCTTGTCCTCGGCGGTGAGCGCGATCGCCTCCTCCTCGCCGAGCGCGAGGAAGCGCCGCACGCGCGCCACGAACTCCTCGACATCCTCGGCGGCGAACGCATTGTCGAGGCTCATCATCCGCACCGCATGCGCGACCTTGGCGAGCGGCGACGCCTCGACCGCGGCGCCGACCTGTGCGTTCGGGCTGTCGGCGTGGATCAGGTGCGGAAACGCCGCCTCGATCGCATTGTTGCGGCGGACGAGCGCATCATAATCGGCGTCCGAAATCTCCGGGCTGTCCTCGGCATGATAGAGCTTGTTGTGGTGCGCGATCGCCTTCGCGAGCCGCATCAGCTCGTTCGCGGCGTCGGCCTCGGTCAGCGATTCGATATCGGTCATATCAAAGCCCCTCCCCTTCAGGGGAGGGGTCGGGGTGGGGCCATCGGTCCGCGCGACCCTGGAGTTCGGTCAACAAATATTGCAGCACGCCATCCATGTTCGTCAGCACATCCTCATTTGTAATCCGCACGACCCCGATACTTTAATTTCGGAGCGCTTCATCCCTTGTAGCATCGGTCTCGGGAATGTGCGTATCCCATCGACCTCGACCGCCAGCTTTTTCTGCGGACAATAGAAATCGGCAATATAGGGGCCGAGAAACGCCTGCCGGCGAAACTTGTGTCCGCCCAGTCTGGCTCCCGAAAGATGGCGCCATAGCCGCTTCTCCGCCTCCGTGGGTTGCCGGCGCATCCTGTGCGCATGGCTCAGCATGACATCGCTGCGCTTGGTACGACTCATACCCCCACCCCAACCCCTCCCCTGAAGGGGAGGGGCTTTCATTCTCCCCGCGCTATGACCAGCACATGCACCTGCCGCCGGATGCGAAAGCCGAGCGTTTCGTAGAGCGCGATCGCGCCCGCATTGTCGGCATAGCTGTGGAGGAAGGGCGTCTCGCCGCGCGCGACCATCGCGCGCATGACGTGGCCGATCAGCGCGCGGGCGAGGCCACGCCCGCGGCAATCGGCCCATGTCGCGACCCCGCTGACCTCGGCCATGCCGGGCATCAGCATCCGCTGCCCCGCCATCGCGAGCAGCCGACCCTCTTCGCGCACGCCGAAAAAGGGGCCATAACGATGCGTCGCCGGCCCCCACGGCCCCGGCTTCGCATGCTCGGCGAGCGCCGCCATTTCGGGCGCATCGGCGTCGGAAAGCGGCACCATCGCGGGCTCGCCGGCGCGCGGCGCGGGCGGCGGCCCTTCGGCGATCATCTGCGCGAGCACCGCGCGCCGCACTTCGCGCGTGCCGGGCGGCAGCGGCCAGGGCTCGCCCTCGACCACCCACAATTCGCCCTCATCGGGGACCATCGCCGCGAGCGCCGCCTGCGCCGCGGCGCCCGTATCGGCGGCGGCGCCGAACGGCCCATAACCGCGATCGATCCGCACCGCTTGGCGGTCGCCCGTCGCGAGATGCGCCTGTCGTCCGGTGAGCATCGACCACACGGGGCGGTCGAGGGGATGATCCATCACGCCACCTCCAGCAACCGCTCGGCCTGCGCGCGCGCTTCCTCCGTCACCTCCGCCCCCGACAGCATCCGCGCGATTTCCTCGCGCCGCCCGGCATCGTCGAGCGCGCGGACGCCGGTGCGGGTGACGGTGCCTTCGCTCGATTTGACGATGACGAAGTGCGCCGCGCCCTTGGCGGCAACCTGCGGGCTGTGGGTCACCGCGAGCAATTGCTTGCCCGCGCCGGCTCCCGTTCCGTTGGCCAGCCGCGCCAGCCGTTCGCCGATCGCGCTCGCGACCGCGCCGCCGACGCCGCGGTCGATCTCGTCGAAGATGATCGTGTCGGCGCCGCCTTCCTCGGCGAGCGCGACCTTCAAGGCGAGGATGAAGCGCGACAGTTCGCCCCCGCTCGCGATCTTGGCGAGCGGCGCGAAGGGCGCACCGGGGTTGGTCGAAATGAGGAACTCGACGCGGTCCATCCCCTCGGGTCCCCAGCGCTCGGCGGGCAGCGGCTCCACGAGTGTCTGGAAGCGCGCCGCGTCGAGCTTCAGCGGCGCGAGTTCGCCCGCGACCGCCGCGTCGAGCCGCGCTGCCGCCTTGGTGCGCTGGTTCGACAGCGCGGTCGCGGCATGGGTATAGGCCGCCGCGGTCTCGCGTACCGCGGCTTCGAGCTTCGCGAGCCCCGCGCTGCCACCCTCGATCGCGTCGAGCCGCGCCGCGAGGTCGCCCGTGAGCTGCGGCAGATCGTCGGGCTGACACCCGTGCTTGCGCGCGAGCGCGCGCAGTTCGAACAGACGCGTCTCGGCGGCTTCGAGCCGTTCGGGGTCATATTCCATCGCGCGCGCCGCCTCGTGCAGCTTCGCCTCGGCCTCGTCGGCGTCGATGATCGCGCGGTCGAGGTTCGCGAGCGCCTCGGCGAGCAGCGGATGATCGCCCGCGAGCCGGTCGAGCCGCCGCGCCGCGCCGCGCAGCAGCGCCGGGCCGCCCTCGCTGCCGTCGAACGCCTCGAGAATCGTCGAAAGGTCGCCGGCGATTCGCTCCCCCTTTTGCATCGACGCGCGCGCGTCGGCGAGCTCGGCCTCCTCGCCCGGCTGGGGGCCAAGCGCCTGTAGTTCGGCGACGCAATGTTCGAGCCATTCGCGATCGCGCTCGGCCTCGTCGAGCGCCGCCTTGGCCGCGGCGAGCTTCTCCTCGGCGGCGCGCCACGCGCCGTGCGCGGCCGCGACTGCGCCGGTATCGGCGCGCGCATAGGCGTCGAGCAGCGCGCGGTGCCCCGCGGGCGCAAGCAGGCCGCGATCGTCGTGCTGGCCGTGGATTTCGACGAGATGCCCCCCGACCTCGCGCAGCAGCGCCGCCGAGCAGGGTTGGTCATTGAGAAAAGCACGGCTGCCGCCATCGGCCTTGAGCGTGCGGCGGATCAGCAGCGGTTCGCCCGCTTCGAGTGCGATGTCGTTGTCCGCGAGCAGCGCCGCGAGCGGCGTGCCGGGCGCGGGCGCGGCAAAGCTCGCCGTCACCTGCGCCCGGTCGGCGCCCTGCCGTACCAGCCCCGTGTCGGCGCGCATCCCGAGCGCGAGGCCCAGCGCGTCGAGCAGGATCGACTTGCCCGCCCCCGTCTCACCGGTGAGCACGCCCAGCCCGCTCTCGAAATCGAGGTCGAGCCGCTCGATCAGCACGATATTGGCGATGGACAGGGCGGTCAGCACGATTCGCCCCTTACATTAGAACAAAGCGCGAATCCACGCTTCGCGCATCAGGCCTCGGGCGCGTGCTTCTGCATCAGCTCGTAAGCGCGCTTGTACCATTTGCTGCCCGGATAGTTGGCGCCGAGCACGGCGGCCGACTTCTTCGCCTCCGACGGCACGCCGAGCGCGAGATAGCATTCGACGAGGCGATAGAGCGCTTCGGGCGCGTGGCTCGTCGTCTGAAATTTGTCGGTGACCTCGCGAAAACGGATCGAGGCGGCGAGCCAGTTCGAGCTGCGCTCGTAGAAGCGGCCGATCTCCATCTCCTTGCCCGCGAGGTGGTCGCGCACGAGATCCATCTTGAGCCGCGCGTCGGCGGCGTAGCGCGTATCGGGATAGCGGCGAATCACTTCGCCGAGTGCGGCCTGCGCCTGCAGCGTGATCTTCTGGTCGCGGGTAACGTCGCTGATCTGCTCATAATAGCTGAGTCCGATCAGATAATAGGCATAGGGCGCGTCCTTGTTGCCCGGGTGGATCGCGAGGAAACGCTGCGCGGCGGCAATCGCCGGCGTATATTCGCGGTCCATATAATAGGAAAAGGCACTCATCAGCTGCGCGCGGCGCGCCCAGGGCGAATAGGGATGCTGGCGCTCGACCTCGTCGAACAGCGCCGCGGCGAGCTTGTACTGGCCGCGGTCGAGCCGGTCCTGCGCCGCGCGATAGAGGGTGCTGACATCGCGCGCGACATAGCGCGTATCCTTTTTCACCCCGCCGCCCCCGGCACAGGCCGCAAGCAGAGGCGTCATCACAAGGGCTGCGGCGAGCAGGCGCACGGCGGCGCGCGGGTTAGTCCGGTCAGTCATGCGGGCGGTATAGCCACAGCGCGGATGAACGCAAAATAAATGATGGGCTGTTTGGGCGCTTTGCCCTGCTATTGCGCCGGCGCGGCGGGCGACGCCGCCTTGACCACACAGCCCTGCGGAGGATTGGCCGGCGCCGGCACGCGGCGCGCGGTCCTGATCGTCACCATCGGGTCGAGGATCTGGCCCTTCATCGGCCCGTCGCCCGCGGTCGGCGACACCGGGGCGGCATAGATTGTCTCGGCAACGTCGCGGCCGCCGACGATTTCGCCGAACACGGCGAAGCCCGCCCCGTCGCCGCCCTGCGCATCGGCGTCGAAGCCCTTGATGTCGGACAGCAGCAAGAAGAAATCGGTGGTCGCATCGCCCGGATTGAGCCGCGCCATCGACAGCGCACCGTCGCAATTGGTGAGCCCGGTCGCGGTCGTCGGTTCGTGCGCGATCGGCGGAAAATTATTCGCCGCATTGCCGCGATTGCCCGCCTGGATCAGCTTGCTCGCGGGGCCCCAGCTACGCGTCGAGCGATAAAATACGAAGCCGTCCATGCGCTTGCTGTCGACATAGCGGAGGAAATTCTTCGCGGTGATCGGCGCCCGCTTGTCCTCGATCCGCAAGGTGATCGTGCCGAGATCGGTATCGAGCGCGACATAGGGCCGCGTGTCGGGCACGGCGACCGGCGATGACGCCGGATCGGCCTGCGCGGGAACGGGTTGCGCGGCGAGGGCGAGGAGCGGGAGGAGCATCGTGAACATGGAGGAGGCATAACCCAAAGGCGGCGGCAAAGGCGACCCCCCTCCTTTCATTCAACCGACAGGTTGACAATGAAGTGTGAATCGCGAATAGTAAACCACATGGTTGAACATGATTCGCTCGCTCTCGACACGATCTTCCACGCGCTCGGCGACGCGACGCGGCGCGCCATGCTCGGCGAACTCGCGTCGGGAACGCGCAGCGTCGGCGAGCTGGCCGAGCCTTTCGCCATGTCGCTCGCGGCGGCGTCGAAACATATCAAGGTGCTCGAAAAGGCGGGGCTCGTGCGCCGCGAGGTGCGCGGCCGCACGCATATGTGCAGCCTCGATCCGGCGCCCCTGATGACCGCCGACCAGTGGCTCGGCGTCTACCGCCGCTTCTGGACCGGCCGCCTCGACACCCTCGAACGCCTGCTGCGCGCCGAGGATGCGCCACCGCTTCCCCCGAAGACTCGCCTCCCCCCGAAAGACGAAGGAGAATGACGATGACTGCCATGCTGACCGAAGACGATTATGGCGTGCTCGCCGAGCCCGCGACCCTCCAGATCGAGCGCCTGCTGCCCGGCCCGATCGACCGCGTCTGGACCTATCTGGTCGACGGCGAGCTCCGCCGCCAGTGGCTCGCCGCGGGTGCGATGGAGCAACAGGTCGGCGCGCCGATCGAACTCGTCTGGCGCAACGACGAGCTCACCAACCCGCCGGGGACGCGCCCCGAAGACATGGCCGAGGAGCACCGGATGACGTGCGAAGTCGTCGAGATCGCCCCGCCGCACAAGCTCGCGATCAGCTGGGGCAGCACCGGCGGCGTGACCTTCACCCTGACCGAAAAGGGCGATGAGGTGTTGCTGACGCTGGTCCACAAGCGCGTCGAGGACAAGGCGGTGCTGCTCAACGTCAGCGCGGGCTGGCACAGCCATATCGACGTGCTCGAAGCGCGGCTGCGCGGTACGACGCCGGCGCCGCACTGGGACAATTGGGCGCGGCTGCGCAGCGATTACGCCGAACGCTTCTTCGGCTGATTTCGCCCCCGCATCCGTTGCCCCCGGATACAATAAGGGCCGCCCCGACGGGCGGCCCTTTTCATTTCGATGCCGAAGCGATCAGTCCTTCAGGAAGTCGGGCACATGGCCCTGGTCCTCGGGACCATTGTCGCTGCGCTCGCGGCGCGGGCCGCGGTCGCCGCCGTCGCGGCGCGGACCCCGGTCGCGGCCGCCACGACCACGATCGCCGCCTTCACGGCCCCGATCGCCTCTGGGACCGCGATCGCCGCGCGGTTCGCGCGCCGGACGGGTGTCTTCGAGTTCTTCGCCGGTTTCCTGATCGACGACGCGCATCGACAGGCGAACCTTGCCGCGCGGATCGATCTCGAGCACCTTGACCTTGACCTCCTGCCCTTCGGACAGGACGTCGGCGACCTTTTCGACGCGCTCGTTCTTGATTTCGCTGACGTGGACGAGGCCGTCCTTGCCGCCCATGAAATTCACGAACGCACCGAAGTCGACGAGGTTGACGACCTTGCCGTTATAGATCTTGCCGACCTCGGGCTCCTCGACGATGCCGAGGATCCACGCCTTCGCGGCTTCGATCTGCGCCGGGTCCGACGAAGCGATCTTGATGATGCCCTCGTCGTCGATGTCGACCTTCGCGCCGGTGGTCGCGACGATCTCGCGGATCACCTTGCCGCCGGTGCCGATGACGTCGCGGATCTTCGACTTGTCGATATTGATCGTCTCGATGCGCGGCGCGTGCGCCGACAGCTCGCTACGCGTTTCGCCGAGCGCCTTGTTCATCTCGCCGAGGATATGCGCGCGGCCTTCCTTGGCCTGATTGAGCGCCGCCTCGAAGATTTCCTTGGTGATGCCGGCGATCTTGATGTCCATCTGCATCGTGGTGATGCCTTCGGACGTGCCCGCGACCTTGAAATCCATGTCGCCGAGGTGATCCTCGTCGCCCAGGATGTCCGACAGGATCGCATAATCCTTGCCTTCGAGAATCAGGCCCATCGCGATGCCCGAAACCGGGCGCTTGATCGGCACGCCGGCATCCATCAGCGACAGCGAACCACCGCACACCGTCGCCATCGACGACGAGCCGTTCGACTCGGTGATGTCGCTGGTCAGGCGGATCGTATAGGGGAAATCCTCCTTTGCCGGCAGCACCGGGTGCAGCGCGCGCCAGGCGAGCTTGCCATGGCCGACCTCGCGGCGTCCCGGAGGACCGAAGCGGCCGACTTCGCCGACCGAATAGGGCGGGAAGTTATAATGCAGCATGAAGGATTCGTACCGCAGGCCGGTGAGGCCGTCGATCATCTGCTCGGCTTCCTTGGTGCCGAGCGTGCAGGTCGCGATCGTCTGGGTCTCGCCGCGGGTGAAGAGCGCCGAACCGTGCGCGCGCGGCAGGAAGTGCGTTTCGGCCTCGATCGGACGGATCTGCGTCGTCGAACGGCCGTCGATGCGCGTGCCGTCCTTCAGGATCGCACCGCGGACGATTTCGGCCTCGAGCTTCTTGACCAGCTTGATGCCAGCCATCACCGCCTGCGGTTCGAGCCCGTCGGCGACGAACTGTTCCTTGGCCTTCGCGCGCGCTTCGTTGAGTGCGTTCGAGCGCGCCGACTTGTCGGTCAGCTTGTAGGCCGCGGCGATATCCTTGCCGATCAGCTTCTTGAGCTTGTCCTTGAGCGCCGCATTGTCATCCGACGCAGCGAGTTCCCACGGGTCCTTGGCGGCCTGTTCGGCGAGGCCGATGATCGCCTTGATCACGTCGCGGCACGCGTCGTGCGCGAACATCACCGCGCCGAGCATCACTTCTTCGGACAGCTCGTTCGCTTCGGATTCGACCATCATCACCGCGTCGTGCGTCGCCGCGACGACGAGGTCGAGGTCGCCCTCGGCAACCTGTTCGTCGGTCGGGTTGAGGATATATTCGCCGTCGACATAGCCGACGCGCGCGGCGCCGATCGGGCCCATGAAGGGCACGCCCGAGATAGTGAGCGCGGCCGACGCCGCGACCATCGCGAGGATGTCGGGCTCATTGTGGCCGTCATAGCTCAGCACCTGAGCGATGGCATTGATCTCGTTGTAGAAGCCCTCGGGGAACAGCGGGCGGATCGGACGGTCGATCAGGCGGGAAACGAGCGTTTCCTTTTCGGTCGCGCCGCGTTCGCGCTTGAAGAAGCCGCCGGGAATGCGCCCGGCCGAGGAATATTTTTCCTGGTAATGAACGGTCAGCGGGAAGAAGTCCTGGCCTTCCTTCACCGACTTGGCGGCGGTGACGGCGCACAGGACGACCGTTTCGCCGAGGGTGGCGACGACGGCGCCGTCGGCCTGGCGGGCGACCTTGCCCGTTTCGAGGGTCAGCGTTTCACCGCCCCACTCGATCGATACTTTTTTTACATCAAACATTTGGTTTCCTTCGCCCGCCGGGCCCTATGCCGGGCGGGGCCTCTCTTTTCCGGGCGATCCGGCCCGGACGGTGTGGGGCGTCTGTCTGCCCCCGATGGCGAACCCGCCGGATGCGGGAAAGCCCCTAGACCAACCCAACGCCGCTCTTCCTGAGGAGCCATTGAGCCTGTCGAAATGGCGTCTCGAAGGATCAAACGAGCCCTTCGAGACGGGCCTTCGCCTTCGCTCAGTCCCTCCTCGGGGTGAACGGAGGCTTGGTAAGCAAACGGCCCCGAAACGGGGCCGTCCACCGTGATTACTTGCGAAGTCCGAGCTTCGCGATGAGGTCGGCGTAGCGGCCCTCATCCTTCTTTTTCAGATAGTCGAGCAGGCTGCGGCGCTTGTTGACCATCATCAGCAGCCCGCGGCGGCTGTGATTGTCCTTGTGGTGCGACTTGAAATGCTCGGTCAGGGTGTTGATGCGGTCGGTCAGAATCGCGACCTGCACCTCGGGCGAACCCGTATCGCCCTTTTCGCGGGCATGTTCCTTGATGAGCTCGGCCTTGCGCTCGGCGGTAATCGACATAGTCTTCTTCCTTCGAACATCGCTTTAGAGATTGAAGCCCCGCACGACCTTCAGCGTTCCCGCCAAAGCCTCTATCAGCGCGACGGGCCGCTTTTCGCTGTCCCGTCCCCAATAGAGCCCGTCTTGCGTGCTTCCCCCGGTCCAGACGCGACCCTGACGGATCGCCCCTGCCGCTTCCGGGGAGAGGTCCAGAGCCGGGATGTCGACCAGCCCTGCCTCGAGCGGCAGAATCACATCTGATTGCGCGGCGCCTTGGCCGAACGCGTTCAATTTGTCCAGCGAAATCGCCTGATCGAGCGTGAACGGACCCGCTTTCGTGCGGCGCAGCATCGTCACATGACCGACGGTTCCGAGCGCATGGGCGATGTCGCGCGCGAGGCTGCGGATATAGGTGCCCTTCGATACATGGGCGGTGAGGGTGATATCGTCGAGCCCCTTACTCCCCGCTTTTTCGTCACCCCGGACTTGATCCGGGGTCCATGCTTCGTCCGCGTCCATGGATGCCGGATCAAGTCCGGCATGACGAAGAGAATGGATCACCACCCCCCGCGCCTTCATCTCGACCGCTTCGCCCTTGCGCGCGCGATCATAGGCGCGCTCTCCATCGATCTTGATCGCCGAATAGGCCGGCGGCACCTGTTCGATCGCGCCGGTGAAGCGCGGCAGGATCGCCTCGACCTCGGCCCGCGTCGGCCGGACCTCGCTGGTAGCCACCACTTCACCCTCGGCATCCAGCCCCGCGGTTTCGATCCCGAATGCGATGGTGAAGGCATAGACCTTGCTCGCATCGAGCATCCGTCCGCACAGCTTGGTCGCCTCGCCCAATGCGATCGGCAGCACCCCCGACGCGAGCGGGTCGAGCGTTCCGCCGTGGCCGACCTTGACCTTGCCGAGCCCCGCCTCGCGGCACACGCGCTTGACCGCGCCCACCGCCTGCGTCGAGCCCAGGCCCACCGGTTTGTCGAGGATGATCCAGCCGTTCATGCGCCGCGGCTAGGGCGCATCGGCCGGGCTTGTCAATTTGCCTTGGACTTTTCCGCCTTGTCGCCCGCGATGTCCTTGCTCTTGTCGCGCTTCGACGGCGGCGGCGCCGAATTGACGAACGAGACGAGCGGGCAGCGCTCACCGCGCACGATCAGCGTTGCGAAACGGTCGAGCCGCGATGCGCCGCGCGTCTCGAACCCGATCGCGTGCGCAAAATCGAGGTCGCGGCAAAGCCCCGCGAACTCGCCGTAATACCAGTCGCCGCGGCGGTCCTGAATCCACACGCCGCGATCGTCGTCGCCCTCCCAGTTGCGGATCGTCGAATCGCTCGGAAAAACGATGCTCGCCTCGGCGCCGATTTCGCGCGCGGGCTTCGCGGGCTCGTCGGCCGCCGCTGCCGAAAGGGGAAGCAGACCGGCGGCCAGGGAGAGTGCGAGATTGCGTATCATGGAGGGCGTCTAGCAGGGCGCGGCTGAACCTATGCTGACTTCGCCGCCCACTCCTCCGCGAGCAACGACCAAAGTCCGGTGTCGCGCACATATCCGGTCCAGGTGATCCGCTCCGCCCGCAGCACGCCCTCTTTCGTGCAGCCGAGCTTTGCAACGGCCGCCTGGCTCCGCTTGTTGCGCTCGTCGATGCGGAATTCGACGCGGCGGATGCCGACGGTAAAGGCATGATCGAGCATCAGCCGCTTCACCCGCCGGTTGAACCCGGTGCCGCGCGCGTCGGGATGGATATAGCTGTTGCCGAGCTCGACCGTCTGCGCCGACACGTCGGGGCGCAGCCACGCGGTCATGCCGACGACCCGGTCGCCATCGAGGATTGCGTAGGGCATACGGCTTTTGTGCCCGATCAGCGTATCGAAGCTCGCATCGAAATGATCGGGGTCAAAGCTCGACGAGTAGATCGGCCAAATGTCGGCATCGGCGGCGCACGCCGCGCGCAGCCCCTCGCGGTGCGCCTCCGCCAGCTTGACGAGGCGAAGGTCGCCGTCGGCCAACTCGACATAGAGGCGGTCAAGCATCGGCGAGCGCCTTGGCGGCCGCGCGCCGTTTCTCCATGAAATGCCGGCGGCACATCGCGACATAGCGGTCGTTGCCGCCGATCTCGGTCTGCGCACCCTCGACCACGGCACGCCCCGCGGCATCGACGCGCAGGTTCATCGTCGCCTTGCGCCCGCATTCGCACACCGCCTTCAGCTCGACGAGCGCGTCGGCGAGCCCGAGCAGCGCCGCCGAGCCGGGGAAAAGGTTGGCCGCGAAATCGGTGCGCAAGCCATAGCAGAGGATCGGAATATCCGCCTCGTCGGCGAGCCGCGCGAGCCCCAGCACCTGATCGCGCGTCAGGAATTGCGCTTCATCCACCAGCACGCAAGCAAGGGGGCGCTGCCGATTCTCGGCGCTCACCGCTTCCCACAAATCGCTGTCGGGGTCGAATTTATGCGCCTCGGCGAGCAGGCCGATCCGGCTGGTGATCTGCCCCGCGCCATAGCGATCGTCGAGCGCCGCGGTCCACAGCATCGTTTCCATCCCGCGCTCGCGATAATTGAAATCCGCCTGCAGCAGCGTCGTCGACTTGCCCGCGTTCATGCTGGCATAATAGAAATAGAGCTTGGCCATCGGCCGGCGATAGCGCGGCAAGACACGGCATGCCAGTGGCCGCCCGGGAAGAAAGCAGCGGCCGGCCCTGCCGACCCAAGAAGGAGACATCATGCGCAGCGCCATTTGGGTTCTGAATATCTTCGCGCTGATCTGGAGCGCAGCTCCGATCGCGATACTCGGCTGGCCGGCAGGGCTTTTCGTCATCCCGTTCACGATCGCGTGTCTAATTGCGATATGGAGCGGACGTCATGTCGAATGGCCGCGCAAGGACAGCGAGCAAGCCGCAGCATGGAAATCGGTCCTGCTGTGGAGCGGCATCGAAGTGGCTGCGATCTTAGTCGCCGCCGTCCTGCTGGTCCGGCTTGACGCTCCGGAGGCCGTCATGCCCGCGGTGGCGATCATCGTCGGGCTGCACTTTCTGCCGCTCGCGTCCAGCATCGGGGTGCCGCTCTACCGCGCCACCGCCGCGGGACTCGTCGCCGTCGGCACGATCGCGCTCTTCCTGCCCTTCGCGGCGCGTCCCCCGATGATCGGATTTGGCGCAGCGGCTATTCTTTGGTCGAGTTGCGCCGTGATGATCGGCCGGGGCCGCGTGGCGCGCACGGCGCGTTAATCCTCGCCATCCTCCAAATCGCGCGCGACCTTGGGATCGCGCAACAGCTTGTCGATGTGGCTCGCCTCGTCGAAACTTTCGTCGGGCAGGAATTTCAGTTTCGCGGCATATTTCATGCGGATGCGGTGCGCGACCTCGCGCTGCAGATAGGCGGTGTTGGTTCTGAGCGCCTTGATCACCGCCGCCTCCTCCTTGCCAAGCAGCGGCTTCACGAACACCGTCGCGTGCCTGAGGTCGGGCGACATGCGCACCTCGGTGATGCTGACCGGATGGCGCGCGAGCACCTCGTCGTGCACGTCGCCGCGCTGGAGGATTTCGGACAGCACATGGCGCACCTGCTCGCCGACGCGGAGGACGCGGACGGAAGGACCTTGATTCTGCTCAGTGTGACGCATTGGTAATTTCCTGCTGCACCCCCGCGCCGGGCGGGGGTGCAGGGATGGCTCGCTTTACAACGTCCGTTCGCGCAGCTCGACCTCGAACACCTCGAGGTGGTCGCCCGGCTTGATGTCGTTGGTGTCGGCCAGCACGACGCCGCACTCCAGGCCCGCGCGCACTTCGGCGACGTCGTCCTTGAAGCGGCGCAGCGACGCGATCGTCGTTGCCGAAACGATGACGTCCTCGCGCGTGAGGCGCGCGTGGAGCCCCTTGCGGATCGACCCTTCGAGCACCAGCAGGCCCGCGGCCTTGTCGCGCTTGCCGGCCGGGAAGACTTCCTTGACCTCGGCGCGGCCGACAACGGTTTCGACGCGTTCCGGACCCAGCTCGCCCGCCATCTCCTTCGCGATCTCCTCGGTCAGGTGATAGATGACGTCATAGTACATGAAGCGCACTTTTTCGCGGTTCGCGATCTCGCGCGCCTTGGCGTTCGGGCGGACGTTGAAGCCGATGATCGGCGCCCCCGTCGATGCCGCGAGCGTCACGTCACTTTCGGTGATCGCGCCAGCACCCGAATGGAGCACGCGAACGCGAATCTCGTCGGTCGACAGCTTGTTGAGCGCGGTGACGATCGCCTCGACCGACCCTTGCACATCGGCCTTGATGACCACCGGGAACTCGATGACATTGGCCTTGTCGGCGAGCGCCGAGAACATGCCCTCGAGGCTGACCGGCGCCTGCGCCGTCCGCTTCTTGAGCGCCTGTTCCTGGCGATAGGCGGCGACCTCGCGGGCGCGCGCCTCATTCTCGACGACGGTCAGCGTATCGCCCGCCATCGGCACGCCGCCCAGGCCGAGCACCTCGACCGGGGTCGACGGACCCGCCGATTTCACCTGCTTGCCCTGATCGTCGATCAGCGCGCGGACGCGGCCGCTCTCGGCGCCGCAGACGAACACGTCACCGACCTTCAGCGTGCCGCGGCGGACGAGGATCGTCGCCACCGGGCCGCGGCCCTTGTCGAGCTTCGCCTCGACCACCGTGCCCTCGGCATTGCGGTCGGGGTTCGCCTTCAGTTCCATGATCTCGGCCTGCAGCGCGATCGCGTCGAGCAGCTTGTCGAGGTTCAGCTTCTTGAGCGCCGAAACCTCGACGTCCTGAACATCGCCGCCCATTTCCTCGACGATGATCTCATGCTCGAGCAGGCGCTCGCGCACGCGCTGCGGATTGGCGCCGTCCTTGTCGATCTTGTTGATCGCGACGATGATCGGCACCCCGGCCGCCTTGGCGTGATTGATCGACTCGATTGTCTGCGGCTTGATGCCGTCGTCGGCCGCAACCACCAGGATCGCGATGTCGGTGACGTTCGCACCGCGCGCGCGCATCTCGGTAAAGGCTTCGTGGCCCGGCGTATCGAGGAAGGTGATGACGCTGCCGTCCTTCGCCTTCACCTGATAGGCGCCGATATGCTGGGTGATGCCGCCGGCCTCGCCCGCCTGCACATTCGCGCCGCGCAGCGCGTCGAGCAGGCTGGTCTTGCCGTGATCGACATGGCCCATGATCGTGACGACCGGCGCGCGCGGCTTGAGCGCCTCGGGCGCATCGACGTCCTCGTCGTGGCGAATGTCGATGTCGGCTTCGCTGACGCGCTTGATCTCGTGCCCGAATTCGGTGACGAGCAGTTCGGCGGTGTCCTGGTCGATCGTCTGGTTGACGGTGACCATCATGCCCATCTTGAACAGCGCCTTCACCAAATCGGCGCCCTTTTCGGCCATGCGGTTGGCGAGTTCCTGCACCGTGATCGTGTCGGGCACGACCACTTCGCGGACCTGCTTCTCGCGCGGACCCGACGAGGGGGTCATGTGCGCGCGCTTTTCCTTCTCGCGAGCGCGCTTCAGCGCCGCGAGGCTGCGCGCGCGTGCGCCTTCGTCTTCGTTGAGCGCGCGCGTGACCGTCAGCTTGCCCGACTGGCGCCGGTGATCGCCGCGATGTTCCTTTTTCGGCTCGGGGCGCTTCGGCTCGGGGCGCTTGGGAGGCTCGACCGGGGTGAAGCGGCGCGGCGCGGGAGCCGCGGTCGCGGCACGCGAGGCGGCCTCTTCCTTCTTCGCCTCGGCGGGCGCGAGGGCCTCGGCGGCGGGCGCGGCTTCGGGTTCGGGTTTGGCCTCTTCTTCGGCCTTCGCCTCTTCCTCGCGCGCTTCGGCGGCGCGCGCCTTTTCCTCTTCGAGCGCCTTCGCACGCTCGGCCTCTTCGCGGCGACGCGCGTCCTCGAGCGCCGCGAGGCGCGCCTCCTCGGCCTCGCGCAGCAGCTGCGCCTGACGCTCCTGGCGCGACATCAGGCTGTCGGCCTCGCTCCTGCGCGGCGCGGCGGGCTTCGGCGCCGCCGGCTTGGGCGCGGCGGCGGGCGCGGGTGCTTCCTTCGCCTCTTCGGCCTCGGGCGCGCTCGGGGTTTCGCCGGGACGGCCGATGACGCGGCGGCGCTTCACCTCGACCACCACCGTATTGCGGCGGCCGTGGCTGAATTGCTGCTGCACCTGGCCGGCCTCGACCGTCCGCTTGAGCCCCAGCGGCTTGCGGGTCAGAGTCGGCTTGTCCTGTTCGTCACTCATCGAAAACCAAATATCCTTCTACGCGTCCGAAACGGCGGAGTCCGTGGACGCCGCCCCATTACCCGCCGTGCGGGAATCCGTATCGGGACCGCGGTTCGCCGCGTCCCTAAACCATCCGGTGAAAAACCGCCAGCGGGAGAGATGCGCCAGCACCCGGTCCGCGGCGCGGGCGTCGACAAGCGCCAGATGCACCGCATTTTCACGCCCCAATGCCATAGATAGGGTGCCTCGGTCCACCGGCAAGACCGTGCCTGCGCGTTCCGACCCCTCGTCATCCTCGCCGACGCGCCACGCCTGCGCCAGTTTCCGGCGCCCGTCCTCGCCCGCATCGCGCGCGTGGAGCAGCAGGCGGACCTGCCCGCGCCGCGCCGCTTCCTCGATCCGCTCGCTGCCCGTGATCAGCGTGCCGGCGCGCGCTTCGAGCCCGAGGCGGCTCAGCGTCGCGCGTTCCAGCTGCGCCTCGATCCGCGCACCCAGGTCGTCGGGAATCGTGAAGGCGCCTTCGTGCAACGCGCGCGCCAGCCCGCCCTTGAGCTTGCCCTTCGCCTGCGCCGCCTCGAGCGCCGCGCGGTCGACGCCGATCCACGCGCCGCGTCCCGGCGCTTTTGCCAGCACGTCCGGCGCGATGACGCCGTCGGGCCCGAGCGCAAGGCGCACGAGCCGTTCGGCCGGCGCTACTTCGCCGGTCACCACACAGCGCCGCTCGGGCGCATGTTGGCCGCGCCCCTTTGCGCGGTCGGTGTCGCCTAGCTGATCATTGCGCGGGGTCCGCATCGGCGGCCTCCCCGTCTTGCGGCTCCGCCGCGGGCCCGTCTTGCGGCTCCGCCGCGGGCCCGGCTTGCGGCTCGGTCGCCGGTTCGTCGTCGAACCAGTGCGCGCGTGCCGCCATGATGATCTCGTTGCCCTGCTCTTCGGACAGGCCATATTCGCCGAGCACGCCGCCCTTGTCCTCGGCGCGTTCGCGCGACGGACCGCGGCGGTTTTCGCTGCGCTTCTTGGCGATCAACTCGTCGGTCGCGAGGTCGGCGAGGTCGTCGAGCGTCTTGATCCCCGCCTTGCCGAGCACGACGAGCATCGCTTCGGTCAGGTGCGGAATGTCGGCAAGCGCGTCTTCGACGCCCAGTTCGCGGCGTTCGGCGCGCGCGGCTTCCTCGCGGCGTTCGAGCGCTTCGGTCGCTCGGCTCTGCAGTTCCTCGGCGAGTTCCTCGTCGAAACCCTCGATCCCCGCCAGCTCCTCGACCGGGACATAGGCTACTTCCTCGAGCTCGCCGAAGCCCTCGGCGACGAGCAGCTGCGCGAGCGTCTCGTCGACGTCGAGTTCTTCCTGGAACATCGTCGAGCGTTCGACGAATTCGCGCTGGCGCTTCTCGCTCGCGTCGGCCTCGGTCATGATATCGATCTGCTTGCCGGTCAGCTGGCTCGCGAGGCGGACATTCTGGCCGCGGCGACCGATGGCGAGCGAGAGCTGGTCGTCGGGGACGACGACTTCGATGCGGCCATCCTCTTCGTCGATCACGACGCGCTGCACCGTCGCGGGCTGGAGCGCGTTGACGACGAAGGTCGCCGTGTCTTCCGACCAGGGGATGATGTCGATCTTTTCGCCCTGCATTTCCTGCACGACCGCCTGGACGCGGCTGCCCTTCATGCCGACGCACGCGCCGACGGGGTCGATCGAGCCGTCATAGCTGATCACGCCGATCTTCGCGCGGCTGCCCGGATCGCGCGCCGCGGCCTTGATCTCGATGATGCCGTCATAGATTTCGGGCACTTCCTGCGCGAACAGCTTCTTCATGAAGTCGGGGTGCGCGCGGCTGAGGAAAATCTGCGGCCCGCGATTTTCGCGGCGCACCGACAGGATGATCGCGCGCACGCGATCGCCGACGCGCATCAGTTCGCGCGGGATCTGCTGGTCGCGGCGGATCACGCCCTCGGCGCGGCCCAGGTTGACGACGATGTGGCCGAATTCGACCGACTTGACGACACCGGTGATGATCTCGCCGCCGCGGTCCTTATATTCCTCGAACTGACGCTCGCGGTCGGCTTCGCGCACCTTCTGAAAGATGACCTGCTTCGCCGACTGCGCGTCGATGCGGCCAAGATCGACTGCGGGGAGCGGATCGACGATGAAGTCGCCGAGCTTGGCGTCCTTCTGCAGCTTCTGACCCGCGGCAAGATCGACCTGCTTGAAATAATCCTCGACCTGCTCGACCACCTCAACGACGCGCCACAGGCGCAGATCGCCGGTCTGCGGATCGAGCTTGGCGCGAATGTCATTCTCGGCGCCGTAGCGCGCGCGCGCGGCGCGCTGGATCGCTTCCTCGATCGCCTCGATGACGATGCCCTTGTCGATCATCTTCTCGCTGGCGACGCTGTTGGCAATCGCAAGCAGCTCGGCCTTGTTGGCGGAAATGGCAGTGGCCATCAGTCCTGTCCTTCTTCTTCCATATCGTCGGCGCCTTCCATCGAAAGCGGGACGGTTGCAGCTATCAATCTGTCGGTGAGAACCAGCTTCGCCGTATCGATCGCGTCGAACGGCAGCTTATGCTCGACCTCTTCCTTGTCCGAAATCGTGACGGTGTCGCCGTCGATGCCGACGAGCGTCCCGTTGAAACGCTGGCGCCCGTTCATCTTTTCCTTGAGCGCGATCTTCGCCTCGTGCCCCGCCCAGTCGGCGAAGTCGGCGCGGCGGGTCAGCGGGCGATCGATGCCGGGCGACGACACTTCCAGCCGATAGGCGCCATCGACCGGATCCTTGCCCGCCTCCTCGAGAGCGTCGAGCTTTTCCGAGATACGGCGCGACAGGTCGGCGCAATCGTCGATCGTCAGCTGGCGCGTATCGGGCCGCTCGGCCATCACCTGCAAGGTCGGGTCGCTCTCGCCGCCAAAGAAGGCGACGCGCACGAGCGCCAGGCCCATCGCCTCGGCTTCGGGCGCGATGATCGCGTTGAGGGCGTCGAAATCGACCAAATGTTCGTCCCAAGGTTGCAGACCGGAAGCCATGCGTTTTTGGCCGCCGCGGCCCGCGGCCCCGACGTCCTATCTGGCTATCCATGTCTAGGAGTGAGCGTGCATATAGGCCGCCGATGCGGAGTCGGCAAGGGGAGATTGGGCGCCGCCGAGGGTAATCGCATATGACCTACTTGCCCGGCATCCCAGGTCTTCGTCATGCTGAACTTGTTTCAGCATCCATGGCCTGCCCTTGAAACAAGCACTGCGCAGATGGAAAGTGCGGGCCATGGACCCTGAAACAAGTTCAGGGTGACAAGGAAGAGCAAACGGAGTGGCCATATGCGATGCCCTTGGGCGCCGCCCGAACCTATTTCGTGGCGCCCGGCATCTGCCCGCTCGTCGCGCTGGTGCGCACGATATTTTCGGTCCCAGGCAACGGCGGAAGCACCGGCTGCGACGGCGGCGCGCTCAGCTTGTCGGCGTAAAGCAGGCGGCCGGGGCCGAGCTTGTAAAGGATCTGCGGCAGCAATTCCTCGCCGAACACGAAACAGCCTTCGCTGCGCCCGAGCTTGCCCTGCGTGGCGATCAGCGACGGTTCGGCGTACCAAGCGCCGTGGATGACGATCGCGCGCATGTCGGCATTGCTGTTGTCGGGGTCGAGCCCGTCGAGCCGCATCGAAGAGCCGTTCGACCCCCAATAATAGTCGCTGGTGCGATAGGCACCGCGCGAACTCGCGAGCGACCCCGGCAGGTTCGAAAAGCTCTTGAGCCAGCCGTCGTGCTGCGGGTCGGACCCGCGGCCGTGCGTCACCGGGAACATGTCGATCGTGCCCGCCACCATGTCGACGAGCGCAAAGCGCGGTCGATACGACGGCAGTCCATAATCGACGATGCCGACGCGGTCGGCCTGCTTGATCCGGCTGCCCTCGCGCGCCAGCTGCGCGCGGGCGACCGCCAGATAGTCGACCGGCGGCGCGGGCGCCCTCGCGGTGATCCAGTCCGGCAATTGGGCGCGCGCCGGCAGCGCGGCAAGGGCGCCCGCCCCCGCCATTGTCGCCAGCATCGCCCTGCGATCGATCAACTTGTTCACGTCTTGCAACCCAACCCCGCATGCCGCCTTCGGCGATCCCTCGTGCGGCCATAAACGGTCGCTTGCCGGTCAAAAGCAAGCGTCCTGTATCCAGTCATGCGGGCAATTGTGCCATATTTACCATGAACAGCGAGTTTACGCCGCGCATATTGCGCCGGCCGCTTCGGGGCGATAGGCAAGCGCGCATGAAAGCGACCATCTGGCACAACCCCGCCTGCGGCACCTCGCGCAAGACTCTCGCGATTCTTCAGGAGACGCCCGGCGTCGAGCTGACCGTCGTCGAATATCTGAAGCATCCTTATAGCGAGGCAAAGCTGCGCCAGCTGTTCGCCGATGCCGGACTCGCCGCAAAGGATGCGCTCCGCCTTCGCGGCACCGACGCCGCCGAGCGCGGCCTGCCCGATGCGGACGAGGGTGCGATCGTCGCGGCGATGGCCGCGAACCCCGCCTATGTCGAACGCCCCTTCGTCGAGACCGGCAAAGGCGTGCGCCTCTGCCGCCCGCAGGATGTGGTGCGCGAGATTCTTTAGCGCCTAAACCGCCCAGTCGAAGGCGCGCCGCAGTTCGGCGCCGCCGTCATGGGCATAGGGCAGGCCGTGCGCCATGACGACGCGCTCGCAATCCCAGCCGAGAATCGTCGCCACCGCTTTGCGGACGCGGCGGCGCCTGGGCCAGAAGGTCAGCCGCAGGTCGATCGGCGCCTTGCCGTGCGGATGCGCCGCGCCAGACAGGCGGACGAGCCAGCGGTAGAAGCGATTGCGCACCCGCTGCGGCTCGAAATTCTCGATCAGGTCGGTCAGGATGACGGTGCGCGAAGGACGGTGAAAGAAGACCGCCTCGCTGACCGCGGTACCCGGAACCAGCACGGCTTCGAGTCCTTCGGGGAGCGAGGTTGCGCCCTCTCCCACCACCGCGTCGATGCGAAACGCGCGCTTCGCCTTGTCGGCGAACCCAGGCACCGCGAGCGTCCGCGCCGCGGGATAGCGCCGCTGCCAGTCGGCGACATACCAATAATGAAGGCTGTTCGGCGCCACGAGCCACCGGACTGGGCCGAGCCGGTCGATCGCGGCGAGCAACGTCTCCTCGGGCACGATCGGCGAATGGAGCCACAACCCGCCACCGGCGAGCCGCACCACCGTCATCCGAGTCGGAAAGGGGATCGAGGTCGGCCCGTAATCCATGCGAATTTCGGGACCGTCGACCGTCCATATGTCGGGGCCGAAAGGCTTGAGCGTGTTGAGCGGTGCATAGGGAACGAACGCCGTCATCGGTGCCGAGCCTAGCAGAAGCCGCGCGCGCGGATCAAATTTGGTCGGAGCCGTGCCTTGTCAGCGGAAGAAACAGTTGGCCCCCGCGAACAACGCGTCGATTTTCGCCGCATCGCCGGGCGCCGCGAACATGCCGCCGATCACGCTATCGCCGCCGCCGATCGTGAATTCCTCGCCGATCGTGCTGTCCTCGACATCGACGATGCTCACCGACTCCTTCGCCTTGGCGCGCGTCGTCCCGATGCCGATGCCGCTCATCGTCGAATAGCGGTCGGCGCCGGGTTCGTTGCCGAGGAACCAGCCGGCGAATTTTCCGCCCTGAAAGTTGAGCGTCATCGCATCGAAGCGCGTGAACTCCATCGAACCGGCGCCGCATTCGACATTGGTGCTGCGGTCGTCCGCGGCCCCGGCAACGCGCGCGAGCGCGGCCTCGGCCTGCTCGCGCGGGGCGCCGAAAGCGAGGAGGCTCGCCTTGCCGCTCGCCTTGTCGACGAAACGCAGCCCTTCGCCGTCGAGGCTGACCGCGGTCGTCGCAGCCGCCGGCCCGCCCGCCTTTGCTGCGGGCATTTCGGGTGCGGTGGGGACGATCGTCTCGTCGGGCTCTGCGGGCGGCGCCGCGGGCTTGCACGCGCCGAGAAGCGCCAGCACGAGGATCGTCGTCAGTCTGCGCATCGCTCGCCTTTCAGCTTGTGCGGTCAGACCGCACCCTTACCGCATCCGTGGCCGCGAGAGCCATAGGCTTTTCAGGGCGCCCCCGCACGGGCGGGGGCGTAATCCGTTTCAGCCCTTCTTCAGATGCCGGCGGCCGAGCAGTTCGGCGATCTGCACCGCGTTGAGCGCCGCGCCCTTGCGCAGATTGTCGCTGACGCACCACAGGTTGAGGCCGTTGTCGACCGTCGGATCGTCGCGCACGCGGCTGACGAAGGTCGCGAAATCGCCGACGCACTCGACGGGGGTGATATAGCCGCCGTCCTCGCGCTTGTCGTGAAGCACGACGCCGGGCGCCTCACGCAGGAGGCGCTGCGCTTCCTCGGCCGGCAGTTCGTTCTTCATCTCGATATTGATCGCCTCGGCGTGCCCGACGAACACCGGCACGCGCACGCAGGTCGCGGTGACCTTGATCTTCGGATCGAGGATCTTCTTGGTCTCGACGACCATCTTCCATTCCTCCTTGGTCGAGCCGTCCTCGAGGAATTTGTCGATGTGCGGAATGACGTTGAAGGCGATCTGCTTGGTGAACTTGGCGATGTCCTTTTCGTCGCCGACGAAGATCTGGCGCGTCTGGTTCCACAGCTCGTCCATCCCCGCCTTGCCCGCGCCCGACACCGACTGGTAGGTCGAGACGACGACGCGCTCGATCGTCGCGGCGTCGTGCAGCGGCTTCAATGCGACGACCATCTGCGCGGTCGAGCAATTGGGGTTCGCGATGATGTTCTTCGCCGTGTAGCCGTCGATCGCATCGGGGTTCACCTCGGGCACGATCAGCGGCACGTCGGGGTCCATGCGGTAGAGCGAGCTATTGTCGATGACAGTGCAGCCTGCCGCCGCGGCCTTGGGGGCGTGGATCGCGGTCGCGTCGCTGCCGATGGCGAAGATCGCCATGTCCCAGCCCGACCAGTCGAAATTGTCGATATTCTGGCATTTCACGGTCTTACCCGTGTCGCCGATTTCCACTTCGGTGCCCTGGCTGCGCGACGAGGCGACGGCGGCGAGTGCGTCGATGGGGAATTCGCGCTCGGCGAGAATGGCGAGCACTTCGCGCCCGACATTGCCCGTCGCGCCCGCGACTACGATACGATAACCCATGATGGTCCTGCCTTTCGTGGTATTCGTGGTATTGAAAATGAGAACGGCCGGTTCTGCCTGTTGGCGGAACCGGCCGTTTTGGAAAGCTGTTTCGGCTTTGGGTGAGAGAAGCTCTCCTTAGCCTTCGGTTCCGGGCCGGTTGTCGCGGCGCTCCGCAATACGCGCCGATTTGCCGGTGCGGCCGCGCAGATAGTAAAGTTTCGCGCGGCGGACGGCGCCCTTGCGGACCACGGTAATCGAATCGATGTTGGGCGAATAGAGCGGGAAGACGCGTTCGACGCCCTCACCGAACGACAGCTTGCGCACGGTGAAGTTCGATCCCATGCCCTTGTTCGAGCGCGCGATGCACACGCCCTCGAAATTCTGGACGCGGGTGCGTTCGCCTTCAACGACGCGCACGCCGACGCGCAGCGTGTCGCCTGGGCGGAACGTCGGAATCTCTTTGCCGGCCTTGGCGATTTCTTCGGCTTCGATCGTCTGGATGAGGTTCATGCCTCTAGTCCTTCTTCTTTTGCCGCGCGCCAGAGGCAGGTCGGGCCCGAGCGCCCTCATGGCGCTCCCAAAGGTCCGGCCTGCGTAACCGTGTGTCGTCCTCCGCCCTTTGTTTCCGCCAGGCGGCGATCTTCGCATGATCCCCCGATCGCAGCACTTCGGGGATCGTGCGCCCTTCCCACGTCGCGGGCCGGGTATAGTGCGGATATTCGAGCAAACCGTCCTCGAACGATTCGTCGTCGCCGCTTGAAGCCGCGCCCATTACGCCGGGAAGCAGCCGAATGCAAGCGTCGAGCAGCATCAACGCGCCCACCTCTCCGCCCGACAGGATGATGTCGCCCATCGACACCTCTTCGATCGCGCGGGCTTCGAAAATGCGCTCGTCGAAACCCTCGAAACGGCCGCACAGGATGATCGCGCCCGGACCGGCGGCAAGCGCGCGCACGCGGGCCTGGGTGACCGGGACGCCGCGCGGGGTCATCGCGAGCACCGGAAGGTCCGGATGCGCCGCCGTAGCATGGTCGATCGCCGCTGCGAGCACATCGGCGCGCAGCACCATCCCCGCCCCGCCGCCTGCGGGGGTGTCGTCGACGGTGCGGTGCCGGTCGGTCGCGAAATCGCGGATCTGGACGGGCGCGCAGTTCCATGTCCCGCTTTCGAGCGCGCGCCCCGCCATACTGTGCCCCAGCGGCCCGGGGAACATGTCGGGATAGAGCGTCAAAGGAACCGCGGTGAAGGTCATCGGCCGCCTATAGCGTCCAATTCTCGACCGTCAGCCCCGGAACGTCGGCGAAATCGGATTCGTTGTTGGTGACAAGGGTAAGACCGAGCGACAGCGCATGGGCGGCAATCAGTCGATCGAATACGCCCCGCCGGTGTGGCAACGTCCCATAAATCCTGGCCGCCGCCTCGTCGAATGGCACGGCCGGCACTGCTCTCAGAAAGGCATCGAGATCGGTCGCGTTGCGCGCCTTCGCTCCATAACCTACGGCAATTTCGGCCAGATTGATGGACGAGCAGCAAAGCGTATCGGCGTCCTGTTCTTCCACTCGCTCAAGGAGCGTGGCGGAAACGCCAGTCAAGAGATAGATGCAGATATTGCTGTCGAGCAGGAAGCGGAACTCACTCATCAGGCTTCAGCTTCTTGCCCTCCCAGTCCAGTTGCCGTTCCTCGAAATCCTGGCGCGGCGGCAGCTTGAGCCAAGGCGCCTTGCCCCAGAAGCCGCTGACGTCGATCTTGGCCTTTGGCTTTTCCACCGGTTCGAAGCGGAATTCGCCATGGTCTTCGCGAACGACCATTTCGGTCCCTTCCTTGAGCCCAAGCGCCTTTGGCAAACGCAGCGCTAGCGAATTGCCCGATTTGAAGATTTTGGCGCGATATTCCTTGGTCATGGCGAGCTCCGTATATACAACATGTATATACATTCGGATGAAAAACAAGCCGGGACGTCTTCAATCGAGCGGCTCCCATAGCGCCTCAGGGAGCAGGTGGCGATCCGCTTCGAATTCCTCGCGCAGCCATTCGCGGAAGCGTTCGATCTTGCGCACGCGGCTGCGGCCTTCGCGATAGACGAGCCAGTTCGCGCCGCCGGGCTGGTAGAGCGTATCGAACGGCTGGACCATCCGCCCGCTGTCGAGCTCGGCGCGCCAGAGCAGCGGGGTCATCAGCGCGATGCCATAACCGCCCTGCACCGCGCTCGCCTCCTGAAGCTGGCTGTCGAGTTCGACCCCGCGGCGCGGCGGCGGTTTGATGTCGACGCCCGCCTCGGCAAGCCACCCTGCCCACCAGGGGTCGTTGGGCGCGAGCCGTTCGACGTTGAGCAGATCGGCAGGCGCGGTGATGCGATTCGCCTGAAGAAAGGCCGGCGCGCAGATCGGCGTCACATGGCTGCGAAACAGGAAGTCGGCGCGCAGGCCGGGCCAGCCGCCGGGGCCGATGCGGATCGCGACGTCGACATCCGACGCGTCGAAATCGACATAGGCGTTCGACATCGACAGCCGCACCGCCAGGTCGGGATAACGCAGCTGGAAACGCCCGATGCGCGCGCTGAGCCAGGTGCCGCCGAATGTCGTCGCGGCGCTGATCGTCAATATATCGGCTTCGTCGTTGCCGAGCGCGGCAAAGGCATCGCCCATCGAGGCGAAGGCGCTGCTGATCGCGGGGAGCAGCCGCTGCCCCGTCTCGGAGAGGCGCACCCGCCCTTTTTCGCGCACGAACAGGGCGCGGCCCAGCCGATCCTCCAATTGACGGACCTGATAGCTGACCGCGGCCTGCGTCATCCCGAGTTCTTCGGCGGCGCGCGAGAAATTCTCCAGCCTTCCAGCGGATTCGAAAGCGCGGATCGCGGCGAGAGGCGGCAGGCGGGACATGCCACCTTATAAGGTGGACTTATGCTGCACCGCAAAGCTTTTGTTGGCGGCCGGGCCGGTGAAGGCGCACCTTGGCCGCCTCGGAATCGCAGGAGATGGACGATGCAAGACGAGCTTTGGATGCGCCATTGGGTCGGCAGCCACGATCGACTGAGCGCCGATCTGGACCGCGGCCTGAAATGGCTACGCCGCGCATTTCAGCGCTATGTCGAAACCGTGGTGCCCAGCCACGCGCCCGGCGAGGATGTGCAGTTCGTTGATTCAGCGCGGCGCGCGCTCTCCGCCGCGTGCGCCGGCGCTTCGATCCAGCGTCGAAAAAGAGAAACGCGATGATCGACGAAATGTGGATGCGCGGCTGGACCGAAAACCACGGCCGCTTCAGCGCCGACCTCGACCACGGCTTTGCGCAGATCGGGCAGGCGTGGCGCGCCTGGCGCCGCCGCGACAAGCCAGCTGCGCCGAAATCCAAACCGCGCGTGCGCGCGCACTGAGACGGGCGGGAATCCTGTCGACCGCGCCGGCGCGCGCCACTGGCGCCCGGCCGCTCCCCCCCTTGCGGCGGGATTTCCGTCCACCCTCGCCCCCCGGGTCAGGACGCCGGCTATTCGACGAAGGCGGCGTCGACGGTGAGGCCGTCTTCGTCCCACGCCGGCACCGCCCGCGGGGTCATCGGCACCAAGAAGCGCCTGGCCTTCTTGCCGCCTTCGCTCGGCCGCTCGATTTCGAGGATGTCGCCCGCGCCGAAATTCTCGACCGCGACGACGGTGCCGAGCGCGGTGCCGTCGGTCGAGGTGCAGGCGAGCCCGATCAGATCATGGTGATAATATTCGCCCTCGCCCAGCGGCGGCAGCGCCGAACGCGGGACCGTCAGGACGGTGCCGCGGAGCGCCTCGGCGGCGCCGCGGTCGGTGATTTCGGCAAAGTGCGCGACCGCGCCCTGATTGGCGGGGCGCAGCGATTTCAGCGTCAGTTTGCGCCCGCCGGCGTCGAATGTGGAAAAGGCGCGCAAGCCTTGCACGCCTTCGCCGAATAATTTGAGCCGCACCTCGCCCCGCACCCCGTGCGCACCGGCGATGGCGGCAAGGGTGACGGGACGATCGGCGTTCGCCAAAGGGGTCAGCCCTCGGCCTTTTCTTCGCCTTCGGCCGGAGCCGGGCCGCCTTCGGCGACTTCCTCGGCGATCGCGGCGGCGTCTTCGGCCGGCGTTTCGGCGGGCACTTCGTCAGCCACCGCGTCGGCAACCGCTTCGGCGGTCTCTTCGGTCTTCACCGAACCCGTCGCATCCGATTCGGCCGCTTCGGGGGCAGCTTCCTCAGCGGCGGGAGCCTCTTCGGCCGGAGCCGCAGCCGCTTCCTTCGCAGCCTCTTCGGCCTCGGCGGCCTTCGCGGCGCGCTCCTCGGCGCGCTCCTTGGCCTTCTCGCCCGGCTCGGCCTTCTTCGGGTTGCTGCGCGCGGCGCGTTCCTTGAGGCCCGCGGCGTCGAGGAAGCGGGCGACGCGATCGGTCGGCTGCGCGCCGACGCTCAGCCAGTGCTGCGCACGCTCGTTGTCGAGCTTGACACGCTCCGGATTGTCCTTGGCGAGCAGGGGGTTGTAGCTGCCGATGCGCTCGATGAAGCGGCCATCGCGCGGGCTGCGCGAATCGGCGACGACGATCTTGTAATAGGGGCGCTTTTTCGAACCGCCGCGCGAGAGGCGAATGGAGGTAGCCATGATATTGTCCTTCTTAAGTCTAACTTCGGTTGTCTGAATTACTTCTTCTTGTTCATAAGGTTCGCGAGGTCGGGCGGGATCGCGCCGCCTCCGAGGCCGGGAAGACCGCCGGCACCGCCGCGCATGCCGCCCATTCCGGGGATGCCGCCGCCGCGGCCGAACATCGCGCCGAGACCCTTGAGCCCGCCCATCTTGCGAATCTTCTTCATCGCGGTGGACATTTCCTGGTGCATCTTGAGCACCTTGTTCACCTGTTGCACGCTGGTGCCCGAACCATTGGCGATGCGGATCTTGCGCTTGGCGTTGATGATCGCGGGCTTCGCGCGCTCGGTCGGGGTCATCGACCCCATGATCGCGTCGAAGTGGACCAGCATCTTGTCGTCAGTGCCGCTCTGCGCCATCGCCGCCTGCGCCTTTTTGAGGCCGGGGATCATGCCCGCGAGCGCGCCGATGCCGCCCATGCGGCGCATCTGATTGAGCTGCGTGCGAAGATCGTCGAGGTCGAACTGCCCCTTCGCCATCTTCTTCGCCATCGCCTCGGCCTCTTCGGCCTGGATGGTCTCGGCGGCACGCTCGACGAGGCTGACGACGTCGCCCATGCCGAGGATGCGATTGGCGATGCGCGCGGGGTGAAAGGCTTCGAGCCCGTCGAGCTTTTCGCCCGTGCCCGCGAATTTGATCGGCTTGCCGGTGACGGCGCGCATCGACAGCGCCGCACCGCCGCGCGCATCGCCGTCCATGCGGGTGAGCACGACGCCGGTGAGCGGCACCTGTTCGGTGAAGCGCTGCGCGACCTGCACCGCGTCCTGGCCGGTCAGGCTGTCGACGACGAGCAGCGTCTCGGCGGGATTCGCGGTGCGCGCCACCGCCTGCATCTCGTCCATCAACTGCTGGTCGACATGGAGGCGGCCCGCGGTGTCGAGCATCAGCACGTCATAGCCCTGCAGCTTCGCCGCCTGCATCGCACGTTGCGCGATTTCGGTGGGCTGCTGTCCGGCGACGATCGGCAGGGTCGCGACGTCGATCTGCGTGCCGAGCACCGCGAGCTGTTCCTGCGCGGCGGGGCGATTGACGTCCAGCGACGCCATCAGCACCTTCTTGCGCTCCTTGTCCTTAAGGCGTTTCGCGATCTTTGCGGTCGTCGTGGTCTTACCCGAACCTTGCAGGCCGACCATCATGATCACCGCGGGCGGGGTGACGGCAAGGTCGAGCTCGGCGGCTTCGGAGCCGAGCATCTCGGTCAGCGCGTCGCTGACGATCTTGACCACCTGTTGCCCCGGCGTGACCGAACGCAGCACATTCTGGCCGATCGCAAGCTCGGTGACCTGGTCGACGAAGCTGCGCACGACGGGCAGCGCGACGTCGGCTTCGAGCAGGGCGATTCGCACCTCGCGCATCGCGGCGCGCACGTCGGCCTCGGTCAGCGCGCCGCGGCCGCGGAGCTTCCCGAAAACATCGCCAAGCCGAGTGCTCAGACTGTCGAACATGCGCCGTTTATACCCTTCTGACGACCCGCAACGCAAAAGACGCCGGTGAGCGAAACCTCGCCAACCAGCGGCTATCCGTGGACAGAGTTTCCGTCGCGGATGTCGTGTGCGTCCTTCCGCATGATGCGGGCGAACGCGGCGCCCTTACGCCAATGCGCGCGCGATGGCAAGCGCGGGCCGCGGCGCACTTAACGTAAATTTCACCGCTTGCGGGGCAAACAGGCGGCGAGTGTGGGGAAATTCAATGACCGTCGAACCGGCTGCGCCGAAGGAATGGAATCGTAGCGAGGGCGCGAAGCGCGACGTCCTTGCGGGGGGAATCGTCGTCGCGGCGATCCTGCTGTTCGTCGGCACGGGCGGCAGCGTGATGCAGTCGGTCGTGCGGACGATCGCGGGCTTCGGCGGCGGCACCGACCGCGTGCTGGCAACGATGCTGATCCTCAACATTGCGCTGATCCTGTTCGGATGGCGCCGCTACAAAGACCTCAACCGCGAAATTCAAGAGCGCACCGCGGCCGAAAAGCGCGCGCGCTACCTCGCCGATACCGACCCGCTGACCGGCTATCTCAACCGCCGCGCGCTGCTCGCGCAGGGCCAGGCGCTGATCGCGCGCGCGGCGTCGGAGCATCGCCACGTCGCGCTCTTCCTGCTCGACCTCGACCATTTCAAGACGGTCAACGACATTCACGGCCATGTCGCGGGCGACCGCGTGCTCCAGATCGCCGCCGAGCGCATCTCCGCGATCCTGCCGCCCAGTGCGACCAAGGCGCGGCTCGGCGGCGACGAATTCGTCGCGATGCTCGTCTTCGAACCCGTAGCGCGTCCCGATATCGAGGCGCTGGCCGGACAGCTCGTCACCGCGCTCGAAGAACCCGTACCCTATGACGCGCGGCGAATCCGCATCGGTTGCTCGCTCGGCATCGCGCTCGCGACCGAGGCGAGCGCAACGATGGAAACGCTCGTCCGTCAGGCCGACATCGCCATGTATCATTGCAAGGACGAGGGGCGGAACCGTTATATCTGGTTCCAGACGGGCATGGAAATGGCGGTGCAGGTGCGCAACCAGATCGAAAACGGCATCCGCGAAGGCATGCCGCGCGGCGAGTTCATCCCCTATTTCGAACCGCAGGTCGATATCGCGAGCGGGCGCCTGCTCGGCTTCGAGATGCTGATGCGCTGGGACTCGAGCGAATATGGCATGATCCTGCCCGAACGCTTCATCCCCGTCGCCGAAGAAAGCGGGCTGATCGGCGAATTGTCGCTGCACGTCATCCGCGAGGCGATGGAAAGCGCGAAGGCTTGGGATCCGGCGGTGTCGCTGGCAGTGAACATCTCGCCGCAGCAACTCAAGGATCCGTGGTTCAGCCAGAAGCTGACCAAGCTGCTCGTCGAAACCGGATTTCCGGCGAGCCAGCTCGAGGTCGAGATCACCGAAAGCTCGCTGTTCGAAAATCTGCCGCTCGTGCGCTCGATCGTGACCAGCCTTAAAAATCAGGGGGTATCGCTCGCGCTCGACGACTTCGGCACCGGCTACAGCTCGCTGTCGCACCTGCGCGCGCTGCCCTTCGACCGCATCAAGATCGACCGCAGCTTCATCGCCGCGATGCGCGGCAGCGCCGACGCGCAGGCGATCGTCGTCGCGATCGTCCGCCTCGGCGAAAGCCTCGCGATGCCGATCACCGCCGAAGGGGTGGAGGACGAGGCGACCGCGATCGAACTCACGCGCCTCGGCTGCGCCAAGGGCCAGGGCTGGCACTATGGTCGCGCGATGTCGGCGGACGACACCGCGGCGATGCTCGCCGAGCGCGGGCTACTGCGCGCGCCGATGCTGCCCGCCGGCGACGGTCCGGCCGCTGACGAGGAACCGCTGCGTCAGGCAGGCTGACCCGCGTCGCTAGACTTCCCGCCCGCGCACCCCTAAATGCGCGACACTATGGCGGATCGCTTCACCAAGATGCATGGGCTCGGCAACGACTTCGTCGTGATCGACGCGCGCGTGGACGCGGTCGAGATGACCCCGGCGCGCGCATATGCGATCGCCGACCGGCGCCACGGCATCGGCTGCGACCAGCTGATCCTGCTCGAACCGTCCGAAAAGGCCGATGTGAAGATGCGCATCTTCAACGCCGATGGCGGTGAGGTCGAGGCGTGCGGCAATGCGACGCGCTGCGTCGCGACGCTGATTGGCAAGCCCGCGGTGATCGAAACGCTGGGCGGCATGCTGCGCGTCAGTCCCGCCGACGGCGGCGCCGAAGTGACGCTGGGCGAGCCCGCCTTCGACTGGGAGCGGATCCCGCTCGCGATGCCGATGGACACGCGCGACATGCCGGTCGCGTGGGACGAACTCGAACATGGCGCGGCGGTCAATGTCGGCAATCCGCACATCATCTTCTTCGTCCCCGAAGCCGATGCGGTGGCGCTCGCCGACCTGGGGCCGCGGATCGAGACCGACCCGCTGTTCCCCGAGCGCGTCAACGTCAACGTCGCGAGCCTCGACGGCCCCGACCGGCTGCAGTTGCGCGTCTGGGAGCGCGGCGTCGGGCTGACGCAGGCGTGCGGCACCGGCGCCTGCGCGACCGCGGTCGCCGCGATCCGCGCCGGCCTTGCAAAGTCGCCGGTCACCGTTTCGCTGCCCGGCGGCGACCTTGTGATCCGCTGGCGCGAGGGCGAGCCGATCGTGATGAGCGGCGCCGCGACGCGCGTGTTCGAGGGCGAGACCGACTGGGCGCGCTTCGGATGAGCCGCGGCGCCGAGGTCGAGGTCGTCAATTTCGGATGCCGGCTGAATATCGCCGAGGGCGAAGCCGTGCGCGCGGCGGCGAGCGCGGCGGGTGCGGCGGGCACGATCGTCTTCAACAGCTGCGCCGTAACCGACGAAGCGGTGCGGCAGGCCCGGCAGGCGGTGCGGCGTGCGCTGCGCGAACGGCCCGAAGCGTCGGTGGTGGTAACGGGGTGCGCGGCGGAACTCGAACGCAGCGCCTTCGAAGCGATGGGTGCGCGGGTTGTCGGCAACGATGCGAAGGGGTTGGCCGAGAGTTATCGTTTCAAGCAAGAAAAGAACGGCCCTTCGACAAGCTCGTGGCGAACGGAGTTGGGTGGGGCGACCTTGAATTCTCCGTTCGGGCTGAGCTTGTCGAAGCCCCGTCCTTCCTACACCCCCGCCCTCTCGGGCGCCGACCATGCCCGCGCCTTCCTGGGCGTCCAGACGGGCTGTTCGCACAGCTGCACCTTCTGCGCGACCGTGCTGGCGCGTGGCGCGGCGCGATCGGCGACCGTCGAAGCGGTGGTAGAGGCTGCACGGGTCGCGCTCGCCCGCGGCCAGCGCGAGATCGTTCTCACCGGGGTCGACCTTGCAAGCTATGGCGACGACAGCGGCGCCAGCCTCGCCGTGCTGGTCGAGGCGCTGCTCGCGCTGCCGGTCGAGCGGCTGCGGCTGTCGTCGCTCGATCCCGACCGGATCGACGAGTCGCTGTTCGCGCTGCTGACGCAGGAAGCGCGCGTGATGCCGCACGTCCATCTGTCGCTGCAGGCGGGCGACGACATGATATTGACGCGCATGAAGCGGCGCCACCGCCGCGCCGACGCGGTGCGGCTGGTCGAACGACTGAAGGCCGCACGCGGCGAGATTGCGATCGGCGCCGACCTGATCGCCGGATTTCCGACCGAGGATGACACCATGTTTGCCAACACGCTGGCACTGATCGACGATGCCGACATCGTCTTTGGCCATATCTTTCCCTATAGCCCGCGCGCCGGCACCGCCGCCGCGCGGATGCCGCAGGTCGGCCGCGCGCTGGCGCGCGAGCGCGCGGCGCGGCTGCGCGAGGCCAATGCGCGGCGCCGCCATCGCTGGATGGACGCGCAGCGCGGGCGCGAAACCGCGATGCTCGTCGAGCGCGACGGAGTGAGCGGTCATGCCGCGAATTTTGCCGCGCTGACGCTGGCGGACCCCGCGGCGCCGAACAGCATCGTGCGCGTCCGGATCGGCGCGCGCGACGGCGAGCAGCTGCACGCGGCGATGGCGGCAACGGGGATCGCGGCATGAGCGGTGCGAGCTGGAGCGAGCGGCTGTTCGGCGGCCTTCGGCGCACGTCGGAGCGGCTCGGCGAAAATCTGTCGGGCCTCGCGGGCAAATCGCGGCTCGACGACGACGATCTCGACCGGATCGAAGAGGCGCTGATCACCGCCGACCTGGGCCCCGCGATGGCGGCGCGCATCCGCGAGCGGCTCGCCGCGCGGCGCGACGCGGTCGCCGGCAATGTCGAGGAACTCAGGAAAATCGTCGCCGACGAAATCGCCACGGTGCTGCGCCCGGTTGCCGAACCGCTCGAGATCGACGCCTTTCCGCGCCCGCAGGTGATTTTGGTGATCGGGGTCAACGGATCGGGCAAGACGACGACGATCGCCAAGCTCGCGCATCTGTTCCAGGAACAGGATTATGGCGTGATGCTCGTCGCGGGCGACACCTTCCGCGCCGCCGCGATCGGGCAGCTCAAGGTCTGGGCCGAACGGCTCGGCGTGCCGATCATGGCGGGACCCGAGGGCGGCGACGCGGCGGGGATTGTCTTCGACGCGGTCAAACAGGCGACCGCGACGGGCATCGACGTGCTGATCGTCGACACCGCCGGGCGCCTCCAGAACAAGCGCGAGCTGATGGACGAACTGGCCAAGATCAAGCGCGTCCTCGGCCGCCTCAACCCCGCCGCGCCGCACGATGTCGTGCTGGTGCTCGACGCGACGACCGGCCAGAACGCGCTGTCGCAGATCGACGTGTTCCGCGAGGTCGCGGGGGTTACGGGGCTCGTCATGACCAAGCTCGACGGCACCGCGCGCGGCGGCGTCCTCGTCGCCGCGGCCGAGCGCCACGGCCTTCCCATCCACGCGATCGGCATCGGCGAGACGCTGGACGATCTGCGCCCGTTCGACGCTGACGAAATCGCGGGCATCATTGCAGGAAACATAAGATGAGCGATCCGCTCGACCAGTTGCCGGGCGGCCCCGAGCCGCTCCCGTCCCCGCCGCCCGCCAAGCATGGCTGGCTCAATTTCGCGATCGATTTCGGGCCGCTGCTCGTCTTTTTCCTGACCTACAAGCTCAGCTCCGGCGGCGAGGGGTCGTTCGCCGCGACGACGGGTGCGATCAAGGGCACGCTCGCCTTCATGGCCGCGATCGTCGTCGCAATGATCGTGTCGAAATGGAAGCTCGGCAAGATTTCGCCGATGCTCTGGATGTCGGGCATCCTCGTCCTCGGCTTCGGCGCGCTGACCGTCTGGTTCCACGATGAGCGCTTTATCGTGATGAAGCCGACGATCATCTATGCCGCCTTTGCGGTGCTGCTGCTCGGCGGCTGGCTGATGAAGCGGCCGATGCTCAAATATCTGCTGCAGTCGGCGCTCGAAGGCGTGAGTGAAAAGGGCTGGCTGACCTTGTCGCGCAATTGGGGGCTGTTCTTCGCCGCGCTCGGTATCGCCAATCATGTCATGTACGAGCTGATCGAGGCCGGACGGATGAGCTTCGATCTGTGGCTGACGATCAAGGTCTGGGGCGTCACCGCCCTCTCCTTCCTCTTCGCGCTGACCCAGCTGCCGGTGATGATGAGAAACGGATTGGCGGCGGGGGAAGGCGATAGCTGATCGCAATAAACCGCCCCATGATCCCGAGAGTTAGCCGCCCTCCACCGCTTCCTTGTGCATCCGGCCGTTGAGCACATAATGGGCGACGCCCGCCTGCATCCCCGCCGCCTGCGCATCGTCGATCGCGCGGATGCGCCGTGCGGGCGCACCCGCCCATAGCTCGCGATCGGGTATTTCCTTGTTCTCGGTGAGCAAAGCGCCCGCGGCGAGCATCGCGTCGCTGCCGATCCGGCAGCCATTCATCACCGTGGCCTTCAGGCCGACAAAGGCACGGTCGGCGAGCGTGCAGCCGTGGACCATCGCGAGATGGCCGATCAGCACATCTTCGCCGATGATCGTCGGAAACCCCTCGGGCCGGTGCGGCATCGGTCCGTCGCAATGGAGGACGCTGCCGTCCTGGATATTGCTGCGCGCGCCGATGCGGATGTGGCTGACGTCGGCGCGCAGCACACAATTATACCAGATGCTGACGTCGGGGCCGATCTCGACGTCGCCGATGATCCGGCAGCCCGGCGCGATGAAGGCGCTGGGGTCGATGCGCGGCGCCTTGCCGTTCACCGCGATGATGCTGACGTCGTTGCGGGTCATTCGCGACCTCCGATCAAATGCTTCCACAAGAGGACCGGCAATGTCGAGGCATAGTCGTCGGTCCAGCGGTCGAAATGCGCGCGCCCTTCGAGGGGCACCCATGCGTCCGCGTCGCGCGCCTTGTCGCGCGGGCGAAGGGGTCCCGTCAATTGCGCAAGCCGTTCGGGGGTCGCCGCGAGCGCGACCCAGTTCGAGCCGGTCAGATTGCCGTCCTCGCGCGTCGGTCCCGCGTCCATGCGGATCGCCGCGGCCCAGCCGCGTGCCTTGGCTTCGGCCGCGAGCACGGGCTCGAGGTTGAAGAAGCGGTTCGAGATATGGACGAGCAGCAGCCCGTCGGGCTTCAGCGCGCGCGCATAAATGCCCATCGCTTCCTTCGTCAGCAGATGCAGCGGAATCGCGTCGGACGAAAAGGCGTCGATGACCAGCACGTCGAGCCGCCCCGGCGGCTGCTTTGCGATTTCGAGCCGCGCGTCGCCAAGCACGATCGGCGTGTCGGGCGCGCAATGCGAGAGGAAGGTGAATTTGTCGGGGTCGCGCGCGATCGCGACCATCGCGGGGTCGATTTCGAAGATCGTCCAATGCTGGCCGGGCTTGCGATAGCAGGAGAGCGTACCCGCTCCCAAGCCGACGATGCCGACCGCCGCATCGGCCGGCGCGCGGTCGAGCGCGAGGCCGACACCCGAATCATGCCCATAATAGGTCGTCGGTTCATATTCGTGCCCCGCGTCGGTGCGCTGCAGCCCGTGCAGGGTCGTCCCGTGCGCGAGCCGGCGCTGGTGGCGGGAGGGATCGTCGGTGATGGTATAGATGCCGAAATAGCTGCGCACGCGCATGTCGGTGAAGCTTTCCTGCACCGTGCTCCAGCCGCCGACGCCGAGCATCAACATGGCGAGAACCGCGACATAGGCCCAGCGCCAGCCGATGACGAACAAGCCGGTGACGAAGAGCACGGCGCTCCACCCGATCGCGGCGCCCTCGTAGCGGCCGGTCCAGTCATCGACCATCCGCCACGCCGCGAAGGCCGCGACCGCGACGAGCAGCGCGACGACCCTGTTCGCACTCCGCGGCGCGAGCCCGAAGGCACTGTCCCACGGAATCAGCCTGGGAAGCGGCAACAACAGCGCGGCAGCCACGACGAGGATCGGATGTTCATAGACCCAGTCGAAGACGAGCGGCGCGACGAGTGCGGCAAACAGGCCGCCGAGCACACCGCCCGCGGACATGACGAGATAAAAGAGCGTCAGATGCTGCGGCGCGGGGCGGAGATGATAGAGATAGCCGTGCAGCGCCACGGCGACGATGAACAGCATCGCAAGGCTGGCAAAGGCCACCATCATCGAACCGCCCCCCGAACTGAGCAGGGCCAGCCCCCCGACCCCGAGCAGGATCGCCGGTGCGAGGATGGTGAAGGTCATCGTCAGCCGCGTCAGCGTCGAAAAGGCGATGACGAAACTGAGCAGATAGAGCCCAAGCGGGAGCACCCACAACAGGGGCATCGCCACAATGTCGGTGGTGAGATGCGTCGTCGTCGACAGCATCAGCCCCGACGGCACCGCCGCGATCAGCAGCCAGTGGAGCTGGCGCGCTATCGTCGGGCGCGGCGCGTCGGCCTCGGCGGCCTCGGGCGTCGCCGCCGCGCCGCGCCAGCGCGCCGCCGCGCTCGCCGCGACAAGCAGGACGAGCAGCGCATAGCCCGCGCTCCAGCCCCAGCTCTGCGCCGCGAGCGGCAGCGACGGCTCGACGAGCGCCGGATAGCTGATCAGCCCCGCGAAGCTGCCGAGATTAGAGGCGGCGTAGAGATAATAGGGATCGCCCGCGCGGGCGTCGGCGGCGAACCAGCGCTGCATCAACGGCGCCTGTGCCGACACCGCAAAGAAAACCGGTCCGATCGACGCGGTGAGGAGCAGCGGAACCCAGAACGCCTCCTGCCCCGGCGCCGGCGGCGCGAGCTGCGCGATACCGATCGGCAGCCACAGCGCGGCGAGCAGCAGCAGCGCCAGATGGATCGCCGCCTGCCGTCGCACCGCAAAGCGCGCGAGCCAATGCGCATAGGCATAGCCGCCGAGCAGCAGCGCCTGATAGACGAGCATCGCGCTGTTCCACACCGCGGGCGCGCCGCCGAGCCGCGGCAGCACCATGCGTGCGACCATCGGCTGGACGAGGAACAGCAGGAAACTGCTGACGAGGATCGTCAGCACGAACAGCCAGCGGCGCGGCGATGCGGCGGCGGTCATGCGCCGGCCCACGCCGCACGTGGCAGCGCATAAACGACGTGCCGGCGCAGCCGATCGCCTTCCTCGAGCTTCGGATGGTCGAAGTCGAGTCCCGCACAATAGTGCATCCCGAGCCGGTCCATCACCGCGCGGCTGCGAACATTGCCTTCCCAGGTGATCGCGCGAATCTCTTCGTCGGAAAGGTTGGCGAAGCTCCATGCGGCGGCTGCGCGAGCCCCCTCGCTCGCATAGCCCGCGCCCCAACAATCGCGCGCCAGCCGCCAGCCAATTTCGACCTTGTCCGCGACCGGTCCCATGTCGCCGCGGATCACGCCGCACCAGCCGATCAGCCGTGCATCGTCGCGCCGTTCGAGCGCCCAGAAGCAATGCCCGTACGCGGCCTCATGCTGCCGCATCCATTCGACGCGCTGGCGCGCGCCCGCCATGTCGAGCGGCGGGCCGAGCGTCGCCATCACCTCGGGATCGCTGCAAATACGCTGGAAAGGCGCGACGTCCTCGTCGCGCCACGACCGCAAGACCAGCCGTTCGGTCGCGATCATGCGCCGAGCAGGCGCGCGGCGTGGAGAGCGTGATAGGTGAGCACGCCCGACGCTCCCGCGCGGCGGAAGGCGAGCAGGGTTTCAAGCACCAGCGCGTCGCGCTCGCCCGCGCCCGCCGCGGCGGCCGCCTCGATCATCGCATATTCGCCCGACACCTGATAGGCATAGACGGGTACCGCAAAGGCATCCTTCACCGCGCGCACGACGTCGAGATAGGGGAGGCCCGGCTTGACCATCACGCTGTCGGCGCCCTCGGCGAGGTCCATTTCGACCTCGCGCAGCGCCTCTTCGATATTGGCGGGGTCCATCTGATAGGTTTTCTTGTCGCCCTTCAGCAGCCCGCGCGAGCCGACCGCATCGCGGAAGGGGCCATAGAAGGCCGAGGCATATTTGGCGGCGTAGCTCATGATCTGGACATGGCCGAAGCCTTCGAGTTCGAGCGCTTCGCGGATCGCGCCGACGCGGCCGTCCATCATGTCCGATGGCGCGATGATATCGGCGCCGGCGCGCGCCTGATTAAGCGCCTGTCCGACCAGCACCTCGACCGTTTCGTCGTTGAGGACAGTGCCCGCGTCATCGACCAGTCCGTCCTGCCCGTGGCTGGTATAGGGGTCGAGCGCGACGTCGGTGAGGATGCCGATGTCGTCGCCGCACGCATGTTTGATCGCAGCGGTGGCGCGGCACATCAGATTGTCGGGGTTGAGCGCTTCGCCGCCATCCGCGCTGCGCCGGTCGGGCTGCGTATAGGGAAAGAGCGCAAGGCAGGGGATGCCCGCCGCGATAGCGTCCCGCGCGCGGTCGACCAGCCGATCGACCGACCAGCGCGACACACCCGGCAAGCTCGCGATCGGCTCTTCGGTGTCGGTGCCGTCGCACACGAACAAGGGCCAGATCAGATTGGCCGGCGTCAGATGATGCTCGCGCACCATCGCGCGGCTCCAGCGAGTGCGGCGGCTGCGGCGCAGGCGCGTGTCGGGAAAGGGCGCGTGAGTCATGGCGCGTGCATAGCCGCGCTTCGCGCCGGGGGAAACGGATATTGGCGTGCAATTAGCCCCTCCCCTTCAGGGGAGGGGTTGGGGTGGGGGCCATCGGTCTTGCGCAAGGTCCCGAAGACCCACCCCGCTGCGACTAGGCACGGCTTACGCCGAACCAAGTCTCGCTGCCCCTCCCCTTCAGGGGAAGGGTGGGACAACATCAGATCCCGTCGCCCGCCCGCTTCGCCGCGACGTCAGCGAGGGTGCCGAGCTTCGGTCCCTCGACTTGTTTCGGCGCGATCGGCGTCAGCGCGGCGCCGGGCTCGATCGCGGTCAGTTCGCGGATGCGCGCGCGGAAGGCGGCGAGTTCCTGGCCTTCGAGCTGCGCGCGGGTGACGAAGCTGACCGACATCGGGTTCACGGCATGGCCGTTGCGATAGACCTCGAAATGCAGGTGCGGCCCGGTCGAAAGCCCGCTCGACCCGATATAGCCGAGAACCTGGCCGCGGCGGACATGCTGGCCCGCGCGCACCGCGATGCGGCTCATATGGCCATAGCCGGTGCCGAGCCCGCCGCCGTGATTGAGCTTCACATAATTGCCGAAACCGCCGGTGCGCCCCGCGATGGTCACGGTGCCGTCGGTCACCGCGTAGATCGGCGCGCCATAGCCGCCGCCGAAATCGACCCCCGCATGCATCCGCTTGTAGCCGAGGATCGGGTGGCGACGCATCCCGTAGCTCGAGGTGATGCGGCCATGCGTCGGGCGCACCATGCCGCCCGTCTGCTGCCCCACGCCCGAGGCTTCGAACCATTGGCTGCGGCCGTCCTTTTGCCATTCGAGCATCGAAAGCTTGGGCTTGCCGTCGCGGATCAGCCCCGCATAGAGGAGTTTGCCCGTCTCGGTCTCGCCGGTTTCGGCGCGGCGGTAACCCACAACGATGTCATATTCGTCCGACGCGCGGATGCTCGACACCGGCATCTGCTTGCCGATCACGCGCAGATAGGACTGGATCGCCTGCGGCGGCGCCCCGGCGGCGCGCGCCGAGCGATAGAGGCCGGCGCCGACCGTGCCGCGAATGCGCAGCGGCGTGTCGTCGACGGTGATCGGGATGCGGCGCATCACAAGCCGGCCGCCGATGCGCTCCATCTCGATCCGGAGGTCGAGCCGCGCGCGCATCGCGAGCGCTTCGACCGGGCGCGGCATCGTGCGCGCGGCGCGGCGGCCGAGGACGAGGTCGATGCGCGTGCCCGGCGCGATGTCGGCGAGCGGCACCGCGGTCGACACTTGCCCGGCGAGCGCCTGCGCCTCGGTCCGCCCGACTCCCGAACGCTCGAGCAGGCGCGCGAAGCTGTCGCCATTGCCCAGCGTCGCGGTGAGTTCGATCTGCGGCCGTTCGGGCGCGTGCGCGAGCGGGCGCACCGCGTCGGTCGCGGCCATGTGGCGCCCGGTATCGGCGCCGAGCGCGAGCGGCACGATCATCTGCGCGCGCGCCTCGTCGAAGTCGGCGGCATCGAGCGCCGGCGCGCCGCCCGCGACGAGCGGCTGAACGCCTGGGAAGGTCGCGATCGCGCTGCCGCAGAGCAGCGTCAGCGTCGCAAGCCCGCGCCACCATTCGGCCGAGCCGATATTGCTGCCGAGGTCGGGAACCAGATCGAGCCCCGCGAGGCGATCGCGCAACCGGTCGCGCCACGACAGCGCGCCCTGCACCCGCTGGAGCGGGATCGCCTGCGACATCGTGAGGGCGGCGGCATTGCCGGACATCCCCGCGATGGGTTCGTGACGCTGGAACAAGTTGCAACCCCCGCCGGCGGTCCGCCCATCCCTCGATCAAGGGCCGGTCGCCGATCCAAATTTCCGTGCGCATTTTCTGTAAACAAAGGCCGTTAAAGTCAATTTAACGCGGCGCCCGCGCTGCGGGGCTGCGGCGAAGCGTGGCGGGCGCGGGATATGGCGAGTCGCGCCGATTCGCGCGCGCCGGCGCGAAAGTGCCGGCGCTGCGATTATCGCTGTTGCGCCGCAACGCGGCTCATGCCAGCATCACCCGACAAGACAATGCCTTCTCCCGCCACCTCCCCGGTCAAGGCCGTCCTTGGCCCCACCAACACCGGCAAAACCCATTTGGCGGTCGAGCGCCTGACGGCGCACGCAAGCGGGATGATGGGCTTTCCGCTGCGCCTGCTCGCGCGCGAAGTCTATGACCGCGTCGTGCGGATCAAGGGACCCGGCGAGGTTGCGCTGGCCACCGGCGAAGAACGAATCATGCCGCCCGGCGCGCGTTATCTGCTCGGGACGATGGAAGCGCTGCCGGTGGAACGCGACGTCGCCTTCGTCGGTATCGACGAAGCGCAGCTCGGCGCCGATCCCGAGCGCGGCCATGTCTTCACCGACCGGATGCTGCGCGCGCGCGGCCGCGAGGAAACGATGATCCTCGGTTCGGCGAGCATCACCGGCCTTGTTCGCGATCTGGTGCCCGAGGCCGAGATCGTCACCCGCCCGCGCTTTTCGACCTTGAGCTATGCCGGTCCGATGAAACTGTCGCGGCTGCCCAAACGCTCGGCGATCGTCGCCTTCTCGGCCGAGGAAGTCTATGCGATCGCCGAGATGCTGCGCCGCTTCGCCGGCGGTGCGGCGGTCGTCATGGGCGCGCTCAGCCCCAAGACGCGCAATTCGCAGGTCGCGATGTTCGAGGCCGGCGAGGTCGATTATCTCGTCGCCACCGACGCGATCGGCATGGGCCTGAACCTCGACGTCACCCACGTCGCCTTCGCCAATCTCCAGAAGTTCGACGGCCGCCGCCTGCGCCGCCTGACCATTGCCGAAATGGCGCAGATCGCGGGGCGCGCCGGGCGGCACCAGCAGGATGGCAGCTTCGGGACGATCGGCCAGCCGCAGGGTGGCATGACCCCCGAAGAAATCATGGCGATCGAGGAGCATCGCTTTCCGCCGCTCGCCAGCCTCTTCTGGCGCAACCCGCTGCCGCGCTTCGACTCGCTCGACCGGTTGATCACCGATCTGGGCCAGATGCCCGCGCACCCGTCGCTGCGCGCCGCGCCCGAAGCGGTCGATCTCGCCGTGCTCAAGCATCTCGCGGGCGACCTCGAGGTCGCGGCGCGCGGGCGTGATGCGGAGGCGGTCGAACGGCTGTGGGACGTGTGCGGCCTCCCCGATTTCGAGCAACTGGGCGCCGAACATCACAGCCGCACGGTTTTGAAGCTGTGGCAGTGGCGCACGAGCGGCAGCGGAACGATCGACGCCGAATGGTTCGCGCGCCGCCTCGCGCGGCTTGACGACACCGATGGCGACATCGACCAGCTCGCGAGCCGGATCGCTGCGGTCCGCACGCTCTGCTTCATCGCCCAGCGCGGCGACTGGATCGCCGACGCGGCGGGCTGGACCGAGCAGACGCAGGCGCTCGAATCGCGCCTGTCGGACGCGCTCCACGCGGCGCTTGCGCAGCGCTTCGTCGACCGGCGGCTCGCGCTCCTCATCCGCGACGCGGGCCAGCGAAACGCCGCGCTGCCGGTCGCGGTCGGCCACGACGGCACCGTCGCGGTCGACGGCGAGGCGATCGGCACGCTGACCGGCTTTCAGTTCAAGGTCGATGCCAAGGCGCGCGCGAGCGACCATAGACTGCTCCTCGCCGCGGCGGAAAAGCATCTGCGCGGCGAACTCGCGCGGCGCGCGACCGCGCTCGCCGAGGGCGACGGCAGCGCGCTCGCGCTGGTCGCCGAAGCCGGCGCGCCGCCGCGGCTCGCGTGGAACGGCACCGTCGTCGCGACGCTCGCCAAGGGGACGACGCTGATCCAGCCGTCGATCGTACTCGATCCCCCGCTGCGCCGGCTCGACCCGCCGCAGGTCCAGGCGATCGCCGAGCGGCTGCAGCGCTTCGTCGCCGAACAGCTCGCCCGCCACGCCCGCCCGCTCGCGACGATGGGCGAAGCGGCGGGCGACCTGTTCACCCCGCCGCGCGTGCGCGCGCTGCTCGCCGCGATGACCGACGGCGGCGGGCTGATCGAACGCGCCGCGGTCGACGACCAGCTCGCGGCGATGAGCGCCGAGGAGCGGCCGCAGCTGCGCAAGCTGGGGCTCACCATCGGCACGCTGGATATTTTCCACCCGCAATTGCTGAAGCCCGAGGCGGTGCGCTGGCGCGCGGCGCTGCTCGCGGCGCAGCAGGGCGGCGTCCTTCGGTCGCTGCCGCCGCATGGCGCGGTCTTGCAGAAGGACGGCGACGCGGCGGCGCTCGCGATCGCAGGGTTCCGCCGCTGCGCGACCGGTTGGCTGCGCATCGACATGGCCGAAAAGCTGGCGCGCCAGGCGCATGCCGCGCGGATGCAGGCCGCGGCGCCGCCGACCGCGCCGGTCGCGAGCGGCGATCCGCACGACGCGCAGCATGACGAGGCGGACGGCGACGGCAGTGATCCGCACGCGCCCGAGCCGCCGGGCTTTGCGATCGACCCCGCGCTCGCCACCTCGCTCGGGCTCGACGAGACGGCGCGGCGCGCGCTGCTCGCCAGCTTCGGTTTCCGCGCGGTCGGCGACCCGGCGCTCGAACGCTGGCGCTGGTCGGGGCGCAAGCGCGCCGAGACGCGCAAGCGATCGAAGCGCGGGCGCAAGGACGCGCGCGAGCGGGGGCCGCGCCCGAACGACGCGCCTTCCCCCCGCGCCAAGCCCGCCAAGGCGTCGCGGCCAAAAAAGGCAAAGGGTGGCGGCAAGCCCCAGCACGACAGTCCGCGCCCGCCGCGCGGCGACCGGGCGCCCCGCCGCGGCCCCTCGCCGCACAGCCCCTTCGCCGGCCTCGCCGCCCTGCTCGCCGAAGCACGCGAGGATTGATGGCCAGTCCCGGCGCGGCAGGCAGCATCCGGCTCGACAAGCTGCTCTGGTATCTGCGCTTCGCCCGCTCGCGCAGCATCGCGCAGGCGATGGTCGCCGCGGGGCATATCCGCCTCGACGGGCGCCGCGTGACCCGCGCGTCATGCGCCGTCCACCCCGGCGCGACGCTGGTCCTGCCGCTCGGCGAGCGGATCGAGGTCGTGCGCCTGCTCTCGCTCCCCGGCCGCCGCGGCCCGGCGAGCGAGGCGCAGGCGCATTATGTCCGGCTCGGCGCAGGGGCGTCGCCCGCCGCCAGCTGAGCTATCGAGGGCCGAGGAAAAGCTGTCGCCACCCGGCGCGCTCCGCGGCCTATGGAGTGAGAGTGATTCGCAACTACCGCTAAGCGTTGACGCGCCGCCGCCGGGCGGCATAGGAGGCTGGGAATCGCATGGAAGGGCGGCGGCGAGGCCGCCGACAGATGGAGCCGATACCCATGACCTATGTCGTCACCGACGCCTGCATCCGCTGCAAATATATGGACTGCGTCGAGGTCTGTCCGGTCGATTGCTTCTACGAGGGCGAGAATATGCTCGTCATCAACCCCAATGAATGCATCGATTGCGGCGTGTGCGAACCCGAATGCCCGGCCGAGGCGATCCTGCCCGACACCGAAAGCGGGCTCGAGAAATGGCTCGAGGTCAACACCAAGTTCAGCGCCGAATGGCCGAACATCACGACCAAGAAGGACAGCCCGGCCGACGCCGACGAATATAAGGGCGTCGAGGGCAAGTTCGACAAATTCTTCTCGCCCGAACCGGGCGAGGGCGACTGAGTCGCCGAAACGAGGGGGGAGATCGGGGCGGGGTCATTCCCGCCCTTTCCTTTTGGCCGGCTGACGAAGGTCGGCAAGCGACCGGAAGCCGCCCTATTGATCATCGTCACCCCGGACTTGATCCGGGGTCCATGACTTCGGCGCTGCTATGGATCCCGCTGTGCCAGCCTTCCTCGGGCTTTTTCAACGGAAGAGCGCTCAGCGCGTCGAACCCGCCCAAAGATCGAGATTACGGGGCACACAAGGCTGAACTTTTCTGAACTTGAAGATAGAAGGTCGCCGGTCTTCGGCGTTGCCTTTGCCGCCGCCCCCGATCCCGGCATCGACGTCCCTTTCCCGAACTGTCGAACCCGATTTGCCCCCTTGAAACACTTTGCCTTGGCGCCGATGTAAGGCAGCGGAGGGGCCAGCCCGCCGGTTCTCGGCAGGGCGCCCCCGATAATGAAGGACGAAATTCCAATGATCGACCCGTTGGCCGCCCTGGTTCCCGTCGTCGTCGAACAGACGAGCCGCGGCGAACGCAGCTTCGACATCTTCTCGCGCCTGCTGCGCGAGCGCATCGTCTTCGTGACGGGCGAAGTCGAGGACCAGATGGCGTCGCTGATCGTCGCGCAGCTGTTGTTCCTCGAATCGGAGAATCCGAAGAAGGACATCTATATGTACATCAACTCGCCGGGCGGAGTCGTCACGGCGGGCATGGCGATCCACGACACGATGCAATATATCCGCCCGCGCGTCGGCACGGTGTGCATCGGGCAGGCGGCGTCGATGGGCAGCTTCCTGCTCGCCGCCGGCGAGCCGGGGATGCGCGTCGCGCTGACCAATGCGCGCATCATGGTCCACCAGCCCTCGGGCGGCGCGCGCGGCATGGCGTCGGACATCGAAATTCAGGCGAAGGAAATCCTGCGCATCCGCAAGCGGATGAACGATCTCTATGTCCAATATACCGGCAAGTCGCTGAAAGAGATCGAAAAGGCGATGGATCGCGACACCTTCCTCGAGGCCGACGAGGCCAAGGCCTTCGGCCTCGTCGATCATGTCTACGACCGTCGTCCGGGCATGCCCGACACCGACGCGGCGTCCGAGCAGAGCGAGGGTCCCACGCCGTAAGTGCGGCACGGGGACCGAGTGGCAACCTCCCGCTAACCGCGTTTCTTGAGGGGTCCTTGGCGCCGCGACGCTATGCGGGACATTGCGCCCATGTCACCCAATTGCCATATTGTAATTGGAGGCACCGGGGCTAGGATATCAGGCGACGCGATCAGCGGGGGTCGCGTCAGTACCGGCCGCGCGGGGATTCGTGCGGTCCGAAAAGGAATTTTATGACCAAGCTCTCTGGCTCCGACAGCAAGAGCACCCTCTATTGCTCCTTCTGCGGCAAGTCGCAGCACGAGGTCCGCAAGCTGATTGCCGGGCCGACCGTCTTCATCTGCGACGAATGTGTCGAGCTGTGCAACGACATCATCCGCGAAGAGATCAAGGGCGGCGTCGCCGCGCGCAAGGACGGCGCGGTGCCGACCCCGCTCGAAATCTGCCAGCATCTCGACGCCTATGTGATCGGCCAGAACACCGCCAAGCGCGTGCTGTCGGTCGCGGTTCACAACCATTACAAGCGCCTCGCGAACAGCGGCCGCGGCGACGATGTCGAACTCGCCAAGTCGAACATCCTGCTCGTCGGGCCGACCGGCAGCGGCAAGACGCTGCTCGCTCAGACGCTCGCGCGCTTCCTCGACGTGCCCTTCACCATGGCCGACGCGACGACGCTGACCGAGGCGGGCTATGTCGGCGAGGATGTCGAGAATATCATCCTCAAGCTGCTCCAGGCGTCCGACTATAATGTCGAAAAGGCGCAGCGCGGCATCGTCTATATCGACGAGATCGACAAGATCAGCCGCAAGGCCGAGAATCCGTCGATCACCCGCGACGTGTCGGGCGAAGGCGTGCAGCAGGCGCTCCTGAAGCTGATGGAAGGCACGACCGCGAGCGTTCCGCCGCAGGGCGGCCGCAAGCATCCGCAGCAGGAGTTCCTGCAGGTCGACACGACGAACATCCTGTTCATCGCGGGCGGCGCTTTCGCCGGCCTCGAAAAGATCATCGGCGACCGCCTGCAGGGCAAGTCGATCGGCTTCGGCGCGCATGTCGCCGGCCCCGACGAGCGCCGCGCGGGCGAAGTGCTCAAGCAGATCGAGCCCGAGGATCTCCTTAAATTCGGCCTCATCCCCGAATTCGTCGGCCGCCTGCCGGTCATCGCGACGCTCGAGGATCTCGACGTCGATGCGCTGGTCAAGATTCTCGGCGAGCCCAAGAATGCGCTGGTCAAGCAGTATAAGAAGCTGTTCGATCTCGAAGAGGTCGCGCTGACCTTCACCGACGATGCGCTCGTCGCGGTCGCCAAAAAGGCGATCGAACGCAAGACCGGCGCGCGCGGGCTGCGCTCGATCGTCGAGGCGATCCTGCTCGACACGATGTTCGACCTTCCCGACCTGTCGGACGTGGTCGAAATCGTCGTCGACAAGGACGTCGTCGAAGGACGCAAGCAGCCGGTGCGCGTCTATGCCGACAAGGCGAAAGAGGCCGCCGGCGACGCGGCCTGAGTCGCGGCGCGCCGCCTGGCGCGCCGCCGCTTTTATGTTGCATTGCAGCAACAGTGGCGGGAAAAATTCCCCTGCCGCGCGCGGCTGAGGGCCGCTGAACCACGCAAAAGCGTCTTTTCCGGACTTGGGCGTACCCCCCTCCGCCCCCTCCCCTTGCATTGTCACAATTGCTGTCACAATCGTGCCACACGCGAGGCTCAGGGGCGCTCGCAGGCAACGCGTGCCGCAAGTCGCACGCCGCCGTTAAGCCACCAAAAGGGGACACCCAGTCATGAAATTCCGCCATATTCTCGCAGCAAGCGCCGCGACTCTGCCCGTCGCGCTGCTGTCCACGCCTGCCTTTGCGCAGTCGACCGGTTCGCAGGACTTCGAGGACGCGATTGTCGTCACCGGTTCGGTTTCGCGCGACGTCGGCGGCGTCGTCGTTCCGGAAACGCCGAAGGCGAAAGTGACGCTCGACCAGGAAATCATCATGCGTCAGCGTCCGGGCCAGACGATCAACGACACGCTGAACCTCGTCCCCGGCGTCAGCTTCACCAACAACGACCCTTGGGGTTCGTTGGGCGGCAGCTTCACGATCCGCGGTTTTTCGTCGGACCGCATCTCGCAGACCGTCGACGGCATTCCGCTGAACGATTCGGGCAACTACGCGCTCTACACCAACCAGATGCTCGATCCCGAGATCATCGAATCGGCGACCGTCAGCCTCGGCTCGACCGACGTCGACAGCCCGACCGCATCGGCCGCGGGCGGCACGATCAACATCCGCTCGCTTACCCCGAGCGACGATATGGGGGCGATGGTCAGCGCCACCTATGGCAACATCGTCGCGCGCGGCAATCCGGGCGATCGCCCCTTCTACCGCGCGTTCGGCCTGATCCAGACCGGCGTCTTCACGCCGTGGGGCACCAAGGCGTGGTTCTCGGCGTCGAGGGCGAAGAACGATTCGACCTATTCCAACTACGGCGGCGTCGACAAGCAGCAGTATAACGGCAAGATCTATCAGCCGATTGGCGACAATGGCGACTTCGTTTCGATCGCCGGCCACTACAATGAGAACCGCAACAACTTCAACGGGTCGCCGACTTCGAACGTGAACTGGCCGCTCGACCCCGCCTCGCGCTTCTATGACATCAACTACCCCTGCGCGATCGCGCCGGGCGTCGAAGGCGCCCCCGATTTGGCAGACACGAGCTGCGGCACCGAGTTCGAGCGTCGCTATAATCCGTCGAACACCGGCAATATCCGCATCAATTCGCGCTTCACACTAGCCGACAATCTGGTCCTGACCGTCGATCCGAGCTTCCAATATGTGAAAGCGAACGGCGGTGGCACCTCCACCGGCTATGAAGGTTTTTCGGACGATGGCTTCACCGGCGGAATCTATACGACGGATCCGCGCAATGCCGGGCGCCCGGACCGCAGCACGCAATATTATTATTTCGGCGGCGTCGACCTGAACGGCGATGGCGACGCACTCGACTATGTGACTATTTTGTCGCCGAGCCACACGCAAACGCGGCGCTACGGGGTGATCGCCAACCTGTCGTACGACATCGACGAATCGAACCGCATCCGTATTGCCTACACCTATGATCGGGCGCGCCACCGTCAGACCGGCACGTCGGGCCTGCTATATCCCAACGGCGAGCCGTATGACGTCTTCCCGATCAACGACCCGCTGCTCGATATCGACGGCATCGCGCCGCAGAAGCGGAATCGCCTCTCCTATGCGACGCTGCATCAGGTTTCGGGCGAATATCGCGGTTCGTTCATCGACGATTCGCTGATCGTGCTGCTCGGCGCCCGCGCGCCCTTCTTCAAGCGCGACCTTAATCAATATTGCGTCACGACCGATGCCAGCGGCAACGTCAACTGCATCAACGGCGACGCAAACGTTCAGGACTATCTGGACGCCAACCCCGACTATACCGCGCCGCAGTCGCGCACGCTGAAGTACGACAAGCTCCTGCCGAACGTCGGCCTGACCTACAAGTTCACGCCGAATGCGAGCGTCTTTGCCAGCTATGCGAAGAACCTGTCGGTCCCCGGGACCGACGCGCTCTACGGCGCGATCTACTTCCCCAAGGGCGATCCGGCGGGTTCGCCGAAGCCGGAAACCTCGGACGCGTTCGACGTCGGCTTCCGCTATCAGTCGGGCAGCGTGCAGGCACAGCTCTCGGGTTGGTACAATAAATATACCAACCGTCTGGCGTCGGCCTATGATCCCGATTGCGATTGCACCGTCACGCGCAACCTTGGCGAAGTCGAGAAATACGGCATCGACGGCAGCGTCGCCTATCGTCCCGCCGACCCGATCCTGATCTATGTGTTCGGTTCCTATCTGAAGTCGAAAATCAAGGACGACGTTCAGACCGGCGAAACGAGCTTCGCACCGACCGCGGGCAATCGCGAAGCGGGCGCACCGAAATACACTTATGGTGCGCGCGTCCAGGGAACGCTGGGTCCGGTCGAGCTTGGTGCGCAGGTCAAGCGCACCGGCAGCCGCTTCCTGAACGATATCAACACCGTGACCCTCCCCGGCTACACGATCGTCGATCTCGACGCACGCCTCTCGCTCGCGCAGTGGGGTCTGGAAAAGACCTATTTCCAGCTCAACGTCAGCAACCTGTTCGACAAGGTCTATATCGGTTCGGCCTCGACCGGCCTCACCACCACCTCGACCTTCGTGAACATCGGTTCGCCGCGCGCGATCAGCGGCTCTATCGTCATCGGCTTCTAAGTCGGCGGCATCAATGAAAAACGGGGCGCGGGAGGCAACTCCCGCGCCCTTTTTGCGGTCGTCCAGCAATCTGATGGGCGGCTTCGGGGTGGGGAGCGGACGTTGAGAGACACGTCGTCCCCGCGAAGGCGGGCCGCTAGCCGCCTTTTCCAGTAAGGCTGCGTAAACCGACGGCGGCCCCCGCCTTCGCGGGAGCGACGGCTATTTTCGGTCGGGTCCCGACGTCGGGGCTCGCTTGCTATTCGGCGGCGATCCGCCGCGCCGTGTCCTGGACGAGCGCGATCATGTTGGGGACGCCCTGCGTGCGGTTCGACGAGAGCTGGCGCGTCAGGTCGAAGGGGGCGAGGCGTTCCGCGACGTCCATCTGCGCAACCTCGGCCGCAGGCTGGTCCTGCACCGCGGCGAGGACGAGGGCGACGATGCCCTTGGTGATCGCGGCATTGCTGTCGGCGAGGAAGTGGAGCGTGCCGTCGTCCCGCGGCACCGGATAGACCCAGACGCTCGCCGAGCAGCCCGCTACCCGCGTCGCGTCGGTCTTGAGGGCGTCGGGCATCGGCTCGAGGCTGCGTCCCAGTTCGATCAGCAAACGATAACGATCGTCGCCGTCGAGAAAGTCATATTCTTCGAAAATATCGTCGAGACTGCGCATGGCGCGGCAGTGGCATAGTTGGGGCGGAGTTGGAAGGGGTCGCCATGTTCCATTTCTGTCGCCCCAGCGAAAGCTGGGCGACGATGCGATCAGAGGTCGACCCCCGCTGCGATCGCTTCCAGCTTGCGCAGCCGTTCCTTGAGGTCGGCGATCTCGATGCGCGAGCCGGCGTGCGGAACCGCGGGGTCCTGCGCCGGGACATGCCCCGCCGCGAGCTCCTCGCGCTTCAGCTGGATCCAGTCGCGCCAGCCGCGCAGCGCGACCAGGCTGATGATGGTCAGCGCCGAAAGCGCGATCGCTGCGGTGACCAGATTGGTGGCAAGGTCGGACGTCATGGTGCCCATGGGTCGGCTCCTTCTTCGTCGCGTTTACGGGAGGGACCGGTCGCGCAGCTTCTCGATTTCCTCGTCGAGGCTGACGGCGCGGTTGTTGTCGGTGGCGATGCGTTCGAGCACCTGGATGCGCTCTTTCAGGGCACGGATCTCGGCCTGCAGCGCCTTGGTCTCGGCATCGTCGCGCGGCGCCAGATCGGGGCCGAAGTCGCCGCGGCGGCCGCGGTGGCCGTGCACGCCATATTTCGCCCGGATGATGCTGCCGATCGTCACGATCAGGACGATGCCGATGACCATTTCAAAGGGGTTCATGGGGGAGGATCCTTTCGTGTATCTCGTATTTGTCAGTTGAGCGGCGCGTCGCGCAGCTTGTCGATCTCTTCGGCGACGTCGATGCCGCGATCGGTGACGATGCGTTCGAGGACGCGTACGCGCGCTTCGAGCTTTTCGGTCTGCGATGCATATTGCGCCGCCTTTTCCGCCGTCATCTCCGACTGTTTCTCGATCATCCGCTGTTGATGCTTCGACCAGACGATGAAACCGGTGAGGATGAAGGGAGCGAGCGGGATCAAAATCCAGATTTCGTCACCCATAGGTCTTCTCCAAATCTTCCGTCAGTTGAGCGGCGCGTCGCGCAGCTTTTCGATTTCGTCCGCAACCTCGATGCCGCGGTCGGTGACGATGCGTTCGAGGACGCGCATGCGCTGCTCCAGCCGTTCGGTGTGCGCGGCATATTGCGCGGCCTTTTCGGCGGTCTCGTTGCTGATCGCCTCGAGCTGCTTTTCCTTGAACTTCAGGTGGCGCCTGAACATGTCGCCGCCCACGCCGAGGATCACCGGGATGCCGACCACGATGAAGAAAAAGCCGAGGATCAAATAGCCGTCCATTGTCCGCTCCTCAGTTCGCCGGGCGCCGCAGCGCCTCGATCTCGGTGCTGATGCGATTTGCGTCGTCGGTGACGATGCGCTCGACCACCGCGAGGCGATCCTTGACCGAGCCGAGTTCAGCGCGCAGCTGCGCATTTTCCTGGCTGATCAGCTTGACGCGCTCCATCGCCTCGTCGCTGGTCTTCGGATAGATCGCCTGGCCCCAGGCCCCGTCGAGCGGATAGCCGTTCTTGATCCGGAGCCAGGTGGTAAAGACCCAGCCGCCGATCGCGACCACGCCGACGATCGTGACGATGGGGGCGATCGCGCTGATGATTTCGATGGCTTCCATGTTCAAATCCTCCCTGTCAGCGCAGCCGGTCGATCTGGTCGGCGAGCTGCGCCGCTTGTCCATTGGTGTCGGTCGCGATGCGTTCGAGCACCGAAATGCGGTCCTCGAGCCGGACAATCTTGTCGGCGAGCTTGGCATTATCGCCCTCTAGCAGCGCGATTTTTCGATCGGCGTCGGGGGTGGTTCGATGAACCGTCTCGCCCCATTCATTCTCGACCGGATAGCCATGCTTGGCGCGCATCCACGTCGTGACCATCCAGCCGACCATCGACATGCCGATGATCACGAGGACGAAGGACGGACTACCCCAACTCATTGCTCATTCTCCCTGTTGCCCGCCCGCTCGAAACCGGTCCCTGCTCAGCGCAGCGCGTCGATTTCGTCGGCGAGGCGGCGGTTGTGGCTGGTGTAATATTGCTCGATGTCGGCGATCCGGCGGTCGATGTCGCGGAAGCGCGAGCGGATATCGCGGGTCGAAGCGCTGGGGTTCGACCGCACGCCCTGCCAGAATTTCGCTTCCTCCTGCGTCGCATAAAGCGCGAAGGGCTTCGGCGTGGCCATCCAGGCGACGAGCCAATAGGCGATCAGCGTCCACGGGAAGCCGCCCATCAAGGTGAGCAGCACCGCGCCGACCCGGACCCACAAGGCATCGATGCCGCTATAGTCCGCGATCCCCGCACAGACGCCGCTCCATTTGGCGTTCTGCTTGTCGAGATAGAATTTGGTGCGGCTGGCAGACATCTCAATTCCTCCTGTTCATATTCTCGAGCTGCGCCAGATCCTCATCGCTGCGAACCGCGGGGCGGAAATCGGGATGGTCGGCGCTGATGATGCGTTCGACGGTATGAAGACGATTCTCGAGCCGGCGAGCCGTATCGTAAAGTTCGTCGAGCAGCTGCTCATCCTCTCCGGTCAGCGTCTTGGCCTGCTTCCACTTGGTGATGTAGTGGAGGATCAGCCAGGGCAGACCGAGGAAGAGCGTTCCGATGACGATCGGGACAATGATGACTTCTTCCATCGGTCCGGCTCCTTATTTCTTGGCCTGCGCGGCCTTCAGCGCCGCGAGTTCGTCGGCGACCTTGTCGGCGGCCTGCAACTCGGCGATCTCTTCGTCGAGCGACTTCTTGTAACCGAGGCCGAGCGCTTCGGCGCGGCCTTCGGCCTCGTCGACACGGCGCTCGAGGATCTCGAAGCGCGAGAAGGCGTCCTCGACGCGGTCGCCGCTCGTCATCTCGCGCAGCTTATAGCGGTTTTCGGCGCTTTCGAGGCGGTTGACGATGCCCGACTGGCGCGCGCGCGCTTCCGAGAGCTTCTTCTGCAGCTTGGCGATGTCGGCCTCATAGCCCTTGAGCGCGTCGTCGAGCACCGCGATTTCGGCCTTCAGCTTTTCGGCCATGTCGCCCGCCTTCTGCTTTTCGACGAGCGCGGCGGTGGCGAGATCCTCGCGGTCCTTCGACAGCGCGAGCTCGGCCTTTTCCTTCCAGCTGTCCTGAAGGCTCTCGAGCTTGGCGATATGACGGCGCATCTCCTTCTGGTCCGCGATGGTGCGGGCAGCGGAGGCGCGAACCTCGACCAGCGTCTCGTTCATCTCGAAGATGATCTGGCGGATCATCTTTTCGGGATCTTCCGCCCGGTCGAGCAAATCGGTGACGTTGGCGGCGATGATGTCGCGGGTTCGAGAAAAAATACCCATTTTGCTAACTCCTGATCGAATCTTTTTTTGAGACCCAGTAACGTGTTGATGAATGCTGGTGCCGGGGCGGGGCAAGGGGGAGAGTGCCCCGGCACCAGTGCCGGTCAGGCCATATGGCCGACCGCCGGGGAAGCCGCAGCGATCACCGAGGCCATGCCGACGGGGTGTCCGGCGTGGCTGACGGCGATCTGGGGATGGTCGATCACGCCGACGAGGATGGCCAGCGCTCCCGCCGCGCTGAGCGCGAAAGTGGCGGCCTGGGCAAACATCGTCTTCATGGCATCAACCTTCCCTGTTCTGACTGCGCCGGCCCTGTCGGTGCCGGTTCGTCCCATTCTTTGCAGGGACCGTGCCAATTGATAGAAAGCGCCGAAAACCACGCAACTTCACGCCGGATTCGCGGCTCTCGCTAATTTGGCTTGCCAATCAGCGGGAAATATTGCCAATGATTGGGAATGGAGCGCGAAACGCAGTTCATCGGCCAGTCGGCCGCTTTTCAGGATGCGGTCGACCGCGCGAGCCAGGCCGCGGCGCTCGATCGCCCGGTCCTGGTCATCGGCGAGCGCGGCACCGGCAAGGAGCTGATCGCCGAGCGCCTCCATCGCCTGTCGGCGCGCTGGGACAAGCCCTATGTCATCATGAACTGCGCCGCGATGCCCGAAACGCTGATCGAGGCCGAGCTGTTCGGGCACGAGGCGGGCGCGTTCACCGGCGCGACGCGCAGCCGCGCGGGGCGCTTCGAGGAGGCCGACGGCGGCACGCTGTTCCTCGACGAGCTGGCGACGATGTCGATGGCGGCGCAGGAGCGCCTTTTGCGCGCGGTCGAATATGGCGAGGTCACGCGCGTCGGCGCCTCGCGCCCGATCCGCGTCGACGTGCGCATCGTCGCGGCGACCAACGAACATCTGCCCGCGTTGGTCGACGACAACCGCTTCCGCGCCGACCTGCTCGATCGCCTCTCGTTCGAGGTCATCACCCTCCCCCCCTTGCGCGCGCGCGAAGGCGATATCGAGGTGCTTGCAACCTACTTCGGGCAGCGCATGGCGGCGGTGCTCGGCTGGGAGGAATGGCCGGGCTTCGGCCCGCGCGCGCTCGCGGCGATGGAGGGGCACGACTGGCCGGGCAACGTCCGCGAACTGAGGAATGTGATCGAGCGCGCCATCTATCGCTGGGCCGATTCCGAAAAGCCGGTCGATGCGCTGACCTTCGATCCGTTCGCGAGCCCGTGGCAGCCGGTGGCGAGCAAGACCGCAGCCAAGACCGAAACGCCGGCAGCGCCGGGCGAACCCGCGCCCGCTGCGGCGCTCCCCACGGGACCGGTGAGCGACCTGCGCGCCGCGGTCGACGGCTATGAGCGCCAGATCCTCGCCGACACGATGGTGCGCTGCCGCTACAACCAGAAGGTCGCCGCCGAGGCGCTCGGCCTCAGCTACGACCAGATCCGGCATGCACTGAAGAAGCATGGGTTGAACTAAAAACATCGCCCAGCGAAAGCTGGGGCCGCGATCGTCGTTGCAGACCGCGAGCGGCCCCAGCTTTCGCTGGGGCGACGGCTAAAGCGAACGCGTTACTCCTCGGGCAATTGCGCCTGCAGCGCATCGACCACCGCGCGCTGGGTCGCATCCATATCGGCGAGGCGGTCACGCAGCGCATAAATGTCGGGCAGGCCGTCGACCTGCTCCTCAATGCTGCGGTCGATATAGAGGCGGTCGATGTCGGCGAGCGCGAGGGTGAGCGGCGCGCGCGTTGATTGGAGGCGCGAGATCGCCTGCTGCGCGACGACCCAGCGCTCGCTCCCCACGCTCGCGCCGACGCCTTCCGAGACGAGCGCCGCGGTGCCGTCGCGCTCGGCAGCAAACGCCCGCTGCGCCTGCATCGCGTCCGCCTCCCAGCGCGCAAGACGACCCGCGAGATCGGCCGGCAGCGGTCCGGGCGGCTCGACGACCACCGCGGGCGGCGCAACGTCGAAGCGCCCCTCGACCGGGCGCGGCGCAAGCGACGGCGCCTTAGCCTGCTGCGCCGACGCGCAGCCCGAAAGCGGCAGCAAGGCCGCGGCAAGAAGCGGCATCAGGAAGCGGGGGCGCATCATCTCCGACCCTGATATGGTCGCTTTCGCGGTCCAGCAAGGCCGAATCGGGTGAAGGCCGCGCGCCGGCGCGAACGACGGCAAAACCGCAAAAAACCCCGAAATATGCGGTTGACAGCCCCGTCGTTCACCGCTAGTGGCGCTGACTTTCCCGCATGCCGGAAAAATCGCCTGCTTCGGCGGGCGACTGGTAGCGCGGGCGTTTTAGTTTCTGATTGGATGGAAGACCATGTTCGCAATCGTGCGCACGGGCGGCAAACAATATCGCGTCGCCGCTGGAGACAAGATCGCCGTTGAAAAGATCGACGGCGAAGCGGGCGACACCGTGTCGCTGGGCGACGTCCTGCTGGCCGGCGACGGCGGCGAGGTCAAGGACGCGAAGGGCCTGACCGTGTCGGCCGAGATCATCGCGCAGACCCGCGGCGAGAAGGTCATCGTCTTCAAGAAGCGCCGCCGGCACAATTATCGTCGCCGCAACGGCCATCGCCAGTCGCTGACGCTGCTGCGCATCACCGCGATCGGCGATGCCAAGAAGGCCGCGCCGAAGAAGGAGGCCGCGCCCAAGGCCGAAGCCGCTCCGGCGACCGAAGCGAAGGCTGCACCCGTCAAGAAGGAAGCCGCGCCCAAGAAGGCCGCTGCTCCGAAGAAGGAAGCCGCCGAAAAGGTCGCGCCCGCGAAAAAGCCCGCTGCCAAGAAGGCGGCCCCCAAGAAGGACGCCTGAGCGCGCTCGTCCGCGGCTCGGCAACAAGATTAAGGAGCATCAGTCATGGCACATAAGAAAGCAGGCGGTTCTTCGCGCAACGGTCGCGACTCAGCCGGCCGCCGCCTTGGCGTGAAGAAGTTCGGCGGTCAGGACGTGATCGGCGGCAACATTATCGTGCGCCAGCGCGGAACCAAGGTCTATCCGGGCGTCAACGTCGGCATGGGCAAGGACCACACGCTGTTCGCGACCGCGGACGGCCGCGTCCGATTCCACGACGGCAAGCTTGGCCGCAAATATGTGTCGGTCGACGCCATGGCGGACGCCGCCGAATAAGGGACGACTCGGTCGAGGTCGTCCACCAGGGACGACCCGGAGCCGCCCTTTTCCGCCCACGCGGAAAACCAGGTTCGAAAAGAGGGAGACGGGTCGCCCCCGGTCTCCCTTTTTTCTTGTCCGCTTGCCCGCGTGCGGGCGGACGCGAAAACGGGGCCATCCATCTCCCTCGCACATCGCCTGTCGTCAAAGCGTCACCATCTGGCGCCAACGGCAACAGGCAAATGGGAGTGAAAAGAGATGTTTGCGCGTACCGAAAGACTGTTGCTGCGGCCCGGCTGGCAGGAAGACGCCCCCGCCCTCGCGCGGGCGATCGGCGACGAAATGATCGTGCGCAACCTGTCGCGCGCGCCCTGGCCCTATGACGAGGCGCATGCCCGCGCCTTCCTCGGCGGCTGGACCGAGGGGAACCCGAGCCGCTTTCTGATGATCCAGCGCACCGCGAGCGCGCCGCGCCTGATCGGCTGCATCGGCATGGACCGGATGGAAAGCGGCGACGTCGAACTCGGCTATTGGGTCGCGCGGCCCTATTGGGGGCTCGGCTATGCGACCGAGGCGGGACGCCATATGGTCGACCTTGCGCGCACGCTCGGCATCCGCCGGCTCGTCGCCTCGCACTTCACCGACAATCCGGCGTCGGGCGCGGTGCTCCGCAAGCTCGGCTTTCGGCCGACCGGCCGCAGCCCCGAACGCACCAGCCTCGGCCGCGGCCAGCCCGCGCCGACGATCGAATATGCGCGCGAGATCGCGGCGCCCGGCAACGACGGCGACGGGGAGGATAGCCCCGTCGCCATGCCCGGCCTTCGCTGGCCCGATACGCTGCGCGAAGACTGGCGCCTCGCGGCGGCTTAGGTAAGCGGGCTACCGAGACGCGCGCGGTTATCGGGCGGCTGGAGACGTTCGGAAAGATGCTCTCTCCCCTTCAGGGGAGAGATACGCAGGCTTGCCAGCTTGCTCGTTAGCCGAAGTAGAGAGGGGCTTGCTGCTTTCCCCCTCTCCCAACCCTCTCCCTCGAAGGCGAGAGGGCTTTTCACCCGCGACTACCGCCCGAACTTCCCCGCCATTCCCAGAATATCGTCGAGCGGATTGCCGTCGCCGTTGCGGTCGAGGAGCGCGCCGAGGCCGCCGAGGCCGCCGCCCGACGCGCCGCCACCCGACGCGCCGCCGAAGAGCCCGCCCAGCATCCCGCCGAGGCCCCCGCCGCCGCCCTGCCCACCCTGCTTCGACATATAGCCTGCCACGATCATCGCGAGCATCGGCAGCATCTTCTTGAGCAGGCCTGCGTCGAGTCCGGTTTGCGCCGCGGCATGACCCGCAACGGTGCGGCTGACATCCTTCGACCCGAAAATCTGTCCGAGCACTTCGTTCCCCGGTTCGACGGGCGTGGGCTGCGGCGACAGCACCGCATCGAGCAGCCCGCCGCCGCCGAGTCCCGCAAGCAGGCCGCCGATCCCTTCATGGCCCGCCTGCTTCTGAAAGCCGCCGAGGATCGCGGGGAGCAAGGCGTCGGCGCCCTGCTGCGCGACGGCGGGCGAAATGCCGAGTTCCTTCGCCATCGAGTCGATACCGCCCGCCTGCTGCAAAATGTCGTTGAGGTCCATCGCCTGTCTCCCTTTGCGCGCGGATCGAAACGCGCCGATGAACGTTGTTATAGCAGCCGAGGGGCGGAGGACGAGACGTTCATTCAGCTGTCATCGCACCATGGCTTAGTCGACGATGCGACTCCGTGCGCCGCTTTGCGGTCGCGCCGGCCGCCCGATTCAATGGGAGCTTGTCACATGGGTATTTTCAGCAAGATCAAGGACGCGATTTTCGGCAAGAAGGTGAAGGCTGTCGAGCCTGCTCCCGTCGCCCCCGCCACGCCCGCCGCCCCTGCTGCGGCGCCGCAGCCGGTGCCCGCCGCGATCAGCGAGGTCGATGTCGAGGCGATCCTGGCGGCCGAAGCCGCGAACGCCGGCCAGCCGCTCAACTGGCGCACCTCGATCGTCGACCTGATGAAATTGCTCGACATCGACCCGAGCCTCGCCAACCGCAAGGAGCTCGCGCAGGAACTCGGCTATACCGGCGAGCTCAACGGCAGCGCCGAAATGAACATCTGGCTGCACAAGGCGGTGATGCGCGAACTCGCGGCGAACGGCGGCAAGGTGCCCGCCGACCTGACCGACTGAGGCTTGTTCACCCTCCCCTGAAGAGGAGGGGCTTTTTCCAGCGGCCACCATTGACCCCGGCGCGCTCCCCCTCCAGAACCCGTTTCAACCGAAACAACCAGGGTCGCGAGGGAGCCGCCGCATGTCCGAATTTTTGTCCCAGCCGATGAACCGCCGCCAGACGCTCGCCGCGCTGAGCACGGGCGCGGCAAGCCTGACGCTCGCGGCCTGCGGCGGCGGCATCCCCGACGATATGGCGGTGATCCCGCCGCCGCCGCCCGGCACCGGCGGCGCGCCCTTGGGGGCTTCGGCTTTGCTCGACAGCGTCGCCGAAAATCTGCTCGTCCATTCGCCCGAGGGCGCGACCGCGCTCGGCATCGACACCGGCGCCCGCGCCGCGATGCGCGGTCAGCTTTCCGACCGTTCGCGCGCAGGGATCGCCGCGCTAGCGGATACGTTGAAGGCCGACCTCGCCCGCGTTCGCGCGGTGGATACCGCAGGGCTCGACCATGGCACACGCACCAGCCTCGCGGTGGTCGACAGCGCCTATAGCACCGCGCTCGATGGCTTTGCGCTGCCCTATGGCGACGTCGCGGTCGGCGGCTGGCGCAACACGCCCTATGTCGTGATCCAGAATGTCGGCGCCTATCTCGACATTCCGCGCCTGCTGGGCAGCGATCAGCCGGTAAAGACCACCGCCGACGCCGAAGCCTATCTCGCGCGGCTCGCGGCGTTCCCGGGCGTCCTCGACGGCGAGACCGAACGGCTGAAAGCCGCGGGAGCGCAGGGACTGATCGCGCCCGCCTTTCTGATCGACAAGGCGATCCCGCAAATGGAGGCGACGCTCGCCGACGCTCGCAGCGGCGGTACGCTTGCCGACAGCCTGGCGCAGAAAGCGCGCGAGGCCGGACTCGCCGGCGACTGGCGCGCGCGCGCCACCGCCATGACGCAAGGCCCGGTCGCCGCCGCGCTCGAAAGGCAGATCGCGGCGCTGAAGGCGCAGCGTCCGCAGGCGACGATGGATGCAGGCATGTGGGCGCGTCCGGGGGGCGACGAATGGTATGCGTGGGGGCTGCGCGCCTCGACGACGACGCGGATGACCCCCGACGAGGTCCACCGGATGGGGATCGACCAGCTCGCCGATCTGCACGGCCGGATGGACCCGATCCTCAAGAAGCTCGGCTATACGCAGGGGTCGGTCGGCGCACGGATGCAGGCGCTGGCGAACGATCCGCGGTACAAATTCCCCGAAGGCGACAAGGGGCGCGAAGAGATCAAGGCCTATATCCAGACCTGGCTCGGCAAGATCCGCGCCGAGCTGCCGCGCGCGTTCCGCACCCTGGTCAAGGGCAATGTTGAAGTGAAGCGCCTGCCGCTCGCCGAGGAACCCGGCGCACCCGCGGCTTATGGCGGCGCAGGGTCGATCGACGGGACGATTCCCGGCAAGATGTGGATCAATCTGCGCACGACCGACCTGCACAGCAAATATTCGCTGCCCGATCTGGTCATGCACGAAGCGATCCCGGGGCATGTGTGGCAGGGCGAATATGCCAATCAGATGCCGCTGATCCGCTCGATGCTCGCGTTCAACGCCTATAGCGAAGGCTGGGCGCTCTATGCCGAGCAGCTCGCCGACGAGCTCGGCCTCTACGACGATTTCGAGGTCGGGCGTCTCGGCTATCTCCAGTCGCTCGCCTTTCGCGCCTGCCGGCTCGTCGTCGACACCGGCATCCACGCGAAGCGCTGGACGCGCGAAGAGGGCGTCAAATTCTTCGTCGAGCGCAACGGATCGAACCCGCTCGAGGTCGCGAGCGAAGTCGACCGCTATTGCAGCTGGGCGGGACAGGCGTGCGGCTACAAGGTCGGGCACAGCGAAATCGTCCGTCAGCGCAGCCGCGCACAGGCGGCGCTCGGGGCGAAATGCGACCTGCGCGACTATGACAATATCGTCGTCGAGGGCGGCAACGTCCCGCTCGACGTGCTCGCGAAGAATGTCGACGAATATATTGCGGAGGCGAAGGGATAGGCCGCCCCGTCTTTTTTCTGACTTGCACCAAGCCACGAAGCCACAAAGATTTCCCAAACTCGTTCACCCTGAGCTTGTCGAAGGGCCGTTCTTTCTTTCAACGCCGGGGAAGGACGGTGCTTCGACAAGCTCAGCACGAACGGAGGTTGGGAGACCCCCTTTGTGGCTTCGCGTCTTCGTGCGAGATTCCCGTCATCCCCGCGGCAAAGGCATCAAATCCGGTTCGACGAACCCCCGCCGCGCCGGCACCGAAAACAGCAGCTCGCGGCTGTAGAATTTGAGCGGCCAGTCGCGCCGTCCCATCTCGGAGCGCAGCAGCGCGTTGACGCGCGCGGTCAGCCCTTCCTCCTCGGTCTGCGACAGGAACAGCCGAACGCCGGCGACATAGGCGCGGGTGATGCTGTCGTGATAGCCGCTGTGGTCGTCGTTCATCCCGCCGACGCTTTCGTTGAAGGCGCGGATCAGCCCGGCGATCCGGGCATCGACGTCGATGTCGGGCCGCTCGGTGAGCAGCCACAGGCAGGCCGCGAGATGTGCTTCGTGCGTCCACGCCTCGCGCGGCAGACGGCACGCGAGCAGTCCTTCGCCGAGCGCGCGGATTTCATGGTCGCCTGCGAACAGGCGGACGGGATAGTCGGTGGTCATGTCCGGTCCTTCCGGGTGAATGCGCCACCCGGAGGAACCGGGTGGATTATGCGGCGACGGCGACCTGCGGGGCCGCGCGGCGAACGCCTTCGTCGACGTGATCCGCGAATTGCGCGAAATTGTCGATGAATTGCTGCACCAGCGTTTGGGCGGTGCGGTCATAGGCGGCCTTGTCGGCCCACGCCTTGCGGGGATCGAGGATCGCGCTGTCGACCCCGGGCACCGCGACCGGATATTCGAAGCCGAAGTTCGGGTCCTTGCGGAATTCGGCGTCGTTCAGGCTACCGTCGAGCGCGGCGCCCAGAAGCGCGCGCGTCGCCTTGATCGGCATCCGCTCGATGCCTTCCATCGTCGCCATGCCGCCGGTCCAGCCGGTGTTGACGAGCCAGCACTGCACCCCGCCCTTGGCGATCCGCTCCTTGAGCAGATTGCCGTAAACCGACGGGTGGCGCGGCATGAAGGGCGCGCCGAAGCAGGTCGAGAAGGTCGCCTCGGGCTCGGTCACGCCGATTTCGGTCCCCGCAACGCGCGCGGTATAGCCCGACAGGAAATGATACATCGCCTGTTCGGGGGTCAGCTTCGCGATTGGCGGCAGCACGCCATAGGCGTCAGCGGTCAGCATGATCACATTCTTGGGCACCGGGCCCATATTATGGTCCGATGCGTTCGGGATGAAATCGATCGGATAGGAGCCGCGGCTATTCTCGGCGAGGCTCGCGTCGTCGAAGTCGAGCGTGCGCGTTTCGGGGTCGATCACGACATTTTCGAGCACCGTGCCGAAGCGCTTGGTCGTCGCATAGATTTCGGGCTCGGCCTCTGCGGAGAGGCGGATCATCTTCGCATAGCAGCCGCCCTCGAAATTGAAGACCGCGGTGTCCGACCAGCCATGCTCGTCGTCGCCGATCAACGTGCGCGACGCGTCGGCCGACAGCGTCGTCTTGCCGGTGCCCGACAGGCCAAAGAAGACCGCCGTGTCGCCCTTGGGGCCGATGTTCGCCGAACAATGCATCGGCATCACCCCCTGCACCGGCAGCAGATAGTTGAGGATGCCGAACACCGACTTCTTCATTTCGCCGGCATAGGCGGTGCCGCCGATCAGCACGAGCTTTTCGGAGAAATTGACCGCGATCACCGTCTCGCTGCGCGTGCCATGCTTCGCCGGATCGGCGCGGAAGCTCGGCAGGTCGACGATCGTATATTCGGCCGCGAACGCCGCGAGTTCCTCGGCGGTCGGACGGCAGAGCAAGGTGCGGATGAACTGGCTGTGCCACGCATATTCGGTGAGCACCTGCACCCCGACGCGATATTCGGGCTGCGAGCCGCCGAACAGCTGCTGGCGATAGAGGCGGTCGCGGCTCGCAAGATGCGCGAAGAAATCTTCCTTCAGCGCGGCGAAATGTGCGGGAGTCATCGGAACATTGGTCTTGCCCCACCAGATCGTATCGTGCGTCTCGTCATCCTCGACGATGAACTTGTCCTTCGCGCTGCGCCCGGTGTGCTTGCCCGTGGCGACGACGAGTGGGCCGTCCTTGGCGAGCAGGCCTTCGCCATGGCGGATCGCGGCCTCGACGAGCTGCGGCGTGCCGAGATTCTCGGCCACCTCCGCCTGTGTTTCGATGGCCCGATCGCCGATCACCACCTTCGTCATCATCTCGCCTTTCCTGTTCGCGCCCGCCTTTTGCATACCTATGCAATACCCGCCGAACGACAGGACAGGCCCGCATTCGCATGGGTGCCGACGGTGCCGCCGATTCCGAAATATGGCTTCGCGTTAGCGAGGAAGGCGAAGCGCGTCAAAAGATTAAAGGGATAGCCGTGCGGCAACTGCGATCGGGCGAAGGAGGTACGCCGCCCGAGATGTCGCGCGATTTCCCAGCTCCTCCCCGTCGCGGGAAAAGTCGGGAACGCGCCGCCCGGTCTCGCAGTTGTCGCTGGACGCGGGATCGGCTAATCGAGCGTCAGGTCCGCCCTATGGAAAGAGCATGACGGCAACCATCGCGCTGGTCGACGACGACCGCAACATCCTGCAATCGCTGTCGATTGCCCTGCAGGCCGAGGGCTTCGTCACGCGCGTCTATTCGGACGGCGAGGCGGCGCTGAAACCGCTGCTCGACAACCCGCCCGACCTCGCCGTCTTCGACATCAAGATGCCGCGGATGGACGGGCTCGAACTCCTGCGCCGGCTGCGCGAGAAAAGCCAGCTTCCGGTGATCTTCCTCACCAGCAAGGACGACGAGATCGACGAGGCGCTCGGCCTCGCGATGGGCGCCGACGATTATATCTCGAAACCCTTTTCGCAACGCCTGCTCATCGCGCGCATCCGCGCGATCCTGCGCCGCGTCGAGCTCAACAGGGAGCCGTCGGGGCCCGACGACGAGCCCGTCGCCGACCCCATCACGCGCGGCCGGCTGACGATGGACCCCGCGCGCCACAAGGTGAGCTGGGACGGCAAGGATGTCACGCTGACCGTCACCGAATTCCTGATCCTCGAAACCCTCGCCGCGCGCCCCGGCATCGTGCGCAGCCGCAACCAGCTGATGGACGCCGCCTATCAGGACGACGTCTATATCGACGACCGCACCATCGACAGTCACATCAAGCGCCTGCGCCGCAAGTTCCGTGAGGTCGATCCCGACTTCGACGCGATCGCGACGCTCTATGGCGCAGGCTACCGCTTTTCGGACGATGGTTGAGGCCGCACCTCTCGATCAGGAGGACGCCCCGCTCGTCTGGTCGGCGCGCTGGTCGCTGACGACGCGTATCCTTGCGGTCAACATCCTCGCCGTCGCGCTGCTCGCGGGCGGCTTCTTCTATCTCGACACCTACCGCACCCGCCTCGTCGACACGCGCATCGAGGTGATGGAGGATCAGCTCGCGATGCTCGACAGCGCGCTCGAGGCGGCGCGCCCCGACCAGCGCCGGCGGCTGATCGGCGAATTCACCCGTGCGACCGAATCGCGGCTGCGCTTCTATGACGCGGGCGGGCGCAAGATCGACGACAGTTTCGCGCATGCGCCGCCGACCTACACGCTGCGCGATCCCGACCTGCAGCCGTGGAAGCGCGATGTCGCGCGTGCGATGGACCGCGGGATCGACTGGGTCGTCGGCGCGCCCAACTATCCCGAATTCGAGGAGCCCAGGGTCGACCGCGCCGCAGCCTGGCCCGAAGTGGTCGAGGCGATGAAGAGCGGCGGCGAGGCAGCGCGCTTTCGTTTCGCCCCGGAGCGCACCCCGCTCTTGAGCGCGACGCGCGTCGTCGACCTCGAAACCCCCGAGGTGATGCTGATGACGCTCAACGCGCGCGACATCACCCGCACCGTGCGGGCCGAGCGCTTCCGCCTCGCGGTCGTGCTCGCGATGGTGCTGGTCGTCTCGGTATTGCTCTCGCTCTTCCTCGCGCGCACGATCGTCCGCCCGCTGCGCAAGCTCGCGCGCGCCGCGGTGCGCGTCCGTCTCGGCCGCGCGCGCGAGGTCGTCGTGCCCCGTCTGCCGAGCCGCCGCGACGAGATCGGCACGCTCGCGCGCGCGGTCAGCGACATGACGCAGGCGCTGCGCGAGCGCATCGATGCGGGCGAGCATTTCGCCGCCGACGTGACGCACGAACTCAAGAATCCGATCGCCTCGGTGCGCTCGGCGATCGAGGGGCTGGGGCGCGTCAAGACCGACGAACAGCGCGCCCAATTGCTTGTCATCGCCGACGAGGATGTTCGCCGGCTCGACCGGCTCGTCACCGACATCAGCGACGCGAGCCGCATCGACGCGCAATTGTCGCGCACGCTGTTCGAGCCGATCGACATCGGGCTGATGATCGAATCGATGCTCGCCGCGCGCGCGGCGCGCGCGAACGCCGACGCGCCGCACCCGCGCATCGCCTTCGCGCGCCCGCGCAAGGGCACCGCGACCGTGATGGGCGACGGCCACCGCCTCGAGCGCGCGATCGACAATGTCATCGACAATGCGCTGAGCTTCTCCCCCGAAGGCGGCCTCGTCTGCATCGCCGCGACCCGCCTCGGCGACGAGGTCCATATCCGCGTCGACGACGACGGCCCTGGCATCCCGGCGGCGCAGCGCGAAGCGATCTTTCGCCGTTTCCACAGCGCGCGCCCCGATGAAGAGGCGTTCGGCCGCCACAGCGGCCTGGGCCTCGCGATCGCGCGGACGATCATCGAGGGCCATGGCGGAACGATCGCGGCGGGCGACCGCGAGGATGGCAAACCCGGCGCGAGCCTGCTGATCACCCTGCCGGCGGCGGAGGAGGCAGGCGCGGGGAGCTGACGGGAGCGCCGCCATTCGGGCAAAAGCAGCCAGACGCCAGCCTGCGAGCCCTCCTATGCCCATCCGCCTTGCAGCGCAGCACGCGCCTAGCTAAGCCTGCGCGATGCTTCCGAGCCGGACCGCCATCGAGATCGTCAACATCCATGCAAGCTGCGTCGCGGCGGGCAATGGCGGGGTCCTGATCCTCGGCAATTCGGGGCAGGGCAAATCCGACCTTGCGCTGCGGCTGATCGACCGCGGCGCGCGGCTCGTCGCCGACGACCGTTGCGACATCTGGCACGAACGCGGCCGCCTGTGGTGCCGCCCCCCTGAAAACCTCGCTGGCAAGCTCGAGGTGCGCGGCATCGGGATCGTCGAGCGGCCGTGGACTGCGCCGGTACCGCTCGCGCTCGCGGTGCGCCTTACCGACCGCTACGACCGCATGCCCGCGGTGAACCAGGTCGAAACGGTCGCGGGGCATCCGCTGCCCGCGCTGCTCCTCTCGGCCTTCGAAGCCTCGGCGCCGATCAAGATCATGCTCGCGCTCGAACGGCTGGCGCCCGGCGCATGACCGCGCCCGCGCCGCCGCGCCTCCTGCTCGTGACCGGCCTGTCGGGCGCGGGCAAGTCGACCGTGCTCAAGGTACTCGAGGATCTGGGGTGGGAGGTCGTCGACAATCTGCCTTTGTCGCTGCTCGAACCGCTGATCGAGGCGCCCGCGCCGCGCAGCGAGGCGAACCGCCCGATCGCGGTCGGCATCGACAGCCGCAGCCGCGGCTTCAAGCCCGCGCTGCTCGTCAAGCGGATCAAGCAGCTGCGCGAGGCCGACGGGCGCGCGATCGAGACGCTGTTTCTCGATTGCGCGGGCGCCGAGCTCGAACGGCGCTTCTCCGAAACGCGGCGGCGCCACCCACTCGCCGAGGACCGCCCCGCGACCGACGGCATCGCGCGCGAGCGCGAAATGATGGAGCCGGTGCGCCGCTGGGCCGAGCATGTCGTCGACACGACCAACTATTCGAGCAACGACCTGCAGCAGGAAATCCGCCACCGCTTCGCCGAGGCGGGGGGCGACGAACCGGCGCTCAACATCATCAGCTTCGGCTATTCGCGCGGCCTGCCGCGCCACGCCGATCTGGTGTTCGACATGCGCTATCTGCGCAATCCGCACTGGGACCCCGCGCTGCGTCCCGGAACGGGACTCGACGCCGATGTTTCGGCTTATATCGCCGCCGATCCATCCTATGAAGCGACGGTGTCGCAGATCGAGGCATTGCTGCTCGCGCTTTTGCCCCGATACCGCGCAGAGGGAAAAAGCTATGTCACCATCGCCTTCGGCTGCACCGGGGGGCGTCATCGCTCGGTCCATGTCGCCGAGCGCGTCGCGCGCACGCTGCGTGCGGCGGGCCACGCCCCGACCGTGGGCCATCGCAACCTTGACTCGGCCCCGCAAGATGGGCTTGAGGGCAAGCCCCCGCCCGCTTCTCCCGCATCCGGCGGCAAAAAATAAGGGTCCCCGACTACATGCCCAGCGATAAAGCATTGCCGCTGCTTGGATTGGTTCTTGTCACCCACGGTCGACTCGCCGAAGAGATGGTGACGGCGATGGAGCATGTCGTCGGTCCGCAACGCGCGGTCGCGACCGTGTGCATCGGCCCCAACGACAATATGGAAATGCGGCGGCAGGAAATCGCGGACGCGATCCGCGAGGTCGATGAAGGGCGCGGCGTGATCATGCTGACCGACCTGTTCGGCGGCACCCCGTCGAACCTTGCGATCAGCCTGCTCGAAGCCGGACGGACCGAGGTGATCGCCGGGGTCAATCTTCCGATGTTGATCCGGCTCGAAAGTGCGCGCAAAACGATGGAGCTTCGCCCCGCGGTGATCGCGGCGCGCGAGGCCGGCCAGAAATATATTTCGGTCGCATCGGAAATGTTGGGAGTGGGCCTTTGAACGAATTGTCGGAGACCGTCGAAATCACCAACCAGCGCGGTCTTCACGCGCGCGCCAGCGCCAAATTCGTCACCTTCGTCAGCCGCCTTCCCGAAAGCGTTTCGGTCGAGGTCGAGCGCAACGGCAGCCGCGTCGCGGGCACATCGATCATGGGGCTGATGATGCTCGGCGCCGCGAAGGGCGACAGCATCACCATCCACACAAAGGGCGACGGCGCCGACACCGCGCTCCTGAAACTGGTCGGGCTGGTCAAGGACAGCTTCGGCGAGGATTGAACGCATGTCCGGCCGTCGCAGCCGCATCGAAAGCCTGTCCAACCCGCTGGTCAAGCGGATGCGCCTCTTGCGCGAAAAGCGGCACCGGCGCGCCGAAGGGCTGTTCCTCGCCGAAGGGCTGCGCATCGCGACCGAAGCGCGCGAAGCGGGGGTGCTGCCGCAATGGCTGTTCCTCGGCGAAGAAGGCGCGGCGCACCCGCTCGCCAAGGCGCTCGTCGATGCGACGCTGGCGCGCGGCGGCGAGGTCGTCGACACCACCCCCGCGATCCTGTCGAAACTCTCCGGCAAGGACAATCCGCAGACGATCGTCGGCATCTATGCCGAACCGCGGACGACGCTCGCCGAACTCGACCGCGACGCCGCATCGCTCTGGCTCGTTGCCGAGCGGCTGCGCGATCCCGGCAATCTCGGCACGATGCTGCGCACCGGCGACGCGGTCGGCGCGGGCGGGCTGATCCTCCTGGACGAATCGACCGACCCCTATGGTGTGGAAGCGGTGCGCGCGAGCATGGGGGCGATCTTCACGCAGCGGCTGGTGCAGGCGCGCTGGGACGATTTCCTGCCGTGGCTGCGCGAAGCGCCGGGGCAGCTCGTCGCGACCTGGCTGGGGGATGATACGCAGGATTATCAGGCGGTTCGCTATGCCGCCCCGACCTTCATCCTCGTCGGCAATGAATCGCAAGGCCTTCCCGAAGCCTATGCCGCCGCCGCCGACGTGCGCGTGAAGATGCCGATGATGGGCAAGGCCGACAGTTTGAACGCTGCGGTCGCGGGGGCGGTGATGGCCTATGAGGTGCTGAACCAGCGGCGGAACCGATAGCGGGGGTTCGGCGTGCTGACATCTGGTCGGCCCCAAATGGCAATGCAACAAGGGCCGACATCGTTCAGTTCGTCATGCCGGACTTGATCCGGCATCCATTTGCGCCGCTTTGCGTCGCTGGTGGACCCCGGATCGAGTCCGGGGTGACGAAAGGAGGAGGAGTCCGTCATGACCCGTTTCTTGCCCTTGCTCGCCCTGCCAGCCCTCGCCGCCTGCGCCGCCGTCCCGCCGCAAGCGCCGGGCAGCCAGCCCGCCTCCTATATGGCGCTCGGCACCGAACCCGGCTGGACGCTCGAGATCACGCCCGGCCTGCTCAACTATATCGGCGACTATGGCGACACCAGGATCCTGCAGCCCAACCCCGGCGCGCGGCCGAGTGCGGGCGGCGAACGCTATGTCACCGACCGCCTTACCGTCGATGTCACGCACGCCGAATGCAGCGACGGAATGAGCGACCGCCGCTATCGCGACACGGTGACCGTCACCGCCGACGGCAAGACGGTGAAGGGCTGCGGCGGCGGGGTCCTCGCGCCGGGTCAGCTGGCGGGAACCAACTGGACCTTCGAATCGATCGGCGGAACGCGCGTCGCCGCCGACCGCCCGACCTCGCTGATCTTCGCCGCCGACAAGCTCAGCGGCAGCGCGGGGTGCAACCGCTTTTCGGGCAGCTGGTCGAGCGACGGCACCACCCTTACCGCCGGCCCGCTGATGGCGACCAAGATGGCCTGCGCGGGCGCCGCGATGACGCAGGAAAGCGCCTTCTTCAAACTGATGGAGAGCCCGGTGCGCATCGAGTTTCCGTCCGATGGCACGTTGCTGCTGACCGGCACCGATGGCCAAACCGCGGTGCTCAAACGGGTGATCTGAGGCTCGCCCCTCGTCGGTTGAAAAACATGTGCTCCCGCGAAGGCGGGAGTCCATCTCCGGTGGGTGCCATCTGAAACCAGCCGGAGATTGGTCCCCGCCTCCGCGGGGACACACAAATCTTCGTACCGCTCCCCCGCGGCAATCGTCATTGCGAGCGGATCAGTTCAAAATATCCCTGGTCATTCCCCGCCGTCGTTGACCGCACTGGGCGCCGCCGACAGCTTGGCAAGCGGGCGGGCTGACCTCTCCACTACCTCTAACTCTGGAATTTCTTTGCCGCTCGTCTCAACGTCGAGAGCTTCGAATTTCCGCGCTTGGGTCAGCACCCGATCTTCGAAACTGCCAATGAAAGCGTTGTATGCGCTTGCCGCCTGGTCGATATTTCTGCCTAATTTCACGATGTGCTCGCCCATCGTGGCAATGCGCGAATAGAGTTCCTTGCCCAGCGCTGCAATGTCGCGCGCCTGATTTGCTAATTTCTCCTGCCGCCAAACCGCAGCGACGGTACGCGCGATTGCGATGAGATTGGTGGGGGTCGCCAACAGTACCCTTCGCTCGAAAGCATAATCCCAAAGGCCTGAATCTTGATCGAGCGCCGCAGCAAGAAAATGCTCCCCCGGCACGAACATCACAACGAAGTCCGGTGTATCAGGAAACTGAGCCCAATAGCTCTTCGCACCGAGTGCATTGACATGCGCCCTCATCGCCGCCGCGTGAGCATCGAGGTGCCTAATCTTTTCTGCCTCGTCGATGGCACCGAAAGCGTCCTGAAAAGCGTTCAAGGAAACCTTGGCATCAATCACCAGATTTTGCCCACCGGGCACCTTGACTACCACGTCGGGTCGTAGGCGCCCTCCGTCGCTGTCTTCGACACTCACTTCAGTTTGAAAATCGGCGTGTTCGCTGAGTCCGCAGCTCTCAAGAACATTGCGCAGTTGCTGTTCGCCCCACCGTCCACGAGCCTTCGGCGCATGACGCAATGCGTTGACCAGCTTCGCCGCTTCGCTCGACACGCGCTCATTTTGGGTCCGCATAGTCTCGATCTGACCTTGCAAAAGACCAAATGCGCTCTGGCGCTCAGTTTCGACCTTCTTTACTTCGGCCTCATATTTCTCCAATCGCTCGTGCACCGGCTGGAGCAGCGCCTTCAAATTGGCGCCCGCGCTTTCCTCGCTCTGCTTGAAGCGGTCGGCGGCGCGGGTCAGGAAATCCTGCTGCGCCTTGTCGAGCATCGCCTGCCCGACCTCGCGGAACTGCGCGGTGAGCGCCGCCTGCGCGTCCTTGAGCTGCGCGATCTGCGCTTCGTGCGCGGCATCGCGCGCCCTTTGCTCGGCGCCGAGCGCCGAAAGCTGCAACTCGGCCGCCTTGCGCGCTTCCGCCTCGGCGGCGAGATCGGTCACCGCCGCCTTGAAGCGCTCGGCCAGTCCATCCCGCTCAACCCTGAGCCCCCCCGCCTGCCGCCCGGCGAACAGCCAGCCGATTACGGCCCCAAGAATGAGAGCGACGACGGCGACGAGCAGCGAGACCATATCCATGCGCGGAACATAGGACGAACGCGGAGGGGTTGGCTAGGGTCTAATTGGTGGAGGATCGGGATGACGGCTTTGGGGCGGGAAGGACATTTGCCTTTTTCGTCATGCCGGAGTTGATCCGGGGATCCAATCCGTCCTCTCCCGTTGCACTTCAAAGGTGAATCCGCACCGGATCACGTCCGGGGTGACGATGTGGGGGGTGTTCGCGAGTCCTACGACCGAAAATTGCGTTTTGGATCGCCACTCGCTTGCAAAGTTGTCGCATCGGCTTAAGTGGGCGGCATGACTCGCCCTCGCACCCTGTATGAGAAAATCTGGGACGCGCACGTCGTCGAACGGCGCCCCGACGGCACCTGCCTGATCTTCATCGACCGTCACCTCGTCCATGAAGTCACCAGCCCGCAGGCCTTTGCCGGGCTTCGCGCCGCCGGGCGCACGGTGCGCCGCCCCGATTTGACGCTCGCGGTGCCCGATCACAATCTGCCGACGACGGCGCGCAAGGATGGGGCGGGGAACAAGCTGCCGATCGCCGACCCCGAAAGCGCGGCCCAGCTCGCCGCGCTCGAAAAGAACGCTCCCGATTTCGGCATCCGCTATATCGACGCGACCGCGCCCGAGCAGGGCATCGTCCATGTCGTCGGCCCCGAACTGGGCTTCTCCTTGCCGGGCACGACGATCGTCTGCGGCGACAGCCATACCGCGTGCCACGGCGGCATTGGCGCGCTCGCCTTTGGCATCGGGACGAGCGAGGTCGAACATGTGCTGGCGACGCAGACCTTGCTCCTCCAGCCCGCGAAGACGATGGAGGTGCGCGTCGAGGGCGCGGTCGGCCCCGGCGTCAGCGCCAAGGACATCATCCTCCACATCACCGGCACGATCGGCGCCGCGGGCGGCACCGGCCATGTCATCGAATATACCGGCAGCGCGATCCGCGGCCTTAGCATCGAGGGCCGGCTGACGGTCAGCAATATGGCGATCGAGGGCGGCGCGCGCGCCGGGTTGATCGCGCCCGACGAGGTGACCTTCGACTATCTGAAGGGTCGTCCCTATGCACCGCAAGGCGCCGGATGGGATGCAGCGGTCGCCTATTGGCGCAGCTTGGCGACCGATCCGGGCGCGACCTATGACAAGGTCGTCGTGATCGACGCCGCCGACATCGCGCCGAGCGTGACGTGGGGGACAAGCCCCGAGGATGTCGTGCCGATCACCGGCGTCGTTCCCGACCCCGCGAGCTTTGCCGACCCGTCGAAGCAGGCCGCCGCCGCGAAAAGCCTCGCCTATATGGGACTCGAGCCCGGCACGCGGATGCAGGACGTCGCAGTCGAGAATATCTTCATCGGCAGCTGCACCAACAGCCGCATCGAAGACATGCGCGCCGCCGCCGCGGTCATCAAGGGCCGCAAAAAGGCGCCGGGCGTCAAATGGGCGATCGTCGTCCCGGGATCGGGGCTGGTGAAGCGCCAAGCCGAGGCCGAGGGGCTCGATCGTATCTTCATCGACGCCGGCCTCGAATGGCGCGAGCCCGGTTGTTCGGCCTGCCTCGCGATGAACCCCGACAAGGTGCCCGCGGGTGAACGCTGCGCCTCGACGAGCAACCGCAATTTCGTCGGCCGCCAGGGCCCCGGCAGCCGCACCCACCTCGTCAGCCCCGCAATGGCGGCGGCCGCGGCGGTGACCGGCAAGCTGACCGACGTGCGGGAGTTGATGGGATGACCCCGATCGAGAAAGTCGAAGGCCGCGCTATCCCGCTCGGTCTGAAAAATGTCGATACCGACGTCATCATCCCGGCGCACTGGCTGAAGACGGTGAGCCGCGAGGGCATGGGCCGCGGCGCGTTCGAGAGCCTGCGCGCCGACCCCGGCAATCTGTTCGACCGGCCCGAGAACAAGGGCGCGCCGATCCTGATCGCGGGCGATAATTTCGGCTGCGGGTCGAGCCGCGAACACGCCGCCTGGGCGCTCGGCGACCTAGGCATCCGCGTCGTCATCGCGCCGAGCTATTCGGACATATTCTCGGGCAATGCGGTCAAGAACGGGATACTCCCCGTCGTCCTGCCGCAAGCGGCGATCGACCGGTTGATGGAGGTCGCCGCGACCGATCCGATCCATGTCGATCTCGACACGCAGACGGTGACGACACCCTTTCAGGACCGCTTTGCCTTCGACATCGACCCGTTCCGCAAGATGTGCCTGCTCGAAGGACTCGACGAGATTTCGCTCACCGAAAAGAGCGACGCGGCGATCGGCGCCTATGAAGCGACGCTCGATGCCGAACGCCCGTGGATGCGGCCCGTCGCGGCATGACAACACCGAAAAGGAGATGATGATGAAGGCTCTTCTGTCGACCGCAACCGGCGGCCCCGAAACGCTCACCCTCGGCGAGCTGCCGCGCCCGACCGCGGGCAAGGGGCAGATCGTGATCGACGTGAAGGCCTGCGCGGTCAACTTTCCCGACGTGCTCATCATCGAGGATAAATATCAGTTCCGCCCCGAACGCCCCTTCGCGCCCGGCGGCGAGGTCGCGGGGCTCGTCGCCGAAGTCGGCGAGGGCGTCACCGAATTCAAGGTCGGCGACCGCGTGATCGCGGGGTGCGGCAATGGCGGCATGTCGGAGGCCGTCGCGGTCGGCGTCCACAACGTCTATCATCTGCCCGAAGGCCATGACTTCGCCGAGGGCGCCTCGCTGCTGATGACCTATGGCACCAGCATTCATGCGCTCGTCGATCGCGGGCATATCAAGGAGGGCGACACCTTGCTCGTCCTCGGTGCGTCGGGCGGCGTCGGCATCGCCGCGGTCGAGCTGGGCAAGGCGTTCGGCGCGCGCGTCGTCGCCGGCGTGTCGAGCGAGGCCAAGGCCGAAATCGCACGCGCGGCGGGCGCCGAAGAGGTGGTCGTCTATGGCTATCAGCCGTTCGACAAGGATGCGTCGAAAGCGCTCGCGAACAGGTTCAAGGAAGCCGTCGGCGCCGAGGGCGCGAACATCATCTATGATGCGGTCGGCGGCGACTATGCCGAGCCTGCGCTGCGCTCGATCGCGTGGGAGGGCCGCTATCTCGTCGTCGGCTTCCCCGCGGGCATCCCGCGCCTGCCGCTGAACCTGACCCTGCTCAAGAGCTGCGACGTCGCGGGCGTCTTCTGGGGCGCCTTCGTCGCGCGCGAGCCGGCGCGTAACCGCGCCAATATCGCGCGGCTGTTCCAGCTGTGGGAGCAGGGCAAGATCAAACCGCGCGTCACCGAACGCTTCGCGCTCGCCGACGGCGGCAAGGCGATCGCCAAGCTGGGCGACCGCAGCGCGGTCGGCAAGCTGGTGATCACGATCTGAAATATCGCCCCGACCCCGCGCTGACCGAAGCGCTGCGCGCGTTCGCGAAGCCCGCCGGGCGGATCGAGCTGCGCGTGACGCCCGGCGCGGGGCGCGACGAGGTGCGGATCGTCGACGGCGCGGTGCTGGTCCGCGTGACCGCCGCGCCGGCCGACGGCGCCGCGAACGAGTCCGTGCTGAAGCTGCTTGCCGCCGCGCTCGATCGCCCGCGCCGCGACCTGACGCTGCTGCGCGGCGCCACCGCGCGCATCAAGCTGATCGGCGTCGCGCTCGACTGATCGCAAAAGCGGCGCCCGGTTAACGCTTTGTCAGCGCATCGCCCTTATGGCGGAATGCACGAAAATGGGACCGCAGGATTAAAGAGATGGCGACTCGTCGTTCGACCAGCGATGCGCAGGCCGTAAGCCTGGCCAACATCTCGCGCACCCGCCGCGCGCAGCTCGTCGCCGAGTTCGAGGGCGAGCTCGGCATCGACCACAAGGAACGCGCCCGCCGCGCCTATGAAGAAAAGCGCTGGCGGATCATCAAGACGATCATCGTCTGGACGATCGCGATCATGTTCTTCACGATCGCGTGCAACAAGCTGTGGGTCATGGGCCAGGACGTCGACAAGCCCTTCTCTGACCTCAACCCGACGAAGAGCCTGTTCGGGGAATAGGCGACCGGGAATTGGCGCATTCGCTTGCACCCCCGCGGTTTTCCGCTATGGGGTGGCCCGTTGCCCTTGCCGCCTTCGGTTATCGCGGGCCGGGTCCGCCTCGTCGTTTCAAAGTTCAGCAAAGTTCAGCCTTGTGCAGCCGCCGATGGGTCGCGTTTTGCGAACCTGCCGCGCCGGCTCCCGCCCGCATCGGTAAACCCGGCCGTGACCGCTTTTATCCACCTATCGAAAGAGCCGGGACGAAGGCTGGCACAGCCGGATGATGTAGGACAGCGGTTTTTTTGGCAGCGGATGTCCGACCTGTGTGGAGAGCGGACGTTAAGGCGCGATCAAGCCCCTCCCCTGAAGGGGAAGGGCTTCTTCTTCCTCTACGGCCAACTTCGACCGTTCACTGACCTTCGTCATCCCGGACTTGATCCGGGATCCATAGCAGCGCCGAAGTCATGGACCCCGGATCAAGTCCGGGGTGACGATGATCGATAGGACAGCCTCCGGTCGTTTCCGGACACCCCATTCCCGTTAGAATGGCTCGTCCGCTTCTGGACGGAACGCGCCGGTCGCGCGTCAATGCGGTCCGATATCAGTAAACCCGCGCCTTCGGCTTGATATATTCCGCGTCGTCGGTGAGCGTATATTCGTGGACCGGGCGATAGTCGATCTTGACGCCGCCGCCCTTGCCGCCCCAGCCGTCGAACCAGCTGACCGTGTGCTTCATCCAGTTCGCATCGTCGCGGTCGGGGAAATCCTCGTGCGCGTGGGCGCCGCGGCTTTCCTTGCGGTTGTGTGCCGAATGCATCGTCACCACCGCCTGCGCGATCAGATTGTCGAGCTCCAATGTTTCGACGAGGTCGGTGTTCCAGATCAGGCTGCGATCGGTGACGTGGACGTCCTGCATCCGCTGATAGGTCTCCGCGAGCTTTTCCTTGCCCTCGGCCATCAGCTCGTCGGTGCGGAACACCGCGGCGTGCTGCGACATCGCGCGCTGCATCTCGGTGCGGATTTCCGCGGTCGGCGAGCCGCCGCTGGCACCCCGGAAATGGTCGAGACGGCCGAGCGCAAAGTCGGCGCTGTCCTTGGGCAGCGCGGCCTGCGCGGCGCCGGGCTTCACCAGTTCCTTCAGGCGATGGCCCGTCGCGCGGCCGAAGACCACGAGGTCGATCAGGCTGTTCGAGCCGAGGCGGTTCGCGCCGTGCACCGACACGCACGCCGCCTCGCCGACCGCGAACAGGCCGGGGACGACGGTGTCGGGACCATCCTTGCCGAGCGTGACGACCTCGCCATGATAGTTGGTCGGGATGCCGCCCATATTATAGTGGACCGTCGGCACGACCGGCAGCGGCTGGCGCGTCAGGTCGACGCCGGCGAAAATCTTGCCGCTTTCGGTGATGCCGGGCAGGCGTTCGGCGAGCACCTTCGGATCGATATGGTCGAGGTGCAGGAAGATATGGTCCTTGTGCGGACCGACGCCGCGGCCTTCGCGGATTTCGAGCGCCATCGAGCGCGAGACGACGTCGCGCGACGCGAGATCCTTCGCCGACGGAGCATAGCGCTCCATGAAGCGCTCGCCCTCGCTGTTGGTGAGATAGCCGCCCTCGCCGCGCGCGCCCTCGGTGATGAGGACGCCGGCGCCATAAATGCCGGTCGGGTGGAACTGGACGAATTCCATGTCCTGCAGCGGCAGGCCGGCGCGCAGCACCATGCCGCCGCCGTCGCCGGTGCAGGTGTGCGCCGAGGTCGCGGTGAAATAGGTGCGGCCATAGCCGCCCGTCGCAAGCACGACGGCCTGCGACCGGAAGCGGTGGATGCTGCCGTCCTCGAGGCACAGCGCGATCACGCCGCGGCACACGCCATTTTCCATGATCAGGTCGAGCGCGAAATACTCGATGAAGAAGTCCGCGTCATATTTCAGCGACTGCTGATAGAGCGCGTGGAGCATCGCATGGCCGGTGCGGTCGGCCGCGGCGCAGGTGCGCTGCACCGGCGGGCCTTCGCCCATATTCTGCATATGGCCGCCGAACGGACGCTGATAGATGGTGCCGTCCTGGTTGCGCGAAAAGGGCACGCCGGCATGTTCGAGCTCGTAAACCGCCTGCGGCGCTTCGCGCACCATATATTCGATCGCATCCTGATCGCCGAGCCAGTCCGACCCCTTGACGGTGTCGTACATATGCCATTGCCAATGGTCGGGCGAGTTGTTGCCCAGGCTGGCGGCGATGCCGCCCTGCGCCGCGACCGTGTGGCTGCGCGTCGGGAACACCTTGGTGATGCACGCGGTCTTGAGCCCCGCCTCGGCGCTGCCCATCGTCGCGCGCAGGCCCGATCCGCCGGCGCCGACGACGACGGTGTCATAGGTGTGGTCGATAATCTTGTAGGCGTCGGTCATGCCGCGGATCCCCCGGCGAAAGCGATACGAGCGATGGCGAAGATGCCGTAAGCGGCGCCGCCGATCGCATAGAAATTCAGGACGACGATGGCAAAGAGGCGCGCCGCCTCGCCATGCACATAATCCTCGATCATCACCTGCAGCCCGAGGCGGAAATGCCAGAAGACGCTGACCACCAGCAGGATCAGCGCGAGCGCGACGGTCGGGTTCGACGCCCAGCGCAGCACCGCGCCATGATCGCCGAGCGGCAGGCGCAGCAGCGAGACGAAGAACCAGACGACGAGCAGGATATTGCCGAGCGCGGTCATCCGCTGCCCGAGCCAGTGGCCGGTGCCGTGGTGCGAGGCGCCGAGCCCGCGCACCCGGCCGAGACGCGTACCATTACCCATTGAGCGCCTCCTTCGCGATATAGAGCCAGGTTGCCGTGGTCGCGAGGATCGCGCCGACGAAGACGAGCGTCGACCAGAGCCGGTTGAGCTTGAGCTCATAGCCCGCGCCGGTGTCGAGCACCAAATGGCGCAGCCCCGAGAAGAGATGCTGGAAAAAGGCCCAGGTCAGGCCGACCAGAACGACCTTGCCCAGAATATTGGTCACCTGATGCACCGTGCCGGCGTCGGGATCGTGCCAGACGCAGGCGACGAAGGCGGCATAGGCATCGGGGCCGGCGGCGAGCGCGCCGAGCCACCAGAGGAACATCAGCGCGCCAACGATGGCAAGCCCGTCCCCGGTGATGCGGTGAAAGATCGAGACCGCCATCGACGGTGCCCATTTATACACCCCGAGGTGCGGTGAGAGCGGCCGTGCGCTCGATTGCTTGCCAGCCATATCAGCCCCGTATCTTATGACTCTATCCGGTCGATGGAGCGCCGGTTAAGCCTTCCCGCGGCGATATGCAATTGCTTAGGGGCGAAAGCGGGGAAGATTTCGTGGGGGTTGGGGGGCGCGGGCGAACCGTCCCATAGATCCCGTTCGTGTCGAGCGAAGTCGAGATGCCGGGAAGGCACGCGCTCCCAATGGGTGTCTCGACTTCGCTCGACACGAACGGAAATGGGAGTGTCCGGACTCGACCGATTGCGATCATATTCTTCATCGTCACCCGGACTTGATCCGGGGTCCATTAGGCGCAGCGTTGCGTGAATGGATCCCGGATCAAGTCCGGGATGACGAAGGAAGTATCCGGGTTTTCTCGGTGACCCCCCGCAATGACAGCTCCCCACGCCGAAGTCGCCACACGGGCCTTCCGGCCCCGCGCGGTCATTTCCGGTCGCGATTGGCGTAGAGCAGCGCTGCGAGCACCGCGGCCGAGCCGATGCCGATGCCGGCCGCGGCGGCGGTTTTCCATCCGATGCGCTTGGCGCGGCGGCCGTCGGCGTCTTCGGCTTCCTCGGCCGCCTGCTGCTGGTGCTTTTGCTGGCGCACCGCGCGCAGCACTTCATTTTCCTCGCCCGCATCGTCGGGCGTCAGCGGGTCATAGTCGTCGTTCGTGTCGAGGGTCATTTTGGAAACTTGGGTCCTCCTGTCAGGCGAGTGCCTGTTCGACAGGCACATAGTCGGTTCCGACGGCTTCGGCTACGGCCTCGAACGTAACCTTCCCATTCCAAACGTTCAGCCCGTGCGAAAGATGCACGTCGCGCCGCAGCGCCTCTTTCCAGCCGAGGTCGGCGATGCGCAGCGCGTGCGGCAGGGTGACGTTGTTGAGCGCATAGGTGCTGGTGCGCGCGACCGCGCCGGGCATGTTCGCGACCGCATAATGGACGATGCCGTCGACGACATAGGTCGGGGCGTCGTGCGTCGTCGGGTGGCTCGTCTCGAAGCAGCCGCCCTGGTCGATCGCGACGTCGACGAGCACCGAGCCGGGACGCATCGTCTTCAGCATGTCGCGGGTCACGAGCTTTGGCGCTTCGGCGCCCGGAATCAGCACCGCGCCGATGACGAGATCGGCCTCGGCGACGCATTGGGCGAGGTTCGCGCGGTTCGAGAAGCGCGTCTTCGCCCGCGATTCGAAGAAGGTGCCGACGCGCTCGAGCACTTCGGGATCGCGGTCGAGGATCGTCACGTCGGCGCCGAGCCCGGTCGCCATCTGCGCCGCATTGAAGCCGACGACGCCGCCGCCGATGATCGTGACCTTGCCGGGCGCGACCCCGGGAACGCCGCCGAGCAGGACGCCGAGCCCGCCGTGCGCCTTTTCGAGCGCGGTCGCCCCCGCCTGGATCGACATGCGCCCCGCAACCTGGCTCATCGGCTTCAAAAGCGGCAGGCCGCCGTGCGGGCTGGTGACGGTTTCATAAGCGATGCACACCGCGCCCGATTGCATCAGGTCGCGCGTCTGATCGGGATCGGGGGCGAGGTGGAGATAGGTGTAGAGGATCTGGCCCTCGCGCAGCATCGCGCGCTCGTTCGCCTGCGGCTCCTTGACCTTCACCACCATGTCGCAATTGGCGAAGATGTCGCCCGGCGTCGCGACGATCTCCGCCCCGGCATCGCGATAAAATTGGTCGTGCGCGGCGATGCCTTCACCCGCGCCGGTTTCGACCAGCACCCGATGCCCGTGCGCGACGAGTTCGCGCACGCTTTCGGGGGTCAGCCCGACACGATATTCGTGATTCTTGATTTCCCTGGGGGTGCCGATGATCATGCTCGCTCTCCATAAACGCTACGTCGGGCCGCAATTTTCGGTTCCCGAAGCCTTTGGCGAACCATAACAGCAATCCGCCGGGAGGTGCTTGCATATTTTGGCTTGTCGTCACAGGATCATGCACAAAATGTGCATGAGAAGAAGTATTGACGCCAAATGCTCGACCGAATCGACATTAAGCTGCTCGAGCTGTTGCAGCGCGATGGCCCAAAACCGGCGGTCGAACTCGGCGACGCGGTCGGCCTGTCGCCCTCGGCATGCCACCGCCGCATCCGCGCGCTCGAGGCGGCGGGGATCATCGCCGGCTATGCCGCGCGGCTCGACCCCGAACGGATCGGCCTCGGGCTCGACGTGTTCGTCGACATCACGCTGACCTCGCAGAGCGAGGAGGCGCTGACCGCGTTCGAGAGCGCGGTGATGCGCTTCGACGAGATCCTCGAATGCCAGCTTCTGTCGGGGGCGGCAGACTATCGCCTGCGCGTCGCGGCACGCAGCGTCGCCGATTTCGACAGGCTGCACCGCCACTGCCTGTCGCGCCTGCCCGGCGTCGCCGCGATGCACAGCGCCTTTGCGCTGCGCACGATCAAGGGGTTCGAGGGCTATCCGGTTCGCGCGACCTGAGATTCCGCCGCGCAGTTAACGGCGAATTTACCCTTTTCGCACCATATCTCGCTCACCAATTTCGCGGACGCAGGCGGACGAGAGAAACCGCGCGTTCCTGAAGCGGCCAGGGGACAGGATCATGGTGAAGGAAAATCCCATTCATAAGCAGCAGATCGATCCGGTGCTGATGGCCGATCGCTTTCCCTTCTATGACCTCGACGGGCGGCTCGCTGCCGACGCCGCGGAGATCCACACGATCACCGAAGGCCATGACGAGGAGATGGGCCGCGCCTATTGGGACGCGTTCAACGCCCTTCCCTCGAACGAGCGCAAGGTCGAGGGCGACCTCTACAACAGCTATGTGCAGGGCAGCGCCCGGCACATGCGCGTCAAATATGCCGACGCGGCGGGGCAGGATGCGGCGACGATCGCGTGCCAGAACACGCATATGGCGCTGCGCGTCGGCGTGCCGCTCGCGTCGGTCCTCTCTTGCATCGCCGAATGTCAGCGACTGACGATCCACTATGTCGTCGAGGCGTGCGCCGGCGACGCCGCGCGCATCGTGCGGCTGACGAGCGCGGTGAACCGGCTCGCGCTGCTCGAGATGGACATCATGCAAAGCTATGCCGAAAAGCTGGAGCGCGCCGCCGTGTCGCGCGAGCGCCAGACGCTCGCAGGCGATTTCGACCGCTCGATCGCGACCTTGGTGCAGGACACCGACGGGGTGCGCCAGCAGCTCGCGAACCAGGCCGACGCCGCCGACATCGCCGCCAAGGGGATGATCGCCAAGACGAGCGAAGTCGCCGCCGCCTCCGAGCAGTCGGCGATCGCGATGCGCGAAGCCGCCTCGACCGCCGCCGGGCTGATCCGCGCGATCGAGGATGCGCGCGGCGAGGTCGAAGCCTCGGCGAGCGTCGCGACGCGCGCGTCCGAACAGGCGGGCGAAGCCGTCGCCATGTCCGAAGCGCTGTCGCGCCACGCCGAATCGATCGAATCGATCCTGGGCCTGATCCGTGAGATCGCGGGCCAGACGAACCTGCTCGCGCTCAACGCCACGATCGAAGCGGCGCGGGCGGGCGAATCGGGCCGCGGCTTCGCGGTCGTCGCGCAGGAGGTGAAGAGCCTCGCCAACGAAACCGCGCGCGCGACCGACGACATCGCGGGCAAGATCGCCGCGATCCAGCAGGCGACCAAGGGCACGGTGACCGCGAATCAGTCGATCCGCGAAACGATCACCGAGGTGCAGCAGTCGGCGCAGCGCATCCGCGACGCGATGGACGCGCAGGCACAGACGGTCACGTCGATTACCGCCGCGGTCGACGAAACCGCGCTCGCTGCCGATTCGATGTCGTCGACGATCGCCAGCATCCGCAACGATTCGGGCATGGTCGCGAGCGAGATCAGCGTGCTGAGCGAGACATTCGCCAAGATGGGCGAGCGGCTCCAGTCGCTCGAACAGGCCGCGAGCGAGTTCAGTCGCCGAGTGGCGTGACGCTTTGAATATGGCGATGGTCCGGCTAAACGCGGGGCCATGACCACGCATATCCTGATCACCGGCGCGAGCCGCGGGATCGGCGCCGCCGCCGCCGATGCGCTCGCCCACCAGAATCACAGCATCGTCGCGCTGTCGAGCGCCGACGGCGACCTTAGTCAGCCCGACGAGCCCGCGCGGCTGTGGGCCGAGAGTCTCGACCGGCTCGACGGGCGCATCGACGTGCTGATCAACAACGCCGGCGTGTTCGAGGCGAGCCCGATCGAGGCGGCGGGCGACGTGTGGCTGGAAAGCTGGAACCGGACGCTGCAGATCAACCTGACCGCCGCGGCGTCGCTGTGCCGCCTCGCCGTGCTGCACTGGCAGCAGACGGGGCTCGGCGGACGCATCGTCAATGTCGCGAGCCGCGCCGCCTATCGCGGCGACAGTCCGGCGCACTGGCATTATGCGGCGGCGAAGGCGGGCATGGTCGCGATGACCAAGACGATCGCACGCGGCTATGCCAAGGACGATATTCTGGCCTTCGCCATCTGCCCCGGCTTCACGATGACCGGCATGGCCGAAGACTATCTCGCGAGCCGCGGCGGCGACAAATTGCTCGCCGACATTCCGCTGGGCCGCGTCGCGATGCCGGCGGAGATCGCCGAAATGATCCGCTGGTGCGCGCTCGACGCACCGCCGTCGATGACCGGCGCGGTGCTCGACGCCAATGGCGCGAGCTATGTCCGCTGACCGATGAGCTGGATCGTCTCCCTTCCCTGCACCCGCGATGAAGCCGAGGCGCTGTCGGGCGAGATTCCGGCGCTCGATGCGCGGCCAGAGGCGCCGGTGGTGGTCACGCGCGAGATCGACGAGGATGCCGGGACGTGGCAGCTCGACGCCTATGTCGACGACAAGCCCGGCGTCGCCCTGCTGGCGCTGCTGCAATCGCTGGTGCCGAGCGCCACAGGCATCGCACCACAAGTCGAGGAGCTTCCCGAAGCGGACTGGGTGACGCTGAGTCAGCAGGGGCTCGAGCCCGTGCGCGCCGGGCGGTTCTTCGTCCATACGAGCAGCTTTTCCGACGCGGTGCCCGCGGGCACGACGCCGTTCCTGATCGATGCGAGCCAGGCGTTCGGCACCGGCGGGCACGACACGACCGCGGGATGCCTCGCGATGCTCGACCGGCTCGCAGGCAGCGGCGCGAGCCCGCGCAATATCGCCGACATCGGCACCGGAACGGGACTGCTCGCCTTCGCCGCGCTGTCGCTATGGCCGCGCGCACGCGCGATCGCGTCGGATATCGACCCCGCGAGCATTTCCGTGACGCGCGAGAATGCCACGGTCAACGGCGTGACTCTGGGGCGTTCGGGCGGCCAGCTGGCGCTCGCCGTCGCGCCGGGCACCGACCATCCTGCCATCCGGCACCGCGCGCCCTATGATCTCGTCGTCGCCAATATCCTCGCGGGGCCGCTGATTACCCTTGCGCCCGACATCGCGGCGGCGACCGCGCCGGGCGGCCATGCGATCCTTGCGGGGCTGATCGCGCGGCAGATGGAACCGGTGCTCGCCGCCTATCGCGCGCAGGGCTTTCGCCTCGCCGTGCGCGGGGGAAGCGCCGAATGGCCGTGCCTGCTGCTTACCAAGCGGCGGCGCTATGGCTATCGGCGCAAGGAACGCGCCTTCCACCGCGCGAACCCGGCCGACGCGACCTTCGGGAGCTGGTAGACGCGGAGGGCGAACCGCTGGCTCAAACTGTCAGAACGATCTTCCCGACATGCTCGCCCGCCTGCATCCGCGCGTGCGCGGCCGCCGCCTCGGCGAGCGGAAAGCACTGGTCCATCGCCGGCTTCCACGCGCCCTCGGCGAGGTGCGGCCATAGCGTCCGGCGAATCTCGTCGGCGAGCGCCGCCTTGAAGTCCGCGCTGCGCGCGCGCAGCGTCGATCCGGTCATGGTCAGGCGGCGGCGCATCAATTGCGACATGTCGATTTCGGCGGTCGCGCCGCGCTGAAAGGCGATGGTGACGTGGCGCCCGTCGTCGGCGAGGCAGGCGAGATTGCGCGGCACATAATCGCCGCCGACCATGTCGAGCACGACGTCGACGCCCTTGCCGTCCGTGAACCGCTTCACCGCCTCGACATAATCCTCGGCCGAATAATCGACCGCGAGGTCGGCGCCGAGCGCGCGCGCGGCGTCGCACTTCGCCCGGCTGCCGCAGGTCACGATGATGCGGATGTCGAACAGCTTGGCGAGGCCGATCGCGGTGGTGCCGATGCCGCTGGTGCCGCCATGGACGAGCGCGGTTTCGCCGTCCTTGACCCAGCCGCGCTCGAACAGATTGTGCCAGACGGTGAAGACGGTTTCGGGCAGCGCCGCCGCCTCGGCCATCGAAAACCCCTTGGGCACCGGCAGCACGCTGCCCGCCGGCGCGGCGCAATATTCGGCATAGCCGCCGCCCGCGACGAGTGCGCAGACCGCCTGGCCCAGCCATTCGGGATCGACCCCTGCGCCGACCGCCGCGACGGTCCCCGCGACCTCGAGCCCCGGCAGGTCGGATGCGCCCGGCGGCGGCGGGTAGAAGCCCATGCGCTGAAGGACGTCGGGGCGATTGACGCCCGCCGCGGCGACCTGGATCAGCAGCTCGCCGGGTCCCGGCTGCGGGACGGGGCGCCGTTCGGGCACCAGCACCTCGGGTCCGCCGGGCTCGCGAATGGCGACGGCGGTCATGCTTTCGGGCAGGCTGGTCACGCTAAATCCCCCACATTCCTCGATTTACCCAACGCGCCGCCTTATTGACAGCCGCAGCGCGCGGGTCAACAGTCGCGCGCCGGAAGAGGAGCCCATGCATGGATGACGAGGATCTTCCCCGCCGCCGCGACGATATGCTGACCGCCTTGACGAAACAATCGCTCGATCCGCTGTCGGTCGAGGAACTCGACGAGCGCATCGCGGTCCTCGAGGCCGAGATTGCGCGGACGAAGACGCACCGCGATGCCGCCGGAAGCTTCAAGGCGAGCGCCGAGGCGCTGTTCCGCAAGGCCTAAGGCTCGCGTCAGGCGGCAGCGACCGCATCGACGAATTGCCGCGCGCGGTCGTGGAGCGAGCGCGCCGCGCCGCCGAGCCCCAACGACAGGCGGCCGAGCGTTTCGGCGCCGCTGCCGACCGACGCGGCGCCCTTGCTGATGTCGAGTATGCGCATATCGACCTCGCGCCCCGCCGCGACCGCCTGTTCGACATAGCTCGCGATCATCAGCGTCGTTGTGCGCTGGCCATCGACCGCGCGGTCGACCGTGTCGGAAAATTTGTTATTCGCCTCGATCGCGCGTTCGATCTCGCGAAAGCCGCCCGCGACCTGTTCGACCGCCTCGCGGATATGATCGACCTGATGCGCGATGTCGCCGGCGGCGCTTCGCGTCTGCGCGGCGAGCGCCTTGACCTCCGACGCGACCACCGCGAAGCCGCGCCCCGCGTCGCCGGCGCGCGCCGCCTCGATCCCGGCGTTGAGCGCGAGCATGTTCGTGCGCCGCGCCATCTCGACGATCAGCGCAAGCATCTGTTCGATCGACTGGCTCGCCGCCTGCAGCGCGGCGGCGCGCTCGCTGGCGCCGCGCACCCGGTCATAGGCCTCGCGCCGCACGCTACGTGCGCGCGTCCCGTCGTCGACGATCCGCGACATCGCGTCGGCAAGCGCATGGCCGCGCTCGCCGAGTTCCTGCAACCCCGCCACCGTCTGCGCGGTCGCGCCCGCGACCGACATCGCATCGGCGCCGGTCTGGCCCGCGCGCTCGGTCAGCCGGCCCGCGACCGCTTCGACCTCGCGCGCCATGTCGGAAAGCGACGCGGTCAGCGCCGCGACATCGTCCTGAAATCCCTTGCCCGCCTCGTCAATCCGCGCCGCACGCGCCGCGCGTTCGTGCGCCAGTTCGACCTCGCGCAGCATCGCCAGCCTGGCGAGCTGCGCGCTGTCGAGCGCCTCGACGAACCGGCCCGCGTCGACGAGCAGCAGCGCTTCGTGATCGGGCGCCCGCGCGACGATCTGCAACAGGCGCTGCGTCGGCTCGTCGATGCTCGCGGTCAGGCAGGGGTCGATCATCGCCTCGATCGAACCGCCGATCGTCGGATTCTGCATCAGCGAGAACCAGTAGGGGCAGAAAAGCAGCTCGCGCACCCGTTGTTCGCGAATGATGCCGACGGGGCGGCGCGCGTCGTCGAGCACCGCGAGGACGCGCAGCCCCGAATGGGCGCGGAAAATGTCGATGACGTCCGACATGGGTGCATCGACCCCGATCGCGACCGAATGGCCGGAGGAAGGAGCGAGGGCCGTGTCTGCGGGGTTCATACTACCTCAATCGGATGGAGCGTCGGTCGCGGACCGCCTAATCAATCGAGGTAAACGGGACTTTAACCAATTGTTTCAACGCTGTGACAGATGGACGATTTCTGCGATCGATCCGCCGCAAGCCGCTGTTCAGAAACCGCGCGCTATGCGATGGACCGAAGGCGAGGAGAAGCAGGATGCGCGCGAAGACGATCATGGTGCTGATGGCGCCGCTGGCGCTCGGCGGCTGTGTGAGCGCGGTCAAGAGCGTCGTGACCGCGCCGGTGAAGGCCGCCGGGCAGGTCGCCGACTGGTCGACGACGAGCCAGGACGAAGCCGACCGCAACCGCGGCCGCGCGATGCGCGAACGCGAGGAGCGGCTCGGCGAGCTGTCGCGCAAGCGCGACAAGGCGGCGGCGAAATGCCGCGACGGCGACGAAGAACAATGCCAGCGCGCCGAAGTGCTCGACCACGAGATCGAGGCGGTGATGGCGGAGCCGATCTAGGCCTGGCCTTTCGTCGCTGGATTACCGGACCCGGCGCCCGGTCCACACGACGCGCCCGACGAGTTGCACCGAGGCCATCGGCACGTCGGGATAGCTCGGATATTGGGGATTGTCGCTCATTACCGACATGCGTCCCGCGCCCGGCGCGCGCGCGATGCGCTTGACCATCAACCCGTCGTCCATCCGCAGCACATAGATGCCGTCGCGCAGCCGCCCCGCTGCATCGCCGCCGTCGACGAGAATGTCGTCGCCGTCGTTCAAGGTCGGCGCCATCGAATCGCCCTCGACGCGAATGATGCTGAGCGCGCGCGGGTCGGCGCCGAGGTCGCGCAGCCATTTGGGGTCGAACGCCACCGCCCCTTCGACCGCTTCGCCGTCGATGCTCGCCCCCGCGCCCGCCGAAGCGCCGACCGCGAGCTTGGGCACGAGTATCATGCCCTGTCCGCGCGGCCGCGCCGGGGTGGCGACGCGCTGCTCGGGCCCGCCGAGCAGCGCTTCGGCGACCCCCAGATAGGCGGCGATGCGCGCGCGGTCCTGTTCGGCGAGGCGGCGCGGGGTTCCGCGCTTGATATATTGCTGAATATAGGCGGCATTGCGCCCGATCACCGCCGACAGTCGCGCATAGTCGATCCCTTTGTCCTGCAAGAGGCGGTCGAGCGTGGCGCGCGGATCGTCGGCAAAGTCGGTCACGGGGCTGGTCCTTCCGCTTTCTTCCTAGCAAGAGGATTTTTCCTAGACAAGTAGGAAATCACGTTTCAAATAGGAAATATCCTATCGGGCGACTCGCCCGCCACCTCAACCGACGGGGAGACGAAAATGGAACGCAGCCTGTTGCAGCGGGTCGAGGCCTTTTTGAAGGAAACACAGATGCCGCCGACCGTCTTTGGCCGCGCGTCGGTGCGCGACCCGCGGCTGGTGTCGGACCTGCGCGGCGGGCGCGAACCCGGCCGCCGGATGATCGGGCGCGTGGAACATTTCATGAACAAATGGCGTGAGGCCCAAAAGTCGGTGACGTCGCGCTGCAAAGGAGGCGCGCAATGATCGCCTGGTCGCCCGCCGCCCCGACGCGACCCGCCTGCCCGCACCGGCGCCTCCGCCGCCTGCTCGCGCGCGAACTGCCGCACGGGCTGGCGCTCGGCGCCTCGACGCTGCGCCCCTGGGCGAGCGCGAGTTTCGTCGGCGCGCGCCATATCTTCCCTTGCGCCTTCGCGGTCGGCGACGCCGAGCCGCTGCGCCAGTCGCTCGCGGCGCATCTGGAGGCGATCGAATGGCGGGTCGCCGGCCATATCGTCGCCGATATTGCGGTGGAGTGCGACGCGGAAAGTGCGATGCTGCGGATCGAGATGCTGACGGTCGAAGATTAGGGTCAGGACCCATGAATTGCGCGCTCGAGGTTTGAAGCGATTTTGCTCAGGGCGAGGAGAAAAGGCGCAGGAATATGTCGATATTTCCAGACTTTTCGACGAAGCCATGGGCAAAATCGGTCAAATCCCGAAGGGACGCCGAAATGGCTTCGATCTCGGGCCCGCGCGGCCTTGCGGGTAGCGATGCTACCCGCTGCACCCGCCCGAACCCGATATCTTCGCCATTTCGACGCCTCGAACGTGCAATTCATGGGTCCTGACCCTGGCGCCAGGATATGGCCGGTCAGCCGACCACCTGCCGGTTCATCCGCTGCAGCGTGCCGAGCGCGGCTTCGAGCGCGAAGTCGACCGCGCCGCCTTGTCCTCCGGCCGCCGCGACCGGTTCGTCGGGCACAGGCGCCGCCGCCGGCGCTTCCACCCGCTGACGATGCGCCAGCCCCGCCTCGAGCCGCGCGACCATCGCGCCGAGCGAGCGGTCGGCCGGATCGGCGCGCCGCAGCGCGGCGAACTCGGCGGGTTGCAGCCAGGGTTCGTCGCCTTCGTCCGGTTCGGCCGGCGCGAGGTCGGCGAGCGGCGCCTCGGGCGCTTCCTCCGCTTCGCGCGCCGCGACGAAAGGCGCGAGTCCGCCGGCGGGCAGATCGCGGCCGGCACGGAGCGGCGGGCGCGGCGGATCGTCGGGATGGAAATCGGCGCGACGGCGCGGCAGCGGATTGTCGAGGTCGGCTTCACCCTCGGCCGCGGCGCGCGCGCCGCGGCGCAGGCGCGGGGAGACCGCATCGGGCCGCGCCAGCGCCAGCGCGACGAACCCCGCGATCAGCGCCGCGACCGCCGCCATGCCGAGCGCGAGCGCGAGGCGGCCGCCATTGCCGACCGGCGGCTCGAACAGCGGCGAGAGCCGGTCGAGATAGAGGTTCCAGCTGATCCCGGCGACCCAGGCGAGCGGCATCACCGCGGCGAAGAGGAAGGTCAGCGCCGCGGCGCCGATGACCGCCGGAACGGCCGGACGCAGCGCGCGCATCATCGCGATCGCCATATGCTTCCCCCTGCTTCCCATTCCATCGTCCATATCGCTTCTGATTTCGCGCGCCGCAAGGATGCTTCTATCGTGCCTCATGCCGCGAGCGGCGACAAGCCGCGCCCCAGCAGGCGTTGGTAAACCGGTTCGTAACGCAAAATGTTTGACGACCAGTTACGATGCGCCTCGACGAAAGCCCGCGCGGTCCGCCGCCGCGCGTCCCACATCGCGCGGTCGGCGAGCAAGCCGATCAGCGCATCGGCGATCGCCGCGGGATCGTCGGGCGCGAACAGCGTGCCGGTCTTTCCGTCGTCGATCAACTCGCGGTGTCCGCCGACGTCCGACGCCGCGACGAGCTTGCCCTGCGCCATCGCCTCGAGCGGCTTGAGCGGCGTCACGAGATCGGTGAGCCGCATCTTCTTGCGCGGATAGGCGAGGATGTCGACGAGCGAATAATAACGCTCGACCGCGTCGTGGGGGACGCGGCCGGCGAAGTGGATATGGCCCGCTACCGGCGAGGCGGCGGCCTGTTCGCGCAAGACCGTCTCGCGCGGGCCGCCCCCGACGAGCAGCAAGTGCGCCTCGCGCTCTGCCGCGACGAGCGCCGGCATCGCCGCGATCAGATCGTCGATGCCCTCATAGTCATAGAAGCTGCCGATGAAACCGATCACCGGCGCGCCGGCGGCGAGGCCGAGACGCTCCGCCAGCGCATCGTCGCGCGGCGGCGGGTTGCCGAACAGATCGAGGTCGACGCCGTTCGGCGAGACGATGATCTTCGCCGGATCGACCCCGCGCGCGATCAGGTCGCCGCGTAGCCCTTCGCAGATCACCGCGACCGCATCGGCCGATTTGACCGCATGCGTTTCGAGCCCGCGCGTCACGACATAGCGCGCGCTCCGTTCGCGTCCCGTCCCGTTGCCGACCGCGGCATCCTCCCAGAAGGCGCGGATTTCATAAAGCACCGGAATATTGCGCCGCTTGCCGACGCGCAGCGCCGCAAGTGCATCGAGAACCGGCGAATGGGCGTGGAGCAGGTCGGGTTGCCACGCGTCGACGAGCGCCTCGATCCGCGCCGCGAGCGCGCCGATCTCGCGCCATTCGCGCAGCGGCGATGGCGCCGACGCCGCGGGCGGCGTGCGATAGAAGGTCAGGCCGTCGACCGTCTCGACCTCGGGACCGGGCAGCGGGTGCCGCACCCCGGTGACCCCCGCAACCTGCCATCCCTTCGCGACCTGCGCCTTCATCAGCGCGCGGGTGCGGAAGGTATAGCCGCTGTGCGCGGGCAAGCTGTGGTCGAGGACGTGCAGGATGCGGGTCATGCCGGGGGGATGTGACATAGAAGACTTAACGCGGCGTCAACCCCCTTGGCGTAGGGCCCCGGAACGGAACCCTTGAGGTCGCAGCCAAAGCTAGGCATCGCTCCATCCATGGTCGATAATTTCTCGATTGCCCTCACTCACGCGCTGATGGCGATCGCGCTGTGGCGCCTGCTGCACCGTGACGACCTCGACCATGAAGTGAGCGCGCGGCAATTGTGGCAGCAGCGCCGCGATGCCGAGGCGGCCGGGGAGCGCGGCGGCGATGCGTGACCTTGCCTTCGTCGCCTTCCTCTTCGCCTTCGTCGGGCTCGGTTTCCGCAAGCCGTTCCTGTTCGTCCTCTGCTATTGCTATATCGACATCGTCGCGCCGCAGCGGCTCAGCTATTTCCTGATCAATTCGATCCCGATTTCGCTGATCGTCTTCGTGCTCGCGATCCTCGGCTGGCTCGTCGCCGACGACAAGAGCGAGACCAAATGGTCGGCGCGCCAGACGCTGATGGCCCTGTTGCTCCTCTATTGCGGGATCACGACGCTGCAGGCCGACTTCCCGGTCGAGGCGCTGGTCAAGTGGGACTGGGTCTGGAAGGCGCTCGTCTGGGCGATCTTCCTGCCACTGACCTTGCGCACCAAGCTGAGGATCGAGGCGCTGGCGCTGATCATGCTGCTCTCCGCGGCGGCGATCGCGATCGCGGGCGGGATCAAGACCGCGGCGGGCGGCGGCGGCTATGGCTCGCTGCAATTGCTGCTCAACGAAAATTACGGACTCTATGAGGGCAGCACCATGTCGACGGTCGCGATCTCGATCATCCCGCTGATCCTCTGGCTGCGCCGCTATGGCACCGTCTTTCCGCCCGACTGGCGCGTGTCGCTCTTCGCCTTCGCGCTCTGTTTCGCCTGTATGCTGATCCCGGTGGGGACGCAGGCGCGCACCGGGCTCATCTGCCTCGGCGTCTTTGCGATCCTGTCGCTGCGCGCGGTGAAGCACCGCTTCCTCTATATGGCGGGCGCCGCGCTGCTCGTCGCGGCGGCGATCCCGTTTCTGCCGCAAAGCTATACGACGCGGATGGAGACGCTGCAGGATTATCGCGTCGACCAGTCGGCCTCGACGCGCGTCGCGGTGTGGGCGTGGACGTGGGACTATGCGAAGGAGCATCCGTTCGGCGGCGGGTTCGAGGCCTATCGCCAGAACCGGCTGACGGTCGAGACGATCGGCGGCGAGGACGCGGCCGACGGGGCCGACACCGCGCTCCACGACGAGCGCGCGCGCGCCTATCATTCGGCCTATTTCGAAATGCTCGGCGAACAGGGCTATCCGGGGCTTGCGCTGTGGCTGCTGCTCCACGTCGCGGGCATCCTCCAGATGGAGCGGCTGCGGCGCCGCTACCTCAAGACGCGCCGCGCCGAGGAGCAATGGATCGCGCCGCTCGCGACCGCGCTCGAGCACGGGCACATCATTTATCTGGTCGGCGCGCTGTTCGTCGGTATCGCCTTCCAGCCGTTCATCTACATGATGGTCGCGCTCGAGATCGGCCTGTCGACCTATTGCCGCCGCCGCGAGCGGCAGTCGGGCTGGCGGACGATGGCACCGCGGCCGGTCGGGATGCCGGCATGATCGCCGAACGCAAGGCGGTGATGCTGCCGACGCTCACCGGGCTGCGCGGCATCGCCGCGCTCGCGGTACTCTTCTATCATATCCGCCTCGCGATGACGGGGTTTCTGCCCGAGGCCGCGATCGCGCTACTCGCGCACGGCTATCTGGCGGTCGATCTCTTTTTCGTGCTGTCGGGTTTCGTGCTGTGGTGGAACTATGGCGCCGGGTTCGCCGCCGAGGGCCATCGCGCCGCGCCGCGCTTCCTGGTGCGCCGCATCGCGCGCATCTTTCCGCTGCACCTCGCGATCCTGTCGGCGATGTTGGCGTTCGCCGCGGCGCTGATCGTCAGCGGGCGCGATCCCGGCGCGCAATATGACTTCGCGATGCTGCCCGCCCATTATCTGCTCGTCCAGAACTGGGGCGTTGCGGGCGAACTCGGCTGGAACATCCCCGCCTGGTCGATCTCGACCGAATGGGCCGCCTATCTGCTGCTCGCCGCGACTGGCGGGCTGTTCGCGCGTCTTCCCGCCGGCCGGATCGCCTTTCCGGCTTTCGTCGTCATCGTGGCGCTCGCGCTCGGCGGCTGGTTCGCGGCGACCGGGCGCGCGAGCATCGGCGCCGATATTGCGGCGACCGGCCTTTTGCGCTGCCTCGCCGAATTCGCGATGGGCATCGCGCTCTGCCGCTGGTGGAGCGGCGAGCGCGAACGCGCGGATGGAGCGCGGGTCATCTATGCGATCGCGGGCGGCTTCGCGCTTCTCGCGGCGGCCTTGCTTGTCGCCGGGCTTCCGCAGCCCATGGCGATCCCCATCATCATGGTCGCGGTCGTGATCGGCGGGCTGCAAGCCTCGATGGCGGCGCGGCCCGCGCTGTCGGGCCGCGTCGCGCAGTGGCTCGGCGACATCAGCTACGCGGTCTATCTGTCGCACTTCTTCCTGTGGATCCTGTTCAAGCTGCTTTTCATCGACGATCTCGCGGCGGTCTCCCCCGCGACAATCGCCGCCTTCGTGGCGCTGACGCTCGCGGTGTCGCATGGCCTGCACATCGGCCTCGAAATCCCCGCGCGGCGGATCGTCCAGCGCGGCGGCGACGCCCTGCTCGCCGCGCTCGCGCTCAAATATCGCACCCGTCGCCCTCAGGGCTGAGCGCGCGGAACCATCGCCGCGGCCGTTCGCTATTGCGCCATGCCCGCCCGCCTGATCCACGTCGACGACAGCCTGCCGGGGATCAGCCGCGAGCGTGTCGGCGACGCGTGGCGCTATCGCGACACAAAGGGCCGCATCATTCGCGACAAGGCCGAGGTCGCGCGCCTCAACGCGGTTGCCCTGCCCCCCGCCTATGAAGACGCCTGGTTCTGCCCTGCCGCCAACGGCCATATTCTCGCGACGGGCTATGACGCGCGCGGGCGCAAGCAATATCGCTATCATCCCGATTTCCGCGCGGCGCAAGACGCCGACAAATATGATCGCTGCGCCGCCTTCGGCCATGCGCTGCCGCTGCTGCGCGCGCGGCTTGCCGACGATCTGAAGCGCCGGACGCTGTGCGCCGAGCGCGTCGTCGCGGCGGTCGTGCGGCTGCTCGACCTCGCCGCGCTGCGCATCGGCAACGAACAATATGTCACTGCGAACAAGAGCTTCGGCGCGACCACGCTGCGTCAACGCCACGCCGAGGCCACCGGGCGAACGCTCCGCCTTGCCTATCGGTCAAAGGGCGGCGCGCGGCGCGAAGTGACGGTCAGCGACCGCAGCCTTGCGACGCTCGTCCGCCGGTTGCAGGATCTGCCCGGCCAGCATCTTTTTCAGTATCAGGAAGCGGACGACATCTGCGCGGTGGCCTCTGACGACGTAAACGCCTATATCCGCGAAGCGATGGGTGACGATTTCAGCGCCAAGCATTTCCGCACCTGGTCGGCGAGCGTCGAGGCTTTCGCCTTCCTGTACGATGCCGAAGAGCCGCCGACGCTGAAGCTGCTGCTTGCCCATGTCGCGAACCGCCTCGGCAACACCCCCGCCGTCGCGCGGCGCGCCTATGTCCATCCGGCGATGATCGCGGCGGCGCAGGAGCGGACCGATTTCGCCGCGACTGCGGGCACGCTGCCGCGTGCGACGAAATATCTGTCGCGGTACGAACGCGGCTTTTTGAATTATCTGGAGCAGGCGCCCGATGCCGCAGCGCTGCTCCGCTCCGCCTGACCCTGCAACCAGACAAGAGGATCGATGTGACTTTCCTGACCTTGGCCGCCGCCCCCCCCGCCACGTCGAAGGCCGCGCCCGCGACCGACCCGCTGGTGGAGCTGCGACACTGGTGGGACGGCAGCGTCGCCTGGGTGAACAGCCATTGGCTGCAGATCGCGATTGCGGTCGGCGCGGGGCTGATCATCTATTTCCTGCTCTCGCTCGCGCGCTCCTTCGCGCTCAAGCGCGCGCATTCGGCGCCCGGCCAGTTCACGATGACCGACATCGTCGGCCGCGTGATCGCCAAGACCAAGTCGATCGTCCTCGCGATCGTCGCGATCCGGCTCGTCGCGGGCTATGCGAGCCCGCCCGCACTGGTGATGGAGACGATCCGCTTCGTCTTCACGATCGCGGTCGTGCTGCAGGTCGCGATCTGGGCGCGCGAGATCGTCCTCGGGCTGATCCAGCGCCGCGCCGCCGAAGGACATAACGAGACGCTCGCCAATGCGATGGGGATCATCCGTATCCTGATCAGCGTCGCGCTGTTCGCGGTCGCGGCGATCGTCATCCTCGACAATATGGGGGTCAACGTCACCGGCCTGGTCGCCGGGCTCGGCATCGGCGGCATCGCCATCGGCCTTGCCGCGCAGGGCATCTTTTCGGACCTCTTTGCGTCGCTGTCGATCATCTTCGACCGGCCGTTCCGCGTCGGCGAGGCGATCAAATACGACAATTCGGTCGGCACGGTCGAACGGATCGGGCTGAAGACGACGCACCTGCGCTCGATCAACGGCGAACTGCTCGTGATCTCGAACACCAACCTTCTGTCGAAAGAGATCACCAACTACGCCAATCTGCACAAGCGCCGCGTCCAGTTCGCGATCGGGGTCGTGTATCAGACGACGCCGGAGATGCTGCGCGCGCTCCCCGCGCTGCTCCGCGGGCAGGTCGAGGCCGAGAACCACGAATTCATCCGCTCGAGCTTCCTCGGGTTCGGCGCCTCGAGCCTCGACTTCGAGCTCGTCGCCGACATCCACAGCGACGATTACAGCGAAGTGATAGCCGCGCGCACCGCGATCGGCGTCCGCGTCTTCGAAGAAATGACGAAGGCAGGCTATGACTTCGCCTATCCGACGCAGACGACCTTCACCGCCGCGCCCGACGGGACGATGATTCTGCCCTATGCCGAAAGCGTGACGATGAAGACGCCGAAGGCTGCGGCCGAGTGACGCTACGGCGGCGCGGGGGCACGGCATGGGCCTTGTGCAACCCCGCGCAACCGGCCTAGAACCCGCCCCGAAACCGACATTGAGGGGATCAATAATGGGCGCCATTCCGCCGCAGGAAATGAAAGAGCTGGTCGGCAAGCCGCTCGGCACCTCCGAATGGGTGCTCGTCGACCAGGCGATGATCGACAAGTTCGCCGACGCGACCGGCGATCATCAATTCATCCACATCGACGAGGAAAAGGCGAAGCTGACGCCGTTCGGCGGCACGATCGCGCACGGCTTTCTGACGCTGTCGCTCTTCCCGCTCTTGATGGCGAAATCGGACTGCCCGCGCCCGGCGGGTGTCAAGATGGGCGTCAACTACGGCGGCAACAAGGTGCGCTTCCTCGCCCCCGTCCGTTCGGGCAAGCGCGTGCGCGGCCATTTCAAGCTCCTTGAACTCGACGAAAAGCGCCCGGGCCAGTGGCAGCAGACCCTCGAGTTCACCGTCGAGATCGAGGGCGAGGAAAAGCCTGCGCTGATGGCCGAATGGATCAGCCAGTTCTTCGTCTGACGACATTATCCAGGGTAGCCGGCTGACCTCCCCCGAAAAGACAACCGGAACCAAAGAGAAGGACCTACATCATGCGTGACGCCGTCATCGTTTCCACCGCCCGCACCCCGCTGACCAAGGCGGCGCGCGGCTCGTTCAACAACACCCCCTCGCCGACGCTGGGCGCCTGGTCGGTGAAGGCCGCGGTCGAGCGCGCCGGGCTCGAGGGCGGCGAGATCGACGACGTCGTCTTCGGCGCCGCGATGCAGCAGGGGTCGCAGTCGCCGAACGTCGCGCGCCTGATCGGCCTGCGCGCCGGCCTGCCCGTGACCGTTCCCGGCATGTCGATCGACCGCCAATGCTCGTCGGGCCTGATGACGATCGCGACGGCCGCAAAGCAGATCATCGTCGACCGCCAGGACATCTGCGTCGCCGGCGGCGTCGAGTCGATCTCGAAGGTCAGCGGCAGCGGCAAGGTGTTCATCGAGCCCGACGCCGAGCTGCTCGCGATGCACAAGGACACCTATATGCCGATGATCGGCACCGCGGAGGTCGTCGCGAAGCGCTATAATATCGCCCGCGAAGCGCAGGACGAATATTCGCTCCAGTCGCAGCAGCGCACCGCCGCGGCGCAGCAGGCGGGCAAGTTCGCCGACGAGATCGTCGCGTGCAAGGCGACGATGGCGATCGTCGACAAGGAGACGAAGGAGGTTTCCTACAAGGACGTCACCGCCGACCATGACGAGTGCAACCGCCCCGACACCACGCTCGAGGGGCTTGCGAGCCTGAAGCCGGTGATGGGCGAAGGCCACACGATCACCGCGGGCAATGCGAGCCAGCTGTCGGACGGTTCGTCGGCGTGCGTCGTGATGGAAGCCAAGGTCGCCGAAAAGCGCGGACTTCAGCCCCTCGGCCGCTATGTCGGCATGGCGGTCGCGGGCACCGAGCCCGACGAAATGGGCATCGGCCCCGTTTTCGCGATCCCCAAGCTGCTCGAACGCTTCGAGCTCAAGATGGACGACATCGGCCTGTGGGAACTCAACGAAGCCTTCGCGGTGCAGGTGCTCTACTGCCGCGACAAGCTCGGCATCCCGAACGAGCTGCTCAACGTCAACGGCGGCTCGATCTCGATCGGCCACCCGTTCGGCATGACCGGCGCGCGCTGCGTCGGCCACGCGCTGATCGAGGGCAAGCGCCGCGGCGTCAAATATGCCGTCGTGACCATGTGCATCGGCGGCGGTCAGGGCGCCGCGGGGCTGTTCGAGGTCTTCTGATAGCCGGGCGGGCCGGCGAGCACGTCGGCCCGCCCCCCATATCGCAACGAGGGAGAACGACATGAGCGCCATCGGCATCATCGCGACGCTGCGCGTGCAGGCGGGCAAGGAAGAAGAATTCGAAGGCGTGTTTGCAGAGCTCGCGCCGGCGGTGCACGCCAACGAACCCGGCAACAGCTATTACCGCCTGTTCAAGACCGGCGAAGCGGGCGTCTACAAGGTGCTCGAATGTTATGACGACGAGGCGGCGACCGAAGCGCACCGCGCGTCGGACCATTTCCGCACCCTCGGCGCAAAACTCGGCCCCTGCCTCGCCGGTGCGCCCGAAATCGAGCGGCTGACCGCGGTCTGATCCCGGCCAGAGTGTTTTCGAGTGAAATGGAACATTTCACGGCTCGGAAATCACGACAAAACAAGAATCTAGAGTGCCGGCTTTGATTCCATCAGAACCGAACGCGCGCTAAGAGCGGCGGTTTCTGGCGAGCGTCAGGGCGCCGGCGACGCACAGGCCGAACAGGCCGCCCTCGAACGTCGCGGTCAGCGCCTCGCTGCTGCGGCCGAAGCCGCGTTCGCCGACCAGCGATCCGATCGCGTCGAGCCGGAAGCGCGCATCGGGGAATGTCTGCGCGAGCAGGTCGAGACTTCCGCCGAGCAAATGCCCGCCGAGCAGGGGGACGAGCAGGCCGGCGAGCGCGCCCGCGAGCGCACCCGTGGCGGCACTTGCGCCAAAGCGCATCCGGCGGGTCGCCGCGATCCAGGCCGCGAAGCCGAGCGCCGCACCGAGCAGCGCCCCCTCGCCCGCCCCGGTCATCGCGGCCGGGGACCGGCCGAACAGCAGGGCGAAGGCGTCGAGCCCGAGTAGCTTCGCCGCGCCGCCCACCGCCAGTCCGCCGAACATCCCCCCGGCGGTGCTCGATTGCCATCGGTCGCCCCGGATCAGGCCAGCCGCCGCGATCCCGGCGCCGACGCCGAGACCCGCGGCAAGGCCGAGCAGCACGCTGAGCGCGACGAGCACGAGCAGCATCGACGTCGCGCCCATCCCCGTCGCCGGCGAAGACGGCGAGGCCGCGAACCCATAGAATATCCCGCCCGCGATCCCGGCCAGCGCGCCGCCGAGTCCCGCCAGTCCGCAGGTTCGCAAGACGGCCGCACCATCGAATCGCAGGGCGGCGGTCGTCACATCGCCTTGCGGCCCCGCCCATTCGGCCGCGGCGATGAAGCGATAGCCATGCTTCGGAACGGTCTCGATGAAGCGCGGCCGCGCGGCATCGTCGCCGAGTTCGCGCCGCAAGCTGCGAATGCACTGGGTGAGCGCCTCGTCGGTCACCGGCACGCCGCGCCAGACTTCGTCCATGAAACGGGTCTTGCTGACCAACCGGCCGCGCTCGCGGAGCAACAGCGCCAGCGCGTCGAGATAGCGGCCACTCACGTCGAGCCGTTCCTCCCCGCGCGTGAGCAGGCGCTGGCCGGGATCGAAGATAAAGTCATCGAAGCGGAAACGGCCCGAAGTCATTTTTCAGCTTTTCCTCACCCGCCGCTCATGCCGCTCATCCCCCGACCTGGCAAGGCGAGGACGTGATTTCCACGGGAGGTGACTATGGCTGAATCGAATACACGGGCCGGGATCTGGAACCATTGGCGGATCGCGCGCTGGACCGCAGCGCTCGCCTTGCTGTTGACGCCGGCGGTGATGGTGCAGTTCGACGACGGATGGCACTGGTCGATCGGCAGTTTCCTGTTTGCGGGCACGATAATCGGCGGGATTATGCTGCTTTACGAACTCGCCGAGCGCGCAAGCGAAAGCCGTGCCTATCGCGCCGGGATCGCGATCGCCCTTTTGACGGGCTTTGCGACGGTCTGGACGACGATCGTTCGCGACGACGGCACCGGTCTCGGCTATTTCATGCTGGTCATGGCGGCAGCCGTCGGCGCCTTTGCGGCGCGGTTCCGGCCCGCGGGCATGGCGCGGGCGATGGCGGGCGTCGCGACCATGCAGATATTGCACGGCATTGCGATCGCGACGGCGCCCTCGACCGCGATCGTCCCCGGCGCCCCGCTCAAGGTCCTGCTCTTCAACAGCGTCTTCGCGGCGCTGTGGCTGATGTCCGGCGTGCTTTTCCACGTCGCCCGAAAGCCCCTGCCATAAACGAAAGGGCCGCCCGTCGCCTTGGCAACGGACGGCCCTGCAATCGCGATCCGGACGGGGATCAGGCCTGGCGCGTGCCCGTCATCGCCATCGAGCCGAACGGGCCGGCCTTGATCGTGCCGGTCAGCGCGTCGCCGTCGATCGTCGCTTCGCATTCGAGCGTCATCGGCATCGGCACCTTCATATTCATCGTCCAGCTGAGCTTGTTGCCGTCGACCTTGCCGTTCTCGACGTCGAGCGAGCCCATCGCGCCGGCATTCTGCCCCGTGAACGTATCGCCGTCGCTCTTGACGGTGAAGACCGATTTCTGGTCGCCCATCGGCGACTTGGTCACGCAATCATAGCTGCCATCGACTTGAGACATACCGGCTCTCCTTACTGAAACTGATGTTAATTAGACGGGGTCGCTGTTTCCACGGTCAGGCCCAATTCGTCAAGCTGCGGTTTGACCGTCGCGGCGTCGCCGACGACGACATAGACGAGATCGTCGACGCTGAGCGCCTGGCGCGCGGCCGCGTCGATCGCGGGGGCGGTCATCGCTTCATAGATGGCGGGCAGCTTTTCGTAATAATCGTCGGCGCGGTCGAACTTGACGATCGAGCGCATCCCGCCGAGCACGTCGCCCGAGGTTTCGAAGCTGCCCGGAAGCGCGCGCACGCTGCCGTTGATCGTGCGCTGCAGCTCGTCGGCAGTGGTGCCCTTGTCGCCGAGATAGGCGGCGAGATCCTCACGGAACGCCTTGATCGAATCGCCGGTGCGGTCGGCCTGCACCGGCGCGGTCGCGACCCAGGTCACGCGGCCTTCGTCGTCCGAAATCCCCGACCGCACGCCATAGGACCAGCCCTTGGTCTCGCGCAGGTCCATGTTGAAGCGCGACAGGAAATTGCCGCCGAAGATGTCGTTGGCGGCGCGCAGCACCTCCAGATCGTCGCCACCCTTCGCGTCGAGTACCTTGCCCGCCATGATCACCGACTGCGGCGATTTGGGCCGGTCGACAAGCAGGATACGCGGCTGCGGCTTGGGAATCGCGACATCGAAATTCTTCTCTGGCTTCGGCGTCGCGGGCGCCTTCCACGCGCCGAGCGTCGCATCGAGCTGTTTCTTCACCTCGGCGAGCGTCGTGTCGCCGGCGACGAAGATGCGCGCCATGTCGGGGCGGATCCATGTGTCGTGGAAGGCAACGAGCTGTTCGCGCGTCGCGCTCGCCACCGCGTCGGCCGAGCCGAGCCCCGACGGCGGGATGCCATAGGGATGGTCGGCGCCATAGAGGACGGGCGCAAGCACGCGCGAGGCGACCGCGCGCGGATTGTTGAGTTCGGCCTTGATCCGCGTCAGCTGCTGCGCGCGCACGCGCTCAAGCTCGTTCGCATCGAAGGCGGGATTGCGGATATAGTCGGCGAGCAGCGCCAGCGACGGGCGCAGATTGGGGGTCAGCGCGAACAGGCTGAACACCGTCTCGTCGGCGCTCGCCGATCCATCGATCTGCGCGCCGAGCCGCTCCTTCGCCTCGGCAAAGGCGATCGAGTCGCGGCTCGTCGTGCCTTCGTCCATCAGGCTGAGCATCAGCGACTGGGTGCCGAGCGCGTCGTGCGGGTCGGCGGCATAGCCCGCGTCAAAACTCACCGCGACCTGCACCGTCGGCACCGCGTCGCGGCGCGCGAAATAGACGGGGATGCCATTCTTGAGCGTCGTGCGCTCGATCGCGGGAAAGTCGAGCGCCTTCAGCTCGGCGACCGGCGGCAGCTGCGAACGGTCGGCGATCGAGGTCGCGATGCCGACGCCGGTGTCGGGGCCGATGTCGCCAAGCTCGGGGTTCCAATAGCGATCGGGCTCGACAGCCGCCGCCACCTTGCCGGCGCGCACCGCACCGCCGCGATTTTCGCCGCCCTCGGTGCGCTCGCCCGGCGTGTAGGTCAGCGAAAAGGCCGGACGCGAAAGCCATTTGTTCGCGACCGCCTTCACCTCTTCGGGGGTCGCCTTCGCCATGCGCGCGAGCTCGGTCTTGTAGTAATCGGGATCGTTCGAATAGAGCGCGCCCTCGGCGAGCGTCACCGCCTTGCCGCCGAAGCCGCCGACCGATTCGAGGCTGGCGATCGTGCCGCCCAAGGTGCTCGCCGCGGTGCGTTGCAATTCGTCGGCGGTGGGGCCGGTCGCGAGGAATTTCGCAATTTCCTCGTCGAGCTTCTTGCCGACCTCGTCGGGCGACACGCCGTCCTTGACGTCGGCCTGGACGATCAGGATGCCGGCATCCTCGAAGGGCTGGGCAAAGGCGGCGACGCTGACCGCGACCGGGTCCTTGCGCACCATCGCATTGTCGAGGCGCGAGCTCGACAGCCCGCCGAGCACCCCCATCGCCATTTGCAGCGGCACCGCTTCGGGGTCGTTGAGGCCGGGGATCGCCCACATGCGATAGATGCGCGTCGTCGGGATCATGTCGAAGACCTGCTTCGCGAGCGGCGCGGGCAGCGTCGGCACCGTGACCTGCGGCATCTGGACTTCGGGGCCGCTCGGGATGTCGCCGAACCATTCGCCGACCTTGGCTTTCGCGGTCGCGAGGTCGATGTCGCCCGCGAGGACGAGCACGGCGTTGTTCGGGCCATAATGGTCGGTGAACCAGCCCTTCACATCGGCGAGCGTCGCCGAATTGAGATCGTCCATCGAGCCGATGGTGCTGTGGTGATAGGGATGGCCCGAGGGGAAGAGATTCTCGAAAATCTCATAACGCAGCAGCCCAAAAGGATTGTTGTCGCCCTGACGCTTTTCGTTCTGGACGACGCCGCGCTGATTATCGAGCTTTTCCTGCGTCACCGCGCCGAGCAGGTGGCCCATGCGGTCGCTTTCGAGGAACAGCGCGCGATCGAGCGCGCCAGTCGGCACCGTCTCGAAATAGTTGGTGCGGTCCATGTTGGTGGTGCCATTGCTGTCGGTCGCGCCGACCTGTTCGAGCGGCTCGAAGAAATCGCCCGGCGCATTTTCCGATCCGTTGAACATCAGATGTTCGAACAGATGCGCAAAGCCCGTCTTGCCCGCAGGCTCGTTCTTCGACCCGACGCGATACCACACCGACACCGCGACGACGGGCGCCTTGTGATCCTCGTGCACGATCACCCGCAGCCCATTGTCGAGCGTGAAGCTCTGATAGGGAATATCGACCGCCTTCACGAGTTCGGCGATCGGTGCCGCCTGCTCGGCCTTCGACTTGGCGAGCGCGGGGCCGGCGGCGACGAGCGCGGTCGAGGCGGCAAGGGCGAGAGCGATACGGCGGAAGGGGGGCATGGATGCTCCTTTGGAAATCGCGGGGGAATAAGGGAATTGGTCGGCGGAACAGAGGTGTGTCACTGGTTTAGGACGGCATTTCGGCGCTTTCAAGGGCGAGGAAAGGCGCTCGCAGTTGCACGTTACGCCGTTCCCTTCCTCCCTCGTCACTCCGGACTTGATCCGGGCCCACGACCACGCCGCCGCACTGGATGCCGGATCAAGTCCGGCATGACGAAAAGATGGATGGAAACCCTCAAGGCCGATAGAAACGCGCGCCGCTCGCCCTGAGCGCCGCGGGGTCGAACAGCACGGGCTTGAGCTGATGGCGCACGAACAGCGGCGCCTGGTCGTTATAGTGCGGGCTGTCGGGGCGCGTCGTCGCGGCGCCGAAGGGTTGGATCGACTGCGAATGCACCCGCCCCGCCTTGTCCCATGTGACGAACATGATGAAGCTGTCGCCGTGACGCACCTTCAGCCGCCCGTCGGGCTCGACATCCCACAAGGTCGAGGCGCGCACCGTATCGTTGCCGCCGTCGAGCGGCAGGTCGACGCGGTGCGCGCCCTCGCCGTGGCGCAGGCGCAGCACCGTGCCGAGCTTCGGATCGAGCCCGCCGAAATATTGCTGCAAATGCCCCGTCACCTCGGTCAGCACCGCGCGCGGGTCGGGGTCGGTGCGGCGCTGGTAGTGCGCGCCGCCCGCGGGCCGCAGCACCATCAGCGCGAGCGCGTCGCCATGCCCCTTGCCGTCGAGGTTCCAGTCCCATTCGCCAAGCAGCTTCTGCGCCTGCGCCAACGCCGGATCGCCTTTGGTGTCGAGCGCGAGCAGCTTGTCGATCCACGCCTTCGCATAACCCGTCTTCGCATAGGCGGTGTCATATTTGATCGCCTTGAGCCGCGCCTCGTCGATCTGACCCGATGCCTCGAACAGTTCGATCAGCCGCGCCGCGCGGTTGGTCATATCGTCCTCGATCCCGAGCAGCGGTGAAAAGGCCGCAGGGTCGAGCTCGTCACCCGGCCCCGCCGCGACCCACGGCGTGTTGTTCGCGTTGATCACATAGCCCGACGCCGGATTGACGAGCGCGGGAACGCGGTCGAACGGCAGCGTCTTGGTCCACAGATCGGCCGAGGTATCGCCGGGCAATATGCCGCGCCAGTCGAAGCCGCGCGGCCGGTCGGGGAACATCGCATTGTAGAAAAGGCCGATATTGCCCTTCGCATCGGCATAGATGAAATTGGTCGCGGGCACGCCCTGCGCCGCCATCGCCGCGCGCCATTCGGCGAAGCTCTTCGCCTTGTTCAGCCGATAGTATTGGGTGACCATATTCGCCTGGTCGATGCCGGCGTAACGGATCGCAAAGGCGCCCTTGTCATTCTCGATCACCGGCCCGTGCACCGAGCGATAGACGGTGCGCGGTACGGGCAGCACGAAGGGGCCGAATTTGACCTTGAGCCAGATCCGCTCCTGTTCGAGCGGCAGCCATTTCCCGTCGAAGCGATAGTTCTTCCCGCTCTCGTCGAGGGTCAGCTTATAGACGTCGATCAGGTCGGGCCGGTTCACCGTGTTGGTCCAGCCGAGATATTTATTGTGGCCGAGGAAGGGGTAAGGCGAGCCCGGGAAGTTGGCGCCGGCGAAGTCCCATCCCTGCTGGCTGTGGACGACGAGTTCGTACCACGCGACGCCGCCGGTCCACGGCTGGTGCGAGTTCGAGACGAGCCGGGTCGTGCCGTCGGCCATGCGCGACGGGGCGACCGCGATGCCGTTCGAGCCATTCTCGCCCGGATCGCGTCCCAGCGGCGTGTCGGCGCGCGGCACGATCTTGCCGGTGACGTCGAGCGCCGGTCCGCCCTCGCGGCCGAGCGGCTCGCCCGCGGTCAGCTTGCCGAGCACCGAATCGAGGCCGAAGAAAAAGGGCGAGCGCAGCACGAAACCCGCGACGACATCCTCGCCGGTCACGGGGAACAGCCCGCGCATCCGCACCTCGCCCGGATGCTCGTCGGCATAATGGTTGAGCCCGGCGGCATAGGCGGTGAACAGCGCGCGCACATCGGCGGGCAGCCGCGGCCAGGCGCGCGCGGTCGTGTCGCGCACCTTCAGCAACGCTGCGACATAGTCGATCTTCGCGCCGTCCTCGCCGAGCATCGCCCCCGCGCGCCCGCGCGTCATCGCAAGCACTTCCTGCAAGGTCGAAAAATCATCCTCGGCATGCGCGAAGGCGACGCCATAGGCGACGTCGGCGTCGGTCTTGCCGAAGATATGGGGCACGCCGAAGCTGTCGCGCGCAATCTGGACGTCGCCGACCGTATAGGCGGGGGCGGCGGGGGCTTCGGCGGTGAGCGGTTCCCAGATCGCAAGCCCGATCGCCAGTGCGGCGAGCAGCAAAAGCAATCCGAGAAAAAATTTACGCATCCGCTTGCCCACCCGCTGCATTATGATCGTGCGACGCGCCCTCATGGCGGAAAATCTCTGGCGCGGGAAGCCATGCTCTTGTGTTGCATAAAAGCAACACTATCTCTGACAGCGAGAAAGGGGCTTACATCTATGAACCTCGAGAAATTTACCGACCGCGCCAAGGGCTTCCTGCAGGCGGCGCAGACGATCGCGATCCGCATGAACCATCAGCAGATCGCCCCCGAACATATCGCCAAGGCGCTGCTCGAAGACAATCAGGGCATGGCCGCCGGGCTGATCCAGCGCAGCGGCGGCGATGCCGCGCGCGCGGTGCAGGGCATCGACGCGCTGCTCGACAAGGTGCCCGCCGTCTCGGGCTCGGGCGCGCAGGCGACCCCGGGACTCAACAATGACGCGGTGCGCCTGCTCGACCAGGCCGAACAGGTCGCGACCAAGGCCGGCGACGGCTATGTCACCGTCGAGCGGCTGCTGCTCGCGATGGTGCTCGCGGGCACCACGCCGGTCGGCAAGGCCTTTGCCGATGCCGGCGTGAAGGCCGACGCCCTCAACGCGGCGATCAACGACCTGCGCGGCGGGCGTACCGCCGACACCGCTTCGGCCGAGGACCGCTACGAAGCGCTCAAGAAATTTGCCCGCGACCTCACCGAAGTCGCGCGCGAGGGCAAGCTCGACCCCGTCATCGGTCGCGACGAGGAGATCCGCCGTACCGTGCAGATCCTCGCGCGCCGCACCAAGAACAACCCCGTGCTGATCGGCGAACCCGGCGTCGGCAAGACCGCAATCGCCGAAGGGCTCGCGCTGCGCATCGCCAATGGCGACGTGCCCGACAGCCTGAAGGACCGCCGCCTGCTCGCGCTCGACATGGGGGCGCTGATCGCGGGCGCCAAATATCGCGGCGAATTCGAGGAGCGGCTGAAGGGCGTGCTCGACGACGTCAAGGCCGCCGAGGGCGAAATCATCCTGTTCATCGACGAGATGCACACGCTCGTCGGCGCGGGCAAGGGCGAGGGCGCGATGGACGCCTCGAACCTGCTGAAGCCCGCGCTCGCGCGCGGGGAGCTCCATTGCATCGGCGCGACGACGCTCGACGAATATCGCAAATATGTCGAAAAGGATCCCGCACTCCAGCGGCGCTTCCAGCCGGTGTTCGTCGGCGAGCCGACGGTCGAGGATTCGATCTCGATCCTGCGCGGGCTCAAGGAAAAATACGAGCTGCACCACGGGGTGCGGATCACCGACGGCGCGATCGTCGCAGCCGCGACGCTTTCCAACCGCTATATCACCGACCGCTTCCTGCCCGACAAGGCGATCGACCTGATGGACGAGGCCGCGAGCCGCATCCGCATGGAGGTCGAATCGAAGCCCGAGGAAATCGAGAATCTCGATCGCCGCATCATTCAGATGAAGATCGAGGAATCGGCGCTCGGCAAGGAAAGCGACGATGCGTCGAAGGAGCGGCTCGCGAACCTGCAGGCCGAACTCGCCAATCTCGAGCAGCAATCGGCCGAGCTGACGCAAAAGTGGCAGGCCGAAAAGGACAAGATCCACGCCGAGGCCAAGATCAAGGAACAGCTCGATGCGGCGCGCGGCCAGCTCGAACAGGCGCAGCGCGCGGGCGACTTGGCCAAGGCCGGCGAGCTCAGCTATGGCACCATCCCGACCCTCGAAAAACAGCTTGAGGAAGCGCAGGCGGTCGCGGGCAATGCGATGCTGCGCGAGGAGGTCACCGCCGACGACATCGCCGCGGTGGTCAGCCGCTGGACCGGCATCCCGGTCGACCGGATGCTCGAGGGCGAGCGCGAAAAGCTGCTCGGCATGGAAGCGCATCTGGGCCAGCGGGTGATCGGACAGGACGAGGCGGTCCGCGCGGTATCGACCGCGGTTCGCCGCGCGCGCGCCGGGCTACAGGACCCGAACCGGCCGCTCGGCAGCTTCCTTTTCCTCGGCCCGACGGGCGTCGGCAAGACCGAGCTCACCAAGGCGCTCGCGCGCTTCCTGTTCGACGACGATGCCGCGATGGTGCGCATCGACATGTCCGAATTCATGGAAAAGCACAGCGTCGCGCGGCTGATCGGAGCGCCTCCGGGCTATGTCGGCTATGAGGAAGGCGGCGTGCTCACCGAAGCGGTGCGGCGCCGGCCCTATCAGGTCGTGCTGTTCGACGAGGTCGAAAAGGCGCACGGCGACGTGTTCAACATCCTGCTGCAGGTGCTCGACGACGGGCGCCTGACCGACGGACAGGGGCGCACGGTCGATTTCACCAACACGCTGATCATCCTGACCTCGAACCTCGGCAGCCAGGCGATCGCCGCGCTGCCCGACGACGCGCCGGTCGAACAGGCCGAGCCCGCGGTGATGGAGGTGGTGCGCAGCCATTTCCGGCCCGAGTTCCTGAACCGGCTCGACGAGATCGTGCTGTTCCACCGGCTGGGGCAGCAGCATATGGGCGGGATCGTCGACATCCAGGTCGCGCGGGTGCAGAAACTGCTCGCCGACCGCAAGATCACGCTCGAACTGACCGATGCGGCGCGCAGCTGGCTCGGCCGGGTCGGCTACGATCCCGTCTATGGCGCGCGGCCGCTCAAGCGCGCGGTGCAGAAATATCTGCAGGACCCGCTTGCCGACCTCATCCTGAAGGGCGAGGTGCGCGACGGCGCGACGGTGAAGGTCGACGAAGGAGACGGCGCGTTGACCTTGTCGGTTTGAGGTGGCAAAATTGGCAATTACCGAAGATTCGAGGATTTAATGATGAAAGCATTGATCGTTGGCATCGCCGCCCTGACGCTCGTCCCCGTTTCGGCTGTCGCGACGGAGCCGGCGGCTTCCGACAGCGCGCAAAAGGACGATGCCGGCAAGGACGGCGATCAGAATCGCCTGATCTGCAAGCGCGAGAAGATCATCGGGTCGCGCCTCGGCTCGAAGAAAACCTGCGCGACCGAAGCCGAATGGGCGCAGATGCGCGCCGACCAGCGGCAAGCAACCGAGCGCGTGCAAGCAAACCGTCCGCGCGAAAATTAAGCCCTCAAGGACGTTCCGACGGTCCAACGAGACCGCATAGCCTGTGGCTAGGCGGTCTCGTAACCCATGCGCTCGGCCCACGGGCGAAGGACGGGCATCACCGGGGCAAGATGGTCGGCGTAGCGCCGCCAACGTTCGGCCGCGCGCGTGTAGAGCGGCTCGCCGATCTGCGAATAGCTTGCCGTGCGCACGCGGCCGCGGCTGCGAGCCGCCTGCGTATGATCGAGCAGCGCGTCGTCCCACGTGAGCCCCAGCCAATCGACGAGCGGCGCCAGTTCGCCTGCGGGATCGACGACGAGTCGTTCGTAGCGCACGGCATGAGTGTCGACGGGAAAGAGGTCCGTCGCGCGGTGCCACGCTGCGAAGACCGCATCATAAGTCCGCGCCGCTTCTTCGAGCGAAGTGAAGCTGCGCATCGCAAAATTCACCTGAAAATTCGCCATGAAACAGCTGAGGACGGCATCATAGGGGTGCCGCTCGGCAAAGATGAAGCGCGCGCCCGGGAACAGCCGATGGAGCAGCGGGACGCGCGTCATGTTCAGCGGATGCTTATCGACGAGCCAGCGTTTGCCATCCCACCCATATTCGCGGGCGAAATCGAAATAGGCGCCGCGTAGTTCGGCGATGCGCGCGGGCGTCAGCTCCGCCAGATCGTCTTCGACCAGCGCCTTGGTCCGGGCGGCCATCGGACGCTCCTCGATCACCGCAAGATCGTCGAGCCCCATCAGCATCGTGTCGAGCAACGTCGTCCCCGATCGCGGGAAGCCGACGAGGAAAATCGGATCGCGAGGGGCGGCCGCCGGCTCGAATTCGCTCCAGCGCGCCGCCCAATCTTCGTTCCATGCCGCGACGTCCGCCTCCACCTGTTCGCGAAAACTGGGTCCGGGCAGCGGCGGCGCCTCTGCCAGGGCGGCCCGGTTCATACCCTCGAAGGCCGCGAAGGCCGTCGCGGCATCGTCGCAGCGATCGGCGATGCCGCCGATCAGATGGAGACGGCGCAGCGGATGAATCGTCTCGGGGATACGCGCCGCGAGCGCCTGCGCGTCGTCGAACCGCCCCTCGCGTCGCGCCTGCCAGGCAAGCAGGAACGCGAATTCCGGCGGCGCGCTGTCCTTGTCGGTTCGCGCGATCAGCGCGGCGAGATCGTCGACGCGGTTCAGGCTTTCATAGATCATTCCCAGCTCAAGCTGGGCCTCGCCGAAATCGGGCGCAATTTCGAGCGCGCGCTCGAAGCTCGCGATCGCCGAATCGAGGTCATCGAGCGAGGCATGAGCCATGCCGATCTCGGTCAGCAATTTGGGATCGTCGGGGGCGAAGGCCGCGGCATCGAGCAGCGTCTTGAGCCGCGCCTCGTGGCGCTGTGCCACGCGGAGCAGTTCGGCCAGATTGAGGTAGATCGGCAGGTCGGCTGGCGCGAGCGTGATCGCACGTTCGAACGCCGCGATCGCGCCCTCGATGTCGCCGCTTCCCGCCAGAATATTGCCGAGATTATTCCAGCTCGACAGGTCGTTGGGGTCGGCGGCGATGGCGCGGCGATACGCCGCAGCCGCGGCCTCGCCGCGCCCCTCCCGCTGATGAATATAGCCCTCGATCCGCGCCAGCGAGGCTTCGGGCGCGCCTGCGACGAGCTTCATGGCGCGGCCGCTCTCGCCGGTGCGCAGCAGGGCGTTCGCCAGATTGGCGCGCGTCGCGCGATCGTCGGGGCGCAGCGCGAGCAGTTCGTCGAGATAGGCGATCGCACGCTCGGTAAGCCCGAGGTGCAAGGCGGCGTGCCCCGCCAACGCCAGAAAGGGAACGCGGTCCGCCGCATCGGGCAGCGCGGCCTCGACGGTATCGAGCGCCCCCTGCATGTCGCCGCGGCGCATCGCCTGCATCGCCTCGATCAGCGCCGGCGGTGGGGTCATGGGCTTGGTGGGGCGTGTCGCCATCGTCAATTCAACCTTGTGGTGGGCGGGCAATATCGAACGCGACGGTCAGGCGCTCGCCCGCGGGAAAGGGGCGCGTACCATGCCACATCGTCGATGGAAACAGGACCAGGCGCCCGGGCCTGGGTTCGATCAGCCGCAGGGGCGCGAGCCCGGGAACGAGATCGCGCGCTTCGCCGAGGCTCAGCCAGCCCTCGTTTCGCTGCGCGCCTTCGGCCGACTGGTCGGGAAGCGCGATATAGAGCGCCGAGCTGATCCAGCCCTGGCTGTGCACATGATCGGTATGGAAGCCTTCGCTCGCGAGCCGCACCGACCAGGCGCCAGCGATACGCACGGGATCGCGTTGGGCGAGGAGTGTCGGATGGCCCCTGTCGGCGGGTGGCAGCGCGGCGATATAGGCATCGACCGCCGCGAGGAGCGTGGTGCGCAACGCCTCGATCGGCGGCGAGGCGCGTACGAGCAGATTCCCGTCGGTTTGGGTACCCCCGCGAACCGACTGGTCGAGCGGCGGCGCCAGCGCACTGTGAAGCCCGCGCAGATGCTGCGCGAGCGCTTCCAGGTCGCCGAGGGCATCGCCGAGATCGAATGTCCGGACGAGCGCGTCGGGACGCTCGAGCCACTGCCAGCGCGGATCGTCGATCATACGCCAGGCAAGCGAGAGATAAGGCCAGAGAAGACGCTGTTCGTCGCGCGCGATCCACGGTTCGATCAGCGCGGCGGCGGCGTCGGGCCGGTTCGCGCGGACGAGGTGGCGCGCGCGCACGGAAACCGCGCCGGCATCGGCGGGGTCGGGGAGCGAAGCGAACAGCGCGTCGGCGGCCTCGATCCGCCCCAGTTCGGATTCGACATGTGCGGCCAGCGCGACCAGCCATGCGGGGCGGCCGATGCGCGCGAACGCGGCGGCGCATGCGGCGGCTGCGGCATCGAGGTCATGCGCCTCGAGATGGACAGCGATATGTTCGCGGTGGAGTTCGGCCTGCTCCGGCAGCTCCTCCAGCGCCGCCGCCACCGCGGCCGCCGGCGGATGCCCCTGCTGACCGTAAATGCGGGCGAGCGTTCGCTGGCCGTCGAGCCACAGCGGGTTCCGTCGCAGGATCGCTTCGAGATCGGCGAGGGCTTGCGTCGCCGCGCCCGCGGCCAGCTGCGCCGCGGCGCGCCCCTGAAGGATCGAACCATCGGCGGGTGCCAGTTTCGCCGCCTGCTCGAATAGAGCGACCGCGGGATCGCCCGCCTCGAGCGCGGCGCGTGCGTGGCTGTGCGCGATCAGCGGGTCATTGGGTAGAATTGCGGCCGCGCGGGCGAAGGCGTCGCGCGCTTCGCGACCGAGCCCGAGCGCGCGCGCGACGAGCCCGCGAAGTTGCCAGAGGCGTCCGTTCGCCGGATGGCGCCGGGTCGCCTCGCGCACCGGGCCTGTCAAAGCTTCGAAATGCCCGGACCGCAGCACCGCGATTCCGGCGCGAAACGCGGCGTCGGGATCGTCGAGCGGGAGCGAACGAGTGATGTCGTCGGCGTCTTGCCGGTTCACGATGCCTCGACCTTCTGCGCGGAGCGACTGCCTATGCCACAAATGAAAATGGCGGGCCACCAGGACCCGCCATTCCCATTACCGTTTGCCGGACCGATTAGAAGTCCAGCGTCACACCGGCGTAGATGTAACGACCGAGCGCGTCATAGACTTGCGCGAAAACGTTACCGTTGCACGGACCCGCAGGGCAGGCCTGCGAACCGGTAACCGGCGGCTCCTTGTCGAAGATGTTGTTCATGCCAAGACGGAAATCGTAATGGTCGCCAAGTTTCGCCGTCAGCGACAGGTCGAAATAGCTGACCGCGTCGAAGCCCGCGATGCCCGGCTGGGTCGTGTCGCTCAGACTATCGACGTCGACCGAGCCGAAGTAACGCCAGCGCACCGACGCGCCGAAGCCGCTCGGCATGTCGAAGCTCAAGCGCGCCGTGTGACGCCATTCCGGGTTCGGTACGCCGCAGACGTTGCCATATTGGCCCGCGCACTCGACGTCCGGACCCACGCCAGGATTGGACGTCAGCTTGTCGAGCCAAGTGCCGACGAATGTCAGCCCCAGACGACCGGCATTCCCGATTTCGTGGCTATACCCGGCCTGCACGTCGATGCCCGAAGTTTCGAGGCGACCGATGTTCTGCGACAGGTCGGTCACATATCCGCCCGAGCTGCGCCACAGTGAACCCGACGCATCGCGATTGACGAGGCTGCAGAAGAACGGATCAGCAGTATCGCGGTCGCACTGATTCAAGATCGTGTCGGCTCCGATACCCTGGATCGCCCCTTTGACCTTGATATTGAAATAGTCGACGCTGGCGTTGAAACCGGGCAGGAAGCCCGGGGTCAGAACCACGCCGACAGTGTAGGTATCAGCGACTTCGGGGACGAGATCGGGGTTGCCGCCGATCAGACCGTTGTACTGGCTGGCCGGGTTCGGCGCGACCACCTGGCCGACGCTGAGTCCGCTGGCGAGACAGCCCACATCGCCCGCCGCGATCGGGGCGCCCGAACACGGATCGGTCGAACCATCGAGAGCGACACGCTGCGGGGCGAAGAGATCCTGCACCGTGGGCGCACGCACCGCACGATTGTAACCGCCACGAATACGGATGTCTCGCGTCGGGGCCAGTTCACCTTCGATCTTGTAGGTATCGGTGGAAGCACCGGTGCTATAGTCCGAATAACGGTAACCGCCGGTGATGCTGAGGTCATACAACCAGCTGTCTTGCACGATCGGCAGACGCACCTCGGAGAAGAATTCCTTCACGTTGAACGAACCCGAGACAGGAAGCGTCGGCGCGCCCTGACCTGCGAGATCGCCGGTCTGGAACGCGAGATCCGACAGAAATTCAAGCTTTTCCTTGCGGTATTCGCCACCGAGCACGATGCTAACACCTTCGTCGGCCCAAGGCGACTGGATGCCATATTCACCGAGCGAACCAGCGACATAGCCCGACAGGACCTGCTCGCTGACGATGCCGCGCTGGAAGCCGGGGGTCGAGATGTAGTTGATGGCATCCTGCGACGGTGTGGACGTGCCCGGCGAGAAGATATCCCAAGGGACGCAGTTCGAATCGGTGCCGTCGAGCGCCGAACGGCAAACGGGGTTGCCGTTCGCGTCATTCACGACGTCCAGCGCTCGGGTCAAACGGGTCACCGAGAAGTCGTTCGTATAGGTCTCGGCGAAGTTCGTCCGACCATATTGGTAATAGACGTCATAGGACCACGCGGGGCTCAGGTCGCCGCGCGTACCCAGCACCGCGCGGTAGCTGGTGTGCTGGAGATCATCGCGACGCGGGCCACCTTCCACGTTCCGGCGCAGGATCTGCGCGAAGCCGCGATTGTAGGTAGCACCGGTCGTCGGGTCGATGAAGTTGAACGCCGTGGTCGGCAGCAGAGGTTCGCCGAGGCCACGGTCGATACGTGCCTGATTTTCTGCTGCCACATTGCCTACGACAGTGAAGGCGTCGCCGGGCGCGGGACTGACAAGGAGGTTCTCCGTGTCGCAGATCGCGGCAAGCTGGGAAGCCGACAACAGCGGGTTGTCGCAGTTGATTGACAGCGAGTTGCCGAAGTTACCCGATGGAGCGATCTGGGCGACCGTGCGGTCGTCCATGAACATGAACTCCATATAGGGGTGCAGCGCTTCGGAAACTTCATAGTCGGCGAAGACGCCGGCGGTATAACGCTCGTCGGGACGCTGGAAATAGTTCAGCGGCGCGAAGTTGTACGGCGTGAAGCCGGGCAGCAAGGTCCGGTTGGGGCCGAACTGGCCAGTCACCGAAGCGAAGGCATCCGCAACGCCATCACCATCCGCATCGGTCGGGTCGCCGCCGTTGTCGTAATAGAAAAGCGTGCCCTGCGGAGAGGTGGCCGAACCGCCGCAATTGTACAGGCGCCCGCCGGCTGCAACCGAAGCGGCCGAAGCGGCCGAAAGGGCACACGCCGAATAGTCGCGGCTTGCCTGATTCACTGGATTGATCTTGCGGTAGCCGACATAGGCCGACACATGACCGCGGCCGTCGTCGAAGCCCGCGCCGAAGGCGAGCGTCGCATCGAAGGTGCCGCCGTTGGTCGACATGCCGCGCGGATAGCCGTTGCCGCTCGCTTCGAGCGGATCGGTGAACTTGCTCTTGTTGCGGTTGTCGTGATTGTAGATCGAATATTGCGTGTCGAGCCTGAAGCCTTCGAAGTCGGTGTCCATCACGAAGTTGACGACACCCGCGACGGCGTCAGCACCGTACACCGACGAAGCACCGCCGGTGAGCACGTCGACGCGCTCGATCAGCGCGGCGGGAATGACGTTGATGTCGGCGGCCGAGCTGGTCGGATCACCCGGGACGAGACGGCGGCCGTTGACCAGAACCAGCGTGCGCTCGTCGCCGAGGCCGCGCAGGTTCAGCGTCGCGGTGCCGGTCGAGCCGTTCGAGATGCTCGCGCCCTGGCTAGCAAAAGCCTGCGGCAGCGAGTTGACGAGATCCTCGACGCGGGTCGTGCCGGTCTGCTTGAACTCGACATTGCCAATGACGGTGACGGGGCTGGCCGATTCGAGGTTCGGCTGCTTGATGCGCGAACCGGTGACGACGATCGGCGCGCCAAGATCGGCGGCGCCTTCATCGGCGGGCACGTCCTGCGCCATCGCCGGAGTCGCCATGGCCAAAAGGCCAACGCCGAGCACGAACGGCGCAGCGCCGCGCTTCAACGCGGAAAGGTGGGTTTTCTTCACAGTGCAGTCCCTTGCTACTGAGTGGTTAGGATACCGGGCATACGCTGCGAAGAGTGGTTTCACCCCCTGCAAAGATACCCCGATAGGCTGCGGGATGACCCCTCATTCATTTTGAGTAAAGGGAATTCCCTACCGTTTCTGCGGTTTCCAACGGGATTGTGACGTATTTGCAACATCCGCGAGAGGCGAAGCAACACATCGTGCTGCAGCGCGGCATTTCGCGAAACTTTGTTTCAATGGTTACAATGCTGCAGCGCAGCATCGAACCTTTCAGCGCGGCATCGGCCCCGCAAGCGTACCCGGATCGAGCCGCGCGTCGCGCCATTTGAGGCCCCAGTGGAGGTGCGGGCCGGTCGCGCGGCCGCTCTGCCCGGTGGTGCCGAGGCGCTGTCCCTGCACCACCCGGTCGCCGACCTTTACGTCGAGGCTCTGGCAATGAAGGAAGGCGCTGTTGAGCCCCATGCCATGATCGACGATGAGGAGATTGCCCTCGAGCGTGAAGGGCGTCGTCGCGGCGAGCGTCACGACCCCGTCGGCGGGGGCATAGAAAGGCGTGCCCGCGGGGACGGCGATGTCGGTGCCGCCGTGATAGCTGCCCGGCTTCCCCTGATAGACGCGTTGGGACCCGAAAAAGCCCGAGAGGCGCCCCGTCGCGGGCCAGCGGAACTGCTGGCGCCAGCCGTCGACGTCGTGATCGACGCGGCGCGCCTCGGCGATCTGCGCCAGTTCGGCGGGGCGGCGGCGCTGGAATTCGGCGTCGCTCGACGCGCTGCCGCGCCAGGGGGCGTCGATATGCTCGATCCGCCAGTCGCCCGCGGCGATGCTGAGGTCGCGCACGATCGTGCGCCCGTCGGCGAGCGTCGCGACGAGCCGCTCGCCCGTCGGCGCGTCGCGGTCGAAGGCGATCATGAAGCCGCCATCGCGCGCGAAGGGAATCGCCGTGCCGTCGAGCGTCAGCGTCCGCGTCGTTTCGGGAACGCGGCCGATCAGCATCCCGCCCTGCACCGGCGTCCCGCGCAGGATGGTGAAGTCGGCGTCGATCGGCGCGGCCGGCGGCGCGGGTGCAGGCGCGGAAACGGGTGCGGGCGTCGGTGCCGGCGTCGGCACCGGCTCGACCGGTCCGGCGGCGGGCGGCACGCATCCTGCAAGCGCCGCGAGCAGCGCGGTCAGAGCGGCGCTACGAGCAACCTTGCCTGCCCTCATGCCTTGCGGGCGTGGTCGAGCGCGGCCTGCACCGAAATCGCGGCAGTGGCATAGGGCTCCTGCCGCGCCACCGACCAGTAGCGCAGCTCGTCGAGCCCGATCGGCGCGCCGGTCACCGCGCACAGCACATGGTCGCCCGGCGACACGACGCGAAAGCCATTGGGGCCATATTGCAGGCGGGCGAGGCGATTGCGGCTGGCGATCAGCATGATTCGATATCCGTTGGAAAGTCCGACATTCTGGGCGCGACTATAACAGCATCGGCGCGCGCGGCCACCCCGCGCGCTGTCAGAAAAGCTCGCCCTGCCCTTTGCCCGGCGGCGCGGGCGGCGGCTTGCGCGCCGGCCGGGGCGATGGCGACGGCGGTGTGGGGGGTGCATCGGCTGCGGCGACGGGCACCTCGCCGTCGGCGAATTGCAGCCGCATAAGTCCGGCTTCGCGCGCCGCGGATGCGGTGGTGACGAGGCCGCCGCTCGCGTCGCGCACCATCGCATAGCCGCGCGACAAAAGCGCGCGCGGGTCGAGCGAGGCGAGCAGCCGCGCGATCCCTTCGAGCCGCGCATGGTCGCGGTCCCAGCGCCGCGCGAGCAGCGACGGGCGCAGCGCCGCGGCGCGCGACGCGAGGCGCTCGCTCGTCACCGCGAGCCGGTGACGCTGGCTGCGGTCGAGCCGATCGCCCGCATCGTCGAGCCGCTGGCGCTGCGGCGTATAGAGCGCCTCGCGCTTCGGCAGGTGCCGTGCGAGCGCCGCCAGCCGCTCGCCCGCCAGCGCGCGATGCCGGTTCGTCGCGCCGGTCATCCGCCCGTTCCAGGTCGCGAGCTGGCCCGTGAGTTCGGAGCGCACCGGCACCGCCATCTCGGCCGCCGCGGTCGGCGTCGGCGCGCGCACGTCGGCGGCATAGTCGGACAGCGTCACGTCGGTTTCGTGCCCCACCGCGCTGATCGTCGGGATGCGGCATTCGGCGATCGCACGCACGACCACCTCCTCGTTGAACGCCCACAGATCCTCGATCGATCCGCCGCCGCGCGCGACAATCACCAGATCGGGGCGCGGCACCGGCCCGCCGGGGGCGAGCGAATCGAAGCCGCGCACCGCGCGCGCGACCTGCGCCGCGGCGCCGTCGCCCTGCACAAGCACCGGCCAGACGATCACATGGCTGGGGCAGCGGTCCGCAAGCCGGTGGAGGATGTCGCGAATCACCGCGCCGGTCGGCGAGGTCACGACGCCGATCGTGCGCGGCAGGAAGGGGAGCGCACGCTTTTTCGCCTGGTCGAACAGCCCCTCGGCGCCGAGCCGCGCCTTCAGCTTTTCGAACAGGAGCATCAACGCGCCTTCGCCCGCGACCTCGAGGCTTTCAACGACGAGCTGATATTTCGAGCGGCCGGGATAGGTGGTGAGCCTGCCGGTCGCGATGACCTCGATCCCGTCCTCGGGGCGGAAGGCAAGCCGCGCCGCCTGCCCCTTCCACATCACGATGTCGATCAGCGCGTTATCGTCTTTCAGGCAGCCGTAAAAATGCCCCGACGCGGCGCGCTTCGTACCCGACAGCTCGCCGCGCACGCGCACGCGCGCGAAACCGTCCTCGACGATGCGCTTGATCGCCGCCGACAATTGGCTGACCGAAAGCGCGGGTGCCCCGTCGCCGGACGGCGACCCACTCAACTGATTGTCGCGCGCGCCTCCCTCGGCTAACAGCCGCGCGGGCGTGTCGTCATCGGACGCCGGATCGGGAAAAGGAACTGACATGAATATCCTGCTTGTGGGCTCGGGCGGCCGCGAACATGCACTCGCGTGGCAGCTCGCACAATCGCCGAGCTGCGACAAGCTTTATGCCGCGCCCGGCAATCCGGGGATCGAACTGCACGCCGAATGCCTGCCCGTCGCCGCCGACGATCTCGACGGGCTGATGACGCTCGTGCGTGTCCATGCGATCACCTTCGTCGTCGTCGGTCCCGAAGCGCCGCTCGTCGCGGGGCTCGCCGACCGGCTGCGCGAGGCCGGCGTCGCGGTCTTCGGCCCCGGCGCCGCCGCGGCGCAGCTCGAAGGATCGAAGGGCTTCACCAAGGATCTGTGCGCGCGCGCCGGCATCCCGACCGCCGCCTATGTCCGCTGCACCTCGGCCGACGAGGCGCAGGCAGCGCTCGACGGATTCGACATTCCGGTCGTCATCAAGGCCGACGGACTGGCATCGGGCAAGGGCGTGATCATCGCCGAAACGCGCGAAGCCGCCGCCGCGGCGATCGACGACATGTTCGCCGGCGCGTTCGGCGGCGCGGGTGCCGAAGTTGTCATCGAGGAATGTCTGACCGGCGAAGAAGCGAGCTTTTTCGCGCTGTCCGACGGCACCGACGTCATCGCCTTCGGCAGCGCGCAGGACCACAAGCGCGTCGGCGAAGGCGACACCGGACCCAATACCGGCGGCATGGGCGCCTATAGCCCCGCGCCGGTGCTCACCCCCGCGCTCGAGGCCGAGGTCATGGACCGCATCGTCCGCCCGACGGTGACGGCGCTCGCCGCCGACGGCACGCCCTATGTCGGCGTGCTGTTCGCCGGGCTGATGCTCACCGCCGACGGCCCCAAGCTGATCGAATATAATTGCCGCTTCGGCGATCCCGAATGCCAGGTGCTGATGATGCGCCTGAAGGGCGATTTCGCCGGATTGCTCCACGCCGCCGCGACCGGATCGCTCGCTGGCGCCGAGCCGCCGCATTTCGCGGCCGACTATGCGCTGACCGTCGTGATGGCGGCGAACGGCTATCCGGGCACACCCGAAAAGGGCGGGACGATCCGACGCATCGCCGACGCCGAAAAGGGCGGCGTGCGCGTCTTCCACGCCGGCACCGCGCGCCAGGACGGCGCGATCGTCGCGGCCGGCGGCCGCGTGCTCAGCGTCACCGCGACGGGCAAGAGCGTGACGGAGGCGCAGGCCGCCGCCTATGCCGCGCTCGACCGGATCGACTTTCCAACCGGCTTTTGCCGCCGGGACGTTGGTTGGCGCGAGGTCGCGCGCGAGGCGCGCTAGGACGCTCATCCTTCATTAGCGCGTGTGCTCCCGCGAAGGCGGTAGCCCATCTCCCGCCAGTGCTATCTTGAATCGGCCGGAGATGGGTCCCCGCGTTGGCACGCGCCGCCTTCGGCTCCGCGGGGACACACGAACCTTTGCAAGCGTTTCACTCGAAGATGATCGGGCTTTAAGAGGGCTGGCGTGAGGCGAAATAGCCGCGCACTGGACCCCGCGCCGCCGGACCGATAGGCTGGCTTCCGGTGGGGGGCCCTCGAAACAAGGGGATAGACATGACTTGGCTTCAGGAAAACTGGATCGTCGCGCTGATCGTGCTGATCGTCGTCGTCGCGCTCGTCTGGTGGCTCGCCGCGCGGCGCAAGCCCCGCGACGTCGTGCCGCCGACGGTCGAAACAAAGCCCGCAAAGCCGCTCGAGCCGGCCAGGCCCGATATCGTGGCCGCCGAACCCGCCTTCAAAAAGGCCCCGGTCGCGGCGCCCACCCCGCCTCCCCCGGCGCCCGAACCCGCGCCCGCTCCGCAAGTCGAAGCCTCGCCGCCGCCCGCAGCCGCTGCGCCCGCGGGTGGGACCGACAATCTGCAATTGCTGAAGGGCGTCGGGCCGAAACTCGCCAGGCTGCTCAACGACCTCGGCGTCACAAGCTTCGAACAGATCGCGAGCTGGAGCGACGCCGACATCGCGGCGATCGACCCGCAGCTCGGCAATTTTTCGGGCCGCATCACGCGCGACAATTGGGTCGATCAGGCCGGCTATCTCGCGCGGCGCGACAAGGCGGGCTTCGAAGCCAGATATGGGGCGCTCGGCGGCGAACTCTGATCGGGCGGGCGGCGGCGGCGGACCTGGCGCCGCCGCGCGTCAACCACCGGTCCGCAGCCCCGTCAAACCGCACTTCGCCTCGATCGCCGCCAGCGCGCCGTCGAGGCGGGCCTCGCCGTCACCCTCGACCCACGCCCACGGCAGCTTGCGGCGGTCGAGTTCACCGATCGCGACGTCCATGAACTGGCGCCGCGCAAGGTCGCTGCCGAAGAGGCGCGTGCCATCCTCTTCCCACAGCAGGTCGAGCGCCGGGACGAGATAGAGGTCGGCCGCCGCGGCCCACGCGTCGATTTCGGGCAGGCGGCGCCCGAGCAGCATCACCGCCCACGCCTGCGTCATCAGCGGATCGGTGTCGGAGATCAGCCACGCCGGCTCCTCCGCCATCGCCGCGCGCGTCGCCGCGACATGGCCTTCGAAGATCGCAAGCAGGTCGGCGGCGTCGAGGTCGATGCCGTGCGCTTCGCAATAGGCGCGCCCATATTCGGGCACGACGATCCCGCCGAGCCGCGCCGCGAGACGCGCCGCAAGCGTCGTCTTGCCGGTACTTTCTGCCCCGTGCAGACAGACATGACGCATCAGGCGGGAACCGCCGCCGGCGCCGCCGCGGCGCGGCGCCACTGGATCAGCCCGTCGAGCGACAGGCCGAGCAGCACGACGTAGACCAGGCTCGTCGCATAAAGGCCGCGCCAGACGAACAGCGGCACCGCGATCAGGTCGACGAGTATCCACAACAGCCAGCTTTCGACGCGCCGCCGCGCGAGCAGCCATTGCGCGGTGATGCTGAGCATCGCGATCGCACCGTCGATCCACGGCGCCGCGGCGTCGGTGTAACGGTGCATGGCGGCACTCCAGCCAAGCCATGCGGCGACCGTCGCCGCGCCCCACGCCCGGCGCGCCCGCTCGGTCATCCAGCCCACGGGAATTCCGCTGTTCTCACGCGCGCGTACCCAGGCGGCCCAGCCATAGAGATTGAGCGCGAAGAAAAAGCCCTGCAGCAGCATGTCGCTGTACAGCTTCGCCTCATAGAAGACGACGGCGTAGAGGCTGACGGCGACGAGCGCGAACGGATAGTTCCACACGCTGCGCAGCGCGACGAGCGCGACGTTGACGAGGACCAGCGCAGCGGCCAGCCATTCGAGCGGGCTCACCCCGCCGCCTCCGCGCGCGGACGCGTCCACAGTCCGTCGCGGTCGATCCGGCGCAGCGGCGGGCGGCGCAGCACCGACCAGCCGGCCTGTGCGACCCAAACCAGTTTGGCGACGAACGAGGTCGCGGTGCGATGGTCCCACGCATGGTCGCCGCGGCGGCGCACCTCGCGCGCGATGTCGCCGTATATGCCCATTGCGGCGAGCACGGCCCAGCGGCTGCGCGGCGGCAATTTGCGCGCGCCCCAACGCGCCGACGCCTCATATTCTTCGGCCATTTCGGCGAGCCAGCCCGCCATGACGCTCAGCCGGCCGCGATAGCGCGGGTGCATGTGCTGCCCCGGCGGAATGTCGAGTTCGACGAGCCAGTCGACCGGAAGATAGCAGCGGTCGGCGGCGGCATCCTCGGCGACGTCGCGCGCGATATTGGCGAGCTGAAAGGCGATGCCGAGGTCCGAGGCGCGATCGAGCGTGCGCTCGTCGGCGGGGTCGATCCCCATCACCAGCGCCATCGCGACCCCGACGGCGCCCGCGACATGATAGCAATAGCGCAAAAGGTCGGCTTCGCTGCGCGGGCGCCAGTCGTCGGCGTCGAGTTCGAAGCCCGCGACAATATCGTCGATCACCGCGCGCGGGATCGCAATTTCGCTCAGCAGCAGGCCGAGCGCGTCGAACGCGGGTTCGCCGGTGGGCTCGCCGGCATAGGCCCGATCGGTCAGCGCATGGATATGCGCGACCGCCGCCTTTGCATCATGGCCGGCGGCTGCGGCGCCGCCATGGTCCTGCCCGTCGGTCAGATCGTCGGCGGCGCGGCACCAGGCATAGAGCAGCCAGACGCGCTCGCGGGTCAGGCGGTCGAACAGCTGGCTCGCGAGCGCGAAACTCTTCGAGCCCCGCACGATGCTGTCGTGCGCGAAGCCATGAAGCTCGTGCGCGTCATAGCCCCCCGCCTCCGCCATCAGAGGTCGTCGGCCTTCATCGCAAAGATCGACTTGTGCGGCCGATAGGACGCCATCTTGTCGAGCAGCTCGTCGAGCCCGGCGTCGACGATCATGATCCCGGCGTGCGCGGGGCGGATGAAACCGACCTCGATCATGTGGCGGTTGAAAGCGATGAGGTCATTGTAAAAGCCCGCGGCGTTGAGCAGCCCGACGGGCTTGTCGTGATAGCCGAGTTGCGCCCAGCTGATCGCTTCCCACAGCTCGTCCATCGTCCCGACGCCGCCGGGAATCGTCAGGAAGCCGTCGGACAGGTCGGTGAACATCCGCTTGCGCTCGTGCATCCCGGAAACGACGTGGAGCTCGGTGACCCCCTTGTGCGCGACCTCGGCGCCGACGAGCGCCTCGGGAATCACCCCGATCACCTCGCCGCCCGCGGCGAGCGCCGAATCGGCGACCGCCCCCATCAGCCCCAAACGGCCGCCGCCATAGACGACGCCGATGCCCCGCCCGGCAAGCGTCCGGCCGACGAGGCGCGCGGTTTCGATATAGACGGGATCTGCGGGGGTTGCGGATCCGCAATAGACGGCCAGGCGTTTCATCATTCTTCCAACATCAATTGGGCAGTCGCCTTGGCGCTGCCGACGACTCCGGGGATACCGGCGCCGGGATGGGTGCCCGCGCCGACGAAGTAAAGGTTCGAAATCGCGTCGTCGCGATTGTGCGCGCGGAAATATGCGCTTTGCCACAGCACGGGTTCGAGGCTGAACGCGCTGCCCAGATGCGCCGCGAGGTCGCGGCCGAAGTCGGCGGGCGTGTAATGGAAGCGGGTGACAAGCCTGGCGCGAAGGCCGGGGAGCATACGGCGCTCGACCTCGTCGAGAATCGAATCGGCGAACCGCGCGCCGAAGTCGCCGTCCCAGTCGGCCTGCGACTTGCCGAGATGCGCCACGGGCGCAAGCGCGTAAAAGGCAGCGTGACCCGGCGGCGCCATGCCGGGATCGGTCGCGCTCGGATGGTGGAGATAGAGCGAAAAATCGTCCGGAACGACGCCCCCCCGATAAATGTCGTCGAGCAGCCCCTGATAGCGCGGGCCGAAGAGGATGCTGTGATGCGCGATGGCGGGATAGTCGCCCTTCACGCCGAAATGGACGACGAACAGCGACGGCGACCAGCGCTTGCGCGCAAGGCGCTTTGCGGCCTTGGGACCGCGCGGGTGGCCGGCGAGCAGGTCACGATAGCTGTGCATCAGGTCGCCGTTGCACGCGATGCTGTCGGCTTCGCCGCGCCAGCCGCTTTGGGTGACGACCCCGGTGACGCGCTCGCCCTCGGTCTCGATCCGCACCACCGGATCGCCGAGGCGGAGCGTGCCGCCGAGCCGTTCGAACAGGCGCACCATCCCCGCCACCAGCGCATTGGTGCCGCCGCGCGCGAACCAGACGCCGCCCTCCTTCTCGATCGAGTGGATCAGCGCATAGATGCTGCTCGTCGTCATCGGATTGCCGCCGACGAGCAAGGTGTGGAACGATAGCGCCTGCCGCAGCCGCTCGTCCTCGACATAGGAGGCGACGACCGAATAGACGCTGCGCCACGCCTGATATTTCATCAGTGACGGCGCCGCGCGCAGCATCGAGGCGAAATCGAGGAAGGCGGCCGAGCCGAGCTTCACATAGCCTTCCTCGTAAACCCCCTTCGAATAGGCGAGGAAGCGTTCGTAACCCGCGACGTCGGCAGGGTTGAGCTTTGTTATTTCCGCCGCGAGCGCGGCTTCGTCGTTCGAATAGTCGAAGCGCGAACCGTCGGGCCAGTCGAGGCGATAGAAGGGCGTGACCGGGATCAGGTCGACGTCGGCCGCGATATCCTGTCCGCTGAGCGCCCACAGCTCTTTCAGGCACGGCGGATCGGTGATCACCGTCGGGCCGGCATCGAAAGTGAAGCCGTCCCGCTTCCAGTGATAGGCGCGCCCGCCCGGCTTGTCGCGTGCCTCGACGATCACCGTCGCGACCCCCGCCGACTGGAGCCGGATCGCGAGCGCGAGGCCGCCGAAACCGGCGCCGATGACGATCGCGCGGCGCGTCATTTCCAGTCGAAGCCCTTGAGCGCGGCGATCGCGCGGCCGACCGGCACCGGCGGGCGGCCCGAAAGGATGCGCAGCTTGTCGCCGGTGCGCGAGCGCCCGGCATAGAAGCGCGCGATCAGCGTGGCGGGCAGGCCATAGAAGCGCTCGAAGACGCGATAGCGCCCCGCGGGCTCGGCAGCGCGGAACAGCATCGCCGACAGCATCCGGTAGAAGCGCTGGCGCCGCCACGCGGCCGCGGCGCGCTCGCGCAGGCGCGCCGGCAGGTCGGGGCCGATCAGCTCGGGCAGCTCGCCCGCGGTGCGCACCGCATCGGGCAGCGAATAGCCCGTCGTCGCATGGAACGCCCCGGCACGCGCGCCGATGCGCGCGGTGCGATCCGACGGCGGCCAATAGCGGTCGAAGTCGCCGGCAATCACCACCGGAAGCACCCCGGTTTCCTCGCGCTCCGCCGGCGCCGCGACCGTCCATCCCTGCGCGTCGGCATAGGCGGCGATGCGTTGCCGGATCGCCTCGACGTCAAGCGACGCCTCGTCGCTGTAACAGGTATCCTCGACGAAGATCGTCTCGGTATCGAACGGCAGCAGATAGACGAAGCGATAGCCGTCCGCCTGCTCGACCCGCGCGTCCATGACCACGGGCTGCGTCAGCCCGTGCCCGCCCTCGACGCGAAGCGCCTGCCCGACGAATTTCTGCCAGCCGCAGGTCAGCGCCGAAAGATTTCCGGCGCCGCGCGCGTCGATGACGTGCCGCGCATCGAGCCGGCCGCCGGCGGCGAGCAACACATGATCGGGCGCGACGTGAAGCGCGCGGTCGGCGACGACATGGCCTTGCGGCAGCGCCGCGGCGACCGCCTCGGCGAGCGCTTCGCCGGTGATGCTCTTATATCCCATACGCAGCGTTCGTGCGCGCGCCGGAAAGCGCACGTCGTAGGCGGGCCAGTGATGGCGGACGAGCGGCGCGACCAGCCAGCGGTCGCCCCGCGCGATGTCGCTGTCGAAGAAGGACCAGATGTGATTGCCCCCGACGTCACCGGCTTCGATCAGCCGCACGTCGAGATCGGGGCGCTTCGCGGCGAGCGCGAGCGCCGCGAGCCCGCCGGAAAGCCCGCCGCCGACGATGGCGATGTCGCAGCGGTGCAGGCGCGTGTCGGTCATCGCGCGTGCCTAGCCGAGTGCGGGGCAGCGGGGAAGCCGCTTCGCGGCGGATGACAAACGCCCCGCCTTGCGGCAGAACCGGCGCGTGCCGAGCCCATCCCCCCTTATCGAAGCCGCGACGCCCGCCGATGCGAAGGCGGTCGCGTCGATCTATGCCCATCATGTCGCGCGCGGTACGGGAACCTACGACACCGAGCCGCGCAGCGTCGCTGCGACCGCGGCGATGATGGCCGAGTATAGCGCAAGAGGCTGGCCGTTCCTCGTCGCGCGCGATGCGGGCGGCGACGTGCTCGGCTATGCCTATGCCAGCCAGTTCCGCCCCCGCCCCGCCTATGGCTGGACGTGCGAGGACAGCATCTATGTCGGCCCCGCCGCACAGGGGCGCGGCGTCGGGCGCGCGCTGCTCGAGGCGTTGATCGGCGCCAGCGAGGCCGCGGGGTTTCGCACGATGATCGCGGTGATCGGCGGCGCCGAACCCGCATCGGTCGCGCTCCACGCGGCGTGCGGCTTCGCGCACGCCGGACGGCTCGACGCGACCGGCTGGAAGCACGGCCGCTGGCTCGACACCGTCTATATGCAGCGCGCGCTCGGCGACGGCAGCGCCAGCCCGCCGAACGAGGCGCGCGGATGAGTGCAGGGACCGCCATCGCGCTCTCGGCGCTCGCGATGACCGCGATCGTCGGGGTGCGCTATCTGCTGACGAGCGGCGCCTTCGCCCTCGCGACGCGGCTCAAACGGCCCGGCCTCTATCGCGGGCTCGAGGCGCAGATGCGGCGCGAGATCGGCTGGAGCCTCGCGAGTGCGGCGATCTATGGCATTCCCGCGGGCGTCGTCGCCTGGGGGTGGCAGGCGCATGGCTGGACGCGCATCTATTCGGCTGTCGGCGATTATCCGCTCTGGTATCTGCCCGCCAGCCTCTTTGCCTATCTGTTGCTGCACGACACATGGTTCTATTGGACCCACCGGCTGATGCACCGGCCCGCCTGGTTCCGCATCGCGCACGCGGTGCATCACGACAGCCGCCCGCCCACCGCCTGGGCCGCGATGAGTTTTCATCCGATCGAGGCGGTCACCGGCGCGGTGGTGATCCCCGCGCTGGTCTTCGTGATTCCGATCCATGTCGCGGTGCTCGGCGCCGTGCTCGCGATCATGACGGTCATGGGGGTCGGCAATCATATGGGGTGGGAGATGTTTCCGCGCGCACTCGTTCATGGACCGGCAGGGCGCTGGCTGATAACCGCGACGCATCACGAGCGACATCATGCCGTCTATCGGGGGAATTATGGCCTCTATTTCCGTTTCTGGGACAAGGCGTGCGGCACCGATCTGGGTCTTGGCGATCTTGCCGCTGCTCGGCGCCGCCGCGAGCGCGCCGCCGCCGAGCATTGACGTCAGCGTTACGGGACTGCGCAGCGCAAAGGGGCAAATCCTCGTCTGCCTGACGAAAAGCCCCGCCGCCTTTCCCGATTGCAGCAAGGATGCGGGCTCGGTGCGGATGGCGGTAAAGGCCGCCGACGCCGCCAATTTCGTGATACCCGTCCGAACCGACGGAACTTACGCAATCGCGATCGTCCACGACGAAAATGACAACAACCGCCTGGACAAGATGCTGTTCCTGCCGCGCGAAGGCTTCGGCTTTTCGCGCAACCCCGCGATCACCACCGGGCCGCCCAGCTTCAAGGCCGCCAGCTTTACCGTGAGCGGCGATGTGCGGCAGGCTATCCGGATGAAATATATGCTCTAAGGACGGGTCAGGCGGTCAGCACGCGCCACAGGCTGAACGCGCTGGTCGCGGTCAGGACGATGCCGACGAGAATGAGCATCAGCTTGGGCGAGAAGCGCTTCGCCATGAACGCGCCCATCGGCGCGGCGATCACGCCGCCGATCAGCAGGCCCAGCGTCGCGCCCGCGACGTCGGCGAACCCCAGGTGCCAGATGAAGGTCGCCGACACCGCGAGCGTCAGGAAGAATTCGACGCTGTTGACCGTGCCGACCACCTTGCGCGGTTCGGCACCCTGAACAAGCAGGTTCGAGGTCACGACCGGCCCCCAGCCGCCGCCGCCCGCCGCGTCGAGAAAACCGCCGATCAAGCCGAGCGGCGCGATGACCGAGGGTTTCTTGATCTTCGGCGGATAGAATATTCCGCGCACCAGCAGCCATGCACCGACGCAGACCAGATAGCCGAGCACGAACGGCTTCACGAGCTCGCCGCTGATCGAACTCAGGAAATAGGCGCCGGCGACGCCGCCGATCAGGCCCGGGACCAGCAGGCGAAAGAAGAGCGGCCATTCGATGTTGCGGTGGAGAAGGTGGCTGATCCCCGACACACCGGTCGTGAACACCTCCACGACATGAATGCGCGCCGAAGCGGTCGCCGGCGGCACGCCCATGACCGCGACGAGCAGCGTGTTGCAGATGACGCCGAACGCCATGCCGAGCGCCCCGTCGACGAGCTGCGCGGCGAAGCCGATGAGGATGAACGGCAAAAGCGCCGCGATATCGAGCGCGGAAATATCGAACATGACACCATCCCAACTGTTTTAGTTGAGAAACAATTGGCGCAAATCGAGGGCGCTGGCGAGTGCAATTTTTCTGCTGGCGACGAAGGGAATGCTTTTTGCGGCGAGGCGGACGGCGTTCAGCGCGTTATGTCGTCGGGCAGATGCTCGCGAACATAGTCGATGAAGGCGCGCAGCTTGGGCATCACCTGCTTGCGGCTTGGATAATAGAGGAACAGTCCCGAGGTCGATGAGGCATAATCGGTGAGCGCGAGTTCGAGCAGCCCCGCTTCGACGAGCGGCCATGCGGTCGGCTCGGCGATCGTGCCGAGCGCGACGCCCGAGCGCATCGCGACGATCATCGCGCTGAAGTCGTTGACGATGACCGGGCCGGTCACGTTCATCTCATATTCGCGGTTCCCGTGCTCGAAGCTCCACGGCATCAGCGCCCCGGTGCCGAGGCGCAGCCGCACGCATTGATGGTTGCGCAGATCGTCGGGTGTTTCGGGACGGCCATATTTGGCGAAATAGGCGGGCGCGGCGGCGATGACGAAGCGAAAGGGGCCGGTCAGCCGCACGGCGACGACGTCGGCCTCGAGCGATTCGCTCATCCGAATCCCCGCATCGAACCCGCCGGCGCTGAGGTCGGCGAGCGAATCGTCGGCGAAAATCTCGACCTCGATCTCGGGATAGGTCTCGCAAAAGCCCGCGAGAATCGGTTCGAACAGCGGCTGCACCGCGCCGCGCATCAAATTGATCCGCAGCCGCCCCGCCGGCCGGTTGCCGAGATTGCGCGCCGCTTCATAAGCGTCGGCGAGGCCGGCATAGGCGGGCGCCGCACGCTCGAGGAACATTTCGCCCGCCTGCGTCAGCCCCACGCTGCGCGTCGTGCGCATGAACAAGGGCGCGCCGATCCGCGCTTCGAGCCCCTTTATCGTCTGGCTGATCGCCGACGGCGACACACCGAGGTCCACGGCGGCGGCGGAAAAGCTCCGCCTTTCCGCGACACGCAGGAAAGCTTCGATCCCGTCGAGCGCCCCATGGGGAATTGTTAAATCCTGCTTCAAGGCACTTGCAGATTATAGCGGATTATCTATGTGCGCAATCGCATCTAAAAAGGTTGCACAACGAAACGAAAGGACCCTCTCCCATGACCTATCAGCTCTCCTCTTTCCGCCGCTTCCCCTCCGCCTTCGCGATCGTCGCAGCTTCGGCGCTCGCCTTCGGCGGCCTCGTCGCCTCGACCTCGCCGGCCTATGCCCGCGACAGCCAGGACTATCGCTGCACCGGCCTCGCCGATCAGGCGAAGACCGCGGCCAACGACACGCAGGGCGACAAGCAGTCGAGCGCCCAGCGCTTCGTCGCGACCGGCAACAAGCTGTGCGAAGCGGGCAACGAACGCGCCGCCGCCAAGCAGTATCGCGCCGCGCTCAAGATCGCCGGCGTCGCCGAAGTCGAAACCGACAGCAAGATGGCGGCTCGCTAAGCCAAACCTCGACACCAATCTCCGGCCTGCCTCTCTCCCTCTCCGCGGCAGGCACCACAACTGGGGCGGAACCTAAAAGGTCCGCCCCATTTTGATTCGCGGGCGCGGCGCGCCCTTCAGCGCCGCCGATAGCGGAAATACCAGACCTCGTGCCCCTGCGCCCGCGCCTTGGCCTCGTAGCGCGTTTCGGGCCAGCCGCCGGGGCGGACGAGGAAGTCCTTCGCGCTCTGTGCCAGCCATTCGAACTGATGCCGGTGGCGGCGCATCACCATCAGCGCGTGGGCGAGATATATGGGGTGGTCGGTGCCGAAGCGGAACTCGCCGCCGGGTTTCAGCTTGGCGGCGATCAGGTCGACCGGCCCGTCGTTCATCATCCGTCGCTTCGCATGACGCGCCTTGGGCCACGGGTCGGGGTGGAGCAGATAGGCGAAGGAGAGCGCGCCGTCGGGAATGCGCCGCAGCACCTCGAGCGCGTCGCCGTGATGGATGCGCGCATTGCCGAGCGGCGGATGCGCGCCATGATCGCCCGCGACATGAACCAGCGCCTGCGCGACGCCGTTGACGAAGGGTTCGGCGCCGATGAAGCCGTGATCGGGCAGCATGTCGGCGCGCGCCGCCATATGCTCGCCGCCGCCGAAACCGATCTCGAAATGGAGGGGGCGGTCGTAACCGAACAGACGCTCGGCCGTCACATCGCCCTCGGCCGGCACCGCGATCTGCGGCAACAGCGTCTCGAGCAGCTCCTGCTGGCCCGCGCGCAGCGGCTTGCCCTTCGCGCGGCCATAGAGGCGGTTGAGAGTGGTCGGGTCGCCCGACTTGAAAGCGATCATGCCGCGCGCCCTAGCGAGGATGCGCCGGGGCGACAAGCGCCCCGGTCGCGGCCTATTTGCCGAACGCCGCCTTCAGCTTGCCCTTCAGGTCGGTGCGCTCCCACGGGAAGGCGTCGCCCGCCGCTTCGCGGCCGAAGTGGCCATAGGCGGCGGTCTGCTTGTAGATCGGCTTGTTGAGGCCGAGGTGGGTGCGGATGCCCTTCGGGGTCAGCCGCACGAGCTGCGGCAGCAACTGCTCGAGCGCCGCTTCGGTCACGCCTTCCGCGGCGGTGCCGTGGAGGTCGACATAGACCGACAGCGGTTCGGCGACGCCGATCGCATAGGACAGCTGGATCGTGCAGCGCCGCGCGAGGCCGGCGGCGACGATATTCTTGGCGAGATAGCGGGTGACATAGGCCGCCGAGCGATCGACCTTGGTCGGATCCTTGCCGCTGAACGCGCCGCCGCCGTGCGGGCTTGCGCCGCCATAGGTGTCGACGATGATCTTGCGGCCCGTCAGCCCGGCGTCGCCGTCGGGCCCGCCGATCTCGAAGCGGCCGGTCGGGTTGATGTGATAGACGGTGTTCGCGGTGAGCAGGTCGGCGGGCAGGATGTCGGCGATGACGCCCTTCACATAGGCGCGCAGCTCTTCATATTTCGCTTCGTCGCCCTCGCCGCCGTGGAAATAATAGCCCGGCGCATGCTGCGTCGAGACGACGATCGCCGTCGCCTCGACCGGGCGTTCGTTGGCGTAGCGCAAGGTGACCTGGCTCTTCGCATCGGGTTCGAGGAAGGGCGCCTTTCCCGATTTGCGGTCTTCGGCCAGGCGCTGCAGGATCTTGTGGCTGTAATCGAGCGTCGCGGGCATCAGGTCGGGGGTCTCGTCGGCGGCATAGCCGAACATGATGCCCTGATCGCCCGCGCCTTCGTCCTTGCCCTCGCCCTCGTCGACGCCCTGCGCAATGTGCGCCGACTGGCCGTGGAGATTATTCTCGAAGCGCAGCGTTTCCCAGTGGAAGCCGTCCTGCGCATAGCCGATTTCCTTCACCGTCTTGCGGACGGTCGCTTCGATCTCTTCGAGTGCGCCCGGCGCCCATTCGCCATTTTCATAAACGCCCTTGCAGCGAATCTCGCCCGCGAGCACGACGAGCTGGGTCGTGGTCAGCGTCTCGCACGCCACGCGCGCTTCGGGATCTTTCGACAGAAACAGGTCGACGATCGAATCCGAAATCTGGTCCGACACCTTGTCGGGGTGCCCTTCGGACACGCTTTCGGAGGTGAAGAGGAAGCTGTTGCGCATGGGAGGCTTTCTGAAGCTATATAAAGGAAGCTTTATGTGCGTTTGCTGTTAGCGCCCGCGGCGGCGGAAGGCAATGGCGAGTGCGAGCAGCAGCAGCGCGAAGCCGACGGGAAGCGCGTTGCCGTAACGCGCGAAAGGCGTCGGCGCGTGTGCGCGCGGCAACGTCGTGTCGATGCGCCCCGCCCTGTGCATCGGGATCGATTCGAGCACGCGCCCGTCGGCGTCGATCACCGCGCTGATCCCGGTCGGGGTCGCGCGCACGATCGGCAGCCCCTCCTCGATCGCGCGCAGCCGCGCCTGCGCCAGATGCTGCGGCGGCCCCCACGCGCCGAACCACGCGTCGTTCGACGGGTTGAAGATGAAGTCGGGGCGGTGCGCATGATCGACGACCTGCCCCGAAAAGATGATCTCGTAACAGACTTGCAGGCCCGCCTTGCCAAAGGCGCCGAGATCGATCGTGCGCGGCCCCGGCCCGGGCCAGAAATCGATGTCCCCGGGCGCGAGCCGCGACAGGCCAAGCGCCGAGAGCAGCGGCCGCATCGGCAGATATTCGCCATAGGGGACGAGGTGCGACTTGTCGTAGCGCGGGCCGAGCGAGCCGTCGGAATGCACCGTCATCACCGCGTTGCGCGCCCCGATCGCCTCGCCCGTCCGGTCGATCTCGAGCTTCAGCGCGCCGAGCAACATCACATCGCCGGGGTTCATCAGGGCGGTCAGCCGCCCCCGCGCCTCGGCGGGCGAGCGGTCGTAATAATAAGCGGGGTAGCCGGTTTCGAGATAATCGGGGATCGCCGCCTCGGGCCACAGGATCAGCCGCGGACGCGCGTCCTTCGGCGCGGTCAGTCGCGCGAGCTTGGCAAAATTGACCTCGGCCTTGCCGCCCTCCCACTTGTCTTCCTGCCCGATATTGGGCTGGACGAGCGTGATGGGGGTGCCGCGCTCGGCCTCCGTCCGGGCTATCATTTCTTCGAGGGTTTCGTTCCTGGGCGGCGAAGAAGAGTAGGTCCGACCCGACGAGGGAAAGAATCCAACGACCATCATCAACAACGCGAGTCCGCCTCCTATGGCTAGGACCTTTGCGAAACGACGCGTGTCGAACTCTTCGAGCGCCGCGCCGCGCAGAGCATCTTGCTCCCGCGGATCAGCGAGGCCGCGCGCCTTCAGGGCGCGTAGGATCAGATATTGTTCGATAGCGGCCGCAACCAGTGCGCTCCAGACGATTACGAGTCCGCTGACGCCATAGGTGCCAATCAGCTCCAGATAATTTTCACCTAATGCGCCGGCGACATTCCCCGCCAAGGCAACGGCAGCGAGCGGGTTCCAGGCGAAGCCGGTAAACACCCATGCTCGGAGCCATTCGGTTACCGTCCAGAGTGCCGCGAAGCCGAGGATATAGGGCGTGGTGATCGTCGTGTAGGGGAGTGCGCGAGGCGTTCCCCTTTCCCGTGCAAGTGGTCGGCTTGCTCCGACAAGCCGCCGTATGGCCCACGCCCCCCACGCCGCGAGCGCCGGGTAAAGCGCCAGATAAAGCGACAGCAGCAACACCGCGATCCAGCCGAGCCACGCGGGCATCGCGGCCTGATAGGTGAAGGCGGTCGCGATCCAATTGAGCCCGAGCGCGAAATGGCCGACGCCGAAGGCCCAGCCGACGCCGAGCGCGCGCCAGCCGCGCGGGCTCCGCGCGACGAGCAGCATCCACCCCGCGAGCGCGAGCAGGGTCAGCGGCCACAGATTCAGCGGCGCAAAGCCGGTGGCCGAAACGAGCCCGAGCAGCAGCGCCAGCCCCTTGGGCCAGCGGTCGGCGAAAGCGGCGATGCGGGAGGATAAGGCGGTCACGCGCGCTGCTTTAACCGCACCGCGGCGCCGCGACAATGTGGCATGGGCCGCCGCGACGAAACCGACCGGTGGGCGGCGTCGGCCGCGCTATGCGTCAGTTCGCCGGCCGCGTCTCGTCGATCTTGTCGACCCATTCGGGATAGAAGCTCGGCTCGCGCGCCGACCAGCCCGGCGCGGTCGCGGCGGCTTCGCTGATCGACTGGAGCAGCGTCTTGCGCTTGTCGGGGTGGAGGTGCGGCAACGACGCCGCGGCGCAGAAGGCGCCGGGCAGCCACGGCCGCGCGTGCGCGCCGAGCAGGCGCTCGTAGAGGAAGCGATAGGGCGAGAAGCCGGGGAGCCGGTCCTGTCCCAGATCGAACGCCGACATGGCGACGAGCGGCGCCATGAAGCCTTCGAGCGAGTCGAGGCCGCTGTCGTCGGGGATGTGCGCGCGAATATCTCCGAGCCGCTGATAGACCTTGGCCTGCACGCGGATCGCGGTTTCCTCGACCATGTCGCGCGACCAGCGCGCGATGGCGTCCTCGCGTTCGAGTCCGATGTCGAGCGAGCGGCGGATATAGCGCTGGGTCGCGGCGGGGAAGCCTGCAAACTCCCTGATTTCGGCGATCGAGAGATCACCCGCTGCCGGTCCTGAACGCGTCGCCATCGTCATGCTCCCGCACGGCGCCCGGAAAGCCATCCCCCGGAGGCCTGCATCTGCCACTATGCCACCAGGCCGGTTAGCGGCTGGTTAACCACGCCGTCGGGACAGGTTCAGCAAGGTCGTGGGGCGTTGCGCGGCGCGGGCGGCAGGCCTAATCAGCGTCTCGAACCATAAAATCGCAAGAGAGCCATCATGCCCGACGCCCCGCAGCCGGTGATTTCCGCCACCGGCCTTTTCACCCCCGCCGAAGCCGTCTCCAACGAAGAACTTGTCGCCAGTTTTAACGAATATGTTGCACTGCACAATAGGGAAAACGCCGCGGCGATCGCGGCGGGCGAGGTGGCCGAACTGACCGAATCGAGCGTCGAATTCATCGAGAAGGCGAGCGGGATCGGGTCGCGCCATGTCGTCGACAAGGCGGGCATCCTCGACCCCGAACACATGGCGCCGCGGCTCGCCGAGCGCGCGAACGACGAGCTGTCGATCCTCGCCGAGATTGGCGTCGCGGCGGCGAAGGACGCGCTCGCCCGCGCCGGGCGCGATGCGAAGAACGTCGATGCGGTGCTGTGCGCGGCGTCGAACATGCAGCGCGCCTATCCGGCGATGGCCATCGAGATTCAGGATGCGCTCGGCATCGACGGCTTCGCTTTCGACATGAATGTCGCCTGCTCGTCGGCGACCTTCGGCATCCAGACCGCCGCCGACTATATCCGCGCGGGCCACGCGAAAAGCGTCCTCGTCGTGAACCCCGAAATCTGTTCGGGGCATTTGAACTGGCGCGACCGCGATAGCCATTTCATCTTCGGCGACGTCGCGACCGCGATCCTGGTCGAGGAAAAGAGCATCGCGCCCGCAGGGCATTGGGACATCCTCGGCACGCGGCTGAAGACGGTGTTCTCGAACAATATCCGCAACAATTTCGGCTTCCTCAACCGCACCCACGGCGCGATCGACCAGTCGGGACCGAAGAGCGACAAGCTGTTCGTCCAGGAAGGCCGCAAGGTGTTCAAGGAAGTCGTGCCGATGGTCGCGGCGATGATCGTAGAGGAAATGGACAAGCTGGGGCTCGCGGGCGCCGACATGCGCCGCCTGTGGCTGCACCAGGCGAACACCAATATGAACCGGCTGATCGCGCAGCGCGTGCTCGGCCACGAGGCGAGCGAGGACGAGAGCCCGACGGTGCTCGACACCTATGGCAATACGTCGAGCGCGGGCTCGATCATCGCCTTTCACCTCCACCACGAGGATATGGTGGCGGGCGACAATGGGCTGATCTGCTCGTTCGGCGCGGGCTATTCGGCTGGAACAGTTTTCGTCCGGAAGACCTGAGCGCCATAAGAGCGTCGCGTCATGAGGCGCGGGCGCGCCGATTTGTTGCACGCGAAGACGCGAAGATGATGGCGCCGGGCCGTAAGGCCCCTCATTCCATCACAGGATGCGTATGTCGCGTCGTCGAAGAGGAAGGCCGCTTCGCGGTCGGCGCGACATCTTTGCGTCTTCGCGTCTTCGCGTCTTCGCGTGAAACGTCTTTCGACCAGCGGTCGATCCAAAATCACGGCACGAAGGTCGTGAACAAATAGATCGCGAACAGCATCAGGTGGATCGTGCCCTGCAGCACCGTCGTCCGCCCGTTCGCAAGCGTCTGCGACGCGACGATCAGCGACAGGAACAAGAGCACGGTCGACTTGGCGTCGAGGCCGAGGCTGATCGGCATGTCGGCGACGATCGACAGGATCGCGACCGCTGGAATCGTGAGGCCGATCGTCGCGAGCGCCGAGCCCAAGGCAAGGTTCAAGCTCGTCTGCAACCGGTCGGCCTTCGCCGCACGCACCGCTGCGAGCCCTTCGGGCGCGAGGATCAGCGCCGCGATCAGCACGCCGAGCACCGCGGGCGGCGCCCCGGCGCTGGCGAGCAGGTCGCCGATGACGGGCGAGAGCGACTTGGCGAGCATCACCACCGCGAACAGGCTTGCAAGAAGCAGCGCGCCCGACAGCGCGGTGCGCCGACCGTCGGGCGGCGCGGCGTGCGCGTCGGGCTCGTCCTGCGCCGCGCCGTCGGGAAGGAAATAGTCGCGGTGCCGCACCGTCTGCACAAGCGCGAAGGTCGCATAGAGGATGAGCGAGACGACCGCGACGAAGGCGAGCTGCGACGTCGAATAGCGCGGCCCCGGCACGCTCGAGGTGAAATTGGGGAGCACCAGCGTAACGATGGTGAGTACGGTCAGCGTAGCAAGCGCCGCGCCGATGCCGGTGCGCTGAAAGCGTTGTTCGTGATGGCGGATCGCCCCGCTCAAAAGGCACAGGCCCATCAGCAGGTTCAGGATGACCATCACCGCCGCGAACACCGTATCGCGCGCGAGCGTCGCGGCCTTGGCCGGTTCGGCCTGCATCAACGTCAGGATCAGCCCGACCTCGATCACGGTCACCGCGAGCGCGAGGATCAAGGTGCCGAAGGGCTCGCCGACGCGGTGCGCGATCACTTCGGCATGGTGGACCGCGGCGACGACCGCGCCGGCGAGGATCAGGCCGACGAGAAAAGGATTGAGCGGCGTCGCGAAGCTCGCCAGCGCCGCGACGAAACCGAGGATCGGGAAGGCTTCGGGGGCGTAGCGGCGGATCGGGCTCGTCATCGCCCATCTATTGCAGCCGGCGCGCCGGCGCGCCAGCCCCGCAATCAATGCGCGCGAACGGGAAGTCCTGCCGCGGCGAGGCGCGCATGCGCCTCGGCGATCGTTGCCTCGCCAAAATGAAAGATGCTCGCGGCGAGCACCGCGCTCGCGCCGCCTTCGAGGACGCCGGCGACGAGATGGTCGAGATTGCCGACCCCGCCCGACGCGATCACCGGGACCGACACCGCGTCGGCGATCGCGCGGGTGAGCGCAAGGTCATAGCCGTCCCTGGTGCCGTCGCGGTCCATGCTGGTGACGAGCAATTCGCCCGCGCCCAGTTCGGCAAGACGCACCGCATGGCCGACCGCGTCGATCCCGGTCGGCTGGCGCCCGCCGTGGGTGAAGATTTCCCAGCGACCCTCCGCAACGCGTCGCGCGTCGATACTGCCGACCGCGCACTGGCTGCCGAAGCGGTCCGCGATGTCGGCAACAAGTTCGGGGCGCACGACCGCGGCGCTGTTTACCGCGACCTTGTCGGCGCCCGCGAGCAGGAGCGCGCGCGCATCCTCGGCGCTGCGTACCCCGCCGCCGACGGTGAGCGGCATGAAACAGACCTCGGCGGTGCGCGCGACCATGTCGAGCAAGGTGCCGCGTCCCTGATGGCTCGCGCTGATGTCGAGAAAGCAAAGCTCGTCGGCACCCGCCGCGTCATAGGCGCGCGCCGCCTCGACCGGATCGCCGGCATCGCGCAGATCGACGAAATTGACGCCCTTGACCACGCGCCCGTCGGCGACGTCGAGGCAGGGGATGACGCGGACGCGGACGGTCATGATACCGCCCCGCCAAATCCGTTGAAAGCGTGGCTCATTTCTGCCCTGCCGCAATCGCCTGGGCCAGATCGAGCCGCCCGTCGTAGAGCGCGCGTCCGGTGATCACGCCTTCGATGCCGTCGCCGACATGGCCGCGCAGCGCGTGGATATCGTCGATCCCCGCGACGCCGCCGCTCGCGATCACCGGGATGTCGACCGCCCGCGCGAGTGCCACCGTTGCTTCGACATTGCATCCTTTGAGCAGTCCGTCGCGGCCGACGTCGGTGAACAGCAGCGCGGCGACCCCGGCGTCCTCGAAGCGGCGCGCGAGATCCTCGACCCGGACGTCGGACACATCGGCCCAGCCCTCGGTCGCGACCATCCCGTCACGCGCATCGACCCCGACGATAATCCGCCCCGGCAGGTCGCGCGCCGCCGATTTGACGAAATCGGGATCCTTGAGCGCCGCGGTGCCGATGACGACGCGGCAGGCGCCGAGCGCGAGCCAGTGGTCGACTCCGGCGCGGTCGCGGATACCGCCGCCGACCTGGACCTTGCCCGGAAAGGCCGCGACGATGGATTCGACCGCCGCGCCATTGACGCTTTCCCCCGCGAACGCGCCGTCGAGATCGACGACATGGAGGTGCGTCGCGCCGGCGCCGGCGAACAGGCGCGCCTGCGCGGCGGGGTCGTCGCCATAGACGGTCGCGCGGTCCATATCGCCCTCGGCGAGCCGCACCACCTGCCCGCCCTTCAGGTCGATCGCGGGAAAGATGGTCAGGGTCACGTCCGATCCTCCCCGTTGCGAAGCAATGGGGAGGGGGACCATGCGCAGCATGGTGGAGGGGCCGCGAGCGACGCGAGCGCTGCGCGCTCGCCCCCTCCGTCAGCCCTTCGGGCTGCCACCTCCCCATCGCTGCGCGACAGGGAGGAACTCGTTGCTACGGCCGCCACGTCAAAAACCTTTCCAATGTCGCGAGGCCATAGGCCTGGCTTTTTTCGGGGTGGAATTGCACGCCGACCAGATTGTCCCTGGCGACCGCCGCGGTGAACGGGCCGCCATGATCGCTCGTCGCCGCGGTGTGGGCGGCGCCGGCGAAGTGATAGCCGTGGAGGTAATAAGCCTCGCCGCGCGCGATTACCGGATGCGCGAAGGTGGGGACGACGTCGTTCCAGCCCATGTGCGGGATGCGGAGCCCCGGCGCCGGGGCGAACGGCCGCACCGTGCCGCCGATCCAGCCGAGCCCCTTGTGCGTGCCATGCTCCTCGCCCGCGTCGGCGAGGAGTTGCATGCCGACGCAGATGCCGAGGAAGGGGGCGCCCTCGCTGCGCACGCGCCGCTCGATCGCTTCGATCAGGCCGGGGATCGCGCTGATCCCGGTCATGCAGGCGGCAAAGGCGCCAACACCGGGCAGCACGATGCGGTCGGCCTTTGCGACGGTGTCGGGGTCGGCGGTGACCGCCACGTCGCCCGCGCCCGCCGCGACGAGCGCATTATGCACCGAACGAAGGTTGCCGGCGCCATAGTCGATCAGGGCAATGGCGCTCATCGGAGAATCCTAAAGAACCCCCTTGGTCGACGGGATCGCGTCGCCCTTGCGCGGGTCGATCTCGACGGCTGCACGCAGCGCGCGTGCGAGCGCCTTGTACAGGCTTTCGGCGATATGATGGTTATTCTCGCCATAGAGGGTTTCGAGGTGCAGCGTGATCCCCGCGGTCTGTGCAAAACTGTGAAACCAGTGCGGGAACAGCTCGGTGTCCATCTCGCCAAGCCGCGGCTGCGAGAAGCCCGATTTGTAAACGCAGTGCGGGCGTCCCGAAATATCGAGGACGCAGCGCGTCAGCGTCTCGTCCATCGGCGCATGCGCCTCGCCATAGCGTGCGATGCCGCGCTTGTCGCCGAGCGCCTTTGCCACCGCCTCGCCCAGCGCGAGCGCCGAATCCTCGACCGTGTGATGCTGGTCGATATGCAGGTCGCCCTTCACGGTCATCGAAATATCGATCAGCGAATGGCGCGACAGCTGTTCGACCATATGGTCGAGGAAGCCGATGCCGGTGGATACCGAATAGTCGCCGGTGCCGTCGAGATTGACGGTAATCGCGATATCCGTTTCCTTGGTCGTGCGCTGGACGGTGGCGGTTCGCATGAGACGCCCCATAGCAGCGACTTTTCGCCATGCAAGGCAACTCTCCCCTCTTGACCAGCGAACGCGCCCCGTTCATCCCCCTCGAGCATGAGTGAAGATGTCCGCGACAGCCTGATTCCCTATGACGAGATCGTGCAGGACGCGCTGCGCGCCGTGGTCGGCCGCGTGCTGCGCCAGATCGAGGGACACGAAAGCCTGCCCGGCGAGCATCATTTCTATATCACCTTCAAGACGCAGGCGCCCGGCGTCGCGATTCCGGGGCATCTGATCGCCAAATTTCCCGACGAAATGACGATCGTGCTCCAGAACCGTTTCTGGGACCTGTCGGTCGCTGAGGACCAATTCAGCGTCGGCCTGTCGTTCAACCAGACCCCGACGATGCTGACCATTCCCTATGCGGCGATCACCGCCTTCGTCGATCCGTCGGTCGATTTCGGGCTGCAGTTCCAGGTCAGCGACGAGGCCGAGGAGCCCGAGCCGCACGACGAGGCGCACAACGATCGCCCCGAGGTCGCGAGCGAGGACGGTTCGAACGTCGTCACCGTGGATTTCGGCAAGAAGAAATAGCGCGGTGGGCGGCCCTCCATGGCCCCCCAGCCGGTTCTGGCAATTTTGGGCGCTCGCCGGAATGGTGGCGCTGACCGCCGCCTTTTGGTGGGGGGTGGAGGGTTATGCCTATATCGAAAGCCACTATCCGCGCGGCCAGATCGCCGATGGATTGCTGCGCTTCAGCCTGCTGGTCCTGACACCGGCGCTCGTCCTCGTCTGGGGCGCCGCGGCGTGGCTGCGGCGGCGGGTCGGCGAAGGCGGCTATTGGCAGATGCTGGGGCTGGTCGCGGCGATCTGGGCCGGGTCGGTGCTGGTGACGAGGATGTTGCTGGGATGACCGATATGCGAATCGAAAGCGACAGCATCGGCGAGATTGCGGTGCCCGCCGACGCCTATTGGGGCGCGCAGACGCAGCGGTCGATCGAGAATTTCCCGTTCGGCGCGCGCGAGCGGATGCCGATCGAGATCGTCCACGCGCTCGCGCTGGTCAAACAGGCCGCGGCGCGCGTCAACCGCCGCCACGGGCTCGCCGCCGAAAAGACCGATGCGATCGAGGCGGCGGCACAGGAAATCGTCCGGGGCGAACATGACGACCAGTTCCCACTCGTGATCTGGCAGACCGGCAGCGGCACCCAGAGCAATATGAACGTCAACGAGGTGATCGCCGGGCGCGCCAACGAGATGCTGACGGGCGCACGCGGCGGCAAATCGCCGGTGCATCCCAATGACGACGTCAACCGCGGCCAGTCGTCGAACGACGGTTTTCCGACCGCGCTCCATGTCGCCTGTTCGCTCGCCGTGACACGGCGGCTGTTTCCCGCGCACGCGCGGCTGCAGAAGGCCCTCGACGCGAAAGCGGCAGCTTGGGCCGGGATCGTCAAGATCGGGCGTACTCACTTGCAGGACGCGACCCCGCTGACGCTGGGGCAGGAGTTTTCGGGCTATGCCAATCAGCTCTATCGTGCGGGGCGGCGGATCGAGCCGGCGATCGTCAATGGCACCAACCGCCTGGCGCAGGGCGGGACCGCGGTCGGAACCGGACTCAACGCGCCCGCGGGCTTCGCCGGCGAATTCTGTGCGGCGCTCAGCGAAATCTGTAATCATCCGTTCATTCCGGCCGAAAATATGTTCGAAGCGCTCGCATCGAACGATCCGCTCGTCCACCTCTCGGGAACGCTGAACACGCTTGCGGTCGCGCTGACCAAGATCGCGGGCGACATCCGCCTGCTCGGCTCGGGGCCGCGCGCGGGGCTTGGCGAGCTGTCGCTGCCCGCGAACGAGCCGGGCAGCTCGATCATGCCGGGCAAGGTCAACCCGACCCAGTGCGAGATGCTGACGATGGTCGCGGCGCAGGTGATCGGCAACCACCAGGCGGTGACGGTCGGCGGGATGCAGGGGCATCTCGAGCTCAACGTCTTCAAGCCGCTGATCGGCGCCAATGTCCTGCGCTCGATCGACCTGCTCGCGACCGGGATGGAAAGTTTCGCGACGCGCTGCGTCGAGGGGATCGAAGCGAATGAGGGCCGCATCGCCGAGCTCGTCGAGCGCTCGCTGATGCTCGTCACCGCGCTTGCGCCCGAAATCGGATACGACAAGGCGGCGAAGATTGCGAAGCAGGCGCACGAGCGCGGGACAACGCTGCGCGAGGCGGCGCTCGACCTCGGCTATGTCGACGCCGCGACCTTCGACCGGCTGGTCGACCCGCGCCGGATGCTCGGTACGGAACCCCACCGCCCTCCCGCGGATTGATGCAGGCGAAGGAGAAAGACCATGATGGCACGCATCGTCGGCAGCTTGCTCGGCCGTGGAATCGGACGCGAAAAGGGTCACCCCGTGGCGGGGGCGGTCATCGGCGCCGGGACGCTGTTCGCGGCGCGGCGCCTGTTCCCCCAGCGCTATGCGTTTTTCGCTGCGACCGCAGCGGCCGCCTATCTGACCAAGAAATGGGCCGACCGCGCCCAGGCGCGGCACGCGGCCGAGGCGGCGCACGCAGCCGACCCCGGCATGGCGTCCGAAGGGGTGGTCGACACCTATGCCGGTGTCGACGAGCCCGACGGACAGGCGATCGGCGACGCCCTGCCGCCGGCGATCCCGACCGCGGCGAACGGCATCCGGCCGTCGGTTCACTGAGGCGTCAGCCGCCCGCCTGCCAGTCCTTCACCGCTTCGATCGGCGCGACCAGCATGAGCACGTTCAGCGTCAGATTGTCGCGGATCGCCCACAGGGTGAAAAGTTCGAACGCGACCGCGATGCCCAGCGTCATGCGCCACGGCAGCCGGCTCGCGGCCAGAAAACCGAGGATCATGAAGCAGGCGTCGCTCACCGAATTGAGGATCGAATCGCCCGAATAGCCATAGGCCATCGTCACTTCGCGATAGCGGTCGATGATGACCGGCGAATTTTCGAGAATCTCCCACGCGCCTTCGATCCCGACCGCGAGCGCCAGCGCCGCCCACAGCGGCGCTTTCGGCATCAGCCAGCGTGAGAGGCCATAAAAGATAAAGCCGTGGATCACATGGCTGAAGCTGTACCAGTCCGAAACCTGCTGGCTGTTCTGGTTCGACTGGACGGTGCCGTGCCACAGGCTGACCGTGCCGCACGGGCAGATCGGCGGGCGCCCCATTGCGAACAGGATCACGGCCAAAAGCAGCAGCAGCGCCGCGACCACGAGCCATCCCTTGCGCGACATTCCCCTCATCGCCCCTCCCCTTCGCGCTTGACCGCCGCGCCCGCTCGCGCAAATAGCCCCAATGGCTGAAACTATGCATCTCGATCGCCGCGGCGTGTTGTTCGTCCTATCCTCGCCGTCGGGCGCGGGAAAGACCACTATTTCTAAAAAGATGCTCGCGGGCGATCCGGCCATCGCGCTGTCGATCTCGGCGACGACGCGGCCGATGCGTCCCGGCGAGAAGGACGGGGCCGACTATCATTTCGTCGATGTCGACACGTTCAAGAAAATGGCGGCCGACGGCGAATTCCTCGAATGGGCGCATGTCTTCGGCCACCGCTATGGCACGCCGCGCGCGCGGGTCGAGGAATTGCTCGCGGCGGGCAAGGATGTGCTGTTCGATATCGACTGGCAGGGCGCGCAGCAACTCTATCAGGAGGCGGGCCCCGACGTCGTGCGCGTGTTCATCCTGCCGCCGACGATGGCCGAACTCGAGCGGCGCCTGCGCGCGCGGGGGACCGACAGCGACGAAGTGATTTCGGCGCGCATGGCGCGCGCGGCAAACGAGATCAGCCACTGGGACGGCTATGACTATGTGCTGATCAACGACGATGTCGAAGGCTGTTTCGACGAGGTCAAGGCGATCCTGCGCGCCGAACGGCTGAAGCGCCGCCGCCAGATCGGCCTGATCGGCTTCGCCCGCGACCTGATCCGCTCGGTGCCCGAGGCCGATCCGACGCTGTAGAATTATCGTGAAGCTCCGCCCTTTACCCGCCCGCATTCTGATAGGAACAATCGGCCTGTTCGGATTGGCCATCACCGCGATTTCCATTGCCGATGGCGAATTCATTTATCGGGGGCACACCACCAGCTTGGCGGACAAGCCGGGTGCATTCTGGGTGCAGGTCGGAATGTTCGGCGCGTTGTCTGCCGGATTTTTGCTCTGGGCCGTCTCGGGTGCAGGATTCGGCCCTGATCCATCAGAGCCGCCTGACGGCGCGCCCTAACCGGCGCTCACCAGATTGGCTTCCAGTTCCACCACCATCTCCGCACGCAGCGGCTTTGCCTGCCCGTCGGTGCGGCACACGACCACCGTGTCGCAGGTCGCGATTGCGCGGCCGTTCTGGAACATCGCCTGAACGATCGTCCAGCTCGAGGTGCCGAGCCGGCCGATGCCGGTGGCGATCTCGACCGGGTCGGGGAAATTGCCTTCGGCCAGATAATTGATCTCGACCGCCGCGACCATCGTGCGCTCGTTCGCGGGGCGGTCGCCAAAGGGGCGGATGCGGCGGTTCATCAGCACGCGGCCGCTTTCGAACAGCGCGGCAAAGGCCACATTGTTGAGGTGGCCGTTGATGTCCATGTCCTGAAACCGCGTCTGGAAATCCTCGCAGACGGGGTAGCTGGCGGCATCGAGCCGCCAGCCGTCCGGTTTTGCCATCTTAGCGCGGACCCATGCGGATGCCGCCGTCGAGGCGCACGTCCTCGCCGTTGAAATAGCCGTTTTCGATCATGCACATCGCAAGGTTCGCATATTCCTGCGGATCGCCGAGCCGCTTCGGGTTGAGGACCGAAGCGCCGAGCGCGTCGCGGACATTCTGCGGCGCGCCGGCGAGCAGCGGGGTGTCGAAGATGCCGGGCAGGATCGTGTTGACGCGGATGCTCTCGCTCGCCAGGTCGCGGGCGACGGGAAGCGTCATGCCGACGACGCCGCCCTTCGACGCCGAATAGGCCGCCTGACCGATCTGGCCGTCTTCGGCCGCGACGCTCGCGGTGTTGACGATCGCGCCGCGCTCGCCGTCGGCCATCGGATCGAGCGTCAGCATCCCCGCCGCCGACTTGGCGATGCAGCGGAAGGTGCCGACGAGGTTGATCTGGATGATCCAGTTGAACGCATCGAGCGGGAAATGCTTGATGCTGCCGTCTTCCTTCGAGCGGCTCGCGGTCTTGATCGCGTTGCCGGTACCGGCGCAGTTGACGAGGATGCGCTCTTGCCCGATCGCCTCGCGCGCCTGGGCAAAGGCGGCATCGACGCTCGCGTCGTCGGTGACGTTGCATTCGCAGAAAACGCCGCCGATTTCGTTGGCGATGGCGACGCCCTTCTCTTCCTGCAGATCGAAAATCGCGACCTTGACGCCCTTCGCGGCAAGCGCGCGCGCGGTCGCCGCGCCGAGGCCCGAGGCGCCGCCGGTAACGACGGCGGATACGGTGGAATCGAGTTTCATAAAAGGGCTCTCCTAACGAAAGCCCCTCCCCTTCAGGGGAGGGGTTGGGGTGGGGGTCGCAATGGGGTGGCTAGGCTGATCGGCCCACCCCGCTGCGACTAGCCAGCAAGGCGGCAAGTCTCGCTGCCCCTCCCCTGAAGGGGAGGGGCTTGATCAGATCAAAGCCGCTCGACGATGGTGACGTTGGCCTGGCCGCCGCCTTCGCACATCGTCTGGAGGCCGTATTTTCCGCCCGTCGCATCGAGCACGCCGAGCAGCGTCGCCATCAGCTTGGTGCCCGAAGCGCCGAGCGGGTGGCCGAGCGCGATCGCGCCGCCATGGACGTTGAGCCGCGCATGATCGGCGCCGAGATATTTCATCCACGCAAGCGGCACCGGTGCGAACGCCTCATTGACCTCATAGGCGTCGATGTCGCCGATCTCGATCCCGGCCTTCTTCAGCGCCTTTTCGGTCGCGAACAGCGGCTCCTCCAGCATGATGACCGGATCGCCCGCGGTCACCGAGATATGGTGGATGCGCGCGCGCGGGGTCAGGCCGTGGTCCTTGAGTGCCTGTTCGGACACGATCAGCGCCGCCGAGGCGCCATCGCAGATCTGCGAGCTCGAGGCGGCCGTGATCGAACCGCCTTCCTGGAGCAGCTTCACCCCTGCGATGCCCTCGAGCGTCGCGTCGAAGCGGATGCCCTCGTCGACCTTGTGCATCTCGGTGCCTTCAGGGGTCTCGATCGCGATCGGCACGATCTCGCGCTCGAACTTGCCGGCTTCGGTCGCCGCCTTGGCGCGGCGGTGGCTTTCGAGCGCGAAGGCGTCGAGGTCGTCCTTGGTGAAGCCGTGCTTCTTGACGATCATCTCGGCGCCCATGAACTGGCTGAACATGATGCCGGGATATTTCTCCTCGAGCCGCGGCGACTTATAATTGCCGAGCCCTTCCTTCATGAACAAGGTCGCGACGCTACCCATCGGCACGCGCGTCATGCTCTCGATCCCGCTCGCGAGCACGATGTCCTGCGTCCCCGACATCACCGCCTGGGCGGCGAACATCATCGCCTGCTGCGACGATCCGCACTGGCGGTCGATCGTCACCGCGGGAATCGAGTCGGGCAGCTTCGAGGCGAGGACGGCGTTGCGGCCGAGGTCCATCGTCTGCTCGCCGCCCTGACTGACGCAGCCGGTGATCACGTCGTCGATCGCCGCGGCGTCGAAATCGTTGCGATCGGCGATCGCGTCATAGACCGCGGCGCCGAGGTCGACGGGGTGGACCCCCGCAAGCCGGCCGCCGCGACGGCCGCCAGCGGTGCGCACCGCATCGACGATATAAGCTGTAGCCATTGGAGGGTTCCTTTCGTCCTAAAGCCCCTCCCCTGAAGGGGAGGGGTTTGGTCCTCAGAGCTTGCGCCCGATCAGTTCTTTCATGATCTCGTTGGTGCCGCCGAAGATGCGCGTCACGCGCGCCGCGCGCCACGCGCGGGCGATCGGATATTCGTTCATATAGCCCGCGCCGCCGAACAGCTGGAGGCACTTGTCCATCACTTCCCACTGGAGGTCGGTGTGCCACAGCTTCGCCGCGGCGCCCTCTTCGGGGGTGAGTTCCTTTTTCATGTGGCGCGCGAGCGCCCAGTCGAGGTGCGCCCAGCCGACCTGCAGCTTGGCCTTCAAGTCCGCGAGGACGAAGCGGCTGTTCTGGAAATCGAGGATCGGCTTGCCGAAGGCCTTGCGGTCGCGGGTATATTCGACCGTATCGTCGAAGGCGCGCTGCGCCGACGCCTGCGCGCTGACCGCGATCGACAGGCGTTCCTGCGGGAGCTCGCTCATCAGATAGATGAACCCCTGCCCCTCTTCGCCAAGGCAGTTGGTGATCGGTACGCGAACGTCGTTGAAGAAAAGTTCGGACGTGTCGGCCTCGTCCTGCCCGATCTTGTCGAGGTTGCGGCCGCGTTCAAAGCCTTCACGGTCGGCTTCGACGAGGACGATCGACACGCCCTTCCACGCCGGCTGCACCTCGGTGTCGGTCTTGGCGCAGACGAGGATCAGGTCGGCGTTCTGGCCGTTGGTGATATAGGTTTTCGACCCGTTGATGACATAATGATTGCCATCCTTCTTCGCGGTCGTGCGCATCCCCTGAAGGTCGCTGCCGGTGCCGGGTTCGGTCATCGCGATCGCGGTCACCACTTCGCCCGCGACCATCCTGGGCAGCCAGTGCTTCTTCTGCTCTTCGCTGCCATAGCGGACGATATAATTAGCGACGATGTCCGACTGGAGCGAGAAGCCGGTGGTGACGCGGCCGTAATAGGCGCTCTCTTCGTCGACGATCGCATTATAGCCGAAGTCGAGGCCCAGCCCGCCATATTCCTCGGGAACCGTGGGGCAGAGCATGCCGATCTCGCCCGCCTTGGGCCACAGCGCCTTGGGGACGATCTTGTCCTCGGCCCATTGCGCCTGGTTGGGGGCGACTTCCTTTTCGAGAAACTGGCGCACCGTCGCGCGGAACGCCTCATGATCCTCATTATAGGCGGTGCGCGACAGATTATCGAGCGACATGGTCTTCCTTTCCCTTCGCGGACCGGACGCAGGCGGGGAGCCGGCCGCAGCAAATGGCCGCGCATCGCGGCGCGTCCTTCGAGGGCTAATGGACCTTACGTTTACGTCCACGTCAAGTAGAAATGCCGTTACGGCACAAAGTTCCCGCCCCCTCTCTCGTCACCCCGGACTTGATCCGGGGTCCATTAAGCGCGGCGTCGGAGGAATGGAGCCCGGATCAAGTCCGGGATGACGAAAGGCGTTTAACGTCGACCCGGCCATTTCGCCTTGCGCGCACGGAATAGGTCTGCGGCGCTGGGCAGCGACCAACGGCCGCGCTAAGGCGCAAGCATGGTTGACCTGCTTCTCGACGCCCGCGCGCTGCTGGGCGAATCACCGCGCTGGAACAGCGCCGACGGACGCCTCTATTGGGTCGACATCGACGCGCATCGCATCCATCGCACCGACCCCGCGACCGGCGTCGACGAGGTGATGCAGCTCGACGAGCCGGTCGGCTGCATCGCGCCGCGCGCCGGCGGCGGCCTGATCGCAGGGTTGAAGGACGGCTGTGTGCTGATCGATGCGTGGGGCGACACGCCGCGCGCCTTCGGACCACAGATGCTCGCGGGCATTCCCGAACAGCGCTGCAACGATGCCTGCGTCGACGCCGCCGGGCGCTTCTGGGTGGGGAGCGTGACGAGCGACAAGGCGAACCCGGCGGCGCATCTCTATCGGCTCGACCCCGACGGCACGCTCCACGCTGTGCTCGACGGACTGCTGACGAGCAACGGCGCGGCGTTCAGCCCCGACGGGCGCATCTTCTATCACGCCGACACGCCGACGCATGCGCTGAGGGCCTATGACGTCGATCCGGCCACGGGACTGCTCGGCGAAGGCCGCCTCTTCCACCAGTTCGAGCATGGCACCGGCCGCCCCGACGGCGGCACGGTCGATGCCGAGGGCTGCTATTGGTCGGCGCTGTGGGACGGGTGGCGCGTCGTGCGCCTGTCGCCTGCGGGCGAGCTGCTCCAGACCGTCGAACTGCCGGTGCAGCGCCCGTCGATGATCACGCTGGGCGGGCCCGACCTTCGCACCGCCTTCGTCACCAGCGCGGGGAAGGCGCTAACCGACGCGGAGCGCGCGCGCCAGCCGCACGCCGGCGGCCTCTTCACCTTCCGCGTCGATGTGCCGGGGATCGCCCAGCCGGGATTCGCAGGCTGAGAGGCATCTTGCGCAGCGCCGTCTTATCCGGTTAGGACAGAGCAAGGTTTCGTCCGAAACCATCTTTTCCGGGAGATATGATGATGTCGCGCTCCGCGTCCCGCCCCACCCTGTCGATGCTGCTTGCATCCACCGCGTTTTTCGCGGGTTATGCCAGCATGGACAGCCAGACCCCTGCCACGGCCGCCGAACCCGCTGCCGCGCCGGCCACGACCGCGCCCGCGAGCGCCAACCCGCTACTCGCGCCATGGACCGGCCCCTATGAGGGGGTGCCGCCGTGGGACAAGCTCGACCCCGAACTCTTCCCCGACGCCTTTCAAAAGGCGATGGCCGAAACCAAGGCCGAGGTGCAGGCGGTGATCGACAATCCCGAAGCGCCCACCTTCGACAATACGTTCGTCCCGATGATGCTTGCGGGCGAGACGATGGAGCGGCTCTTCGCGCTGTGGGGTGTCCAGACGTCGAACAAGTCGACCCCGCGGGTCGAGGAGATCGACGCCGAATGGAGCCCGAAACTGTCGAGCTTCTTCACCGAGCTCAACCTCGATCCGGGGCTCTTCGCGCGCTACAAGGCGATCTACGACAAGCGCCACGACAGCGGCCTCGACGCGCAACAGATCCGCATCGTCGAGCGCAGCTATGACGAGATGGTGCGCGACGGCGCCAACCTGTCGCCCGCCGACAAGGCGAAGCTCGTCGCGATGAACGCAAAGCTCGAGGGGCTGTTCTCGACCTTTTCCTCGAAGCTGCTCGCCGACGAAAAGCTTTACACCTTCGTCACCGACAAGGCCGAACTCGACGGGCTCGAACCCGCCTTCATCGCCTCGCTCGCCGCCGCCGCCGAGGCGCAGGGCAAGCCGGGTGCGTGGGCGATCAAGAACACGCGCTCGTCAGCGCAGCCGGTGCTCCAGAACGCGACCAACCGGGCCCTGCGCGAAAAAGTGTGGCGCGCCTTCGTGGGTCGCGGCGACAATGGCGATGCGAACGACACCAATCAGACGATCGCCGAGATCCTGAAACTGCGCCAGGCGCGCGCCGAACTGCTCGGTTTCAAGACGCATGCCGACTATCGCATGGCCGACACGATGGCGAAGACGCCGGCGAATGCGATGGCGCTGATGATGAAGGTCTGGCCGGCGGCGGTCGCGCGCGTCCACGAAGAGGTCGCCGACATGCAGCGAATCGCCGATGCCGAGGCGAAGGCCGGCACGGGCCCCAAAATCACGATCGAGCCGTGGGATTACCGCTATTATCAGGAGAAGGTGCGCAAGGCGAAATACGACCTCGATGAAAGCGAGGTGAAGCCCTATCTCCAGCTCGACAAGCTGCGCGACGCGATGTTCTGGTCGGCCGGGCGGCTCTACGACCTCGGCTTCCGCGAGAATACGGGCAGCGTTCCGGTGTTCGATCCCAAGGTGAAGACCTTCGAGGTCTATAACCTGAAGACCGGCGCGAATGTCGGGCTGCTCTATCTCGACAATTTCGCGCGCGACGGAAAGCGCTCGGGCGCGTGGATGACGACCTATCGCAGCCAGCAGACGCTCGGCGGCGACCGCAACGTCCTCGCCTCCAACAACAATAATTTCACCGAAGGCGCAAAGGGCGAACCGACGCTCGTCAGCCTCGACGATGCCTCGACCTTGTTCCACGAATTCGGCCACGGCATCCACTATCTGCTCCAGCACGTCAAATATCCGTGGCTCGCGAATGTGCCGCGCGACTTCGTCGAATATCCGAGCCAGGTGAACGAGAATTGGCTGCTGACCCCCGAAGTGCTGTCGAAATATGCGACGCACTACCAGACTGGCGAGCCGATGCCGCAGGCGCTGGTCGACAAGATTCTGGCGAGCCAGAAGTTCAACCAGGGCTTTGACACGGTCGAATATCTCGCGAGCGCGATCGTCGACATGAAGCTGCACGGCCGCACCGAGCCGGTGACCGACATCGACGCGTTCGAGCGCGACACGCTCGCCGAAATCGGAATGCCGAAGGAAATCGTGATGCGGCACCGGTTGCCGCAATTCGGCCATCTGTTCAGCTCCGACGCCTATTCGGCGGGCTATTATTCCTATCTCTGGTCCGAAACGATGGATGCCGACACCTGGGCCGCCTTTACCGAGGCGGGCGGGCCGTGGGACCGCAAGGTCGCCGACCGCTTCCGCACCATCCTGCTGATGACCGGCAACGAAACCGACCGCGCCGAAGCGTACCGCGCCTTCCGCGGCCGCGACCCCGATGTGAAAGCGCTGCTCGAACGGCGGGGCTTCCCGACCGAATAGGACCGCGCATACGCAAGGGGGGCTTCGGCCCCCTTTGTTTTGGGACGTGGCTGCGCCGATCCAAATCAATCTCCCATCGTCATCCCGGACTCGATCCGGGATCCATTGTCTCAGCGCTGCGTGAATGGATCCCGGATCGGGTCCGGCATGACGAAACAAGACAAAGCCTGCGCTTTCGCCCTCCAACCGAATCCGCTTGACCCCCATGCAATCCGATATAAATATGATATCATCTTTATATCGGAGGGTGTCATGAGTGATTCGAATCTGAGCGCAGCGCTCAATCCGACGCGTGAAGTGCGCGCCGCGACCGCGAGCGGTTATTTGATGCTGTTCGTGTGGCTGGCTTTGCTCGTCCTTGCGCTGTGGGCGGGGATCAGCAACGGCACCGCCGACTATCAGGTCGCGTGGAAGTGGGGCGTCGTCGTCGTCGCGGCGGTAATCGGAACCCTGATCCTCGCCGGTTTCTACCTGATCAATCCCAATGAGGCGGCGGCGATCCAGCTGTTCGGCAGCTACAAGGGAACCGATCGCGCGACTGGCCTGCGCTGGGTATTGCCGTGGCTGACGCGCAAGAAGATCGCGGTGCGCGCGAACAACATCATCTCGGAAAAGATCAAGGTCAACGACCTGCGCGGCAACCCGATCGAGATGGCGGCGCAGGTGGTGTGGCGCGTGACCGACACCGCACAGGCGCTGTTCGACGTCGACGATTACAAGGAATTCGTGATCGCGCAGATCGAAGCTGCGGTGCGCGCGATCGGCTCGCGCTATCCCTATGACGACATTGAGGATCAGGAAATCACGCTGCGCGGCAACCATGACGAGGTCGGCGCCGAGCTCAAGAAGGCGCTGATCGAACGGCTTGCGGTCGCGGGAATCACCGTCGACGAATGCGGCCTGACCCACCTTGCCTATGCGCAGGAGATCGCGGGCGCGATGCTGCGCCGCCAGCAGGCCGAGGCGGTGATCAGCGCGCGCAAGAAGCTGGTCGAGGGCGCGGTGACGATGGTCGAGATGGCGCTGAGGCACCTGTCCGAGAAGGACGTCGTCCACCTCGACGACGAACGCCGCGCGACGATGGTGTCGAACCTGATGGTCGTGCTGTGCAGCGAACGCGACACCCAGCCGGTGGTCAACGCCGGGACGCTCTATTGAGTCGTTCCGGAGTTTAACCGATGCCCGCGCCCGCCAAGAAAGCCTTTGCCCTCCGCCTCGATCCCGCGCTGTATGCGGCGATCGAGCGCGCGGCGGCGGCCGATCTGCGCAGCGCCAATGCCCAGATCGAAGTGCTGCTGCGCGAGGCGCTCGGCCGCCGCGGGGTCAAGGTCGAGCCGCCGAAACCGCCGAAGCGCGGGCGGCCGCCCAGGAAGGAGACATGACGATGCTGCACCTGTTCCTCGACAATCGCCCGTGGTTCCGCGCCAAGGTCCGCGGCTATGGCACCGGCCTGCCGATCGCGTGGCAGGGATGGGTGATGCTCGCCATGCATCTTGCCCTGATCATGGGCCTCGTGACCCTGCTGCGCGGCCACCCGGGCGTGCTGACGATCCTCGTTCTGCTTGCCGCGCTGGCGCCGATGCCGCTCTATCGCGCGCGCACCGAAGGCGGCTGGCACTGGCAATGGGGAAAGCGCGCGACAGAGCGACGCGACCACCGCGGACGGCGCAAATAATCGCCCCATTTTCGCGCGATCGACGCATTATCCACCGCTCCCGCCGCAACGATGCGGGCGGCACCTTGCCCGGCCCCCGCAGGCCGGTTAAGGGCGGTCCATGACCGCCGACACATCTGCCCCCGTTCGCATCGCTCCCTCGATTCTCAGCGCCGATTTCGCCGCGCTGGGGCAGGAGGTGCGCGCGATCGAGGCGGCCGGCGCCGACTGGGTACATATCGACGTGATGGACGGCCATTTCGTGCCCAATCTGACGATCGGCCCAGCAGTAGTGAAAGCGCTGCGTCCGCATTCGACCCTGCCCTTCGACGTCCATCTGATGATCAGCCCGGTTGACGGCTTCCTCGATGCCTTTGCCGCCGCGGGCGCCGACATCATCACCGTTCACCCCGAAGCCGGCCCGCATATCCACCGCAGCGTTCAGCATATCAAATCACTCGGCAAGCAGGCGGGCGTGTCGCTCAACCCCGCGACGCCGGCCAAGATGCTCGACTATCTCATCGACGACATCGACCTGGTGCTGATCATGAGCGTCAATCCCGGCTTCGGCGGGCAGAGTTTCATCGCGAGCCAGCTGAGGAAGATCGAGGCGGTGCGCAAGATGATCGACAAGTCGGGCCGCGACATAAGGCTGGAGGTCGACGGCGGAATCGACGCGACTACCGCGCCGCAGGCGATAGCGGCGGGCGCCGACGTGCTCGTCGCCGGCACTGCGACATTCAAGGGCGGGCCCGACGCCTATGCCGGCAATATCCGGCGGCTGCGCGGCGCCTGATGGGGGAGGGACGGTCCTTGACCTCGGCCCCCGCCGACCCCCTTCCGGACTCCGACGAGGGCGTGCCCCTCGACGACACGATCGAACCCGGCAAGCGGCTGATTCGCCTGCCCGCCGACAAGGGGCTGTCGCTCGGCGATCGCATCGCCAATCATATCACGCGCCTGACCTGGCGCACGCCGCTGCACGCCTTTCGCCTGAAGGGACGCTTTCCGCTGAAGCTGCTCGGCGTGCCCGAAGACCCGGTGCCCGGCGACGTGCGCGCCGGCACCGCGATTCGCGCCGGCCACTTTCTCCACCGCGGGCTGAAGCTGCCGATCGGCGAACTCGATTTCGCCGCACTCGACGTTGCACCGACTTTTGCCGATTATCTGCACAGCTTCGCGTGGCTGCGCGACCTCGCCGCGGCGGGGACGCGCGCCGAGAGTGCCCCGATCGCCGAGGCGATGGTGCGCCAGTGGCTCGCCGCGCACGGCGAGGCGGTGAGCGAGCCGGCGTGGAGCGCCGAAAACAGCGGCTGGCGCATCCTGTTCTGGGCGAGCCACGCGCCGCTGATCCTTTCGTCGAGCGACCTCATCTATCGCTCGGCGGTGCTCAACCACCTCGCGCGCGCGGCGCGCCATCTCGACCGCATCGCCGACAAGACGCGACCCGGCGTCGGCCAGCTCGTCGCATGGGTCGGTATCGTCGCCGCCTCGCTGCTGATGCCCGGCGGCGAGCCGAGACAAGTGTTCGGCGAGGCGGGGCTGCGCCGCGTGCTCGAGACGAGCTTCTATGCCGACGGCGGCAATATCTCGCGCTCGCCGCAGGCGCAGCTCGACGCGATCATGGCGCTGGCGATGCTCGCGCGCGCCTATGACATGCGCCGTATGGAGATACCGCCCTTCGTGCAGGAGGTGCTCGATCGCACGGTGCCCGCGCTGCTCGGCCTGACCCACAGCGACGGCGGCATGGGAAGCTGGCAGGGCAGCGGCGCGACAAGCGCCGAACAGATCGACGCGATCGTCCGGGCGAGCGGCGTGCGTACGCGGCCGCTCAAGCAGGCGCGCGACTGGGGCTATCAGCGGCTCGTCGCGAGCAAGGTGGTCGTGCTCGCCGACGCGGCGCCGCCGCCGATCGCGCGTGTCACCGAAGCCGGCTGCGCCTCGACCCTCGCCTTCGAACTCAGCGACGGCGACGAGCGCATCGTCGTCAATTGCGGCGGCGCGGCGCTGACCGGCGCGACGATCCCCGGCGACCTCGCGCGCGGGCTCCGCACCACCGCTGCGCATTCGACCTTGACGATCGCCGACAGCAATTCGACGGCCATTCTGCCCAACGGCACGCTCGGCAAGGGCGTCACCGAAGTCGAACTCGACCGGCGCGAGACGCCGCAGGGCAGCCGACTCGAGATGAGCCACGACGGCTATGCGCGCCGCCACGGGCTGATCCACCGCCGCCTCCTCATCCTCTCGCCCAACGGCCGAGAATTGCGCGGCGAGGACATGCTGCTCCCCGCCCCGCGCAGCCGGCGCAAGAGCGACAAGGGCTTTACCTTGCGCTTCCATCTGGGACGCAATGTGTCCGCGAGCCTGACCGCCGACAAACTGGGCGCCTTGCTGCGGATCGCGGGCGGGCCGCTGTGGCAGTTCCGCACCTCCGAAGGCGCGCTCGAGGTCGAGCAAAGCCTGTGGGTCGACGGCGAAGGCCGGCCGCACCCGACCGAACAGCTCGTCGTCACCGGCACCGCGCCCGCAGGCGGCGCGAGCATCGGCTGGTTGTTCAAACATATCGGTTGACGGTGCGGCAGAGCTGCGGCGGCTGTTTTTATGTGGTTTCGCACGAAGCCGCGAAGATGTATTCACTTCCGTTCGTGCTGAGCTTGTCGAAGCACCATTCTTTCTCGCAACCCGGAAGAAAAGAACGGCCCTTCGACAAGCTCAGGGCGAACGGGGTTGAGAGATTTATTTGTGACTTCGTGGCTTCGAGCGAAACAAAATTCCGACGCGCGCGCGACAGGCCGACGCTTCGCCATGACAGTTTCATGACGAACAAGTGACTGAAATGTTAGGGGATTGACCCCGATCCGCTTTACTGGGACTGGCGCGCCACAGGTCGGCGCTGCCGGGAACAGGAGATTCAGCATGAACCGTATCGCGTCGATAGGTTGGACCGCGACCATCGCTGGCGCCGTCTTGCTCGGCGGCTGCGCGCCCGGCGAACCCGTGATCACCGGCCTGCCCCCCGCGCCCGTCACCGCGAGCGGCGAGACGCAGCCGGTCGGCACGAGCAAGGCCGACGCCGCCGACGACCCGGCGATCTGGATCGACCCCGCGAACCCGAACCGCGCGCTGATCATCGCGACCGACAAGAAGGCGGGCATCCACGTCTATGACCTCGCCGGCAAGGATCTTGCCTTCAGCGAGGGCGGGCGGGTCAACAATGTCGATGTCGCGGGCGACATCATCGTCGCAAGCGACCGCAACGACGGGGTCAACGCGCATCTCGCGGTTTTCCGCCTCGATCCCGCGAAGCCTGCGATCACGCCGCTCGGCCGCGCCAGCGCGGGAATGGGCGAAGCCTATGGCCTGTGCCTCAGGAAGACGGCGCCGCGCGGACCGATCACCGCCGCGCTGATCGTCAAGGACGGCACCGTGCGCGTCGGCGCGCTGACGCTCGCCGAGGGCGCAGAACCCGCCTTTGCAGTGCAATGGGAGTATAAGATCCCGACCCAGTCCGAAGGCTGCGTCTTCGACGGCGATACGCTCTATGTCGGCGAGGAGGATGCGGGCATCTGGCGGCTCAAGCCCGGAGCCGGCGGCGTCGACGCGACGCTCGTCGCACCGGTCGACAACCAGCGCCTCGTCGCCGACGTCGAGGGTCTCGCGACGATCGACCACAAGGGCCAGCGCTATCTGATCGCATCGAGCCAGGGCGACAATGCCTATGCGGTGTTCCACCTGCCCGCGATGGACTATGTCGGCCGCTTCGCGGTCGCCGCGGGCGAGTTTGGCGCGACGAGCGAAACCGATGGTATCGAAGCGGTCGCGGGCAATTTCGGCGCGGCCTATCCCAACGGCATTTTCATCGCGCAGGACGGCGACAACGCCCCGAATGCGCAGAATTTCAAGATCGTCCGCTGGGACCGGATCGCAGCGGCGCTGGGGCTTTAGGAGATTTGCGCAGAGGCGCAGAGAGAAAAGGGTTTCACGCGAAGACGCGAAGACGCGAAGATGTTGCGCTTGCCGCGAAGCGGCCTTCTCATGCGACGCTGCGTCGCGCCGCACCGCCGAAAATATAGGGGCCTGACGGCCCGTGCCGGCTTCTTCGCGTCTTCGCGTCTTCGCGTGAACCGATCTTCCCTCCTCTGCGATCTTCGCGCCTCAGCGCGAATCCAATCCTCCGCGCCTGGGCGTAAATCTTCAAAACTTGCCCAAAGGCGCACACACGCCTAGGGGGTCCGCGTCTTTCCCGTCACGCAAAAGGCCGCCTTCCCCATGACCGATCTCGTTCCCGTCCGCCGCGCGCTCCTGTCCGTCAGCGACAAGGCGGGGCTCGCCGAGCTTGCCGCCGCGCTCGTCCGCCACGGCGTCGAGCTGGTTTCGACCGGCGGCACCGCCAAGGCGCTGCGCGAGGCGGGGCATGAGGTGCTCGACGTCGCCGACCTGACCGGCTTTCCCGAGATGATGGACGGCCGCGTCAAGACGCTGCATCCGACCGTTCACGGCGGCATCCTGGCGGTGCGCGACGACGCGGCGCATGTCGCTGCGATGGAGGCGCACGGCATCGGCGGCATCGACCTCGTCGTCGTCAATCTTTACCCCTTTGCCGCGACGGTCGCCAAGGGCGCGCCGCGCGACGAGATCATCGAGAATATCGACATCGGCGGCCCCGCGATGGTGCGCTCGGCGGCCAAGAACCACGCCTTCGTCGGCATCGTCACCGAGCCCGAGGATTATGCCGCAGTGATCGCGGAGATGGACGCCAATGCGGGCGCAACCAGCCTCGCGCTGCGCAAGCGGCTTGCCGCCACCGCCTTTGCCCACACCGCGACCTATGACGGGATGATCGCGAGCTGGTTCGCCTTCGCCGACCAGGGCAAGCTCTTCCCCGAGACGCTGCCGCTCACCGCGAAACTCGCAAACGAGCTGCGCTATGGCGAGAATCCGCACCAGAAGGCGGCGCTCTATCTTCCCGCCGGCCCGGCGGCGCGCGGCATAGCGCAGGCCGAACAGGTGCAGGGCAAGGAACTGAGTTACAACAATATCAACGACGCCGACGCGGCGCTCGACCTCGTCGCCGAATTCCGCGAGGCCGAGCCGACCTGCGTGATCGTCAAGCACGCCAACCCGTGCGGCGTCGCCACCGCGGCGACGCTGACCGAGGCTTGGAACGAGGCGCTCGCGTGCGACAGCGTGTCGGCGTTCGGCGGCATCGTCGCATTGAACCGGCCGCTCGACGGGGCAACCGCCGAGGCGATCGCGAGCATCTTCACCGAAGTCGTCGTCGCCCCCGACGCCGACGCCGACGCGCGCGCAATTTTTGCGAAGAAAAAGAACCTGCGCCTGCTGCTCACCGGCGAGCTGCCCGATCCGGTACGCGGCGGCCTCGCGATGAAGACGATCACGGGCGGCTGGCTGGCGCAGACCCGCGACAACGGCCGGATCACCATCGACGATCTGAAGGTCGTGACGACGCGCACGCCGAACGACGATGAGCTCGCCGACGCGCTCTTCGCCTGGACCGTCGCCAAACATGTGAAGTCGAACGCGATCGTCTATGCCAAGGGCGGCGCGACCGCGGGGATCGGCGCCGGCCAGATGAACCGCCGCGATTCGTCGCGCATCGCCGCGGTACGCGCACGCGAAGCTGCCGAGGCTGCGGGCTGGGAGCAGCCGCGCACCGTCGGCAGCGCGGTTGCGAGCGACGCCTTTTTTCCCTTCGCCGACGGCCTGCTCGCCGCCGCCGAGGCCGGCGCGACCTGCGTAATCCAGCCGGGCGGCTCGATCCGCGACGACGAGGTGATAGCCGCCGCAAACGAGGCGGGGCTCGCGATGGTGTTTACGGGCATGCGCCATTTTCGGCACTAAGTAAAAACGCCCTCCCCTCCAGGGGAGGGCAGCGAGACTTGGCAGCTTGCTGCCTAGTCGCAGCGGGTGGGGCTATCGGCCTTGCGCCGCACCGCTGCCCCCACCCCAACCCCTCCCCTGAAGGGGAGGGGCTTTATTTCGCTCGACACCAACGGCATAGGTGGCAGCGCGTGATCTCTCGCATCCAAGGACCCGCATGACCGCCACCACCCGCAACAAGTCCATGATCCAGAATCTCTACAACTGGACCATGGAAAAATCAGCGCACCCGCACGCCGAGTTCTGGCTGGCGCTGGTCTCGTTCGTCGAGGCGAGCTTCTTTCCGATCCCGCCGCATCCGATGCTCGGCCTGATGTGCCTCGCCGAGCCGAAGAAGGCGGTGCGCTATGCGATCATCTGCACGCTCGCGTCGGTCGCGGGCGGCTGCCTCGGCTATGCGATCGGCTATTTTCTCTACGAGAGCGTCGGGCTGTGGCTGCTCGGCGCACTCGGGCTGACCGACAGCTTCCCGGCCGCCGCCTGTTATCTGCGCGACTATGGCGCCGAGATCATATTGGTGAAGGGCGCGACGCCCATCCCGTTCAAGCTGCTGACGATCACCGCCGGCTTCATCCACATGAATTTCGTGACCTTCCTGTGGGCAAGCCTTGCAAGCCGCGCCTTTTCCTTCCTGCTCGTGGGCATATTGTTCCGCCTGTTCGGAGCGCCGATCAAGGCGTTCATCGACAAATATCTGGCGTGGGTCGCGGGAGGTTTCATCGTGCTGGTCGTCGGCGGTTTCATCGCCGCAAGCGCGCTGTCGGGCGGCGGCGAAAAGACCGCCGACAAATGCAGCCATGCGACGCTGGAGAGCATCGGGTTGGAGGGGAAATAGCACCAACTCGCAATAGCGCGTGTGTCCCCGCGAAGGCGGGGACCCATCTCCTGCCGGTTCGGAATAAAGCAGTCCGGTGATGGACCCCCGCCTTCGCGGGGGCACAGGATATTATATCGCGGCGCCTACTCGTTCGCCTCTGCATGCAGCCAGTCGGCGTGGCGCGGCGCCTTTTTCGTCCGGCTCCATTCCTCGAGCATCAGCGGCGCGACGCGCGCGAGTTCGGCATATTGCTCGTCGGTCCCAATGTCGCAGGCGAGTTCGACGCGGTGGCCGTTGGGGTCGAAGAAATAGATCGACTTGAAGATGCCGTGGTGCGTCGGGCCGAGCACGTCGACGCCGTTCGCTTCGAGATGCACCTTTGCCGCGACGAGGTCGTCGTAGCTGCCGACCTTGAAGGCGAGATGCTGGACCCACGCGGGGGTGTTCTCGTCGCGGCCCATGTCGGGCTGGTTCGGCAGCTCGAAGAAGGCGAGGATGTTGCCGTTCCCCGCGTCGAGGAAGACGTGCATGTACGGATCATATTCGCCGGTCGAGGGCACATGATCCTCGGCGAAGGCGGTCGTGTAGGTCATGCCGAGCATGCGCTCGTACCACTCGACCGTCTCCTTCGCGTCCTTGCAGCGATAGGCGGCGTGGTGGACGCCGCCGAGTTTGATCGGGCTGGTCATTCGGCGGGTTCCTTTTCGACCTCCAGCGCGCCGCGGCGGATCTGGTCGAGCTCCATCGACTTGAAGAGCGCGGTGAAATTGCCTTCGCCGAAGCCTTCGTCCTTCTTGCGCTGGATGAATTCGAAGAAGACCGGGCCGATCACCGTCTGGCCGAAAATCTGGAGCAACAGGCGTGGGTCGCCCTCGGTCGTCGAACCGTCGAGCAATATGCCGCGCGACTTCAGTTCGTCGACAGGTTCGCCGTGGCCCGGCAGGCGCTCGGCGAGCAGCTCATAATAGGTTTCGGGCGGCGACGGCGCGAACGGATTGCCCAGCGCATCGAGCTTGTCCCACGATGCGTAAAGGTCGTCGCAGGCAAAGGCGATGTGCTGAATGCCCTCGCCATTATAGGCGCGCAGATATTCCTCGATCTGGCCCTTGCCGCCCGCGCCCTCTTCATTGAGCGGGATGCGGATCTTGCCGTCGGGCGCGGTCATCGCCTTCGAGGTCAGGCCGGTATATTCGCCCTTGATGTCGAAATAGCGGATCTCGCGGAAACCGGCGATGCGCTCGTAGAACGCCGCCCAATGCGCCATGCGTCCGCCATAGACATTGTGCGTCAGGTGATCGATGACCTTGAGTCCCGCGCCGACCGGATGGCGATCGACGCCCTCCTCATAAATGAAGTCGATGTCGTAGATCGAAAGGTCGTCGCCGTACCGGTCGATCAGATAGATGATCGACCCGCCGATGCCGCGGATCGCGGGCAGGCGCAGTTCCATCGGGCCGGTCTTGACCTCGACGGGCTCGGCGCCGCGTTCGATCGCTTGCGTATAGGCCTTTGCCGCATCGCGGCAGCGCCAGCCCATACCGCACGCGGACGGGCCGTGCTCGGCGGCGAAATAGGCCGCGGGCGATTTGGGTTCGTAATTGGCGATCAAGTTGATGTCGCCTTGCCGCCACAATTGCACGTCCTTCGAGCGGTGGCGCGCGACGCGGGTGAAGCCCATGCGTTCGAACACCGGTTCGAGAATCCCCTTTTCGGGGGCGGAGAATTCGACGAACTCGAATCCATCGAGCCCGAGCGGGTTTTCGAACAGGTCGGCCATGCGGATATCCCTCATATGGTTTCAATTGAAACTATTATGCGGGATCGCGGTGGGCGAGTCAATGCGGCCCGCCTGACGTCGATCAGAAACGCAAGGGCAGGGCATTTTGAATCACGCGAAGACGCGAAGGCACGAAGATGATGACTTGGGCCGACAGGCCCCAATTCCATGGGATGCCGCGTTTGGCGCGATGGTGAAGCGAAAGGCCGCTTCGCGGCGAGCGCGATCTCTTCGAGTCTTCGCGTCTTCGCGTGAAATTATGCCCTACGCCGCCGCTGTCTCGATCGCCTCGAGCGCGTCCATCCACGCCGCTTCGACCGTCTCGAGCTCGGCGGCGAGCTTGCCGCGGCGCTGAGCAAGGTCGCCCATTGTCAGCTTAGCGAGCGCGGGGTCGGCGCTGTCGGGGTCGAACATCGCGCGGTCGATCGCGCTGATCTGTGTGGCGAGCTTCGCCGCGCGCGCTTCCTGCTCCTTCGCCGCCTTGCGCAGCGCCGCCTGCGCCTCGCGCGCCTTCGCCGCCTCCTGCCGCGCAAGCTTCGCATCCTTGGGCTTGCCCGCCGCCTTCGCGTCGTCGTTCGCGGCCACGCCCTTCGCGGCGCCCTGGCCGAGGATGAAGGCGACATAATCGTCCATGCTGCCGTCGAATTCGCGCGCGGTGCCGCCGTCGACGAGCACCAGCCGGTCGGCCGACATTTCGAGCATGTGGCGGTCGTGGCTGACGATCAGCACCGCGCCGTCATAGCCATTGAGCGCCTGGACCAGCGCCTCGCGCGCATCGACGTCGAGGTGGTTGGTCGGCTCGTCGAGGATGAGGAGATGCGGCGCGTCGCGCGTGATCAGCGCGAGCGCGAGCCGCGCGCGTTCGCCGCCCGACAGCTTGCGCACCTCGGTCGTCGCCTTGTCGCCCGAAAAGCCGAAGCGCCCCAGTTGCGCGCGCACCGCGCCCGGGGTCTTGCCCGCCATCACTCGCGTCATGTGCGCAAGCGGCGTATCGGCGCCGTCGAGTTCCTCGACCTGATATTGGGTGAAATAGCCGACGCGCATCTTGCCCGCGACCGCCACCCCGCCCTCTTCGGGCGCGAGCTGTGCCGCGAGCAGGCGCGCGAGCGTGGTCTTGCCATTGCCGTTGCGCCCGAGCAGCGCGATGCGGTCGTCGGGGTCGATGCGCAGGTTGAGGCGCCGCAGCACCGGTTCGCCGGGCGTATAGCCGACGCTCGCAAAATCGAGCGTGATCAGCGGCGGCTTCAGCTCGTCGGCGGGGCTCGGAAAATCGAACACCAGGCTGGGGTCTTCGGTAAGCGCGGCGATCGGCTGCATTCGGGCCAATTGTTTCGCGCGCGACTGCGCCTGCTTCGCGGTCGAGGCGCGCGCGCTGTTGCGTGCGATATAGTCCTGCAGCTTGGCGCGCTGCGCGTCCTGCGCCGCCTTCGCCGCGGCGAGCTGCGCGACGCGCTCGGCGCGCTGGCGCTCGAACGCGTCATAGCCGCCCGGATAGAGCGTGACCTTGCCGCCTTCGAGGTGGAGGATATGGTCGACCACATTGTTGAGAAGGTCGCGCTCGTGACTGATCACGACGAGCTGCCCCGGATAGGCGCGCAGGAAGGTTTCGAGCCACATCGTCGCTTCGAGGTCGAGGTGGTTCGACGGCTCGTCGAGCAGCAGCAGGTCGGGGTTCGAAAAGAGCAGCGCGGCGAGCGCGACGCGCATCTTCCACCCGCCCGAGAAGCTGTCGAGCGGTTGCGCCTGCATCGCCTCGTCGAAGCCGAGACCGCCGAGGATGCGCGCCGCACGCGCCGGCGCGGTATAGGCGTCGATCGCGATCAGCCGCTCGTGGATGTCGCCGAGCCTCTGCGCGTCGGTCTCGCTCTCCGACGCCGCCATCAGCGCGGCGCGCTCGGTATCGGCGGCGAGCACGGTTTCGAACGGGGTCGCGCTGCCGCTCGGCGCTTCCTGCGCGATATAGCCGATGCGCGTCTTGCGCGGCATTTCGATGCCGCCCTCGTCGCCTTCGAGGCTACCGATCATCGCCTTCATCAGCGTCGACTTGCCTGCGCCATTGCGCCCGATCAGCCCGGTGCGGCTTTTCGCCGGCAGGCTCGCGCTCGCGCGGTCGAGGATGGTGCGCCCGCCAAGGCGCACGGTAAGGCCGTTGATCGTCAACATGGGCGCGCCGCCTAGCACGCCGCGCGAGGAAGCCCAAGGGTTGGATATCCGGTCGTGCGGAACCCGCACGCGGCGCGATGGTTGTTCAAAGGGGGCGCGTCGGCCATCGGGGTGCTGGTCGCCGGAGGACGCTCATGCTATCATCGCGCTACGATCCCGAATGCCCGATCCTTTCCAGTCCCGATACGCTCTGGCCGTCCCGTCGCGGCGCGCGGAGCAAATACGGCCTCCTCGCAAATGCCACAGTCGGAGAATGCCATGCAGTCCCCAGGAGATTTTGAAATGTCCAGGCGCGGTATGCTCGCCGCCAGCGCGGCTTCGGCGGCAGTGACCAGCATCCCCGCGGCGCGGGCGAAAACCGCGGCGGCGCAGCCGGCCCCGTCGATGGCCAAGGTTGCGCTGACGGTGAACGGCGAAAAGAGCGAACTCGAACTCGATACGCGCATGACATTGCTCGACGCGCTGCGCGAGCACCTGCGGCTCACCGGGACCAAGAAGGGGTGCGACCATGGCCAGTGCGGCGCCTGCACGGTGATCGTCGATGGCCGGCGGATCAACAGCTGCCTGTCGCTCGCGGTGATGCACGACGGCGACACGGTCACGACGATCGAGGGGCTCGGCACGCCCCATGCCCTGCATCCGATGCAGGCGGCGTTCGTCGAGCATGACGGCTATCAATGCGGCTATTGCACGCCGGGCCAGATCTGTTCGGCGGTCGCAGTGCTCGACGAGATAAAGGCGGGGATTCCGAGCCATGTCACCGGCGATCTGACCGCCCCGGGCAAGGCAACCAACATGGAGATTCGCGAACGGATGAGCGGCAATATCTGCCGCTGCGGCGCCTATTCGAACATATTGGAAGCGATCACCGAGGTCGCGGGGAGGCAAGCATGAAGGCCTTCACTTACGAACGCGCGGCGACGCCCGCGGACGCCACCGCGGCCTTTGCGAAGACCCCGGGCGCACGCTTCATCGCGGGCGGGACGAACCTGCTCGATCTGATGAAGCTGCAGATCGAGATCCCCTCACACCTGATCGATGTCAGCCGCCTCGCGCTCGACACGATCGAGCCGACCAAGGACGGCGGGCTGCGCATCGGCGCGATGGTGCGCAACACCGACCTTGCCGCCGACAAGCGCGTGCGCCGCGACTATGGCTTGCTCACGCGTGCGCTCGTCGCGGGCGCGTCGGGCCAGCTGCGCAACAAGGCGACGACCGCGGGCAATCTGCTCCAGCGCACGCGCTGCCCCTATTTCTATGACACCAACCAGCCGTGCAACAAGCGCCAGCCGGGGAGCGGCTGCGCCGCTATCGGCGGCATCAGCCGCACCCTCGCCGTCCTCGGGACGAGCGAGGCGTGCATCGCCACGCACCCGAGCGACATGGCGGTCGCGATGCGCGCACTCGATGCCCGCGTCGAAACGGTCGATGCGGCGGGCAAGGCGCGCGCGATCCAGATCGCCGATTTCTATCGCGCGCCCGGAACCACGCCGCACATCGAAACCGTGCTTCAGCCCGGCGAATTAATTACCGCGGTGACGCTGCCGAAACCGATCGGCGGCACGCACATCTATCACAAGGTGCGCGACCGCGCCTCCTATGCCTTTGCGCTGATCTCGGTCGCGGCGGTCGTGCAACAGGATGGAAGCGGGCGCGTCGCATTGGGCGGCGTCGCGCACAAGCCGTGGCGCGTCGAAGCCGCCGAGGCCGATATGCCGCGCGGCGCGAAAGCCGTCGCGAGCGGTCTGCTCGCCGGGGCGAAGACGAGCCATGATAACGCGTACAAGCTGCCGCTGGTCGAGCGAACGCTCGCCGGGGCGCTGGCCGAAGCGAGGGGTTGAGCCATGAAATTCGACACCCCCGCAACGACCAACCCGATCGATCAGCTGAAGGTGGTCGGCAAGCCGACGAACCGCATCGACGGCCCGCTCAAGACCACGGGCACCGCGCCCTATGCCTATGAGCAGAAGGATCTCCCGGCCAACGCCGCTTATGGCTTCATCGTCGGATCGGCGATCGCCAAGGGGCGGCTCGTGTCGGTCGACACCGCCGACGCCGAAGCCGCGCCCGGGGTGCTCGCGATCGTGACCGCGGCCAATGCCGGCAAGCTCGGCAAGGGCGACTTCAACACCGCCAGGTTACTCGGTGGCCCCGACATCGAGCATTATCACCAGGCGATCGCGCTCGTCGTCGCCGAAACGTTCGAGCAGGCGCGCGCCGCCGCGGCGCTCGTTCGCGCCGACTATGCGCGCGGCAAGGGCGCCTTCGATCTCGCCGCGGCGATGGATACGGCGACGGCCCCGAAACCGATGTTCGGCACCGTCGCCGATACTGCGGTCGGCGATTTTGACGCCGCCTTTGCCGCCGCGCCGGTGACGCTCGATGCGCGCTATACGACCCCCGATCACAGCCATGCGATGATGGAGCCGCACGCTTCGATCGCCGCGTGGGAGGGCGACCGGCTGACGCTGTGGACCGCAAACCAGATGGTCGCCTGGTCGGTCGGCGACATGGCCAAGACGCTCGGTATTCCCAAGGAGAATATTCGTCTCGTCTCGCCCTATATCGGCGGCGGGTTCGGCGGCAAGCTGTTCATCCGATCCGATGCGCTCATGGCGGCGCTCGGCGCGAAAGCGGCACAGCGGCCGGTCAAGATCGCCCTGCCCCGCCCCCTGATGGCAAACAACACGACGCACCGCCCCGCGACGATCCAGCGCATCCGGCTCGGCGCGACCAAGGATGGCAAGATCACCGCGATCGGGCATGAAAGCTGGTCGGGCGACCTGCCCGGCGGCGGCCCGGAAACCGCGGTGGGACAGACGCGTCTGCTCTACGCCGGCCCCAACCGGATGACGAAGATGCGCCTCGCGGTGCTCGACCTGCCCGAAGGCAATGCGATGCGCGCGCCGGGCGAGGCGCCGGGGCTGATGGCGCTCGAAATCGCGATCGACGAAATGGCCGAGAAGCTGGGGATGGACCCGGTCGAATTTCGCATCCTCAACGACACGCAGGTCGATCCCGAAAAGCCCGAACGGCCCTTTTCGCAGCGACAGCTTGTCGAATGTCTCAGGACCGGCGCCGACAAATTCGGCTGGGCGAAGCGCAGCGCACAGCCAGGCACGACGCGCGACGGGCGCTGGCTGACCGGCATCGGCGTCGCCGCGGCGTTCCGCAACAATATCAACGAAACCTCGGCGGCGCGGGTGCGGCTCGACAAGGCGGGCGTGGTGACGGTCGAGACCGACATGACCGACATCGGTACCGGCAGCTATACGATCATTGCACAGACCGCTGCCGAGATGATGGGCGTACCGCTCGACAAGGTCGTGGTGAAACTCGGCGATTCGAGCTTCCCCGTCTCGGCGGGGTCAGGCGGGCAATGGGGCGCGAACAGTTCGACCGCGGGCGTCTATGCCGCCTGCGCCAAGCTGCGCGAGACGGTGGCGGCGAAGCTCGGCCTCAACGCCGCCGACGCCCTGTTCGTCGACGGCGAAGTCCGCTCGGGCGATCGCCGCGTGCCGCTCGGCGAAGCGGCGGGCGAGGCCGGCCTCGTCGCCGAGGACAAGATGGAATATGGCGATCTCGCCGACAAATATCAGCAATCGACCTTCGGCGCGCATTTCTGCGAGGTCGCAGTCGATGCCGCAACGGGCGAGATCCGCATCCGCCGTATGTTGGCCGTGTGCGCCGCAGGGCGCATCCTCAATCCCAAATCGGCGCGCAGTCAGGTTATCGGTGCGATGACCATGGGCGCGGGCGCCGCTCTGATGGAGGAGCTCGCGGTCGACAAGCGCTTCGGCTTCTTCGTCAATCACGACCTCGCGGGGTATGAGGTGCCCGTCCACGCCGACATCCCGCATCAAGAGGTAATCTTCCTCGATGAGACCGACCCGACCACCTCGCCGATGAAGGCGAAGGGCGTCGGCGAACTCGGCATCTGCGGCGTCGCGGCGGCGGTCGCCAACGCCGTCTATAATGCGACCGGGGTGCGCGTGCGCGACTATCCGGTCACGCTCGACAAGCTGCTGGGCGGGCTGCCGGAGATCGCATGACGCCGCCTGGCCGTCAGCGGAGGTCGGCCGGACGGTCGATGTCGGCGAGTTCGGCCGCCGGCGCCGCGACGAGCCGCGCCGAGCGGAGCAGCGCGCGGCCGCCGCGGTCGCCCGTGCTGTCGCGAAGGGTGCCGAACAACGTTCGGGCGAAGATCGCCGGGGGCATCGCGATCCCGTCGCGCGCCGACGCGACGATCGGCGCCCTGTCGGCGTCGAAGCCGGCGAGCAGCGCGCGCAAATGGTCCACGCGCACGAAAGGCATGTCGCCGAGCAGCACCAGCGCCGCCTTTGCCCCGGTTGCGGCTGCCGCCTCTATGCCGAGCGCGAGCGAGTGCGACAGCCCGAGGTCGGGCTCCGCATTGACCTTCATCGTAAAGCCGAGGCGCGCGAGTTCGTCGGCGAGCGGACTCTCCTCGGCGCATACCACGAACCGCACCCCCGCGCCGAGCTCGGCGATGCACTGCGCGGCGTGGAGCACGACCGGCACGCCGCCGAGGGGCTCGACCAACTTGTCGCGCGCGCCGAAGCGCTGCGACCGGCCCGCAGCGAGCAGGACTGCTGCGATCGCCTCCGGCTCGATCATCGACGCTTCTCCAGAATGGCCGCTGCGGCGCTCAAGCGTGAGAGTGCAGGCAAAATGACGTGCTTGGCAACCCGCCCCGAAGATATTCTCCGCTTCCTTGTCGCGCGCGCCGACGAAGGACTCGCGACGGTGCTCGTCACCTTGACCGGGATCGAAGGCTCGTCCCCGCGCGCGATCGGCACGCAGCTCGCGGTCGCCGATGATGGCCGCTATCTGGGCTCCTTTTCGGGCGGCTGCATCGAGGCGGCGGTGGTCGCCGAAGCGCTGAGCCTACTCGCCGCCGATCGCGCCAAGCTGGTGCGTTTCGGCGCGGGGTCGCCCTATATCGACGTCCGCCTGCCGTGCGGCGGCGGCATCGACCTGCTCTTCACCCCGCGTCCCGATCGCGCGGCGATCGGCGCGGCGCTGGCGCGGATGGATGGGCGGCGGGACGGCGGGTTGATCCTGTCGCCGGGCGGTGCGCGCGCGGCGGGTGCCGGCGTCCAAACCGGCTGGCAGGGCGACAGCTTCGCGCTTCGCTATTCGCCGCGTCTGCGCATCGTCGCGATCGGGCAGGGCGAGGATCTGACCGCGACCGCGCGCCTCGCGCAATTTTACGGCGCCGAAACGCTCGCCTTCTCTCCGCAGCCACGCGATGTCGCGGCGCTCGAACGCCACGGCATCGCCGCGCGTCACCTTTCGATACGCCACAGGCCGCCCACGCTGCGGCCGGACACCGCGACGGCGTTCGTCTTCCTGTTCCACGACCGCGATTGGGAAGAGACGCTGCTGCCTTGGGCACTCGCGCAGCCCGCCTTCTATATCGGCGCCGTGGGAAGCCCGCGCGCGCAGGCCGCGCGGCGCGAGATGCTGGCGGCGAACGGCGTCGACCGCACGGCGCTCGCCGCGCTCCGGTCGCACGTCGGACTGATCCCCTCGACCCGCGATCCGGCAACACTCGCGCTCTCGATCGTCGCCGAGATCGTCGAAATGTTCGCCGGGAACGCGCACCTCGGCAGCATTCCGCGTATCGCGCGCGAAGAAGCCCGCGTCGATGCCGCCCCAGCGGCGCCGTCGACCGGCAGCTGACCTCGGCAATAGCTCAAAAATTTCCGGCAAACATAAAAAGCCCGCCATCCCATGGGGAAAGCGGGCGTTTATTGGTTGCGGGAGTAGGATTTGGTCGACGGAGTACAATGCTCCGAGCGATCGCTGCCTGACGGGCGCAAGCACCGCGCCACACATCCTCCGCCGTCGCATCAATCTGCATCGCGCTCCCATGCGCCGTCAGCCGCCGCCGAAATTTTCGCGGCGGCTTAATTTTTGGCACTTTCCCGTCACGATCCGAAGCAATGGGGGGTGGTTGCGGAAACACCTAACATTTCTAACATCGTAGGATTTCTGCGGGTTGCAGACCTAATATTTATCTAACATCGACCTAATCTCATTCGGTGAATGTTAGATAATATTTCGTTTTCAAAAACATAATAATATCAATGGTATAAGGTGAAGCAGTCTAGAATATTAGGTCAGGTTAGACGGCAAACCGAACATAAAAACTCTAGGATTTCTGCGCCTTTGTTTCTCAATGGCGAGGACAGGTTAGACATATTAGGTGTTTCCGCACCCTCCCCCTCCCCCGGCGCTGCGCTGCCGGCCCGTCCCCTTGCATCAAAATCGACAAAAAAGGCGAAAGCGGAGCGTGGGGGCGAGCGCGGCGCGTGAGGGTCGACCGAAGGGTCGCGTCGGCGCCCGGCTTCGGTTCGTGATTTGTTCCCAAGGGGGTGTGCTCGTGTTAGGACGGGCCCTCAATCAGCTCGGGAACTGGAGATGACGAATGGATGATGCGGTTTTGAATTCGAAGCTGACTGCGGTGCAGCAGAGCGCCCGAATTGCAGGCCAGCTGGCGGATCACGCGATCAAGCGCGCCGGCGTCCTCGAAGCTGCCGTCGTGCAGTTGGCGACCACAGGAAAGCTCGATTTCGATGCACTGCGAGCGGCTGTGATGGCAGATTTCGGCGCCACGCCGGAAACCGAAAAGAAGCTCGACGCGATCATCGCGGAACTGCGCCAACGCATGCCTTGAATTCCGAAAGGCGCCGGCGGCCCCTACCCCGCCGCCGCGCCGCCCTTCGGCTCATAGGCCCGGAACCCGAACGCCGGCACGCCCAGGCGATCGTTCATGCGCAGGAAACGACTGATGATCGGGCTGATCTCGTTCGGGAAGAAGACGTCCATCGCGCGGCCGACGTCGCCGAAACCGCCGTTATTCTGCGGCACGATGCCGAGCAGCTGGGGCGGGATTCGGTGGGCGGCCAGCATGTCGTCGCGGGTCAGGTTCTTGATATTCTGAAACTCATCCTTCGCCGCCACCTCGGCGAGCGGGATGATCTGCACCCCATCCTTCTTTCCTCCGGGAATGTTGAGGAAGAGGTTGCGGAAATTGCCGCGCCCCTTCGCCTGCTTCAGCTGATCCTTGATATTGTCCTTCGTTTCCTGGTCGGCCAGCACCTCCGACAGATAGAAGATGAACCCCGCATGCGCGCCGTTGAGGTAATAGCGGCGGCGGAACAGCGTCGCATTTTCGTTGAGCAACCCCGATTGCAGCGCCGCGAGCCACTCGGGGATGCCATAGACCTCCTGCAGCACGTCGGGCTGCTGCAGCTGATGGACGCTGCCCGGGCGGAATTCATGGATCTGACCGATCGGCCCCTGCACGAAGAAAGCGGTGCCCGGCGCGACACCCATGCGTGTATAGGCGGCAAGGCTATGCTTGAAGCGCAGCGGCCGCCCGCCCAGATTGTCGATCTGCTCGAGATAGCCGTTCCCCATCTGCAGGAAATCGAGCGCGAACCGCTCGAAATTGTCGCTGTCAAGCCACCGCGACGGCACGAAATGCTCGACGAGCAGGTTGACCTTCAGCCCGATCGCGCTGCGATGGTGTGACGACATGTTGAACGCTTTGCCGAGGCTCACCATCGGCAAAGGCGTCTCGTACCAGCGCCCATTGTGCCAGATCTCGAAATAGGTCCACAGGTCGCGCGACCCGATGACGCTGTCGGGCTCGCCGAAGGTGAAAACCATCGGCTCCCCGCCGGTCTGGGTCGCGTCGATCGTGGTGGTCTCGGTCATGGCAGGATCCTTTGCCGTCAGTCGAAGAAAAAGGCCTCGCCCTGCGCGGCGGCAGGTTCGCTGCCGTCGAGGGGTTCGACCAGAAGGGAGTGGAGAATCGACCAGGCGATATCGGCGTGACCGACCTCGCCGTTGCGGGCGGCGACATAGGTCACCTGCTTTCCCGATTTCGTGATCGCAGGGCGGATGGCCATGAAGGCCGCGAAGACGTCGCTCCACCCAGCGTCGATCTCGATGCGGCCGTTGCGAAAGATATTCTGGCCCTTCATGACCAACTCCGCCTTGGTCCGCACCGAATAGTCGATGCCGCGCGCGGTCGGGAACCATTTGCGCACCAGCTCGAGCACCGCCTGCCCGCTGCCCGACGTGTCGATCGCGATATCTACGACGTTGTAATAGCTCGCGACCTCGCGAATCAGGTCGGCCTGCCCCTGAAAATCGAGCCCGTTGGCGCGCCGCTTTTCGAGCACGCGGAACTTGCCCCCGGCCTTTTCGGGCAATCCGGTGACCGACAGGGCGGCATCGTCGCGGCCCTGCTTGTTCGGGTCGTAACCGATCGAAACCGGCTTTTCGCCATAGGGCCGTCGCCCGGGCAGGCCGATTTCGGCGGGCTTGAAATCCTTCCACACGTAGAAGCTGTCGACCCGCGACGCCGCGATCAGGCTGAATGGGAAGCTGCTCTGGCTGTCGTCGATGAATTCGCATTCATAGAGATTGCGGAATTCGTCGTCGCTGCTCTCCATGCGCAGCTCGTCGATGTCGAACAGGAAATCCATCCCGCCATCGATCGCGTCCTGCAGGGTCAGGATATGGCACCAGCTGCCGTCGGGCATCATGGCGCCGCGGCGCAGATTGCGCTTCGACACGTCGAACGGCTTTTGGTCGGCCTTGCGGCGACGCCGGTTCCATTCTTCCCCCGACCAGAAGGCATAGGCCTGGTGCGTGATCGCGCTCGGGGTCGAGAAATAGGTGCGCTTGTAGATCTTGTGCGTCGCCATCGCGCTGGCGACCTTCTTCAGCTCGGCGAAACCGCCGACCCAGAAGAATTCATCGAAATAGAGGTCGCCATGCTCGCTCTGCGCGGTCTGGGCATTGGTCGAAAAGAAATAGAGGCCAATCGGCTCGGCGCCGTCGCCCATGTCGAGCAGGATGGGATCGCCCTTCAGGTCGACGCCGGTGACCTTCTTGACCCAGGCGGTGATATAACGGCGGAAGACCAGGACCTGCCGCTTCGATGCCGACAGGAATATCTGGTTGCGCGGCGCCCCGCCCAGAAAGCTCCACCGCGCTTTCATCAGGGCTTCGCGCGCGAAATACCAGGTCGCGCCGACCTGCCGCGATTTCAGGATTTTGCGCGTCCGCTCGTCGCGCTTGTCCCACCACAGCTTCTGATGCGCCAGATTATGCTTGTGGAAATCCGCCTCGAGCGCATCCCATTGCTCGTCGGTCAGGAAATTCTTGCGCTTTTCGGCGCGCTTCGCCTTCGCGGGCTCGTCGTTGCGGCGAGCGATATTGGGGTTCAGGTCGCCCTCTTTCCCCGTCTCGTGATATTTGCGGATCCGCGCGGTGCGCTCGAGGCAGCGCAGGAGGAAATCGACCCGCTTCATGTCGCCTTCGGTGATCTTTTCGCCCTTGTCGATCAGGGCGGCCGCCTTCACCTCGATGCGGTCCTCGATGATCTGGACCGATTTCGCCTTGCGCCATTCGCCGCGCCTCTTCCAGCTCGCGACGGTCGCGCGTTTCTCGCCCAGCTCGCGCGCGATCGCGGTGATCGTCCAGCCGCGCCAATAGAGCGAGCGCGCCTCGCGCTCGGGGTCGCGCCCATCGTCCAGCGGTTTCGCCGCTTCGCTCTCAAGGGTGCCGGTCGGGCCATTCATGGCCCGACGCCATGCCGCGAAAATCGGCCCTCGCGCGCCGCCCTCGCGTTGTAAACTCGCGCCCTACAACGCGAGAGCGTTGCAACATGGCCGGTTTTTCAGCCGAAAGGCGACATCTGACACGCGCCGGCTCCCCGCTTCCGTCGTCCAGGTCAGCCCATGATCACGCCGATGGAGCCCAACAGATGAACTTCAGCCGCACCAAGCCCTTCCTGCTCGCCACCGCCGGTTCGACCGTCGACGGCCGCGTGATCGACGACAAGATGCTCGAGGAAATGGCGTCGAGCTATAATCCGAAAACCTATGGGGCGCGGCTCAACATCGAGCACATCCGCGGCATCAGCGGCGACAAGCCGTTCCGCGCCTATGGCGACATCCTCGAGTTGTCGACCGGCGAGGTCGAGGTCGACTTCAACGGCAAGAAGGAAAAGCGCAAGGCGCTCTATGGCATCTTCGACGTGACGGAGGATGCGAAGGCGCTCAACGCCGCGCAGCAAAAGGTGTATCCGTCGATCGAGATCGAGCCCAATTTCGGCGGCAAGGGCTATGCCTATCTGATGGGTTGCGCGCTGACCGACAGCCCCGCCGCGATCGCCACCGAACGGCTGCAGTTCGCGGTCACCCGGCCCGGCGCCCTCGTTTACAGCCGCGACCAGGCCGGCACGCTCGAATTCGCCGACGAAACCGGCGCCACGACGGCCGAGGGCGGCAATTTCCTCAATGCGCTGACCGGCGTGCTCGACAAGTTCGCCGACAAGTTCGGGGCGAAGAAGGAAGAGTCGAAGCCCGATCCCAGGCCCGAAGCGGCACCGGGCACGATCGACGCGGCCGCGCTGACCGGCCTCTTCACCGATCTCGGCACCGCGCTGCAGGGCGCGCTGACCGAACAGACCAACGCCATCCGCGGCGAGCTCGACCAGTTCGGGCTCAAGCTGAAGGAGGTCGAGGACAAGTTCGAAGCCACGCCGGCGCCGGGGCAAAAACCCCGCCCGGCGGCCGATGGCGGCAAGTTCGCCCGCACCGACTGCTGATCGCCCCAATCCATCCCGCGCCCGCCCAGACTGCCCAAGGAAGCTAATCGATGCGCAATGAAACCCGAATTCTCTTCACCGCCTATGTGTCGCAGATCGCGACGCTCAATGGCCTCGACGCCGGCGACGTTTCGACCAAGTTCACGGTCGATCCCGTTGTCGAGCAGCGCCTCGAAGAGGTTATCAAGCAGGGCAGCGAGTTCCTGCAACAGATCAATATTGTTCCGGTGGTGCAGCAAGTTGGCGACAAGGTCGGGGTCGGCGTCACGCGGCCACTCGCGAGCCGCACGAACACCGCCGGTGGCACCAAGCGCAATCCTACCGATCCGACCGACACGTCGGACAAGGGGCAGTATTTCTGCAAGCAGACCAACTTCGATCACGCGCTGCCCTATGCAAAGCTGGATATGTGGCGGCATCGCCCCGAATTTCAGACACTGATCCGCGACGCGATCACCAAACAGCAGGGCCGCGATCGTATCATGATCGGTTGGCATGGCGAGGAAGCGGCGGCCACGACGGATATCGTCGCGAATCCGATGCTTCAGGATGTCAATGAAGGGTGGCTCTACAAGATTCGCACGCACGCGCCATTGCAGGTGCTCGATGACGGCGATCTGACCGTCTATGCGGACGGCAGCGATCACGCCGATCTGAAGGCGATCTATGTCAAGCCCGGGGTGACGCTCTACGACGAATCGCTCGATAACGCGACCGCCGCCGCCGCCGATTACAGCTCGCTCGATGCGCTGGTGCTCGACGCCAAGTCGCTGATCCCCGAATGGCACCGCGGCGATACCGATCTCGTCGTCATCGTCGGCCACGATCTGGTCGACGACAAATATTTCAACATCGCCCAGACCACCGGCGCCACCGCGACCGAGGTCGAAGCGACCGACCGCATCCTGCGCTCGACCAAGCAGATCGGCGGCCTTCCCGCCGTTCGCGTCCCCTTCTTCCCGGCGGACGCGATCCTGATCACCCGGCTCGATAACCTGTCCATCTATGTCCAGGAAGGCACGCGCCGCCGTATGATCAAGGACGAGCCCGAACTCGACCGCATCGCCAACTACGAAAGCGCCAACGAGGATTATGTCGTCGAGGATTATGAGCTTTGCTCGCTCATTGAGAACATCGTCATCGGCGCCGCGCCCGCCCGCGAAGCCGCCCCGTAATACCTGGGGGCGTTGACGGCGCGCGGCTGACATCCGGGTCGGCGGCGCCAGAGCCCAGCGCATAGTCGGGGAGGCATTCGAAGCCAGCGCCCGACGGCCGCCGCCGGATAGAGCGGCCACCCATCGGAAAAAGGAGCCCCGCTCATGACCAGCCTCGCCCGCCGTATGCGTGCCCGGAAACTCGCCACCGCCGCCGCCGTCGAAGCCGGCAAACCGCCCGCCGGCGTCGCCGCGCCGATGCCGAAGGAAGGCGAAAGCGCCAGCGAATATCGCACGCTGCTTGCCGCGCTGCATGACGATTTACGCCGGCTGTCCGAAACCCAGTCGATCACCGCGCGCAATCCGATGAAGCTGGCGATGGCGGCCAAATATTTGCCCTGGGTCGCCGGGGCCTTGCATGCCGGCGCCGAGGGCAAGGCGGCGCAGGACGAGATCGTTGTGACGATCATGATCTGGGCGATCGACTATCGCGACATCAGCGCCGCACTGGTGATCGCCGACCATGTCCTGACCCACGGCCTGTCGCTGCCCGATCGCTACACCCGCACCCCAGCCTGCCTGATCGCCGAGGAAATCGCCGAGGTCGCCATCCGGGAGCCCGGAACCGTTACGCTCGAGCAGTTGCAGCGCGTCGCCGAATTGACCGAAAATCATGACATGCCCGATCAGGCGCGCGCCAAATTGTTCAAGGCCCTGGGTCGCGCCAGCGCTGCGTCCGCCGCCGCATTCGACCCGCAGGCCGACAATGCGGTGGCGGGCGGCAAGGCCGCGCTGATCGAGGGCGCGATCGCCGCCTTCGGCGAAGCGCTGCGCCTCGACAAGAATGTCGGCGCCAGAAAGGATCTGCAGCAGGCCGAGGCCGAGCTCAAGAAGCTCGCGCCTCCGCCCGAATAACCAGCTCGGCCCACGCCGCTCGGGGGGCGGTGACGGTTCGGCGCACCCGCAAGGGCACAGCCCCGCACCCGATCCCCACCCCCCGTAAAATTCGAAAGGAGGCAAAATGAGCGACCTGATCTCGACCCCGCCGTCGCCCGCCTCCCCTGCCGACAGCAAGGTCGCGGCCGACGGCTGGTTTCCCGACATCGACTGCAACGACCTGCGCGACGAAGTGCGTCTGGGCGAAGGCATCGTGACCCACCAAAGGCTGATCGCCGCGATCGAGGGCGCGATGCTTCACGCCTTCCGCGCCCTCGCCGACTGGCGCGCGCTGCACGCCGGCGCCGGGGTCGCTTCGCTCGATGCCGTGCCCGATGAAGTCACGATCGGCGGCGACCCGCGCCCCGTCGTGCTGTGGCGCCGCATCATCCGCTATTATGCCGCGGCCGAAATCGCCGACGGCTATCGCGACCTTGTCGCGACCGACCAGCAATCGCAGCGCAGCGACGAACGCCGCGTCTCGGCCGACGATTATCGCCGCATGGCGCATGCCGCCGTCGCCGACCTGCGCTCGATCGGCGCCGCCACGCCCGTCCAGCGCAACCATGCGGAGCTGATCTGATGCAGGCGATCGCGCAGGACGGCGAAACGCTCGACGCGCTGTGCTGGCGCGCGCTCGGCAGCACCGCCGGCGTCACCGAACAGGCGCTTCAGCTCAACAGCGGCCTCGCCGCGCTGGGTCCGCGGCTGCCCGAGGGCACGATCGTCGAACTTCCCGAAATCGACGAGGCCGCGCGACCGACGCGCGAAACGGTGCAGCTTTGGGACTGACCGCCATCCTGACCCCGCTTGCCGTCGCGGGTGCGCTCGCGCTCGCCTTCATTGCCGTTGCATGGCGCAGCTGGCGGAAATTCGAACGGGGGTTGGACGCGGAATGAGCGGGTTCGAGATCAAGGGTTTCATGGGCGCATTGCTGATCGCCTTCGGCGTGACGGTGCCGCTGCCGGTGTTCCTCGCCGGCATGGCGCTCGCGCTCGGCGGCGCCTTTTTCGCCATGATGGGCGGCGGACCGTCGTCGCGCGCCAGCTACGCCACCACAATCTTCCTCGCGATCATCGCCGGCTTCGCCGCCGCGCTGCTGCACCCGATGTTCGTGCCCGACTGGCCCGTCCAGCTGATCATGATGGCCGCCGGCGCGCTGTCCAAATATCTTGCCGAGACCATCGTCACCATCGGACAGGCGGCGCGCGACCGCGCTGGCGAGATCGTGCGCAACGTCCGCATCCCCTGGGTCAGGAACAAGGGAGACGGCGATGTTTGACCAGATCCACAGCACGCTGCTCGCCGCCGCCTATTTCGCGATGGGCTGGCGCTTCTACACCCGCATCCTGCCTGCAATGGACCTGCAGGCGGGTCGCTCGGAGCGTTCGGTCATGATCTGGCTCTTCGCCACGATGATGATGCTGTTCGGCGCCGCATGGCTCGGCAGAGCCTACACCTTTGCGACGTCGTCCGTCGTGACGCTGATGGGCCATTACGCTCTGCTCGCCTTCTCGGTCCTCTACTACCGCCGCATGCTGCGCCGCACCGATGGCGGCGGCAGCTGGCTGAACGATGGAGAATTGCCATGAAGGCCGAAATCGCCGCGATGATCGACGGCATTCTCGATCGTGAGGGCGGCTATGTCGACCATCCCTCCGACCCGGGCGGTGCCACCAACTGGGGCATCACGCAGCGCGTCGCGCGCGCCAACGGCTATCAGGGTCATATGAGCCAGCTTCCCAAGGCGACGGCGCGCGACATCTACTACCGCCAATATATCGTCACCCCCGGCTTCCTCGGCATCGCCGAGATCGACGCGGCAGTCGCCGAGGAAGTGGTCGACAGCGGGGTCAACTGCGGTCCGGCGCGCGCCGCGAAATGGTTTCAGACCGCGCTCAACCTCTTCAACCGCCGCGGCGCCGATTACCCAGACATCGCCGTCGACGGGCAAATCGGCGCGCAATCGCTCGCCGCCTTCCGCGGCCTCATCGCCAAGCGCGGCGCGGCGGTCGCGCGCGATCTGATGATCGACGCACTCGATGGCCTGCAATTCGGCCATTATGCCAGCCTCGCCGAGAGCAATCCGAAATTCGAGGACTTCATGCCCGGATGGGTCCGCACGCGTATCGGAAACGCGCGCGCATGACCTTGGCTTTGCCCTTCGTCACCCGATGGCTGCTCGGCCGCTTCGGCGAGCGCACCGCGCGCTGGATCTCCGAACTGATCGGCCTTGCGCTGCTCGGCCTCGCCCTGTGGTTCGCTTACAGCTGGGCGTGGGAACGCGGCCGCGCGCACGAGGAAGCGGCCAATGCGGCGGAGGTCCTCAAGATCAGGGAAGAACGCGACGCCGCGATGGCCGAACTCGGCAGGCAGGACGCGGAGGCTGCCGAGGGGGTCGAGGACACCATCACCCGAAACCGCGAGGAACTGGATCATGAAACAGCCCCGCTTCCCGATCGCCCTCTTAGCGATCGCCAGCGCGCCCGTGCTTGCCGCGAGCTCGTGCGGCAGGGACGCCGATGTCCGGCACCTGCCGCCGGCGCCGCCGACACTGGCGGCTGACCAGGCAGGCCAGCCTCGGCCCGAAATGCCCGAGGCGGCAGCGACGTCCGAACGGGCCTATGAGGACTGGATCAGCGATCGTCTCGATTGGGGCGACCGCCGCGACGCGGTCGCGTGGCGCTGGTGTCAGATCTACAACCGCTTCGCGAATTCGCCGACTGACTGCGGCCCCAAGCCGGTGGGAATCGAATGAACAAGCCCGACAGCCTGCGCGCCGCGCTTGTCGCGATCGATCCCGAGCTCGCGCGCGATCCGCAACAGCTGATCCTCTGGATCGACGAGGGCGCGGTGCAGTCGCCGATGACGGCCGCCTTTCACTTCAGCTACGCATATCGTCTCAACGTCCTGCTGCTCGGCTATGCGAAGCACCAGGCGCCGCTGATGATCGCGACGCTGCACTGGCTGCGCGTCAACCAGCCCGATCTGCTGACCCCGGGCAAGGATGCGATCGCCTTCGAGGCCGATTTCCTCGACAATGCCAGCGTCGACCTGCAATTCACGCTGCGCCTGACCGAACAGGTCCGCGCGGTGAAGCGCGACGACGGCGGGTTCGACATGAACTTCATCGACGAACCCGACCCGCTGCTCGCCGACGATATCGGCCTTGGCGAGGGCGGGACGATGCCGCCGCTGTCGGATCTGTGGTTCGCCGGCGAGCGATTGCTTCCCGACGTCCCGCTGCCCGGATGATCGAGAGCAACTTCCCCGCTTTTGAACGCTTCCTCTCCCGCTTCGTCGAGGCGCTGTCGCCGCGCGAGCGCAAGCGCCTGCTGTCGAAGATCGGCCAGTCGCTCCGCCGCTCGAACAGCGCCCGCATTGCCGCGAACGTCGAGCCAGACGGAACTCCGATGGAGCCGCGCCGTCCGCGCGACGGCGCATCGAAGCGCGGCAAGATGTTCCGTCGCCTGCGCATGGCGCGCGTGCTCAAGGTGCGCCCGACCGCCGATCAGGTCAGCGTCGGCTTCATCGGCCAGGCGCAACAGGTGGCGAAGGTCCATCATTTCGGCGAAGTCGATGAAGTCGGCCGCACCCGCGACGGCCGAACGATCCGCACCCGCTATGTCGCGCGCCGCCTGCTCGGCATCGGCCGCGACGACGAGGCGATGGCGTTCGATGCCGTGGCGAAGCATCTCGACCGCGAAACCTGACCCGATCGACAAGCGCGCCGCGTTGTAAACCCGCCGCCTACAACGCCCAAAGCTGGCGCGCGCGGGGGCTTTGCGCTTGTCCTGCCCTCCATGCCGATTTCGTCCATAGCGACCTCCTCCGCCGTCGACCTGTCGGCGCTTCCGCCGCCCGACCTCGTGCCGCAGAGCGACTTCGAGGCGCGGCTCGCGGCCAAGATCGCGCGGCTGATCACTACCCTTCCCGCATTCGACGCGCTGGTCGAGAGCGATCCCGCGATCAAGCTGCTCGAATCCGACAGCTATGACGAGCAGCTGCTCGCGCAGGCGTGCAACGATGCGGCGCGGCAGATGCTGCTCGCCTTTGCCGCCGGCGCCAATCTCGATCAGCTCGGCGCGCTCCTGGGCGTCGTCCGCCTCGAGCTGACGCCCGCCGATCCCGAAACCGGCGCCGCGGCGGTGATGGAGAGTGACAGCGAATTTCGGGCGCGCATCCTGCTCGCCCCGCACAGTTTCAGCGTCGCCGGTCCCGAGCGCGCCTATGTCTATCACGCCCTCTCGGCATCGAGCGACGTCCTCGATGCCAGCGCGACATCGCCGACGCCGGGGCAAGTCGTCGTTTCGGTCCTGTCCCGCACCGGCGACGGAACCGCGCCGGCGGGAACTCTCGCGGCTGTCGAGGCCGTGCTGACCGATGACGAGGTCCGCCCGCTCACCGACGAAGTCATCGTCCAGTCCGCCGATATCGTCTCCTTTGCGATCGAGGCGAACATCTGGCTCTACGCGGGTCCCGATCCCAACCTGATCGTCGAGGCCGCCGAAGCGTCGCTAGACGCATATCTTTCCAAGGCGCGGCGACTCGGCCGCGACATTCCACGATCCGCGATCATTGCCGCGATCCATGTCGCCGGCGTCCAGCGCGTAGAGATCGTTTCGCCTGCCGCCGATCAGGTGATGACCATGCTGCAGGCTGCCTGGTGCGACGATATCACGCTCACCTATGCCGGGGTCGACGAATGAGCGCGCTGGATCCCGATCTGCTCGCGCGGAGCCTGCTGCCGCCAAACGCGACCGATCCCGAGCGTGCGCTCGAGGACGCGATGCGCGCCGACATCGATCTGTCGGACGTTGGCTCGCTGTGGAATCCGGCGACCTGCCCCGCCGCCGTGCTCCCCTATCTCGCCTGGGGGCTCGCCATTCCGTTCTGGGACGCGAACTGGACCGAGGCCCAGAAGCGGGCGGCGATTGCCGACGCCATCCCCTTCCATCGGCGAAAGGGCACGCGCGCAGCCGTCCGCGAAGCGCTCGACCGCTTTCATCCGCTGTTGCAGATCGCCGAATGGTGGGAAACCAGCCCCCGCGGCGCCGCCCATACGTTCGAAGTTCGCGCACCAGCCGCCGACATCCCCGCGAGTTTCCTGACCAGCGAAACCGCGGCGGCGATCATCCGCGACGTCGCCGCCGCCAAACCGGCGCGCAGCCATTTCACCTTCATCCAGTCGCTCGAGGCGCAGGCCGCCGGCTGGCTCGGTAGCGGGGCCAATCTCGCCACCTTCAGCCGCGCGACGCTGACGGCGGCTCACGACGACGATCCCCTCTGGGCGCAGCTGCTGCAGACCGAGGATGGCGAACCATTGTCCGATGACAATGGCGAATTTCTGGAGCAGGATTAATGCCCGGTTTGCAAATGATGATCACCGATGCGGGCCTCGACGCGATCGTCAACGCCCAGCAAGGCGGCACCGACACGGTGTTGATCGAGGCGCTGGGTCTGACCAACACTCCGTTCGTAATGGCGCCGACGCTGACCGCGCTGCCGGGCGAATTCCGCCGTATCGATACCGTCGGCGGACAGGCGGTCGCAGAGAATATCATCCACGTCGTCGCCTATGACCCCGATCCGATTTCCTATGACGTGACCGGCCTCGGCCTCTTCGACGGAGACGGCACGCTGATCGCGGTCCACAGCGCCGAAGCCGATCCGATCCTGTCGAAGGCCGAGCTCGCGACCAGCCTGTTCGCGATCGACATTACGCTCGCCGCGGACCTCGCCGCGGTCATCGAGTTCGGCGAGCCCCTCTTCAACAACCCGCCCGCCACCGAAACCGTCCCCGGCGTCGTGGAGATTTCCGACAATGACGAAGCCGACGCCGGCATCGATGATGCGACCGCCATGTCGCCGAAGAAGGTCAGGCGCGTTCTCGATGCCGCTGTGGCGCTGATCGACGCCGCCATCGCGGCACTCACCGCCGCGACCAACAATTCGATCGCAACGCTTACCGGTAGAACGATCACCGGCGCCGGACTGGCTAGCGGTGGCGGCGATCTTTCCGCCGATCGCCAGATCAATGTCGTGGCAGCCTCGCAGGCACAGGCGCGGACCGGCACGGCCAGCGATGTTGCGCTGACCCCCGAAGCGCTCGGCCCCATCATGAAGTCGCTGGGCACCAGCGGTTATGCGACGATTCCGGGCGCTGACCCCGCGAACACGGTGATGATACAGTGGGGACGCTACACTGCCGCGACCAACGCCAGCACACCGGTCAGCTTTCCGACCAGCTTCAGCTCTCCCGCCTATTCGGTTGTTGCTGGCGGCACACAGGATACGAACAACGACGCGCAGGACAACTGGCCGGCTGTGGACCCTTCCAGCATCACCGCGAACGGCTTCTCGATCATCAACGCCAATCAGCAGAACGATCCGGGCTGCTATCTCGCAATCGGAAGGATCGACCTGTCATGACATGCTTTTTCAGTCCCGCCGTCGGCGGCTTCTTCGACGACGCTCTGCATCGCGATCTTCCTCTCGACGCGATCCAGATCTCTGCCGCGTCCCATCGCGAGTTGCTTGAGGCGCAGGCAGAGGGGAAGCTCATCGCGGTAGTCGCCGGTGAGGTCCAGGCGATCGCCCCGCCTCCGCCCTCGCCTACCGATCAGCTCGCAATCATTCGCCGGCAACGCGATCGTCTGCTTGCGGTGACCGACAAACTGGTTGCCGTCTCCGATTTTCCGATCACGGCTGCCCAGCGCGAAGAGCTGCTGCCGTGGCGCGAGGCGCTCCGCGACCTTCCATCCACCCTCGATCTCGCCGCGCCCTTTGACAGCGTCATCTGGCCCGCGCGTCCGGCATGGCTCGACGAAAGCGGCGAGATCGTCTCCGCCTCACCCGCCGGATGACCGCTGCCGCTCCATTTCCAACAAGAGGTTGACCAATGGCCAAGATATCCGCTCTGCCTGCCGCGGACCCGCTGACGGGCGACGAAACCGTGCCGCTCGTCCAGGACGGCGAAACGCGCTCGATCAACCCTGCGGACCATCTGGCCTATATCGCCCAGGGCGCCGAGCTCGCCCGCGACCAGGCGGCCGACCTGGTTCAGCCGCAAAACATCTTCGTCGACGTCGCTCTCGCCGTGGCCGAAGCGGCGGTGGCCGAAAATGTCTTTTTCAAGCTGGTGTCCTCCGCGACCGGCATGGCGGACGTCAGGCGCCGCGATGCCGAGGGATCGACCCTGCTCTATCAGGAAGCGACCGTTGCGGCTCTCGACGCCCCGGGCGGCGCGGCCATCGTGCGGACGCAATCCGGCGAAAATCTGCAGCAATTCGTCGATAAGATGCCTCGGCCCGTGACGGCCGCGCCCGCGTTTCAGACCGTGAACATCAAGGCCGAAGAATATATCGATGTCGGATGCGTGATCGGCGCGCGCGAAGAGATCGGCGAATGGGCGATTTTCGACGACGCCAACCATGCCAGCGTCGGCTACAATGCGATCGACGTCAACGTCACGGCCCCGCAGACCATCACGCTGCACCACGACAGCCCGCGCGGCAAGAATGTGTCGGCCTTCGCGCTGCCCGATGAGACCTTCAGTCAGATGGGCGTGACGCCGGGTGTTTCATCGAACCTCAACGATACCAGGATCACCCTTACCGGCGAGTTCAACCTTGTCTTTTCCGCGCTGGCCGCCCCCGCGATCACCGGAGGAAACAGCTATTTGACCCCCGATTGCGCGGTGACGTGGGACGCGGTCAACTTGGAGTGGGAAGTCACCCACAACACGCTTCTCGCCAACAATCTGCCGATCGCGCAATTCAACTATCAGGCCGGCGTCGCGACGCGCTATCGCACTCCGGTCAGCCTTGCGGTGCGGCGCGTCAATGCCAACACGACGCGCATTTCGGCGATCGCCAAGTGCGACGCGCATTTCACCTATGACGGTGCGAACTGGAACATCGCCGATGGCGATGCGCAGCGCGGCGGCGTGGGTCGCTGGGCGGCGGTGTGGAACGGCAACCATCTGGAAATCACGCACCCGGCCATCCTCGAGGAAGACTATGCGATCGCGCAGGACTTCTTCAAGAGCACCACCGAACTCCGTCGCGCTGTCGTCAGCCCCCAATCAACGACCAGCTGTCATGTCTATTTCTATGACCAGACGAACACGCTCGTCGCGGCTCCCGACGCCTATATGGACTTCTACCTCGACAGAGGGGCTTTCATTCTCGATGCAAGCTACAGCGGTCACATCAGCCTGTCGGGCTGCCCCGTGCGGCTCGACCCGGCGCGATTCCTGAATGTGATCGCCAACATTTGGGTTTGGGGCCGCTTCTTCAAATAGCAGGGCCCGATTTGTCGGTTGTAAAACCGCCCCTTACAACGCCAGCCTCTGGCCTTCGCGCGCGCCGACCGCTTTCTGGCACCCTATGGCCGCGCCCGAAGACATCCCGTTCGATCCTGCCGCGCTGATCCGCGTTGCCGTCGTTGCGAGCGTCGATCAGGGCGCGGCGCGCTGCACGCTCCACTATGCCAGCGAGGATGGGAATGACGTCGAATCGCCGCCGCTTCCGTGGCTTGTCGGACGGCAGGGCGAAACCGGCGTCTGGACATCGCCGAGCGTCGGCGAGCAGGGCGTCCTGTTCTGTCCCTGGGGCGACATCGCACAGGGTATCTTCCTCCCCGGCCTGACCAGCGACCAATTCCCGCCCGTTGGCAATAGCGCCGAAGAGGTCATCCGCTTCGCCGACGGCGCGCGCTTGGCCTATGATCCCGAAGGTCACGTCCTGACTGCAGATCTGCCCGCCGGCGCCACCGCGAACATCACCGCCGATCAGCTCAACATCACCGGCAATGTCGCGATCGACGGCGATCTGTCGGTCACCGGCACCGTGACCGCCGATACCGACGTCGTCGGCGGCGGCAAGAGCCTGAAAGATCACAAGCATACGGGCGTCACCGCGGGCGGCGGCGTTTCGGGGCCGCCGCAATGATCGGCGTCGAAGCAGCCAGCGGCCGCGCGCTCGACGGCAACGCGCACCTGTCGCAGTCGATCGGCGACATTTTGTCGACCCCGATCGGCAGTCGCGTTATGCGCCGCGACTATGGGTCGATGCTGCCCGACCTGATCGACCAGCCCGCCAATTCGATCACCCGCCAGCTGATCTTCGCCGCCACCGCCGTCGCGCTGTCGCGCTGGGAACCGCGGCTCAAGATCACGCGCGTCGGCGTCTCGACCGACAATCGCGACGGCAAGGTCGCCGTCGATATCGAGGGCGAGCGCCGCGACCTGCCCGCCGCCAACGACCGCGTCCTGCTGTCCATCCCCATTCGCCGGGGCGGCGTCGCCCCCGCCTGACCGAAAGGAATTTGCCATGCACGGCATCAAGACCAATTTGCTGACCAGCGGCACCCGCGCCATCAACATCGTTTCGACCGCGATCATCGGCATGGTGGTCACCGCGACCGCTGACGAAGGCGAGGCGGCCGATGCGCTCGACGCAGCCTTCCCGCTCGACACGCCGGTGCTCGTCGCCGACATCCGCGCCGCGATCGGCGATGCCGGCACCGGCGGAACGCTCAAGCCAGCGCTCGAGGCGATTGCCGACCAGACCAGCCCGATCCTCGTCATCGTCCGCGTCGCCGAAGGGATGGACGATGCGGCGACCGAGACCAACGTCATCGGCACCGTGGGCGCCGACGGCATCGCGACCGGTATGCAGGCGTTGCTGGACGCCGAAGTGCAGCTCGGCGTGCGGCCGCGCGTGCTCGGCGCGCCGGGCCTCGATACCGAGGACGTGACCTCCGCGCTCGTCGTCGTCGCGAAGAAGCTGCGCGGTTTCGTTTATGCCGGCGTGCCGGCGGAAACCATCGCCGACGCCATCACCTATCGCGAAATCTTTTCGGCGCGCGAGCTGATGCTGATCTGGCCCGATTTCACCGGCGATTTCGAAGGCGATGCCGTCGCACGCGCCCTCGGCCTGCGCGCCCGCATCGATCAGGAACAGGGCTGGCACAAGACGCTGTCGAATGTCGCCGTCGATGGCGTCACCGGCATCAGCAAGTCGGTTCACTTCGACCTGCAGGACGATACGACCCCCGCGGGCCTGCTCAACGCCGGCGACGTGACCACGATCGTGCGGATGACCGGCTTCCGCTTCTGGGGCAACCGCACCTGCGCGGGCGAGGCCGATCCCTCCTATGTCTTCGAAAGCGCCGTGCGCACCAGCCAGGCGCTGCAGGATTCGATCGCCGAGGGGCTCGCCTGGGCGGTCGACAAGCCGATGACGGTCAGCCTGGTGCGCGACATCATCGAAACGATCAACGCCGCCTTCCGCCGCCTGAAGGCCGACGGGCGCATCATCGACGGCAAGGCGTGGTTCGACCCGGCGCTCAACGAAGCGAGCCAGCTCGCCGCGGGCAAGCTCGTGATCGACTATGATTTCACCCCCTGCGCCCCGGCGGAGGACATCACGCTCAACCAGCGGATCACCGACAAATATTACGCGGGCTTCGGCGACCAGCTCAACGGCTGATCGCCCGTCCTGCCCTCTAGACCCGAAAGGAAACGGCCATGGGCCTCGCGAAGAAGCTCAAGAACTACAATCTCTATAATGAGGGCAACAGCTATATGGGCGTCGTCGACGAGTTCGCGCAGCCCAAAATCGCGCACGCGATGGACGAATGGCGCGCCGGCGGCATGCTCGGCCCGGTCAAGATCGACAACGGCCTTCAGATGATGGAGGCCGAAGCGACCGTCGGCGGCATCGTCCGCCAGATGTTGCGCCAAATGGGCTCTGCGTCGGTCGACGGCGTCCTGCTGCGCCTTGTCGGTGCCTATCAGAGCGACGACGGCAGCAACGTCGACCAGGTCGAAATCGTCATGCGCGGCCGCTGGGAAGAGATCGACATGGGCAATGCCAAGGCGGGCGAGGACACCAAGCATAAGGGCAAGATGCCGCTCGCCTATTACAAGCTCAACATCAACGGCCGCACCGAGATAGAGATCGACATGCTCAATGCGATCTACATCGTCGATGGCGTCGACCGCTACGCCGAAATCCGCTCCGCGATCGGCCTCTGATCCCCGAACGCCGCCGCCGTCCAACATTGCGGGGCGGATGGCGGCGGTCAGGGGCGGCGGGTCTCTTCTTTTCTCCCCGCCGCCCCGTCCCGCCCCGCGACCTGCAAGGACCCCGCTGATGCCCCACGAATCGCAGACCGACGCGCCCGTCGCCGAAGAACCAAAGGCAAACGGCCAGTTCATCACCGTCGACCTCGAGGAACCGTTGGCACTGGGCGACACACCGATCGCCTCGATCACGCTCCGCAAGCCGAAGTCCGGCGAGCTGCGCGGCCTGTCGCTCGATGATTTGGTGAACGCCGACGTTACCACCATCCTCAAACTGATCCCGCGCATCAGCAATCCGGTCATCATCGAAGAAAAGGCGAACGAGCTCGACCCCGTCGACCTCGGCCAGATCGGCGGTGCCATTCGCGGTTTTTTTATGACGAAGGCGCAGCGGGCGATGATGGACCGGATGATCGAGGACGCATTGTCGAAGAGCTGATGGCCGACATCGCTGCCATCTTTCACTGGCCCCTGCGCGATCTTGAGCGGCTCGACCTGTTCGAGCTGATGGCGTGGCGCCGCCGCGCGGTCGAGCGTTTCAACCGCATGTGGGGCAAGGACGAATGAGCGGCACGCTCAACCTCGTTGTCAACTTGCTCGGCAGCGATCGCCTGTCGGGCATGTTCCGCGGCCTGATCGGCACCGGCAAGACCGCTTCGCAGGTCATCAAGGGCATGGGCCGCGACGCCGCGCGCCTCGAGCGCGAACTGCGCGGCGTGCGACGCGAGATCGCCGGCGCCAGCGGCAATGTCACCAGCCTCGTCGAACGCGAACGCGCGCTCGAGCGTCAGATCTCCGAAACCAACCGTCAGATGGAACGCCAGAGGCGTCTGATGGCGATCGACGCGACCGCCGACCGGATGCGCGCGAGGGGTGAGGAATTGCGCAGCCGCGGCCGCGACAACATCGTCCAGGGCGCTTCGCTGCTCGCTCCCTTCCTGCTCGCGGGCAAGGCCGCCGGGGAATTTTCGAGCGGCATGGTCGATATCCAGCAAAAGGCCGAACTGTCCGACGCGGCGACGAAGCGCCTCGAGCTCAACATCCTCGCCGCCGCGCGCGCCGCCAAGCAGATGCCCGAGGATATGCGATCGGCGATCGACGTGCTGTCGGGCAAGGGCCTCGATCCGCGCCAGGCGGCGCTGATGGTCCCTTCGATCGGCCGCCTCGGCACCGCGTTCAAGGTCGATCTCGCCGACGGTGCCGCTGCCGCCTATGCCAATCTCAAGACCCTCGAGGTGCCGATCGCCGATACCGGCAAGGCGCTCGACATCATGGCCGCGTCGGGCAACGCTGGCGCGTTCGAGATCCGCGACATGGCGCGCCACTTCCCCGCGTTGACCGCGCAGATGAAGGCGATGGGCGAAAGCGGCCTTTCGGCCGTCGGAAATCTGTCGGCCGCGCTGCAGATCGCCGAGCGCGGCACCGGCAACGCCGACCAGGCGGCGAACAATATCCAGAACCTGCTCGCCAAGCTCAATTCGCCCGCGACCATCCGGGCGTTTCAGAAGAACTTCGGCGTCGATCTTCCCGCCGCGATGGAAAAGGCGCGGCAGCAGGGGCTCGATACCTTCGAGGCGATCGCGATGATCACCGACAAGGCGACCGGTGGCGACCTGAAAAAGATCGGCTTCGCTTTCGAGGATATGCAGGCGCAGGGCGCGATCCGCAGCCTGATCCAGAATCTCAAGGACTATCGCAAGATTCGCGACGATTCGATGAAGGCGACCGGCACCGTCGACAAAGCGTTCGATCAGCGTATGCTCCGCGACGCGACCGTCGGCTGGACCGCGATGAAAGCCAGCGTCTCGGAGCTGGCAATCACGCTCGGCACCACCTTCCTGCCCGTCATCGTCACCACCCTCGGCTATGTGAACAGCGCGGCGAGCGCCGTCGCCGCATGGGCGCGCGAGCATCCAAAGGCGGCGAGCACAGTCATTCAGCTTGTCGCCGGCCTCGCCGCCTTCAAGATCGGCCTCGGCGCGCTGCAGTTCGCCTTCGGTGGTTTGCTAGGACCGATGGCGACCGCCTATCGCTTCTTCGCGCGGATCCGCGTCGGCGCCATCGTCGGCTCGCGCGCCTTCGGCCTTCTGGTCAAGGGAGCGCTGGGCTTCGGCCGAGCGATGCTCTTTGTCGGCCGCGCCCTGCTGCTCAATCCGATCGGCCTGCTCGTGACCGCGCTCGCCGTCGGCGCCTATCTGATCTGGAAGCATTGGGACACGATCAAGAAGGCCTTTTCGACCAGCCTCGCCTTCGTGAAGTCGATCGCCGCGCGCTTCATCGAGGGCGGCCGCGCCATCATCGACGGACTGGTCGCGGGCATCAAGGCGGCGCCCGGGCGCATCTGGGACGCGCTGAAGGCGATCGTCGGCGGCGCATGGAAGAAGACCAAGGAATTTCTCGGCATCGCCTCCCCTTCGCGCCTGTTCGCGACGATGGGCGGTCATATCAGCCAGGGCCTCGCCCTCGGCATCGATCGGGACGGCCGCCGTCCGCTCGCTTCGATGCGCCGTCTTGCAAGCGGCGTCGCGGCGGCAGGGGCGCTGTCGCTCTCCCCGGCCATGGCGGGGCCGCCCATCGCACCGGCTGCGCGCGCGCCGGCGGGGTCATCGCCCTTCGCCGGCATCGGCAAGGTCGAGGTCAACATCTACGCGCGCGACGGCCAGAGCGCGAAGGAGATCGCAAAGGAGGTCAAGAAGGAGCTGGAGAATATGGCGGGCGTAAAGAAGCGCTCGAGCTTCGAGGATGACGACTGATGGCGTTGGTTCCCAAGATCCCCGACCCCCTGCGCGGGCTCGGCCTGCCCTTCGACGGCTGGCGCAACCGGGTCGACAGCGCACGCTATCAGGCCGAACGGCTGCAACGGCTCGCCAGGGGCCTGTTCCCCGACGCCGCCCCGACCGCGAACCTCGGCCTGCCGACCGAAGCCGGGCCGCGCACGCTGATGTCGTGGGGCCTGTTCGTCTTTGGCCTCGAAACCATGACCTATGAAGAATATCAGCGGCGGCGGAACTGGCGCCATGCAGCGACCGAACGCTTCGGCGCGCGCGCGGCGCGCCAATATCTTGGCCCGGGCGACGACTTCGTCTCCTTCTATGGCAGCGTGATCCCCGAAGTCGCGGGCACCTTCGGTGCCGTCGATCGCGTCGCCGAGATGGCCGCTACCGGCGACCCGCAGCCGCTCGTCGACGGCGCCGGGCGCCAATGGGGCGAGTATCTGCTCGTAAACCTCGAAGAATATGGAAAGAACATCATCGCGGGCGGCTTGCCCCGCCGCGTCGATTTCACGATCGACTTCGAACGGGTCGACTGATGGACGGCAACCGCGCCGCGATCCGCCTCACCCTCGATGACGGCAGCGCTGGGGGCACCGACCTGACCGACAAGGTCAATCCGCGTCTGTCCGCGCTCACCCTGACCGAAAAGCGTGGCGAGGAAGCGGACAGTCTCGAGCTTCAGCTGCACAACAGCGATGGCCGTCTGGCGCCCGTTCGCGCCGGTGCGACGCTGATCCTCGCCATGGGCTGGGAAAAGGGGGCCGACGTGACGCTCGGCATGGTCGCAAAGGGCCGCTTCAAGGTCGATGAGGTCGAACGCTCGGGCCCGCCCGATATCGTCGCAATTCGCGCGCGCGCCGCCGATCTGGCGGGCGATTATCGCCTGCGCCGCGACCGCATCTGGAAGGACACGACGCTCGGCGCGGTGCTGACGCAGATCGCGGCCGATAACAAGCTGACGCCGCGCATCCATCCCGACCTTGCCTCGTTGCCGATCGCGGCGATCGAACAGGCGAAAAAGAGCGACATGACCTTTATCCGCGACCTCGGCCGCCGCTACGACGCCGTCGCAACGCCAAAGGGCGGAGCGCTGATCTTCATGCCGATCGGCGCTTCGACGACAGCGACCGCCAAGGCCCTACCCTCCGCGACGCTGACCCGGCAGGACGGCTGGACATGGCGCTTCGCCGCCAAGGCGCGCGACGATTTTGACGGTGCATCGGCGCAGTATCACGATCTGGACGCCGGCAAGCGCGTCACCGTCACCGCCGGCGGCAGCAAGCGCAAGAAACTGCGCCGCGTCTACGCGAACCGCGCCGACGCCGAGGCGGCCGCCCGCGGCGAGGCGAACAAGCGCCAGCGCGGCGCCTTCACCTTCGAATATGAACTCGCGCTCGGCGACCCGACCCTGATTCCCAACGCCCGCGTTTCGCTCTCCGGATGGGATAGCGAGATCGACGGGATGGAATGGCTGGTCGACGAGGTGACGCACGCCCTCGACGGCAGCGGGGGATTGTGGACGTCGGTGAAACTTGAGAGCCGCTAATAGGCGCGGGGTTCATCAATCTTCCAGAGTTGTGGATGGCAGCAGCCGTCCGCTGCGATTCGCTTTAGGTGGAGCGGTTTCCGCTCTTACAAGCTCGGGCAGTTCCATTCCCGGCGGCGTCGACCATGTCCTTTGTGATATAATTCTTGAATGTGCTCGCTCGGCAAATTGCAAACTCGTCGATATAGGTGACGGCTCCCTTGACCAAGAAGCCTACACGCCCGGCGTTGAAACCGTCCCAAACACCATCCCAGTTGCTTTTGTCCTCTATTACGGTGCTAGTTTCGATACTCGCACTTGGCGCGAGACTGCTGACGGGATAGTCCAGTGTTGGGTAGTCAGGTGCAGGTGCGCTGTCGATTTCGGAAAGAATTACAGGCCCAATTTGGATGCTCGTTCGCAAATCATGAGCGAAAGACTGGCCGAAGTTGGTGAAGGTGGCCTTGAAAATCGGACGGGCGCCCTTCGACATTTGAAAGAATTGCATCCGTTCGACACCCACATAGGCACGCATTTGGCGCTGCAGAGCTTCTTCTGCCAGATCATTCTGACGCACCATCGCTTTTGTGGCTATACTGGTATCTTCTACGGCGCGACGGGTCAGGACGATCTGACGCCAAATCAGGACAGTCCCGGCCAGGGTTGTAGCCACGCCGAAGACAGACGCGACCAACATCCAAAACGCCCACACCGCCATCGCTTCTTGGGAGGCAAGTTCGCGCATTTCACGTTCGGTTCCATCGGCGGGATCTGAACCGGACGCGATGCGCTCAGCAAAATATGGAAGTCCAGCCCGATCGCGGTCAAGCTGGGAGGGCTGTTCCATCTTGGCGTTCTGTCGACCGTTGGCAGTAGGTGCGGATTGAAAGCCGTATTGATTCAGGTTTAGAGCGCCGAAATAGGCCCCGACGCCAAGCGCAAGCACGAATATTGCTATTCCTGACAACGCAATGAAGATGCCCCGATTTCTTCCGATCATTGCAGTAACAACACCGCTGCACATTCGCCCCGACTCACTTGTTCCTGATATTCGGCTGGGAGTCCACTATCCTAGCCCTGCCAGCGCAATCGCTCACAGCCCGTCGAATGCCGCTTGCCACGCTGTTCCGCATATGTTCTCATTTGTCCATGGAACGAATCGACCCCGACCTGATCGCCGACGCCCTGCTCGCCGCCCCCGGATGGGCACGCCTTGGCCTGACCGAACGCTCGGAGCACATCCGCCGCCAGGCGGCGCGAGAGCTTGCGGTGACGGTTGCCGAACAGGTCATGGGGCAATCGCTGGCGCCAGACCCCGCGCAACTGGTGCTGGCGCTGTGACATGCGCTACACCGCCGACGGCCTGCGCGCCGCGACCCGCATCTTCGAGGCGGCGGTCTGGCACTATGCCGTCCGGCCCGTCTGCCAGTGCGGCCACAGCGCGAAATTCGACGCCGCCAGCCTGTGGTGGCGTTTCGAGCGCAAGGGCTGGAACGACGACTTCCGCCGCGCCGTCGACCATTTCTGGTGCCGCCAATGCGCCGCGCGCGTCGGCCGTCGCGTCCGTCCGCTGCGCATCGAGGCCGCACAATGGGAAAAGGGGCTGATCGAGCTCGAAATGCCTGACGAGCGCGAATGGAAGCGCGCCATCCGACGCTTTCGGTGCTAGACGCCCAACCTCTTAGGCATTTCTCAAATCAACTGGTCGACCCTGCTGCAATGCGCAAACGATCGAATATTGCGAGGTTTCCTCCCGCTAGCCGCGGCAAAGGCAGGGCGAGGTCGAGAGGTCGAAGGCGCCTCCCCACAGCGAAGATACTGACCGCGGCCGCTTTCATCGGTGCTTTCTGCGGCGTTGCCTGGTCGATCGGAGGCAACGCGGCGGACGATCGGGAGGATCAGTTTAGCTGCCCCAGCGTCCGCGTCGTCGATGGCGATACATTGCGTTGCGGCGACCGCCGTGTCCGCCTGCAGGGAATAGACGCGCCCGAGATGCCGGGCCACTGCCGTCGCGGCCGACAATGTACGCCGGGCGATCCCGTCGCGAGCACACGTCATCTGGAAAGCCTCGTCGGCCGCGGCCCGCTCACCTGCCGGGCAACCGACACCGATCGCTATGGGCGCACCGTCGCGCGCTGCTACGTCGGCGACGCAGACCTGTCCTGCGAGCAGGTGCGCACCGGCCATGCGGTCCAGCGTTATGCGCCGATCTGGTGCTAGATGCCCCGACTTTGGCCCGATCCCCGCGACGACGAGCCCGAACCGCGATGGTGGCTATGGTTCGTCGGCGCGACGATGGCAGCCTTCTTCATCGCCAACATCGGCCGCGGGCTAGCCGGGATGGGGTGGAATTGGTGAGCCTACTTCGCTCCCGAACCCTTGATACCGAGTTCCTTTTCCGTCGCTCCGAGCGACGTCGCGACCGCAGCAAGGCCGCCGGCACAAAGCATCTGGTTTCGTTCTACGCTCTCAGTAGTTTCCTGCAGTTCGGCCAAAGCAGAGGGACGAGCGCCTTCATCGATCACCTTTTTCAGTGTCTGCGCACCCGACCACTTCATCAGATAGGTCGTTTGGCAAGCCCGTAAGGATTCCTCGACCGTCTTGCGGTGCTCTCCGGTTATGCTGTCGGGAATTTCGATTTCGGCAAGCGCAGATCGCACACCCAAACAATTGCCTTCGACCTGATCGGCTGTGCGATAAGCAAACACGATATCCTCGCCCTTAAGTGCCGTCGCGAGCTTGGCCGACGATGCGTCACAGTCAGCCGTGACGGCAATCACTCGATTGTAAATTTTCAGCGCGTCCTCTTTCGCGTCGCCTGCCGGAACACTTGCACCTTCATCGTCGCCAACGCACTCCGTCAGAAACAAAACGCCAAGCAATATCACCACAATAGCTTGCATCGAATGCATCAACTTCGGATGCCTCTTCGCCCATTCGGCTTGGTCAAACGCCATCCCGCCCCCTTTCTGCGGCCCCGTCAAAACTTGCTCAACCCCCCAACGACGCGACCCAGCACGAACATTTCGTCGTCGACGGCACTCTCCGCGCCGACACTGGGGTTGTCGCTCTTGATCTTGTAGCTGCCGTCGGCATTCGCCCAGATGCGCTTGACCATGCCGATATCGGCGACGGCGACCGCCCAGATCGCGTCCTGTTCGTCGATCCGCTGCTTGCGCAGGTCGATGATCACGATCCCGCCATTCTCGATCGTCGGCCGCATCGAATCGCCGCGCACCCGGGCAAAGACCAGCTTGTCGGGCGGCGCATCGGTGAATTCGCGCAGCCATTGCGCCGGAAACCAGCGCTCGACCTCCATCACCGCGCCTTCGCCCAGATAGGTTCCGCCGGCACCGAGCGCGAGGTCGATTTCCTTGATGGCGATCAGGCCGACCTCTTCCGGCGAGAATGCGGGCCGCCCACGGTTCACCTGAAGCTGCTCTCCGACTCCCCCCTCAGGTAATGCATCGTCGCTCTCGCCCATAAGATAGGCGGCGTTCGTCTCCAATTCCGCGGCAATCCGGTGAGTGTATTTCGACCCTTGGGCCGGTTCCTTGAGCAGTTTCCAGATCGTGGTTTGCGAAACGCCGATTCGCCGCGCGAGCTCGCTTTGCGAGACATTCTGCTGCGCCATCAACGCTTCTAGCCGATCACCCCGGAACATCGGCCGCACTCTACAACCTTGGTTATTTTCCGCTCTAAAACTTTTGTTGTTGACAGGTCTAAAACCTTGGTTGTAGTCAAGCGTCATGAGCTACAACCTCTCTCCCTTCGAAGCGCTTGAGCAAGCGGTCGCTATTGCCGGTTCGCAAGCGGCACTGGGCAAAATCTGCGGGGTCTCGCAGACCGCTGTGTGGAAGTGGTTGCAAAGCTCCAAGCGCGTCCCGGCAGAGTATGTCCTGCCGATCGCAGTCGCGACCGGCGTGTCCTGTTGCGCGCTCCGCCCCGACATCTACCCCCGCGAGATCATGACCGACCAGGCGGTCGAGGATCGCTTCTGCGGCATCGACCTGCGCGCCGACGATCGTCGCCAGCGCGACCGGCGGGCGGCCTGACGATGGCCGGGGGGCTTCACCATCTTCTAATTGGCGCGGTGGGGACTTCCGCGCCGATCGGCACCGCCGCGTTTCATCCGCGCGCGGCGGCGCCGGACTGCGAACAGGTCCGGGGGCCATCGCCCCTCTCAAGCCCCCCGGCCTGTTCGCCATTGTCGCCCCCTGTCTCCTGCCAGCGCTGCCCGGTCACCCCCGGCGGCAATCGCCGCCACAACATCAGCGCCCGCCGCTGCTGCCTCGCTCTTGCTGCCCGAATGATCGCCGCCGCGACAGCCGGTAAATCCCGGAACCTTACCGTCCCTTTCGGAGAGGCCGCATGAGCGTCGACCGCACCCTCACCCTGACGCCCGAACTTCAGGAGCTGAAGGCGGCGTGCAAGGCGCTTGTCCGCGCCTTTGGCGGGCAGGTCGCAGCCGCCGAGCGCCTCGGCACCCGGCAACAGCGGATCAGCGATTGCTGCAGCGCCAACACCGATGCCTTCCTGCGTATCGACGAAATCGCGGCGCTCGAGGCCGAGACCGTCGGCTATCCCGGTCATCCGCACGTCACCAGCGTCCTCGCGCGCCAGCGCGGCCATGCCGCCGTGCCGATGCCCGACCATAGCGCCACCGGCCTTGACCTGCTCAAGCTCTTCGCGCGCCAGTCGAAGGAAACAAGCGAGCTCGCCGGCGCCGTCGTCGAGGCGCACGAGGATGATGTCATCGAGCTCTACGAAGCCGAAGCGATCAACGATGCGATCGACGACGTGATCGCCAATGCGCTCGCGATGCGCGCCGAGGTCCGCATGATCATCCGGGAGGCCCGCCAGTGAACGCGCCGACCCCTGACCCCGTCCGCATGCAGCGCGGCATCATGCGCTGCCCGGTCTGCCGCGCGCGCTCGGTCATCCGCGACAGCGAGGAAATGACCCCGCTGGTGCGCGAGCTCTACTTCATCTGCACGAACGTCGATTGCGGCCATACGTGGAAGGCCCAGCTCGAGTTCGTTTACACCCTTTCGCCCAGCGCCCTGCCGACCGAGCTCGATCTGCCCCAGGCGCCCGACGACTATCAGCGCAAGCGCTTCCCGAGTTCCGCCCGCCCCCCGGGTAGCGGCCCCGGTCCCGACCCCAACCAGATCACGATCTTCGATCATCTGGACCGCGACCAAAAGGCCGCCTGACCCCAACCGCCCCGCTGACCCCGCTCCCCGGCATTTCGCCGGCCCCCTGACTGCACCCTGACGATAGGTCCCGAATGTCCTTTGCCGACCAAGTCCTTTCCGGTCTCAAGGCCCGCTTCCAGTTCAAGTCGGAGCGCGGCCAATGGCTACAGGGTGGCAAATGCCCCCAATGCGGCGAGAAGGAAGCCTATTGCGCCGCCGACACCCCGCGCGTCGTCAAGTGCGGGCGCATCGAAAAATGCGGCTGGGAAGACAGCGTCCGCAACATCCTGCCCGAGCTGTTCGAAGATTGGTCGAAGCGCGCGCCGGCCAGCGAAGAAGCACCCAACGCCACCGCTGATGCCTACCTCCTGCACGAGCGCGGTCTCGATCTGCAGCTGCTGCGCGGATCCTACACGCAGGAAAGCTACCACGATCGGAAGCGCGAACTGACAACGGCCACCGTGCGCTTTCCTCTTGCCAACGGCAGTTGGTGGGAAAGGCTAATCGACCGCCCGGGCCGCTTCGACAAAAAGGCACGTTTTCGCTGGATCGACCCCAAGCTCGCCGAGACCAACCCCGACGAGGGCAAATGGGGCGGCCACTGGTGGCAGCTTCCGGGAACGACATGGGAAGAGCTTGCCGCCGCCGACGATATCTGGCTCGCGGAGGGCATCTTCGACGCCGTCGCGCTCAACCAGGCGGGCATCCTCGCCGTCAGCCTGATGAGCGTCAACAACTGGCCCGAGCACGCGCTCGCGCAGCTGCTCAAGGTTATCGCCGAAAAGAACCCAAAGCACCGCCCCCGCCTCGTGTTCGCCTTCGACGTCGGCCGCGCCGGCGTCGCCTTCACCCGCAAATTCGTCAAACTGGCCCGCCTACAGGGATGGGAAGCCACCGCCGCGCAGGTTCGCCCCGATGGTGAAGGGACCAAGCTCGACTGGAACGACCTCCTGCTGCGCCATCAGGCATGGAAGGGCGATCCCGACAAGGCGCCGTTCTCGCCCATGATGGTCGAGGAATATTTGTGGAACGGCGCCGTCACCATCGCCGAAAGCGCGCGCGAAAAGGCGAAGCTGATCCACAACCACCGCATGCTGTCGAACTTCACCTTCCGGTTCGACAATCGCATGTGGGCGGCAAAGGTCACCTACGACGAGGATGGTGATCAAAAGCGCCAGCGCCTCGACGTCGAGGAGATCGCGAACTGCGCCTTCCGCATCCTCTACATGGAGCGGGACGAGATTCTCGACGAGACCAACTATTTCCTTCAGATCGACTTTCCCGACGGCCTTCCGACCGTAAAGGCGCGCTTCAGCAGCAATGCGTGCGCCGCCGCGGGCGAGTTCAAGAAGCGCCTGATGGCCTTCGCTGGCAGCTGGTCGGGCTCCAGCGAACAGCTCGATCGCCTGATGCGGCAGCAGACCCGCCGCATCAAGAAGGTCGAGCCCCTCCCCTTCACCGGCTATTCGGCCGATCACGACGCCTGGGTCTTTGGCGACATCGCTGTCCGCGACGGCCGCCTGATCGAAATCAATGCCGAGAAATACTTCGACTTCGGCAAGGCCGCGGTGAAGCTGCGCACCCCGGAGCGCATCCTGTCGATCCGCTACAACCCCGACCGGCAGGAATTTGGCTGGCTCGATGATCTGTGGACAGGATGGGGCGTGCGTGGTCAGGCGGCTCTCGCCTTCTTCATCATGTCGCTCTTCGCGGTGCAGATCCGCAAGGCGCACGAATCGCTCGGCTTCCTCGAACTCACCGGTGAGGGCGGCTCGGGCAAGACAACCCTGATCACCTTCCTTTGGAAACTGCTCGGTCGCTCCGGTTACGAAGGCTTCGACCCGAACAAGGGCACGATCGCCGGCGTCGCCCGTAATTTCATCAAGGTGTCGAACCTCCCCGTCGGGCTGATCGAGGGCAACCGCGATCAGGACCGCGGCAACCGGCGCCAGTTCGACTGGTCGGAGCTTCTGACCCTCTACAACGGCCGCTCGCCCCGCGTCACCGGCGGCCGCACCAGCGGGACAGAGACCGTCGAACCGCCCTTCCTCGGCTCGATCTACCTGATGCAGAACGAGCGCATCGACAGCATCCCGCCGGTGCTCGAACGCCTGATGTCCTTCCGTTTCGACAAGGAACATTGGACCGACGCCAGCCCGGCGGCGGCCGAACGGATCGAGGCGATGCAGGTCGAGGACGTATCGGGCCTGATCGTCCACCTGACCCGCAATGCGCCCGACTGGCTCGAGCACTTCTTCAAGCTCTATCGCTATCACCGCGACCATATGAAGGGCCGCGTCGACGGCCTCTCCAACACTCGCTGCATCAAGACGCACAGCCAGCTCGCCGCCGCGCTCGAGGCGACGTCGCGCATCCTCCCGATCCGCGACGAATGGCTCGTCCCGTCGATCCGCTTCATCGATCAGATCGCGCTCGATCGCCAGCAAAGCGCCGGCGGCGACCATCCGCTCGTGCAGGACTTCTGGGACAAGGTCGACTTCATGCTCGCGACCGAAGTCAAGGCGGGCACCAATCCAGAGGACAGCATCAATCGGCACCGCGATCCGTCGAAATTCGCGATCAACCTCAACCAGTTCGACCAGCGCGTCCGCAATCTGAACCTCACGCCGATGCGCATGGACGATCTCAAGAAGCTGCTCTCGGGGTCGCGGCGCCGCAAATATCTCGACGCCAAGAACGTCAACGGCCGCGACGGCCGCACCACCCATTGCTGGATCTTCGAAAACCCCGACCCCGACGCGCCCCGCGCGGCGGCGGCCTGATGCGAAAGGAAACTGCCCATGGCCGACCCTGAATTCGAACCCCAGACCAGACCGGCGACGCCGCTCTATTACGCCGGCATGCACTGCCAGCAATGCGGCGGCACCAGCTTCTGGGTCCGCTCGACGACGGCCGAATGCGGCAACAGCCGCTGCGGCGCCGCCTACGCGATTTTCGCCCGTTCCCAGCCCGCCGAGGCCCTTCCCGAAAAGGAGACTGCCGATGTCCAGTAACGGCCATATCCACGTCTGCGCCCGCTGCAGCGCCGAATTCAACAGCCCGACCGCCTATCCGCCCCCCGGCTGGCTATGGCGCGGTTCACAGCTCTATTGCGACGCGTGCGCCGGCCTGGTCGCTGACCCGATCGACGACGCGCAGCCTCCGTTCGCGCCGGACGATCCCGACGATCTGCCAGCGGCCGTCATCATGGTCGCGAGCGGCGCGCTGATGAACCTGACCTGCCCGAACGCCGAAGATATCGACATAGAAGATATCGCCCAGGCCTTGTCGCGCATCTGCCGGTTCGCCGGGATGACGCGCGACTTCTATTCTGTCGCCGAGCACAGCGTCCACATCAGCCGCCGCGTCCCGCCCGAAGTGGCGCTGGCCGCGCTGCTGCACGATGCCAGCGAAGCCTATCTGGGCGACCTCACCCGCCCGCTGAAGGCCGTGCTGCCCGATTACAAGCGAATCGAACGCCGCGTCGAACGGGCTGTTGAAGAGGCATTCGGCGTCGACCTGCACCTCGACTGCATCAAGGCGCAGGACATCGACATGGCGATCATCGAGGCGCACCGGCTGATGCCCGCCGACAAATGGTATTGGGGCAGCGCCCCCGACCAGCCCCGCCAGCGCATCGAATGCTGGCACCCCGACGAAGCCCGCCGCCGCTTCCTCGAGCGCTTCCACGAACTCACCGCCCCGGCGGACCGGAAGGAGGCGGCGTGATGACGCAAGCATTTCCGCTCCACTGGCCCGACGGCTGGCCGCGCACCGACGCATCGCGCCGCAAGGACGGCCCGTTCAAGGTCCCGCCGACGCAAGCGCGCGAGGAAATGATGATCGAGCTTCAACGGCTCGGCGCACGCGATATCGTCGTCTCTACCGATCAGCCGCTCAATCGCGACGGGTCGGTCAGCATGGCGCGCCGGTCGATCACCGACCCCGGCGTTGCCGTCTATTTCAAGCGCAAGGGCTTGGACCTCGTGCTCGCCTGCGACCAATATGCGATGCTCCACGACAATATGCGCGCGATCGGCAAGACCGCCGAGGCGATGCGCGGCATCGAACGCTGGGGCGCGTCTGACCTGCTCGACCGCGCCTTCACTGGCTTCGTCTCCCTGCCCGCGCCCGAACAATGGTGGCAGGTTCTCGGCGTCTCTCGCGAGGCGACCCGGGCCGAAATAGACGCAGCCTATCGCCGCCTCGCGCGCGACGCGCATCCCGATCACGGCGGCACAGACGCCGACATGGCCCGCCTGAATGCCGCGCGCGATGCCGCGCAGGGCGGTGCGAAATGATCGTCATCCGCGTCGAGCTCTGGTCGGCGATCACCGGCGAAAAGACCGAGATAGCCCGCGCCATGATCGCCAACACCGGGGGCACCGAAACGGTCGGCGACTATAGCGGCGAAACCTATCGCGGCCGCAACGTCGACGCCCTCGATGCCGCGATGCGCTCCCGAACTACAACGCGCGCCGGCAAGGTCGAGGGCCACCGCCGCCTCGATCTCCACGTCTGGCATCTGGTCGCCAAGATGCTCTCCGCGATGGGATACGGCAAATGACCCGCCTGACCGATGAAGCACTGCAGGCGCGCATCGCCGAGCTCGAGGCGATCAACCGCACCCGCTCACTCACCGCGGCGGAAAGCGATGAATGCGTCCGCCTTGTCCACATCCACACCTGCCGGGTGAAGGCCCGCCGCCGCTCGATCGAGCGCAACGCCGCGCGCCTCGCCACGCTGACCGAAGGAATGGCAGCATGACCATCCAGAATATCAGGATCCTGTCGCACGGCCTCGCCGACCGCGCCCGCGCCGTCGACGGCCTGTTCGGCGCTTCGATCGTCGACACGATGCGCGAACGCGCGATTGCCTTCATCGTCCACGGCCACGACGCCGCGGCCGACGACGCGGTCGGGCTCCACGCTCTCGGCGTGAAGGCGACCAGCTTCATGCAGATCGCCACCGACCGCGCCACCGGCACCCCCGAACGCCGCAACCTCGCCGGCGCCCGCAAAAAGGCGGTTCAGGCCGCCGCGATCGGCCTCGCCCTGATCGACGCCATCGACCGCGAAATCGAGCGGGAGGGCGCCCGTCATGGCTGACAACACCCCCATCGAATGGGCCGACGCGACCGTAAACGCCATTAACGGCTGCTCGGTCCTCTCGCCCGGCTGCAAATATTGCTACGCGATGAAGCTCGCCGGAACGCGGCTGAAGCATCATCCTAGCCGCGCCGCCCTGACGGTCGATACCAAGGCCGGCCCCGTCTGGACCGGCGAGGTCCGCCTGCACGAACCGGCGCTCTTCCAGCCGCTGCGCTGGCGCCGCTCGCGCACCATTTTCTGGAACGCTCACGGCGATACCTTCCACGAAGCGGTCCCCGACGAATGGATCGACCGCATGTTCGCCGCCATGGCGTTGACGCCTCGGCACAAGCATCTGGTGCTGACGAAGCGATCCTCGCGGATGCGCGCGTATTTTACCGCGCGATCGTCCGGGCACGCAGTGTGGCGCGCAATGGAAGGCCTCGCTCAAAATCAACAGCAGGCTCACATTCGCGACAGCTGGTATGGCGGACCGGTGGGGAAATGGCCGCTCCCCAACGTCTGGCTCGGTGTGTCGGCAGAGGATCAAGCCCGCGCCGACGAGCGCATCCCCGACCTGCTCGCCACCCCGGCGGCTGGACGATTCTTGTCCTGCGAACCGCTGCTCGGTCCAATCGACCTCACCTCGATCACGCTGCCGACCTGCACCCAGAAATTCGATGCGCTGGTCGGCATGGGTTGGGGCTTGCAGTCGGAGAGATATGGGGGCGGCCGCCTCCATCACGGCGCCACTAAATCGCCCTATGGCAAGATCGACGGCATCATTGTCGGCGGCGAAAGCGGCCCCGACGCCCGCCCGATGCGGGCGGCCTGGGCGCGCTCCCTCCGCGACCAATGCGCCGTCGCCGGCGTCGATTTCCACTTCAAGCAATGGGGCGAGTTCCGTCCGACCAGCGACTGCAACGGCCCCTACATGATGCGGGTCGGCAAAAGATCCGCGGGCCGCGACCTCGACGGCGTCATCCACGACGCCCTGCCCTGGCGGAGGGCAGCATGAAATCCGACGCCATCGCTCGCATGGAGCACCGCCAACATCGCCATCTCGACGCGATAGTCATCAACGACCGAATTTGCGCGTTGGCGCGCGCGGGACGGAGCCTCGACGAAATCTGCAATCGAACCAATCGCGGCACCGCCTATGTCCGGCGCATCGCCGGTTGGAGGCTGAAATGAAGATTCTCCGCCGCATCGTCCGCGCAATCCTGTCGCTCCCACTGCTGATCGGCTTCTTCACCCTCTATTGGACGGAACGCCGCCGGTGAACGCCCTTTTCGATCGCATCTGGCGCTGGCGCGTCAATCTCCCCGAGCGCTTCGGCCACCGCTGCCGCGTCATCGCGCGCGGCAAGCTCAACTCCGCCCAGATCGAGTTCGAAGACGGCACCCGCCACATCGTCTCCCGCAACGCCATCCGAAAGGCGAAACCGCAATGAAAGCACTCACCATCTGGCAGCCGTGGGCCAGCCTGATCATGGCCGGCGCAAAACCCTACGAGTTCCGCCGCTGGCGCGCGCCCCGATCGCTCATCGGCCAGCGCATCGTCATCCATGCTGCGAAGCGGCCGATCGACCGCAAGGAAGCATGGGAAATACACGCCGTCCTGACGCATCGCGATCGCGACGAAGACTTCGTGCGCTGGGCGGCTGAAACCTGCCTGATCCCCGAAAAGGCGATCCCCGTCCTCGGCTTCGCCTGGCGACCTCAAATCCCTCGCGCCGCGCGACTGCCGCTGTCCGCCGGCCTCGGCACCGCCATCATCGGCGAACCGCGCCTTGGGACAGAGATCGCCGAAGAGTTCGGCGTCCCCCGCGCCAACGACAGCAACCGCGACGAACACGCCAATTGGGGCTGGCCCTTAACCGACATCGAGGTCTGGCCCGAGCCCATCCCGATGAAGGGCAAGCAAGGATTCTGGAACTGGCCCGAACCCGAGGATTTCGGCCTGTGAACGCGACCGTCACCATCGGTCTGCACCGCCTCTACCTCGGCGACGCCTACACCATCCGGCCCGCCTTGGGCTGGATGGACGCCGACGTGCTCGATCCGCCCTACAAGATCCGCGCCGAAGGCGGCGGCCGCTACCGCAAGGCGCGGCCGCACTTCGACCAGATCGTCGACGAACAGCTGCACAAGGACTTCGATCGCTCGATCATCAATCCGCTGCAATGCGGCGCGGCCGTCGTTTTCGCGAGCAACGACCAGCTTGCCGACCTGCTCGCGCATCTGCGCGGATGCTTCCACCGCCACGCTCTTTGCGTATGGCAGAAGCCCAACCCGCAACCAGTCGCCAACAAGCATTATCGCCCCGACGTCGAATTCTACGTCCACGCCTGGCGCGCCGACATGCACCCAATCGGCAATCTCGCCGAAAAGCTGCGCGTAACGACGATCGGCGCGCCGCGCGGCCGCGCCCGGTTCGGCCATGCTACGCCAAAGCCCGACACCCTGATGAACAAGATCGTCCGCAACGTCGCCGGCGAAACCATCTGCGACCCCTTCATGGGCACCGGCAGCACCGGCGTCGCCGCGATCCGCGCCGGCAGGATTTTCACCGGCATCGAGCACAACCCAAAGCACTTCGAAACCGCCGTCCGCCGCTGCACCGCCGCCTGGGAAGAACGTCAGGCCGCATGAAGCCGCGCGTGCCCGCCCCTGCCAATGATCACGATCTGCATCCGGCGCGGGCGCTTGCGCGCATGATTTTTCAGTCCAAGATGCGCGGCCATCCGAATCAGCCGCTGGAGACCCCGCATGGTCAGCTGCGCCATTTACGCTCGGTTTTCGAGCGACCGGCAGAATGAACGATCGGTCGACGATCAGGTCCATATCTGCGCAGAACGCGCCAATTCTCATGGATGGACAGTCGACCAGGTCTTTTCTGATTACGCGATCACCGGCACCGTCCGCGATCGCCCCGGTCTGAATTCCTTACTCGCCGCGGCCGACAGCTTCGACATCATATTGGCCGAGGACCTCGACCGCATCTCGCGCGATCAAGAGGATATCGCCCATATTTACAAGCTGCTGACCTTCGCGGGAACGAAGATATTCACCCTTGCCGACGGCGAGGTGTCCGAATTCCATATCGGCGTGAAGGGCGCGATGTCGGCCGTCTTCATCAAGAACCTCGGCGACAAGGTGCGGCGGGGCCAGATCGGGAATGCCCGCGCTGGCAGGATCCCCGGCGGGCGCAGCTACGGCTATCGCCCGGTCTACAAACTCGACGGGCGCGGCCGACCCGAAGGTGGCTGGTCGGAGATAGACGAGGATCAGGCGGCCATAGTTCGGCGTATCTTTGCCGAATATCTCAGCGGTCGATCACCGCTGGCGATCGCGCGCGATTTGAACCGCGACGACATAGCCTCGCCACGCGGCGGCGAATGGAATGCCAGCACGATCATGGGGAGTCGCAAGCGGGCCAACGGAATCCTGCACAACGCGCTCTATGCCGGGCGCGTCGTTTACAATCGTCAGCGCTTCGAAAAGCACCCGATCACGCGCAAGCGCCTCTCCAAGCCCAATCCGCGCGATCAATGGATCGAGACGCAAGTCGAGGAATTGCGCATCATAGACGAGCCGACATGGCAGGCGGTGCAGGATCGTCTCGCCGCGCACGCGCATCGCTCGCCCGCATCGCAGCGTCGGCCGAAGCGATTGCTCTCCGGCCTTGTCGAATGCGGCCTCTGTGGCGGCACAATCACCGTGATGGGGGCCGAGCGCTGGGGCTGCTCGACCAGGCGCAATCGTGGGACGTGCGAGAACGGCACGACTATCTCGACGCGCCAGCTCGAGCGCCGCGTGCTCGAGGCGCTCAAGTCGCGAATGCTGACCCCCGAATGGGTCGAAGAATTCATGGACGAATGGCGTCTGCTCACCGAAGAAGAGAACCGCCGGCGCCGGTCGGCACGCGCAACGGCCGATAGCCGCATCGCAAAGGCGCAGGGCCGCATCGATCGACTGACGCGCGCGATCGCCGATGGCCTGGGAGAATATGATGAAATCAAGACCCGGCTGACCGAAGCCTATGCGCTGCGCGCGGAGATCGAGGCCGAAATGGCCGACGAGGCGGCGATCGAGCTTCTGCCGATGCATCCCGCGATCGCGCACGAATATCGCCGGTGGGTAGAGAACATGCAGGCGAACCTCGCCAGCGGCACCTATGACACCGAAGAATTCCGCAACAGCCTACGCCCGCACATCGGCAAAGTCGTGATGTCGCCCGGAAAACACCGCGGCGCCGATCTCGAGCTCCACGGCGTCCTCGCGGCAATGCTAAACGCAATCGGCGCCGACCCGGTGAAGGGCGGCGCCGATTGCGATCGTACTCTAAAGTTGGTTGCGGGAGTAGGATTTGAACCTACGACCTTCAGGTTATGAGCCTGACGAGCTACCGGGCTGCTCCATCCCGCGCCAATTGGGCAGGTGGCGTGCGCCACCGACATGTGAATGGGTTTCTTTTCGACCATACGCCGGCTGCAATGCCTGGCGACGTCCTACTCTTCCGGGGCTTAAGCCACAGTACCATCGGCGCTGTCAGGTTTCACGGCCGAGTTCGAGATGGGATCGGGTGGGTCACTGACGCCATGGTC